>Ga0206117_100031_pt1 | contig 384021 bp, 324 predicted proteins | sample 3A5Ametagenome_FD_177997 | JGI IMG/M metagenome (GOLD analysis project Ga0206117, IMG submission 177997) | Enriched microbial communities from leaf-cutter ant dump, University of Wisconsin, Madison, United States - 3A5A | ecosystem: Environmental > Terrestrial > Nest > Insects nest > Nest dump... | reverse complement strand
CGGCGACGGGCTACTATGGCGCGGCCTCGGCGACGGGCGCCAAGGGCGCGGCCTCGGCGACGGGCTACTATGGCGCGGCCTCGGCGACGGGCGACTATGGCGCGGCCTCGGCGACGGGCGACTATGGCGCGGCCTCGGCGACGGGCGACTATGGCGCGGCCTCGGCGACGGGCGTCAAGGGCGCGGCCTCGGCGACGGGCGTCAAGGGCGCGGCCTCGGCGACGGGCTACTATGGCGCGGCCTCGGCGACGGGCTTTTACGGGAAAGCGCGCGGAAAAGACGGTAACGCTCTCTTCCTGGTGCGCCGCCGGGACGACTATTCCGACAGACACGGCGAAATCCTGCACGCCTGGGCCGGTATTGTCGGCCGCGACGGCATCAAGCCGGACACCTGGTACACGCTCGACGTCGACGGCAAACCCACCGAAGTCGTGGGAGAGTGATCGGTGCTGCTGCCTCTTGTCCCCCGGCCACCGCGCGGCAACCCCGTCGTCGTGCGCACCAATATCCCCGAGCGCAACCGGCGGATCATGCGCCGCATTCGCGATCTCGGCGTCACCGCAGCGTCGGTGAGCCGACGTGCCGGGTACTCATCGAACTCCATCTACCGGATTTCTTCCGGATGGATGGCTCCAGAGGCCACCTACTGCAATTTCGAGACGGCGCTCGATCTCGAACCGTGGGGCGTCCCGAGATGACGGCCTTCTACAACGAAATCGACCCATTCGCTGCGGCGTGGTTGCGCGAACTCATTGCCGCCGGGCAAATCGCACCCGGCGTCGTTGATGAGCGGAGCATCGAGGACATACCCCCCCATGAACTCGCCTCGTTCACACAATGCCATTTCTTCGCCGGCATCGGCGTCTGGAGCTACGCCATCCGACAAGCCGGATGGCCCGACGATAGACCAGTCTGGACAGGATCATGTCCTTGTCAGCCCTTCAGCGCGGCAGGCAAAGGCGCTGGGTTTGCTGACGAGCGGCACCTTTGGCCCGCCTTCTTCCACCTCATTAGCGAGCGCCGACCTGACGTCGTCCTTGGCGAACAGGTTGCAAGCAAAGACGGCCTTGCTTGGCTCGACCTTGTACAAACTGACTTGGAAGGGGCGGGATACGCCAGCGGGGCGGTCGATACCTGCGCTGCGGGCTTCGGCGCGCCGCACATTCGACAGCGATTGTATTGGGTGGCCGCCTCCTGTGGCGAGCGATCAAAACGGCTCGTGCACTACGGATGGCCGGCGCGGAGTTGGCCTGAATACCAAAGCGATCCTAGCAGGGTGGCCGACGCCAACGACAACAGATCACAAGGGTGGTTACAGTGGAGGCAGGATGCGCAACGGAAAGCTATCAACCGATCGATTGGATGTCGCGGCACAGTTGAGCGGATGGCCTACGACGACAGTAACGGACGCCCTTCGCCATCCGGCATCGAATTTCTCGACTCCGAACATAACGCTCAACCATGCCGCAGCTTTGTCGGGGTGGCCGACGACACGGGCGCTCGATGGAAAGAACAACGCTCGGAGTTTGGCGGGGGCGAAGAGCGAAGCCATCCGGAGGGGATGGAACAACGATCTCGGCGTAGCAGCCTTCTCGGTCATAACCGAGAAGCCGGTACGGCTAACAGCGTCTGGCGAGATGCTGACTGGCTCTTCTGCCGGGATGGAAAGTGGAGGCCAGTTGAACCCGGCGCATTCCCGCTGGCTCATGGGGCTCCCGCCCGAGTGGGACGACTGCGCGGTTACGGCAATGCGATCAACGCCAGCCAAGCGCAAGCCTTCATCGAAGCAGCAATGGAGTGTTTGAAATGACCATCAGCAAAATCAAATCCGGCTACGCCCTCCTCGACGTACTCGGTTCCGGCCGGCACAAGCTCGCAAAGCATTTCGAGCGGCGCCCCGCACTCGGCCCGTGCCCGGAGAACCTGCGCATCCCCGTGACGATCCACGGCGATCTCATTGGGCAGGCGAGCAGGGACGACGGGACCAGCATCGAATTCAGCATCGCCGTCGAGGGCATTGAAGTCGGGAGGGATGGCAATGACTGACAGGCATACGCCGGGTCCGTGGGTTCTCGACGGTTATAATATGTCGAGCGTGATCCGTTGCATCCGCCCGCGAGGACACATCGAAGCCGTCCACACATGCGGCGACTACGAAACGATCGCCGATTGTCATGGCGATAATTGGCGGCCAAACGCTCGATTGATTGCTGCCGCCCCGGATTTGCTGTCAGAGGCCAAGAAGCAACTCGATTGGCTTCGGCATATCCGTACGCGCGTCGCGGGGGCGGTACCTGGCAGCATTCTCAACGGCATTGACCAGAGCATCAAGGCTTTCTCGGCTGTCATTGACAAAGCGGAGGGAGAAGAATGACCACCATTCCCAAGGCTGCGATCGACGCGGCGGTATCATCCTACATGGGGAGCATGCGGAGGGAGGGCTTTATCGCTCACGAGGACATCCCGGCGGCTTTTGAGGGCGCCATCCTCGCCGCCCTGCCGCATCTCGGCGAGATTGACCGCATCAGGAAGAACTTATCGACGAAGCTGGTTGCGTCGACGAGCGCCGCATGGGCCGCCACCGGCGTTCCCCTCTACCTCGCGCCGCCGGCGACTGTAGCGGACGTCACGCAAAGCGACCCGATCAAGACGCAGATGGCCGAAGCGTTGGTGGCGGCGCAGTCGGTGCTTTCCACTCTTGCGACCAATGGCCGGAAATATGGCCCGGTGTACAGCCACGCCATGACGGCCCTGCATATGATCGCGCCCGCGCTCGCCGCCTACAAGAAGGAGGCGTAATCTCCATGGCGCGCTCCGGCATCAGGCAGGCCGATATCGAACGCATTATGCGCGCGGCCGACCGCACGGGCGCTAAGCTTCAGATCGACATGAAGACGATGACGGTAGTTGTGATCCCGGCCGTCGAAGGCTCCACTCTTGACCTGCCGAACAGAAGTAGCGCCATCCTGCCATTGGGCGCCTTCGCGCCCGATGGAAAGGAGAACTTCGAATGAGAAAAGATCGGCCTGGGTACACGTCCCGACGAAACAAGGATGGGACAACCGTCCACTACTGGTCCCCGAAAAGAGCAGTAAAAGAGGCGTCTCCGGCACTACCGATCATCCGTCTTCCGGATGGATTGACGGATGACGAGATAGCGGCGGAGTGCCGGCGGCGCACTGATGAGCTGGTCGCCGAGATCAGAGCGTTGGGCGCAGCGCCGTCCTATGACGGGACGATCGGGTCGCTGATCCGCATCTATCGCCATGATCCAACCAGTTCCATCCACAAGGTGAAGCACTCGACGCGAATTCGTGACTATGAGCCGAGCCTTCGGGTTTTGGATAAAACCGTTGGTGCTCGTCGCATCGACGTGCTGAAGCGGTCAGACTTCGTTCGCTGGTATGATAACTGGTGGAAAACCGGCGAGCGTAGGGCGGCCGGGGCGATGAAACTCCTTCGCATCGTCCTCAGCTACGGCGCCGGAGAGCGACTTCACGGGTGCGCCGACGTGCGCCTGATTCTGCATGACATGCGATTCGAGCAGCCCAAGCCGCGCACCATCGTCATGACCTACGAGCAATGCCTCGCAATTGTCAGACAGTCGGCCAAGGACGGCTACCCGTCGATCGGCTTTGTCGAAGCACTGAAGTTCGAGACGGCACTTCGCCGGATCGATGTCATCGGCGAGTGGGTCCCGGCTCCCGATGGCGGGCCCTTTCGCTGGCAGGGGCTCACCACCAAGAGCCTGAAGGAAAGCATCCTGGCGCTCACCACAAGCAAAACCGGGGCTCCGGTGACACGCGATCTGGAGTCATTCCCGCTCGTGGCCGAAGCCTTGAAGGCGTATCGCATACCCGATATCGGCCCCGTCGTGATCTGCGAGGACACAGGTCGGCCGTGGTGGGAAAACCGCTACACGCCTTGCTTTGCGAAGATCAGAAAAGCCGCCGGTGTTCCGGATGAGGTCTGGTCCATGGACACCAGGGCCGGGGCCGTGACCGAAACGATCGAGGCCGTTGGTTCATTGGAGGCCGCCCGCGACCTCGCCACGCACAGCGACATCAAAATGACGAAACGCTACAGCCGAGGCGATGGACTGGAGCAGAGCCGGAAGATCGCCAAGGCCAGGGTGGAAGCGAGGACAACTCGCGCCAAGTGACACGGCGCGACACGAGTGACACGGTAGCCTAATGGCAGAGCAACAAATCACATTAAAAACAAGTGGTTGGCTGGAGCGGGTGAAGGGAATCGAACCCTCGTGTTCAGCTTGGGAAGCTGCTGCTCTACCATTGAGCTACACCCGCGTCGCGATCTAGATCGCAGTCCGGCCCGGCGCTGTCAAGAGGCGGGTCCTGGTTGCCGGAGCCGCGGAACGCGCCGATCCTCTGCCGGCCCCTCACGTTGCCCCTAAAAGCCGGGCCTGCCCTGCAAAGCCTCCGTCGCACGCCCTGGAAAGCGGGCGATCCACCCGTTCCACGGGCCGGTCGCGCCGCCCTTCGCTCCGGAGGACGGTGCCCATGTCCAACTTCCGGGACGGACTGTCAGACCGGGCCCCTTGCTGTCGGCTCCTCCGCAGTGACGGTCCTAGCGTCGCATCGTAGCTTATACGTTCCCTACCTCATTTCCATTGGCATGCGGATTCTGCTTCTCGCGGTTCCGGCGCAGATTGGCGACCGCCACGGTGAGGGCCATCACCAGGGTGAGGGTCGCCGACAGCGAGCGGAATCCCTCGAAGTCGGCCTCGGCGACCTCGAACCAGACGCCGTTCTCCGGCACCAGCGGGCTGAACGGGCTGTCGGTGACCACGACCAGCGGCGTATGCCGGGCGGCGGCCTGGCGCATGAAGTCGATGGTGGCCGAGGCATAGGGCGTGAAGCTGATGGCGAAGGCGGCGTCCTTCGGCCCGCAGAAATTCAGAATCTCCCGGTCGATGCCCATCGGCGAGCCGATCAGCACCGAACGGATGCCCAGCTTGCCGAAGGCATAGGCCATGTAGGCAGTGACCGGATAGGAGCGGCGCTGGGCGAGCAGGTAGATAGTTTCGGCGTCGGCGAGGATGCGCGCCGCCTCCTCCATCAAGGCCGGGTCGACGCGCTCGCGCATGCGTTCCACCGAGCGGATGGCGGCATTGCCGAAACCGTCGAGCAGCGCCAGCGACATCGGCCGCGACGACGAGTGGCTATCAAAGGCGTCGAGCCGCTCGTCGTAATTGCTCGGCCGGTCGCGCAGCCGCTCCTGGAACACCGCCTGCAACTCGCTGAAGCCGGAATAGCCGAGCGCCTTGGCAAACCGCACGAGCGTCGACGGCTGGACCTTGGCCTCGTCGGCGATGCCGGCCACGGTACCGAAGGCGATATTATCAGGCGATTCAATGGCGTAGACAGCCACCTGCGCCAGGCGGCGCGGCAGCTTGTCACGCATGTCCAGGATCAAGCCGCGCAAGCTGCGGAAATCGCGCGGCGGCTCCTTGTCGTGGTTGCTGTCGTCGGGCTCGGCCATGTCTCCTCCCTCGCGGACCGCTTGCCGACCGCGCACCGTCGCGGATCAATCCATCCGGGACGGGCGATCACGCTTCACGCTTGTGCGTACAGCCTTAGCACAAACCATCCGCGCGCCTCCACGCCGGCCATGACTGCAAAACGGCTCACTCCCCAATATCCGGACGCCTACTGCCGACGGGCGCGCCGCCGGATTCCGGGCGTCGTATCGTTATCTCGCCGGCCGGCCAATCGCCGCTGCCACCACCGACTCCATTTATACCGAGCAAAACGGCGTGGAATTCAGGCTCCCCGGCCGGTGAATCATGGAACTCAAGTTCCATTCTATGCTGATCCGAAGATGGGCTTTCTAGTTCACGCTGAGGCGCAGGCCGCTCCCATGGCAAATCGCGAAACGGGGAGCCCTCGGGGGTTTCCCCGGTTCGCATTTGGTCGCTTCGTCGATAACATGAGCACCGCCCAAGGCGTCGCCGGAGATTCGGACCCATCATGCACGACACGGCGACCCTCTCGCTGATGAGCGCCCCCTTTTTGCTGGCCGCCGTGCCGGCCATCCTGAGCGTCGGTCTCTCCAAGGGTGGACTCACGGCCATCGGCGGTCTTGCCGTGCCACTGCTCGCCTTCGCGGTGCCGCCGACCGTCGCCTCGGGCATCGTGCTGCCGCTCCTGTGCTTTTCCGACCTGTTCGCCATGTGGACCTTCCGCCACCACATCGACCGCAAGCTGTTGTGGCCGCTGGTCGTGGCGGCGATCGTCGGCGTGGTGATCGGCTTCCTGACCTTCCGCATGATGGAGGAGCGCACCGTCGGCCTGCTGATCGGCCTCGTCACGGTGCTGTTCACCGTTCGCTACTGGCTGGGCGCCTATCTTGATCGGCTAGCCGCCAAGGCGCCGCCGACGCCGCGGGCCGGCCTGTTCTGGTCGGTGATGTCGGGGTTCACCAGCTTCATCGCCCATGCCGGCGGACCGCCGCTGATGTTCTACCTGCTGCCGCTCAAGCTCAACCGCATGACCTTCACCAGCACGACGGTGTATTTCTTCGGCATCATCAACCTGATCAAGCTGCCGTTCTTCGCCGTGCTCGGCCTGCTCAGCGCCGACAATCTGGCGATATCCGCGGCGCTGGCGCCGGTGGCGCTGATCGGCGTCGTCATCGGCACCTGGCTCCTGAAGGTGATGAACGAGCAGCTGTTCTACCGGGTAAGCTATATCCTGACCTTCGTCGCCGGCCTTAAGCTGATGTGGGACGGTCTGCCGCTGTCCTGAGCATTCGGGCACCGGCATCGCCAGACCGGCCGGCATGCCGTCGAGCCGGCCCGTCAGGCCAACGGTGAGTCGGCTTGGGCCGAGCCTCCGCCGGTGAACAAGTGCCCGCCGGAAACCCCGTTCGCCGGGGTTTGGTGATCAATGCCGAGGCCGCGGCAGAGGATACAAAAAGACAGTCGCAATCCGTACTTGTTCTTAGAAAATTTCTAAGCAATTGAATCGAGCCGTATTTTCCCTGATCTAAAAATATGACTCTACTACTCAATTATCATTCGTAAATTTGACGAGGGTAGGAGGGTCGCGCAGGTCCTCTGAGGACATCGGCCCCGCGTTGGCGCGGGTTGCCCGCCGGCGGATACCAAGGTGCCGCCTGCCACGTCCCGAGGTTCCTTTCGCAACCACTTGACGGCGCTCCTGCCGTAAGAAAGGTCGAAAATGCACGTTCTAACCGCGCGTCTGCGGTCGCTGTCGTTGCGCACAGCCATGTCCGCCATGGCGGTATCATCGGTCGTCCTGTCGATCGCCACGCTCTTCGTCATCGTCTCCGTCAACCTCGCCGACGACGTCGCCCGCAATGCCGCCGCCAAGCAGCGCGCGGCGCTGGCCACCATGGCGCTGATGGCCGAGCGCGACCTCGGCCTGAAGGTCGACTGGAACGACGACGGCTCGGTCGCCGCCGTCGTCGCCGCCACCGGCCTGCACGCCTTCGCCGACGACGGCTTCGTCGACCGGGTCAGCCGCAGCACCGGCAGCGAGGTGACGGTGTTCGGCAAGGACATGGCCAAGGACGACTTCTTCCGCATGACCACCTCGATGATCAAGGAGGACGGCAAGCGGGCGCGCGGCACCTATCTCGGCAAGGACAGCGCCCCCTACGCGGCGGCGGTGGAAGGCCGGCGCTTCGAGGGCGAGGCGGCCAGCCTTGGCCGCTCCTATTACGCCGTCTACCAGCCGGTGGTGAATTCGCTCGGCCGGACCGTCGGCATCCTGTTCGTCGGCATCGACAAGGCGGCGGTACGAGCCACCGCCGACACCATGATCCTGCACATCGGCGTCGGCGCCGGCATCGTCCTGGTGCTGCTCGGCACCGCCGCCGTGCTGATCTCCCGCCGGCTGGCCAAGCCCATTCCCGTGCTGGCCGAGACCATGGCGGCGATCGCCGACGACCGGCTCGACATCGACATCCCCTACATCGACCGCGACACCGAGATCGGCCGCATGGCCAAGGCCGTCGCCGTGCTGCGCGACGCCTCGGCCGACCGCCGCCGCCTGATGGCCGAGCAGGAAAGCCAGGCGCAGGCGGCGGCCCGCCGCCAGGCCGAGACCGAGGCGGCCATCGCCGACTTCCGGGCGACCACCTCGTCGCTGATGGACGAGGTGGCGGCGCGCATGACCGACCTGACGCGGACGGCGGCCGACGTCGAGCTGGCCTCGAAGAAGACCGCCGACAGCGCCGGCACCGCCTCCGACACCTCCGACCTCGCCGCCCGGAACGTCGAGGGCATCGCCGGCGCCGCCGAGGAACTGTCGTCGTCGATCAGCGAGATCGCCGCGCAGGTGAACCGGACGTCGGCGGTGGTCGAGGAAGCCAACCGCACCGCCCGCGAGGCCGGCGACAAGGTGGCGCGGCTCGCCAGCACGGCGGCCAAGATCGGCGACGTGATGACGCTGATCCAGACCATCGCCAACCAGACCAACCTCCTGGCTCTCAACGCCACCATCGAGGCGGCGCGGGCCGGCCAGCACGGCCGCGGCTTTGCCGTCGTCGCCGCCGAGGTCAAGTCGCTGGCCGGCCAGACGGCCAGGGCCACCGAGGAGATCGCCGCCAACGTCGCCGAGATCAACCTCGAAACCGAGGCGGTGGTCGGCGCCATCCGGCACATTTCCGACGAGATGACACGCGTCGACGACTATACCGGCGCCATCGCCGCCGCCGTCGAGCAGCAGACCTCGGCGACCGGCGAGATCTCGCGCAACATCGCCGACGCCTCCGGCAGCACGGCGACGACCAAGGAAAGCGTCCGCGCGGTGGCCGCCACGGCCGGGGATACGCTGCGGTCGGCCGAGCATGTCGACCGGACCTCGCACGAGGTGTTCGAGCGCTCGGAGGGGCTGCGGGCGGCCATCGACCGCTTCCTCGCGGCGGTGGCGGCCTGAGGCAATCCCGGCAGAAGCCGGGACCGGTTTTGCCGTCCGAAATGGCGTCAAGACAAGGAGATGGAGCATTTCCGGTGAAGCTGTTTTCACCGGGAATGCTCCAACGGCCGCCCGACCGTCAGGAGCGGAAGTGCTTGGAGAGCTTCAGGCCCTGCGCCTGGTAGTTGGAGCCGATGCCGGCGCCGTACAGCGTCTCGGGCGGTTCGGCCATCCGCTCGTAGACCAGACGGCCGATGGTCTGGCCGTGGTCGAGGATGAAGGGCACGTCGTGGCTTCTCACCTCCAGCACGGCCCGCGACCCCCGGCCGCCGGCCGGCGCGTGGCCGAAGCCGGGATCGAAGAAGCCGGCGTAGTGGACGCGGAACTCGCCGACCAGCGGATCGATCGCCACCATCTCGGCCGCCGTCTCCGGCGGCACCTGCACCGCCTCGCGCGACGCCAGGATGTAGAACTCGTCCGGATCGAGGATCAGCGACGGCCGGCCGCGGGCGTGGATCGGCTCCCAGAAGTCGGCGACGTCCTCGGCCGCCTTGGCGTCGACGTCGAGCACGCTGGTATGACGGCGGGCGCGGTAGCCGATCAGCGCCCCCTCGCCGGCGCCGGCCAGATCGATCGACAGCGTCAGGCCGTGCTCGAAGCGCGGCGGCTCGACGTCGACCAGCGGATGGCGGGCATTGAGCGCGGCCAGCGCCGCGTCGTCGAGCCGGGCGTCGCCGCGGCGGAAACGCACCTGACTGAGCCGCGAACCTTCGCGCACCTTGATCGGAAAGGTGCGCGGGCTCACCTCCACCCAGAGACGGCCATGGTAGCCGGCGGCGATCTGGTCGAAGGCGGTGCCGCGGTCGGTGATCAGCCGGGTGAAGACGTCGATGCGGCCGGTCGAACTCTTGGGATTGGCCGAGGCGGAGACGTCGGCCGGCAGGGCGAGGTGCTCCAGCACCGGCACCAGATAGACGCCGCCGGTCTCCAGCACGGCGCCTTTCGTCAGGTCGAGGTCGTGCAGCGTCAGATAGGCGAGCTTGTCCTCGACGGCGGCCGCCCCGCCCGGCAGGAAGCTGGCCCGGAGGCGATGGGCGACCGGCCCGAGCCTGAGGTCGAGACTGGCCGGCTGGATCTGGTCGGCATCGAGCGGCCGCGCCGCCGCGACGGCGCCGCCGTCGAACAGCTCGCGGATGCGGTGGGCGGGAAGGATGCCGGCGGGATCGGTCATGGCGGCAAGGGTCCGGATGCAGAAAAGGGCCGGCCGGCTGGCGGGCGGATCATCGGCAAGCTCTAGCCTGTTTTGCCGTTGCCGTGCAACGCGAAGATCAGATGCCGCCGGCCGGAACGGCGGCGGCCAGCGCGGCGCTCGCGTCCTCGTGGCGCATGGCCTTGCTGTAGAAGCGGACGGCGCCCTTGCCGTTCTGCTTGGCGGCGTAGAGCGCGGCGTCGGCCTTGTGCAGCAGCCGGGCGACGTCGAGCCCGTGTTCCGGCGCCAGGGCGACGCCGATGCTGACGCCGACCGCCAGCGTCCGGCCGTTGTAGGGATAGGGGCTGCTCAGGGCCGCCAGGATCGCCTCGGCGCGCGCCGCCGCCACCCGGCGGACGTCGGTCGGGATGACCATGACGAACTCGTCGCCGCCGAGCCGGGCCACCGTGTCCTCGTCGCGGCAGAACTCGCGCAGCCGCCGGGCGACGCCGACCAGCACGGCGTCGCCGGCCGCGTGGCCCGCGCTGTCGTTGACGTCCTTGAAGCCGTCGAGATCGAGATAGAACACCGCCGCGACGGCATCGCCGCGCCGCTGGTCGAGCAGGCGCTGCATGCGGTCGAGCAGCAGCAGCCGGTTGGGCAGGCCGGTGAGCGGATCGTGCAGCGCCTTTTCCTCGCTGATGCTGATCAGCCGGGCGGCGCGGCGGGCGAAGGTCAGCACCACCGCCGTCAGCACCAGATAGGCGGCGAACACCAGCACCAGCCCCGGGCCGATCGCCCGGATGACTTCGTCGCCGGGCAGGATCGGGTCCCAGACCAGCGAGTCGCCCATCGTGCCGTCCTGGCTCATCAGGCGCAGGCGGCCGGGGCCGTCGCTGGTCTGCCCGAACATCGGCTCGTACGAGAGGTTGGGCAGCATGAAGGTGTCGGCGATGGTCTTCAGGCTGCGGCGGTCGACGCGGCGGCCGACGGCGAGGATGTGGCCGCCGTCGGCCGGGCCGTCCCGGTCGGCGACGGCGTGGATGCCGGCGATCGCGAACAGCACGGGCGTGCCGTCGACGGCGATCAGCTGCGTCACGGTTTCCGAGATGCGGCCGGCCCGCCAGCGGGCGATCATCTGGTCGAAGGCCGGCGGCAGCACGCCGCGCGCCTCGGCCGAGACGATGCGGCCGTCGATGCGCGAGAACAGCGTGCGATCGCCAGGATCGAGGACGAACAGGAAGGCCTCGGCCTCGGCTATCGACAGGTGGCCGGCCAGCCAGCCGGCGTCGAAGGCGCCGACGACGTGCGCGGCCGTCTCGTCGCGGCCGGCCATGCCGGCGGCGGCAGCGGCCAGCTCCTCGCCGAAGTGGAGGAAGGCGTTGCGGGCGGTGCGCTGCTGGAGTTCGATGGACAGGTGGTTCTGCCTGGACGACAGCAGCAGGACGCCAGCGATCGCACCGGCGAGCAGGATGGCGATCAGGCAGAACATCGGCAGGATCACCCGCAGCAGGAATCGGCGATCGAGGCTGGTCGTGGGATTCATCGGCTCTCCGGAGACGGCGGTCTCATGGCCCGCATCCTGGGGCCCTTCAATCAAGATTCCGTGCAGGCCCTGGAATTATCTGGGTATGGCAAACGCGACCTTGCAAGGCTGGGCATTTCCCCCGGCGCCTGTCGCCGACCAGGGGTGGCAGGCCGCCGAAGACACGCCATCGGCGGCCGCCGGACGGCTTGACGATCATCCGCAGTTCCCCTAGAGCTTGACAATCGTGGTTCTTTGAGCCGACCGGCTTGCCGCCACGTAAAACAAGGCTGCTAAAAGGTCGGGACGGTCATGTCGCTCGTTGACGCCCGGCTCGCCTATGCGCAGCCGGGTTCGTTTTTTCGGACCCCCGACAACGAAGGACGACGACATGACCAAGGCCGACTGGCATCCCGATACCGCGCTCGTGCACGGCGGCAGCCTGCGCTCCCAGTGGGGCGAGACGTCCGAAGCGATGTTCGTGACGCAGGGCTTCGTCTACGACAGCGCCGAGCAGGCGGAAGCGCGCTTCCTCAACCTCGATCCGGGCTTCCAGTACAGCCGCTTCGCCAACCCGACGGTGACGATGTTCGAGGAGCGCATGGCGCTGCTCGAAGGCGCACCGGTGGCGCGGGCGACGGCCACCGGCATGGCGGCCGTCACCGCCGCCATCCTCTGCCAGGCGTCGGCCGGCGACCACATCGTGGCGGCCCGCGCGCTGTTCGGCTCCTGCCGCTACATCGTCGAGGACCTGGCGCCGCGCTTCGGCATCTCCTGTACGCTGGTCGACGGCCGGAACCTAGACGAGTGGCGGGCGGCCGTGCGACCCAACACCCGCGTGCTGTTCTTCGAGAGTCCGACCAACCCGACGCTGGAAGTGGTGGACATCGCCGCCGTGGCCGACATCGCCCATGCCGCCGGCGCCCGCCTCGTCGTCGACAACGTGTTCGCCACCGCCCTCTACCAGAAGCCGCTGGCCCTCGGCGCCGACGTGGTCGCCTATTCGGCCACCAAGCACATCGACGGCCAGGGCCGCTGCATGGGTGGCGTCGTCCTCTGCGGCGAGGAGTTCCTGGAGAAATACCTGCAAGTGTTCCTGCGCCAGACCGGGCCGACCATGAGCCCGTTCAATGCCTGGGTGATGCTGAAGGCGCTCGAAACCTTCTCGCTGCGCGTCGCCCGCCAAACCGAGAACGCGACGAAGATCGCCGCCTTCCTCGAAGGCCATCCGAAGATCGAGCAGGTGATCTATCCCGGCTCGCCGAGCCATCCGCAGGCCGACGTCTGCAAGAAGCAGATGAGCGGCGGCTCGACCATGCTGGCCATCGAGGTGAAGGGCGGCCGCGACGGCGCCTTCGCCGCCATGAACGGCCTGGAGATCATCAAGATTTCCAACAACCTCGGCGACGCCAAGAGCTTGGTCACCCATCCCTCGACCACCACGCACCAGCGCTTCTCCGAGGAGGTGCGGCAGGAACTGGGCATTCGCCAGGGCCTGTTGCGCCTCTCCGTCGGCCTCGAACACGCCGACGACCTCGTCGCCGATCTGGCGCGGGCGCTGGGCGACTGAGCGGATTATAACGAGAGGCATTGAAAATGCCTCCCGGTATTCCGCTTGCCGATTTCTCATGCCCTGATGCACATGAGAAATCGGCAATGGCCTCAATGAGCGGACGCGTCGGCATCTTCGCGAATTGGCATAATAACGCCTCCGAAACGAATTCGATGCTAGAAGGGACGCATGCCGATCGACATGCGTCCCGCTCAGGCCCTCAGACTCTGGCACGACGTCTCGCTCGCCACCGTGCGCGAGAACGGCGCCGATCTGTCGCCGCGCCAGATCACCGTGCTGCTCACCGTCTACCTGGAGCCGCCGCCGCACACGGTGCGGGGGCTGGCCGAGAAGCTCGGCGTCACCAAGCCGGCGATCACCCGGGCGCTCGACACCATGGGCGAACTGAAGCTCCTGGGCCGCAAGCGCGACGAGGCCGACCGCCGCAACGTCGTCGTCCACCGCACGGTGGAAGGGGCGTTGTTCCTCGAACGGCTCGCCGACACCATCGTCGACAAAGCCAGGGAGCTGCCGCGTTGACCCCCGACCGCCGCACCACCTTCGCCCGCCCCGATCTCGCCGACGCCAGCCTTGCCGGCAGCGTGGCGGCCGAGCGCTATGCCGAGCCGCACCCGGCCCGCATCACTGCGCCGCTGGCCGGCCTGCGCCGCGAGCCGCGCTTCGACTGCCCGCTCGACAGCGAGGCGCTCCACGGCGAGGCGGCGGACGTGCTCGACGTCGACGCCGAAGGCTGGGCCTTCGCCCGACTCGGCCGCGACGGCTACGTCGGCTACCTGCCGGCCGAGGCGCTGTCCTTCTCGCCCCCCACGCCAACGCACCGGGTGACGGCGTTGCGCTCCTTCGCCTTCTCCGGCTCCGACCTCAAGCTGCCGGTCGCCTACCCGCTGGTGCAAGGGGCGCTGGTTGCCGTCACCGGTGAGGTGGAGCGGCGCGGCCTCGTCTATGCCCTTCTCTCCGACGGCACTGCTACGGTGATGAAGCATGTCGCCCCGATCGGCAGTCGGCCGGCCGACGATTTCGTGGCGGTGGCCGCCGCCTATGTCGGCACGCCCTATCTATGGGGTGGCGCCTCCAGCCTGGGCATCGACTGCTCCGGCCTCGCGCAGCGGGCGCTGGCGGAAACCGGTATCGCCGCACCGCGCGACACCGACCAGCAGGAGGCCGTAGTCGGCGCCCCCCTGGACTGGAACGGCGATCCCGACAGTCTCGTCCGCGGCGACCTGGTGTTCTGGAAAGGCCACATCGGCATAATCGCCGGGCCGGACCAACTGCTGCACGCCAACGGCTTCCACATGGCGACGGTGATCGAGCCGCTCGGCGCCGCCATCGCCCGCATCGCCGCCGGCGGCGTGCCGGTGACCAGCGTCCGCCGGCTGCCCGGCTATTCGCACGGCTGACGGTCCCGCGTCCGCAGCCAGGCCGGCCAAGACCCACGGCGCGGCCGGTCGGGCTCGATGGGCGTCGGCTCGTGCGGCGTCTTGGCCCAGGAATGCGGGCTGACCAGGATCTCGCCGATCGCCCGCCAGGCCGCCCACGACCCCAGGAACCAGTAGATCGGCAGGAAGACCAGCTCCAGCTTGAGGTCGCGCCGCCGCCGGAGATCGAGCGACAATGCGGCGATCAGGAAGGTGCTGCCGAAGCCGATCACCAGGCCGCTGACGGCGGCCACCAGCACCAGACTGCCGGTGAAGCTGTTGCCGTCCGGCGGGGCCACCACGCCGAGGCCGTAGAGCGCCAGAGCGATCATCCAGACCGGATAGAGCAGCGGCGACAGGATGTTGGCGGCGAAATGCAGCAGCATGACCAGCGCCGCCCGGCCGCCGAGATCGTCGAACAGCGCAGTCGGCCGGGAGGCGTGGACGAGCGCCGTCACCAGCCATCCCTTCACCCAGCGGCGGCGCTGCCTCAGCCAGACGCCGACGGTGGCCGGCGCCGTCTCCAGCGTCACGCTGTCGATGACGCCGGTGCGGTAGCCGAAGCGGGCGAGGCGGGCGCCGAGTTCGGCATCCTCGGTGACGTTGTAGGGGTCCCAGCCGCCGACGGCGGCCAGCGCCCGCCGCTTGAAGTGGTTGGAGGTGCCGCCCAGCGGCAATGGCAGTTCGGCCGCCGCCAGCCAGGGCAGCGTGCCGGAGAACAGATAGGCGTATTCGATCAGGAACTGCCGTTGCAGCCAGTTGCCGGCGCCGACGATCTCGAGGCGCGCCTGCACGCAGGCCAGCTCGTCCGGGCCGGCGGCGAGCGCCGTCGCCGCCACGCGCAACTGGTCGGGATGCGGATGGTCCTCGGCATCGTAGACGGCGACGAGACTGGCCCGGCTGAAGGCGAGACCGTAGGCGAGCGCCCGCGGCTTGGTGCGCGGCCGGCCATCGGGCACGGTGATCACCCGCATGTAGGGGCGCCCCTCGACGGCCGCCTCGGCCGCCGCCCGCGTCGCCGGGTCGTCCTCCTCGACCAGGAAGGCGATGTCGAGCCGGTCGCGCGGGTAGTTCAGCCGTTCGAGCGCCGCCGACAGCTGCGGCAGCATCTGCGCCTCGTGGTAGAGCGCCACCAGCACGGTGTAGCTCGGCAGCGCGTCGTCCGGCAGCAGGTCGGGCCGCCGGCGCCGCCGGCCGAGCCACGCCAGGCAGGCGCTCAGGCGGACGACGGCGAGGCCGAGGAAGGCCATCACCGAGGCAATGCTGACCGCCAATGACGCCACCGACAGCGGCAGCATGGCGCCCACCGCGAACAGCGCCGCCAGCACGACGATCAACACCTTCTGGACCGGCGTCGGCACCGGCTTGGCCGAGAAGCCCGGCAGGCGGGCGGCGACGTGGCTGGTGGTGGCGCGCTCCGTCCGCTGGGCGATGCTTGCCCTCAGCCGCGCCTCGAGGCGCCGCGGCGTCGTCACCGCGAAACGCCGATGCAGCGCCGGATGGGCGGCGAGCGTGGCGAGCAGGGCCGGCAGATCTTCGAGCGGCGGCGCCAGCACGGTGACGATCTCGCCATCGAGGCGGACATCGGCGACGCGGAGAGCGGAGGTCTGCGACGGCGACAGGGCCGCCGGTGCGACAAGCGCGTGTCGCGACGACAGCCGCAGGAAGGGAAAGCCGTGGCGGCGGGCGATTCCGGCGGCCAGCCGGTCCTCGCCGCCCGGCCCAAGGCGGGCGAGACCGTCGATGACGGCGGTCGGGCAAGGCTTTTCCCGGCCGCGAAGTTCGGATAGCCTCATGAACATTACCGTTGAGCCACCGGCCGATACCCTGACAAAATGCGATGCTCCTTTCTGCCTAACGCATTACGCCTGATAGTAATCGCAAGCCTTGCCGGCTTCGGTTGGCCTTTGGTCGCAGAGGCCGATGCGGCGGACGCCGGCTATCCGCAACTGGTGCCGCTCGCCCTCGGCCAGGCGGCCGGCGCCGCTCCCGCCTCCATCCGCTTCGTCACCTCCGACGACTTCCCGCCGTTCAACTTCGTCGACGGCGGCGGCGTCCTCACCGGCTTCAACGTCGAGGTCGCCAGGGCGGTCTGCGCCCGGCTGGCCATTCCCTGCACCATCCAGGTGCGGCCCTTCCCGCTGCTCCTGGCGACGGTGCGTGACAACAAGGCCGACGCCATCGCCGCCGGCGTCGCCGACACGCCGGCGCTGCGCCGCCATCTCGCCTATTCCGTCCCCTATTTTCGCGAACCGGCCCGCTTCGTCCGCCGCTGGCCGGCGCTGGTCGAGCCGTCGCCGCGGGCGCTCGCCGGCAAGACGGTAGGCGTTCTCGCCGGCAGCCGCTATGGCGATTTCATCCGGGATTTCTTTCCGTCGACAACGCAGCGAACCGCCGCCGGAGAGGCGGAACTGTTCGCCCTGCTCAAGGACGGCAAGGTCGATGCCCTGTTCACCGGCGCGGTCGGCGCGTCCTTCTGGCTGGCCGGCCCGGCCGCCGCCGGCTGCTGCGCCTTCTCCGGCGGGGCCTACAGCGAGCCGGCCTATTTCGGCGACGGCATGAAGATCGCCGTCGCCGCCGGCAACGCACCGCTCAAGTCGGCCATCGACGGCGCGCTGCGCAGCCTCGACGCCGACGGCACGCTGGCCGATCTCGCCTTGCGCTTCTTCCCCGAAAGCCTTTACTGACGGCGAGCACCAGACCGGGAGGTCCGCCATGTTCTCCGCCGTCAGCCACGACATCGTCGTCAGCGTCGAGCCGCGCTATCTCGTCGAGGAGTCCGAGCCCGACGAGCATCGCTACGTCTGGTCCTATCGGGTGGTGATCGCCAACCACGGCCGTCGCGCCGTGCAACTGATGACCCGCGCCTGGGAGATCACCGACGCCAACGGCTTCCGCCGGCAGGTGACCGGCCCCGGCGTGGTCGGCCAGCAGCCGATCATCGAGCCGGGCGAGGCCTTCGAGTATACCAGCGGCTGCCCGCTGTCGACGCCGAGCGGCATCATGGCCGGCAGCTACCGCATGGTGGACGATCGCGGCACGGCGCTCGACGTCACCATCCCCGCCTTCTCGCTCGACGTGCCGCAAGCAGTCCGTACGCTGAATTAGTTCAGCCTCAATCGCCGGCGGATGGTTTTTCTCGCCTCAGTCGCCGGAAGCCGCTGGACGCGGCTTCAAACGATTGCCCCCGCCGATCGCTGCCGACGGCTGGACAAGGCCGGCCGGCGCGCCTATCTCTCGGCAACCTTCCCCACCGGACGCCGGAGTTCCCCATGTCCGACCGATTCGAGCGCCTGTTCGGCGACAGCCCGGCGCGTCTCCTCGTCCGCCTCGCCATCCTGTCGCTGGTGGTCGGCGTCGTACTCGCCGCGCTCGGCGTCGAGCCCTACGACATCGTCGCCTCGGCGTTGCGCTTCGTCGACCGCATCTGGTCGATGGGCTTTGACGCCATCGACCGCATCTGGCGCTATTTCCTGCTCGGCGCCGTGGTGGTCATTCCGGTCTGGCTGGTGCTGCGGCTCCTCAACGTCGGCCGCAACCGCTTCTGACCGACGCCTCCACGCGAAAAGCGAACCTCGAAATGATCCTGCCTTCCGATCCCGCCACCGGCTTCGACTGGTCGAGCCACAATACCTATTCGGTCAATTTCCTGCACCGCCACTCCGAGCAGCGCGCCGACGCCGCGCTGGTGCAGCGCCACCTCGACGACCCGCGCCGCCGGCTGATGATGCTCGCCGACGATCGCGTCCTCCTGCGGTCCGGCCGCATCGATTTCGAGGGCCAAGCGGCGGACGCCCTGTTCCGCGAGTGCGAGACGCACATCTTCCTGGGGCTCGACCTCGAGGAGCGGCCGTGGTTCGCCGGCGAGTTCAAGTATCTGCCGGAGCTGGAGCCCGGCGAGAGCCTCGTCGACCTGCGCAGCCTCGCACGCGATGCCATGATCGGCGCCGACGGCTACGGCCCGGTGGCGCAGGCGCGCGCCACGCTGTTCTGGCACCGGCGCAACCGCTTCTGCGGCGCCTGCGGCGCGCCGACGGTGAGCATCGCCGCCGGCTACCAGCGCAACTGCACCGGCTGCGGCATCCAGCATTTCCCGCGTACCGACCCGGTGGTGATCATGCTGATCGAGGATGGCGACGACCGGGTACTGCTCGGCCGCACGCCGCGCTTCGAGGCCGGCATGTACACCTGCCTCGCCGGCTTCATGGAGCCGGGCGAGACCATGGAGGACGCCGTCCGCCGCGAGGTGAAGGAAGAATCGGGCATCGACGTCGGCGCCGTCCGCTACCACGCCAGCCAGCCGTGGCCGTTCCCGGCCAACCTGATGCTCGGCTGCTACGGCGAGGCGATCTCCACCGACATCAAGGTCGACAAGGCCGAGATGGACGACTGCCGCTGGTTCGACCGCGACCAGGTGAAGGCGATGCTGACGGAGACCGAGGTCGGCAAGCTGCACTGTCCGCCGCGACTCGCCGTCGCCCGCCACCTGATCGAGGTGTGGGCCGGCCTCAGGTGAAGATCACTCGCCGGGCCGGAGGCCGAGATGGGCAGCCGGCTCGCGGATTTTGTCACGGAAAGGGCTGGCCGGGTAGCTGCCGAACACCTTGACCTCGCGGCTGAAGAATTCCAGCTCCTCCATCGCGAACTTCACCGCCGGATCGTCGGGATGGCCCTCGACGTCGGCATAGAACTGCGTCGCGAAGAACTGGCCTTCGAGCTGGTAGCTCTCCAGCTTGGTCATGTTGATGCCGTTGGTGGAGAAGCCGCCCAGCGCCTTGTAGAGCGCCGCCGGGATGTTGCGGACGCGGAAGATGAAGGTGGTCACCGTCGGCGTGCCGCGCGGCGGCGCGGCCACTGGCTGCGGCGACAGGATGATGAAGCGCGTCGTGTTGTGCGAGGTGTCCTCGCAATCGGCCTTCAGCACGTCGAGGCCGTAGATGTCGGCGGCCAGCGACGAGGCGATGGCGGCGCGCGAGGGGTCGCCGGCCTCGGCGATCTCGCGGGCCGAGCCGGCGGTGTCGGCGCCGACCACCGGCTGGATGCCGAGACGGCGCAGCGTCTGCCGGCACTGGCCGAGCGCCTGGATATGGCTCTGCGCCGTGCGGACCTCGGACAGCCTGGCGCCCTTCACGCCGACCAGCTGGTGATGCACCGGCAGGAAATGCTCGCCGATGATGTGCACGTCGGCTTGCGGCAGGATGTGGTGGATGTCGGCGACGCGGCCGGCCGTCGAGTTCTCGATCGGGATCATGCCGAGGTCGCCGGCGCCGGAGGCCAGTGCCGCGAAGCAATCCTCGAAGGTCGGGCAGGCGACGGCCTCGCAATCGGGATAGACCTCGAGGGCGGCGAGATGGGAATTGGCGCCCGGCTCGCCCTGGAACACGACTTTCAGCTTTTCCGACATCGTTCTCTTCCGCTTTTCGACAGGCGGAAAGCGGCATAGCAGCCGCCTATCAGCCTGTCACGCCTTGATTGCCGCGCCGATGATCGCCCTGGCGCGGTCGAGGTCGTGCGGCGTGTCGACGCCGAGCGGCACGTCGTCGACGATGGCCACGTCGATGCGCATGCCGGCCTCCAGCAGCCGCAGTTGCTCGAGCTTCTCGCGCCTCTCCAGCGTCGACGGCGGCAGCGTCACGAAGCGGGCGAGCGCCGACCGGCGGAAGGCGTAGAGGCCGATGTGGTGGTAGAGTGGCCCGTCGCCATAGGGGGCGGTGGCGCGGGTGAAGTAGAGCGCCCGGAGGCGGCCCGGCGCCACGGGCGAGCCAACCACCTTGACGACGTTGGGATCGACCTTCTCCTCGGCGCGGACGATCTCGGCGGTCAGCGTCGCCACGTCGACGGCCGGATCGAGCAGCGGATCGAAGCAGGCGCGCACGGCCGACGGCGCGATGGTCGGCAGGTCGCCCTGCACGTTGACGATCACCTCGACGCGGCCGTCGGGATCGGCCTTGCCAAGCGCCTCGAAGATACGGTCGGAGCCGCTCGGATGGTCCGGACGGGTCAGCACCGCCCGACCGCCGGCCACCTCGATCGCCGCGGCGATGGAGGGATGGTCGCAGGCGACGACCACCTCGCCGATGCCGGCCTCCATAGCCCGCCGCCAGACGTGGACGATCATCGCCTCGCCATGGATGTCGGCGAGTGGCTTGTCCGGCAGGCGCGTCGAGCCGAGGCGCGAGGGAATGATCACCAGGGTGTTGGGCTTCGTCTCGGACATGGGTCGGATCCTCGCGGGCAGGCGGCAACGCGGCGCGGCGGCTTTATACGGCGCGGCGCGACCTGAGGATAGTTTGCAGCAGGGCGCAAAATCCCTTATATGCTGCCGGGTGTGACCGAAATGCCTCTGGCGAGGTCGCTTTCAGATCGAGTTGTCACGCGCGCCGGGGCGGGCGCCGCGCGACCCAAGGAGCCGGTATCCCCGATGTCGCTGCAACCCACCAAGATTATCGGCGCCGTACTGGCGGTCGCCGTCGTCGCCTTCGCCATCGATTTCGTGTCCAATCAGATCTTCGCCAAGCAGGAACTCAAGGTGCCCGGCTATGTCGTCGAGGTAACCGAGCCGGTCGCCGAGGTGGCGCCGGCCGGCCCCGCTCCCGAGGCGAGCACCACGGCCGCTGCCGCGCCGGCGGTCGAGACGCCGCCGGCCGCCGAAGCAGCACCGGCCGAGGTGACCGCCGCGCCGACCGCCGCCGAGCCGGCGCCCACCGCCGATGCGTCGGCACCCGCCGCGGTTGCGGCCGCGCCAGCCGCTGCTCCGGCCGTTGCCGATGGCGGGTCGATCGCCGACCGCCTGAAGGCCGCCGATGCCGCCGCCGGCGGCAAGTCGGCCAAGGTCTGCACCGCCTGCCATTCCTTCGCCGATTCGGGCGACAACAAGGTCGGCCCCGGCCTCTGGGAAGTGGTCAACCGCAAGCCGGGCACGCATCCGGGCTTCAAGTATTCGCCCGCCATGGTGACCTTCGGCGAGAGCCACGTCTGGGACTATGCGACGCTCGATATCTACCTGACCAATCCCAAGACCGAGGTGCCGGGCAACAAGATGGCCTTCGCCGGCGTCAAGAAGCCGGAAGACCGCGCCAGCATCATCGCCTACCTGAGGTCGCTGTCGGCCAGCCCGGCGCCGCTGCCGTAATCGGCCGGCAAACAGGAAACGCAATCGGGGGCGGCCGTCAGGCCGCCCTTTTTCGTTTGGAGAGGGTCGGCAGCGGCAGGGCGATGGTGGCAAGCCCCAGGAGAATCAGCATCATGCCGGCGACGCGCAGCGGCGAGAAAGTTTCCCCCAGCACCAGCCAGGACGACAGCGTGCCGAACAGCGGCACCAGGAGCGAGAAGGGCGCCACCGTCGAGGCCGGGTGGTTCCTGAGCAGGAAGCCCCAGAGGCCGAAGCCGACCAGCGTCGCCAGGAGCGCAAGGTAGAGCACCGAGCCGGCGCCGACGAGGCCCATGCCGCTGACGCCGGCTGCGATGGCCGGCCAGCCCTCGAAGGCCAGCGACAGCAGGAACAGCGGGATCGGCGGCACCAGGCTGAGCCAGACCATTAGGGCGAGCATGTCGGCCTTGCCGGCGCCCCGCATCAGCACGTTGCCGATCGCCCAGCTGGTCGCCGAGGCGATGGTGAGGCCGAGGCCGATCAGCGTGAAGTCGCCGCCCACCGTGCTGGCGATGGTCAGCAGGCCGGCGGCCGCGACGCCGGCGCCGGCAAGCTGGCGCGGCTTCGGCCGCTCGCCGAGAACGAATGCCGCGATCAGGATGGTGAAGAAGGCCTGGCTCTGCAGCGTTACCGAGGCGAGGCCCGGCGGCATGCCGAGCTTCATGGCCGGGAACAGGAAGGCGAACTGACCGACGAACAGCGTCAGGCCGATGGCCACCATCTTGCCGAGCGGCACGTTCGGCCGGGCGAGAAAGGCGGCCGGCAGCGCGGCGACCACGAAGCGCAGCGCGGCGAGCAGCAGCGGCGGCACCGAGCCGAGGCCGAGGCGGATGACGACGAAGTTGAAGCCCCAGATCGCCGTGACGAGGACGGCGAGGGCGATGTGGCGGACGGGCATGGGCGGTCGGCTCCGGGAGGAGAGCCGAGCCTAACGACGACGCGTTCCGGATGCAAAGGGAACCGTCAGCGCCGCGCCACGGCGAGGCGGCCGTCGACATAGTCGCGCAGGATGCCGAGCGCCTCGTCGGGCGAACGATGCAGCGTCGGCAGCGCGGCGTGCAGCCAGAGGCCGTCGATCATCGCGGCGATGCCCCTGGCGAGCGGGGCGGCGCCGTCGCCGACCAGCGGCCTCAGTTCGTGCCGGAGATTGGCTTCGAGCCGCTTCAGATAGATGGCGAGCAGCCGGGTGGCCGCCCGGTCGTGGATCGACTGCATGTAGAAGGCGAGCCAGGCCGAGGTCACCGCCGGCGAGAACTGCTCGGGCGCGAAGCTCGCCTCGAGGATGGCATCGACGCGCGAGCGCGGATCGCCGGCCGCGGCGAGGCGACGGCGGGCGGTCAGCGCGAATTCGGTGAGCAGATGCCGCATGGTGGCCGACAGAAGCTCGTCCTTGGAACCGAAGTAGTGATGGGCGAGCGCCGGCGACACGCCGGCCCTTTTGGCGATGTCGCCCATGGTGACGCCATTCAGGCCGCGTTCATGGATCGCCTCGACGGCGGCGACGATCAGCTCCCGCCGGCGGATCGGCTGCATTCCGAGTTTCGGCATGATCGCCCTCCCTTGCCGGAACAGCATATTTTTAATTGACTACTCAATCAATAAAAATCCAGCAACGTAATTTTGTCCTGTCCGGAAGGGAGAGGCGGCGGTACCGGCCGGAAAATACGCTGCACCGGCCGGATTTCCGGCGCATTTGCGAAGTAGTCCGCGCCTTATCCCAAAAAAAGCGTTGGCAAGCGCCGGAAAATGCGTATTCATTCGGCGCTCCATGGTAATAAATCTGTCACAGCCTGACCGGAACCCGCTTCCGCAGGGCCTCTGGGAGTGAGCCCGCCGATGAAATCCGTTGTTGCCGCCTTGCCGCTCGCCGTTCTCCTCGCCGCGCCGGCGCTCGCCGCCGACGGCGACGCCTGCACCAAGGTGCGCTTCGCCGACGTCGGCTGGACCGACATCGCCGCTACCACCGGCATCGCCTCGGCGCTGCTCGAGGGCCTCGGCTACGAGCCGGACGTGCAGCTGCTGGCCCTGCCGGTCACCTTCGCCTCGCTGGCCAACGGCGACATCGACGTCTTCCTCGGCAACTGGATGCCGACCATGGAGGCCGATCTCAGGCCCTATGTCGACAAGGGGGCGATCGAGGTGACGGGCATCAACCTCGAAGGCGCCAAGTACACGCTGGCCGTGCCGAAATACACCTATGACGCCGGCCTCAAGTCCTTCGCCGACATCGCCAAATTCAAGGACCAGCTCGACGGCAAGATCTACGGCATCGAGCCGGGTAACGACGGCAACCGGCTGATCCTCGGCATGATCGACGGCGGCAAGTTCGGCCTCAACGGTTTCGAGCTGGTGGAAAGCTCCGAGCAGGGCATGCTGGCCGAGGTGAGCCGGGCGGTGAAGGACGAGAAGCCGATCGTCTTCCTCGGCTGGGAGCCGCATCCGATGAACGCCCGCTTCGAGATGGCCTATCTCTCCGGCGGCGACGAGGTGTTCGGGCCGAATTTCGGCGGCGCCACCATCTATACCAACACCCGCAAGGGCTTTGCCGCCGACTGCCCCAACCTCGGTCACCTCATTGGCAATCTGAAGTTCACGCTGGCGCTGGAGAACGAGATCATGGGCGCCATCCTCGACGACGGCACTGACGCCAAGGACGCCGCCAAGGCCTGGATCAAGGCGCATCCCGAGGCGCTCGGCCCCTGGCTCGACGGGGTGACGGCACGTGACGGCGGCGACGGCCTTGCCGCGGTGAAGGCGTCGCTGGGGCTCTGACGGGACGCGCGACAACGGGAGGCTGAGGCGATCATGGACTTCCTCACGGCCTACAAGATACCGGTCGGCCCCTGGGCCAAGACGCTGGTCGACTGGCTGACCGCCAACGGCGGCGGCGTCTTCGACGCCATCGCCGCCGTGCTCGGCGGCATCGTCGGCTGGATCGTCATGGCGTTGCAGGCGCCGCCGCCGCCGGTGACGGTGGCGCTGATCGCCACGCTGGCCTTCCTGTTGAAGCGGTCGATCCCGCTCGCCCTGTTCGTCGCCGCCGCCTTGCTGTTCATCGTTAACCAGGGCTTCTGGAAGGAGACGACGCAGACGCTCGGACTGGTCGTCGCCTCCTCGGTGCTCTGCATGGGTCTCGGCGTGCCGATCGGCATCCTGTCGGCCCGCCGGCCCTGGGCGATGGCCGCCTTGCGGCCGGTGCTCGACCTGATGCAGACCATCCCCACCTTCGTCTACCTGATCCCGGCGCTGGTGCTGTTCGGCCTCGGCATGGTACCGGGGCTGATCGCCACGGTGATCTTCGCCCTGCCCGCCTCGATCCGCCTCACCGCGCTCGGCGTCGCCTCGACGCCGAAACCGCTGATCGAGGCGGCCGACAGCTTCGGCGCCACGCCGTTGCAACGTCTCGTCAAGGTGGAGTTGCCGCACGCCATGCCGCAGATTCTGGCCGGCCTCACCCAGACCATCATGCTGTCGCTGTCGATGGTGGTGATCTCGGCCATGGTCGGCGCCAACGGCCTCGGCGTGCCGGTGGTCAGGGCGCTCAACACCGTCAACATCGGCATGGGATTTACCGCCGGTCTCGCCATTGTGCTGATCGCCATCATGCTCGACCGCATGTGCCGGATCCGCGGCTGAGGAGTTTCTCGTGTCATCGCCAGTCCGCGACGCGCTGCGCTTCGAGCGCGTCGACATCGTCTTCGGCCGCAAGCCGGAGGCCGCCTTTCCGCTGATCGACGCCGGCCTCGATCCCGCCGCCATCACCGTCGAGACCGGCCTTACCGTCGGTGCCATGCAGGCGTCCTTCTCGGTGCGCGAGGGCGAATGCCTGGTGCTGATGGGCCTCTCGGGCTCCGGCAAGTCGACGCTGGTCAGGGCGGTCAACGGCCTCAACCGGGTGAGCCGCGGCCGCCTTCTGGTGCGCGACGGCGACGGCGAGGTCGACGTCGCCCGCTGCGACGGCGCGGCCTTGCGCCGCATCCGCCGCAATCGCGTCGCCATGGTGTTCCAGCAGTTCGGCCTCCTGCCCTGGCGGACGGTGGCCGACAACGTGGCGCTCGGCCTCGAACTGTCCGGCGTGGCCAAGGCGGAGATCGCCGCCCGCGTCAAGGCGCAGCTCGAACTGGTCCACCTCGCCGACTGGGCCGACCGCCGCGTGCAGGAGCTGTCCGGCGGCATGCAGCAACGGGTCGGCCTCGCCCGCGCGTTTGCCACCGAAGCGCCGATCCTATTGATGGACGAGCCGTTCTCCGCCCTCGATCCGCTGATCCGCGACAAGTTGCAGGACGAATTGATCGGCTTCCGCGAGGCGCTGAAGCGCACCATCCTGTTCGTCAGCCACGACCTCGACGAGGCGATGAAGCTCGGCGACCGCATCGCCATCATGGCCGGCGGCCGCATCGTGCAGGTGGGCACGGCGCAGGAGATCATGCTCAATCCGGCGACGCCTTATGTCGCCGAGTTCGTCGCCCACATGAACCCGCTCGCCGTGCTGCGCGCCGCCGACGTGATGGCACCGGCCGATGAGTACCAGCGCGACGACGACAGCGCCGTGGTCCGGCCTCAGACGCCGATCCGCGAAGTGATGGCCGCCTCGGTCTCCAGCGGCCGGCCGGTGCTGGTCGAGGAGGACGGCGCCATCGTCGGCGCCATCACCTCGGAGGCGATCCTGAAGGCCATCCTAAGGAAATAACGGTCAGGCGGCCGATCCCACCAGGCCGAGATAGTCCCAGATCACCGTGGCGGCGGCGAGCGCGGTGATCTCGGAGACGTCGTAGGCCGGCGCCACCTCGACGACGTCCATACCGGCGAAGGCGATGCCGCCCAGTCCGCGCAGGATCGCCTGGCTCTGCCAGGGGAAGAGGCCGGCGAATTCCGGCGTGCCGGTACCCGGCGCGAACGCCGGATCGAGGCAATCGACGTCATAGCTGAAATAGGCCGGCCCCTCGCCCACCACCTGCCGCACCCGCTCGGCGACGGCGGCCGGCCCCAGCGCGTGGACGTCCTGGGCGGTGAGGATGGTGACGCCTTTCCCAACCGTCCAGTCCCATACCTCGCGCTGCACCGGCGAGCGGATGCCGATCTGGATCATCCGCCGGGGATCGACGAGGCCCTCCTCGATGGCGTGGTAGAAGGGCGAGCCGTGGCCGTAGGCTTGGCCGAAGTTGTCCGGCCAGGTGTCGACGTGGGCGTCGAAGTGGACGAGGCCGAGCGGAGCGCCGACTTTGCGACGCAGCGCCCGCAACAGCGGCAGCGTGATGCCGTGCTCGCCACCGATGGCAAGGAGGTGGTTCAGCCCCTCGGCCTGCCGCTCGATCATGCGGTAGCTCTCGGTGAGGTCGCCGAGGGCGATCGGGAAGTCGCCGATGTCGGCGACGTCGAGCTTCACCGGGTCGATCCAGAAATGCGGGTGGTCGCCGTCGGTCAGCATGCGGCTCGCCGTGCGCACGGCGCCGGGGCCGGAGCGGGCGCCGGTGCGGTTGGTGACGCCGATGTCGAGCGGGATGCCGGCCACAGCATAGGCGGCGTCGCGGCCGTGGCGGGAAAGACCGAGAAAGCTCGGGGCGACGGCGAAGGTCGGGGTGCCGGACATGACGCTCCTGCGAGGATGGAACCGGCGCGTCACGCCTCGGCGGCGGCCGGCAGATGGATGGTCGCAGTCAAGCCGCCGCCGGGCCGGTTGGCAAGCGTCAATTCGCCGCCGTGCGCCCTCACCACCGAGCGCGCCGTGGCGAGGCCGAGGCCGACGCCGCCGGTCTCCAGGTTGCGCGAGGTCTCGAGCCGCGTGAAGGGCGCGAACACTTCCTCCAGCTTGTCGACGGGAATGCCGGGACCGTCGTCGTCGACGGCGATCGTCACGCCGGCCGCCGAGCGCTCCAGCCGGACGCGGGCGCAGGCGCCGTAGCGGACGGCGTTCTCGACGAGGTTCCTGAGGGCGCGGCGCAGCGACACAGGCCGCACCGGCAGGTCGAGATGCTCGGGACCGGAAACCGTCACGTCGTGGCCGAGGTCGGAGAAGTCGGCCGACACCGCCTCGACCAGCGCCATGAGGTCGGTGTTGCGCGAGGCCTCGTCCGAAGCGTCGTCGCGGGCGAAGGCCAGCGTCGCCTCGGCCATGCGCGTCATTTCGTCGATGGTGTCGACCATGCGGTCGCGCGTCTCGTCGTCGTCGATGAACTCGGCGCGGAGGCGCAGCGAGGTCAGCGGCGTGCGGAGATCGTGGCTGATCGCCGCCACCATGCGCGTGCGGTCGGCGACGAAGCGGCTGACGCGGCCCTGCATGGCGTTGAAGGCGCGGTTGGCGCGGACGATCTCCTCGGGGCCGCGCTCGGTGAGGTCGGGCACGCTCTCGCCGCGGCCGAGCCGGTCGGAGGCCTGCGCCAACTCGCGGAGCGGCTTGGTGATGCGCCGCACCGACAGCACCGTGACCAGCGAAATGGCGATCACCGTCAGGAGGGTGGACATCACCACCGGCCAGGCCCAGAGCTGGGGGCGCGGCAGCAGCGTTTCGGAGTTCAGCCAGGTGCCGTCGTCGAGATGCACCGACAGCGCCAGCGTCGGCGGCCACGGCTTCAGCCGCTGCCTGCCGGCCGGCCCATGGTCGTCGCCGTGCCTCGTCATGCGCATGTCGGGGCCGGACGCCCGGTCGGCGCTGGCGAACTCGGCCCGCACGTCGCGCCCCGGCCCGAAGATCTCGCCCAGCGTGTCGCGCGTCTCGTCGTCCGGCCAGACGGTGGCGGCCTCCTTGACCAGCGGCTCGGGTGTCAGGGAATAGCTGAGGCGGTTGGTGCTGAGCGCCCCGAGGACGCGGTCGCGCTGGGCTGCCGGCGTTTCCTCGATCAGGTTGGCCAACGTGGCGATGCGGCCGAGCACCTGCTCGCGGGCGGCCGCGTCGATGGCCGAGCGCCGGCTCTCGGCGAAGAAGGCCAGCGTCACCACCTGGGCGACCAGCACGGCGGCGATCAGCAGCACCGACAATTGGCCGGCAAGGCTGCGGGGGAAGACGTAGCGCAGCTTCACTCGGGCATGTCCTCGACCTCGGCGGCGAAGATGTAGCCGCCACCCCAGACGGTCTTGATCAGCTCGGGATTCTTGGGGTCGATCTCGATCTTCTTGCGCAGCCGGCTGACCTGGTTGTCGATGGAGCGATCGAAGATCTGCGGCGTGCGGCCGGAGGTCAGGTCCATCAGTTGGTCGCGGTTGAGCACCATGTTGGGGCGCTTCAGGAAGGCGGCGAGCAACTGGAACTCGGCTGTCGACAAGGGCAGCGCCACGCCGTCGCCGCCGATCAGTTCGCGACGGCGGGCGTCGAGCACGAAGCGGTCGAACTTCAGCCGCCGCACCTCCAGCGCGTCGCGCGGCTTCGGCACGGCCTGCGTCCGCCGCAGCACGGCGCGGATGCGAGCCAGCAGCTCGCGCGGGTTGAACGGCTTGGTCAGGTAGTCGTCGGCGCCGATCTCCAGGCCGACGACGCGGTCGGTGTCCTCGGCCATGGCGGTGAGCAGGATCACCGGCGTGTCCGAGCCCTCGCGCAGGAAGCGACAGAGGCTGAGGCCGTCCTCGCCGGGCATCATGATGTCGAGCACCACGAGATCGACGGCCGCCGCCTTCAGCGCCTTGCGCGCCGCCGCCGCGTTCTCCGACGTGGTGACGCGGAAGCCGTTCTTGACGAGATAGCGGCCGATCAGGTCGCGGATCTCGCGGTGGTCGTCGACCACAAGGATATGCGGTTGCGGCTCGGTCATGGCGGGGCCTCGGGCTTTCCCGATCGAGGATAGCGATCCGCCCGAAGGATGCCAAAGGAAATGGTATCGAGATGTATCAGCCGGCCGCCGGGTTACGCCTCGCGACAACCGGCGCCTTTCCCGGCGAATTTGAGCGACAATTGACCCCTATGTTGCCTCTGCCGCCCGACGGGAACCCCCTTTGCTCCGTGGGCGGAACGGACAGACAAGGAGAAGCTCCCGTGAAAGCACTCACCCTCGCCACCCTTTCCGCCCTGTCGATGATCGCCGTCGGCGGCGCGGCTCTCGCCGCCGGCCCCGGCATGGGGCCGATGGGCTTCGGCCCGGCCGGCGGGCCGGCGAAGATGTTCAACGACGCCGACACCAACAAGGATGGCAAGCTGGACGCCGCCGAGATCGCCGCCGCTCGCGACAAGCTCTACGCCGAGGCCAATCCCAGCGGCAAGGACGGCATCGATATCCAGGACTTCGAGACCTGGTTCTGGAAGCAGCATCGCGAGATGATGGTGCGCGCCTTCCAGCGCCTCGACGCCGACGGCGACGGCAAGATCACCAAGGCCGAGATGGAGGTGGCCGGTCAACGCATAATGAGCCGGCTCGTCCAAAACGACGACGGCACCTATTCGCTGCCCAGCCGGTCGGAGCACCGCGGCTGGGGTCGCGACGGCAAGCACGGCCGCCATCACGGCCCCGGCATGATGCAGCGCTGGATGGGTCGCGACGCCGGCCCGGCCGATGCGCTGCCGCCGCCGGCCCCCGACGAGGCCCCGACGCCCGCCAACTGAGCGCCATGAAAAAGACGAGGCCGCCCTCTCCGGGCGGCCTTTTCTCGTCAGCGGCGATCCATGATCAGCAGGTCTTCCCGCTTGAAGGACACGGCGGCCGGCGCGCCGATCCTCGGCAGGTCGAGCGCCGGATCGTTGAACAGGTCGAGCGACAGCCGCGCCTCGCGCAGCCGCACCCGCACACGGATGACCGCGCCGAGGAAGGCCACCTCCTCGACAGTGCCGGAAAGCGTGCTGCGGTCGCCGGCGCCGTCGCCCAGCGTCAGCGCCTCGGGGCGGAGCGCCACCGTCGTCTCGTCGGCGATGCCGAAGGCGGAGAGATCGCGCGTCGTCGCCACCGGCTGGCCGTCGATGGAGAGGCGGCCGGCCGCCGGGTCGACCACCCGTGCCTCCAGAAGGTTGAGCGTGCCGACGAAGCTCGCCACGAAGCGCGTCGCCGGGTTGTTGTAGATGTCGGACGGCGTGCCGACCTGATCGGCGCGGCCCTCGTTCATCACCACGATACGATCGGAGATGGACAGCGCCTCCTCCTGGTCGTGCGTCACGAAGACGGTGGTGATGCCGAGTTCGCGCTGCAACGCCCGGATCTCCTCGCGCAGGGAAACGCGGATCTTGGCGTCGAGCGCCGACAGCGGCTCGTCGAGCAGCAGCACCTGAGGCTTGACGGCAAGCGCCCGGGCGAGCGCCACCCGCTGCTGCTGGCCGCCGGAGAGCTGGTAGGGATAGCGGCTGCCGAGGTCGGGCAGCTTGATCAGCTCCAGCATCTCGGCGACGCGGGCATCGATCTCGCTCTTGTCCTTGCCGGCGATCTTCAGGCCGAAGCCGATGTTGCCGGCCACCGTCAGGTTGGGGAACAGGGCATAGGCCTGGAACACCATGCCGACCTTGCGCTTGGAGGGCGGCAGGTGCGTCACCTCGGCGCCACTGACGCGGATCGAGCCGGCGGTGGCCGTCTCGAAGCCGGCGATCATCCGGAGGATGGTGGTCTTGCCGCAACCCGAGGGCCCAAGGAAGGAGACGAACTCGCCCTTGTCGATCGACAGGTCGAAATCGTGGACCACGGTATTCGCACCGAAGGACTTCCTGAGATGACTGATTTCGATGAAGGACATCGGGCGTTCCGTATGAAGGCGGCGGATCAGGGCCGGGCGGCGACGGTGTTGCGGGAGATCACCTGAATGATGCCCATGCAGGCCCAGGTGATCATGAAGGCCATGACGGCCAGCGCCGCCGGCTCGTAGGCGCGGTTGGCGCCGATGAGCTGGAGGTAGGGGCCGAAGGCCGGCCGGTTCAAGAGGCTGGCGAAGGTGAACTCGCCGATGACGATGGCAAAGGTCAGGAAGGCGCCCGACAGCATGGCCGAGCGGATGTTGGGCAGGATGATGCGCCAGATGATGGTGCCGGCCGAGGCGCCCAGACTCTCGGCCGCCTCGGTCAGCGTGCGGACGTCGATCGCCCGGAGGCCGGTCTCCACCGAGCGGTACATGTAGGGCAGCGCCAGCGTCACGTAGCCGCAGGTCAGCAGGAAGCTGGTGCCGGTGGAAGTGTTGGTGAGCGGCAACAGGCTCGACGAGTTGTAGAGGCGGAGATAGCCGAAGACGATGACGATGGCCGGCACCACCAGCGGCAAGAGCGTCACGAACTCGACGAAAGGCCGAAGCCGCCGCAGGCGCAATTCGACGAAATAGGCCATCGGCACGATGATCGCCATGCCGAAGACGATGGTGATCACGGCGAGCACCACCGAATAGACGAAGGACGACTGGAACTGCGGATCGGCCAGCACCACCCGGTAGGCCTCGAAGCTGTAGACGCCGCGCAGCTTCCTGAGCGAGAACTCGAAGGTGGCGATCAGCGGCAGCAGGAAATACAGCGTGCCGAAGAAGATGGCGAGCCAGTGGCCGAGACGGTTGGTCTTCATTTGAGCCATCTTTCGCTGCGCACCCGCAGGAGGATGTAGCAGAGGTTGGACAGGCCGGTGATGACGATCATGCCGAAGGCGATGGCATAGCCGAGGTTCTGGTCGTGCAGCACGTCGCCGCGGATCTGCGCGTAGAGCAGGATGGTGACGATGTTCAGCGACGAGCCGGTCAGCGCGTAGGCGGTGGCGATGGCGCCGAAGGCGTTGGCGAACAGGAGGAGCGTCGCGCCGAGGAAGGACGGCATCAGCACGGGACCGGCGATGTGGCGCCAGTATTGCCAGGTGGAGGCGCCTAGGATGGTCGCCGCCTCGCGCCATTCCTTCCTGAGGCCCTCGATGGCCGGCGTGACGATCAACACCATCAGCGGGATCTGGAAGTAGAGGTAGGTGATCGTCAGCCCCCAGAAAGACAGGAGGTTGAAGCCGTGGGCGTAGATGTTGACGCCGAAGGCCCAGGTGAGGAACAGCGTCACGAGGCCCTGCCGGCCGAGCGTCGCCAGGAAGGCAAAGGCCAGCGGCACGCCGGCAAACTGCGAGGCGACGCCGGAGAAGGTCATCACCGTCGGCCGGATCCACAGCGGCAGGCCGCCCGACACCGCCGCGTAGGCGATGAAGGCGCCGAGCACCGCGCCGAGCACCGCCGAGGCGACCGATATCTTGATGGAGATCCAGTAGGAGGCGAGGATGGTCGGCGTCCACAGGCTGCCGAGATTGGCAAGCGTGAAGCCGCCGGCCTTGTCCTGGAAGGCGCCGACCACCAGGAACAGCGTCGGCAGGATCAGGAACAGCACGGCAAAGGCCATGAAGGGCGCGACCCCGACCACGGCCCAGGGCACGCGCAGGCGGGGAGGACGGGCAGGCGAAGCGGAAAGGGCCATGCTGTTCGCTATCCGGGGCGGCGGATCGACACGGCACCGCCCGCCGGATTTCCGGCGGACGGTATCGCGCATGTCGGGGAAGCGGCCGGGGGCCGCTCGAGCTGTTACTGAACGTCGGCGCCGACGACGCTGTCCCAGTTCTTGGTGATGGTTTCCTTGTAGGCGGCCTGCTCGTCGAGCGTCGGGAAGATGGCGCCGGCATAGGCTTCGGCCGGCGGCAGCTTGTCGAGCATCTCCTGCGGGATCTTGCCGTTCTTGGCGAGATCGTTGAAGCGGATCGGATGGCAGTAGCCCTTCAGCCAGCCAAGCTGACCCTCGTCCGAGTAGAGGTATTCCATCCACAGCTTGGCGGCGTTGGGATGCGGCGCGTAGGCGGAGATCGCCTGGATGTAAACGCCGGCGACGACGCCGGTCTTCGGCACCACCACGTCGATCGGCGGGTTGCCGGCCAGCGTGTCGCGCCAGGACAGGAGGTTGTAGTCCCAGGCGGCGAGGATCGGCGTGGTGCCCTGGGCGAGCGAAGCCGACTTGCCGATCACCGGCACGAAGTTGCCCTTGGCGACCACATCCTTGAAGAAGGCGAGACCGGCCTCGCCGGCCTTGCCGACGTCGCCGCCGGCCGACGACAGGCCGGCCGCGAAGACGGTGGCGATGGCCTGCGCCGAGGCGCGCGGATCGCCGGCCAGCGCCACGGCGTTGGCAAGCTCCGGCTTCTGGAGGTCGGCCCAGTCGGCCGGGCTGTCCTTGATGAGATCCTTATTGATGCCGAGCGCCATGACGCCGTAGTAGTCGCCGTACCAGTAGCCTTCGGCGTCCTTGGCGCTGTCGGGGATCGAATCCCAGGTCGACACCTTGTAGGGCTGCAACAGGCCGTCGGCCTTGGCCGACGGGCCGAAGCTCAGGCCGACGTCGATGACGTCGGGCGCCTGATCGCCGGTGTTGCCCTTGTTGGCCTTGATCGCCTCGATCTCGTCGCCCGAGCCGGCGTCCGGATTGAGTTCGTTGATCTCGAGGCCGTACTTGGCCTTAAAGCCGTCGATGACGGCGCCGTAGCCGCACCAGTCATGCGGCAGGGCGATGGTGGTCAGCTTGCCTTCCGCCTTGGCGGCGGCGACCAGCTCGTCGAGCGAGGCGGCAAAGGCCGGCACGGACAGGCACAGGACGGCCGGCGCGGCGATGGACGACGCGAGAAGCAGCTTGAATGACATGACGGTTCCCCTGTTGGCCGGACATGCCCGGCACCCGGATTTCCCACTCTTCGGCAACGTCCGGTCTCGGCCCTCCGAAAAGGAAGGCGAACGGACCAGCGCAGTTCGGACGCCGAGTCGTTCCGCGCCGCCATGAGCGGTCCGGGAAAGGTTCGCCGTCTCCGCGTTCTTCGTTACCTGAGTTATATGACAGTTTGTTGTGGGCGCCGTCAATTCAGCGAGGTCATGACATACGTTGCCTTTTTCGCCGCCTAACGGCTTTTGCCGCCGCCTCAGTACCCCCTCGCCCGATCGACGAGATGGCCGAGCGGCCGGCCGGCCTCGTAGGCGGCGATCTCGCCGGCGACGTAGCGGCTGAGCGCCTCCGGATCGCTCTCGGCGGCGACATGCGGGGTGATGTAGAGGTTGGGCGCCCGCCAGAGCGGGCTATCCGGCGGCAGGGGTTCGGTCGCAAAGACGTCGAGGCTCGCGCCCTTCAGCCGGCCGTCTTCCAGCGCCGCGAGGAGATCGCTTTCCACCAGCGAGCGGCCGCGGCCGGCGTTGAGAATCACCGGCCCGCCGAGCGGGCCGTCCTTGGCGAGGCCGTCGATGACGGCGCGGTCGATCAGGTTCTCCGTCGCTGCCGTCAGCGGCAGCAGCGAGACGAGGATGTCGGTGCGGGCGAGGAAGGGGGCGAGGCCGTCGGAGCCATGGAAGCCGGCGACGCCGTCGACATGCTTCTCCGTGCGGCTCCAACCGGCGACCTTGAAGCCGAGCGTGAGCAGCGCCCGCGCCGCGTCGCCGCCGAGTTCGCCGAGGCCCATGATGCCGACGCGGACGTCGCCGGCCGCCCATTGCCGGAGCGGCTGCCAGCGGCCGGCCGCCTGCGCCGCCGCGTAATGGGCGTGGCGGCGGTGGTGCATGAGCACGTTCAGCACCACCCACTCGGTCATGCGGCCGGTCAGGTCGGGATCGACGATGCGGACGACGGGGAGATCCGGCAACTCGGGATCGCTGGTCAGATGGTCGACGCCGGCGCCGAGCGAGAAAATCACCTCCAGCTTCGGCAAGGTCTTGAGATAGCCGGGTTCCGGCTTCCAGACCAGCGCGTAGCGGACGGACGCCGGATCGAAGGCGTCGCCCGGCAGCACCACGGTGCGCTCCGGCGCGGCCGCCCTGAGCGCATGGATCCAGTGGTCGGGCTTCCAGCCCCGGACGGCGACGAGAACGGTCATGACGATTCCCCTGATGAAGGCCAACGCCACCTTGCCAAGGCCGGGATGCGGAAGGCAAGCCGTCGGCGAGGTCGCCTTTCCTCGCTATTGACGGAAATACCTGCCGTGCGTATCTGAATTTCCATGTCAACACGCCCCCTCGTCATTCTTCCCGCCCCGCAGCTCCGCCTCGCCTCGGCGCCGATCGCCCGCGTCGACGACGGCGTGCGCAAGCTCGCAGAGGACATGCTCGAAACCATGTATGCGGCGCCCGGCATCGGGCTCGCCGCCGTGCAGGTCGGCGAGATGAACCGCCTGATCACCATCGACGTGTCGCACGACGAGGACGCTCGCGAGCCGCGCGTCTTCGTCAATCCGGAAATCCTCTGGAAATCCGAGGAGATGTCGGTCTACGAGGAAGGCTGCCTGTCGATCCCTGAGTTCTACGAGGAGGTCGAGCGGCCGGCCCGCGTCCGCGTCCGCTACACCAACCTCGCCGGCGAGCCGGAGGAGATCGAGGCCGACGGCCTGCTCGCCACCTGCCTGCAGCACGAGATCGACCATCTCGACGGCGTGCTGTTCATCGACCACATCTCCAGGCTGAAGCGCGAACGCGTCACCAAGAAGTTCATCAAGGCGGCCAAGGAAAAGGCGCGGATTTGAGAGACCTCAGGCGCCGCGCTTGACGGCGGCGCCCGCATGGTATGAAACGCCGGCGGAACAACCGCTCGCAGGATCGCCATGCCGCTCAGGGTCGTCTTCATGGGAACGCCCGACTTCTCGGTGCCGGTGCTCGACGCCATCACTGAGGCCGGCCACACAATCGTCGCCGCCTATACGCGGGCGCCGAAGCCGGCCGGTCGCGGCATGGAGCTGCGCCGCTCGCCGGTACACGTCCGGGCCGAAGCGCTCGGCATACCCGTGCTGACGCCGAAGACGCTGCGCAACGAGGACGAGCAGACCGCCTTCGCCGGTCACGACGCCGACGTCGCCGTCGTCGTCGCCTACGGCCTCATCCTGCCCAAGCCGGTGCTCGACGCGCCGCGTCATTGCTGCCTCAACCTCCACGCCTCGCTGCTGCCACGCTGGCGCGGCGCCGCGCCGATCAACCGCGCCGTCATGGCCGGCGATCCGGAGTCCGGCGTCATGGTGATGAAGATGGAGGAAGGGCTCGACACCGGCCCGGTGGCGCTGACCGCCCGCCTCACCATCGGCCCGGACATGACGGCCGGCGAACTCCATGACGCGCTGTCGCCGCTCGGCGCGGCGCTGATGGCCGAGGCGCTCGGCAAGATCGAGGATGGCTCGCTCGCCTTCACGCCGCAGGCCGAGGACGGCCTCACCTATGCGTCGAAGATCACCAACGACGAGACGCGCGTCGACTGGACGGCCGGCGGCGGCGGCGTCCACAACCACGTGCGCGGCCTGTCGCCGTTCCCCGGCGCCTGGTTCGCCGCCGACCTCGGGAAGGGCGAGGAGCGGGTGAAGCTCCTGAGGACCGAACGGGCGGAGGGATCGGGCGTGCCGGGCACGCTGCTGTCGGCCGACGGCACCATCGCCTGCGGCAGCGGCGCGGTGCGTCTTCTCACCGTGCAGCGGGCCGGCTCCAGGGCCATGGCCTTTGCCGACTTCGCGCGCGGCGCCCGCCTCGCCCCCGGCTTCCGGTTCGGCTGACCGCCATGCCTCGCTACCGGCTCCTGATCGAATATGACGGCACCGGCTTTTCCGGCTGGCAGTCGCAGGCCGAGGGCACCGGCATCCAGGATTACCTTCAGAGGGCGATCCTCGGCTTTGCCGGCGAGACCGTGGTCATCAAGGGCGCCGGCCGCACCGATGCCGGCGTGCATGCCCTCGGCCAGGTTTGCCACTTCGACATCGGCAGAACGCTGCGCACCGACACCATTCGCGACGCCGGCAACGTCCATCTGAGGCCGCACGCCATCACCATCGTCGCCGCCGAGGAGGTGCCGGACAGCTTCGACGCCCGCTTCTCGGCGGTGCGGCGGCATTATCGCTATCGCGTGCTGGCGCGGCGGGCGCCGCCGACGCTGGACCGGCATCTCATCTGGCACGCCAAGGGGCCGCTCGACGTGGCGCGCATGGCCGAGGCGGCAAGCGTGCTGATCGGCCGGCACGACTTCACCACCTTCCGCTCGTCGGACTGTCAGGCGAAAAGCCCGGTGAAGACGCTCGACCGGCTCGACGTATTGGCGGACGGCGACGAAATCCGCTTCGACGTCTCGGCCCGCTCCTTCCTGCACAATCAGGTGCGGTCGATGGTCGGGGCGCTGAAGAAGGTCGGCGACGGCCACTGGACGGCGGCCGACGTCAAGGCGTCGCTCGACGCCGCCGACCGCACGGCCTGCGCGCCGGTGGCGCCGCCGCACGGCCTCTGCCTGATGCGGGTGGACTACTGAAGGACGGGCGCCTTGCTTTGCAGGGACAGCCTGCGTAGGTTGCCGGAGCCGATGTCCGGGAAGCCGGCTGGCAAAAACAATTCGCCCCGGCCGCATGCAGAGCAGAGACGGTACCGGGGCTTACAGGTTCAAGATAGAGGGGACCGGGGGAGAAATCAACCCCGACTCGGCATGTGCGTCGACCCAACCTTTCCCGGCTTCGAGGACGCGCTTTCCGGCGAGCGCTTCGGCAGCTATCTCGCCTGGGCGGGCGGGCAGCGTGATCGAGCGCTGGCGCTCTACGCTCTCAACACCCGACTTTGCGAATGCTTCTATGTTCCGTTGCAGATGCTGGAGATCACGCTCCGCAACCGCATCCATCGCATCCTGAGCGAGGCATCAGGCGATCACTGGTTCGATCTCGACGCCTACCGGCTCAACCCGCGCCAGATCGGGATGATCGCCGGCGCCCGTGCAGATCTCGCCGAGAACCGGAAGCCGGCGACGCCGGGCGCGATTGTTGCCGCCGTCACCTTCGGCTACTGGACCTCGTTCCTCGGCACGGAATACGAGACTCTCTGGCAGATGCGACTCCATGCCATCGCGCGCCGCGAGGACGGCAAGGGCCTGCGGCGCAAGGATTTTGCCGCCCCGCTCGGCCCGATCCGCATGCTGCGCAACCGGGTCGCCCATCACGAGCCGATTGTCTACTGGGACCTTCCCAAGCATCACGCCGCCATCGCCCGGCTTACACGTTGGCTGTCGCCGGTTGCCGCCGATTGGGCCAGTCTTCACGACCGCTTTCCCGCCGTCCATCCGGCCGAAGGCATCGCCCTTTGCGAGGCGCAGCCAACCGAATGACGACGGGGCGGGACGTACCCTCCCCGCCCCTCATCATCATCAGCCGGCGGTCGGGCGCGGCCAGGTGAAGGTGGTCGGCAGGTGCTGGTAGAGCCAGGTCTCGGTCAGCGTCTTGTCGCCGGCCCTGAGGTAAAGGCGCATGTCGACCGGGTTCGGGCCGTCGGCCTTGAAGTCGAACACGGCGCGCCAGCGCGTGGTGCCGACCACCGGTAGCGTGTAGACGCCGGAGATGGAGCCCGAGGACGCCGACACCACCGCCTCGACGCCCGACGTCTGGTCGTAGTCCTTGAGGTCGCCGCCGTCGAAATCGATCACATACTTGACGACACCGGCCGGCCTCACCTGACCGGGCACGCCGCCGAAGCCGAGGCGCGTCGAGTAGACGCGACCGACCGGCGCCGGATGCGGCTCGTCGGCACCCCAGGTCAGGCGATAGTCGAAGGCAATCTCGCCGCCCTTGACGGCCGGCGCCGCCGGCAGCCAGTAGGCGACGATGTTGTCGTGGATCTCATCGTCGGTGGGAATCTCGACGAGTTGCACGGCACCGTCGCCCCACTCGCCCTTCGGCTCCACCCACACCGTCGCGCGCTTGTCGTAGAAGACGCCGTCGTCCTGGTAGTCCTCGAAGTTGCGGTCGCGCTGGCAGAGGCCGAAGCCCTGGACATTCTTGTCGACGAAGGTCGAGGTCATGACGTTGACCGGGTTGTTGAGCGGCCGCCAGACGCGCTCGCCGGCGCCGTTCCAGATCGACAGGCCGTCGGAATCGTGGATCTCCGGCCGCCAGTCGGGCGCCCGCTGGCGGTTGGTCTCGTCGTACCAGAACATCGAGGTCAGCGCCGCCACGCCGAAGCGGGCGATGTCCTCGCGCGGATAGAAACGCACCGCCATGTCCATCACCACCGTGCGGTCCTCGTCGCGGCCGACGTCCCAGCGCACGGCACCGGAGACGCGCGGTCCCTCGAGGTCGGCGTAGATGGCGAACTGGCTATCCTTGGAGGGGCCGAAGTAGAAATTGGTGAAGCGCGGGAATTCCTCGGGCGTCGGCATGGCGACGTCGATGGCCAGCGCCCGGGCGGAGAGGCCATACTGGTCGAGCGCGCCCGACGAGCGGAAATAGGCGGCGCCGAGGAAGGCCAGCCAGTCGCGCGTGCCGGTCTCGTCCATGACGCGGAAGCCGGCGAAGCCGATGTCGCCGGGCAGCGACGCCGCCGGGTTGCCGTCGGGGATGTCGAAATAGTCCGGCGAGTAGAGCACTTCTTGCGCCTTGTCGCTGTCGACGAGGTAGATGCCGACCGGCAGCTTGAAATAGCGGCCGAGGTGGAAGAAGCGGAGCGGCGCCTTGCCGCCGGCCGCCTGCACGGTGTGATCGTCCTTGAACTTGATCTGCCAGTGCCGGTCGTAGTCGATGGCCTCGAGCGCGTCGAAGGCGCGCGGCACCTCCGGCACGTAGGGGGCGGCGGCGCGCTCCTTGGCGGCGGTCATCAGCTTGTTGAAGGAGAAGGGCTTGGGCTTGCCGAGCCGGGTCGACGCCTCGACGGCGAGAGCCTCGGTCACGGAGAGGTTCGGGACGAGCCCGAGGGCGGCCAGCATGGCCAGGAGGTCACGGCGGGTAAGCGCGGACGACATGAGAGGGGTTCACTCCGACGAAGGATCGCCGCCCGGACTGCCGGCTGCTGCCGGAACGGGGCGCGACGGGCGCATACATAAACCGATCGAGGCTCGACGAACAGTGGCCCGAGGCTGCATAACTGCTCTGATGATTGATGATTCCCGACAATCCCGGCAGCAGGCCGACGGTCCGGCCGATCGCCTGTTCGAGCGCCTCGCCGGCACCGTCGAGCGCGTCACCTTCCACAACGAGGAAAACGGCTTCTCGGTGCTGAAGGTGCGGGTGCGCGGCCGCAAGGAGCCGGTGGCCGTGGTCGGCCACGTGCCGGCCGTCGCGGCCGGCGAGAAGATCGATGCCGAAGGCCAGTGGATGACCGACAAGGTCCACGGCCTGCAATTCCGCGCCGACCGCTTGACGACGCACGAGCCGACCGGCAAGGACGCGGTGGTGCGCTTCCTCGGCTCCGGCCTGATCTCCGGCGTCGGACCGGCGATGGCCGAGCGCATCGTGCAGGTGTTCGGCGCCAAGGCGCTCGACGTCATCGAGAACGAGCCGATGCGGCTGGTCACCGTGCCCGGCCTCGGCAAGCAGACCGCCGCCCGCATCGCCGAGAGCTACCGCGAGCGCAAGGCGGTGAAGGACGTAATGATCGCCTTCCAGGACAAGGGCATCGGCACGGCGCGCGCCGTCGCCATCTGGAAGGCGCTGGGGCCGGATGCCGTCAAGCTGGTCGAGGAAGATCCCTATCGCCTCGCCCGCGAGGTGCGCGGCATCGGCTTTGCCGGCGCGGACGAGATCGCCGGCATGTTCGGCGTCGATCGCGCCTCGCCCGAGCGCATCCGGGCCGGCATCGCCCACGCCATCGAGAGCGCCGCCGACGACGGCCACACCGCCGTGCCGCGCGCCGACGTCATCGACCGGGCCGAGCGGCTGCTCGGCGTCGACGCCGACGCCGTCGCGTCCGGCATCGAAGGGGCGATCGCTGGCGGCGAGGTCGAGGCGTTCGAGGCGGACGGTATCGCCTTCCTCGCCGTGCGCCGGCTCGCCCGCTTCGAGCGTTCGGTGGCCAGCCGTCTGAAGGCGCTGGCCGAGGGCCGACCGCCCTGGGGACGGATCGACGTCGACGCCGCGGTTCAGCGCTTCGAGGCCAGGAAGGGCATGCAGCTCAGCCCGTCGCAGCGCGAGGCGCTGGCGCTTGTCGCCGGCGCCAAGGTGTCGGTGATCACCGGCGGCCCCGGCGTCGGCAAGACGACGCTGCTCGAAGCGCTGCTCGCCACCATTTCGGCGGCCAAGCTCACCGTGGCGCTCGCCGCCCCGACCGGCCGCGCCGCCCGCCGCATGGCCGAGCAGGCCGGCCGGGAAGCCAAGACCATCCACCGGCTCCTGGAGATCGATCCGGCCACCGGCGGCTTCCGCCGCTCGGCTTCCGAGCCGCTCGAAGCCGACGTGGTGGTGGTCGACGAGGCGTCGATGGTCGACGTGCCGCTGATGGCGGCGCTGGTCGAGGCCATCCCGCTCAACGCGGCGCTGATCCTGGTCGGCGACGTCGACCAGCTGCCGTCGGTGGGGCCGGGACAGGTGCTGTCCGACGTCATCGCCTCGGGGCTGGTGCGGGTCGCCCGCCTCACTGAGATTTTCCGGCAGGCCGAGGAAAGCCGGATCATCGTCAACGCCCACCGCATTAACCACGGTGAATGGCCGGAGCCGCCGCCGTCCGGCGAGCTGGCCGACTTCTACGTCATCGAGGCGCGTGGGCCCGACGACGCGCTGGCCAAGATCCTGGAAGTGGTCGGCAACCGCATCCCGCGCCGCTTCGGCCTCGACGCCATGCGCGACGTGCAGGTGATCACGCCGATGCAGAAGGGCGTCTGCGGCGCCCGCAACCTCAACGACCGGCTGGCCGAACTCCTCAACGGCGCGCCGCTCGACCGCATCGAGCGCTTCGGCCAGACCTACGCCACCGGCGACAAGGTGATGCAGATCGAGAACGACTACGATCGCGACGTGTTCAACGGCGACCTCGGCATCCTCAGGCGCATTCGCGAGCGGGACGACGAGATCACCGTTTCCTTCGACGGCCGCGACGTCAAATACGGCTTGCAGGATCTCGAAGCGCTGACGCGCGCCTATGCCATCACCATCCACAAGAGCCAGGGCTCGGAATACCCGGCGGTGGTGATCCCGCTCCTGCGCGACCACGCCATCATGCTGGCCCGCAATCTCCTCTACACGGCGGCGACGCGCGGCCGGCAACTGGTGGTGCTGGTGGCCGAGCCGCGGGCGCTGGAGATGGCGCTGTCGGAAACCCGCATCCGCCGCCGCTACACGCGTCTGAAATCCATGCTTGCCGGCTGATTTTCCCCGACTCGGCCGCCGATGGCGCTTGAGGCCGGAGAATCAAACCATTCGCCATCAGGCGATTGGCAACAATGCCATTTGCCCCCGCTCAGCCTTCCGCGTAACGTCGTGGCACGACAATCGAATTCGGGAGGCGGGTCGATGATCGATCTGGGGCTGCGGGAAGGACTGACGGACGGGGCGATCCGGGCGATCACCGAGGGAACCCACGGCGATCCCTTCGCCGTGCTGGGGCCGCACCGGGTATCCGGCGCCCGCACCGCCGTCCGCACCTTCAAGCCCAACGCCCGCGCGGTGGCTCTCTTGTCGGAGAGCGGCGACAAGCTCGCCGACTTCCAGCACGTCGAAGGCGGCCTCTGGGTGGCCTTCGCCAAGGGCGATCCCGGCCGCTACCGTCTGCGCGTCGAGTGGCCGAACAGCGTCCACGAGGCCGAGGACCCTTATTCCTTCGGCCCGCTGCTCGGCGAGATGGACGTCTACCTCTTGGCCGAGGGCCAGCACCGCGACCTTACTGAGACGCTCGGCGCCGTGGTCACCGAGGTGGACGGCGTTGCCGGCGTGCGCTTTGCCGTCTGGGCGCCCAACGCCCGGCGGGTGTCGGTGGTCGGCAACTTCAATTCCTGGGACGGCCGCCGCCATCCGATGCGCCTCCGCCGCGAATGCGGCGTCTGGGAGCTGTTCGTGCCGCGCCTCTCCATCGGCGAGGCCTACAAATACGAGATCATCGGCGCCCAGGGCGAACTCCTACCCGACAAGGCCGATCCGGTCGCCCGCCAGTACGAGCTGGCGCCGGCCACCGCCTCGATCGTTGCCGACCCCAAGCCGTTCGAGTGGCACGACGCCACCTTCATGCGCAACCGCGCCGCCTCCCAGTCGCCGACGGCGCCGCTGTCCGTCTACGAGGTGCACCCCGGCTCCTGGCAGCGGCCGGACGGCAAGCCGGTGACCTGGCGCTTCCTCGCCGAGCATCTTGTCGCCTATGTCAAGCACATGGGCTACACCCACATCGAGCTGTTGCCGATCATGGAGCACCCGTTCGGTGGCTCCTGGGGCTACCAGCCGCTCGGCCTGTTCGCGCCGACCGCCCGCTACGGCACGCCGGCCGACTTCGCCCGCTTCGTCGACGCCTGCCACGAGGCAGGCATCGGCGTCATCCTCGACTGGGTGCCGGCGCATTTCCCGACCGACGCCCACGGCCTCGCCCATTTCGACGGCACCGCGCTCTACGAGCACCAGGACCCGCGCGAGGGCTTCCACCAGGACTGGAACACGCTGATCTACAACTTCGGCCGTACCGAGGTAATCGGCTTCCTGGTGGCCTCGGCGCTGGAATGGCTGAAGCGCTTCCACATCGACGGCCTCCGGGTCGACGCCGTCGCCTCGATGCTCTACCGCGACTATTCGCGCAAGAGCGGCGAGTGGGTGCCCAACAAGTACGGCGGCCGCGAGAATCTCGAAGCGGTGTCCTTCATCAAGCACCTCAACGGCGTCATCGCCCACGAGGTGCCGGACGCGCTGATGATCGCCGAGGAATCGACGGCCTGGCCGGGCGTCACGGCGCCGCTCGCCGATGGTGGTCTCGGCTTTTCCTACAAGTGGAACATGGGCTGGATGCACGACACGCTCGACTATTTCGCGCTCGAGCCGGTGCACCGCAAGTATCACCACAACCAGCTGACCTTCGCGCTGATGTACGCCTATTCCGAGCGCTTCGTGCTGCCGCTCAGCCACGACGAGGTGGTGCATGGCAAGCGCTCGATCTTCGGCCGCATGCCCGGCGACGATTGGCAGCGCTTCGCCAACCTGCGCGCCTACTACGCCTTCATGTGGACGCATCCGGGCAAGAAGCTGTCGTTCATGGGCAACGAGATCGCCCAGGGGCGCGAGTGGAACCACGACGGCACCATCGACCTGTGGCTGGAAAGCCGGGCGAGCAACCTCGGCGTCCAGCGCCTGACGCGCGACCTCAACACGCTCTATCGGGCCGAGCCGGCGCTGCACGCCCGCGACTTCGAGCCCGGCGGCTTCCAGTGGGTGGTGGTCGACGACAACGAGCAGTCGACGCTGGCCTACATCCGCTGGGGTTTCGAGCACGACGCGCCCTGCCTGGTGGTCGGCAACTTCACGCCGGTGCCGCGCTCGGGCTACCGGATCGGCGTGCCGCGCGCCGGCCTGTGGCGCGAGGTGCTGAATTCCGACGCCGAGATCTACGGCGGCTCCAACATGGGCAACAAGGGCCGGCTCACCGCGACGACCAACAAGAGCCACGGCATGGACTTCGCGCTCGACCTGACGCTGCCGCCGCTTGCCGTGGTCATCCTGCGCTGGGACGGCGAGGCGCCGACCGAAGCCAAGCCGGCAAAGAAGAGCAAGGCCAAGGGCTGAGGCCGGCGGCCTCAGCTCATGAAATAGCGGTCGAGGAAGGCGCGGTAGATCGCCTTCAGGCGGTGGAGATCGTCGAGAACCACGTTCTCGTCGATCTTGTGCATGGTCTCGCCGACCAGGCCGAACTCGACCACCGGGCAGTAGGTCTTGATGAAGCGGGCATCGGAGGTGCCGCCGGTGGTGGACAGCTCCGGCCGACGGCCGGTGACCGCCTCCACCGCATCCGACAGTCCATCGATCAGCGTGGCGTCGTGGGTCAGGAAGGCGACGGCGTTGGTCGGCTCGAAGGTCAACTCGTAGGCGAGCGGTGTCGGCCGGCCGGCCCTGAGCGGCGCCGATTGCACGGCGCGGCCGACGCGGGCGGCGATTTCCGCCTCCAGCGCCTCGACCGTCCAGAGATCGTTGAAGCGGATGTTGAAGGCGATCTCCACTTCGGCCGGCACGACGTTGGTGGCGCGGTTGCCGGTCTCGACCGACGTGACCTCGAGGTTGGACGGCTGGAAGCGATCGGTACCGGCGTCGAACGGCGGGTCCATCAGCGCGGCGATCACCGAGGGCGCGACGCGCAGTGGATTGTCGGCAAGGTGCGGATAGGCGACGTGGCCCTGCACGCCCTTCAGCTTGATGAAGCCGCTGAGCGAGCCGCGGCGGCCGACCTTCACCATGTCGCCGAGGGCGGCGGGGTTGGTCGGCTCGCCGACGATGCAATGGCTGAAGCGCTCGCCGCGTTTCGCCGCCCAGTCGAGCAGCTTGACGGTGCCGTTGATCGATGGCCCTTCCTCGTCGCCGGTGATCAGCAGGGAGATGCGACCGCCGAAGTCGCCGCCGGTTTCCGCCACGAAGTCCAGGGCGGCGGCGGCGAAGGCGGCGACGCCACCCTTCATGTCGACGGCGCCGCGACCGTAGAGCCTGCCATCCTCGATGTCGCCGGCGAACGGGCCGTGCGTCCAGAGATCGAGACGGCCGGGCGGCACCACGTCGGCGTGGCCGGCGAACACCAGATGCCGGTTGCCGGCGCCGATGCCGGCAAAAAGGTTCTCCACGTCAGGCGTACCGGCCTCGCTGAACACCGGCCGCTCGACGACGAAGCCGGCCGGCGCCAGCAGCCCTTCGAGACAGGAGAGCGCCCCGCCCTCGGCCGGCGTCACCGACGGACACATCAAGAGGTCTCGGGCGATGGCGACGGGATCGTGGGGCATGTCCTTCTCCTGAAACGGCAACGGCCGGCGGTTGCCCGCCGGCCGTCCGGATAGCACGGATTCGTTCGCCCGTCAGTCGCGCAACAGCTCGTTGATCGAGGTCTTGGAGCGGGTCTTGGCGTCGACCTTCTTGACGATGACGGCGCAATAGGTCGACGGACCCCAATCCTGGCCGGGCAGCGGCTTGCCGGGGATCGAGCCGGAGACCACCACCGAATAGGGCGGTACCTTGCCCATGTGCACCTCGCCGGTGGCGCGGTCGATGATCTTGGTCGACTTGCCGATGAACACGCCCATCGAGATCACCGAACCCTCGCCGACCACCACGCCCTCGACCACCTCGGAGCGGGCGCCGATGAAGCAGTCGTCCTCGATGATGGTCGGGCCGGCCTGCATCGGCTCCAGCACGCCGCCGATGCCGACGCCGCCGGACAGATGCACGTTCTTGCCGATCTGGGCGCAGGAGCCGACCGTCACCCAGGTGTCGACCATGGTGGCGGTGTCGACATAGGCGCCGAGGTTGACGAAGGACGGCATCAGCACGGCGCCGGGCGCGATATAGGCCGAGCGGCGGACGATGGCGCCGGGCACGGCGCGGAAGCCGGCCGCCTCATAGGCGGCGGCGTCCATGCCGGCGAACTTCGAGGGCACCTTGTCCCACCAGGCGGCACCGCCGGGGGCGCCGGAGATCAGCGCGGTCGGCGTCAGGCGGAAGGACAGGAGCACCGCCTTCTTGAGCCACTGGTTGACCAGCCATTCGCCGTCGATCTTCTCGGCGACGCGCGCCTTGCCGCCGTCGAGCAGGTCGAGCGCCGCCTCGACGGCGTCGCGCACCTTGCCTTTGGTCTCCTGCGTGACGGAGGCGCGATCCTCCCAGGCGGCGTCGAGGGTGGCGGCGAGGTCGGCATAAGTGGCCGTGGCGGCAGTCTCGGTCATGATGATCTCCGGATGAGCCATTCGGAATGGACGACCGTGCTTTAGGGGTTTTGCCGGGCCGGCGCAACAAAGCCGGCGGATTTCCGGCCTCAGGGCCGTCCGCGACGCCCGATCGCCGCCGGGGCCGGAGCCTGGTGACCCGATCACCGGCGCAGCGGGGAAAAGCGCGACGGATCAGCAAGTTGTCCCCGGCGGGCGGGGCGGCCGCATAGTCGGCGGCATATCTTCCTCCGGTGACTAAGCAATAACCCGATGACGACCTCTCCTTCCGCCGGCCTCCGCCGTATCCTCTCCATCGACGGCGGCGGCATGCGCGGCCTCGTCGCGGCCGGCGTGCTGGCCGAACTCGAACGCCGCCTCGCCCGGCGCGGCAAGCCGGCCGAGCTGTCCGGTCACTTCGACCTGATCGCCGGCACCTCGACCGGCGGCATTCTCGCCCTCGGCCTCGCCCTGCCGGACACCTCCGGCCGGCATCCGCTGGCCTCGGCGACGAGGCTTGCCGACCTCTACCGGGCGCACGGGCGCGACATTTTTCCGGCCGGGCCGCGGCAGGCGCTGCGCGGCCTTGCCGCGCTGATCCGCGGCCCGGCCTATGCGGCGGACGGCCTCGCGGCGATCCTCGATGGCCTGCTCGGTCGGCGGCGGCTAGGCGAGGCGCTGACGCCGGTGGTGGTCACCGCCTATGACGTCGAGGCGCGGCGGGCGGTGTTCCTGTCAAGTCTCGATGATGCCAGTGTGCTCGCCACTGAGGCGGCCCGCGCCACCTCGGCCGCTCCCACCTATCTGCCGCCGGCCGTGGTGACGGCCAACGGCCGGCCGGCGACGCTGATCGACGGCGGGGTGTTCGCGGGCGATCCGGCGCTCGCCGCCTATGTCGAGGCGGTGAAGGCGCGGCGGCGGGCCGGCATCGCCGACGACGGCGACGTCCTGCTGGTATCGATCGGCACCGGCCTGTCGGTGCGCGGCTATGCCGGCGCCGACGTCGCCCGCTGGGGAGCGCTCGACTGGATCGACCCGCGCGCCGGCGCGCCGATCGTCTCGGTGCTGATGCACGGTCAGGCGAGCACCGTTGCCTACCAGCTCAACGCGCTGATCAACCCGCCTGATGTGACGTTGCCGGACGGCCTTCGCACCGTGCCGGGGGGCGATCCGGCGCGGCAGCGCTATTTCCGCTTCAACGCCCGCCTCGACGGACGGACGGGCGATGCCATGGACGACGCGAGCCCGGCCGCCCTCGCCGCCCTTGATGACGTGGCGGCACGGATCATCGAAGCGCAGTCGGCCGAACTGGACCTTCTCGCCGACCGGCTGTGAGCCTTAATGCTCCGACTTGCGCTCTTTTTTCTTCGACTTATAGGGCGGCTTGTCGGGCCGAGGCGGCTTGCCGTCGTGCGGCGGCTTGCCGGCCTTCGGCCGGTCGTCCTGGCGGGGGCGGTCGTCGCGGCGGGGCCGATCCTTGGCCGGACGGGCCGGCGCCGGCGGCGGACCGTCGGCGCGGGCGATCGCCACCTTCTCGTCGTTGCCGGCGGCGGCCAGCCGTTCGAGGGCGGCGATGCCGCCGGGCGCCACCTCGGCGTAGCTGTCGCGGTCATTGATGCGGATGGCGCCGAAGTCGCGGCCCTTCAGGCCGGAATGACGGCAGAGGAAGGCCAGCACACGCTTCACCTCGGCGCCGTCGCGACGGCCGACCGACAGGCGGAACCAGACCGATCCCGTGAAATCCACCGACTCCCGGAGGAGCGGCCGGGCCGGCGCGTCGGTGCGGCGCAGCGGACGCTCGACCGGATCGCCGATCTCTTCCGGAGCGGGCAGGCGGGTGCGGGCGAGGCGGACGAAGGCGGCGGCCAGTTCCTCGGCCGTCCGGCCCTCGGCGAGGCGGCTTGCGAAGGCGCGCTCGTCGTCGCCCATCTCCTCCGACAGCAGCGGGTCGGCGAGCAGGCGCTCCTCGTCGAGCCGGTGCACCGCCTCGGCCGACGGCGCCGCTTCCGAGAACAGCTCGATGCCGGCGCCGGCCAAGAGGCTTTCGGCGCGGCGGCGGCGGTTGGAGGGAACCAGCAGCACCGAGACGCCCTTGCGGCCGGCCCGGCCGGTGCGGCCGGAGCGGTGCAGCAGCACCTCGCTGTCGTGCGGCAGGTCGGCGTGGATGACCAGTCCGAGGTCGGGCACGTCGATGCCGCGCGCCGCCACGTCGGTGGCGACGCAGACGCGGGCGCGGCCGTCGCGCAGCGCCGACAGCGCCTCGTTGCGCTCGCCCTGCCCCATCTCGCCGGACAGCGACACCACCGAGAAGCCGCGCTCGATAAGCGCGCCGGTCAGGCGCTTGACGCCCTCGCGGGTACCGCAGAACACGATGGCGGTGGCCGCGTCGTGGAAGCGGAGGAGGTTGACCACCGCCTTCTCAATCTCGTGCGGGTAGACGCGGACGGCGTGATAGTCGATGTCGGCGTGCACCTCGCCATCCTCGGCGACGTCGAGGCGGGTGGCGTCCGGCCGCATGAAATCACGGGCGAGGCGGACGATGTCGGCCGGCAGCGTCGCCGAGAACAGCAGCGTCTGGCGGTCGGCCGGCGCGGCGCCGAGCAGCTTTTCCAGATCCTCGCGGAAGCCGAGGTCGAGCATCTCGTCGGCTTCGTCGAGCACCAGGGCGGCGACGCTCGAAAGGTCGAGGTTGCGACGGTCGAGATGGTCGCAGAGCCGGCCGGGCGTGCCGACGACGATATGGGCGCCCTGGGCGAGCTGGCGCTGCTCGCGGCGCGGGTCCATGCCGCCGACGCAGGAGACGAGGCGGGCGCCGGTCTCGCCGTAGAGCCAGGCCAGCTCGCGCGTCACCTGCAAGGCCAGTTCGCGGGTGGGCGCGACGACCAGGGCGAGCGGCGCGCCGGCCGGGCCGAAGGTTTCGGCAAGGCCGAGCAGGCGGGCGGCCAGCGCCATGCCGAAGGCGACGGTCTTGCCCGAGCCGGTGCGGGCGGACACCAGCATGTCGGCGCCGGCCAGTTCCGGCGCGGCGACGGCCGACTGGACGGCGGTGGGATCGGTATAGCCGCGGGCGGCGAGCGCCCGCTTGAGCGCGGGATGAGCGACTGAAAAGGACATCGGTTTCCTGGGAGGGAGCGCGCGGGCGGCGGCGGGGGGCCGGCGCGGCGCGAAAAGGCGAAGCCTTCTCATACAGGCGATCGTCGCCCGCCGCCAGCCCCGGCGGCGCATGGCTCGTCAGCGGAGAAGCGCGTCGGCGATGCCTGCCAGGAAGGCCGGAAGGTCGGCAGTGACGAAGTCGGCGGCCGCCGCGGCGGGCGGCGGCGCGTCCCGGCCGGTCACCAGCACGGTGCGCATGCCGAGGGCACGCGGCACCGCGAGGTTGCGCGGCGCATCCTCGAACATGGCGGCAGCGGCCGGCACGATGGCGAAGCGGGCGAGGAAGGCGGCATAGGTCGCCTCGGCCGGCTTCGGCAGGTAGCCGGCGTCGACGATGTCGAACACGCCGTCGAAGCGGTCGGCGATGCCGAGGCGGAGAAGCGTCTCGCCGACATGGGCGTGGGTGCCGGAGGTGAGGATGAACTTGCGGCCCGGCAGGCGGGCCAGCGCCTCGGCCAGGGCCGGCAGCGGCGTCAGCGCCGAACGGTCGACGGCGTGGACGTCGGCGAGGAAATCCTCGGGATCGACGCCGTGCTCCTCCATCAGGCCGCGCAGCGTCGTGCCGTAGCGGGCGGCGTAGTCGCGTTGCAGGGCGACGGCCTCCTCGGCGCTGACACCGGTCACCCGCGCCGCATAGGCGCGGATGCGCGAGGCTACAGCGGCGAACAGGCCGCTGTCCGGCGGATAGAGCGTGTCGTCGAGGTCGAACACCCAGTCGCGGACGCCGACGAAGACCGAGAGGTCCGCCATCTCAGCGGCGGATCAGCGTGCCGGCGCCGGTCTCGGTGAAGATCTCCAGGAGGACGGCGTGCGCCGTCTTGCCGTTGACGATCACCGCCGCGTCGACGCCGCGCTTCAGCGCGTCGAAGCAGGTCTCGACCTTGGGAATCATGCCGCCGGAGATGGTGCCGTCGGCGATCAGCGCCTGCGCCTCGGCGCGGGTGAGCTGCTTGAGGAGCTGGCCGTCGCGATCGAGCACGCCCGGCACGTCGGTGAGGAACAGCAGGCGCGCGGCGTGCAGGGCGCCGGCGATGGCGCCGGCGAAGGTGTCGGCGTTGACGTTGTAGGTCTCGCCGTCGACGCCGGGGGCGACCGGCGCCACCACCGGGATCAGGTCTTCCTTGGCCACCATGTCGAGCACGGCCGGGTTGACCACCTTGGGCTCGCCGACGAAGCCGAGGTCGATCACCTTCTCCATCTCGCTGTCGGGGTCGCGCATGGTGCGCGTCGCCTTCTCGACGGTGACGAGGTTGCCGTCCTTGCCGCACAGGCCGATGGCGCGACCGCCCTCGGCGTTGATCGCCGAGACGATCTGCTTGTTGATGGAGCCGGCCAGCACCATCTCGACGATTTCCATGGTCGGCCGGTCGGTGACGCGCAGACCGTTCTTGAACTCGCTCTTGATGCCGAGCTTGTCGAGCATCGAGCCGATTTGCGGGCCGCCGCCATGCACGACGATCGGCTTCATGCCCGACTGCTTCAGGAGCACGATGTCACGGGCGAAGGCGCGGGCGAGATCGGGATCGCCCATGGCGTGGCCGCCGTATTTCACCACGATGGTCTTGTCGTCGTAGCGCTGCATGTAGGGCAGCGCCTCGGAAATGATGCGGGCGCGCGACAGCATCGCTTCGGCGGATTCGGGCGTGGTGGTGATCATGGCGGCCTCGGCGTCGGTTGGATCGAAAGGCCTATAGCCGATCGGCGGCCGGGGCTCAACGGCGGAACGGGCCGCAAGGCCTGTCGGCACCGGCTGACGCCGCGCGTGGCGGCCTCAGGCGCCGGCCAGCAGCCGGGCGATCGCCGCTTTCAGGTCGTCGATGCCGTCGCCCTTGTTGCTCGATGTTGCCAGCACCTCGGGGAAGGCGGCCGGCCGCTTGCGGATGCGCTCGCCGGTGTCGGCCACCACCTTGTCGATGCTGCCCGGCTTCAGCTTGTCAGCCTTGGTCAACACCACCTGGTAGGAGACGGCCGCCTTGTCGAGCAGGGTCAGCACTTCCTCGTCGTTCTTCTTGATGCCGTGGCGGGCGTCGATCAGCACGTAGACGCGGCGGAGGTTAGGCCGGCCGCGCAGGTAGTCGCGGATCAGGGCGTTCCAGATGTCGACCTTGTCCTTGGGCGCCTCGGCATAGCCGTAGCCGGGCATGTCGACCAGCATCAGGCCGGCCTCCACCTCGGGCCGGAACAGGTTCAGTTCCTGGGTGCGGCCGGGCGTGTTGGAGGTGCGGGCGAGGCCCTGCTGGCCGGTCAGCGCGTTGATCAGGCTGGACTTGCCGACGTTGGAACGGCCGGCGAAGGCGATCTCGATGGTGCCGGCTACCGGCGGCAGGTCGTCCACCCCGGTCATGCCGCGCACGAAGCTCCAGGGGCGGGCGAACAGGAGGCGCGTCGCCTCGGGATCGATCGCGGTTTCGGCCATGGCGGCAATTCCTCGGGGTGGCGGCGCACCGCCCTCATAACGGAAGCGGACCGGCTGGGGGCCGGTCCGCGCGTGTCTCGAAGCCGGAAGACGGCGTCAGCCGGCCTTCGGCTTTCGGGCGAAGGTGGACTTCAGGTTGTCGAACAGCTCGATCTTGACGCCGTTCCTCTTCATGATCAGCGACTGCTGCAGGATCGACAACAGGTTGTTCCACGACCAGTAGATGACGAGGCCGGCCGGGAAGGAAGCCATCATGAAGGTGAAGATCACCGGCATCCAGGTGAACAGCATCGCCTGCGTCGGATCGGGCGGCGTCGGGTTCAGCTTCATCTGCACGAACATGGTGATGCCCATGATGATCGGCCAAATGCCGAGCATCAGGAAGTGCGGCGGCATCCAGGGAATCAGCCCGAACAGATTGAAGATGGTGGTGGGATCGGCGGCCGACAGGTCGTGAATCCAGCCGAAGAAGGGCGCGTGACGCATCTCGATGGTCACGTAGAGCACCTTGTAGAGCGAGAAGAACACCGGGATCTGCACAACGATCGGCAGGCAGCCGGCCAGCGGGTTGATCTTCTCCCGCTTGTACAGCTCCATCGTCTCCTGCTGCTGCTTGACCTTGTCGTCCGGGTACTTGGCCTTGATGTCGGCCATCGCCGGCTGCAGCAGCTTCATCTTGCTCATCGACGCGTAGGACTTGTTGGCGAGCGGGAAGAAGACGGCCTTGACGATCAGGGTAACCAGCAGGATGGCGATGCCGAAGTTGCCGACCAGATTGTAGAGCCAGTCGATCAGCAGGAACATCGGCTTGGTGATCCAGTAGAACCAGCCCCAGTCGATCAGCCGGTCGAACTTGACGATGCCGAGCTGCCGCTCGTAGGCGTCGACGCGGGATACCGTCTTGGCGCCGGCGAACAGGCGCGTCTCGGTGGCGACGGTGGCGCCGGGGGCGATCTCCAGCGGATCGCGCAGATAGTTGGCCTGATAGGTGTCGATGTCACCGGCCGGCGCCCAGGAGAAGCGCGGCGTGAAGGCGGTACCACCCTCGGGGATCAGCGCCGTCGCCCAGTACTTGTCGGTGATGCCGAGCCAGCCGGAGGTGACGGGGGCGGACTTGACGCCCTCGCTGTCCTTCAGGTTCTTGTAGGTGGTCTCGGTGAGGCCCTCGTCGCCGAACACGCCGAGCAGGCCCTCGTGCAGCACCCAGGTGCCCGGCACCTGCGGCGTGCCGTAGCGGGTGACCAGACCATAGGGATAGACGGTGGCGGCGGAGGCGCCGGCGTTGGCGACGCCGTCCTTCACCGTGAACATGGCGTGGTCGTCGACCGAGATCTCGCGGGTGAAGGTCAGGCCGGCGCCGTTGTCCCAGGAGAGGGTCACCGGCGTCGCCGGCGTCAGCCTGGCGCCTTCCGGCGCGGTCCAGACGGTGTCGGCGCCCGGCAGCGCGAGGCCGGCGCCGGCCGGCGCCATGAAGCCGAACTCGGCATAATAGGCGTGGTCGGTGCCGAAAGGGTTGAGCAGGGTGACCAGCGGCGAATTCGGGGCGATCGTCTCGCGATAGAGCTTCAGCGACAGGTCGTCGATGCGGGCACCGGCGAGGCTGATCGAGCCGATCACTTCCGGCGTGTCGATCGGCACGCGCGGGCTCTTTGCAAGCGCCTCGTCGCGGGAGACGAAGGCGGAGGTGGCGTTGAGCCCCACCGTCGGCGCCTCGCCGGCGGCGGTGCTGCCGGCGGCCGGAGCGGCTTCCCCGGGCTTGGGCGCCGCCTGCTGCTGGGACGCTTCCTGGGCGATGCGCGTCTTCTCGAGTTGCGGGCCGGCGACGAAATACTGCCAGCCGAGCAGCACGGCCAGCGACAGGGCGATGGCCAGAATCATGTTGCGGTTTTCGGTCATGGACCCGTTTCTTCCTCGCTCGGCGCCGGCTTTGGCGCCCCCTTGCCGCCGCGCGGCCCCGCCTTAACGGAGGCCGCGGCGCGGACGGCGCCGACCACGTCGGAGACCAGATCGGGAAACGGCATGTCGAGCGCCGGGCGGCGGCCGACCAGCACGAAATCGCGCTCCGGATCGGCGGCCGCGGCTCCGGCCAGCCGGACCGCTTCCTTGAGACGGCGCCGGATGCGGTTACGCACCACGGCGTTGCCCATCTTCTTGGTCACCGTGAAGCCGAAGCGGGCTTCCGCCTCGGCCCCGTTGTCCGCCGCGTCGGGGCGGCGGATCGATTGCAGCAAAAAGCCGCGCCGGGGCGTTCGGGCGCCCCGGGCGACTTTCACGTAGTCATTTCGCTTTTTCAGCCGCTGCATGTCTGGCGCCTCGCGAGCCGGATGGCCGGCGTCCGCCGTGCACGGGGCCGATCACGCCGACAGACGCTTGCGCCCCTGGGCCCGGCGACGGGCGATCACCTTGCGGCCGCCGGCGGTGGCCATGCGCGCCCGGAAGCCGTGGCGGCGCTTGCGAATGAGCTTGGACGGCTGATAAGTCCGCTTCATGGTCGTCTGCCCGCCGCGCGGGCCCCTCGTTCTGGCGGCTCTCCGGCGCCGGGTCGCTTGACGCCCGTCCGGACAGCTCTGGTGTCTCAACTGGGAAATCGGCCACAGCATATCCGGCCATGCCGGCCGAAAGACCGGTGGCGCCCTTCCGATCGCTGCGGCTTATACGGGACGGACGATGGCTCGTCAACGAGGCGGGGGGTTTTTCAGGACCTCAATTGCCGGCGGGCGGCTTTTCTCGCTCCGGCCGCCGACGGCGATATCCGCTACCCCGGCTTTCGCTTCGCATACGGCGTCGAATGGGCGCAGTAAAGCCCACTTCGCAACCTCAATATATATTCTGAGTTGCAGAATTCAGCTATATTCCGGAAAACTGGTAAACCATATTCACGGCAAATGTGGCAGCGTGACAGATTTCTACCTTATTTCGGTCGCGCGCCTCTTCCAATTTCCCGGCGAAGCGACAGATAGAGAGCAATCTTTTTTCGGAATCGTCAAGATGGTCCAGGCCGACACCTCCGGCGCCTCCGTTGCGTCCCCCTTCGCCACCAGGCACACCTTCAACCTGTCATTCAAGCTCCTGGTGTTCACGGTCCTGTTCGTGATGTTCGCCGAGGTGCTATTGTTCGTGCCGGCCATCGCCAATTTCCAGCGCAACTATATCGAGACAAAGCTCAGCGTCGCCGGCATCGTGGCGCATACGCTGACCACCTATCCGGAAACGGCGCTGCCGCGCATCATCCAGGCCGACCTGCTCAACCGGCTCGACGCCTATGCCGTCGCCGTGCGCCTCAGCGGCATGAAGCAGCTCGTCGCCATGGCCGACACGCCGCCGACGGTGACGCGCAGCATCGACTTCGACAGACTCGAGGCGCACGGCATGGTGACCGAGGCCATCGATACCATGCTGTTCGGCGGCGACCGCACCATCCGCGTCACCGGCACCTACGACGGCGGCGGCGAGATCGAGGTGGTGTTCGCCGAGACGGCGCTCCGGGACGAGCTTCTGCATTTCGCCGCCCGGCTGCTGATCGTCTCCTTCCTGATCTCCGCCTTCGTCGGCGTGCTGGTGTTCTTCTCCATCCAGTATCTGATGGTGATCCCGATGCGGCGGCTCGGCCGGGCAATCTATCAGTGGTCGCAGGCGCCCGAGAGCGACGAGCATCTGGTGCGCTACCGCGGCCGTACCGACGAGATCGGCCGCGCCGAGTTCGCCGCCGCCGCGATGCAGCAGCGCATCCAGGAGCTGTTCAAGCAGCAGAAGCGGCTGGTCGAGCTTGGCCTCGCCGTCTCCAAGATCAACCACGACCTCAGGAACCTCCTGGCCTCGGCGCAACTGATCTCCGACCGCCTGACCGCCATCCCCGACCCGGCGGTGCAGCGCTTCGCACCCAAGCTGGTCGCCGCCATCGACCGGGCGATCAACTACTGCCAGTCGGTGCTGGCCTACGGCAAGGCGCAGGAAGCGCCGCCGTCCCGGCGCCTCTTGTCGCTGTCGCGGCTCTGCACCGATGTCGCCGAGATGACGGGCATCAACCATCATACCAGCATCGAGTGGGTGAATGGCGTGCCCGAGGACCTGGAGGTCGACGCCGATTCCGAGCAGTTGTTCCGCGTGTTGCTCAACCTCGTCCGCAACGCCGCGCAGGCGCTGGAGCAATGCAAGGACGAGCCGCTGGTGCGCCGCGTCACCATCGACGCGGAGCGCAACGGCAATGTGGTCAGAATCCGCGTTTCCGATACCGGCCCCGGTTTGTCGGAGAAGGCGCGCGAGGCGCTGTTCAAGCCCTTCGCCGGCTCGGTGAGGACCGGCGGCACCGGCCTCGGCCTCGCCATCGTCTCCGAGCTGGTCAAGGCGCACGGCGGCAGCATCACCTGCCCGGAAGGCGGGCCCGGCGCCACCTTCGTCATCGAGATCCCCGACCGGCAGGCCATGGCGGCCTGAGCGGCAATAAACCCCCAAGGGCAATGAGAAACGGCGGCGCCAATGGCACCGCCGTTTTCGTGTCTCCAGCGCCGCCGCTCTCAGCCGACGACGTCGGCGCCGCTCTCGGCATCGAGCCACCAGCCGACGTTGGGATGGTTCCTCAGCGCCGTGGCCGGGCAGTCGAGCGTAATGGGACCGGTCAGGGCGGCGCGCACGGCATCGCGTTTCACCGCGCCGGTGGCCAGCACGATGATCTCCCGCGAATCGAGGATGGTGCCGATACCCATGGTCATCGCCTGGGTGGGCGGCGTCGCGCCGCCGAAGAAGGCCGAATTGGCCTCCAGCGTCGAGGCCTCGAGGTCGACGACGCGGGTGCGGGCGGCGAAATCGGCACCGGGCTCGTTGAAGCCGATGTGGCCGTTGCGACCGATGCCGAGCAGTTGCAGGTCGATGCCGCCGGCCTCGCGGATCATCGCCTCATAGCGGCGGGCGAAGGCGGCCGGGTCGGCGGCGAGGCCGTCGGGCACGAAGGTGCGGGTCTTGTCGATGTCGACGAGATCGAACAGCTGGCTGTCCATGGTCGCCCGGTAGGAGCGCGGATCGCTCGGCGGCAGGCCGACATATTCGTCGAGGTTGAAGGAGGACGCGCCGGCGAAGCTGACCTCGCCCGCCCGGTGACGCGCGACGAGGCGCTCGTAGACCGGCTCCATGGTGACGCCGGTGGCCAGGCCGAGCACCAGGTTCGGCTTGGCCTTCAGCCGCTCGGCGATGCGGTCGGCCACGGCATGGGCCGCCGCCACGGTGGTGGGGAAATGGTTGATCCGCATCCTGCACTCCATCGAACGGCGGCCGCCACCGGCCCGTCTCTTTTGTAGCAGGATGGCGATTGATAATTAGTTCGTCAAGATGCCGAACTTAAAATTTCGGTGACGGTCGGCTGATACGGCGGCCGGCAGGCTGAGCGGCATCGGCAGGTCGGCCGGGCTGAACAGCAGGTTGTGCGCCTGGTTGAGGGCGATGGCGACGGCGCCGGTCAGCGCAGCCCGGGCACCGAGGGCGCTCGCCTCGACAGTGATCGGCCGGCGGCTGACGGCCGACAGCTCGGTGCGGATCATCTCCACAACGCCCGGCAACCGGCCGACGATGCCGCCGACGACGATCTTCCTGGGTTCGAGCACGGCGTGGACGGCCACCATGGCCAGCGCGGCGATGCGGGCGGTGTCGCGGGCGGCGGCGACGGCGGCCGGGTCGCTGCCCACTGCGGCGGCGGCGAAGATGTCGGCCGGCGTCAGGCCGGCGTCGCCGCCGAGCGCCCGGTAGCGGGCGCGGATGCCGCGGCCGCCGATGGCGCTTTCGAGGGCGCCGCGTTCGAGACTGTCGGCGCCGGCCGGATCGTCGCCGATCGGCAGGAAGCCGATCTCGCCGGCGGCGCCGCTCATGCCGCGGATCAGCCGGCCGCCGGCCAGCGCGCCGAGGCCGATGCCGGTGCCGAGCGACACGAAGGCCACCTCGTCGACGCCGACGGCGCAACCGCTCCAGGATTCGCCGATCACCGCCGCGTTGATGTCGTTCTCGATCACCACGGTGCAGCCCAGTTCGGCCGCCAGCAGCGTTCGGACATCGACGGCGCCGAGGCCCGGCAGGTTGGGCGATAGCGACAGCCGGCCGCTGTCGGGCTCGACGACGCCGGGCATGGCCACCGCCGCCACCCGTACCTTGTCCGGCGCGATACCGGCGCCGGTGATCAGCTCGTCCTTGAGGCCGCCCAGCGCCGACAGCAGCGCCGTGCCCGACAGCGCCTCGGCCGGCGCCTCCGTCGAGGCGACGATGCCGCCGACGAGGTTGGCCAGCGAGACGCGCAGCGAGGTGACGCCAAGCTCGGCGCCGACCACGTAGCCGGCCTCCGGATCAACCTCGTAGATCACCGCCGCCCGGCCGACCCGGCCGGAGGTGACGCCCTTGACGCGCACGAAGCCGCCGCTCTCCAGCACGCGGATCACCTCCGACATGGTCTGCTTGGAGAGGCCCGTGAGCTTGGCGAGATCGGCGCGCGAGGTGGCACCAGCGTTGAGGAGCACGTCCATGACGGCGCGTACCGAAATCTGGCGCAGCACCGGCGTCGTATCGTCTGGGATCATGGAGCGGAGGTCTCCCCTGGTGTGTCGTCACCGCAAGGATGCATACACCCAAATGCGCCGTTTCACAGCCCTGGGGCGAAGCCGATCGGCCATCGCCGTCGGTTCAAACCTTTGTCGCCGTCTGCACCGAGTTGCGGTATTCGGTGGGCGTGCGGCCGACCACCTTCTTGAACACCTTGTAGAAATAGTTGAAGTCGTTGAAGCCGCAGCGGGTGGCGATCTGCGACAGCGGCAGGTCGTATTTCTCCAGCATGAACTTGGCCTTGCCGATTCTCACCTGCGTCAGGTAGTCGGAGAAGGTCATGGTGCCTTGCTCGCGGAAAACGCGCGAGAAATAGTTGGGGCTGATGCGCAGATGGGCGGCCACCGTATCGCGGGTGATCAGCCGGTCGAAATTCTCCTCGATATAAAGACAGGCGGCGCGGAAGAAGGCCGACGACTGGCGATCCTCGTCAGGCATCGGGTTGGCCAGCAGCCGGCGGCAGTATTCGAGGATGGCCTGGGCAAGCAGGCGGGCGTCGAGGCTGGTCGGGCCGGCGTCGTCGCGGTGGCTCGACATGGCGTCGATCATGTGCTGCAGCGGCCCGTTGCCGGGGATCAGGCAGCTCCGCTTCTCCACCGACACGAAGCGCCGCTCGCCGGCGCTCCAGCGCACCAGGCTGACGCCGAGGTGGGTGGCGCCGAACAACAGGCTGAGCACCTCGACGTCGCGATCCCACAGAGGCTGGTTCCAGCAGTTGCCCGGCACCACCAGCGCGTCGCCGGCCACCAGCTCGCGCTCGACGATGCGGGCGGCGCGGTCGCAGACGAGGTTGGTATAGGTGCCGGCGATCACCAGCTCGAAGCGGGCGAACTGCACCTGCAGCGCGCCGAGCGGCGGCGCGGCGGCGTCAAGGCCGAAGACGATGCGTTGCGGCGCCCCGGTCGCGGCGGCCAGCGCCTCGCCACGGGCGAAATCGTCGAGCGTCATGGAAGCATGAAGCATAGGCGCCTCCTTCGTGCGGCGCGAAAGACGCGGGTTTCGACTGTCGGGGCGGCTCTGTCAGAGATCCGGCCAGCGCCGCGCCACCATCGCCCGCACCTCGGCCGCCGAATCGAGGGCCAGCGCTTCCTCGGCCACGGCGCGACAGGTCTCCCTGTCGAGGGTGCGGATGAAAGCCTTGAGGTCGGGAATGCCGGAGCGGGTGGCTGACAGACTGGTGACGCCAAGGCCGATCAGGATCGGCGCCGCCGGCAGCTCGGAGGCGAGGCCGCCGCAGACGCCGACCGGGCAGCCGTTGCGCTGACCGGCCGCCGCCGCGTCGCCGATCGCCTTCAGCACGGCCGGATGCAGCGAATCGATCTCCGGGGCGAGTTGGGTGTTGCCGCGGTCCATGGCCAGCACATATTGCGTCAGGTCGTTGGTGCCGATCGAGAAGAAGGCGGCTTCCCTGGCCAGCTTGTCGGCCATGGCGACGGCGGCCGGCACCTCGATCATGATGCCGAGCGGCACGTCGGCGGTGACGCCCAGCGCCGCCTTTTCCTCCTCGAAGATCGCCTTGGCCCAGCGCAATTCGCCGACGTCGGCGATCATCGGCAGCATGATGCGGACGACGGACACCGGCGTCACCTTCAGGATGGCGCGGAACTGCTGGCGCAACAGGTCGGGCCGGCGTTTCGAGACGCGGATGCCGCGCACGCCGAGGATGGGATTTTCCTCGGCCGGCTGCTTGAGGTAGGGCAGCGGCTTGTCGCCGCCGATGTCCAGCGTGCGGATGGTCAGCGGCTTGCCGCGCAGGGCATCGGCGATCGCCTGGTATTCGGCCTGCTGCTCGGCCTCGGTCGGCGCCGTGGGGCGGTCGAGGAACAGGAACTCGGTCCTGAGCAGGCCCGAGCCCTCGGCGCCGAAGGCGAGGCCGCGCGCCGCGTCGGCCACGGAGCCGACGTTGGCATAGACCGGCAGGCGGGTGCCGTCGGCCATCACGCAGTCGACCGGCGCCGCCTCGCGGTTGGCGGCGCGGCGGGTTTCGCGCTCGGCGGCGGCGCGGCGGGTGGCGGCGATGGTCGCCTCGGTCGGGTTCACCTGGATCTCGCCGCGCTCGGCGTCGACGATCAGCGGCGTGCCCTCGGGGATACGACGGGCGTCGGGGCCGACGGCGGCCAGCATCGGCACGCCGCTCGCCGCCGAGAGGATGGCGACATGCGAGGTGCGGCCGCCCTTGGCGACCACGAAGGCGGCCGGCAGGCGGTCGCCGAAGGCCATGAACTGCGACGGCAGCAGGTCGTCGGCGATGGCGACGGCGTCCTCGGGCAGCGCCAGGCTTTCCGGCGAGCCGCCGGCCAGCACGGCCAGCACCTGCTGTTCAAGATCGACGAGGTCGGCGGCGCGCTCGGCGAGGCGGGCGTTGTCGAGGCCGCGCAGCAGCGCCGCCTGGGCGGAAATGGTGTCGGAGAAGGCCCAGCCGGCGCTCTTGCCGGCGGCGATGCGGTCGCGGGCGCCCTCCAGAAGCTCGGTGTCCTCGAGAAGGGCGGCGTGCGCCGCCATGATCTCGCGCTGCTGCGGCGTGCGGCCGCCCACCGCCTGCTCGGAGAGGTGGGCGTGGACGCGGGCAAGCGCCGCGTCGAGCGCCGCGCTCTCGGCCTCCACGCCATTGCCCGCTTCGGCCGGGCGGGCGACCTTCTCTTTCAGATGCACGGCGCGGCCGATGGCGAGGCCCGGCGCCGCGACGACGCCCTTCAGAAGCGGCCGATCGGCCTGGCCGAACGGCGTCAGGTCGACGGGCGGTTCCTCGACGGCCGGCGCGTCGGCGACGCCCGGCAGCGTCTGCTGGCCGGCGTCGACGAACGGCACAACGGGATCGCCGAGGCCGGAGACGATCGCCTCAATGACGCCGTCAACGGCCGCCGGCGCGTCGGCGCCTTCGGCCGACACCGTCAGCCGGCTGCCCCAGCGGCTGCCGAGGGTGAGCAGCGACACCGGGCTCTTGGCGTTGGCCTTGCGCTCGCCGAGGACGATCTCGACGGCGCTGGCGTATTGCTTGGCCCGAGCGGCGAGCAGCGCCGCCGGACGGGCGTGCAGCCCCTCGGTCATTTCAAGGACGACGGTCCGCGTCGCGCGCTCCACCGGCGGCGGCGCTTCGACGCCGATCGGCAGCACGGTCATCACCTCGTCGCCGAAGCCGACCTCGCCCTCCGCCTTGCGGCCGGTGACGTGGAAGGCCTCCTCGTTGGTGACCAGCACCGGCGTGGTGACGATGCCGCAGGTCTCAGCCAGCAAGGCGAGGTCGAAGCGGATCAGCAGGTCGCCGGCCGCCACGCGGTCGCCCTCGGCCACCACGGCGGTGAGGCCGGTGCCGCGCAGCGCCACCGCCTCGAGGCCAACGTGCACCAGGAGTTCGGCGCCGTCGTCGGTCTGGACCTTCACCGCATGGGCGCGGCGATGCACCGAGGTCACCGTGCCATCGACCGGCGCCCGCACCTCGCCGATCTCCGGCTCGATGGCGACGCCGTCGCCCATCATGCCGAGCGCGAACATGGGGTCGGGGACATCGCCGAGCGGCACGATCCGGCCCTTGAGGGGCGCCCTGACGGAGATGGTCGTGGTGGTCATGCGTGTCTCCCGATACCTGCTGCCGAGGCAGCGCCTCCCCGCCGCCGATGTCCGACGGCGCCCGGCAATGCGAGAAGAACGGCCGCCGGCCGGCGGCCCGTCGTGCCTCGTGGGGCCTAAATCTGGGCCGCGGCGGCGATTTCGGCAAGCACCTCGGCTGGAAGCGCGTTGCCGGAGAAGCGATCGACGGCCGCCGCGACGCCGAACTCGGCGATCGCCGCCTGCATTTCCACCGCCTGCGGGTCGGCGTCGTTGCGATAATGCAGCGCGGCGGCGATGCCCTTGACGAGGTTGGCATGCGGCAGGCCGTATTCGAGCGTGCCGAGCAGCGGCCGGATCAGCCGGTCGCCCTTGCCGAGCTTGCGCAGGGGCTCGCGGCCGACGCGCGCCACGTCGTCGCGGATGAACGGGTTGGCGAAGCGGCCGAGGATCTTGTCGATATAGGCGGCGTGCTTCACCGGATCGAAGCCGTAGCGGCGGATCAGCACGGCGCCGCTCTCCTCCATCGCCGCCTTGACGGTGGCGCGGATGGCCTCGTCCTCAATGGCGTCGCGGATGGTCGGCAGGCCCTCGATGAAGCCGAGATAGGCGGTGATGGCATGGCCGGTGTTGAGCGTGAACAGCTTGCGCTCGATGAAGGCCATCAGGTTGTCGGTCAGCTCCATGCCGGGAATGTCGTGCGTCCAGCCCCTGAGCTGGGTGCGGTCGACGACCCATTCGGAGAATTCCTCGACGGTGACGGCGAGCGGCTCGCCCTCGACGGGCGGCGCCGGCGGCACGATGCGATCGACGGCGCTGTCGGCAAAGCCGACTTCCATTTCGACGACGGTCGCGATGGCGGCCGGCAGACGCGCGAACACCGCCTCCTTCAGCTGCGTGGTGCCGCGAATGGTGTTCTCGCAGGCGATGACGTTGAGCGGCCCGTGGGTGCCGGCGGCGATGCGTGCCTCAAGGCCGCGGGCCAGCGTCGGGGCGATCTTCGGCAGCACGGCCGGCCCGACGGCGGTGGTGACGAGGTCGGCCGAGGCGATCAGGGCGACGATGTCGTCGCCGATCGAGGAGACGGCGGTGACGCCGGTCACTTCCTCGCGGCGGCTCTCGGTGCCGACGATGTCTACGGGATAGCGGCCGTCCCTGGCGATCAGGCCGACCAGCGTTTCGTTGACGTCGGCGAAGGTGACCGACCATCCGGCGTCGGCGAGGATCTTGCCGATGAAACCGCGGCCGATATTGCCCGCGCCAAAGTGAATGGCTCGCATTGTCGTCTCCAGAACTTGTCTTGGATCAGCGCCAGTCGGAAGGAGGGGCCGCCCGTGGGCGGCCCCGTTTCACGAGAAGCCGAGGTCAGCCGAGATCGAGGATGCGCAGCACGTCGGCCGGGTTCTTGGTCGTCGAGAGGTGGGCGACCACCTTGGGATTCTCGAGGACCCGGGCGAGGGCCGACATCACTTCCATGTGCTCGTTGCCCTTGGCCGCGAGGCCGACGACGAGACGAGCCACATTCTCGGGGTCCGGACCGAAGAACACGCCGTCGGGATACTGGCAGACGACGATGCCGGTCTTCAGGACCTCGTTCTTCGCTTCGTTGGTGCCGTGCGGCATGGCCAGCGACTGGCCGAGATAGGTCGACACGATAGTCTCACGCTTGAGCATGGCGTCGATGTAGCTCGGGGTGATCGCGCCCATCTCCAGGAGCTTGGAGCCGGCGAAGCGAATCGCTTCCTCTTTGGTGGTCGCGGTGAGGCCGAGGAAGATATGTTCCTCACCGAGATTAAAAGATGCGCCACCCTCGGGCTTGCCGGCGGCCGGAGCCGCGGCGGAGCCCGCCTTCGCCTTGATCTCCGCCACGATGCGGTCATAGGCCGCGCCGTCGAGGAAATTGGTGATGGAGACGTGCGTCGCCTGCGGAGCGGCCCGGCGGGCGCGCTCGGTCAGGTCCTTGTGGGTGATCACCAGGTCGACGTCGGCCGGCAGCGCGTTGATCGCCACGTTGGACGACTTGATGGCGCCGAGACCGGCCTGATCCAGCTTCTTACGCAGCATGGAAGCGCCCATGGCGGACGAGCCCATGCCGGCGTCGCAGGCGACGATGACCGAGCGGATGTTGCCGGAGATGGCAACCGGCGCGGCGGCCGGGGCCGGGGCGAGACCCTTCGATTCAGCCTTCATCGCCTTGATGCGGGCAGTGGCGGCGTCGATGTCCTCTTCGGCATCCGAACGGTCGGTCTTGAGCAGCACCGAGGCGACCAGGAAGGTCACGGCGCAGGACAGGACGACCGAGGAGATGACGCCGACGAAACCGTCCGACGGGGTCATGCCGAGCACGGCGAAGATCGAGCCGGGTGACGACGGAGCGCGCAGGCCACCGCCGAGCAGCATGTTGGCGGCCACGCCGGTGGCACCGCCGAGGATCATGGCGATGATCAGGCGCGGCTTCATCAGCACGTAGGGGAAGTAGATCTCATGGATGCCGCCGAAGAAGTGGATGATGGCGGCAGCCGGAGCCGACTCCTTGGCATTGCCACGGCCGAAGACCATGTAGGCAAGCAGGAGGCCGAGACCCGGACCGGGGTTGGCTTCGATCAGGAAGACCAGCGACTTGCCGTGTTCGGCGGCCTGCTGGATGCCGAGCGGGGTGAAGACGCCGTGGTTGATGGCGTTGTTCAGGAACAGCACCTTGGCCGGCTCGACCAGGATCGAGGCGAGCGGGATGGCGCCGGTCTGGATCAGCGTGTCGACGCCGGCGCCGAGCAGGTTGGCCAGCGAGGCAACGATCGGACCGACGATCGCGAAGGCGATCATGGCGAGGATCATGCCGATGATGCCGGCCGAGAAGTTGTTGACCAGCATCTCGAAGCCGGGACGGATCTTGCCGTCGACGAGCCTGTCGAACTGCTTGATCGCCCAGCCGCCGGTCGGACCCACCAGCATGGCGCCGAGGAACATCGGGATGTCGGCACCGATAATCGCGCCCGCGGTGACGATGGCACCGACGACGGCGCCGCGCTCGCCATAGACCAGCCGGCCGCCGGTATAACCGAGCAGAAGCGGCAGAAGATAAGTGATCATCGGGCCGACGAGCTTGGCGAAATACTCGTTGGGCAGCCAGCCGGTCGGGATGAAGAGAGTGGTGATGATACCCCAGGCGACGAAGGCGCCGATGTTGGGCATCACCATGCTGCTCAGGAAGCGGCCCACTTGCTGGACGCGCACCTTGAGGTTGGACGACGATGCGTCGCCCCCTGCGGTTCCGGTATATGCCATGTCTTGGAAACTCCTCCACGAAGTCCTGTCACGCCGAAGAAGAAGCCCGACAGACCGGAAAATAAGCGACACCGTCGCCGCAAACGAGTTGCGTCGAAGCAATACCGGCTCCGGGGACGAGCCGATCAGGTCGTTTATTTCGCAGGCCTCTCCGCCCCTCCATCCCGGCCGGGTATTTCCTCGTCCGGGAGATACGAAAACACCGCCCCGAACGTCGTTCGACGCTCGGACTCCAGCTCACTTCAATAGTTGTTCTTACGGGTCCTCGTTCGATTGTGATAAAAACATGACGTCACTGTGAGCGAAAGTGGAAAGATATAAACACGACTGTAAAAATGTATCCCATCTTAGCGCGTTGGTACGGCGCCCCAAGCGCCCTCTCGCGAAAACCATAGAAATTCCCATGGTTTGACCTGATATTGTCGACTTGAAAATTGTATGATTGCCCCTCCCAAGGGATCATACTTAAGTCGACATGACAGGCACTCCGGCTCCCCTGCTTATACCTTTTGCCAATAGGAAAAGGTGACGCGCCGGCTCCGGAAAGCCGACGCGCCACCTTGTTCGATCCCGACTCTGATACCCAGGCGTTTACTCGACGGTAACGCTCTTGGCGAGGTTGCGGGGCTGGTCGACGTCGGTGCCTTTGGCCACCGCCGTGTGGTAGGCGAGCAGTTGCACCGGCAGCGAGTAGAGGATCGGCGCCACGAAGGGGTCGACCTTCGGCAGTTCGATCGTCCAGCGCACCTTGCCGGACAGGCGGGCGACGCCCTCGGCGTCGGAGATCAGCAGCACCCGGCCGGAGCGGGCCGCCACCTCCTGGATGTTGGACATCACCTTCTCGAACAGGGCATCCGATGGCGCCAGCGCGATCACCGGCACGCCGTCGTCGATCAGCGAGATCGGGCCGTGCTTCATCTCGCCGGCGGCGTAGCCCTCGGCGTGGATATAGCTGATCTCCTTCAGCTTCAGCGCGCCCTCGAGGGCGATCGGATAGGCGGTGCCGCGGCCGAGGTAGAGCGCGTCGCGGCTTTCGGCGATGGCGCCGGCCAGCACCTGGATGGCGTCGTCGTGGCGCAGCACCTCGGCGGCGCGTGCCGGCACCTCGCGCAGCGCCAGCGCCAGCTCGGCCTCGCGCTCGTGCGAGATGGTGCCGCGGGCGCGGGCGAAGGCCAGCACCAGGCAGGCCATGACGGTGAGTTGCGTCGTGAAGGCCTTGGTGGAGGCGACGCCGATCTCCGGGCCGGCCAGCGTGTAGAGCACGCGGTCGCTCTCGCGGGCGATGGTGCTCTCGGGCACGTTGACGATGGAGAGGATATGCTGCCCGGCGCGCTTGGCGTGGCGCAGCGCCTCCAGCGTGTCGAGCGTTTCGCCCGACTGCGACACGAAGATCGCCGCCCCGCCGTCGGCGAAGGGCGTGTCGCGGTAGCGGAACTCCGAGCCGATATCGACGTCGACCGGCAGGCGCGCCACCTGCTCGAACCAGTATTTGGCGACCATGGCGACGTAATAGGCGGTGCCGCAGGCGACAATGGTGAGGCGCGGCACCTTTGCCGGGTCGAAGGGCAGCTCTGGGAGCGCGATGGTGCCGGTGGAGGCGGAGACGAAGGCGTTGATGGTGTCGCCGATCACCTGCGGCTGCTCGAAGATCTCCTTCAGCATGAAATGGCGGTGGCCGGCCTTGCCGATCAGCGCCGCCGACACGTTGGACATGTGGATCTTGCGCGTCACCGGCGCGTCGCCCACGTCACGGATCTCGGCCGAATTGCGGTTCAGCACCACCCAGTCGCCGTCCTCAAGATAGGCGAGGCGGTTGGTGAGCGGCGCCATGGCGAAGGCGTCGGAGGCCAGATACATCGCGCCATCGCCGTAGCCGACGGCGAGCGGCGTGCCGCGCCGCGTGCCGACCATCAGATCGTTCTCGCCGGCGAACAGGATGGCCAGGGCGAAGGCGCCTTCGAGCCGGCGGAAGGCCAGGCGGCAGGCTTCGACCGGCGGCTTGCCGGCGTCGAGATAGTCGGTGATCAGGTGGGCGACCACCTCGGTGTCGGTCTCGGTGACGAAGACGTGCCCCTTCGCCGACAGCTCGGCGGTCAGCGCCTGATAGTTCTCGATGATGCCGTTGTGCACCACCGCCACGCGGCTCGTCGCATGCGGATGGGCGTTGCCCTCGGTCGGGCCGCCGTGCGTCGCCCAGCGGGTGTGGCCGATGCCGCTGGAGCCGGCGAGCGGCGCTTCGGCGAGGCGGCGCTCCAGGTTGACGAGCTTGCCCTCGGCACGCCGGCGCTCGATGGCGCCATCGACCAGCGTAGCGATACCGGCGCTGTCGTAGCCGCGGTATTCAAGACGCTTCAGACCTTCGAGCAACAGTTCAGAGACGCCATCGCGACCGACGATTCCAATAATTCCGCACATTGACGAACTAACCATCCGTTGTTTCGATGCCGGCCCGACAGACGAATCCGCCCCGCTGGCCGCGCCTTTCATGGCGAGCGACCGTGTCACGCCGAACAACTGGCGACAAGTCAATAATCGTTACTAAGGTTTACAGGATGCAGGGCAGAAGCCGTCACGGACGGGCGAGAGCCAGGGCCTCGGCCAGCACCGCCTCGGGTTCGGCGATGGCCCGCCCGGTACCGACCGTCAGCACCGGCACGCTCTGGAAGCGGTCCATGCCTTCGATGTCGACGTCGGCGGCGATGATCGCGGCATCGGCGCGGCCGATATCCTTGCGCGTCAGGATGTCCTCGCTGCCGAGCGCGCCTTGCGTCTCCACCTTGACGAGATAGCCGAGCCGCTGGGCCGCCGCCGCCAGCCGGTTGGCGGCCATGTAGGTCAAGGCAATGCCGGTCGGACAGGCGGTGACGACGACGATCCGGGTGCCGTTCTCCATGTCGCCTCCCTCCCTTGCCGAAGGCCGCCGCCGGGCGGAACGGCCGATGCCACGTCGCTCTGATACTTCAAATGCGGCAAAGCTGCAAACCCGGCCGCGCCGGCAGGTTGCGCGCCGCCGGCCGGCATCAGCCGGCGGGCTTGTTCTGGCTCTGCCGGCGATAGAGCGTCGGCGAGACACCGGTCCACTGGGTGAAGGCGTTGGTGAAGGCGCCGACCATCGCATAGTCGAGCAGCCGGGCGATGTCGGCGACCATGATGTCCGTCTCGCGCAGCATCCGCGTCGCCCGGTCGCGGCGCACTTCGGCCAGCACCGCCGAGAAGGACGTTGCCTCGTCCGCCAAGAGGCGCTGCAGCTTCTTGCCGCTCATGCCGAGCGAGTTGGCGATGAAGTCGATGGTGCAGCGGCCGCTGCCGAGCGTGCTTTCCAGGGCGGCGCGCGTCGTCTCGCGCATGGTCTGGTCGTAGACCGGCAGACGGCTGATCTCGGCGCGGAGGAACGCCTCGAAGATCGGCCGCAGCAGCCGTAGCGAGCCGTCGGTCTCGATGGCCAGCAGGCCGCGGTCGATCCAGATCTCGTCGTGGTCGGCGCCGAACTCCAGCTCGCAGCGGAAGACGGAAGCATGCGGGGCGGTGTCGGTCGGACAGGAGTGGCGGAAGCGCAGGCGCGCCGGCCCGAGGTCGTGCCGGTGGGTGATATGGCGCGAGGCGCCGACGATATTGGCGAACACGCCTTCGACCAGCTGCGTCGTGCGCTCGTAGCCGGAAGCACAGAGAAAGCGGAGGGCGACGATGCCCGGCTGGCCGGGCAGATCGAACAGGCCTACGGTGAAGGCGTTGCAGTGGGCGTTCCAGTAGCGGACGCCGAAGTCGGCCCATTCGCCGATCGTGCCGACCAGGAGGCCGATCAGCGTCAGAGGGCCGCAGTTGGGCAGATGCGGCGGCGCCTCGCGGAAGAAATCGAGGGCGAAGTCGGGCCGGCCGAGCGCGACGGCCGTGTTCTCGAGGAGCTGCGCGAACTTCGGACAGGAGATGATCCGCCGGGCATGGTCGAGGTCGTCGGCCGGCAGTCCGGCCTCGCGCAGCAAGGCCTCCGGGTCGCCGCCGTGGCGGCGGACATAGTCGGCGTAGCCGATCAGCGCCACGGCGCGAATGTAGTGTTCCCTGACGCGCTCGACCACGGCTGACGACCCCGGATGCCGCGCCGCCTTTTGAAGACTCAGAAAGGCGCCGGCGGGTGCGATCTTTATCGTTTCGAAGGCGATCGGCAAGGCGGGGCACCGCGGGTTTCCGGACGGAAAAGCCGCAGGCAAAGAAATCGCCCCACGCAACGGCGTTTTACCGGCGCCGATGCGTGGGGCGATGACGATCCGTCCGGCCGATATCAGCGCTTGTACTCCGGCAGCACCTGGTAGCTGGTGTGCAGGAGTTCGTGCGCCTTATGGCCGCCGATCTCGCCGAGATAACTGGCGTAAAGGTCCTTGATGTAGGGATTGTGGTGCGAGCAGCGCCAGAGACCGGCCTGGTCCTCCTGATAGAGGCCGGCGGCCCGCTTGGTCCTGAGTTCGTTGGTGGCGCCGTAGGGCTGGCCGCCGCCGCCGACGCAGCCGCCGGCGCAGGCCATCACCTCGATGAAGTGGTAGGGCGGCTCCTCGCCCGCCTCCTTGGCGGCGCGGACCTTGTCGATCACCTGCTCGACGTTGGCGAGGCCGTGGGCGACGGCAACGCGCAATTCCTTGCCGGCGACGGTGAGCTTGCCCTCCTTGACGCCCTTCAGGCCGCGCGTCATCTCGAAGTCGACACGCGGTGCGTCTTCGCCGGTGACGTAGTAGTGCGCGGTGCGCAGCGCCGCCTCCATCACGCCGCCGGTGGCGCCGAAAATGGTGCCAGCGCCGGTGTAGGCGCCCAGCATGTGGTCGGGCTGCTCCTCGGGGATCGACACGAAGTCGATGCCCGACTGCTTGATCATCCGCGCGAACTCGCGGGTGGTCAGCGACACGTCGACGTCCTGGTAGCCCGACGACATCATCTCCTTGGAGCGGATGATCTCCGACTTCTTGGCCGTGCAGGGCATCACCGACACCACGAAGATCTTGGCGGGATCGACGCCCATCTTCTCGGCGTAATAGGTCTTCGACAGCACGCCGACCATCTCGTGCGGCGACTTGCAGCTTGAGAAGTGGTCGATCATGTCGCCGTGGAACTTCTCCATGAAGTCCACCCAGCCCGGGCAGCAGCTGGTGATCAGCGGCAGCGCGCCGGTGCCTTCCAGCAGCCGGTGCTTGAACTCGTTGGCCTCCTCGATGATGGTCAGGTCGGCGCCGAAGTTGGTGTCGAACACCGCCTTGAAGCCCATGCGGCGCAGCGCGGCGTAGACCTTGCCGGTCAGGTTGGTGCCGAGCGGGAAGCCGAAGGCCTCGCCGATGGCGACGCGCACCGCCGGGGCGATCTGCACCACGCAGTGGACGTCCGGGTCCTGCAACTTCTTCCAGGTCGGCACCGTCTCGTCATACTCGACGATGGCGCCGGTCGGGCAGTGAGCCGAGCACTGGCCGCAGCGCACGCAGGGCGAATCGGCGAGCGGAATGTCGCCGGCGGCGGCGATGCGGGTCTTGAAGCCGCGGTTGAGGAAGCTCAGCGCCCAGACGTTCTGGTGCTGCTGGCAGACGGTGATGCAGCGGCCGCACAGCACGCACTTGCGCGGATCGAGCACGATGCTCTGGGTCGAGCAGTCGAGCGGCAGGTCGGGCACGACGTTGGGCAGCGCGAAGCCGGTCATGCCGAAGTCGGCGGCCAGCGCCTGCAATTCGCAGTTCTGGTTGCGCAGGCAGGTCAGGCATTCGTTGGGATGACGCGACAGCGTCAGCTCCAGGACGCCGCGCCGCACCTCGACGATCTCCGGCGTCTCGGTCAGGATGTCCATGCCCGCCTCGATCGGCGTGCAGCAGGAGCGCAGCATCTTGCCGGTGTTGTTCACCTTGACGATGCAGATGCCGCAGGCGGCCGTCGCCTCGAGGTCCGGATGCTTGCACAGCGTCGGGATCTTGACGTGCACCTTGCGCGCCGCCTCGAGGATCGTGGCGCCGGGCTCCACCTCGACCGCCACGCCGTTGATCGTCGCATGTATCATGTCAGTCATTTCGTTCACTTCTCGATCTCGCAAAAATCAGGCCTCGGCGGCTTCGGGCGTCTTGAGGCGCTCGGTGAACTCGGACTCGAAGTGCTTCAGCGCCGACAGCACCGGGTTGGGCGCCGTCTGTCCGAGCGCGCAGAGCGAGCCCTTCTGCATGGCCTGGGCGATCATGCGGATGGTCTTGATGTCCTCAAGCGTGCCGTCGCCGGCGACGATCTTGTCGAGGAGATGCAGCATCTGCGTGCCGCCGATGCGGCAGGGCGCGCACTTGCCGCAGGACTCGTCGACGCAGAAGTCGAGGTAGAAGCGCGACAATTCCACGACGCTGTCGCCATCATCGATGACGATCAGGCCGCCCGAGCCCATCATCGAGCCGAGCTGCTGCAAATGCTCGTAGGAGATCGGCGTGTCGAACTGGCTTTCCGGGATCATGCCGCCGGAGGGGCCACCGGTCTGCACGGCTTTCACCTTGCGCTCGGTGCCGGTGCCGCCGCCGATGGTTTCGACGATGTCGCGGATGGTGATGCCCATCGGCACCTCGACGAGGCCGTTGTGGGCGATCTTGCCGGTCAGCGCGAACACCTTGGTGCCCTTGGACTTGTCGGTGCCCTTGGCGGCGAACCAGGCGGCTCCGTTCTTCAGGATGCGCGGCACGTTGGCCAGCGTCTCGACGTTGTTGACGCAGCTCGGCTTGTCCCAGAGGCCCTTGACCGACGGGAAGGGCGGCCGCGGCCGCGGCGTGCCGCGCCGGCCTTCCACCGAGGCGATCAGCGCCGTCTCCTCGCCGCAGACGAAAGCGCCGGCGCCGAGGCGGACATCGAAATCGAAGCTCCAGCCGGAGTTGAGGATATTACGGCCGACGAGGCCGGCCTGGCGCGCCTGGCGGATGGCCTTCTCGATGCGCTCGACGGCCAGCGGATATTCGGCGCGGATGTAGAAGACGCCGTTGGTGGCGTTCATCGCCCGGGCGGCGATCATCATGCCCTCGATCACCGCGTGCGGGTCGCCCTCCAGCACCGAGCGGTCCATGAAGGCGCCGGGATCGCCCTCGTCGCCGTTGCAGATGACGTATTTGACGTCGGACTGCATGCGGCGGGCGAAGTCCCACTTGAGACCGGTGGGATAGCCGGCGCCGCCGCGGCCGCGCAGACCGGAGGCCAGCATCTCCTGGCAGATCTCCTCGGCGCTCATGGTCAGCGCCCGGCGCAGGCCCTGGTAGCCGCCGTGCACGAGATAGTCGGCCAGCTTTTCGGGGTCAGCATGGCCGTTGTTGGCGAGGACGACGCGTTCCTGCATGGCGAAGAAGGGCTCGTCGAGATGAACGACGTGGGCGGCGAGCGGGCCGGTCGGGTTCTCGATCTTGTCGTCGCCGACCATCGGCGCCACCACCTCGTCGATCAGTCGGCCGGCCAGTTCGGCGGTCATCTCGCTGAACAGCACGTCCTCGTGTCCCCTGGCGGTCATGCGCACCAGCGGCCCCTTGGAGCAGAGGCCCATGCAGCCGGTACCGGCCACCTGCACCCTGCCGTCCAGTTCCCTGGCCTTCAGGTCGGCCTTCAGGCGGCCGATGACCTCCGATGCCCCCGACGACTGGCAGCCCGTGCTCGAACAGCAGACGAGGCGCACGTCCATGGCCTGCTGCTTGGCCAGTTCGGCAGCCGCTTTCACTTCAAGCTCTTCCGGCTTCATGACTGTCCCACTGATATCTGGCGCACCGGCCCGGCGGATCGCCGGCGGCACAAGCGCGCGGATGCGAAAAGAGGAGCCGGGGCGACGCGTCGGTTCGGACCGAGCGGCCGCCGCTCCGGGCAGGTTGGAATGGCGACGGCCTATTCGGCGTCGACCGGCTCGGCGGCGGCACTGACGGTCGGCTGGTCGACGGCGACCTGGCCGAGCAGGCCGTGGGCGTCGTCGACGTCCTGCTTGCCGTAGACCTTGCCGTTGACCGAGGCGAGCGGCGCCAGGCCGCAGCAGCCGAGGCAGCGCACGCCCTGTAGATGATACTCGCCGTCCGCCGTGCTCTCGCCGGCCTTGATGCCAAGCTCGCCTTCCAGTCCCTGCAGCAGCTTGGGCGAACCCTTGATGTGGCAGGCCGTGCCGGTGCACACCGAGACGATGTACTTGCCGGGGCTTTCCAGCTTGAAATAATTATAGAAGGTCAGCACCTCGTAGATGGTGGCCAGCGGCACGCCCATCTCGCGGCCGAGCTTCATCGCCTGGTCGCGCGGCACGAAGCCGAGGCGCCCCTGCAGCTCGTGCAGGGCCATGATCAGGCTGCCCCGCTTCTTCTTCCATTTCCGCGCCAGCACCACGATCTCGTCTTCCGGCGCTTCCTCGAGGTCGAGATCGACCTCCTCCGCAGCGGTATTCTCAGCCATGAGTCTGCTCGTCCGTTTTGTTTTCTGTCAGTCTAAATCGATCTATCCCCACATCGCGGAACAAACCGACCAGACAAAAGCGTTCGCGAGCTTTGTCCGGATCGATGGGGTGACAGTGAATCGAATCACCCCGCCGGTCGATGTCGAGATATATCGAAGCGATGATTATGAAATGCCTGGATATCTCCCGGTACTTCTGAAGTACCTGCATCCATTATCAGCTATATATCTGGAATTTCTCCCCCAGAGTTTCCAGATATATCGTTTTAGATCAACTATAAGACATATATTTTCAAGTCTGTTGTAACACTTAATCGATTTTACCAATCATTACAGTCTTTAAATTGATAGTTAGTTTCAATTTTACAAAATGGAATGCAGCCGCCGTCCAGCCGACAGCAAGTCGGCCGGAGAAGCGGCGGCATCGGCGTTGCCGAGCGATATGGAATATTTATACCGAACGTGCGCCGCACGGCGGGGGAGACATGCGGCGCCAGCGCGGCGGTCAGCGCAAGGCGTATTTGGCGTCGACGCTCTCGATGGCCTTGACGTTGCCGCCGGACGGGCCGTCGGGATCGAAGCCGCCGGTGTAGTGCAGGAAGGCGTCGGCTATGGTCTTGGCCAGTTCGCTACCGATGACGCGGGCGCCCATGGTGATGATCTGGGCGTTGTTGGACAGCGCGGCGCGCTGCGCCGAATACACATCATGGGTCAGCGCCGCGCGGATGCCGCGCACCTTGTTGGCGCTGATCGAAACACCGATGCCGGTGCCGCAGATCAGGATCGCCCTGTCATAGACGCCGTCCCGCACGGCCGACGCGACGCGATCGGCCATGTTGGCATAAAAGGGATCGGCCCCCTGTTCGGTTCGTGACACTTCAAACACCTCATAGCGATCCTTGAGGTGTTCGGCCAGCAGGTGCGCCAACCCCTCGCCGGCGCTGTCGCCCGCAACCGCAATCTTCATGATACCCGCAACTCCTTGATCATGATGGCTGCCCCGACATCCGTCCCCTCTGGCCGCGACCGGGCGACACGCCTGTTACAATGGCGTTCACTCAGCGACCTCATCGCACGATGTGATCGGATCGGTTCCGTCACGCTCAAAATAACACCAAAATCTCGATTTTCAACCCGAATATGTTATTTTAATATCTTGATATGGGATTTTCCCGGCGTAATCTGTGATTCTTGCCATCCGGAGATTCAAATGTCCTGTTCCGAGTTCATCCGCGCCCATGCCAACGCGGCTCCCGAGACCTTCCGCCTCGCCAACTGCATCCGCGCGCTGGCCATCGACGGCGTCGAGGCTGCCCAGTCCGGACATCCCGGCGCGCCGCTCGGCATGGCCGATGCCGCCACCGTGCTGTTCGACAAGCACCTGAAGTTCGACGCCAGCCGGCCGGACTGGCCCGACCGCGACCGCTTCGTGCTGTCCAACGGCCACGCCTCGATGCTGCTCTATGCGCTGCTCCACCTCACCGGCTACGCCGACATGACGATCGACCAACTGAAGGCGTTCCGGCAGTGGGGATCGCGGGCGGCCGGCCATCCGGAATACGGGCACGCCAAGGGCATCGAGACGACCTCCGGTCCGCTCGGCCAGGGCATTGCCGGCGCCGTCGGCATGGCGATGGCCGAGCGGCGGCTCTCCGACGAGTTCGGCAGCGACGTCGTCGATCATTTCACCTACGTGTTCGTCGGCGACGGCTGCCTCGAGGAGGGCATCGGCCAGGAGGCGATCTCGCTGGCCGGCCATCTCGGCCTTGGCAAGCTGATCGTGCTCTACGACGATAACGGCATCACCATCGACGGGCCGACGTCGGTCAGCTTCTCGGAAAACATCCCCAGCCGTTTCGCCGCCTGCCGCTGGCACGTGCAGAGCTGCGACGGCCACGACGCCCGGGCGATCGATGCCGCCATCGCCGCCGCCCGCGCCCAGACGACGCAGCCGTCGCTGATCGCGCTCCGCACGGTGATCGGCTTCGGCTCGCCGGGCAAGGCCGGCCAGGAGAGCTGCCACGGTGCACCGCTCGGCGCCAAGGAGGCGGCGGCCACCAAGGCGGTGCTCGGCTGGACTGCCGCGCCCTTCGAGATTCCCGCCGATCTCGCCGCCCGCTGGCGGGAGATCGGCGCCCGCGGCGCCACCGTCCGCGCCGCCTGGGAGGAGCGCCTTGCCGGCAAGCCGGCCGCGCTCAGGACCGAGTTCGAGCGGCGGCTCTCCGGCGACCTGCCGGCCGGCTATGCCGCCGCCGTCACCGCCCTCAGGGATCGGCTGTATGTTGAGCCGCAGAAGGTGGCGACGCGCCGGGCCAGCCAGATCGCCCTCGAAGCGCTCACCGCCGCCGTGCCGGAAATGATCGGCGGCTCGGCCGATCTCACCGGCTCCAACCTCACCCGCGTCAAGGCGGTCGACAGCCAGTTCGGCCGGGAGAAGTCCGGCCGCTACGTCGGCTATGGCGTGCGCGAGTTCGCCATGGGCGCCGCCATGAACGGCATGTCGACGCACGGCGGCCTGATCCCCTACGGCGGCACCTTCCTGGTGTTCTCCGACTATGCCCGCAGCGCCATCCGCCTGTCGGCGCTGATGGGGGTCGGCACGATCTACGTCATGACCCACGATTCGATCGGCCTCGGCGAGGACGGACCGACCCATCAGCCTGTCGAGCACCTCGCCTCGCTGCGCGCCATTCCCAACCTCCAGGTGTTCCGGCCGGCCGACGCCGTCGAGACGCTGGAGTGCTGGGACATCGCCGTCCGGAGCCGCAAGCGGCCGTCGCTGCTCGCCCTGTCGCGCCAGGCCGTGCCGCAGCTCCGCCTCGGCACCGACGAGGATGCGGCCGACAACAAGTCGGCGCGCGGCGCCTATGTCATCCGGTCGTTCGGCGACCGGCGCGACGTGACGCTGCTCGCCACCGGTACCGAAGTGGCGCTGGCCGTGGAAGCGGCCGAGGCGCTCGCCGCTGACAGCATTGCCGCCGCCGTGGTGTCGATGCCGTCGTGGGAACTGTTCGAGGCGCAGCCGAAAGACTATCGCCGCGCCGTGCTGGGAACGGCACCGCGGATCGCCATCGAGGCGGCCGGCAAGTTCGGCTGGACGCGCTATGTCGACAGCGAGGATGACGTCGTCGGCCTCGCCGGCTTCGGCGCCTCGGCGCCGGCAGAGCGGCTTTATGCCGAATTCGGCATCACCCGCGAGGCGATCGTCGGCAAGGCCAAGGCCCTCCTCGGCAAGGCCTGACCGGGCAATTCCGCCGGACCGGCCCCGGCCGATCCGGCGGACGCCGACCAGGACAACCAGCGGATCCCAAGCCGTGCAGCATGACGACGACAGTCCCAAGTCGAGAGCCGCCGCCAGCCCGACCGGCCGGCGCGCGGCGCTTCTCAACTACCTGCTGCCGGTCGGCTCGGCGCAGGTGGACGAGCTGGCCGACCATTTCGGTGTCAGCCGGATGACGGTGCATCGCGACCTGAAGCTGCTCGAGGAGCGCGGCATCGTCCGCCGCGTCCACGGCGGCGTCACGGTGCATTCCTCCAACCTCGCCGACAGCCCCATCCTCTATCGCTCCCGGCTCGCCGACGCGGAAAAGGATGCGCTGGCGCGCGCCGCCGCCCGGCTGATCGAGCCCGGCCAGGCCATCCTGCTCGACGATTCGACGACGGTCGGCCATCTCGCCGCCCAGATCGCCCATTGCCGGCCGCTGACGGTGATCACCAGCAGCCTGTCGGTGATCGACGCGCTGAAGAACGCCCAGGGCATCGAGACCATCTGCCTCGGTGGCCACTACGATCCGCGCTTCAACGCCTTCTTCGGCTATTTCTGCGAGCAGGCGGTCGACTCGCTCAGGGCCGACGTGCTGTTCATGTCGACCTCGACGGTGTTCGGCCTTACGGCCTACCATCAGCAGGAAGAGGTGGTGAAGACCAAGCGGACGCTGATGGCCGCCGCCGACCGCAAGGTACTGCTGATCGACAGTTCCAAGTTCGGCAAGGCGTCGCTGATCAAGCTGGCCGCGCTCACCGAGTTCGACGAGGTGATCACCGACAGCAATCTCGGGCAGGCGGCGATTGATGCGCTGCTGAAGGGCGGCGTCAAGCTGACGGTGGTCGAGGCCTGACGGCCGTTCAGGCGCGCGCGGCGGCGACGGCGGCGATCAGGCCGGCAAGGCCTTCGGGCGTCCAGGCGGCCCGGCCGACGAACAGGCCGTCGACCATGGGCTCGGATGCCAGCTCGACGGCATTGCCGGCGTTGACGCTGCCGCCGTAGAGCACCGGTACGGCCGGCCCGCCCAGTTCCGCGAGCACGGCGTGCAGATCGGCATGGACGGCCCGCACCTCCCGAGGCGTAGCGGCAACGCCGCCCTCGCCGATCGCCCAGATGGGTTCGTAGGCGACGAGGCAGCGGCCGATTTCATCGGCATCGAGGCCGGCGAAAGCGAGCCGCACCTGACGCACCACCGCCGCGCCCGAGGCACCGGCCCGCCGATCGTCGGTGCTGTCGCCGACGCAGAGGAGCGGCCGCAGACCATGCCGCAGCGCCGCCTTCACCTTCAGGTTCAGCGCCTCGTCGGTCTCGCCGAACATCTGCCGGCGCTCGGAGTGACCGAGTTCGACCAGGTCGATGCCGAATTCCTCCAGCATGGCCGGCGAAATCTCGCCGGTGAAGGCTCCGGCCTCGGCCCAGTGCATATTCTGCGCCCCGAGGAGCAGCGGCATCGCGCCGATCGCCTCGCGGGCGGCGGCCAGCGCCGTGAAGGGCGGAATGATGAAGACGGTGCAGCGATCGGCGCCCTCGGGCCACAGCGCCTTGAGTGTGGCGATGTAGCGGCGCGTCTCGGCCACCGTCTTGTTCATCTTCCAGCCGGTGCCGATCCAGAACGTGCCCATGTCCGCCTCCGGAGCCACCCTTGTCAGGCAGCGATGTAGTCGCGCATCGATTCCAGGATCAGCGTGAAGGAGACGGCGCCGGGATCGACATGGCCGAGCGAGCGTTCGCCCAGCGTCCGCGCCTTGCCGGTGGTGGCGATCATGTCCTTGGTCGCCTCGACGCCACCCCTTGCCGCTGCGGCGGCGCTTCGGACGGCTTCGCCGAGCCCACGCGGCGCGGCATCGGCGGCGGCAACGGCGGCCGGCGCCAGCGCGTCGATCATCGTCTTCTGGCCAGGCCTGGCGCCGCCGCGCTTCTCGACGGCATCGAGACCCTGGGCAAGGAAGCCGGCAAAACCGACGGCATCCATCCCGTCGCGACCGTCGAATGCGGCGCTGCCCGCCCGGAACAGCGTTCCGAACACCGCACCGGCGGCACCGCCGGTCTTGGCCATGATCGCCGTGCCGGCATCCTTGAACACCTTGGCCACCGACTGCAGATCGCTGACGGCCATCGCCTCCTCGACGGCGGCGAAACCGCGGCGCATGCCGATGCCGTGATCGCCGTCGCCGATCGCCTGATCGATCTCGGTCAGCATGTCGACGCTGGCGACGATGTGCCGGGCGACGCCGGCGAGCATGTCGCGCGCCTCGGCGGGCGTGAGGGTGTCGTGCATGGGTCAGCTCCTCGAATAGGCGAAGGATTGGGCGGGCATGTCGAGATAGCGCTTCAACTCGTCGTCGAGCCGCATCAGCGTGATCGACAGGCCGGCCATCTCCTGGCAGGTCAGATAGGAGCCGACGTCGGTGCGATGGACGGCGATGCCGCGCTGGCTCAGGAGCTGATGCACCCGCCGGGTGACGACCAGCAGTTCCATCTGGGTGGTGGCGCCGAGGTTGTTGACCAGCAGCGCCACCTCGTCGCCGGCCTGGAACGGCAGATCAGCGAGAATGCGCTCGACCATGTCGTCGGTGATGGCGTCGGCGTCGGTCATCTTGCGGCGGGCGATGCCGGGCTCGCCATGGGCGCCCATGCCGATCTCCAGCTCGTCCTCCGGCAGCTCGAAGGTGCGCTCGCCGGTCTCCGGGATCGAGCCGGCGGCGAGCGCCACGCCCATCGAGCGGGTATTGTCGCGCGCCTTGACGGCAACGCGGCAGACCTCGTCGAGATCCGTCAGCTCGGCGGCGGCACCACCGGCCACCTTGATCACGAAGAAGTCGCCGGCGATGCCGCGGCGGTCGGTGATGCGATCGAGCGGCGCCGCCGCCACGTCGTCCCAGACGCGCACGGTACGCGTGACGATGCCGGCCTCCTCGGCCAGCTCGGCGGCGATGTCGAAGTTCATGTTGTCGCCGGCGTAGTTGCCGTAGACCATCAGCACGCCGCGGCCGCGATGCACGGCGGAAAGCGTGTCGAGGATGAGGTCGGGCGTCGGGGCGGCGAACACCTCGCCGCAGGGCGCGCCATCGGCGAGATTGGAACCGACGAAGCCGGGAAACATCGGCTCATGACCGCTGCCGCCGCCGATCAGCAGCGCCACCTTGTCGTCGGCGATCCGGTCGCGGACGACGGCGTTCCGGTCGCCGAGGCGCAGCAGCGCGCCGCCGCTCGCCGCAACCAGTCCGTCGATCAGCTCGGTTACGACGTTGACGGGATTGTTGAGCAATTTCTTCGGCTTGGCCATGCCGATTCCTCCCCCCTGAACGACCCCGGCCGGATCGCCCCACAGGGACGCCGGTCGGCCCTGTGACAATAGGGTCACCGGGCCGAACGACTGTCAATCTAATTTTTCATATAAGTGTTTTATTCGTACCTAATTCTGTTGCTATCTCCCTCAAACTTGCATCTTCGTCACAATTTTTGGAGCGATGATTTTGCTCGAAACCAGGACAGGCGGGGATGCGCCAGCCCGGGAACATACGGTAGCTATCTCCACAATTTATTGATTTTGAATGTATTTTCAGGACTGTCCGTCAGAACGACTACCGGATGTGGCGCAAGTTCGTTCGTTGAGATGCTGCGCAACATCATCTTGCCGCCCTCCTCAGAAATATGTTATATATTTATCAACTGAACGTGGCGCTGGTATCACAATCGACCGCTCTGCCATGGTCGGCACCGACGGCCTGGTCATCGCGGGACCGATCCCCAGCCCCGCGGAAAGAAAGACGACGAGGGAGGAAAAGCCATGAAAGCTCTGGTTCTCGAAAAGATCGGCGAGATTCGCCTGCGGGACATCGACATGCCGACCAAGCCCGGTCCGGACGACGTGCTGATCGCCATGAAGAATGTCGGCATCTGCGGCAGCGACGTCCATTTCTACGAATACGGCAATATCGGTCCGTTCGTAGTCAAGGCGCCGATGGTGCTCGGCCACGAGGGATCGGGCGTGGTGCTGGCCGTCGGCGCCAACGTGAAGACGCTGGCAGTCGGCGACAAGGTGTGCATGGAGCCGGGCATTCCCGACTGGACCTCGCGCGCCTCGCGCGGCGGCCTCTACAATCTCGATCCGGCCGTGCGCTTCTGGGCGACGCCGCCCGTCCACGGCTGCCTGGCGCCCGAGGTGGTGCATCCGGCCAACCTCACCTTCAAGCTGCCGGACAACGTCAGCCTTGCCGAGGGCGCCATGGTCGAACCGCTGGCCGTCGGCATGCAGGCGGCGACCAAGGCGCGCATCGCGCCGGGTGCCGCCGCCGTGGTCATCGGCTCGGGCACCATCGGCATCATGACGGCGCTGTCGGCCGTCGCCGCCGGCTGCTCGGACGTGTTCGTCGTCGATCTGCAGCAGGAAAAGCTCGACGTGGCCGCCAAGTACCCGAGCCTCACGCCGATCAATCTCGCCAAGGAGAATCCCGTCGAGCGCGTCAAGGCCGCCACCGGCGGCTGGGGCGCCGACGTGGTGTTCGAGGCGAGCGGCAGCATGAAGGCTTACGACACGCTGTTCGACTATGCCTGCCCTGGCGGCTGCATCGTGCTGGTCGGCATGCCCGCCAAGCCGGTCGCCTATGACGTGGTGGCCGCCCAGGCCAAGGAGCTGCGCGTCGAGCACGTCTTCCGCTACGCCAACATCTACGACCGGGCGATCAACCTGCTGGCGTCCGGCAAGATCGACGTCAAGCCGCTGATCTCGAAGACCTATTCCTTCGACCAATCCGTCGAGGCCTTCGAGTTCGCGGCCAAGGCGCCGGCCGACGTCATCAAGACGCAGATCGTCTTCGACTGATCGCCGGTCCCGGCGGCTCGCCGCCGGGACTGGCCAGCACAACCGGGCCGGCCACCTGCCTCACTATCTGGCCGTCCCGGCAAGCCGGGCCGGAAAGCCTTTTCCGTCCTCCCGGAAGCCAGCTCGACAGGACCCGGCCGTTCCCCCTTCCTGAGTGTGGGCCGGGAACTCCTTGCGAGCTCTTTCCGGCCCGGCCGTCCCGCTCCGGTCGTTCTCGAAGCGACGCGGCCGGAGGCGCGACGAGCCGAAGCCTTCGTCCGAAGGGCCGGGCAGCCCGACGGACGAAGGCTTCAACCATTCTCCGGCCATATCGCCGGCTTCACGCCACTTTCAGGCCCTCGACGAACAGGCTCACCTCGTCCTCCAGACGCTGCGAGTGCTGCTTGAGCTGCCCCGACACGGTCAGCACGTGGCGCGCCGCCTCGTCGGTCAGTTGCGAGGAGGCGCTGACCTTCTCGATGATCACCGTCACCTCGGAGGCCGCCGATGCGGCGCGCTGGGTGTTCTCGGCGATCTCGGCCGTCGCGGCGCCCTGCTCTTCGACGGCCGAGGCGATCGACTGCGAGGACATCTCGATGTTCGACAGCGTGCCGACGATGCTGTCCATGGCCTGCACCGCCCGTTCGGTCGCCGCCGTCACCTCGCCGATCTTGCCGCGAATGACCTCGGTGGCGCCGGTCGTCTGGTTGGCCAGCCCCTTGACCTCGGCGGCGACGATGGCAAAGCCGCGCCCCGCGTCGCCGGCCCGCGCCGCCTCGATGGCGGCGTTGAGCGCCAGAAGGTTGGTCTGGGAGGCGATCTCGTTGATCATGTTGACCACGTCGCCGATCTCGTGCACGGCCATCGACAGCGCCCGCACGCTCTCGGCACTGCCGCGCGCCTCGCTCGCCGCCTCGCTGGCGGTCAGCGACGAGCGCTCGACCAGACCGGCGATCTCCCGGATCGACGCCGACAGCTCCTCGGCGCTGGCGGCGATGGCGTGCACATTGCGGGCGGCGTGGCTGGCCGCCGCCTGCACGGCCTCGCCCTGCTCCGCGGTGCCGCTCGCCGTCTCCGTGAGATTGTTGGCCGAATCGTCCAGCTCCACCGACGACGCGCCGAAGCCGGAGACCATCTCCTGCGTCCGTTCGACGAAGCGCTCGGCGAGCCGCGCCCGCTCGGCCATTTCCGCCTGCTGGCGGGCGTCGACGGCCTCCTGCGCCATCCGTTCGGCAACGCCGGCCGCCAGAGCCCGGCGCAGCGCCTCGAGGCTGCGGGCCAGGGCACCAACCTCGTCCTTGCGGTTGCCGCCGGCGATGGCGAGTTCGTAGTTGCCGGCCTCCAGCTCCGACATGCGGCCGAGCAGCTTGCGCAGCGGCCGCGACACCGTACGGCTCATGAACCAGATGCCGAGCATCATCACCGCCAGAACGGCGAACAGCGTGCCACCGGCGGCAAAGGCGATCGAGCGCCAGGAATAGGCGTTGTTGGCAGCCGATTCGGCGCGAACCTCCTTCAGCAGCACGTCGTTGAAGCGGACGGCCGTCGCCTGGGTCTTCTCGATCAGCGGCGTGCAGGACTGCATCAGGGCACCGACCGCCTCGGCGATCCGGCTCTGGTCGGCCGAGGTGAGCTGCTCGAGAACGCCGCCGCAGGTGTCGAGGAAGGCCTGATCGAGGCCGCTGCGGATAGCCTTCAATTCGGCGGCCTTGGCCGGCAGGGCGGCGGCGGCCGCGTCGATGTACTTGTTGAAGTTCGAGCGGCTGGTGGTGCGCAACATCGCCGCCTGCTGGATCTGGTCCGGGCTGGTGGCGGCGGCATTCTGATACATCGACGTCACGATGTCGGAAATCGCCCGGTTGGCGCGGCCGACATAATCGGCGGCGGCCACCGAGCCTCCCAGAAGGCCCGAATAGCGCTGATCGACCGACAGCAGGGTCACCGACGAATAGCCGCTGCACAGAAGGGCCAGCACGCCCAGCATGCCGACCAGCAGGTTGGTCTTGACCATTAGCGAGGCATTGAAAATCCGCATGTCTCTCCCCTCCGAGCCTTTGTGCCGCTTTCCCGCCCGTTGCCCGGCTCGTTTCCCGATGGCGGCACCCCTCTCGACCGTCCTGTTACATTTGATCGGGAAATGCTGGACGTCGAAGCAGCGACAACAAGACGAACAGTCGCGAACAGGCCCCGGCACACGCCGGAGCGCCGTGCCGGACGGCGTAACCAGGCCCGGCCGGGCCGAAAATCCGGGATATCCACTGGACGGGAGCGGCGAGGAACCAGAACGCCGCCCGATGGGAAACTCCCTCAGACATGAGATTGACATCATATTTGTTGATATAATCCTAACAGACTTCGTGCGATCGCTGATGCCGATGTTTCAGCCGGGCGGAGCGGTTCGCCGTTCGGGACGTTCGTTTCGCGGGGCCGCAATATGAAAAGCCCGCATCGTCAAGACGATGCGGGCTCAAGCTCGTCGGCGCGCCGCTCACGCGGCGCCGTTGACCAGTGCCGTCTCGATCCGTCCAGCGAAGCACCCGGAGCCTTGCGCTCCGAGCGCCCCATCGATCCGACACCGGTCGCCATCCCGGCCTGGCCGGGCGCCGACTGTCTTGATGCTTACTCGGACAGCACGAAGGGCGACGTCATCTTGTCGACGTTGTCCTTGGTGATCAGCACGCAGTCGTAGAGCTGCTTCTCGGTGGCGACGCCGGTCGCGCCGGTCTTGATGAAGGAGTCGGCCTGCTCGACGGCCTTCTGCGAGAACACGGCGACCGGCTGCAGCACGGTGTACTGCAGTTCGCCGGCCTTGACGGCGGCAACCGCGTCGGGCGAGCCGTCGAAGCCGCCGACCTTGACCTGGTCGAGCTTGCCGGCTTCCTTCAGGGCGGCCACGGCGCCGAGGGCCATCTCGTCGTTGCCGGAGATCACGCCGATGATGTCCGGATGGGCCTGCAGCAGGGACTGCATCTTCTTGTAGCCCTGCGAACGGTCCCAGTTGGCCACTTCGCGGCCAACCTTGACCAAGTCCGGATACTGGGTGAGCACGGTCTCGTAGCCGTTCGAGCGGGTGGCGGCGTTGTTGTCGGCCGGGTTGCCGAACAGCTCGACGTAGTTGCCCTTCTCGCCGACCATCTCGACCCACTGGGTAGCGCCGGCAGCCGCGCCCTGCGCGTTGTTGGAGACGAGCTGCGCCTTGGCGAGGCCTTCCTGGTTGATCTCGGCGTTGACCAGGAACACCGGGATGTTGGCGGCGACGGCTTTCTTGACGGCGCCGACCGAACCATCGGCGTTGGCCGGATCAAGGATGATGGCCACCGACTTGTTGGTGATGGCGGTGTCGATCAGCGTGCTTTCGGTGTTGGTGTCACCCTTGTGGGCCGACACGTTGGCCGTGTAGCCGAGCTTCTCGGCCGTCGCCTTGGCGACCTCGCCCTCGGTGAACCAGTAGGGGTTGGCCGGGTCGGTGACGATGATCGAGATGAGGCCGTCGGCATAGGCGTAGCCGCTCATCAGCGGCGCCATGGCCGCGGCAGCCAAGAGGACACGGCGAAGGCTGGTAGTCATGTTTTTCACTCCCTAATTAACCTGGTTGATCAACGCGCCGGACAGACGGCGAGGCTTTCCGCACCAGACGATGTTCCTCCGGCCTGGTACAGAGAAGGGCTTGAATGGATTGCCGTTTCAGAACCGCTTGCCACCGTACTGGAGGCTGTTGAGCAGCACGGCGAGCACGATGACGGCGCCGGTGAACACGGTCTGCCAGTAGGCGGAGACGCCGATGATCACCAGACCGTCCGACAGGAAGCCGATGACGAAGGCGCCGAGCATGGTGCCGCGCACGTTGCCGCGGCCGCCGTTCAGCGAGGCGCCGCCGATCACCACCGCGGCGATGGCGATCATCTCGTAGGTGAAGCCGGCCGTCGGACCGGCCGAGGTGAGCTGCGAGGACAGCACCAGCCCGGCCACCGACGCCAGCATGCCGGACAGGGCGTAGACGCAGACGTGGACGAAGGGAACCGGCACGCCCGACAGCTCGGCGGCGCGCTGGTTGCCGCCGGTGGCGTAGATCCAGCGGCCGAAGGCGCTGCGGGCCAGCATGATGCCGAACACGGCGGCCAGGATGGCCAGCACCACGACGCTGACCGGGATGCCGAACAACCGGTTGAAGCCGAGCCAGTCGAAGCCGGTGTTGCCGTAGGTGTCGTTGCCGCCGAGGTTGTTATAAGTCAGGCCGTTGGTGATCAGGAGCGCGATGCCACGGGCGACGTAGAGGATACCGAGCGTCGCCACGAAGGCGGGAACCCGCATGTAGGCAACCAGCACGCCGGTGATCGAGCCAAGGAAGGCGCCGAAGGCCAGCGTCATCACCACCACCGCCCAGACCGGCGGGTAGAGGATGACGCCCATCGAGTTGAAGGTGACGCCCTGCATCAGGAAGCCGGCGATGATGCCGGCAAGGCCCAGCACCGAGCCGACCGACAGGTCGATGCCACCGGTGAGGATGACCAGCAACATGCCGATGGCCAGGATGCCGTAAATGGCGACGTGCGAGGACATGATCAGCAGGTTACTGACCGTCAGGTAGTTCGGTGACATCAGCGAGAAGAAGACGATGATCACCAAGAGCGCAGCAAAGGCGCGCCCCTCGATCAGAAGTCCGGCGATGTTGATCTTCTGCTTGGCGGCCGCCGGAGCCAGTTTCGAGACATCAGTATTCGACATGGACGTTGTCCTGCTTATTCGATTAATGGACAACGGCTTCGCCCGAAGCCGCCATGATTCTTGCCTTGGTCACATCAGAACCGAATTCGGCAGAAATCTTGCCCTTGTGCATGACGATGATGCGATGAGCGACGCTCAGGCATTCGCCGACTTCCGACGTCGTGTAGAGAACGGCGAGGCCCTCGCGGGCGCCCTCGGCGAGCAGGCGGAACACCTCGGCCTTGGCGCCGATGTCGATGCCGCGGCTCGGCTCGTCGAGCAGGATCGCCTTGGGGTTGGTCGACCACATCTTGCCGATCACCACCTTCTGCTGGTTGCCGCCGGACAGCGAGCCGATCAGGTGATCGGGCGAGCCGGCCTTGATGGTGGTGCGGCGGATGGCGTTGGAAACGTGGTCGCGTTCGAGGCGGCGGGAGGTGAACAGGCCGCGGACGAGGCGGCGGAGATTGGCGAGCGACAGGTTCTGGCCGATGGTCATGGTCTGTACCAGACCGTCGCGCTGCCGATCCTCGGGCACCAGCACCAGGCCGGCGGCGATGCGGTCGGCGATGCTGGCGCGAGTGATCTCGCGGCCGTAGAGCCGCACCTTGCCGGTCTCGGACGAAAGACGGCCGGCCAGGCATTCCAGCAGCTCGGTGCGGCCAGCGCCCATCAGCCCGTAGATGCAGACGATCTCGCCGCCGCGCACGCTGAGCGACAAGTCGTCGACCAGCTTCTGATTGCCGGTGGAGTCGCAGACGGTGACCCCCTCGACCTCCAGCACGACGTCGCCGAAGGCGTAGTCGGTGGGCGGCGAGCCGAGGTTGAAGTGCTCGCCGACCATATGACGGACGATCCATTCGAGGTCGATGTCGGCGCGCGGGGCGTAGGCGGTCATGTTGCCGTCGCGCAGCACGACGGCGTGGTCGGTGATCTGCAGCGCTTCTTCGAGATGATGCGAGATGTAGACGATGGAGACGCCGCGGCTCTTCAGGTCGCGGATCACCTTGAACAGCACCTCGACCTCCGAGGCGGAGAGCGCCGAGGTCGGCTCGTCCATGATCAGGATGCGGCTGTTGACCGACAGGGCGCGGGCGATCTCGACGATCTGCTGCTGGCCGAGACGCAGATCCTCGACCTTGATGCGCGGGTCGATGTTCTCCTCCAGCTCGGAGAGCAGCAGGCGGCATTGCCGCTCCTCCTCGGCGAAGTCGACGCCGTAGGACGTGCGGATCTCGCGGCCCATGAAGATGTTGTCGCGCACCGTCATGTTGGGCGCCAGGCTGAGTTCCTGGTGGATGATGGAGATGCCGTGGTCGCGGGCCTCGGTGGAGGAGCCGAATTCGATCGTCTCGCCGTCGAGGATGATCTCGCCGGAGGTCGGCTTGTAGACGCCGGACAGGATCTTCATCAGCGTCGACTTGCCGGCGCCGTTCTCGCCAAACAGCGTCGTCACCTGACCGCGGTGAACATCGAAGTTCACACCCTTCAGGGCCTGAATGCTGCCGAACACCTTGGCGACGTTGCGGGCCGACAGCACGACCTCGGCCGCGCCGGCGTCGGGAGCGGGAAAGACGGACGTGTCCACGTTATTGGACCTCCAGGCGCACCGGCGTCACCAGCCAGCTCTTGGGGTTGATCAGCCGGAAGGCGCCGACGACGCTGATCGTCCTGCCGGCCAGCGCGCTGGTGTCGACCGCTTCCAGCACCGTCTTCTTCATCTCGTTGTTGAGCGCCGAGCCGGCGTTCTGGTACTCGATCTGGTTGGTGAACGCGCCGAAGTGCACCGTGCCGGTGGCGTCCCTGAGTTCGGTGCCGTTGATGGCCGGGCCGGTCTGGACGCGGATCTTGACGTCGGGGAGGTCGGGAACCTTCACCTCGTAGATGCCGGACGCCTGCTTCTCGCCGGCGACGCCCGTGAACTTCACCGAGAAGACCGGGCCGGAACCGCCGGCGATACCGTATTTGGCGGTTGCCGCCGCCTTGTCGGCCAGGATCGCCTGCTGGAGCACCGACGCCTCGACCGCCCGCTCCTCGATCGCCTGCTTGATGCCGGGAAAGGCCTTGGCGCCATAAGCGGCCGGCGAGAAGGCGGCCTGCCGCAAATCCTCGGACGAGCCGATCCGCACCACCTTGGTGTCGACCGCGATGGCCAGAATGACGAGGACCACGCCGCCGATCAGGGCGGTGCGCCGCCACTTCGGCCGGTTCGACCGGGACGGCCCGGCCGCCTTGGACAGGCCAGCCTCTTTGGTTAGGATTGTCGTGCTCGCCTCAGTGCTCATCGCCTCAGAACCTCATCCTCTGATGATCACGTCCGGGCTGGGCGAAACGGCACTCGGCTGACCGAGCGGCTCCTTCTGGCATCGGAACACACACCCTCGATCACCGTGGAACAACCACGGCGTCCTGCGTGCCCGAACCGGAGCGATCCCTCCCAACCATCCCGCGGCCACGTCTCCTCAAACCGCCGCCGGATGTGATCTCGTGATACTTTTTTCAAACCACGCGACAATTAGAACGATAACACACGGGACATCTGTTTTCAATCTATCAAAATTTTGTTCTATGGTCGCAATCGACGATGCAACCATAACGATGTCCGCTTTGTCGCTTGCCGCGCAACATTCTTCGATCGAGCCGTAACGCTAGGATTATCGCCGAATAAACAAGGCTTTGAGGCGAGCGTCTCCCACTGCCCCGGTTACCCTGCTCGTCCGGCGCGCTCATCCCTTCCCGGATAGGATCGTCACGAAACGTAACATGTTCGCCCGACAGGATGGGACGACCGGCCCCGTCGGGCGATCCGGCCAGCCCGCCGGCGCGCCGTCCATCGGCACGTCGGCGGCGTTCCGGCTCCGCTCAGGCCGGCAGCCTGGCCCTCAGGAGGTCCAGGAGGGTCTCGGTATCCTTGGCAAACGAGCGGATGCCCTCGGCCAGCTTCTCGGTGGCCATGGCATCCTCGTTGAGCTGCCAGCGGAAGCTGACCTCGTCGAGCGGCAGCGGCTGGATGTCGCCGGCCGGCGGGTTGGCGCCGAGCTTGCGCTCGACCGGCCCCTGCATCGCCCTGAGGTCCTCCAGCAGGTTGGGGCTGATGGTCAGGCGGTCGCAGCCGGCGAGGCCGAGAATCTGGTCGGTGTTGCGGAAGGAAGCGCCCATCACCACCGTATTGTAGCCGAAGGCGCGGAAATAGTCGTAGATCTCGCGCACCGAGCGGACGCCCGGATCGTCCTCGGACGAGGTGACGGTGGCGCCGTGCGCCTTGTACCAGTCGGTGATGCGACCGACGAACGGCGAGATCAGGAAGACGCCGGCAGCGCCGCAGAGCGCGGCCTGCACCTTGGCGAAGATCAGCGTCAGATTGCAGGCAATGCCCTTGTTCTTCAGCTCGGCGGCGGCCTTGACCCCTTCCCAGGTGGCGGCGATCTTGATCAGGATGCGCTGGGGATCGACGCCGGCCTCGCGGTAGAGAGCAATCAGCCGCTCGGCGCGGCGGACCGTGGCGGCGGCGTCGAACGACAGGCGGGCATCCACCTCGGTCGAGACATAGCCGGGCACGATGCGCGACAGCTCGGTACCGAAGTTGACGGCCAGCTTGTCGAGCGCCAGCTCGAGGCGAGCGTCGGCGTTGTGCTCCCGCGCCACGGCATAGTCGACGGCGTCCTGCATCAGCGCGGCATATTCGGGCTTGCTCGCCGCCTTCAGGATGAGGCTCGGATTGGTGGTGCAGTCCTCGGCGCGAACCGCCTTGATCTGCGCGATGTCGCCCGTATCGGCCACGATGATCGTGTGTCGGGCAAGCCCGGCGAGCTTGTCGTCCATGATGTTTCCTTTTCTGTTCGATCGGCATCCGCGCTGGCGGAGCCTTGATGGCGCGGGCCTGCTGCCGTGGTAGAGTGCGTTTTCCGTGTCCGATGGCCGCAGCCAGCCGTCCGCGGTCGCGCGACATATCGCGCCCGGCGCAACGACGGGGAGATCGGTTTCAGGAGTTTTCGCGGGCCGGCCGGTTCCGGGGCACCCCGAGGGCGCCTTCAGGAAACCCGGTACGGGCGGGAGCGGCAGAGGCCGCCGCTCCCCAGCCGGGGCTGGCGAAGGTCAGTCGCCCGGCGCTTCTCGTGTCGGATGTCGCGGCAGGCCGGTTCGCCGGCCCGCCGCAGAGCCGCGATCAGGGAACGAGGACGATCTTCAGCGACTTGTCGCCCTTCTTCATCATCTTGAAGCCTTCGTCATAGTCCTTCAGCGGCAGCTTGTGGGTGACCACGCCGTCGGTCGGCAGGCGGCCGTCGGCGATCGCGTCGATGACGAAGGGATAGACGTAGGGGCTGAGATGGGCGCCCAGCACGTCGAGTTCCTTGCGGTCGGAGATGATCGACCAGTCGCAGGTGACGTCGTGGCTGAACACGCTGAACTCGACGAAGCGGCCGAGCTTGCGGATCATCTTCAGGCCCTGCAGCACGCTCGACGGATGGCCGGTGGCCTCGATGTAGACGTCGCAGCCGTAGCCGTCGGTCAGGCCCTTGACGATCTTGTCGACATCCTCCTTGAACGGGTTGAGCACCATGTCGGCGCCGAACTGTTTGGCCAGCGCCAGCCGGTCTTCTTTGCCGTCGAGCACGATCAGCGTCTTCGGATTCTTGAGCCGCAACGCGCCGACCATGCCGAGGCCGAGCGTGCCGGCGCCCGACAGCACCACCACGTCGTCGAACTGCACGTTGGCGCGGTTGACCGCATGCGCCGAGCAGGCATAGGGCTCGATCAGCACCGCCTTCTCCATCGGAACGTCATGCGGCACCTTGTGGGTACGCGACTCCTTGGGGAAGCGCATGTAGCCGGCCATGGCGCCGTTGACGTTGGTCTGGAAGCCGTAGACGTCGTGCTTCTCGCACATCCAATATTCGCCGCGCTGGCAGAAGCGGCAATGGCCGCAGGGCACGATCTGCTCGGAGACCAGGCGGTCGCCCAGCTTGTACTTGCCCTCGGCGGCGACGTTCTCGCCGATCTCGACGGCGACGCCGACGAATTCATGGCCGGGGATCATCGGCGCCTTGATATAGGCCGGCTGGTCGGCATCGCCCCAGAAGGACGGCGCGCCATCGTAGCTCTTGATGTCGCCGGCGCAGATGCCGCAACCCTCGACCTTGATGATGATCTCATCCGGGCCGGCGCGCGGCACGTCGACGGTGGCGAGGCGGAAGTCGCCGGGGGAGTAGGCGACCACGGCTTCCATGGTCTTCGGCAGTTCGCCGAGCGAGATGGAGTGAGCGTGCTTGACGATGTTCATGTTTTCCTCCCTGGGGAAAGAAGGCCGACACGGCGCGTCTCGATAGCCGGCGTGCCGCCGCCGTCATGGGTCTCCAGCCGCGCCGAGACGCGGCTCCGCGGTCGCGCCCCGCGGCGCGACCAGGCTGTCGATTCCAACAGGCCGCCGGCGGCGGCCGATCCTTCACGCCACCTTCGGCGCGACGCTGCCCGCCATGGTCTCGAGGATGACGCAGCAGGACGCCGAGCCGGCATCGAGGACGCCGCGCGACCGCTCGCCGAGGCGGCTGGCCCGCCCGACCTTGGCGATCATGCCGACGGTGGAGTCCCGGCCCTGGCGGGCGGCCTCGGTCATGTCGTCCAGCGCGACCTTGTAGGGCTTGCCGGCGGCCAGCGCCGCCTCGAAAGCCTCGACGGCCGGCACCAGCGTGTCGAGCAGCGTCTTGTCGCCGGGCTTGGCGCCGCCGATGTCCAGCACGCCGTCAAGGCCGGCCCGGACCATCCTGGCGAAGGCGGGCGCGTCAAGTTCGGTCACGCCATCGAGCGAATCGGCCATCTCGTTGAAGAAGGTGCCGTAGAGCGGCCCCATCGAACCGCCGATGCCGGCCATCAGCGTGTTGCCAAGCGTGGCGAAGCTCTCCTTCAGCCCCGGCGTCGGCGTACCGAGCGCCTGGGCGCAAAGGTTGAAGCCCTTGGCCATGTTGACGCCGTGGTCGCCGTCGCCGATGGCGCCGTCGATCTCGCTGAGGCGGTCGCGCTGAGCGACGATCGCCTTGATCAGATCGGTCACCACGAAGCCGGCGTCATTCACCTGAAGACCCATGACGCACCCCCTCACTTGACCAGGCCGACCGAGCGCGCCGGATGGGCGAGCAGCCGGTCGAGTTCGTCGTCGAGCCGCATCACCGTCAGCGTGGCGCCCATCATTTCCAGCGAGGTGAAGTAGTTGCCGACGAAGTTGTGACGGATCTCGATGTTCCGCTGGCCGAGCACATCGGCGATGCGGTCGTAGAGGATGTAGAGTTCCATGACCGGCGTGGCGCCGAGGCCGGACAGCAGCACCGCCACCTTGTCGCCGGCCGCGAACGGCAGGTCGGGCAGCACGTAGTCGAGCATCATGTCGGCCATCTCGGCGGCCGGACGGGTCTTCATCACCGAGACGCCGGGCTCGCCGTGGTGGCCGATGCCGACCTCCATCTCGCCGTCCTTGATCATGAAGTTGGGATGGCCGACCGCCACCAGCGTGCAGGGCGACAGGCCGATGCCGATCGAGCGGGTGTTGTCGATCGCCTTCTGGGCGGCGGCGATCACCTCGTCGAGGCTGCCGCCCTCAGCGGCGCGGGCGGCGCCCACCTTCCACATCAGGATCTCGCCGGCGACGCCGCGGCGCTTGGCCAGTTCGTCCTTGGGAGCGGAGGCGACGTCGTCGTTGGCGACGACGGTCTTGACGGTGAGGCCGTCCTTGGCGGCCATCTTCACCGCCATCTTCACATTCATGTTGTCGCCGGCATAGTTGCCGTAGAGGCAGGCGACGCCCTGGCCGCCATCGCAGGCCTTGAAAGCATCATAGAAGGCCTGGGCGGTGGGAGAGGAGAAGATTTCGCCGATGGCCACGGCGTCGACCATATTCTCGCCGACGTAGCCGACGAAAGCCGGCTCATGACCCGAGCCGCCGCCGGTGACCACGCCGACCTTGCCGGCCTTGGGCGCCGAGTTGACCTTGACGACGCGCGGGTTGTCGGTGACCGACACCAGATCCTTGTGCGCCTTGACATAGCCGCGGACAGCATCCTCGACCATCAGATCGGGATCGTTGAATATCCTGTTCATTCGCGATCTCTCCACCCCTCGCCGGAAAGCCCTCCGGCGACCTTGACCTTCGCGAGAGACCCGACACCCGCCTCGACGCCATCGCAGCGCGCGACCGAACCGACAGCAGCCGTCCTGAAGTCCCTCGACATCTGCACGCTCCTCCCAGAGCGCTCTCAGATCGTGTTACATACGTTACAGCCGGGTCGGCGGGATGTCAAACAAGAAGTGCGTTTTCTCACGCAAAATTGCCATTTTGGGTCGATTTAGTGTGATTAACGTATCATCGAATGTGATTTTGTGCTGTGCGGGCCGCCTGGCGATTCAATTTGTCAGGGAGGCATTGCGCGCCAGAGACAGCCCGGCCGCCCGCGTCGACGGCGGAATGCGGAAGCGCGCCGTGCCTCCCCCTCATGACCTCCGAGCCGGCCGCCGGTGTACGCCCTGTTCTCGGGCATCGGCAAGGGTGGCAACATCGGGAGGCCACCTTTCACGCTGGTGGCCCAAGCCTCCCAAACCGCCCCGACCGGCTGAAATTCAAGGCAGATCGCCTGAAGACCTCCACCTCCGAGGACCATTGGCGAGCTGGCTCGCTTCCGCCACCTCAAAGGCGCGAGGACAAACCGGCGCTCGCCGTCGGCCGATGCGATCACCTCTAGCCGTCGCGTTCGCCACACCCTTTTTGCGACGATATCCGTGCTTGCATCCGCCGGCGCCAGAGCGAGGGTGACTGGCGCCGACAGACGATCCCGCGAAATCACACCCCATGGACGGGAAACAACAGCAAGCATTCAGGTAAACCACGTATATGTTACATTGCTAACCTGACGTGATAACTTCGGATATCCCCCTGACCGTTGACCAAACGGGAAGCGCGATGCCGCCTGTCATTGTCCGGATCGGCCAATCGATGTGGCGTCGCGCCGGAAGTTGCCAACCACCTGCGACCATTGACTTTCATCGCCAGCGGAGTTCCCTCGAAGCGTTGACCGGGGCAGCACCGGCGCCGCTTCGGCCCGTCAAAGACCAGTGATCCGTCTCGATCAGGGTGGCAGAGGAGCAAAGCCACATCACGCAACACGCCGTTACGCAGGACGAACAGCCGTTGCCGGAGGGTTCCCTGCAGTCGCTATTGCCGGCCGACGGGCTATCGACCGGTAGGTCCCGGAAGTTTATCCTTCAGAAGCAGCCGCTTAGCGTAGCGCAGGGTCCGGAAGCGCTCCCACGCTGGCACGCCTGGATGGCGCGCGGCATCAAGGCCGGCGATCGTCCCCGGATGATGCCTTGATATGCGGTGGGAGACTCATGATATCATGCGCCGCGGCACGACGAAGGAGCGATGACAATCGCATCATTCTAGTGCGACTTTGGCATCAAAACGTGTATGTTGAACAAGATCATTTTCTTCTCGCAATGGATGTGGCGCTGTGCAAGACGACCTTGAGACACGAAGCACGCGGGCTTTCGCCGGACCGGCCGGTCGACGCAAGGTTCTGCTCGACTACTTGTTGCCCATCGGGTCCGCCCAGGTTGACGAACTCGCCGAACATTTCGGCGTCAGCCGGATGACCGTTCACCGGGATCTCAAGGTGCTGGAGGAGCAGGGTATCGTCCGGCGCGTGCATGGTGGCGTCACGGTGCGATCGTCCAATCTGGTGGACAGCACGATCCTCTACCGCTCGCGCCTCGCCGACAACGAGAAGGACGCGATCGCCAAGGCGGCGATCGAGCTGATCGAGCCCGGTCAGGCGGTCCTTCTCGACGATTCGACCACGGTCGGCCATCTCGCCGCGCAGATCGTCACCTGCAAGCCGCTGACGGTGATCACCAGCAGCCTGTCGATCATCAACACGCTGAAGGACGCGCACGGCATCGAAACCATCTGCCTCGGCGGCCATTACAATCCGCGCTTCAACGCCTTCTTCGGCTATTTCTGCGAACAGACCATCGGCTCGCTCAGGGCCAACATCCTGTTCATGTCGACGTCGACCGTGTTCGGCCTCACCGCCTATCACCAGCAGGAAGAGGTGGTAAAGACCAAGCGCGCGCTGATGGCTGCCGCCGATCGCAAGGTGCTGCTGATCGACAGCTCCAAGTTCGAGAAGACCGCCCTGATCAAGCTCGCCTCGCTGACCGAGTTCGACCATGTGATCACCGACGGTGGCATTTCGCCGGCCGAAGCCGATGCCCTGCGCAAGGAAGGCGTCGATTTGCGGGTGGTGGACGTCTGAAGACGCAGTTCCGGGGATCGGGACGATTTGACGCGGCGGCTCGCCGCGGCCGGCTTGCCATGGACCTGAATCTTGATAGCGACGTCTGACCGTCAGGTATTGCAGCGTCGCTTCTTACATGGAAGCGCGACGGCAACTGCGACTATCGCCGATACCGGCGCGCGAACGGGGCAACTGACCGGAATGGCATTGTCCCAGCGAAAACGTCGCCGCGGACCGAGCCCGTCGCAACTTCATATTTTCGGAAGAAGAATGGCGCGCTCGAAGAGATTCGAACTCCTGACCCTCAGATTCGTAGTCTGATGCTCTATCCAGCTGAGCTACGAGCGCAAGCCAATACGACAGGGGCGCCGCCGCGATGAAATCGGCGGCTCCGATCGCTGGGGAGTGTCTAACCAACTCACCGGATGAATGCAAGCGCTTTCTGTGGCGGCGGGGTGGCTTTTTGCAAACCCGGCAAGTTTCCGCTTTTTCAAAAGGTTAGCCGAAAGCAGGCCGGCGGCGGGTCTTGGGCCGGCAAAGGATTTCATCGCCGCGCGGCGGTTTTCCGGGGCGTCGCCGTCAGGCCTGCCGAACAGTCCGGCGGCCGTCCGGAAGAACATCGGCCGAGGCGACGGACGGCGGACGGTGCTTCGGCCAGACCGCCAGGAAAAGCGCGGTGACAGCAACCGCAATAAGCATCGGCAGCCAGAGGACGATGCCCGACCAGGCGAGCAGCCGGTTGACGGGACGGGCGCGTCCGCCAGCCACCAGCTCGTGCAGCGACAGGGAGGCGAAGCCGAGCCCGACGGCGAGATAGATCAGACTGGCGAGAAGAGCGAGAACAACCATCGGTCCGACCCTGATCTCTGAGCGCCGGTCATCAACCCGGCCAAATGAAAAAAAGAAACTCTCAAACCTGCTTTTTCCGGTCGCCCGAGGCGACCGGCGCGCCGTCCGCTCTCTCCCGAGGTCCGGAACTCAAACCTCACCCGACCAAGGTTAACAAGAGGTTGACCGAGCGCCCCGGTCCGGGACAGGCGCCATTTTCGTGCTGTCCCGAGCATACACGTTTTTTACCAAGAGTCGCGCCAAAACCTGAAAGCGGCCACGAACCATGCGCCATCATGGAACGCCGCGTGCCCGGACAAAGCCGGGGCCGCCGCTCCAACATCCTGCTGACGCATCGGATTTTCCCGGAACGTGCCCTGCCTTGCGGCCCGACGCACTAGGCCCGCCGACCGGGCGGCGCGAAGGGCTCGAGGCGGCGGTGCAACTCCTCGATCGCCGCGAGGCGGTCTTCCGCGCCCTGCCCCAGCCTTGCCGCGACCGCCGCGGCGAGATGGCCGATCAACGACATCGGCGCCACGTAGCTGTCGAACAGGCTGGCGCCCTGGTTGGGACAGCGCAGCGTGACATGCGCCAGATGCGCGGTACGGGCGGCCGAAGCGTCGGTGACCAGCAGGATGCGGACGCCGGCCTCGCGGACGACGGCCATCGCCTCGCGCAGGGCCGGCGGCCGGCGGCGGAAGCCGAACACCAACAGCGCGTCGTCCGGGCCGAGACCGACGAGATCCTCGGCCAGCGTCTGGCCGGGCAACGGCAGCAGGCGGACGTCCGGCCGCACCTGGGCGAGGAGGCCGCGGGCATAGGCGGCGAGCGCCGCCGAATTACGGAAACCGAGGACGTTGAGGCGCCTGGCCGAGACGAGCAGCGCCACGGCGGCCTCCAGCGTCGCCGGCGGCAGTTCGGCGGCAAGGCGCCGCAGGTTTTCAATATCCTGAGCGACGTGAAGGTCGAAATCGGCCGGCCGGCCGGCCGCCAGCTCGTAGAGCGGCGAGCCCCAGGTGCGGGCGGCACGGGCGGCGCGACGGAGATCGCCGTAGCTCCGGTAGCCGAGGCGGCGGAAGAAGCGGGCGGCCGTGGCGGCCGACACGCCGGCGCGGCCGGCCAGCTCGCCGGCGGTGAAGGCAGAGAGGTCGCCGCCGGTCTCCAGCACCACCTCGGCCAGCCGCTTGTCGCTTTCGGTCAGCCGGTCGAAGGCGGCGGCGATGCGCGCCTCGATGTCGTCCGCCGGCTTGGCGCCCGTCGCGGCGGCAATCGCCTCTTTTTTCATCTTTTCCATTTCATGAAAATTCTCTTTCATATAGTCTCGACTGTCAAGCCGGACGCTCCGGCAACAGGAAGCCCGACCCGATGACCGACCCGTTCGCCGATCCGGCCTTATCGCCCGCCAGCGCCGCCTTGTTCGCCAACCCCGGCCACCGGGCCGGCCCCTACCCGGAAGCCTTCCTGGCGACATTGTCGCAGGCCGGCTACTTCCGGGCGGCTAGCGTCATCTCGGCATGGGCGGGCTACGCACCGACGCCGCTGGTATCGCTGCCGGCGCTGGCCGGTCGGCTCGGCATCGCCAGTCTTCATTACAAGGACGAGGGCGGCCGCTTTGGCCTCGGCTCGTTCAAGGCGCTGGGCGGCGCCTATGCGGTATTCCGGCTGCTGGCCGCCGAACTCCGCCGGCGCGACGGCACGGTTGACGAGGCGGCGCTGGCCGCCGGCCGCCTGAAGGAAGCCGTCAGGGACATCACCGTCTGCTGCGCCACCGACGGCAACCATGGCCGCTCCGTCGCCTGGGGCGCGCAACTGTTCGGCGCGCGGGCGGTGATCTTCATTCACGCCACCGTCTCCGAGGGCCGGGCCGAGGCGATCCGCCGCTACGGCGCCGAGGTGGTGCGGACGGCCGGCAACTACGACGATTCGGTGCGCGAGGCCGACCGCGCCGCCGCCGGGAACGGCTGGTTCGTGGTCTCCGACACCTCCTATCCCGGCTATACCGACATTCCGCGCGACGTCATGCAGGGCTATGCGGTGATGGTGGCCGAGGCGCTCGCCGCCCTAGACGCACCGCCCACCCACGTCTTCGTCCAGGGTGGCGTCGGCGGCCTCGCGGCGGCGGTCACCGCTCATCTCTGGGAAGCCCTTGGCGCCGAGGTGCCGGTGATCACCATCGTCGAGCCTGACAAGGCGGCCTGCCTCTACGAAAGTGCGCGGGCCGGCAAGCCGGTGGCGGTCACCGGCGATCTCGACACCGTCATGGCCGGCCTTGCCTGTGGCGAGCCGTCGCTGATCGCCTGGCCGATCCTGGAGGCCGGCGCCAGCGCCTTCATGGCCATTCCCGACGAGGCGGCCCTTCAGACCATGCGCCTCTTGGCGTCGGGCGTTGGCGGGGCCACCATCGTCGGTGGCGAATCGGGTGTCGCCGGCCTTGCCGGGCTGATCGTCGCCGCCGGACGGGACGACTGGCGCGCCGCGCTCCACCTCGACGGCGAGGCGCGCGTGCTGGTGTTCGGCAGCGAAGGCGACACCGATCCGGACCTTTATGCCCGCATCGTCGGCCGTACCGGCGAGGCGGTCCGCGCTGGAGCTTTGCGATGACCGACCATTCCGCCGCCCTTCCCGTCAACGGCGACCGCCTGATCGGCCGCCTCAAGGCGCTCGGCCAGATCGGCGCGCTGCCGGAGGGCGGCGTCTGCCGCCTGGCGCTGACACCAGAGGACGGCGCCGGCCGCGACCTGGTGGTCGGCTGGATGAAGGAACAGGGCCTTGCCGTGGCGATCGACCCGATCGGCAACATCTTCGCCACCCGCAAGGGCACCCAGGACGGCCCGTCGGTGATGATCGGCTCGCACGTTGACACGGTGGCGACCGGCGGCATCTACGACGGCAATCTCGGCGTGCTGGCCGGCCTCGAGGTGCTGAAGGCGCTCGACGACGCCGGCATCGCCACCGTGCGGCCGGTCACCGTCGCCGCCTTCACCAACGAGGAGGGCGCCCGCTTCCAGCCGGACATGCTGGGCAGCCTCGTCCACGTCGGCGGCCTGCCGCTTCAGGAAGCCCTTGACACCATCTCCATCGACGGCACCCGGCTCGGCGACGACCTTGCCGACATCGGCTATGACGGCGACGCCCCGCTCGGCGGCATCCAGGCGGCCGCCTATCTCGAATATCACATCGAGCAGGGGCCGGTGCTGGAGGCCGAAGGCGTCGAGATCGGCGTCGTCGAGGGCGTGCAGGGCATTTCCTGGACCGAGATCACCCTGAGCGGCCGGGCCAGCCACGCGGGCGCCACGCCGATGCGCCTCCGCCGCGACGCCGGCCTCGCCGCCGCCCGCATCAGCCACGGCGTTGCCGACATCGCCCGATCGATCGGCGGCGACATGGTCGGCACCGTCGGCTCGCTGCGCCTCAGGCCCAACCTCGTCAACGTCGTCGCTGAGATGGCGCAGCTCACCGTCGATCTCCGCCACCCGCAGGAAAAAGTGCTGGCCGAAGCCGAGGCGCGGCTGGCCGCGCTGGTCGCCCGCGTCGCCGAGGAGGAGCACGTCTCCTTCACCCGCCGCCGCCTCGCCCGCTTCGAGCCGGTGACCTTCGATCGTGATCTGGTGAGCCGGGTGGAGCGGACGGCGAAAAGCCTCGGCCTCACCACCCGCCGCATGTTCTCGGGCGCCGGCCACGACGCCCAGATGCTGGCCCGCGTCTGCCCGGCCGCCATGGTGTTCGTGCCGTCAATCGCCGGGCTCAGCCACAACATCGCCGAATACACGGCACCGGACGACATCGCCAACGGTCTGGCGGTGCTCGGCACGCTGGCGCTGGAACTGGCCGGCCGCGCCAATACACCGGCCTGAGGAGAAACCATGTCTCGTACCATCGTCGTCGGCGCCGCCCAGATGGGGCCGATCACCCGCGCCGACAGCCGTGCCGCCGTCGTCGGCCGGATGATCGCGCTGCTGGAACAGGCCGCCCGGCGCGGCTGCGATCTGGTGGTCTATCCGGAGCTGACGCTGACCACCTTCTTCCCGCGCTGGTTCATGGAAGATCAGGCCGAGGTCGACGCCTTCTTCGAGACCGAGATGCCGAACGAGGCGACAGCGCCGCTGTTCCGGCGCGTCAGGGAACTCGGCATCGCCATCAGCTTCGGCTATGCCGAGAAGACGGTGGTGGACGGCCGCGTCAGGCGCTTCAACACGGCGATCCTCACCGACAAGGCGGGCGAGATCGTCCACCGCTACCACAAGGTCCACCTGCCGGGGCATACCGACAACGAGCCCTGGCGGCCGTTCCAGCACCTCGAGAAGCGTTATTTCGAGCCGGGCGACACCTTGTTCGCGCCGGCCGACTGCCTCGGCGGCAAGATCGGCATGGCCATCTGCAACGACCGCCGCTGGCCGGAGACCTATCGCGAGCACGCCCTGCGCGGCACCGAGATGGTGCTGATCGGCTACAACACACCCCATCACTATCCGCTCGCTCCCGAGCACGACCATCTCCAGTGTTTCCACAACCATCTGGCCATGCAGGCCGGCGCCTATGCCAACGGCATGTGGGTGGTGGGGGTCGGCAAGGCCGGCAACGAGGAAAACTGCCTGCTGATCGGCCAAAGCTGCATCATCGCGCCAACCGGCGAGATCGTCGCCATGGCCTCGACGCTCGACGACGAACTGGTGACGCACGACTGCGACCTCGACCGCTGCACCGAGATCCGCGAGAACATCTTCAACTTCGCCAAGCACCGGCGGCCGGAGATGTATCCGCTCTTGTCGGCAAAGGTCTGATCGACCATGGCCGACCTGACGCCGATCCCGCTGCCGGTGCTCGTCAAGCGGATGTTCCGTGAGATCGCCGCGAAGAACAGCGCCTTCCATCTGCCGCGCTTCAAGTTCGCGCGGGCGGCGGCCGGCCGCGACCTCTCGACGTCGATCTTCGGCCGCCGGGCGGCGACGCCCTTCGGGCCGGCGGCCGGGCCGCATACCCAGCTCGCCCAGAACATCGTGCTGTCCTGGCTCTGCGGCGGCCGGGTGATCGAGCTGAAGACCGTGCAGGTGCTCGATCGGCTGGAGATCGGCCGCCCCTGCATCGACATGGCGACGGTCGGCTTCAACATCGAATGGTCGCAGGAGTTGACGCTGACGCAGTCGCTCGAGGAATACGTCAAGGCGGCGATGCTGATCGAGATGGCCAAGACGGAAGGCCTCGCGCCCGGCCTCGACGACACCGTGTTCGACATGAGCGTCGGCTACGACCTCCAGGGCATCCGGTCGGACAAGGTGCGCGCCTTCATCGCTGGCATGAAGGACGCCAGCGCCGTTATCGACCGGCTGCGGCGCGAGATCCCCGACGCCTACGCCCGCTTCCGCGATCTCGACTATCCCACCTGCATCTCCGACAGCGTCACCGTCTCGACTTTCCACGGCTGCCCACCCGGCGAGATCGAGGCGATCGCCGCCCATCTGATGGAGGCGGAAGGGCTCGACGTCGTCGTCAAGCTCAACCCGACGCTGCTCGGCAAGGCCGATCTCGATGCCCTGCTGCACGACCGGCTCGGCTATAGCGACCTCGTGGTGCCCGAGGCGACCTTCGACAAGGATGCCAAATGGCAGGACGTCAGAGGCATCGTTAGCCGGCTTGGCAATCTCGCCGAGCGGCTCGGCCGTGGCTTCGGCGTCAAGTTCTCCAACACGCTCTTGGTGGAGAATCACAAGGACTTTTTCCCGGCCGGCACCCGTGAGATGTATCTCTCCGGGCCGCCGCTGCACGTGCTGGCGGTGACGCTGGTCGAGCGCTTCCGCGCCGAGTTCGGCGACCGCTTTCCGATCTCCTTTTCGGCCGGCATCGATGTCGGCAACTTCGCCGAGACGGTGGCGCTGGGGCTGAAACCGGTCAGCGTCTGTACCGATCTGCTGAAGGGCGCCGGCTATGGCAAGGGCTCGGAATATATCGCCGACCTCGCCGATCGCATGGCTGAGGTGGAGGCGCCCGACCTCGACGTCTACACGCTCAAGGTTTTCGGGCTTGCCGAGGCGGCGCTCGACGATCTCGACATCCCGGCGGAGCGCAAGGCGGCGCTGGCCGGCGCGGTCGAAGCAGGCGACGATCTGCGCACCGCCGCCGGCGCCGATTTCACGGCTTGGGTCTCCGCCGCCCGGCTGCGCAACACCGTCCATTACGCTGTCCGCGTCCGCGCCGACCGCCGCTATGGCCGCGCCGAGACCGAGCATCCGCCGCGCAAGACGCATGTGCCGCTCGACCTTCTCGACTGCGAGACCTGCGGCAAGTGCATCAATGTCTGCCCCAACGACGCCGTATTCCGCTATCCGCTCTTGGCGGCGCGCGCCCAGCAGATCGGCATCTTCGCCGATGTCTGCAACCGCTGCGGCAACTGCGACGTCGCCTGTCCCGAAGATGGCGGCCCCTTCGCCCGCAAGCCCAACATGTTCGGCTCGCTCGACAGCCTGGAAGACGCGCCGGACCGCGACGGCTTGTTCGTCGAGAGGACGGCGGCCGGCCGTCGCATCCACCTCCGCGACGGCGGCCAGCGCCTGACGATCGAGGCCGACGGCAGCGCCGATCAACCGTTCGACGCCGACCGGCTGGCGCTCTTCGCCCGCATCGCCGCCGCCGTGACGGCGCCCGACCTCGTCACCTACGCCAACGCCGCCTTCGACTGACGGAACCCGCCATGACCGCCATCACCCTTTCCGTCAACGGCCGCGACCATCGTCTCGACGTCGAGCCGAACGAAACGCTGCTCGCCGTGCTGCGCGACCGGCTGAAGATCACCTCGCCCAAGGACGGCTGCTCCGGCCAGGGCCAGTGCGGCTGCTGTCTGGCGCTGATCGGCGGGCGGCCGGGCAAGACCTGCACCGTCAAGGCAATCGCCGTGAAGGGCCGGCCGATCGTCACGCTGGAAGGCGTCAATGAGGCGGAGCGGCGGCTCTACGCCGACGCCTTCCAGGCGGCGGCCGGCGTCCAGTGCGGCTTTTGCACGCCCGGTCTGGTCATCCGCATCAAGGCGCTGACCGACGCCGGCGGCGCCACCGATCGCAAGGTGATCGCCGCCGCCCTCGACGGCCACCTCTGCCGCTGTACCGGCTACAAGAAGGTGATCGACGCCGTCGAGCTGATCCGCGACGTGAAAGCCGGTTTGAAGCCGCATCCGGTGCCGCTGCCGTCGGGTGGCGTCGGCCGGCCAGTCGAGCGCTTCCGGGGCGGCGATCTCGCCCTAGGCGACCGACCGTTCCTCGCCGACATCGACGTGCCCGGCCTGTTGCACGGCGCGCTGGTGCTGTCGCCGCATGCCCGCGCCCGCGTCGATTCGATCGATCTGACGCAGGCGCTCGCCCATCCCGGCGTCATGCGCATCGCTCTGGCCGAGGACGTGCCGGGCGACCGTTGGGTCGGCCAGATCAAGAAGGACTGGCCGGTGTTCGTGGCGGTTGGCGAGGAGGTGCGCTATGTCGGCGATGTCATCGCTGCCGTCGCCGCCGAGACCCCGGCTGCCGCCCGTGCGGCGGCGGCGCTGGTCGCCGTCGACTACACGCTGCTTGAGCCGACGCTGTCGCCGGAAGAGGCGCTGAAGCCCGGCGCCCGGCAGGTCAACCCGCGCCATCCCAACCTTCTGTCCGAGACGTTGATCAGCCGTGGAGACGCCGACGCAGCGTTGACCGCCTCCGTCCACGTGGTCTCCGGCACATGGCAGACCCAGCGCATCGAGCACCTGTTCCTCGAACCCGAGGCGGCGCTGGCCGTGCCGCTCGACGACGGCCGGTTGCATCTCCATTCGCAGGGCCAGGGCGTGTTCGAGGACCGCAAGGCGGTGGCCGGCGTGCTCGGCGAGCCGGTGGAGAACATCTTCGTCGAGCTGGTGCCGACCGGCGGCGCCTTCGGCGGCAAGGAGGACATGACGGTGCAGGCGCAGACCGCCCTGCTCGCCCGTCTGACCGGCCGGCCGGTGCGGCTGGTGCTCAGCCGCGAGGAATCCGTGCGCCTCCACCCCAAGCGCCATCCGATGACCATGACCTATTCTGTCGGCTGCGACGCAAACGGTCACATCACCGCGGCCAGGATCGACATCCTCGGCGACAGCGGCTGCTACGCCTCGGTGGGCGACAAGGTGCTGGAGCGGGCGGCCGGCCACGCCTGCGGCCCCTACCGGGTGCCGGCCCTCTCCATCCGCTCGACCGCCGCCTATACCAACAACCCGCCCTGCGGCGCCATGCGCGGCTTCGGCGTCAACCAGACGTCGTTCGCCATGGAGGGCTGCCTCGACCTCCTGGCCGACAAGGTCGGCATCGACGGCTGGAAGATGCGCTGGCGGAACGGCGTGCGGGTCGGCGACGTGTTCTCGTCCGGCCAGATATTGGAAAAGTCGGTCGGGCTCGAGAAGTCGCTGCTGGCCGTCAAGGACGCCTATTACGCCGCCAGGGCGGCGGGCAAGGCGGTGGGCATCGCCTGCGCGGTGAAGAACTCCGGCATCGGCAACGGCGCGCTCGAATGGGGCAAGTGCCGGCTGGAGATCGAGGCCGAGGACCGCATCGGCCTGCACATCGGCTTCACCGAGATGGGCCAGGGCCTCCTGACCATCTCCGCCCAGTCGGCGGCCGAAGTGACCGGCCTGCCGTCGTCGATCTTCGTGCCGCAGGTCAATTCCCGCTTCGACGTCGGCGTCGGCCAGACCACGGGATCGCGCGGCACGCTCCTGGCCGGCCGGGCGGTGATCAAGGCGGCGGAGGCGCTCCGGGCGGCGCTCGACGGCGGCAAGACGCTCACGGACCTCGTCGGCGAGGTGTTCGCCGGCGACATCCTGATCGACGACACCACGGCGCCGGGCAAGCTCAACCGCGACGGCAAGATCAAGACCCACACCGCCTTCGGCTGGGCAACGCAGGTGGCGATCCTCGACGACAGCGGCCGCGTCGACCGGGTGATCGCCGCCCACGACGTCGGCCGGGCGCTCAACCCGCGGCTCGCCGAAGGCCAGATCGAGGGCGCCGTGCACATGGGCCTCGGCTACGCGCTGACCGAGCAGCTTCCCTGCCGGGATGGCATGCCGGTGACCGTCAATGTCCGCGAGATCGGCGTGCTCAGAGCCTCCGACATGCCGGAGGTCGAGGTGATGCTGATCGAGGAGCCCGAGCCGGAAGGGCCGTTCGGCGCCAAGGGGCTCGGCGAGATCGGCCTGGTGCCGACGGCCGGCGCAGTCGCCGGGGCGCTCGCCGCCTATGACGGCATCCGCCGGACGGTGCTGCCGATGATCGACAGCCCGGCGGCGCGGGCGCTCAGCGTCGGCCTCGATCCCGACCTCGACCGGAGCGACTGGCATTGACCCACTCGATCACCATCGGGCCCGACCGGACCGGCCGCACCATCGCCATCGTCGGCGGTGTGATCGCCGCGACGCCCGACCCGGCGGCGCCGGTGATCGCCTGCCCGGACGGCGAGATCGGCGCCGGCGCCGTCTGCGCCCACACCCATCTCTATTCCGGCCTGGCGCCCTACGGCATGCCCGCCGCCGAGCCGGCGCCACGGAGTTTCATCGAGATCCTGGAAAAGGTCTGGTGGCGGCTCGACCGGGCGCTCGATGTCGAAACGCTCAGGGCGTCGGCGCGCGATTATATCGCCAAGGCGCTGCTGGCCGGCACCACCAGCCTCGTCGACCATCACGAATCGCCGCGGTTCATCAAGGGGTCGCTTCAGGTGCTGGCCGAGGCGGCCGGGGAACTGGGCGTCAGGGCGCTGCTCGCCTTCGGCGCCACGGAGCGCAACTTCGGCCGCGACGAAGCGGAGGCCGGGCTCGCCGAGTGCGCCAATGTCGAGGAGACGCCGCTCGTCCGCCGCCTCGTCGGCTTGCACGCCAGCTTCACCGTCTCCGACGAAACGCTCCGGGAGGCCGGCGATCTCTGCCGCCAGCTCGGCACGGTGCTGCACGTTCACGTGGCGGAAGCCACCGATGATGTCGACGACGCCAAAGCGCGCGGCTATGCCGGGCCGTTCGAACGGCTGATCGCCTTCGATGCCCTGCCGTCCGGCTCCATCCTCGCCCACGGCGTGCATCTATCGGCCGAGGCGGTGCGCGAGGCTGATGGCCGCGGCCTCTGGCTCGTCCAGAACCCACGCTCCAACGAGGGCAACCGCGTCGGCTACCCCGTCAACCTGCGCGTCTCAGGAAGGGTGGCGCTCGGCAGCGACGGCTGGGCCGCCGACATGGCCGTCGAGGACGCCGCTCTCCATCGTCTCGCCGCCATCCATGGCGACGACCATGCGGACGGACGGCTGGCGGCCGGCCAGCGGCTGATCGCCGAACGCTTCGGCCTTGCCGCCGTCGGCCTTCAGCCAGGCGCCGCCGGCGACCTGGTGGTCCGGGTGGATGGTCGTGTGCGGCACGTGGTGGTCGGCGGCCGGCTGGTCGTCGAGGGCGGCCGCCTCGTCACCGCCGACGCCGCGGCGATCGAGGCCGAGGCGCGCGCCGCGGCGGCGCGGCTCTGGCAGCGCATGGCGGCGCTTCCCCGGTGACGGCACGATCGGCGGCTGGAGCGGCGGACGCCCGGACCTATCCGGGCTGCCGCTCCAGTCTTTTGTTTGTGCGTGGGATTCTTCTGAAAAGTAAGCCCACTTTTCGGTCCGCTGGTCTATTGTCTCGCCGAGAGGAGCCCCCGATGATCTATTTTCTCGACACAGCCGACGCCGCTGCCATCGCCCGGCTTTGCGATCTCTACCCGATCGCCGGCGTCACCACCAACCCGACGCTGATCGCCCGCGAGAAGCGACCGTTTGCCGAAATTATCCGCGACATCCGCTCAGTGATCGGCGACGGCGCCATGCTGCACGTGCAGGTGACCGGCCGTGACGCCGAGACCATGGTGACTGAAGCGAAGAAGCTCGCCGACCTCGTCGGCGCCGGCTTCCACCCCAAGGTGCCGGTGACCGCCGAGGGCATCAAGGCGATCCGTCGCCTCGCCGGTCTCGGCTTCCGCGTCACGGCGACCGCCGTGGTGGCGCCGCAGCAGGCGCTGATGGCGGCGGTGGCCGGCGCCGCCTTCGTCGCGCCTTACGTCAACCGGCTCGACATGATCGGCGGCGACGGCGCGCGGGTGGTGGCCGACATCGTCCATCTCTGCCGGGTGCATGATCTCGGCACCAAGGTGCTGGCCGCCTCGTTCAAGACGGTTCAGCAGGTGCACGCCGTGGCCATGGCCGGCGGCCAGTCGGTGACGCTGCCACCCGACATGCTGGAAGCGCTGATCCGTCATCCGCTGACCGACTCGGGCCTGGCGGGCTTTGCCGCCGACTGGGCAGCAGCCTATGGCGAGGGCGTCACCACCCTCGATCTCATCTGAAGGATGCGGCGCGGCGGGTCGACGGGCAACGGATGCCCGTCTCTCGCGCCAGCGTCACGCCGCCGACGACTTCTTGCCGGCGTGATGAGTGGCCTGCTCGGTCGCCTTGGCGAACACATCGGTCACCGCCGAACCGGCCTTGCCGCCCTTCGGCTTGTCGGCCTTCGGCTTGCGCGCTTCCTTGGTTTTTCTCACCTGTCCCTTTGCCATGTCGATCTCCTGATCGAAGGCGCGGCCGGCCGTGTCGCCGACCTCGCGACGGCTGCATGATGGGCCGCCTTCGGCCTCGATACAATCGGCAAGAAGGTCCAATCGCTTGAATATATGGGCAAAGGCTCAGGCGCGCAGCGCCTCGGCCTCCTCGACGAGTTCGACGCCGTAGTCGGCGAGCACCGTCTGGAAGTCGCGCGGGCGGTGGAAGAGATAGCCCTGGCCGTAGCGAACGCCGAGCGCCGCCAGCTCGCGCAGCGTCGCCTCGTCCTCGATGCGCTCGGCGATGACGTCGACGCCGAGCTGGCGGCCGATCTCGTTGATCGCCCGGACGACGGTGCGGTCGTAGGCGCTTTCGGCCATGGTGTGGACGAAGCTGCCGTCGATCTTGATGGCATCGACGTCGAAGCTCTTGAGGTAGGTGAAGGAGGAGAGGCCGGAGCCGAAGTCGTCGAGGCTGACGTGGCAGCCGATGCCGCGGGCGGCGCGGATGAAGTCGCGCGCCACCTCGAAGGAGTTGATCACCGCCGTCTCGGTGATCTCCAGAGTGACGCGCGACGGCGACAGCCGGCTGCCCCGGAACAGCTCGGCGAGATAGCGCCAGAGCGTCGGATCGTTGAGCGAGTTGGCCGAGAGGTTGACGGCGACGCGCAGGTTGGGCACCGCCATGATCGCCGGGCCGAAGTCGCCGATCACCTTGCCGAGCACCCAGCGGTCGATGCTGCCCATCAGCTCGAAGCGCTCGGCGGCCGGGATGAAGGTGTCGGGCGTCAGCACGCCGCCGTTGTCATCGAGCATGCGGACCAGCAGTTCCAGCGAGCGGCCGCGGGCGCCGGGATCGGCGATCGCCCGAATCTCCTGGGCGTAGAGCACGAAGCGGCCGTTCTCGATGGTCTCGCGGATGCGGGCGGCCATGCGGAAGTCGCTCATGTGGCGCTGCGCCTCGCCGGTGTCCTGCAGGAACACCGAGACGCGGCCGCGACCGGCTGCCTTGGCGGCGTAGCAGGCGACATCAGCCTCGGCCAGCACCGCCTCGGCGCTGGCCGTGGTGGCGTCGACCTGCGACACGCCGGCGCTGGCGCCGACCTCGTAGACCTTGCCCTCCCAAGTGAAGCGGATCGTCTCGATGGCGGCGATCAGCTTCTCGCCGACAAAGGCGGCGAACTGGCGGTCGCAATTCTCGATCAGCACGGCGAATTCGTCGCCGCCGAGCCGGGCAAGACAATCGCTGATCGGCACGATGGCCCGCATGATGCGCGCCACTTCCTGCAGCAGCGCGTCGCCGGCCAGATGGCCGGCCGTGTCGTTGACGATCTTGAAGCGGTCGAGGTCAACGAACAGCAGACCGTGCCGGCTGCCGTCCTGGCGCGCCGCGGCGATCATGCCATGGATGCGCGTCTCGAAATGGCGGCGGTTGGCAAGGCCGGTCAGGTCGTCATGGCTGGCGGCATGGGCCAGCGAGCGCTGCATGGCGCGCTCGGCCGACACGTCCTGGAACACCAGCACGGCGCCGGCCCGCTCACCGGGGCCGGCGGCGATCGGCGCCGCCGCCTCGCGGATGTAGTGGATGGCGCGGCCGCGCACGTCGATGACCTGGGTGCCGAGCCGCTCCACGGGAACGCCGGCATCCAGCACCTGCCGCACGCAGGACGCCGCCGGCTGGCCGCTGTCGTCGTGGATGGCCTGGAACACCTCCTCGATCGGCTGGCCGGAAGCCTCGGCCTCGCTGAGGCCGGTCATGCGCTGGGCGGCCGGATTGACCAGCACGACGCGGCCGTCGGCGTCGGTGGCGATGACGCCGTCGGAGATGGCGTGCAGCGTCGTGCGGAGGCGCTCCTTCTCGTCGCGCAGCGCCTGGGCGGCGCTGACCTGCTCGCTGATGTCCCAAGCGGTGCCGAGCAGCAGCCGGTCGCCGCTCGACAGCGTCACCTGGTCGGCGAGCACGCGGATGTGCAGCACACCGCGCACCGGGCTCAGGAGGCGGCAGGTGGTGTTGACGCGCGCTTGCGGGTCGTGCGCCGCCTGGTGCAGCAGGTCCGACAGGCCGTCCCGATCATCGGGATGGACGAAGCGCAGCCATTCGAGCGAGCGCGGGCCGCTGCCGTCGGCGGCCATGCGGCCGAAGGTCTGGCCATTCCAGGTGGCGGCGCCGGTGGTGAGGTCGATGCTCCACAGGCCGATGCCGCCGGCCTCGACGGCGAGGCGTACCCGCTCCTCCAGGAGCTGGATTTCCCGCTCGGCCGCCTTGTTGCGCGAGATGTCGGTGTGGGTGCCGATGATGCGGAGCGGCTTGCCGTCGGCGTCGCGGGAGATCACCTTGCCGCGGTCGAGGATCCACACCCAATGGCCGTCCTTGTGGCGCAGGCGGAACTCGGCCTCGATGTGGCCGGTCTCGCCGCGCTCATGGGCGCCGTTGATGGCGAGGAAGCCGTCGCGGTCGTCGGGATGCATCAGGTCCATCCAGGCGTCGCCACCGTCGACGACAAGCTCGTCGGGCTCGTAGCCGAGCATGCGCTTCCAGGTCGGCGAGGTGAACAGCCGGCCGGTGACCTTGTCGATGTCCCAGACGCCCTGCTTGCCGTTCTCCAGCGCGAAAGCCCAGCGGATCTCGCTCTGCTCGATGGCCTCGATGGCGCGGCGCCGCAAGTCGATGTCCTCGACCTGCGACAACAGGCGATGGGGCTTGCCGGTCAGCGGGTCGTCGATGACGATGGTCGACACCTTGGCCCAGAACGCCTCGCCCGACTTGCGCACGTAGCGCTTCTCGATATGCAGCGAGCGCAGCGTGCCGTCGCGAATGCCGGCGCAGAGGCCGTCGCAGCCGTCGCGGTCGTCGGGGAAGGTGACCTCGCGGTAGTCGCGGCCGATCAGCTCGGACGCCTCGTAGCCCATCATGGCGCAGAAGGCGGCGTTGACCGAGATGTAGCGCAGGTCGGCGCCGATCACCGTCACGCCGATCGAGGAATCGTCCATGGCACGCCGGAACAGGCTGCGGCTCTCGGCGAGGTCGCGCTCGCGCAGGCGCAGGCGCTCGATCAGCACCGAGTTGGCGATCGGCAGCAGCGTGCCGATGCCGATGCCGAGCGGCATGAGCAGCGGCACCGCCTGGGCATCGGCGAGGCCGAAGGCGGCCATCATGGTGGCGAACCAGACCGTACCCGACAGGATCGCCATGTCGACCGGTCTCAGCACGAAGCCGGCCAGCAGCAGCGGTACGACGAAGAACACCATCGGCTCGGGCAGCGTGGCGGTAGCCGCCACGGCGCCGACCGAGAACAGCACGACCACAGCCGCGAAGACGCCATCGCTCAGCCAGGCCGGCCGCCGGCCGAGGCTCGCCGCATCGCGCTGCAGGTAGAGCAGCGGCGGCAGGAAGATGGCGAAGGCGGCGGTGGCGCCGCCCCACCAGATGCCGAGCGGCATCGGGGTATGCGACAGGATGCCGGCCGTCGACAGGAGAAGCGCCGCGGCGAGGCTGAAGAGCGGCGGCAGGATGGTGGCGGCCAGCGCCGCGGCCACCTCGAACAGCGCCTCGTTGCGCGTCCGCTCGGTCCAGGCCCGTACGCGGTCGATCACCCAGAGGCCGGTGCCCATGGTGATCGCCCGGACCAGCAGGATGGACAGGAAGAACTGCGCCTCGCCGCCGCGCAACCAGGCGAACAGCAACCAGCCGAGAAGCGCGCCGGCGACGCCGTAGAGGCGATCGCCGGTCGAGCGATTGGCGAGCAGCGCCACGACCACGGCGTCGGCCGGCCAGGCGGGCATCCGGACGCCGGCGAACACGACGAGCGCGATCATCGCCGCCGAAAGGCCGGCGTAGACGAAGCCGCAGCCTACCAGGATTCCGGCCCGGCCTCCGGGAAATCTGCCGTTCAGCACCGTAACGTCCACGCCATCCGTTAAAGTTGGCATCGAATGTGGCAGGACGGCGTGAAACAACGCTTAACGTCGCCGATGGCGGCGCCGGGCGGCAGGCGGGGGAACGGCGTGCCGATCAGGCGAAGACGATGGTCTTCCGGCCGTGCATCAGCACGCGCGCCTCGAGATGCAGCTTGACGGCGCGGGCCAGCACGCGCGACTCGTTGTCACGGCCGACGGCGACTAGGTCCTCGGCGGAGAGGGCGTGGGTGACGCGCGAGGTTTCCTGCTCGATGATCGGGCCTTCGTCGAGGTCGGGCGTCACGTAATGGGCGGTGGCGCCGATCAGCTTGACGCCGCGCTCGTGCGCCTGGTGATAGGGCCGGGCGCCCTTGAAGGACGGCAGGAAGGAGTGGTGGATATTGATGATCCTGCCGAACAGCGCCGACGACAGCTCGTCGGACAGCACCTGCATGTAGCGGGCGAGCACCACCAGCTCGGCGCCGGTCTCCTCGACCAGCGCCCGCACCCTGGCCTCCTGCTCGGCCTTGTTGGACTTGTCCCGCTCGACCGGCCAGCAATGGTAGGGCACGCCCTGCGCCTCGGCGAAGGCGCGGCTGTCCTCGTGGTTGGAGACAATGGCCGCCACCTCGGCCTTCAGCCAGCCGACGCGGATCTGGTACATCAGGTGCTGCAGGCAATGGTCGAACCTGGAGACCATGATGATGATCTTCGGCGTGCGGGCGGCGTCGACGAGGTCGACGGTCATGCCGAAGGTGTCGATGGTGTCGGACAGCGCGGCGCGGATGGTCTCGGCGCTGAGGGCGGCCGGCGTCTCGAAGGCGATGCGCATGAAGAAGCGGTTGGTGACGCGGTCCCAGAACTGGGCGCTCTCGGCGATGTTGCCGCCGAGGCCGGCGAGAATGGTGGTGACCGAGGCGACGATGCGCGGGCGATCGGCGCAGGAGAGCGTGAGGATGTGGGTGCGCTTGGCAGCGTCGGCCATGGTCGGAAACCTCGTCGGCGTTTGGGCTGGAGCTAGTTAGCCCGGCCGGCCCGGCGAGGAAAGGGGCTAAAGCATTCAGATGCGGCGATCGCCGGTCATACCGGCCGTTCGTCGAGCGCCGCCGCCTTCACCAGCGCGAACACCGACCGACCGGGCGTGAGGTCAAGCTCGACCGCCGACCGTCGGGTGACCGAGGCGGCAAGACGGTCGCCGCCTTCCAGCGCCAGATCGACGGTGACGGCGGGGCCGTCGCCGCCGCTGACGCCAGCGATGGTTCCGGAGAGCACGGTGCGGATGCTGAGCCCGTCCGGCCGGGCCAGCGACAGCGCCACGTCGGTGGCGTGGACGAGGACGCGCACCGGCCGGCCGACCGGCCCGGCAAGGCCGTTCAGCCAGATCGGCCCGGCCGGTGTCTCGACCGGCGTCAGGCGGAAATCATCGTCCGGCGCGCCGAGCCGGCCGGCCACCACCGAGACGATCTCGAAGCGGTCGGTGGCGGTGCGGAACACGTCGGCCGGCGATCCCTCGCGCGCCACCTTGCCGGCCTCCAGCACCACCACCTTGGCGGCAAGCCGAGCCACCTCCTCGACGGCGTGGCTGACGTAGACGATGGGGATGGCGAATTCGTCGCGCAGCGTCTCGATCAGCGGCAGGATTTCCCTGCGGCGCGCCTCGTCGAGGGCGGCGAGCGGCTCGTCCATCAGCAGCAGGCGCGGCGAGGCGAGCAGCGCCCGGCCGAGGGCGACGCGCTGCTGCTCGCCGCCGCTGAGCGTCGCCGGCCGGCGGGTCAGCAGATGGCCGATGCCGAGCGTGTCAATCACCGGCCCCTCGGCGATGCGCCGCTCGGCCTGCGGCGTGAACAGCCGGCCGAAGCGGAGGTTGCTCCGGACGGAGAGATGCGGCAGCAGGCGCGCCTCCTGGAACACCACGCCGATGCGGCGGCGGTGCGGCGGCGTGTGGCGGCCGTCGTCGGCCAGCACGATGTCGCCGACGACGATGCGGCCGGCGTCGAGCCGCGTCAGGCCGGCGATCGCCTTGATCACCGACGACTTGCCGGAGCCGGACGGCCCGAACAGCGCCGTGACGCCGGCGCCGCCCGTAAAGCGGAGGTCGAGCGAGAAGTCGCCGAGGCGCTGGCGGATGTCGACGTCGATCACGACAACGCCCCCCGCGCCCGGCGGGCCAGGAGTTCGGAGGCGACGAGCGCAATAAGGCCGAGGACGGCCGCCACCGCCGACAGGGCCAGCGCCTCGGCGTCGCCGTCCGGGGTCTGGCTCGCCGTGTAGATGGCCGAGGCGATGGTGCGCGTCTCGCCGGGAATGTTGGAGACGAAGGTGATGGTGGCGCCGAACTCGCCGAGTGCCTTGGCGAAGCCCAGCGTGGCGCCGGCCAGGATGCCAGGCAGCGACAGCGGCAGCGTCACCAGGAAGAAGGTGGCGACACGGCCGGCGCCGAGCGTGCCGGAGGCCTGTTCGAGGCGGACGTCGACCGCCTCGATCGACAGGCGGATGGCCCGGACGATGATCGGCAGCGCCATCACTACGGCGGCGACCACGGCGCCGGTCCAGCGGAAAGCGAAGACGATGCCGAATTGCTGGTCGAGAAAGGCGCCGATCGGCCCCTTGCGACCGAGCAGCAACAGCAGCGCATAGCCGGTGACCACCGGCGGCAGCACCAGCGGCAGGTGGATCAGGCCGTCGAGCAGCGCCTTGCCGGGGAAGCGGCCGCGGGCGAGCAGCAGCGCCAGCGCGGTCGCCACCGGCACGCCCCACAGGGTGGCGACGGCGGCGACCTTGAAGCTCAGGGCGATGGCGGACCAGGCGGCGGGGGAGAGTTCCGGCATCGGCTCACATCCGGCGGGTCGACGGCGTCACTCTGCCGGCTTCACGAAACCGGCGGCCGAGAAGACGGCGGCCGCCTCGGGGCCCTTCAGATAGGTCACGAAGCCGGCGGCGGCGGGGCCGGCGCCCTTGACGAGGCCGATCGGGTAGACGATCGGCGCGTGGCTGGTCTCCGGGAAGGTGGCGACCACGGCGACGCCCGACTCGGCGGCGGCGTCGGTGCCGTAGACGATGCCGAGCTTGGCCTCGCCGCGCGCCACCAGTTGCAGCGCGACGCGGACGTTCTCGGCCGGCGCGAAGCGCGGCGCCAGGGCATCGTAGAGGCCGAGCGACTTCAGCGCCTCCTCGGCATAGGCGCCGGCCGGCACGCTCTTGGCTTCGCCGACGGCGAGGCGCTCCTCGCCGAGGGCGGCCGGCAGCGCCGCCTTGTCGGCGAGATCGACGGCGGCGGCGGCGTCCTTGGCGGCGACCAGCACCAGCGAGTTGCCGACGAGATCGAAGACACTGGCCTTGTCGACGAGGCCCTTCTCAACCGTGTAGTCCATCCACTTGCGGTCGGCCGAGACGAAGACGTCGGCCGGGGCGCCGGCCTCGATCTGCTTGGCGAGCGCGCCGGAGGCGGCGGGGGTGATCGTCACCGCGACGTCCTTGCCGGCCACGTAGGCGTCGGCGATCTTCTGAAGCGACGGCGCCACCGAGGCGGCGGCGAAGATCCTGACCTGGTCGGCGGCTTGGGCGGCGGTAACGAAAGCGCCGAGCGCCAGCGCGGCGAGAAGAAGCGGCTTGCTCATGTTTGAAGTCCCCATCCGATCGTTATGTAATCGAGGCTATAACGATGGCCGGAGCGGCGCAAGCCGCCAGAAGGGGGCCTTCAGAGCAGGCCGTTGGCGGCCAGCTCCTCCTTGACGTAGGCGTAGAAGATCGGCGCGGCGATCAGGCCGGGCACGCCGAAAGTCGCTTCCATGGCCAGCATCACCGTCAGCATTTCCCAGGCGCGCGAGTTGATCTGCGTGCCGATGATGCGGGCGTTGACGAAATATTCCAGCTTGTGGATGGCGATCAGAAACAGCAGGGCGGCGATGGCGGCCGGCGCCGACACGCCGAGGCTGACGATGAAGATCACCGTGTTGGAGATGATGTTGCCGATCACCGGCAGCAGGCCGACGATGAAGGTGACGGCCACCATGGTCTTCAGGAACGGCAACTGGACGCCGATCAGCGGATCAAGGCCGTAGAGGAACAGGGCGGTCAGCGTGGTGTTGAGCAGCGAGATACGGATCTGGGCGAAGACGACGCGGCGGAAGGACAGCGTCAGGCGGCCGACGCGGTCGATCAGTTCGAGCGACAGCGGGCCGTGCGGCTTGACCGGCGCCTTGCGGAACAGCACCAGCGAACCGATGATGATGCCGAACAGGATGTAGACCAGGATGCGGCCGACGTCCTGGCCGAAGCGCTGCAGCTGCCAGGCGTTGTCCTGCAGGAATTTCACTGCCTGCCGGCGCAGTTCGTCGGTGTTGCCGGGCAGGTAGTCGCCGATCCATGGCGGCAGGTAGGTGCGGCCGGTCTCCAGCACCTGCGCCATCTTGTGGATGAGGCCGAACAGCCCCTCCGAACCGTTGGTGAACAGCGAGCCGGCGGCGATGACGGCGGCGGTGAGGCCGAGCGAGATCAGCGCCACGATGACGATCAGCGCCACCGCCTTGCCCATCTCTTGCGTCCAGCCGGTGCGGCCGCGCAGCCAGGGCGCGGCGGTGAGCGCCGTCTCGTGGACCAGAAGCCCGGCCAAGAGGCCGGCCAGCAGGCCCATTTCGAGGCAGATCAGTAGGGCGCCGCCGGTGATCAGGTAGGAAGCGATCTTCACCCAGTTGCAGGAAGCCAGCTTGTCCATCGTGTCCGGTCGTCTCCGACGGCGATGCCCATTCGCCAAGATACCGAGGCAGCCGTCCGTCGGCTGCATCTGGACCGTCCCGCCCGCGTCGGGGATATGGGGGATCCACGACCGGAATGCCAAGGCCCCTCGCGGGGATGGTCGATGAAAGCCCAAATACAGCCCATTCCCGATGAAGGCAAAAAGAAACGGCGGGGCCTTCACGGGTGAACCGATTCATGGCAATGCCTTGTGATCGAGGAGGAGGAACCGCATGTCCAGCACCGCGCTTTCGAAACGTTTTCCCCGCGACTTCGTCTTCGGCTACGCCACCGCCGCCTACCAGATCGAAGGCGCTCACGACGAAGACGGCCGCAAGCCGAGCATCTGGGATGCCTTCTGCCGCATTCCCGGCCGCGTGCGCGGCGGCGACAGCGGCGACGTCGCCTGCGATCACTACCACCGCATGCCCGAGGACGTGCGGCTCCTGAAATCGCTGTCGGCCGACGCCTACCGCTTCTCGATCGCCTGGCCGCGCGTCATCCCGGACGGTCGCGGGCCGGTCAACGCCAAGGGACTCGACTTCTACGACCGGCTGGTCGACGCGTTGCTTGCCGCCGAGATCAAGCCCTATGCGACGCTCTACCACTGGGATCTGCCGATCGAGCAGCACGGCCGCGGCGGCTGGTGCGCCCGCGACACCGCCTACGCCTTCGCCGACTATGCCGACGTGGTGATGGCCCGCCTCGGCGACCGCCTGTCCGGCGTCATGACGCTCAACGAACCCTGGTGCTCGGGCCATCTCTCCTATCTGATCGGCGAGCACGCGCCGGGCGAGCGCAACCTCGCCGCCGCGCTGGCCGCCATCCACACGCTGAACCTCGGCCACGGTCTCGCCGTGCAGGCGATCAAGGCGCGCCGCGCCGATCTGCCGGCCGGCATCGTCTACAACGCCAAGGCGCTCTATGCCGCCTCCGACCGGCCGGAGGACGCCGCCGCCGTCGAGCGCTACCGCGCCTTCCACGACGGCGTGTTCCTGGACCCGCTGTTCTTCGGCCGCTATCCGGCCGAGGTGCTGGAGACCTTCGGCCCGATCATGCCGAGGATCGAGGCGGGCGACCTCGAGATCATCTCAACGCCGATCGACTTCCTCGGTCTCAATTTCTATGCGCCGGAGCGGATTGCCGCCGACCCCGCCCTGCCCTACCCGCGCGCCCGCTCGGTGCAGGCGGAAGACGTGCCGCGCACCGCCATGGGCTGGGAAATCCACGCGCCGGCCCTCGACCGCCTCTTGACCGACCTCGCCGCCCGCTATCCGTTGCCGCCGATCTACATCGCCGAGAACGGCTGCGCCCAATACGACGTGCTCGAGGACGGCAAGTGCGACGATCCCGGCCGCATCGACTATCTCGAACAGCATCTCACCGTGCTCGCCGACGCCCGCGACAAGGGCATCCGCGTCGACGGCTATTTCGTCTGGTCGCTGATGGACAATTTCGAGTGGGCGCACGGCTATGCCAAACGCTTCGGCGTCGTCTACGTCGACTACGAGACGCAGGCGCGCATCCCGAAATCGTCGGCCATCTGGTATCGCGACCTGATCGCCGGCCGCGCCCAGGCGGCCTCGACCTGAGCCATGTAAAAAGCCCCGGGAGCGGTGGCTCCCGGGGCAGTGATCGGCGCGCTAGGAAGGGAAACGGGCCGAGAAGGACAACCAAGGCAAGAAATAAAGCAAATGTCTGAAGGAAAGGGCTTAAATAGTCCTCGACTATGATCAGGTGCTGAAAGCCTCCGTCGGCCGGCCGGTAAGGCCGAGACCGTCGGTAAAGAGCGAATACTGGCGGCGACCGCGCCGGCCGGCCGGCTTGGCGACCCCGCGACGGGCGAGACGACGCACCGCCCGCTCGGCGGCGAAACCATTGTCGAAGGTGGCGCCTTCCAGGGCGCGGAAGCGCGGATCGACGGCGTGGAACTCGTAGGCATTGCCCGCGCCGACCAGAACCCCGACGGCATCGCCGGAGAGTTCAACGATATAACCGCTGTTCATTTGAGACCTCCTGGGCCGGCACACACTCGCCGGCCATCCACCGCCTATTAACTTCGTTCCGTGCCAACTTGTTTCAAGCGCACGTTCGACAAAGTTGCCGACAGCGTCGGCGCGGCTGGATCGGGGGCATCGAAAGGGCGTTTCTGGCATTCATGGTCGTCCGCCTCCTGGGCAGGCGCCACCATGCGGGGGCATGGCGCTTTAGCGTTTGAACCGGCGGTCGCAAGCTGCTGTCAAATTCCGCCGCATCCCTGAGGATGCCCCGTCATTTGGCACCGGCGGGGGCGTTTCCGCGAGGAACCGTCATCCAAAGATTCCGGAAAATGGAGATAAATCGCCCGCAAGCGCCGCCGAAAGCCGGGAAACCGGGCAAAGATTCAAATTCGGCGCGTCGCGGCAAGGCGGCGTTAGCATGTCCGGCCGAGGATAGCCGACGACCCTGCTGCCGCCGGAGCCTGTCGCGATGTCCCTCTCCTCCATGCTGTCGATTTCCGCGTCGGGAATGAACGCCGCCGCTACGCGGCTCGAAGCATCGGCCGGCAACATCGCCAACGTCAGGTCGTCGGGGCCGCTGCCGGACGCCAGCGGCGCCACCACCGCCTATGCACCGGTGACGGTGACGCAGAGCGACGTCCGCGGCGGCGGCGTTGCCGCCCGCATCGTCCAGGCCGCCGACCCTTACGTTGCCGCCTACGATCCGGCCTCGCCGGACGCCGACGATAAGGGCATGGTGGCCGCCCCCAACGTCGACATGGCCGGCGAACTCGTCAACGTCATGACAGCCCGCCTGAGCTACCAGGCCTCGGCCAAGACGATGAAGGTGGCGAACGACATGCTGAAGACGACGCTCGACGCCTTCAGCTGACCTCCCCTCAGGCGCGCTTCTCCTTCACCGCCTCGATGTGGCGGGCCATGGCCTCGGCCTCGGCCGGCGTGAACACGGCGGCGACGATCTCGTTCTCGAAGCGCTCGCCCTTTTCGAGCGGCGGATGGACCAGCGGCCGGCCGTTGACGTTGCCCGGCTGGCCGGGCGAGCGCACCGGAAAGGCGATGCCCACCGCCTCCTGGTCGCCGGTGCGGCAGATCCAGCGGACGCCGGCGCCGGTGTGTTTCGGCGCAAAGGAGACGTAGTCGGCGGTGCCGTCCGGATGCAGTTGCATGAAATGCGAGCGTCCGTCGTCGTCGGTCAGCGGATCGAAGGCGAACACCACCTCCGGCGTGAAGATCCTGTCCGAGGAGAGCGTGCCGGCGAGGCTCGGATCCCTGGCCAGTTCGGCGATCCACTCGACGTAGCCCGGCCCCGGCTTGATGTGCGGCGGTATTTCCTGCCGGACGCGCATGGTGTCCGCCCGCTCGTGGACGGTGCCGACGAGGCGGCCGCCCTCACGGGCCCGCCAGTTGAGATGGCCGAGATAGTTGATGTCGAGCGGCGTCGATTTCAGGTTGGTGACGGCGATGCCGATGGCGAGGCGCGGCCGCCCCTCGTAGAGCTTGAGGATCGGTACCGCCTCGTAATTGACGTCGAAGGCGACGGTGTGATTGTAGCGGCCGGTGACGGCGATGTAGCGGCCGCTGCCGTCCTCGCCGAGCACCACCGCGGCATCGCGATAGGCGGCGTTGGGCAGTTCGCCGTGCTGCTCGCGCCGCTCCATCGGGCCGGGGGCGCCGATCGCCGTGATGCCGGCGTGCTGGAAGAAGCCGCCGTAGGTCTCGAAGAATTTCTGCGTCGGGCGCGGCATGTCGAACATCGACTTCATGCCGACGTCGCGGCCGCCGAGCCGCGCCGACCAGACGTGCTGGCCCTGGAAGGGCAGCACCACCACCTCGTCGACGCCATTCGACAGGCGCACGGCATCGACGCCGGAGGCGAAGCGGAAGGCCGCCGCCGTCAGCGATCCGGCGCGGAAGACGATCCGTTCGGCTTCCGAAAACGCAATGCCGCGAAGGTCGACGGCCGCCGCCGTCCCCTCGCCCAACCTCGACAACACCATGCTTTCCTCCCGTCGGGCGGCCGGACGCTCCTCCCGAGTCGTCCGCCGCCGAGGCGGGCAGTCTGTCGCGTTTTCCACGCCGCTCCAAGGGGGTGGGGACACGGCAATAGGGCTGGCCTATTCGGCGGCGGCGGCCGTCGCCGAGCCGGGCGCCGTCTGCCAGCCAAGGTCGGGCAGCTGGATCAGCCGCTGGCCCCTGAGGTCGGAGGCCGAGACCAGGAAGCCGCGCTCCTCCATGTAAGCGAGGAGGCGCCGCGCCCGCGACGGCGAGCGGGTGCCGTAGGCGCGGGCGATGTCGGCGTCCGACGGGCACGGCGCCTTCAGGAGCGCCGCCTTGGCGACCAGCAGGAACACGCCGCGCATGTCCTCGGGCAGCGAGGCGGCGATCAGGCTGGCCTGCTGCCAGGCCGCCTCGTCGACCTCCTCGGTCTCGACGCCGGCGCGGGCCAGCGTCAGGCGCTTGCGGAAGGACTGGAGATCGAGGCTGTCGCCGGTCACCCGCTTGATGCGGCAGCGCACCAGGAAGTCCTGGTAGAGCATCGACACCGGCTGGAAGGCGGCGTCCGGCTCGGCCATCATCTCGGCGAGGATATCCTCGATCGCCGCGTCGCGGGCGGCGAGGCCGAACAGGTCGGCCTCGGCCGGATTGTCCTCCGGCGCCGGAGCCAGCGCGGCGCGCGAGCGGGCGAGTTCGGCCAGGATGTCGGCGGTGGACACCGGCGCCGCCGCGAGGCGCGGCGCTTCCTCGCCGTCGGCGGCACGGAAGATGAGTTCCCGCGCCGCTTCGCCGCCTTGCTCGGGCAGCGGCGTCAGCTTGGGACCGCCACCACGGCCGGTCGTCTCCACCGGGCCGATCCGGACCGGCTCCGGCCGTCGACCGATGGCCGGGCCGAGCGAGACGAACTCGCCGCGTTCGAGATTGCGGAACATCTCGGCCTGCCGCCGCTCCATGCCGAGCAGATCGGCGGCGCGGGACATGTCGATGTCGAGGAAGGTGCGGCCCATCAGGAAGTTGGAGGCCTCGGCGGCGACGTTCTTGGCGAGCTTGGCCAACCGCTGCGTGGCGATGACGCCGGCGAGGCCGCGCTTGCGGCCACGGCACATCAGGTTGGTCATGGCGGCGAGCGAGGCGCGGCGCGCCTCGCCGTCGGCCTCGCCGGAGGCGGCCGGGGCGAACAGCTGCGCCTCGTCCACCACCACCAGCATCGGATACCAGTGGTCGCGCTCGGCGTCGAACAGGCCGTTCAGGAAGGCGGCGGCGGCGCGCACCTGGCCGTCGACGTCCAGCCCCTCGAGGTTCAGCACCACGGAGACGCGGTGCTTGCGGACGCGGGCGGCGATCAGCATCAGGTCGCGCTCGGAGCCGGCGGCGTCGACCACCACGTGGCCGAAGCGGTCGGCCAGCGTCACGAAGTCGCCCTCGGGATCGATGACCGCCTGCTGCACCCAGCCGGCGCTCTGCTCGAGGAGCCGGCGCAACAGGTGCGACTTGCCGGAGCCGGAATTGCCCTGGACCAGCAGGCGGGTGGCCAGCAGCTCCTCGAGATCGAAGGCGGCACGGGTGCCGTTCGTCCTGTTGCCGATGTCCACGCTGAAGGTCATGCCGACGTCTTCGTCCCACCCGACTCATACTTTAGACTACGCCGCAGCGGGCGCGCCTTCTCTGTCGTCCGATTCGGCCGGCTTGGCCAAGGGCGAAGCGCGATGCTAGGTGTATCTTCGCCCGTGATTCACAGCCCGGAGGTTCGACCATGGTTCGCATCGCGCTCGTCACCGTCTCCGACCGCGCGGCGCGCGGCGAGTATCAGGACCTCTGCGGCCCGGCGATGGCCGCCTGGCTCAAGACGGCGGTCACCTCTCCTCACGAACTCCTGACCTCGGTGGTGCCGGACGGTGTCGACAGCGTCGGCGGCGAGTTGGTGCGGCTCTGCGACGAGGAACGGGTGGACCTGATCCTTACCTCGGGCGGCACCGGCCCCTCGCCGCGCGACCTGACGCCCGAGGCGATGAAGGTGGTGCTGGAGAAGGAACTGCCCGGCTTCGGCGAACTGATGCGCAAGATCAGCCTCGAGAAGGTACCCACCGCCATCCTGTCGCGCCAGACCGCCGGCACGCGCGGCACGACGCTGATCGTCAACCTGCCGGGCAAGCCGGCGTCGATCGCCGTCTGCCTCGACGCGGTGTTCCCGGCCATTCCCTATTGCCTCGATCTGATCGGCGCCGGCCGCATTGAAACCGACCCTGCGGTATGCCGGGCGTTCCGACCATCTTAAGTTGCTTGATCGGGGCGCCCTCCCGTAGTATGAGAAGGGATCGATTTTGGCCAGACCATCGGCCCTGAACGCCTGAGGTATATCCTCCGCGACGTGACGACCTTTCCAAACTCGGTAAACCAACCAGCCGCGCGCTCCCGTGCGGGCACGCGGCTTTCTTAGATACGACTTTCTTCAGGAAAGGATCCCATCATGGCTCTCGGCACCGTCAAGTGGTTCAACGCCACCAAGGGCTACGGCTTCATCGCTCCGGACGCCGGCGGACCGGACGTCTTCGTCCACATCTCCGCCGTCGAGCGCTCGGGCCTCGGCTCGCTCAACGACGGCCAGAAGGTGAACTTCGAGGTCGTTCAGGACCGCCGCTCCGGCAAGTCCTCGGCCGACAACCTGTCCGCCGCCTGATCAAGGCGACCGGATCGACAGATCAAGCCCCGCGGGAGCCTCTCCCGCGGGGTTTTCTTTTGCAGTCGCTCAGAACGTATGCGGCACCATCATCCGCCGGAGGGTGGAATCCTTCAGCACGAAGTGATGGTAGAGCGCCGCCGCCACGTGCAGCACGATCAGCAGCACGAAGATCGGCTTGTTGAGGGAATGGATGCCGCCGAAGGTGCGCATGTCGACGAACTGGGCCAGCAGCCCTGTGATCGGCGTGACGATCAGCATCAGGTAGAACAGATAGTGCAGCGCCTCGCCGGCCCTGACCCGCAGGGCGGGACCGGGCACCGACGCCGGCACGCCGATCGTCAGGCGCAGCCCGAAACGGAACAGCGTCAGCACCAGGATGACCAGGCCGACGCCGATGTGCAGGTAATAGCCGGTCATCAGCGGAGCGACTTCCTCTCCGGAGCGCAGGGCATAGTTGTAACGGGCCATGTCCTCGCCGAAGATCAGCTGGAAGAACACGAGCAGCACGATCAGCCAGTGGAGCGAAAGCTGGAGGACGGTGTAACCGTTGGACTGCTTGGCCATGGCGGACTCCCACGATGGTTAACGCCGCCGAGCTTATACCAATTCCCCTGGATACCAATGGCCGGCCGGGCCGGACGCCGCCCGAAAATGTATCGATCTGTCGCGGCGCCGATCGATCAGCGCCGCTTCATGGCGGCGGCGAGCGCGGCGGCCATGGCATTGTTGCCGGAGGCCGCCGGCGGCTTCGCGCCGCGAGTGTCCGGCTTGCCGCCCGTCGGCCCCTTCGGCGCGCCACCGTCGTCCTTGCGCATGGACAGGCCGATGCGCTTGCGCTTGGCGTCCACCTCGACGACGCGGACCTTCACCACGTCGCCGGCCTTCACCACGTCGCGCGGGTCCTTGACGAAACGGTCGGCCAGCTGGCTGACGTGGACGAGGCCGTCCTGGTGGACGCCGATGTCGACGAAGGCGCCGAAGGCGGCGACGTTGGTCACCGTGCCCTCCAGCACCATGCCGGGCTTCAGGTCGGCGATGTCCTCCACCCCCTCGGCGAAGCTGGCGGTGCGGAACTCCGGGCGCGGGTCGCGGCCGGGCTTCTCCAGCTCGACGAGGATGTCGCGCACCGTCGGCAGGCCGAAGCGCTCGTCGACGAATTTCGCCGGATCGAGCGCCTTCAGCGCGGCGCTGTCGCCCATCAGCTGGCGGATGTCGCGGCCGCAGGCGGCGACGATGCGGCGGGCAACGCCATAGGCCTCCGGATGCACCGAGGAGGCGTCGAGCGGCTCGTCGCCGCCCTGGATCCGCAGGAAGCCGGCCGCCTGCTCGAAGGTCTTGGCACCGAGGCGCGGCACGGCCATCAGCGCCTTGCGACTCGGGAAGGCGCCGGTAGCGTCGCGGTAGGCGACGATCGCTTCGGCCAGCGACGGACCGAGGCCGGAGACGCGCGACAGGAGCGGTGCCGAGGCCATGTTAAGATCGACGCCGACGGCGTTGACCGCGTCCTCGACCACGGCGTCGAGCGCTTTGGCCAGATGACTCTGGTCGACGTCGTGCTGATACTGGCCGACGCCGATCGACTTCGGCTCGATCTTGACCAGCTCGGCCAGCGGGTCCTGCAAACGGCGGGCGATCGAGACGGCGCCGCGCAGCGACACGTCGAGGCCGGGGAACTCGCGCGCCGCCAGTTCGGAAGCCGAATAGACCGAGGCGCCGGCCTCGCTCACCACCACCTTGACCGGCTTCGGCGCCGGCAGGGCGGCGATCAGCTCGGCGGCGAGGCGGTCGGTCTCGCGGCTGGCGGTGCCGTTGCCGATGGCGATCAGTTCCACCTTGTGTTTCCTGACCAGCGACGCCAGCGCAGCCAGCGCGCCGGCGATGTCGTTCCTCGGCTGGAAGGGATAGACGGTGGCGGTGTCCAAGAGCTTGCCGGTGGCGTCGACCACCGCCACCTTGACGCCGGTGCGGATGCCGGGATCGAGGCCCATGGTGGTGCGGGCGCCGGCCGGCGCGGCCAGCAACAGGTCCTTGAGATTGTCGGCGAAGACGCGGATCGCCTCGGCCTCGGCCTTGTCGCGCAGGCTGCCCATCAGGTCGAGCGACAGGGAAAGCTGCAACTTCACCCGCCAGGTCCAGCGGCAGACGTCGAACAGAAAGCCGTCGGCCGGCAGCTTGGCCGGCACGTTGATCGCGAAGGCCTCGGCCACCATGCGCTCCACCGGCTTGACCGGCGAGGGATCGTCGGCGTCGATCTCCAGTTCGAGCGACAGCACCTCCTCGTTGCGGCCGCGCAGCATGGCCAGCGCCCGGTGGCTGGGTACGGTCGCCCAGCGTTCGCGGTGGTCGAAATAGTCGGCGAACTTCTCGCCCGCCGCTTCCTTGCCGGTCACCACCGACGACCGCAGCACGGCACCGCCCTGCATGTAGCTCCTGAGGCGGCCGACCAGCTCCGGCGTTTCGGCGAAGCGTTCGGCCAGGATGTCGCGGGCGCCGTCGAGCGCCGCCTTGACGTCGGGCACGGCGTCGGTGAGGTAGGCGGCGGCGGCCGTCGCCGGCTCCAGCGTCCGGTCGGCGAGGAGTGCCTCGGCCAGCGGTCCGAGGCCCTTCTCGCGGGCGATCTCGCCCTTGGTGCGGCGCTTCGGCTTGAAGGGGGCGTAGAGATCCTCGATCTCCGCCTTGGTGGCGGCACCGGCGATCTTCTCCAAGAGGTCGGGCGTCAGCTTGCCCTGGCCGTCGATGGCGGAGAGCACGGCGGCGCGGCGGCTTTCCAGCTCGCGCGAGTAGGCGAGCCGTTCCTCCAGTTTTCTGAGCTGGGTGTCGTCGAGGCCGCCGGTGACTTCCTTGCGGTAGCGGGCGATGAAGGGCACGGTCGCCCCTTCGTCGATCAGGCCGATGGCGGCGGCGGCCTGCGCCGGCCGACAGCCGATCTCGGCGGCGATGGCCTTGACGATGCGGGCTTCGACGTCGGCGGAAAGGGTCATGTCACGGCTCCCAGAACGAAGGCCGCGACATTAGGCATGCCATTCGGGCGGCGCAATGGCGCCAGCCCGGCTTGTCAACATTCCATCCGCAACCGGTTGCCACCTCAGGCGGCGGCGTCCTTCTTGCCCGAGACCACCTTGAGGTCCGGCTTCTTGGCCTCGTCCTTCTTGGCGGCGGCTTCCTTCTTGGCGGCGGGCGCTTTCTTGGCCGCCGGCTTCTTGGCCGGCGCCTTGGCTTCAGTCGCTTCCGCCTTGGGAGCGCGCGGCTTGCGGGGCGCCTTGGGCTTCGCCTCGGCCTCGGCTTCGGCGCGCACCAGCGCCTCGGCCTCCAGCCAGTGAGCGTCGGCGCGGCCTTCGGGCTGGCCCTCGGCCAGCCAGAGCTCGCGCGCCTTGGCCCTGATCTTGGCTTCGATATCGGACATGTCGAAATCCTCTCTTGTTCGGAACCCAGCCAGCGGACGCCCGATGCGGCATCCTCTCAGGGGCGTTCGGGACAATAAACTGGACCCTTCGACCCGACGGCTTCGCTGTCGAAACCGCGACGCGAAGACTGTAGCGCAGCCCCGATCGTCTGAGAAGGCGAGGGGCGGCCGAAAACGGCGTTCCGGCAAAGACTTTCGCCTACGGGGCCGGCAATGGAATCGCATTCGCCGCTGAAGCAGCCGCCGCAATCCGATATGGCGGCCGAAGCGCCCGAATCACCTCAGGTCAGGCGATGGCGGCGGCGATGGCCGGCCGCAGGGCATTCACCCCGGCGACCAGCGCGGCAACGTCGGCGGTCAGAAGCCGGCCCGATTCGACCAGCCGCCGGCCGGCGACGAACACGTCGGTGACGTCGCCGCGACCGGCCGAGTAAACGAGATGGGCAACCGGATCGAACAGCGGCGCGGCGTGCGGCCGGTCGATGGCGACCAGAATGAAGTCGGCCGCCTTGCCGGCCTCGATCGAGCCGATGCGATCGCCGGCACCGAGCGCCCGGGCGCCGTTCTTGGTCGCCATGGCCAGCGCCTCATGGGTGGTGACGGCGGCGGCGTCGCCGGTCACCGCCTTGTGCAGCGTGGCGGCCAGCCGCATGGCCAGCCACAGGTCGAGGTCGTTGCCGGAGATGGCGCCGTCGGTGCCGAGCGTCACGTTGACGCCGGCCTTGAGCAGCGCCGGCACCGGCGCGAAGCCCGAGGCGAGTTTCAGGTTGGACAGCGGATTGTGCACGACATGGGTGCCGCTCGCCGCCAGCAGGCCCATCTCCGCCGCGTCGAGATGGACGCAATGGGCGAGCACCACGTCGGGGCCGAGCAGATCGAGTTCGGCGAGATGGGCGATCACCCGGCGGCCGTAGCGCCCGGTCACCGTCGCCTGCTCGGCGACCGTCTCGGCGGCGTGCGTCGAGAAGAAGCCGCCGCGCGACCGGGCGAGGCGGGCGGCGTTGCGGAGATGCTCCGGCGACACGGTGTAGGTGCCGTGCGGCAGGCAGCCGGGGAACACCAGCGGCTCGTCCTCGACGGCGTCGAAGAAAGCGGCGGCATCGGCGAGCCGCCGGTCGGCGAGGTGGCCGTCCATGCCGGGCGGATCGAAGAAGATGCCGCCGGTGGCGACGCGGATGCCGAGCGCCTTGGCCGCCCGCACCGTCTCCTCGGGAAACCAGAACATGTCCATGACGGTGGTGACGCCGGAGAGCAGCAGCTCGGCAAGGCCCAGCTCGGCGCCGAGCCGGCAGGCGGCGGGGTCGAGGATCGCCCGCTCGGCCTTCCACACCGTCTCCAGCCAGGGCTCCAGCGGCAGGTTCTCGACAAGGCCGCGGAACAGGCTGTCGCCGGCATGGCAGTGCATGTTGACGAGGCCGGGCATCAGGATGCGGCCCGTCGCCTCGATCAGCTCGGCGCCGTCCGAGGAGACGGCGTCGGCCGGGCCGACGGCGGCGACGATGCCGTCACGGACGGCGACGGCGCCATCCTCGATCACGGTCATGGCGTCGTCGCAGGTAACGACATAGGGAGCGCGGACGACGAAATCGGGGCTGGGCATGCTGTCTCCGGGGTTGCCCTTTCATCGCCCAGGCGCGGCCGCTCGTAAAGGGAGTTGCCGCCGAATGCCCGATGTCTCACAGTCGGCCTTCAGGCGAGGCCATCATGACCCATCGTTTGCTGCTGCCCGGCCAGGGCCTTTCCGAATTCTTCACCAGGGAGCGCTGCTTCATCAGCGAACTCCTCAACCACTCGTCACGGCCGGAGATATCGCTGGCGCGGGCGCGCGTCGAGCCGGGTGTCGTCACCGAGCTGCATGCCCTCGACGTCGAGGAGACCTATGTCATCGAGGTCGGGCGCGGCATGATGGAACTGGATGGCGAGCGTTTCCCCGTCGTCGCCGGCGACAGCGTGCTGATCCCGGCCGGCACGCCGCAGCGTATCGAGAATGTCGGCACCGTCGACCTCGTCTTCCTCTGCCTCTGCCGGCCGCGCTTCCAGCCGGAGGGCTACGCCGGGCTGGAGGACGGGCCGCTCCGTTAAAACGATCACTGATAGATTTCTATATGGAATACACGCATAAATTTCAGATACCGCGTGATACCAAGTGCGTAACCCCCGAAAAACAGAGAGGCTTCCCGGTTTCCTTTACCAATGAGTAAGCGGTTCGGCCCGAGATAGAGCCCTGTCGGGTGCATTCATTGCGCCGACCAGCATTACGAGAAGGAACCGGCATGTCCGCACCATCGACACCCGCCTCCGACATGCGTCAGCGCCTCGGCTTTCACGATATCGATGACAACGTCGTCACGACCCTGCGGGAGCATCGCTCCTACATCGCCAAGATCCTGGCGGAGGGCATCGAGGCCTTCTACAAGCACATCGCCGAGTTCCCCGAAACCAAGCGCTACTTCCGTTCGCCCGATCACATGGCCCACGCCAAGGCGGCGCAGCTCAAGCACTGGGAGCGCGTTCTCGACGCCAAGTTCGACGAGCCCTACCTCCAGTCGGTGACGACGATCGGCGAGACGCACTACCGGATCGGCCTGTCGCCCACCTGGTATATCGGCGGCTACAATTTCCTGCTGACCACCCTCGTCGAGCGCGTCAACCGCGACTTCTCGGGCCGCTTCTTCAAGAGCGGCCGCGAAACCGTGCGTTACGAGCTGCTGCGCGCCCTGACCAAGGCGGTGCTGGTGGACATGGACTTCGCCATCTCCGTCTACATCGACGCCGAGCGGCGGGCCCGCCACAGCCTGATCGATCGCGTCACGCAGGAATTCGAGTCGTCGGTGGGCGCCATCGCCGACCAGGTGTTGGCGTCGGCCAAGGACATGTCGGCGCTGACGGGAGCGCTGGACAAGGCGACCGAACGCGCCGCCGACCGCGCCAAGAGCGTTTCGCACGGTGCCGAGGAGGCGTCGGCCAACGTCGCCACCGTCGCTGCCGCCACCGAGGAGCTGACCGGCTCGATCAGCGAGATCACCCGGCAGGTCGAGGAATCCTCCCGCGTCACCGCCGAGGCGGCGGCCGACGCCGCCCGCACCTCGGCGCAGATCAAGGAGCTGTCCGAGGCCGCCAAGAAGATCGGCGATGTCGTCGACCTGATCGACAACATCGCCTCGCAGACCAACCTCCTCGCCCTCAACGCCACCATCGAAGCGGCGCGGGCCGGCGAGGCCGGCAAGGGCTTCGCCGTCGTCGCGGCGGAAGTGAAGCAGCTCGCCGACCAGACCGCCAAGGCCACTTCGACCATCGCCGACCAGATCAACGGCATCCAGTCGTCGACCGAGCAGTCGGTGGCGGCGATCGACGCCATCTCCGGCGTCATCAACCGGCTCAGCGAGATTTCCAACGTCATCGCCACGTCGGTCGAGGAGCAGGGCACCGCAACGCTGGACATCTCGCGCAACCTCAATCAGGCGTCGAGCAGCACGGCCGAGGTCACCGAGCACATCGACGGCGTGTCGCAGGCCAACGCGGCGGCCGTCGCCGCCACCGAGCGTATGAAGATCGGCACGACCGAGCTGGACGCGACCTGCACGCGGCTGCGCTCGGAGATCAAGGGCTTCCTCGACAAGGTACGCGCCGCCTGAAGCCGCTTCGCGGCTTCAGGTTTGATCCGCCTCAGTCGCCGGCGGCCTCCGGCCTTGGCTTTCGCTTCGCTTTGCGCCTGACGGGGCGGTTCCCGCCACGTCAGGCTCGCTCCGCGCGGCGCCGCTTGGCGCCGTGAAGAAGCTTTGCGGCTTTGGGATGTCCTGCCGCGTCGTCGGAATTCGGGGCTGCTGCCCCGATCCCCGCGCGGGAGGCGCAGCCTCCCGCACCCACCAGCTTACCCAAAAGAAAATAGGAGGTCCGGAGGTGGAACCTCCGGATGGGTCCGGGCGATAGCCCGGCCTGCAGCGCCGGGCAGCGAACGCTTTGCGGCGCCGCCGCCCTTGCTTTTTCGGCAAAACGGTCCCATCCGTCAGGTAATACGCATATCACCTGGATGGATCGAACCCATGCCCGCCTATCGTTCCCGCACCTCCACCCACGGCCGCAACATGGCCGGTGCCCGCGGCCTGTGGCGCGCCACCGGCGTCAAGGAAAGCGATTTCGGCAAGCCGATCATCGCCGTGGTCAACTCCTTCACCCAGTTCGTGCCCGGCCATGTCCACCTCAAGGACATCGGCCAGCTGGTTGCCCGCGAGATCGAGGCGGCCGGCGGCCTGGCCAAGGAATTCAACACCATCGCCGTCGATGACGGCATCGCCATGGGTCACGACGGCATGCTCTATTCGCTGCCGTCGCGCGACCTGATCGCCGACAGCGTCGAGTACATGGTCAATGCCCACTGCGCCGACGCCATGGTCTGCATCTCCAACTGCGACAAGATCACGCCCGGCATGCTGATGGCGGCGCTGCGCCTCAACGTCCCCGCCGTCTTCGTGTCCGGTGGGCCGATGGAGGCAGGCAAGGTGCTGCTCGCCTCGGGCGTCACCAAGTCGGTCGACCTGATCGACGCCATGGTGGCGGCCGCCGACGACAAGGTGTCGGACGCCGACGTCCGCTCCTACGAGCGCTCGGCCTGTCCCACCTGCGGCTCCTGCTCGGGCATGTTCACCGCCAACTCGATGAACTGCCTGACCGAGGCGCTCGGCCTCAGCCTGCCCGGCAACGGCTCGATGCTGGCGACGCATGCCGACCGCAAGACGCTGTTCCAGAAGGCCGGCCGGCTGATCGTCGACCTCTGCAAGCGCTATTACGAGGGCGAGGATGAAAGCGTGCTGCCGCGCTCCATCGCCTCGTTCAAGGCGTTCGAGAACGCCATGACGCTCGATATCTCCATGGGCGGCTCGACCAACACGGTGCTGCATCTGCTCGCCGCCGCTCAGGAAGCCGGCGTCGACTTCACCATGGCCGACATCGACCGGCTCAGCCGCCGCGTGCCCTGCCTCTCGAAGGTGGCTCCGGCCGTCGCCGACATCCACATGGAGGACGTGCACCGGGCCGGCGGCATCTTCGGCCTCTTGGGCGAACTCGACCGCGCCGGCCTCCTCAACACCGATCTGCCCACCGTGCACGCGCCGACGCTGAAGGCGGCGATCGGCGAGTGGGATATCGTGCAGTCGAATTCCGAGGAAGTCCGAACCTTCTATTCGGCGGCGCCGGGTGGCGTGCCGTCGATCAAGGCGTTCAGCCAGGCGCGCCGCTGGGAGGCGCTCGACATCGACCGCAAGGCGGGCGTTATCCGCTCGCTCGACCATGCCTATTCCAAGGACGGTGGCCTCGCCGTGCTCTACGGCAACATCGCGCTCGACGGCTGCATCGTGAAGACGGCCGGCGTCGACGAGTCGATCCTGGTGTTCGAGGGACCGGTGAAGATCTACGAGAGCCAGGAAGGGGCGGTGAAGGGCATCCTCAGCGGCGACGTCAAGGCCGGCGACGTGGTGGTGATCCGCTACGAAGGGCCGAAGGGCGGTCCGGGCATGCAGGAGATGCTCTACCCGACCAGCTACCTGAAGTCGAAGGGCCTCGGCAAGTCCTGCGCGCTGCTCACCGACGGCCGCTTCTCGGGCGGTACCTCGGGCCTGTCGATCGGCCATGCCTCGCCGGAAGCCGCCGAAGGCGGCGCCATCGGCCTCGTCGAGGCCGGCGACCGCATCCGCATCGATATCCCGAAGCGCACCATCGACCTCCTGGTGTCCGACGAGACGCTCGCCGCCCGCAGAGCCGCCATGGAGGCCAAGGGCAAGGCGGCCTGGAAGCCGGCCAACCCGCGGCCGCGCAAGGTGTCGGCGGCGCTGCGGGCCTATGCCGCCATGACCACCTCGGCGGCCAAGGGCGCCGTGCGCGACGTCAGCCAGATCGAGCACTGATACCGGGCGGCATTGAAAATGCCTCCCAGTGTTCCGCTCGCCGGCCTCTCATGCCGCTGATGCCGGTGAGAAACCGGCAGTGACCTCGATGAGCGGATGCGTCGGCATCCTGGCGATTTGATCTAGCGAGACGGGCGGGCGCCGCGGCGCCCGCCCGAAGTATTTTGTGGCCACCGGTCCGGTCGCCACGGCTGCGCTTTTGCCTGCCGCAACCCTCGCCTTGCCCGAGATCCGCCCCGATTCGGGCGTCAAATCCGCTCCTCTGCGAAATGTGCGCTTCGGCCGGAGAAACCTCGACTTTTTGTTTCGATTCATCCAAAGCGCTTTTATTTCGTTAACATCCGGAATATGATAGATAAAACAATCAATTGTACGGATAGCATGTGGGAGATATCGACTCTTGACAAGCGGCATTGAAAGCGCTTTGAATAGTCACGAAGCAAGCTGCCGCGCTTCGCCCCGCTGTCGTCGAGGATAGGTCGACGGGGCCGGCCTTGCCGCGAGCCCGGCGCCCGTTCCGAGAAGCTGCGCCGGACCACTCATCCCCGGGAGGACACTGATGACTATCCGCGCCACCGTCTTCGGCGAGAACGTCCACGAACAGACCAGCCAGGTCGTGCGCGACCTCTACCCCAACGGCATGCATTCGGCGATCGCCGACGCGCTCAATGTCGACCCGGCCATCGAGGCGAGCTGGGTGACCTTGCAGATGCCCGAGCACGGCCTGACGGTCGAGAAGCTTGCCGCCACCGACGTGCTCGTCTGGTGGGGCCACGCCGCCCACGGCGAGGTCAAGGACGAAGTGGTCGAGCGCGTCGCCAAGCGCGTCTGGGAGGGCATGGGCCTCCTGGTGCTGCATTCGGGCCATTTCTCGAAGATCTTCAAGCGGCTGATGGGCACGCCCTGCGCGCTGAAGTGGCGCGAGGCCGGCGAGCGCGAGCGCCTCTGGGTGATCAACCGCAATCACCCGATCGCCGCCGGCCTGCCGGAGAAGATCGAACTCGACATGGAAGAGATGTACGGCGAGCCCTTCACGGTGCCCGAGCCGGATGAGACCGTATTCGTCTCCTGGTTCCAGGGTGGCGAAGTGTTCCGCTCCGGCCTCTGCTACAAGCGCGGCGGCGGCAAGATCTTCTACTTCCGCCCCGGCCATGAGGCCTACCCGACTTATCACGACGAAGCCGTGCTGACCGTGCTGCGCAATGCCGTCAAGTGGGCCTACAACCCGGCGCCGGCCTGGACGGCGGTCACCGAGGCGCCCAACGTGCCGGTCGACAAGGCGCTGGAGCCGATCAAGGAACGCGGCCTGACCATTCACGCCAAGGGCGCCCCCGGCCTCCGCTGAGCGACCCCCACGCGGCCGGCGGCCCTCCCCGCCGGCCGCTTTTCCATTTCCCTTGCCCAACGGACTTCTACCAACATGCGCCTCATCATCGTCGGTACCGGCAGCATGGCTCGCCACCATGCCAAGCATTTCGCCCAGATCCGCGGCGTGAAGATCGTCGGCTGCGTCGATGTCTTCCCCGAGCTGGCCACCGCCTTCGCCAAGGACTTCGGCATTCCCCGCACGTTCACCACCGTCGAGGACGCCATCGCCTGGGGCAAGTTCGACTCGGCGGCCAACGTCACCACCGACCTCGCCCACTATCCGACCACCATGGCGTTGATCACCGCCGGCAAGCACGTGCTCTGCGAGAAGCCGCTGGCCACCAACTATCTGCATGCCCTGGAGATGACCGAGGCGGCCGAGAAGGCGGGCCTCGTCGGCATGGTCAACCTCAGCTACCGCAACGTGCCCGAAATCTACAAGATGCACGAGATGGTCACCTCGGGCGTCATCGGCGACGTCAAGCACGTCGAGGCGAGCTACCTGCAGAGCTGGCTGACCGGCACCCACTGGGGCGACTGGAAGACCGAAAGCCGCTGGCTGTGGCGCCTGTCCGAGAACCACGGTTCCAAGGGCGTCATCGGCGACGTCGGCATCCACATCCTCGACTTCGCCTCCTTCGGCGCCGGCACCGACGTAACGCGGCTGTTCGGCCGCCTGAAGACCTTCCACAAGGCGCCGGACGACAAGATCGGCGAATACACGCTCGACGCCAACGACAGCTTCGCCGGCACGCTGGAATTCGAGAACGGCGCCATCGGTGTCATCCATGCCTCGCGCTTCGCCACCGGCTACGCCAACACGCTGCGCGTCCGGGTGTTCGGCGACAAGGGCGGCCTCGAGATCCAGAACGGCTCCGACGGCACCTGGCTGCGCGTCTGCAAGGGCGTCAAGGACATCAACAGCCAGACCTGGCGGCCGGTCACCGCCAAGCCGGTGCCGATGAACTACAAGCGCTTCGTCGACGCCGTCCGGGCCGGCCGCACCATGGAGCCGAGCTTCCGCCGCGCCGCCAACCTCCAGCGCATTCTCGACGCCTCGTTCGAGACCGAGAAGCTCAGGTCGGAGCTGGCGGTCGCCGGCTGAATCCGACGGGCATGACTTGAGGCCGCCGGGGTATCGCGCCCGGCGGGTTCGTCTATTTTGCCGACTAATCCAATCCGATATTCCGGCAAACAAAACCGGCGGCACCCAGGGGTGTCGCCGGCTTTTCATTGTTCGGTCGACAGGATTCGACTTACTCCGCCGCGGCGGCGGTGCTGGCCGGCTGTTCCTTCCGGGGCTGCTCGTTCTGGCCGACCTGGATGGCGGTCAGCGCGATGGTGTAGACGATGTCGTCGACGAGGGCGCCGCGCGACAGATCGTTGACCGGCTTGCGCAGGCCCTGCAGCATCGGGCCGACCGACACCACGTTGGCCGAGCGCTGCACCGCCTTGTAGGTGGTGTTGCCGGTGTTGAGGTCGGGGAACACGAAGACGTTGGCATGGCCGGCCACCGGCGAGCCCGGCGCCTTCTGCTGGCCGACGCTCTCCACCGACGCCGCGTCATACTGGATCGGGCCGTCGATCAGCAGGTCGGGACGGCGCTCCATCACCATCAGCGTCGCCTCGCGCACCTTGTCGACGTCGCTGCCCGAACCGGAGGTGCCGGTCGAGTAGGAGATCATGGCGACGCGCGGATCGATGCCGAAGGAGCGGGCGCTCTCGGCCGACTGGCAGGCGATCTCCGCCAGCTCGGTGGCCGTCGGATCCGGGTTGATGGCGCAGTCGCCGTAGACCAGCACCTGATCGGGCATCAGCATGAAGAACACGCTCGATACGATGGAGTTGCCGGGGGCGGTCTTGATCAGTTGCAGCGCCGGCCGCACCGTCGAGGCGGTGGTGTGCACGGCGCCGGAGACCAGACCGTCGACATGGCCGAGCGCCAGCATCATGGTGGCCAGCACCACGTTGTCCTCAAGCTGCGCTTCCGCCTGCGGCGGGGTCAGCCCCTTGGACTTGCGAAGCTCGACCATCGGGCCGACGTAGGCGCCCCGCACCTTCACCGGATCGAGGATTTCCAGCTCCGGCGGCAGCTCGATGCCATGCGTCGTGGCAACGTCGTGGATGGCCTTGGGGTCGCCGACCAGCACGCAGCGGGCGATGCGCTTCTGCGTGCAGATGACGGCGGCCTTGATGGTGCGCGGCTCGTCGCCTTCCGGCAGCACGATGCGGCGATTGGCGGCGCGCGCCTCCTGGATCATGCGGTGACGGAACATCGGCGGCGTCATCAGCCCGCTGTTGGCGCGCGGCGTCGCCGGGGCCAGCGGCGCGAGGTTGATGTGATCGGCGGCGTGCTCGATCAGCTTCTCCATGCGCTCGGAGTCCTCGTGGCGGACGCGGCGATCCATGGAGTTGAGACGCACGGCGACGTCGTAGGTCTGCAATTCGGTGGTCAGCACCGGCAGGTCGCCGAAGCGCGGCGCCAGGAACTCGGCGATCGACGGCGCCATCGGCTCGTCGCAGGTGAGCAGCAGGCCGGCGATCGGCAGGCCGGAGGCACGGGCGAGCGTGGTGGTGATGATCAGGTCGGAGCGGTCGCCGGGAGTGACCACCAGCGTGCCAGGCTTCAGCGCCAGCACCACCTTGTCGGGGCTGCGGGCACCGATGACGATCTCGCCGACGCGGGCCTTCTTGATGTCGCCGGGCCTGAGGATGCCGAAGCCGAGATCGGCGGCGACATCGACGAGGCGCGGCGCGTTCAGCGCCGGCTCGTCGGAGGTGACGGCGAGCACCGGCACGCCGATCTTCGCCGCCTCGAGCGCCTTGGCGAACTCCTCGGCCTTGGTGTCGCCGCCGCGGGCGCGGCCGACGATCAGGCCGGCGAAGGGCCGGCCCTCGGCGAGGAAGCGATGCTGGGCATCGGCGAGGTCGCCGACGATCGACTTCACCGTGGCGTCGAGGCCCGGCACCACCGGGATAATCTCGGCCGACAGCGACCGGCCCATGGCGATGTCGAGGTCGATGGTCAGCGGATGGGTGGTCGACGGCAACAGGCCCTCGACGACGACGATCGCCCGGTTGCCGCGCGCCTCCTCGACCAGCTCGACGATCTCTTCGAGCAGGGTGAACAGGTTGCCGGTGCGGATCATCTCCTCGGCGTGCTCGGCCGGGATCGGGTCGGGCGTGTTGAGGCCGAGCAGCGTGCGGGCGAAGTGCACCGAGCGGTCGAGGCCGTCGGGATAGGCCTCGGGGTCGGCCACCGGCTTGGCGAAGCCGACGTCGTAGCCCTCGCGCTGGAAGGCGCGGACGAGGCCGAGCGCCACCGAGGAAATGCCCTGCTGGCTGGAGGTGGGCGCCAGGAAGAACGTGCGGGAGGACGGTTTCGGAGTCATGTCCTTCGTTCCTTTCGCGGGTCAGGCGTTTTGAGGCAGAAGGCCGGCCAGACGGGCCGTATCCTCGGCAATGACGCGCTCCTCGTCGGTGGGAACGACGATCGCCACCGGCTTCTTCGACCGCGACACGATGCCGCTGCGGCCGCCGAACACGCCGGCATTGGCCTCCTCGTCGAGGTCGAGGCCGAGCGCCGACAGGCGCTTCAGCGTCTTGGCGCGGATATAGGCCGAGTTCTCGCCGATGCCGCCGGTGAAGGCGACGGCGTCGAGGCGCGGCAGGGCGGCGGTCAGCGCGCCGATGTAGCGGCAGAGGCGGAAGACGAAGACGTCCAGCGTCTCCTCGGCCTGATGGTTGCCGGCCTGAGCCGCCTCGGTCAGCGTCCGGCAGTCGTTGGACAGCTCGGAGAGGCCGAGGAGGCCGCTCTCGCGGTTGGCCATGCGCTCCAGGCCGTCGACGTCGAGGCCGGTCTTCTTGGCGATATAGGCCAGCGCGCCGTAGTCGACGTCGCCGGTGCGGGTGCCCATGACGAGGCCCTCGAGCGGGGTGAGGCCCATCGAGGTGTCGACGCACTTGCCGTTCCAGACGGCGGTGGCCGACGAGCCGTTGCCGAGATGGCAGACGACGACGCCGCTGTCATTGGGGTCGAGGCCGAGCAGGCGGACGGTCTCGTGCGACACATACTGGTGCGAGGTGCCGTGGGCGCCGTAGCGGCGGACGCCGAGGTCGCGGTAGTACTTGCGCGGCAGGGCGTAGAGATAGGCTTCCGGCTTCATCGTCTGGTGGAAGGCGGTGTCGAACACCGCCACCTGCTTCAGCGCCGGGAAGGCGCGCACGGCGGCACGCAGGCCGATGGCATGCGCCGGGTTGTGCAGCGGCGCGAAGGGGCAGGTGCCGATCTCCTCGATCATCGCGTCACCGGTGACGATGCAGCTCTCGGTGAAGCGCTCGCCGCCGTTGACGACGCGGTGGCCGACCGCCGCCACCCGCTCGAACCAGCCGTGCTCCTTGAGGAAGGCCATCAGCGCATCGACCGCGCCCTGATGATCGGTGACCGACAGCGGAAAGCGCGTCTTTTCGCCGTCGACATCGAAGCGGATCGAGGCATCGGGCTGGCCGAGCCGCTCGGCAAGGCCGGAGGCCAGGGGCTTGCGCTCGCCGACCGGGTAGATGGCGAACTTCAGCGACGACGAGCCGCTGTTGATGACCAGGATCAGGGGGGAGGAAGTCGGCATCGGCGATACTCTATCGATTCTCGTAGGATTGACCGAGGATACGGCGAGCGGCGGCGCCCCCGTCATACCAAATCTCGTTGATTTGCGGCCAATATCCGAGATCAGGGGCATTTGGTATGCGGCCCACCCCGTACCGCACATGTGACTTGCCGGGACCGCCGGACACGCGAAGATACGCGTCCCTGCAATTTATATTTTCTTTTCATGACTTTAACAAAAACTGTCGTCGCCGGTAACAGGAACGTGGCCGGAAGAGCATTGCGTGAGGCGCAGACGAGCCGCCCGGCAGTGGCATAAGTACGCGCCACCGAACAGCTTTTTGCCTCAAAGGCTTGCCGCCATATCGCCGCAATGTCCGCCCGCATCCGGGATGGACCGGATGCCGCCGTCCCGCCCGGCCGTCGGTTCTCAGGCGCCGGTCCGACCGAAGCGGTCCTTCAGATAGCGGTAGAGGGCGCGGATCGCCTGCGCCTCGCCGCCCTCCGGCTGGCCGGGCCGCGCCGCCGGCACCCAGGCGTAGATGTCGGCGTGCATCCAAGTCTTCGCCCGCTCGACGAAGCGGCCGAGGAACAGCGCGGCGGTGATCGAACCGGCGAAGCCGCCGGGGGCGATGTTGTTGAGGTCGGCGATCTTCGACTTCAGCCCCTCCTCGTAGGGCGCCCAGAGCGGCAGGCGCCACAGCGGGTCGCCGGCGGCGCGGCTCGCCTCGGCGAGGTCGGCGGCAAAGGCATCGTCGCGGGTATAGAAGGGCGGGATGTCCGGCCCGAGCGCCACGCGGGCGGCGCCGGTCAGCGTGGCGAGATCGACCAGCAGGTCCGGCGCCTCGGCGTCGGCGAAGGCCAGCGCGTCGGCGAGGATCAGCCGGCCCTCGGCGTCGGTGTCGCCGATCTGCACGCTGAGGCCCTTGCGCGACGGGAAGACGTCGCCCGGCCGGAAGCTCAGGCCGGAGACGGCGTTCTCGACGATCGGCAGCACGACGCGCAGGCGGAGGTCGAGACCGGCCTCCATGATCAGGCGGGCGAGGCCGAGCACGTTGGCGGCGCCACCCATGTCCTTCTTCATCAAGGCCATGTTGCTGGCGCCCTTGATGTCGAGGCCACCGGTGTCGAACACCACGCCCTTGCCGACCAGCGACAGCTTCGGTGCATCCGGCCGGCCCCAGGTGAAGGTGACGAGGCGCGGCGGCCGTGGCGAGCCGCGGCCCACCGCCTCGATCAGCGGGAATTCGCGGGCGAGCAGATCGTCGCCGAAATACTCCTCGAACACCGCGCCGTGGGCGGCGGCCAGCTCGCGGGCGGCGGCGGCCAACTCGGCCGGGCCGAGGTCGTTGGCCGGCGTGTTGACGAGGTCGCGCACCATCCAGACGGCGGCGGCGATGCGCGCCGCCTCGGCCGCCGTCTCGCCCTCCGGCAGCACCAGGCGCGGCGCCTCGGCGCGCGGCTTCAGGTAGCGCTCGAAACGGTAGGCGCCGAGGGCGAAACCGAGCACCGCCTCGGCCATGCCGCCCGGCCAGCCTTCCAGCCGATAGGTGCCGGCCGGCAGCCCGGTCGCCAGCTTGCCGGCGAAGAGCGGCGGCCGCGCCGCGCCTTCCCGGCCGAGGCCGAACAGCACCGCCGCAAGGCGGCCATCGGCGTCGGGCAGCAACAGGATCGCCCCCTCGTCGGCGGCGAAGGCGCTGGCCTTGGCCCAGGCGGCGGCGGCGCCGAGTTCGGCGAGCTTGGCGTCCAGCCCCTCCGAGGTGACGGCGTGGACGGGAATGGCGGCGGCATCGGGGGCGGCAAAAGCGGACAGCAAGGCAAGAACTCCGGCTCGGGATCGTCCCGAATGTAGAGAGGCGGGCGGGCGGCGGCAAGGCATCGGCGGCGGCCGGCGCGGCGGCGGATTAACCGGCCGTTAGGGTTAACGGATTACCAAGGACGGCATAGACGGCGGCCCGTCCGCGCCGCCCGCCACCCGGTGAGACCGATGCTGCCGAGCTTCCGACGTCCCGCGTTTCTCGCTCTCCTCCTGCCGCTGGCGCTCGCCGCCGCCGGCTGCGCCAGCAACCGGCCGGTGATCACCACCCATGGCGACGTGTCGGTGACCGGCTCGATCGACCGGATGAGCGACAGCCAGATCGCCGCCGCCGCTACCGCCTGGGGCGGCCGCTACGACGCCGACCCGAAGAACCGCGTCAACATCCTGAATTACGCCGCCGCCCTGCGCCTCGGCGGCCGCACCGATCAGGCGGTGGCCGTGCTCGAAAAGGGCATGGTCAGCACACCCAACGATGCCGAGATGAGCGCCGCCTACGGCAAGGCGCTGGCCGCCAACGGCAACTTCGACCAGGCGCTCAACGTCATCCGTCGCACCCAGCGGCCCGACCGTCCCGACTGGAAGCTCTATTCGGCAGAGGGCGCCATCCTCGATCAGCAGGGCAGCCCGGCCGAGGCGCGCGCCGCCTACCAGAAGGCGTTGCAGATCGCGCCGGGCGAGCCGTCGATCCTCAACAACCTCGCCCTGTCCTATCTGCTCGCCGGCGACGTCGCCAACGCCGAGAAGACGCTGCGCGACGCCGCCGCCCGGCCCGGCGCCACCAGCCGCATCCGCCAGAACCTCGCCCTGGTGCTCGGCCTGCAGGGCAAGTTCAAGGAGGCCGACGCCATCGCCCGGCAGGAGCTGGATCCGGCGCAGGCGGAAGCCAACGTCGCCTATCTCAAGTCGATGCTGAGCCAGGCCAACACCTGGAAGGAAGCCCGCCGTCAGGGCTGAACGGAAGGCGCGGCGTCGGTGCGGTCCTTGAGATAGCTCCACAGCCGCTCGACGCGCGCGCGCACCTTGTCCATGTTGCGGTAGATGCGGATGCGCATGTCGATCACCGCCTCGGGGTCGACCACCACCAGCTTGCCGGTCTCGATCTCGGCCCGCACCGTGTTGGCCGGCAGCCAGCCGAGGCCGCGGCCGGTCATCGCCATGGTCTTGATCGCCTCGGCCATCGGATTCTCGTAGATCTTGGCGAGGTTGAGCGCCTCGCCGCGCTCGGCGAGCAGCACCGACACCAAGCGGCCGAGGAAGGTCTCCGGCGCATAGGCAAGATAGGGCACCGGCTTGTCGGGGCTGCCGGGCAGCGCGAACAGCGGCGTGCCGTCGCCGGCCGGCGCCGACACCGGCATCACCCGGTCGCTGCCGAGGTCGAGCGAGGGGAAGCGCTCGGGGTCGAGCAGCACCGGCACGCGTGGATGCTCGTAGGTCAGGAGAAAGTCGCAGTCGCCTTCGGCGAACATGCGGATGCTGTCGTGGAAGTTCTCGGTGATCAGCCGGGCGTGGATCGGCCCGAAGCCGGCCTCGAGGTCCTTCAGCCACCAGGGGAAGAAGGAGATCGACAGCGAGTGCAGCGTCGAGAAGGTCAGGATGCCCTGCCCTTCGGCACGGCCGGAGCGCAGCTCGGCGCGCTCGACCAGGATGAGGCGCAGCACCTCCTCGGCGGTCTCGCGGAAACGACGGCCCTCCGGCGTCAGCGTCGTCGGATAGGTGGAGCGGTCGACCAGCGGCACGCCCAGCCATTGCTCGAGCTGCTGGATTCGCCGGCTGAAGGCGGACTGGGTGACGCGGCGCTCCACCGCCGATCGCGAAAAGCTGCGCGTGTTGGCGAGGCTCACGAAGTCCTCCAGCCACTTGATTTCCACGAAACCGCACTCCCGTTGGACGCCCGCAAAACAGGCAAGCCCGTTATGCACGCGGTCGGACGGGGAAGTCGAGCCCTGGCAGCAGATTATCGGGGCGGGGCGGCTGAGGCCCGCCCGGCGAGGAAGGCATCGAGCGCCTCGACCACCAGCGCGTGGTCCTCGTGCTGCGGCAGACCCGACACGGTGACCGTGCCGACGAGGCCGGTGCCGATCACCCGGATCGGGAAGGAGCCGCCGTGGGCGGCATACTCGCGCGGGTCGACCAGCATCGCCTCGTGGAAGGGCACGTCCTTCAGCGCCGCCCGCCGGCCCATGTAGTAGGAGGAGTGGCCGAAACGCATGACCACGGCGCTCTTGCGGACCACCCATTCGTCGTTGTCGGGGCTGGTGCCGGCAAGCGCGGCGTGGAACAGCTGCTGGCCGGCCCGCCTGACGTCGACGGTGATCGGCAGGCGGCGTGCGCGTCCAAGCTCCACCAGATGGAGGCCGAGGGCCAGCGCCGCCTCGTTGTCGAAGGCGGAGAACTGCAGACGCTCTTCCTGCGCCAAGAGGTCGTCGAGAAATTCCTGGGAGAGAAAGGTCATGATGGTATCCGGGGCGGTTTCTCGGTGAGCCGGCCGATCAGCGGCGGCAGGTGCCTATAATAGACCGCGGCGAGCGCGGCGACATAGAAAAGGCCACCGGTGAGCACGGCGCCCACAAGACCAAGGGCGGTGTGCGGCCAGCTGACGGCGTGGACGGCGAGCCCCATCACCAGCGTGGCGAAGGCGATGCGCGCCGTGTCGGCGGCCGGGAAGCGGAAGCCGCAGAGGCGGATGGCGACGGTGGCCGACAGCGCCAGCGTCAGGCCGGAGGCGACAAGCGCGCCAACCACCACGCCGACGAGATAGCCGAGATGGAAGCCGACGATGGCCAGGCCGGTGGTGGCGACGATCTCGAACAGGCCGATGGCCACCAGCAGGCCGTAGCGGCGGTCGAGCGTCAGCATCTGGCCGGTGGCATGGGCGTGGTAGGCGCGCACCATGCCGCCGAAGGCGGCGAGGCCGAGGATGGAGCCCGTCACCTCGCGATAGGTCTCGGCGACGGCGAGATCGACGAGGATGCCCGACACCAGCCAGAGGCCGACCACCGACGGCAGCAGCACGGCGGTGAGCAGGGCGGCGTTCATCTTCAGCTGTTCGAGCGCCGCCTCGCGGTCGCCGGCGTTGATCAGCCGGGCGGCGATCGGGAAGGCGGCGACGGCGACCAGCATCGAGGCGACCGAGGCCGAGCGCCGGCCAAGGCCCCAGCCGACCGCCATCAGGCCGAAAGCGGTGGCGCCGCCGATATGATCGACGACGTAGCGGATGCCGTTCTCGCCGAACCAGCCGATGCCATTGACCACCAGCATCGGGCCGCCGTTCAGGATGGCGTCCTTGAGGATGGCGAGGTCGAGGCGGGCGGTCCGGAGGCTGGCGCCGATCATCGGCAGGGCGATGACGGTACCGAGCGCCTGCATCGCGGCGTAGGCGAGCAGCAGTTCGCCGGCCGAGGCGCCGAACATCTCGGTAGAGGCGATGCCGGCGACGAGGCCGCCGACCGGCCCGGCGGTGAGCAGCAGCGTATAGGCGAAGATCCTGTCCTGCGCCCGCGCCCGCTCGCCGTAATGGTTGTTGAGGCCACGCGTCACGTAGTAGGCGGCGATGGTCAGGAAGACCAGCATCGGGTCGCCGCGGCCGTCGAAGAAGTGGATGGACAGGGCGGCGGCGGCCAGTTCCGGCAGCGTCAGGAGGCCGATCAGCGTCGTCTCGGTCTGAAGATAGCGATGGCGGCCGGCCGCGTCCTCGGCCGGCGGCAGGAAGCGCAGCGTGTAGAAGGAGAACCACGACCGGCTCACCATGTAGGCGAGTTCCTGCGTCGAGGTGACCAGCACGAAGGTGGACATCTCCGCCGGCGACAACCACCACGTCCAGATCATCATCGACAGGAACTGGGCGACCGGCGACAGGAATTGCGCCGGCAGGTAGAGGATGGTCTGGCGGATCAGCACGATGGCAACGGCCCCCTGGAGGATTGCGGGCGAGAGGCGAAGGCCGTCATGACGACGACGACCAGGAGGCCGAGTTCCAGCGACTTGGTGGAGAAGGACGACATCGTCGTCGACATCAGGAAGTAGATGCCGAGCGGCACCAGCGAGGCGGTGCCGAAGCGGCGGACCAGCTCGCTGACGAAAGCGGCGAGGCCCATCAGGAAGAACAGCGTGACGAAGCCGCCGTAATAGGCGACGAAACCGACATAGGCGCTCTCGATGGCCAGCGGCGTGCCGATCTTCGGCAGCATCGCCATGACGGAGGCGACGTCCGGCCCGAACACCACCTCCGGCCAGGACATGCCGCGGAAGATGGACAGCATGGCGACGCGCGCCATGGCGCTGCCGTCGTCGTCGATGAAGCGTCGGATGAGGCGGTCGATCAGGCCGCCGTCGACGATCAGCACGACGCCGACCACCAGCAGCGTGGCGACGAGCACCGCCGCCGCCGCGCCGGCCAGCGGAAAGCGGCGGCCGAGCAGCAGGCGGGCACCCGACAGAGCGGCGATGGCCAGGAGCGTGGCGGCGGACAGCACGATGGCGGTGCGGCCGCCGAAGAAGAACAGCGCGCCGAAGTGGAACAGCACCAGCGCGAGGCGGGTCCGCCGGCCGAACGGGCCGGCGCCGAGCGCCAGCGACACAAGGCAGATCGCCGTCGTCATGGCGTTCATCAGCGGGTGGCCGAGCAGCGCCGTCGCCCGCCAGTCCCAGTCGAGCAGCGCGCCGTTGACGTAGAGCGGCGTCAGGCGGAAGCCGCCCAGCACCTCGGCATAGCCCAGGAAGCTGTTGACGACGAGGATGGCCTGCACAACGAGGGCAAGACGCCGCATCTCGCCGGCTTCGAGGCGGGTGAGCCCGACGAACAGGCAGGCGGTCAGCACGAAGTTGTCGGCGATCTGCGACAGCGGCGTCTTCTGAACGAAGATCACCTGGAAGGCCAGCAGGCCGATGGCCAGCAGCAGGACGAGCAGACCGGGGCTTTCGCGCCAGCTCCGGCCGAGGAAGGCGGAGACGCCGCCGTCGGCGGCGATCCAGGCGACGAGCGACAGCACGGCCAGATAGGTGGCCGGGTGAATTTTCAGCAGCTGGCTGCCGCCCTTGCCGTCATAGGGGATGCCGAGGAGGCTCAGCATCTGCCCGGACAGCAGGAACAGCGCGAGGACGGCGAGGAAGGTCAGGCCGACGGCGAACGGACGAACGTCGAGCACCAGGCCCGAACCGGCGCCGGCGCGATAGGAAAGCGGAAGCTGAAACGCACGGACGGCCATGCCGGTGTCGATCCCCTGACCAAAGGCGGCGCCATGGACCACCTTGGCGTCACCTTGGAAAATCTCTGAAGAAATCGTCGTGGCGGCGGGGTTAACCGGCGGTCTCGCCGGCCGGGTCGAAGGCTCTATTTCGAGCGACAGCGTTCACGTTTCCTTAAGCGCGTCCTCTCATAGTTAACAAGCTGCAAACAAGGGCGGGACGCGACTTGAACGGCCTCCTTACATCCGACGACAGGGACATCGCCAGGTCGGCCGTACCGGCCGATGAGGCGCGTCGGCCGGTCTCCCGGCCGCGGGGCGAGGTCGACCTCGGCCTGCTCGTGGCGATCCTCTCGCGCCAGTGGCTGCTGATCGCCGGCGTCACCCTCCTCTTCCTCGGCGTCGGCTTCGCCTATGCCACCTTCGCCCCCAAGGTCTGGGAATCGACGGCCCGCGTGCTGCTCGACCCGCGCGACAAGCAGGTGGCCGGCCCCGGCCTCTCCCAGCCGATCCAGGGCGTGGATGCCGTCTGGATCGATACCCAGGCCAATGTCGTCACCTCCGCGGCCATCCTGTCGTCGGTGATCGATAAGCTCGGCCTCGAGCGGGACGAGGAATTCGGCGGCAGCCGCGACGAGACGCTCAGGGCGCTCAGCCGGGCGACGGCGGTGGCGCGCGCCGACCAGACCTACGTGCTCGACATCTCCGTGCGCAGCCGCTCGGCCGACCGCTCGGCGCGCATTGCCGAAGCGCTCGCCGATGCCTTCGTCGCCAACCAGGTGGACGTGAAGGCGGCGGCGGTGCGCGAGGCGAGCAGCCTGATCAACCGCCAGCTCGACGATCTCCGCGCCAAGGCGCGTGCCGCCCAGGAGAAGCTGGAAACCTATCGCCGCGAGCACGGCATCCTCACCGCCAACGGCCGCTCGGTGGACGAGGACACGCTGCGCCAGCTCAACGACGCCTATGTCGCCGCACGCCTGCGCACGCAGGACGCCAAGGCCCGCCGCGACAAGATCGCCGCGGCGCGGGCCAGCGGTTCGGACGCGGCGTTGTCGGGCATCGACTCGACGGTGCTGAGCCGCCTGAAGATCGAGCGGGCGCTGGCCGCCCGCACGGTGGGCGAGCTGGCGCAGGACCTCGGCCCCAGCCATCCGCGCATGGTGGCGGCACGCGGCGATCTCGTCCGCGCCGACGCCCAGATCGAGGGCGAGCTGAAGACGCTGTCGGCCAGTACCGACGCCGAATACCAGGTGGCGGCGGCGGCCGAGGCGGCGGCGCGCAAGGCGCTCGACGACGCCAGCGCCGTGGTCACCGACACCAGCGAGCGGACCATCGAGCTGCGCGAGCTGGAGAACGAGGCGTCGCTCCGGGCCGACATGTACAAGACCTACGTGGCGCGCACCGAGGAGATCACGCTGCAGGCCAACACGCAGGTATCGGACGCCCGCGTCATCGCCCCGGCCGACGTGCCGCTCTTTCCCTATTCGCCGCGCCGCACCATCATCCTGGCGCTGGCCGGCATCGCCGGGCTCGGCCTGTCGCTCTCCGTCGCCATCTATCGCGGCCGCCGCTACCTGCCGGATTACGATGAGGACGACGAGGCACCGTCCCATTTCGCCGAGGAAGACGCGCCTGCCACCCATGAGGTGGAAGCGGATGAGATAAAAGTGGACGAGGCGGCCGTCTTCGACGAGCCGGCGCCGCTTGACGTCCTGGCGGCGGACGAGCCCGAAGCCATGGTGGAGACCGAGATCGAGGAGGAGGCAGCGGAGGCAGGCACCGAAGCCGAGGCCCCGCCGGTGCTGGCCGAATTCACGCTGGCGACCCGTTCGGTGACCCGCGACCATCGCGGCCGGCCGGCGCCCCGGACGCCGCGCGCCATCCTCAGAAGCGCCGTCACGGACGACGACGGAATGCCGGCGACGGCCGCCGTCGCCGCCTTCGCCCAGCTGCCGCGCCTGCTCGACGCCGCGGCCGGCGCGTCGCGGCTCATCCTGCTGCTCGGCTCCGACGACGGCCCGGCCGCCGCCGCCGTCGCCTTCGGCCTCGCCCATGTGCCGACGCCGGACGGCGTGCTGCTGGTCGACGCCGCCTGGGACGAACTGCCGCTTCATCGCGCCTATGTCGACGGGCCGATGCCCGGCGTCATCGACGTCATCGCCGGCGCCGCCGCGGCGGGCGACATCGCCATCTGCGAAGGTGGGCCGGACGTCACGCTGATCGGCGTCGGCGGCCCCGAGGCGGCGGCCGACCTCGCCGGCAACGCCGGCCGCGTCGCCGGCTTCGTCGGCAAGCTCGCCCGCGACTTCGGCCGTATCGTCGTCAACTGCGGCCACCGCCGCTCGCCCGAGCTGTTCGAGGCGCTGCTCGCCCGCGCCGACGCCGTGCTGATCGTCGCCGACGCGGTGGTCGAGGACGATGCCGAGGCGGCGGAAATGGTCCGGGATCTGGCCGGTGCCCTGCCGGCCTTCACCGGCCTGGTGCTGGTCCGGGAGCGTGCCGAACGCCTTGCCGTCGCCGAAAGGGCGTGACGGCATGCCGCCGCGCCTCATCGTCGACCACTCCCATCTCGGGCGGGCCGTCACCGGTCTCGAGCGCATCACCCTCGAGCTGTTCTCCGGCGACGCGCTGGCGCCGCTGACGCTGACGCCGGCCGGTGGCGGCTCGACCCTCAGCATGCTGGCGACGCAGCAGTTCGGACTGTCGGCCCGGCTGGCCGCCGACCGCAGGGCGATCGTCCTCTGCCCCGGCTTTCCGCCATCCATGCCACTGGTGGCGCTGGCCGGCCGCCGCGTGGTGCCTTACGTCCACGACTGCTTCCTGATCACCCGGCCGCGGGACCTCAACTGGCGCGCCCGCCTCTACATGGCGCCGGCCTTCCGCTACGCGGTCGCCCGCCTGCCCTGGCTGATCGCCAATTCCGAGGCGACGGCGCGCGAACTCAGGCGCTTCTGCCGGGCCGACGCCGACATCAGCCTGTGCCGGCCGCCGGTGCGCGACGTATTCGGCGCCGCCGGCCTGCCGATGCGCCAACCACCCGTGCCGGGCGGCCCGCTCCGCCTGATGGCGCTCTCCACCGTCGAGCCGCGCAAGAACCTCATCGCCGCCGCAACGATCGTCGCCGCGCTGCGAGAGGCGCACGGCTTTGACGCCAGCCTCGAAATCGTCGGCCGCGTCGGCTGGGGCGGCGAGGCGAAGCGCCTCGCCGGGCTACCGGGCATCACGCTGTCGGGCTATCTCGACGAGGCCGGCGTCCGGGCGGCGCTCGGCCGGGCGCACGCGCTGATCTCCACCAGCTTCGACGAGGGCCTCGGCCTGCCGCTGATCGAGGCGCAGCACGCCGGCCTGCCGGTCGTCGCCCCTGATGCCCCGGTGTTCCACGAAGTGCTGGCCGGCTCGGGCCTCCACATCGACCCGGCGGCGCCGGGCACCGCCGCGGCGGCGATCGCCGCCCGGCTCACCGCCGAGGACGCCTTCGCCCGCGCCGCCGCGGCGGGGCGGACCAACGTCGCCCGCTGGAACGCACTGGCCGCCGCCGACCGCGCGGCGCTCGTCGAACGCCTCCTGCGCCTCGGCTGAGAGGCGGGAGTGCTGTCCGTGCAAAACAAATCGGCATTTCATTACAATTTGAAGGATCGGATCAATCGGGGCTGAACGGCACCCGGTCTAGGTTGGCTGCCAAGGAGGAGAGCGGCCGTCAGGGACGGCTCTCCACCGACAGTCAATTCGCTGGGAGGCGGGGATGGGACCTTCGTGGTCCATCGCGCACCTCCGGCGTCGGGATGGCGCGTCACGCGCCGGAAGGTCGCCAATGTCAGGTCTGTTCCACGATCGGCCGGTGCCGGCCGAAGTTCCCGCCCCTGCCGATACCGCCGGTCGCGCCCCCGAGCCGATCGCCGTCATCGACACGGCGCGCGTCAACATCGGCCACCAAGCCGACCTCGTCCACCTCGTCACTTTCGACGCGCTGACCGGGCGCGGCGGCACGGTGTTCACGCTCAATCTCGACCATCTCGTCAAGCTCGAGCGCGATCCGGCCTTCCGCAACGCCTACGACCGCGCCACCTACGTGTCGGCCGACGGCGCGCCGGTGGTGGCGCTGGCCCGGCGGCAGGGGGCCGACATCGTCCGCGTCACCGGCGCCGATCTGGTGCGGCCGCTGTGCGCGGCGGCGGCGCTCGCCCGCCTGCCGGTGCATTTCTTCGGCACCAGCCCGGAAACCCTCGCCGTGACCGAGGTCGTACTCCGCCGCGAGAACCCGCGCCTCGTTATCGCCGGCCTCGAAAGCCCGCCCTTCGGCTTCAGTCCGATCGGCACCGAAGCCCGCGCCGCCGCCGAGCGCATCGCGGCAAGCGGCGCCCGCATCTGCTTCGTGGCCCTCGGCGCCCCCAAGCAGGAGATCTTCGCCGAATTCGCCCGCCGTTGGGCGCCGGGCGTCACCTTCGTCTGCATCGGTGCGGCGCTCGATTTCATCGGCGGCGGCCAAACCCGCGCACCAAGCCTGTTCCAGGCGGCCGGCCTCGAGTGGCTGTGGCGGCTCTTGCACAATCCGCGCCGCCTCGCCGGGCGCTACGCGCTTTCGGCATTGTATCTTATGCGCTACAACGTACGCGAGCTTCTGGACCGGCGGCGGCAGACGCGCCCGACCAGCGACCAGACCGACCAGCCGAGCCAGGAGTGACCCGACCGATGGCCCATCGCATCACCATCCTCCACACGATCGATCCGCGCGGCGGCAAGGTGGGCGGCATCGAGACGCACGTGCGGCTGATGCTGTCGCGCCACCCGGCCGACGTGTCGGTGCTGCTCGTCGGCATGGACGAGCGCGGCGATCTCGAACTTGGCAAAGTGGTGCCGGTCGAGTTCGACGGCCGCCGCGTCGACTTCCTGCCGGTGGTGCACATCCCCGGCGACACCATCCACGCCGCCGCCAAGACGATCGGCCAGTCGGTGACGCTGCGCTTCACGCTCGGGGTGATGCGGCATCTCCTGGCCATCCGCCGCCTTTCGGCCGGCGACACCGCCTCGACCGAGATCGAGCGCTTCGAGCTGGCGATTCCCGCCCGGCTGATCGGCCACCCGGTGGTGCAGCTCGTGCATGGCGAGGGCAGCAAGGGCGACAAGATGGACACCATCCTCGCCCGCTACTGGTGGCTCTACCGCCTCAACGAATGGATCGCCCTCAACCTCGCGACCCGCGTGGTCGGCGTCAATCCCAACATCATCGCCCGCTACGAGCGGGAGATGCCGAGGATCGCCCGGAAGGCGGAGTTCATGACCGTCTCGGTCGACACCGAGCGTTTCCCGGCGGCGCCCTTCCCGGAGACCGACGTGTTCCGCGTGGTGTTCGCCGGCCGGCTCGACGCCTTCAAGGACCCGCCCTTGATGTTCGAGACGCTGAGGCGCCTCTACGGCAAGCTCGGCGGCAAACTCGAATTCCACTATGTCGGCACCTCCGACCCCTATCGCGACAAGGAGTTCGCCGGCGTCGAGGCATTCACCATCCGCCACGGCTTCCAGACCGGCGACGGCGTGTCGGCGATCATGCGCGATTGCCACGCCGGCATCCTCACCTCCTATTTCGAGGGCATGCCCTGCTATCTCCTGGAGGCGCTGTCGAGCGGCCGGCCGGTCGGCGCCATCCGCCTGCCGCAATACGACCCGCTGATCGAGGCCGGCGTCTCCGGTTTTCTGGTCGAGCGGCCGGAGGATCGCGAGGTGGCCGCCGAGCAGATGGCCGAGGGATTCGCCCGTCTGGCCGCCGACATCTTCGCCGGCAAGCTGGACCCAGAGGCGATCCGCGCCAAGGTGACGCCCTATTCGGTGGCGGTGCAGTTGCCGAAGCTGTTCGAGCGGCACGTCGCGCTCGGACGCAGCGGCGCGGCGGCCCGTCAGCCCGGCCCGGCCAGCCCGGCGAACAGCCGCTCCCACTGATCGATGCCGGCCTCGGCCGAGAAGTCGCGCGCCCGGCCGACGCCGGGCGCCGGATCGGGCGGCGCCGCGAGAGCCTTGTCGAGCGCCGCGGCCAGCGCCACGGCGTCGCCGACCGGCACCAGTTCGCCGGCGTAGCCGGCCAGAATCTCCCGTGAGCCGGCGCAATCGCTGGCGACTACCGGGAGGCTGGCCGACAGCGCCTCCACCGTGGTCATGCCAAAGGCCTCGGTACGCGACGGCACGGCGGCGACACGGGCGAGGCCGTAGACCTCGGTCGCCGAGGCGACACGCCCCAGGAATCGCACGCGATCCGCCACGCCGAGTTCGGCCGCCTGCCGCATGAGATTGTCGCGCTCCGGCCCGTCGCCGCCGATGACCAGGCGGGCATCCGGCGTCGTCAGGCGGGCGAAGGCGTCGATCAGCACATCCATGCCCTTTTCGCGCGACAGCCGGCCGACGGCGCCGACCACCGGCGGTCGGGCGGCGATCTCCTCCGCCGTGGCGGCGGCAAGCAGCGGCACCGGATTGTAGATGCGTTCCGTGCGGGCCGCCGGCGCGTGCCAGCGGCTGACCAGCGCCTCGACGATGCCGTCGGAGACGCCGACGAAGCGGCTGGCAACGAGGCGCAGCAGCGGCAGGCCATAGTAGGCGGCGGCCGACAGGCGGCCGGTCTTGTACTCCTCGAAGCCGTGATAGGAGACGACGAGCGGCGCCCGCGTCGGCGCCAGCGCCTTGGCGAGCGCCAGCTTGACGCAGGAGACCGACACGGCGGCGGCGATGACGTCGAAGCGCCGCCGGCGCATCAGGCGGGCGAGCTTCAGCACGGCGGCGCCGTGACGCGCGCCGACGTCGACCGCCTCGACCGCCGGATCGATCGGAATGCCCGGCATCCTCTCGTCGAAGGCGAAGACGACGCGGTGACCGCGCGCCGCCAGACCGGCCGCCAGGATCGACCAGACGCGCTCGGCGCCGCCGCCGCCGGAGGCGCGCGTATAAAGAAGGATATCGAGCTTCCGCATCTCGTCTCCGGAGCCGCTGCAACCGGTGCGAGGTTAGCCTTGCCGCCCTCGCCCGGCCAAGCGGAAAAACGGAAAAGCCGGCGTCCGCCTCGCCAAGGCGCTGCGGATCGGCTATCGAGACACGAGCCTCGCCCCGCCGGAGCCGTTCGTGTCCGCCATCCCTGCCCGCTCCACCGTCGGCCTCGGCATCTTCATGATGTTGCTCGGCGACTTCCTGTTCGCCGTCAACGATATCATGGGCAAGTGGCTGGCCGGCACCTTCCCGGCCGGCGAGATCGTGCTGATTCGCTCGCTCGCCGCCCTCGTCCTGCTGGCGCCGCTGCTTGTCAGGGGCGGCACGCCGACGCTCGTCCGGCTGGAACGGCCGGGCACGCAGCTGTCGCGCGTCGTGCTGGCCACGGCGGAGCTGGTGTTCTTCTACACGGCGGTCCGCTTCCTGCCGCTCGCCGACGTCATGACCTTCTATCTCGCCGGTCCGATCTACATTGCCGCAGTGTCGCCGTTTCTGCTCGGCGAGCGGGTGGGCGGCCGCCAGTGGCTGGCCATCGCCGTCGGCTTTGCCGGCGTGGTCTTCGTGCTGCAGCCGGGATCGGGCAGCCTCACCTGGGCGTCGCTGATCTCCATCGGCGGCTCGCTCTCCTACGCCATGATGGTGGTGCAGAGCCGCCAGCTGCGTGGCACACCCGACCGGGTGCTGGTGTTCTGGCAGACGGTAGGGGCGCTGCTCGTTGGCGCCGCGCTCGCCCCTTTCGGTTGGGTGACGCCGGGACCGGCCGACCTCCTGATGCTGGCCGCCCTCGGCATCGTCGCCATGGTGGCGCACCTCTCCATCGCCCGCTCGCTGAAGCTGGCGCCGGCCGCCGTGGTGGCGCCGATCCAGTATTCGCTGCTGCTCTGGGCGATCCTGTTCGGCTGGCTGGTGTTCGGCGACCGGCCGCGTCCGTCGATGCTGATCGGCGCGGCGGTGATCATCGTCGCCGGCCTGATGCTGGCGGGCGGGCGACGGGACAAGAGAGCCGGGACGGAAAGCCTCGACTGACACCCTGTCGGCGGCCGGCGAATGCCGCTATGATCCACACCCCTTGGTTTCAGCCCTTCAGGAGATTGTATCGATGCGGTCGTCCGTTTCCATCCTAGCGGTGTTGCTCGCCGGCCTGCCCGCCTTCGCCACGCCCGGCCTCGCCGCCTCCTGCAGCGCCAAGGGCGACGGCTTCGGCGCCTGGCTCGCCGGCTATGCCAAGACGCTGACCGACGCCGGCTTGCCGGCCGACGCGGTACGGTCGTCGCTCTCCGGCGTCGCCTTCGATCCGGCGGTGATCAAGAAGGACCGGGGACAGGGCGTCTTCTCGCAGACCTTCAGCGAATTCGCCGGACGCATGGTCAACAAGAACCGCCTGACGGTGGGCGCGCAGAAGATCAAGGCCAACGCCAGCCTGTTCTCCCGCATCGAGGCGCAATACGGCGTGCCGGCCGAGGTGATCGTCGCCGTCTGGGGCCTCGAGAGCGACTTCGGCGCCAATACCGGCGATTTCCCGACCATCCAGTCGCTGGCGACGCTCGCCTACGACTGCCGCCGCCCCGCCATGTTCCAGGCCGAACTCGGCGACGCCATCCGGATCGTGGCGCGCGGCGACCTCGCTCCGCCCGAGATGAAGGGCGCCTGGGCGGGCGAACTGGGGCAGACGCAGTTCCTGCCGTCCAACTATCTCCGCTACGCCGTCGACTTCGACGGCGACGGCCGCCGCAACCTGATCAGGAGCGCGCCCGACGTGCTGGCATCGACCGCCAACTATCTCCAGTCGCTTGGCTGGGCGCCCGGCCAGCCGTGGCTGGTCGAGGTCGACATTCCGGCCAACCTGCCTTGGGACCAGGCCGACCTGCCGATCAAGAAGCCGGCCGGCGAATGGCAGGCAATGGGTGTCCGGCCGGCCCATGGCGCCATCCCCAACGGTCTCGCCGCGCTCTACCTGCCGATGGGCCGCTTCGGACCTGCCTTCCTCGCCTACCACAATTTCGACGTGTATCTCGGCTGGAACGAGTCACTGGTCTACGCCACCACTGCCGCCTATTTCGCCACCCGTCTCACCGGCGCGCCGCCGGTCGGTCCCGGCAACGGCAAGGTCGAGGCGCTCGGCGCATCCGACATCGCCTTCATCCAGGGCGCGCTGGCCGCGCAGGGTTTCGACACCGGCCCCAAGGACGGCAAGCTCGGCCAGCGGACGCGCGAAGCAGTGCGCGGCTTCCAGCTGAGGGCCGGTCTGCCGGCCGACGGCTGGCCGGATTCGGCGCTGCTCAGGGCGTTACGTTGACGCATACGCCAGACCGCTTGCTGCCGCCGCTGCCCATCGACGCGCTGCTCGATGACATCAGAGCCTCGCTCGACGCCGACCCGCGCCTGGTGCTGGTCGCCGCGCCGGGCGCCGGCAAGACGACGCGGGTACCGCTCGCCCTCCTCGACGCTGCCTGGCGGCGGGGCAGGCTGATCGTCGTCGAGCCGCGCCGCATCGCCGCCCGCGCCGCGGCGGCGCGCATGGCCGTGAGCCTCGGCGAGGCGGTGGGCGGCACGGTCGGCTACCGCGTCCGCATGGATGCGAAGGTGTCGGCGAAGACGGTGATCGAGGTGGTCACCGAGGGCGTCTTCACGCGCATGGTGGTCGACGATCCCTCGCTCGACGGCGTGTCGGCGGTGCTGTTCGACGAGTTCCACGAGCGTTCGCTCGACGGCGACCTCGGTCTCGCGCTGACCCTCGACGGGGCGGCGCTCCGCGACGATCTGCGCATCCTCGTCATGAGCGCCACGCTCGACGGCCGCCGCGTGGCGGCGCTCCTCGGCAACGCGCCGGTGATCGAGAGTGCCGGCCGCGCCTTTCCGGTGGCGACGCGGCACGTCGACCGCGACCCGCTCCTGCGCTTCGAGGATCAGGTGGCCGCGGTGACGCTCAGGGCGCTCGGCGAGGAGGACGGCTCGGCGCTGGTGTTCCTGCCGGGGCAGGCGGAAGTCCGCCGCGTCGCCGAGCGGCTCGACGGCCGCCTGCCGGCCGGCGTGCGCCTCGCCCCGCTCTACGGCGCCCTGTCCAATGCCGAGCAGGACCTCGCCATCCGGCCCTGCCGGCCGCCGGAGCGCAAGGTGGTGCTGGCCACCGCCATCGCCGAGACGTCGCTAACCATCGACGGCGTGCGCCTCGTCGTCGACGGCGGCCTCGCCCGCGTGCCGAAATACGAGCCGGACACCGGCCTCACCCGGCTCGAGACGGTGCGGGTGTCGCGCGCCTCGGCCGACCAGCGGCGCGGCCGGGCCGGCCGCACCGAGCCGGGCGTCTGCTGGCGGCTGTGGGGCGAGGGCCAGACGGCGGCGCTGCAAGCCTATTCGACGCCGGAAATCCTGGAGGCCGACCTCAGCCAGCTGGTGCTCGACCTCGCCGCCGTCGGCATCAAGGACCCCGCCAGCCTCGCCTTCCTCGATCCGCCGCCCAAGCCGGCCTGGGACGAGGCGGTCCTCCTCCTCAAGGCGCTCGACGCCCTCGACGACGATGGCCGCATCACCGCCGAGGGCAAGGCGCTCGCCCGGCTGCCGCTGCCGCCGCGCCTCGCTCACATGATCCGCCGGGCGGCCGAACTGGGCGCCGGCCGCACGGCCGCTGACATCGCGGCCATCCTGACCGAGCAGGGGCTCGGCGGCGACGCCACCGACCTCGCCGACCGCCTCGCCCGCTTCCGTAGCGATCGCGGCGCGCGGGCGACCGACGCCCGTGCCATGGCGGCGAAATGGGCGAAGCTGGCGAGCGGCACGGCGGCGGCCGGCGCCCTCTCTCCCGGCGCCATCCTGGCGCTGGCCTATCCCGACCGCGTCGCCGAGGCGCGAGGACAGGCCGGCGCCTTTCGCCTGGCCAGTGGCCGCGGCGGTCTGGTCGAGGACCACGACCGGCTCGCCAAGGAGGACTACATCGTGGTGGCCGATCTGGCCGGCAAGGCCGAGCGGGCGCGCATCCGCCTCGCCGCCGCCATCTCCCGCGACGAGATCGAGGCGCTGTTTTCCGGCCATATCGTCGCCGAGACCACGCTGCTCTACGACCCAGTGGCCCGCGCCGTGCGCGCCCGCCGCGTCCGCCGGCTGGGCGCCGTCAGGCTCAACGAGGAACCGATCGCCGCCCCCGCCGGACCGGAGACCGTCGCGGCGCTCATTTCCGGCATCCGCAAGACCGGCGTCGACCGGCTCGGCTGGTCGAAAGAGCAGCGGCGGCTCCGCGAGCGCGTCGGCTTCCTCCACCGCACGGTGGGCGAGCCCTGGCCCAACCTGTCCGACGCCGATCTCACGGAGACGCTCGACGACTGGCTCGCCCCGTTCGCCGACGGCCTGACCCGGCTCGACGACATCGACGCGGCGCTGCTCGGCGCCGCCCTCGACCGGCTGGTTCCCTTCGGCCTCCGGCAGGAGATGGACCGGCTGATGCCCAGCCATTTCGAGGCGCCGACCGGCAGCCGCCTGCCCATCGACTACGGCGCCGACGGCGGCCCGGCCGTCGAGATCCGCGTGCAGGAGCTGTTCGGCCTCGACCGCCATCCGGCGATCGCCGGCGGCCGGGTGCCGCTGACGCTGGTGCTGACCTCGCCCGCCCATCGGCCGATCCAGACCACCAAGGACCTCCCAGGCTTCTGGCGCGGCTCGTGGAAGGACGTGGCCAAGGACCTCAGGGGCCGCTATCCCAAGCACCCCTGGCCGGATGATCCGATCGCCGCCGAGCCGACGCGACGAGCCAAGCCGCGCGGCACCTGATCAGCGGACGTTCAGCGTGACGTCGTAGGTGGTGTAGCTGTACTGCATCTGCGAGGTGTCGATCGGATAGCCGAGGTTGATCGACAGATAGTCGGTGCCGCGAAAGCCCTTGGCTGGGGTGTAGGAGATCTTGGTGCCGACGAACTTCCGCCCTTTGCAGTTAGGGCCGTTGGAAATGAAGGTCTCCGCACGGATGACCAGCTTGCCATGCGACGGCTCCTTCAGGACCTTGCTTCGATACTGGCCTACGGAAACGCAGGTATCGGTTGCGAGGTACAGCGTCTCGGACGCCGTCTCACCCGCTCTGATGTCGTAGGTCAGGTCCTCTGCCTGCGCGGCGGTGATCAGCGGCAGCAGTGCCGCCACGGCATAAAAGAAACGCATGAGCCCCCCTTACGCACTTCGTGCGCGATACGCGCATCGGCGATATTTCCAATTGTAACTGTTATCACCGGTTGCGAAGAGTGGCAATGCCCGTCAGGAAATCTCAGCCGGCGAACAGGCCAGCCGCCCGGATCTCCAGCGCGGCGCGGTCACCGATGCGCGGCGGCTCGCGGTCGGCTGGCGTCAGTGCCTCGATCAGCGCATCGCTGCCGTCGGCGCGGAAGCCGATGCGGCGCGACGAACCGGAGCGGTGCAGCGACACCACCGTCGCCCAGAGGCCCTCGCCGTCGCGGCGGAAGGCGACGTGCTCGGGCCGGACGTAGAGCCTGGCCGGCCCGTCGAACAGCAACGGCGGCAATTTCGGGATCGACACCTGCTGCTGGCCGACGAAGGGCCGGCCCTTGTCGATGCGGATGTCGAGGCGCACCGATTCGCCGATGAAGTCGAAGACGAAGGGCGTCGTCGGCCGGTCGTAGACGTCCTCGGGCGAGCCGACCTGCTCGACCTTGCCGGCGTTCATGACCACCACGCGGTCGGCGAGGTCGAGCGCCTCCTCCTGGTCGTGCGTCACAAACAGCGTGGTGTGGCCGGTGCGGTCGTGGAATTCCCGCAGCCAGAGGCGCAGCTCCTTGCGCACCTTGGCGTCGAGCGCGCCGAACGGCTCATCGAGCAGCAGCACGCGCGGCTCGACGGCCAGTGCCCGGGCGAGCGCCACCCGCTGGCGCTGGCCGCCGGACAACTGGCTGGGGTAGCGGCCGCCGTAGCCGGGCAACTGGATCAGCTCCAAGAGTTCCTCGACCCGCGCCCTGATCGCCGCGTCGGTCGGCCGGCTGCGGCGCGGCCGCACCCTGAGGCCGTAGGAAATGTTGTCGGCGATGCTGAGGTGCTTGAACAGCGCATAGTGCTGGAAGACGAAGCCGATCTGCCGCTCCTGCACGCTTTTCAGGCTGGCGTCCTCACCGCCGAACAGGATCTGGCCGGAGGACGGGATTTCGAGGCCGGCGACGCAGCGCAGCAGCGTCGTCTTGCCCGAGCCGGAGGGGCCGAGCAGCGCCAGAAGCTCGCCCGATTCGACCCGGAGGTCGACGCCGTGCAAAGCCGGCGTCGTGCCGAAGGTCTTCACGAGATTGCGGATGTCGAGTTCCATGGAGCTTTCCGTCAGTGGCGATGGCCGGCAGCGAGATCGCCGGCGTAGCGATGTTCCAGCCAGGACTTGATGCCGAGCGTCACCAGCGCCAGGGCGGCGAGCAGCGAGGCGACGGCGAAGGCGGCGACGAACTGGTATTCGTTGTAGAGGATCTCGATGTGCAGCGGCATGGTGTTGGTGTAGCCGCGGATGTGGCCGGAGACCACCGACACCGCCCCGAACTCGCCCATGGCGCGGGCGTTGCAGAGCAGCACGCCGTAGAGCAGCGCCCATTTGACGTTGGGCAGCGTCACCGTCCAGAACATGCGGAATCCGGAGGCGCCAAGCGTCAGCGCCGCCTCCTCGTCGGCGTTGCCAAGCTCCTCCATCAGCGGGATCAGCTCGCGGGCGATGAACGGGAAGGTGACGAAGATCGTCGCCATCACCAGGCCGGGCAGCGCGAAGATGATCTGGATGCCGGCCCATTGCAGCAGGCCGCCGAACAGGCCGTGGCTGGCGTAAAGCAGTACGTAGACAAGGCCGGCCACCACCGGCGACACCGAGAACGGCAGGTCGATCAGCGTCACCAGGAAGGCCTTGCCGCGGAAGTCGAACTTGGCGACCGCCCAGGCGGCGGCGACGCCGAACACCAGATTGGCCGGCACGGCGATGGCGGCGACCACCAGCGTCAGGATGATGGCGTCGACGGCGGCCGGGTCGGCGAAGGCCTGGAGGAAGGCGCCGGCCCCCTTGCGGAAGGCCTCCATGAACACGGTGACCAGCGGCAGAAGCAGGAACAGGCCGAGGAAGCCGACCGCCAGGCCGATCAACAGGCGCCTGACCCAGGGCGCCTCCTCGGTCGGCAGGCGGCGCGCCGGCGGCCGGGCGTCGACCGCGTCAACAGTCTCGTCCGTCGACACGGCGAAGACGACGGAGCCGTCAGACATGGCCGTACCTCGCGCGCGCCCGGGCCTGGATCAGGTTGATGAGGAGCAGCGTCGCGAAGCTGATGGCCAGCATGATGGCCGCGACGGCGGTGGCGCCGGCATAGTCGAACTCCTCCAGCTTGATGACGATGAGCAGCGGGGCGATCTCCGAGACATAGGGGATGTTGCCGGCGATGAAGATCACCGAGCCGTATTCGCCGACCGCCCGGGCGAAGGCCAGCGCGAAGCCGGTGAGGATGGCCGGGGTGAGAGGCGGCAACACCACCGAGGCGATGGTGCGGAGCCGGCCGGCGCCGAGCGTCGCCGCCGCCTCCTCGAGTTCGCGATCAAGCTCGCCGAGCACCGGCTGCACGGTGCGGACGATGAACGGCAGGCCGACGAACACCAGCGCCAGGAACACGCCGGCCGGCGTGAAGGCGATCTTGAGGCCGGCGAGCGCCGCGATGGAGCCGATCCAGCCCTTCGGCGCATAAAGCGCGGTCAGCGCGATGCCGGCCACCGCCGTCGGCAGGGCGAAAGGCAGATCGATGATGGCGTCGAAGAAGCGGCGACCGGGAAAGTCGTAGCGCACCAGCACCCAGGCGATCAGCAGACCGAAGGGCACGTTGAAGGCGGCGGCGGCAAGGCTGGTCAGGAACGACAGGCGCAGCGCGGCCAGCGTGCGGCTGTCGAGCGCCAGCGCGACGATCTCATGCACCCCCAGCGAAGAAGCCCGGAAGAGCAGGGCGCCAATCGGCAACAGCACGATCAGCGTCAGGTAGAGCAGCGTGAACAGGATCGTCAGCCGGAATCCCGGCAGCACGCTGGGCTTGACGAAGGGGGCGGTCGGGGTCATCGGCCTCTCTTTCGGCAGGCGCCGGCCGGTCGGGATCGCCCGGCCGGCCAGCGTCGAGGTCGCGTTCGGTCAGCGGAAAGAGGAAGCCCGGCGGCGCGGTGGCGATCCACATGGCATCCTCCTCCGTTTCCGTCATTGGGCGGGCTTGTAGATCTGGTCGAATACGCCGCCGTCGCCGAAGTGGTAGGGCTGCGCCTTGGCCCAGCCGCCGAACAGCGGATCGTCGATGCTGACGAGCTTCAGTTCCGGGATGTTCTTCAGCAGCCCAGGATCGACCAGCTTCGGCTCGGACGGCCGGTAGTGGTACCTGGCGGCCAGCGTCTGGCCCTCGGCCGAATAGAGGTATTCGAGATAGGCGCGCGCTTGCCTTTCGGTACCGTTGGCCTTGGCGTTCTCCTCGACCACGGCGACCGGCGGCTCGGCCAGGATCGACTGCGGCGGCACGACGATGTCGAAGTTGTCGGCGCCGAACTCGTCGAGGGCGAGGAAGGCCTCGTTCTCCCAGGCCAGCAGCACGTCGCCAAGCTCGCGCTGGGCGAAGGTAACCGTCGAGCCACGGGCGCCGGTGTCGAGCACCGGCACATGCCGGAACAGGGTGGTGATGTAGTCGCGGATCTTCGCCTCGTCGCCGCCGTACTGGCCGGCCGCCCAGGCCCAGGCGGCGAGGTAGTTCCAGCGGGCGCCGCCCGAGGTCTTAGGGTTGGGGGTGATTACCTCGACGCCGTCCTTCACCAGGTCGCCCCAGTCGTGGATGCCCTTGGGATTGCCCTTGCGCACCAGGAAAACGATGGTCGAGGTGTATGGCGCGGAATTGTGCGGCAGCTTGCCGCGCCAGTCGGCCGGGATCTTGCCAGTCTTCTCGACGATGGCGTTGATGTCGCTTTCGAGCGCCAGCGTCACCACGTCGGCCGGCAGGCCGTCGATGACGGCGCGCGCCTGCTTGCCGGAGCCGCCGTGCGAGGCGCGAATGGTGATGTCCTCGCCGGTCTCGGCCTTCCAGTGGGCGGCGAAAGCCTTGTTGTAGGCCTCATAAAACTCGCGCGTCGGGTCGTAGGAGACGTTGGTCAGCGTCACCGCCTGGGCGGGCGCGGCAAGGGCGAGCGGCCCGGCGATCAGGGCGGCAGCGATCAGTCCCAGGAGTTTCGAGCGTCTCATGCTTCCGGTCTCCAGCTTCGAGCGATGCCTTGGCATCGCGCCTCTCGGGAGCTAGGTCGCCTCTCGGCCGTCGCAGCGCTTCCCGACAGGCTGAAATCCTAAGTGGACGACTTCAATTAGCAAGAGATAGGATTCCCTCCGGAATGGCCCGATTGTAAAATTTCCTTCCGATACTGTCGCCCATTCGGGCTGCCAAGGCAACATGCTTCCCGGAAGCGGGCCCTTTCCGGTGGGATTTTCCTGTCCGATCAGCGGCGGAGGGCGTCGCGGACGAGGCGGACCGCTCGCGGCAGCAAGGCCCGGAACGATCCTTCCGGCGCCCGCCGCAACAGCGACAGCGACGGAAAGCGGGGCGACCTCTCCCCATCCATTCCCCATATCCAGCCGGCAACCGAGGGCAGCAGCGCGACGCCCGGCCGGTCGAGCGCGCCGGCGAGGCGGAGCGGCAGGCCATCGACGGCGATCACCGCGTCGAGCCGGGCAATCAGCGCGGCGCCGTCGACGCGGGCATCGACGCCCGCCTCGAAATCCGGGCCGGGATGCTCGATGCGCACCGGCGTGCCCGTCACCTCCCAGCCGGACGCCGCCCCCGACGCACGGGCGATCGTCGAGGCCGGCAGCCGTTCGAGGGCGACAAAGCGCAGGTCGTCGAGGCCGGCGAGCGGCGCCAGGTCGGCCGGATCGAGCCCGTTGCCCCAGGCAAGACCGACGACCGGCTTGCCCTTGCCGAGACCGAGCCGGGCGCTCCAGCGGTCGGCGAGTGCCGGTTCTGGAGCGAGCAGCGGGCCGTGCGGCACAAAACTGCCGGCCGTCAGGCCGAGCCGGTGCGGCAGGCCGGCCAGCGATACCGCCGCGGCGGCCGGCGTCTCGTCGGTAACCGCGCGGTCGACGCCGGCGAGCGAGGCGGCGAGGCGGGCGAAGGGCTTCGGCACGGAGAGCACCAGCTCGGCGACCAGCGAGCGGGCGAGCGGCAGCGCCGACGCCAGAGCAAGGAGATCGAGCGGGTCGGCGCCGGCTACGACGAGCAGCGGGCCGGCAAGCGGCCGGCCATCCCAGGCCGGCAGGCGGGCGGCCCAGGGCGGCAGCGCGGCGCCAGCCAGCGCGTCGAGTTCGGCAAAGCCGCCGGCCATGTCGCCGATGGCGCAGAGGGCGGCGGCCCGGTCGGCGCGCGGGGCGGCATCGCCGAGCCGGCGGAAGGCGGCGATGGCGTCGAGCGGCCGGCCGGCGGCGGCAAGCGCCGAGCCGATGTCGCGGCGGGCCCGCGGTTCAGCCGGATCGAGCCGCAGCGCCGCCTCGAACACCTCGACGGCGCCGGCGGCATCGCCGGCGGCGAGACGCGCCGCGCCGAGGCGGGCGGCGATTGCGGCATCGAGCGGGCGGGCGGCGCGGGCCCGCTCGAAGGCGGCGGCCGCCTCGACAAGCCGGGAGGTGGCGGCCAGCGCCTCGCCGAGCGCCAGGGCGACGTCAGCGCGGCCCGGCTCGGTGCGGTCGGCACGCGCCAGGAAGATGACGGCGCGGGCGTGATCGCCGCCCTCGCGGCAGGCCTGGGCGGCGCCCAGCATCGCCCCGACGTGATCGGGCGACCGGGCGAGCGCCACCTCGTAAAGGGCGACCGCCTCGATCCACTTGTGGGCCGCCTCGGCGGCGGCGGCGCGGGTCAGCAGCTGATCGATCATCGCTTCGCTCATGGCATCAACCTTTCGCGGGCAAGCTCGCGAAGGAGGCCGGCGAGGTCGCCACCCCGGCGGAGGAGGCGGGCGGCCGGATACCAGGGCGAGCCGCCCTCGCCGCCCAGAAGCCAGTCGTCGGCCGGCGGATCGATCACCACGGTCGGCCTGAGGAGCGTCGCCGCGAGATGGGCGGTGGCCGAAGCCGGCGCCACCACCGCGTCGAGCGCCGAAATAGCCGCTGCCGTCTCGACGAGACCGCCGAGCCGGGCGCCGAGCGATTCGACGACAAGGCCGGGCGGCAGCGCGGCGAGCATCGCCCGGCCGGCGCGGCGATCGAGGGCGACGAAGCTGACGCCATCGAGGCCGGCCAGCGGCGCGTAAAGGGCGGCGTCCTCGGCGCTCCGCCAGTAGAGGCCGACCGTGAAGCGGTCGCCGAAGGTGCGGCGCCAGGCGTCGACGCGCAGCGGATCGGGCCGGAAGGCGGCCGGTGGCGGCAGGCCGGCCCGGTCGATGCCGAGGACGTGCGGCAGGCTGAGGAGCGGTACCTCCAAGTCGTGCGGCGGCAGGCGGCGGCCCTGCTCGACGATCGTGACCTCACCGGCGAGATCGAGCCGACGATAGAGGTCGGTGAGCGCCGGCCGCACCTCGACCACCAGCCGGGCGCCGCGCGCCGCCACCTGCGGCAGGAAGCGGGCGAAGGCGATGTCGGCGCCGAGCGCCGGCTCGCCGTGGACGAGCAGCGTGCGGCCGGCGATGTCCTCGCCGGTCCAGCGCGGCACGTCGAAGCGGCGCGGCAGAAATTGCGCGGCCTGCCAGCGGATTTCGCGGCGGGCGAAGCCGCGACGGTAGTCGCCGGCGATGAGCAGCGCCTCCGCCTCGTCGAGAGCAAGTTCGGGATCGGCCGGCGCCAGCGCCACGGCACGGTCGTAGGCGGCCAGCGCCTCACGCGGCCGGCCGAGCGCGATCAGCGCACGGCCGACGGCGCGGTGGGCGCGAGCGACATCGGGCCGGAGTTCGGCCGCCCGCTCGGCATGGGCGAGCGCCTCGTCGGCACGCCCGGCGATCCGCTCGACCTCGGACAGTTCGGCGAACCGCTCGGCGGTGGGCGCCTCGGCGATCAGCGCGGCGAGGATCTGGCCGGCCCGGTCGCGCTCGCCGACGCCGAGAAGGGCGGCGGCCAGCCGCTGGCGCAGCTCCGGATCGGTGGCGCCGGCGGCGACGGCGTCGCCGATCAACAGGACGGCGCGGTGGTCGTCGCGGCGGGCAAGCGCCTCGAGGCCGGCGCGGGCGAGTGTCGCGGCGGCGTCGGGCTGGTCGGCAAGGGCGACGGGCGGCGGGGGATCGGACCGGTAGGGAACGGCGCGGTCGCCGGCCGCGAAGGCGGCGAGCGCCGCCGCGAGACGCTGCGACGGGCCGGACGAGTCCGCTTCGCCGGGCCGGCGGCGGAACAGGCGGATCGACGGGAACCAAGGCGTGCGGCCGTCCCTCTCCAGCCACAGCCAGTCGTCGCGATCCGGGCCGAGGACAAAGGCCGGGCGGCCGATGGCGCCGGCCAGCACGGCGACTGGGCTCGTCGCCGGCGCCACGACGGCATCGAGGTTGGGCAGCGCGGCGGCGACGGCGGCGAGGTCGGCGTCGAGATCGACCAATACGATGCCGGAGAGCGGCGGGAGTTCGAGGCTGCCGGGCGCCACGCCGACGCGGAAGCCGTCGACACCGGCGAGTGGCAATGCGGCGTCGGTGACGGCGGCCGGATCGGGCGTCAGGCAGCGGCTGCCGGATGCGAGGCCGCCGACGCCGAGGCCGAACAGCGCCGGCAGGCTCATGATCGGCAGATGCAGGGCATCGGTGGGCCCGTCTATGCCGTCGAGGCCGGCAACACCGGCGAGCAGCGGCGCCAGTTCGTCAGCGCCGGCGACACCGACGTGGTTCGCGCCGACCGCCTTCAGGCGCGGCACGAAACGCAGGAAGCGCAGGAGGACACCGGCGTCGCCCTCGGCCGTCAGCACCACCGGGCGTCCGGCGATATCCGCCAAGACCGGCAGGACAGCAGCGTGTCGGCCCTCGAATTCGACAAGGCCGGCCGCGAAGTCGCCGGAAGCGAGCAGCAGTTCGCCGAGCAGGGCACGGGCGGATGGCGACGGCCGGCGGGCGACGAGGCGGCGCAGCACGCCGATCGCCTCGGCAACGCGGCCGGCGTCATGCAGGGCATGGGCGTAGTCGATCGCCGCCTGGGCATGGCCGTCATCGCGCGCCACGGCGCTTTTCAGGAAATGCAGCGCGACACCGGTGTCACCGGCGGTCAGGGCGAGGCGGCCGAGGCCGAGACGGGCGTCGGCGCTGTCTTCGATGACGGCGGCCCGCTCGAAGGCGCGGCCGGCGGCGCGGTCGTCGCCCAACCGGCGCAGTGCCTCGCCCCAGGCCACCAGCAGGTCGACCCGGCGCGGCGCCGCCTGCACCGCCTGCCGAAGGGCGAATTCCGCCTTGGCCGGCTCGCCGAGCGCCGCCAGCGCGGCCGCGCGGGTCGCCAATGCGACAACAGAGGCGGGATCGGCGCCGAGCGCCTGCTCGGCATGGCGGAGCGCGGCGGCGGGATTGCCGTGTTCGAGATCGCGGCGGGCGGCGAGACGCAGCAGCGGCCCGTGGCGCGGCCCGGCGGCAAGGCCGGCGGCGAGCGCCCGGTCGGCGTCGGCCGGATCGTCCAGGCGGAGCAGCAACCCGGCGAGCCGGGCCCAGGCGTCGGGATCGGCCGGGCGCAGCGCCGCGAGGCGCAGGGCGAAGGGCAACGCGCTTAGGGCGGCGGCGGCGCCGTCCACCCCCTCGGCCACCTCGGCGAGCCGGCGCAGCGCGGCGATGTCGGAAAGGCCCGGCGCGGCGAGCGCCGCCGCTTCAGTGGCCAGCGCTTCCGCCACGCCCTGCCAGGCGGGGCCGGCGGCACGGAACAGGCGGGCGGCGGGATACCAGCGGCTGAGGTGGCCCTCCGATCCCCATATCCAGTGCGGCGCGGCGTCGATGAGCAGCCAGAGCGGCACGCCGAGACTGCCGGCGGCATGCGCCACGGCGCCATCGGTGGCGATGACGAGATCGAGGCCGGCGAGCGTCGGTGGATCGGCGTCGATCGGCTCGCCGCCAAGCTGCCGGGCCGCCGCGTCGTCGAGCGCCAGCAGGCGGACGCCGGGAAAGGCGCACCGCAGCGCCGCGACGATCGTTGCCGGCGCGTCGGGCGCCAGCGCCAGGCCGATCGCCCCGCCCGGTGTCCGTGCCACCGGGCGGGGAAGCGGCGGCGGCACGTCGTCGGGGTCAAGGTCGAGGACGGCCGGTACCGAGGCGAGCGGCAGCACGACATCGTGCGGCGACGGCGACGCGACATCGGCGAGCGGCAGATTGCCGAAGGCGGCGGCAAAGGCGGTGAGCCGGGGCAACTGTTCGGCCGGCGCAGCCAGCGTCAGCGACAGCACGCGGGCGGCGAGCGTCGGCAGCAGGCGGCCAAAGGCCAGCGTGTCGCACTCGGTCTCCCCTGCAACGACCAGCAGCCGGGCGGCCGGCAGGCGGGCGCCGTCCCACAGAGGGCGGACGGAAGCATCCGGCGTCCCAGGCCGGCATCCCTCGTCGATCGTCGGGTCCTCGTCCAGTTTCAGCTCCAGATGCCGCCCGTCCGTCCAGGCTGCCGTTCCATGGCACGAACGCTCTGATTCGGAGCCGATTATAGTCGTTCTTGCCGGCGGCGACGGCTCCACCGCCGCCGTCTGTCGCCGCCGTGCCACAGTCCGGCCGCGTTTCAACGTTCCTTAACAGGGGAAAAGCTATGCTCGCCGTCCCGCTGCCTCAGGCTGGGTGGCCGGAGTCTGGAACCCTCGCATGACCGATATCGCCGACAACACCGCCCAGAAGACCTCCAGGGCCTTCCTCCTGCCCGCCATCGACAACGACTTCCTCCTGTCGGATTCGATGCGCGGCGTCCGCTTCCTGCTCGAATATTCCAAGGCCGAGCAGACGCTGAAGGCCTGGGGTATCCGCTCGACGCTGGTGGTGTTCGGCTCGGCTCGCGTCCACGAGAACGGCGACCCGCTGCACAATCGCTGGTACGCGACGGCGCGCGAGTTCGGCCGCATCGCCTCCGAGCGCGGCGGTGCCGTCAACCGCACCGACGGCTTCTTCGACAACGTCATCGCCACCGGTGGCGGTCCCGGCATCATGGAGGCGGCCAATCGCGGCGCCCGCGATGCCGGTGCGCCGACCATCGGCTTCAACATCACGCTGCCGCACGAGCAGGAGCCCAACGGCTACACCACGCCGCAGCTCACCTTCCGCTTCCACTATTTCGCCATGCGCAAGATGCATCTCGCCATGCGCGCCAACGCGCTGGTGGTGTTCCCCGGCGGTTTCGGCACCTTCGACGAGTTGTTCGAACTCCTGACGCTGACCCAGACGCACAAGGGCACGCGCATCCCGGTGGTGCTGGTCGATTCGGAATACTGGCACAAGGTGATCAACTTCGAGGCGCTGGCCGACTACGGCATGATCAATCCCGAGGACATCAACCTCGTGCGCTTCGCCGAGACGGCCGAGGAGATCTGGGGCTATCTCGAAGCCGAGAATCTCGGCTCGCACCGCAACCGCGACAAGGCTCGCTACGGCGAGGGCGTGCTGACGCGCCCGTCGCCGGTGCCGGAATGACCGGCGGCGCCCTGACGGCGGGATAACCGGGCCGACCGGGCATTTGCCGCGTGAAAAGCGGCGCGGCCTTTGCTAGCGTCCGCCGTCATGACCGACGCTGAAGCCCTCCCCGACGACCGGACCGCCGACGCGGCGACGCCCGCCATGGCGCAGTATATCGAGATCAAGGCGGCCAACCCCGACTGCCTGTTGTTCTACCGGATGGGCGACTTCTACGAGATGTTCTTCGAGGACGCCGAGGTGGCCTCGCGGGCGCTCGGCATCACGCTGACCAAGCGCGGCCGCTATCGCGGCGTCGATATCCCGCTCTGCGGCGTGCCGGTGCATGCCGCCGACGACTATCTGCAGCGGCTGATCGCTCTCGGCCACCGAGTCGCCGTCTGCGAGCAGATGGAGGACCCGGCCGAGGCCCGGAAACGCGGCTCGAAATCGGTCGTCCGGCGCGACGTCGTCCGTCTGGTCACCCCCGGCACGCTGACCGAGGACAACCTCCTCGACGCCCGCCGTTCCAACTATCTCGCCGCCGTCGCCCGCCAGAAGGGCGTCGACAGCGCCGCCGACACCTTCGCCGTCGCCTGGGCCGACATGTCGACCGGCGCCTTCCGCCTCGCCGAGACGACGGCCGCCGCCGTGCCGGCCCTGCTCGCCCGCATCGAGCCGCGCGAGTTGCTCGCCGCCGACAGCCTGTTCGACGACGACGAACTGAGGCGCACCTTCAAGGCGGCCAGCCCGGCCGCGGTGCCGCTGCCGCGCGCCTTCTTCGACGGCGCCACCGCCGAGCACCGGCTCTGCGGCTTCTTCTCGGTCGCCTCGCTCGACGCCTTCGGCACGTTCACGCGGCTCGAACTGACCGCCGCCGCCGCCATTGTCGCCTATGTCGACAAGACGCAGGTCGGCAACCGGCCGCCGCTCGACCCGCCGGCCCGTGAAACCCTCGGCGGCGCACTGGCCATCGACGCGGCGAGCCGCGCCAATCTCGAACTCTGCCGCACGCTGTCCGGCGAGCGGCGCGGCTCGCTGCTCCACGCCATCGACCGCACGGTGTCGGGGGCCGGCGCCCGGCTCCTCGCCGACCGCCTGGCGGCGCCGCTCGCCGACCCCCAGGCGATCCGCGAGCGGCTCGACGCCGTCGATTATTTCCTCGCCGAGACGACGCTCCGGGCGCGGCTGCGCCGCGACCTCGCCGGCGTGCCCGACATGGCGCGGGCGCTGACCCGCGTCAGTCTCGACCGCGGCGGCCCGCGCGACCTCGCGGCCATCGCCGACGGGCTGATCGCCGCCGCCCGCCTCGCCGACGATCTCGCCGAAGCCGTCGCCACCGGCCCGGAGATCAGCCGCATCGCCGACGGCCTCAGGGCGGTGCCGGCCGATCTGGCCGGCCAACTGCAAGCGGCGCTCGACGATGAGCTGCCGCTGCTGAAGCGCGACGGCGGCTTCGTGCGGCCCGGCTTTCGGCCCGATCTCGACGAGGCGCGCGCCTTGCGCGACGAGAGCCGCAAGGTGATCGCCGCGCTGCAGCAGACCTATGCCGAGGAGAGCGGCATCAAGCCGCTGAAGGTGAAGCACAACGGCGTGCTCGGCTATTTCGTCGAGGTGCCGGCCGCCTACGGCCAGGCCATGACCTCCGAGCCGCTCAACCGGCTGTTCATCCATCGCCAGACCATGGCCGGCGCCATGCGCTTCTCGACCACCGAGCTGTCGGCGCTGGAAGGCCGCATCGCCTCGGCGGCCGAGCGGGCGCTGGCCGTCGAGCTTGCCGTGTTCGCCGATCTCGCGCGGGCGACGGTGGAGGCCGGCGCCGCCATAAAACGGGCCGCCGAGATGCTGGCCGCCCTCGACGTCGCCACATCGCTCTCCGAACTCGCCGCCGCCGAGGGCTACGTGCGGCCGCGCGTCGACGACAGCCTGACCTTCCGCATCGACGGCGGCCGCCATCCGGTGGTCGAGCAGATGCTGCGCGAGGACGGCGGCGCCTTCGTCGCCAACGGCTGCGATCTCGGCCCGTCCGGCAGTGGCGAGGCGGCCGGCCGGCTGTGGCTGGTCACCGGCCCCAACATGGCCGGCAAGTCGACCTTCCTCAGGCAGAACGCGCTGATCGCCGTGCTGGCCCAGATGGGCTCCTTCGTGCCGGCGCGGTCGGCGCATATCGGTGTCGTCGACCGGCTGTTCTCCCGCGTCGGCGCCGCCGACGACCTCGCCCGCGGCCGCTCGACCTTCATGGTCGAGATGATCGAGACGGCGGCCATCCTCAACCAGGCCGGTCCTCGTTCATTCGTCATCCTCGACGAGATCGGCCGCGGCACCGCCACCTACGACGGCCTGTCCATCGCCTGGGCAACTATCGAGCACCTCAACGAGGCCAACCGCTGCCGCACGCTGTTCGCGACGCACTATCACGAGCTGACCGCCCTCTCCGAGCGGCTGCCGCGCATCGTCAACGCCACCGTCAAGGTGAAGGAATGGCGCGGCGACGTCGTCTTCCTGCACGAGATCGTGCCCGGCTCGGCCGACCGCTCCTACGGCATTCAGGTGGCCAAGCTGGCCGGTCTGCCGCGGCCAGTGATCGAGCGGGCGCGCGCCGTGCTGGCCGAACTGGAGAAATCCGGCGGCAACAACGCCGCCTCGATGCTCGACGACCTGCCGCTGTTCTCGTTGGCCCGTCGTCCGACTTCGGACGCACCGGCCGAGGCGCCGCCCGACCCGGCGGAGGCCGAGCTTCTCCGGGCGATCGACGCGCTGGCGCCCGATGAACTCACCCCGCGCGAGGCGCTGGAAGCGCTCTATCGCCTGAAGGCGCTGCATGGCGCCATCGGGCGGCACGGTTGATTGTTGGCGGCGCGCCGACTATCGATCTCGTCAGGGAGTCGCGTCCGCCGTCCAGAAGGTGATTGCCGCCGATGATCAAGTTTCCGGAAGCCGCCTCCCTGATCGACGAGCGGGCGCTCAACGCCGAGATGGCCGCCATTTTCCAGCGGGCGACGCTGTCCGGCGCCGATCCGCGGCCCGAGCTGCTGGCCGCCCTGAAGCGGGCCAACCAGCAGGGACGGGCGGCGGCGCGCGACCGGCTGCGCAACGACCGCGACGGCGTCGGCTGCGCCCGCCGGCTGTCGGCGCTGGTCGACCTGCTGATCCGCGTCATCCATCATCATACCATCACCCGCGTCTTTCCCGGCTGCGACGACAGGATCGCCGTCGTGGCGGTCGGCGGCTACGGCCGCGCCACGCTGGCGCCGTCGTCGGATGTCGATCTCCTGTTCCTCTTGCCGCCGAAGCCGCAGCCGCTGGCCGACAAGGTGCTGGAGCACATCCTGTATTTCCTCTGGGACATCGGCTTCAAGGTCGGGCACTCGACGCGGCGCGTCGAGGACTGCATCCGGCTCGGCCGCGCCGACATGACCATCCGCACGGCGCTCCTGGAAGCGCGCTTCATCCTCGGCGACCGCGACCTCTACGCCGAGATGGTCAGCCGCTTCGACGCCGAGGTGGTGAGGGGCACCGGCCCCGAGTTCATCCAAGCCAAGCTGGCCGAGCGTGACGAGCGCCACCGCCGGGCAGGCACCTCGCGCTATCTTGTCGAGCCCAACGTCAAGGACGGCAAGGGCGGCCTTCGGGACCTGCACACGCTGTTCTGGATCGCCAAATACTTCTACCGCGCCTTCAGTGCCGACGAACTGGTCAAGCACGGCGTGTTCTCGCTCAAGGAGCTTCAGCGCTTCCACAAGTGCGAGGAGTTCCTGTGGGCGGTGCGCTGCAACCTCCACTTCGTCACCAACCGCGCCGACGACCGGCTCGGCTTCGAGAACCAGCGCGAGATCGCCGAACTGCTCGGCTATCAGGAACACCCCGGCCTCGAACCGGTCGAGCGCTTCATGAAGCACTATTTCCTGGTGGCGAAAGACGTCGGCGATCTCACCCGCATCTTCTGCGCGGCGCTCGAGGAGATGCACGCCAAGCCCAAGCCGATGCTCGACCGGGTGCTGCACCACACCTTCCGCCGGCGCAAGAAGTCGCTGCCCGGCACGCCGCAGTTCATCATCGACAACGACCGCCTGTCGGTGACCGACGAGCGGGTGTTCGAGCGCGATCCGGTCAACCTCATCAGGATCTTCGCCGTCGCCGACCGCACCGGCCTCGACTTCCACCCCGACGCGCTGAAGCTGATCACCCGATCCCTGCGACTGATCGACGCCGACCTCCGGGACAACGAGGAGGCCAACCGCCTGTTCCTCGACGTGCTCAGCTCCAAGAAGCACGCCGAGACGGTGCTGCGGGCGATGAACGAGACCGGCGTGCTCGGCCGCTTCATCCACGAGTTCGGCCGCGTCGTGGCGATGATGCAGTTCAACATGTATCATCACTACACCGTCGACGAGCACACGCTCCGGGCGATCGGCCTCTTGACCCAGATCGAGCGCGGCGAGGACCAGAACGACCATCCGCTGGCCACCGAGCTGTTCCCGACCATCGCCAACCGCAAGCTGCTCTACCTCGCGCTGTTCCTGCACGACATCGCCAAGGGCCGCGTCGAGGACCATTCGACCGCCGGCGCCAAGATCGCCCGCCGCCTCGGCCCGCGCTTCGGCTTCTCGCCCGGCGAGACCGACCAGCTGGCCTGGCTGGTCGAGAACCATCTGGTGATGTCGATGATCGCCCAGTCGCGCGACCTCTCCGACCGCCAGACCATCCGCGACTTCGCCGCCGTGGTGCAGACGGTGGAAAAGCTGCGCATGCTGCTGCTGCTCACCGTCGCCGACATCAAGGCGGTCGGCCCCGGCGTCTGGAACGGCTGGAAGGGCCAGCTTCTGAGGACGCTGTTCTACGAGACCGAACCCTATCTGCTCGGCGGCCATTCCAAGCTGTCGCGCGACCAGCGCGTCGCCGCCGCCAAAGCCGAGCTTGCCGCCGAATTGACCGACTGGAGCGAGGACGAACTCGCCGACTACGGCGGCCGTCACTTCGCCCCCTACTGGCTGAGGGTCGACCTGCCCGAGAAGGTGATGCACGCCCGCCTTCTCAAGTCCATGGCGGGCACCGGCCGGCGGCTCGCCACCGCCTATTCGACCAAGAAGTTCGAGGCGATCACCGAGCTGGTGGTGGTGGCGCCCGACCATCCGCGGCTCCTCTCCACCATCACCGGCGCCTGCGCGGCGGCCGGCGTCAACATCGCCGACGCCCAGATCTACACCACCACCGACGGCCTCGCCCTCGACACCATCCTGATCAACCGCGAGTTCCCCGAGGACGCCGACGAGTTCCGCCGCGCCGACCGCGTGCTGAAGATGATCGAGGCGGCGCTGGAAGGCCGCGAGAGGCTGCCGGAGATCGTCGCCCGCCGCGTCGGCCAGCGCAAGCCGAGCAAGGCGTTCAGCGTGCCGACCGACATCCGCTTCGACAACACGCTGTCGGCCAGCCTGTCGGTGCTGGAAGTGTCCTGCCTCGATCGGCCGGGCCTGCTCTACGACGTGACCACGGCGATGAGCGACCTCAACCTCAACATCGCCTCGGCGCATATCGCCACCTTCGGCGAGCGGGTGGTCGACGTGTTCTACGTCACCGACCTCACCAAGCTGAAAATCCAGTCCGGCGCCAAGCAGGCGGCGATCCGCCGACGCATTCTTGCCGCCGTCGACGGCGAGGATGCCCATCCGCCGAAGAAGGCCGCCGGAGATTGAACGCCCCCATGAGCAAAACCCGATGAGTCTGGTCAAGAACTTCGTGACGGTGGGCGGCGCCACGCTGTCCTCGCGCCTGCTCGGCTTCGTGCGCGACGTGTTCATGGCCAACATGCTGGGTTCCGGGCCGATCGCCGACGCCTTCTTCGTCGCCTTCCGCCTGCCCAACCTGTTCCGCCGGCTGTTCGCCGAGGGCGCCTTCTCCTCGGCCTTCGTGCCGCTATTCGGCCGGGCGCTGCACGAGGGGGGCAAGGTTTCGGCCCGGGCGCTGGCCGAGGACATCCTCGCCGTGTTCCTCCTGGCCCTCGTCGTCGTCACGGCGCTGGCCGAGGTCGGCGCGCCCTGGCTGGTCGGCATCCTCGCCCCCGGCTTCGTCGCCGATCCCGACAAGTTCGCCGCCGCCGAGTTCATGACGCGGGTGATGTTCCCCTATCTCGCCTGCATGTCCTTGACCGCCATGGCGGCCGGCATGCTGCAATCCTTCGGTCGCTTCGCCGTCGCCGCCTTCGCGCCGTCGCTGCTCAACGTCATCCTGGTGGCGGCGCTGGTGCTGATCTGGTGGCAGAACTGGGCCGGCACGCCGGAGGCCGCCTATACGCTGAGCTGGGCAGTTTTTATTTCTGGCATTGTGCAATTAATTGCCGTCGGCGGCTCGCTGTGGTGGATCGGCTTTCCGATGTCGTTCACCCGGCCGCGCTACAACGGCAACGTCCGCCGCTTCGTGACGCTCGGTATCCCCGGCGTGATCTCCGGCGGCATCACCCAGATCAACATCGTGGTCGGCACCATCATCGCCTCGATGCAGGCGAGCGCCGTGTCCTGGCTGTACTTCGCCGACCGCATCTACCAGCTGCCGCTCGGGGTGATCGGCGTCGCCATCGGCGTGGTGCTGCTGCCCGACCTCACCCGCCGCGTGCGCGGCGACAGCCTGGACAGCATCTTCCACACCCAGAACCGGGCGCTGGAATTCGCCATGGCGCTGACGCTGCCGGCCACCGTCGCCCTCTGCGCCATTCCCTACACCATCATGCGCGTGCTGTTCGAGCGCGGCGCCTTCACCGCCGCCGACACCGTCGCCACCGCCGACGCGCTGATCGCCTTCGCCGCCGGCCTGCCGGCCTTCGTCGCCATCAAGGTATTCCAGCCATCCTTCTACGCCCGCGAGGACACCCGCACGCCGACCATCCAGGGCGGTATCTCCGTCGCCGTCAACATCGTCGCCTCGATCGCCTTGTTCCCGTTCATCGGCCACGTCGGCATCGCCGCCGCCACCTCGCTGGCCGCCTGGGTCAACGCGATCATGCTGGTGATCGAACTCATCCGCCGCGGCCACTTCAAGGCCGACGCGCTGCTCCTGCGCCGCCTGACGCTGCTCGCCGTCGCCAGCCTGATGATGGGAGCGGCGCTGCTCGGGGGCGAAAGCCTGATCGACGCCCACCTCACCGGCGGCCGGCAACTGGCCCAGGGCCTGTGGCTTCTGCTCCTCTGCCTCTGGGGCATGGCGGTCTACGGCCTCGCCACGGTGCTGACCGGCGCCGTCGACGTCCGCCGCTACCTGAAGGCGGTGCTGGCCCGCGGCCGGAGCGGCTAAGCCGTTCTTCCGCCTTGCGACCGGCGTGCGGGCGGTCCATAAGTCCGCACCGCCCGGTTCCACCTCCGGCGCGGACAGCAACCTCTTTTCTCGGGTCCAAACCGATGCCCTTCAAGCCTCTCGTCTTCTCCGGCGTGCAACCGACCGGCAATCTCCATCTCGGCAACTATCTCGGCGCCATCAAGCGCTTCGTGGAAATGCAGGCGACCCACGACTGCATCTACTGCGTGGTCGACGAGCATGCCATCACCGTCTGGCAGGATCCCTTCGAACTGCGCAAGCAGATCCGCGAGGTGACGGCCGCCTTCCTCGCCGCCGGCATCGACCCGGTGAAGAACATCGTCTTCAACCAGAGCCAGGTGCCCGAGCACGCCGAGCTGGCCTGGGTGTTCAACTGCGTCGCCCGCATGGGCTGGCTCAACCGCATGACGCAGTTCAAGGAGAAGGCCGGCAAGGACCGCGAGAACGTCTCGGTGGGCCTGTTCGCCTATCCCAGCCTGATGGCCGCCGACATTCTGGTCTACCGGGCGACGCACGTGCCGGTCGGCGAGGACCAGAAGCAGCACCTCGAGCTGACCCGCGACGTCGCCGTCAAGTTCAACAACGACTTCGCCGCCTCGATCGCCGCCAACGGCCACGACGCCGAGGAGGGCTACTTCCCGCTGCCCGAACCCCTGACGCAGGGGCCGGCGCCGCGCGTCATGTCCTTGCGCGACGGCACCAAGAAGATGTCGAAGTCCGATCCGTCGGACTACTCGCGCATCAACCTCACCGACGACAGCGACGCCATCGCCCAGAAGGTCCGCAAGGCGCGCACCGATCCCGAGCCGCTGCCCTCCGAGGTGGACGGCCTGAAGGAACGGCCGGACGCCGACAATCTCGTCACCCTCTACGCGGCGCTCGCCGACACGACGAAGGAGGCGGTGCTGAGGGATCACGGCGGCTCGCAGTTCTCGGCCTTCAAGCCGGCGCTGGCCGATCTCGCGGTATCCGTGCTGTCGCCGATCAACGATCGGATGAAGGCGCTGCTGGCCGAGCCCGACCACATCGACGCCGTGCTCGCCGACGGCTCGGAGCGGGCCGGCGCCATCGCCGGCAAGGTGATGGACGACGTGCGCGACATCATCGGCTTCATCCAGAGCCGCAAGCGTCGCTGACAGCGGCAAAACGACGGGAAACCAGGGCCGGCGCGGCTTGTGCGGCGCCGGCCTTCTGCTACTCTCTGCCGCCATGGTTTCACGCCGCCTCGCCCGCGAAGAGGGCCACCGCCGCAAGTTCCTCTGCGTCGTCGACGACACGCCCGAATGCGACCGGGCCGTCGTCTACGCGGCGACGCGCGCCATCCACACGGCCGGCGCCGTGGTGCTGCTCTACGTCATCCCGCCGGGCGACTTCCAGCACTGGCGCGGCGTCGAGGAGATGATGCGGGCCGAGGCGATGGACGAGGCGCGGCAGCGGCTCGCCGTCACCGCCGAGCGGGTGCACGCCTTCGCGCCCGGCGTCGACGCCGAACTGGTGATCCGCGAGGGCCAGCCGGCCGAGGCCATCCACCGGCTGATCGACGAGGACCGCGACGTCGCCATTCTGGTGCTGGCCGCCGGCACCGGTAGCGAGGGGCCGGGGCCGCTGGTCAGCTCGATCGCCGCCCGCGCCGTGCCGCCCTTCCCCATTCCGGTGACCATCGTGCCCGGCGACCTTGATGACGAGGACATCGCCGCCGTGGCCTGATTGGGCCTCATGTCCGCAGGTTCACCGATTGTTCAGTTGCAAAGCCGGAACTATCCTTTCATAATCAAGTTTAGAGAAATTCCAATCAGGCGAGCCTGAGGAGCCCATCCGATGTTCATCCAGACCGAGTCCACGCCCAATCCGGCGACGCTGAAGTTCCTGCCGGGGCGCGTCGTGCTCGAAGGCAACCCGCGCGAGTTCCTGACGGCCGAGGAAGCGGCCGCCTCGCCGCTCGCCGCCGCCCTCTATGAGATTCCCGGCGTGGCCGGCGTGTTCTTCGGCGCCGACTTCATCACCGTCACCACCCGCACCGGCGACTGGGCGCATCTGAAGCCGGCGGTGCTCGGCGTCATCATGGAGCACTTCATGTCCGGCGCGCCGATCCTGACCACCGCCGAGGTGGCGGCCGGCGACGAGGACTTCGATCCGGCCGACGCCGAGACGGTGTCGTCGATCAAGGAACTGCTCGACACGCGCGTCCGCCCGGCGGTGGCCGCCGACGGCGGCGACATCACCTTCCGCGCCTACAAGGACGGTATCGTCTACCTCAACATGCGCGGCGCCTGCGCCGGCTGCCCGTCGTCGACGGCGACGCTGCGCAACGGCATCCAGAACCTGTTGCGCCACTTCCTGCCGGATGTGCGCGAGGTGCGCGCCGTCGCCTGATCAATACCGCATCGCCATTTCCGCCGCCGGTTCCGCCGGCGGCGGTTTCGTTTGTACCGAGGATGGTCACAATAGCGTGAAAGCGGCGTGATTCGCGGGCAATCACCGGTGCATTTCCCTTATTGGACACTATCAGCGAACAATCTGTCAGTCGATTGCGGACTATTCGGCCTCAAGCGGCCCGCCTAAGTCGGGGGCGGTTTTCCCGTTCCTCCCGAAAGGCTTTCCGATGTCCGCCCTTCTTGCCGACGACACTCTCGACCAGCTGTTCCGCGACGGCCGCTCCTTCAACGGCTTCCTCGACAAGCCGGTTTCCGACGCCACGCTGAAGACGCTGGCCGAGCTGACCAGCCTTGGCCCCACCGAGGCCAACACGCTGCCCGGCCGCTTCGTGTTCGTGAAGTCGCCGGAGGCCAGGGAGACGCTGCTGGCCGCCATGGCGCCCGGCAACCAGGCCAAGACCAGGACCGCACCGGTATCGGTGATCGCCGGCTACGATCTCGATTTCTACGAGAATCTGCCGAAGACCTTCCCGCACGCCGACGCCCGCTCCTGGTACGTCGGCTCGCCCGACGAGCGGCTGCAGTTCTCGGCGCTGCGCTCGGCCTCGCTGCAGGTCGGCTATCTCACCATGGCCGCCCGGGCGCTGGGGCTCGACGTCGGCCCGATGGCCGGCTTCGATGCCGCCGCCCTCGACGCCGCCTTCTTCCCCGACAGCCGCGTCAAAACCTTCCTGGTGCTCAACCTCGGCTACGGCGACAAGACGTCGCTGTTCCCGCGCCTGCCGCGCCTCGCCTTCGACGAGTATGCCCGCATCGCCTGATCTCCGGGCGCCTCGCCGTGGAGCCCCGCCGTCACTGGCGGGGCTTTTTTTGCGCCTCACATCGGCAGGCGCTTTTCCGGACTGCGGCAGAGGTCGGCGACGATGCAGCGCTCGCACTCGGGCCGCCGCGCCTTGCAGACGTAGCGGCCGTGCAGGATCAGCCAGTGGTGAGCGTGCAGGCGATAGGCCTCGGGCACGACCCTCTCGAGGCCGAGTTCCACCTCGAACGGCGTCCGGCCGGGGGCGAGGCCCAGCCGGTTGGCGACCCGGAAGACGTGGGTGTCGACGGCCATCGTCGGCTCGCCGAAGGCGATGTTGAGCACGACGTTGGCTGTCTTGCGGCCGACGCCGGGCAGCGCCTCCAGCGCGGCGCGGTCGCGCGGCACCTTGCCGCCGTGCTCGCGCACCAGGATGCCGGAGAGGGCGATGACGTTCTTCGCCTTGGCACGATAAAGGCCGATGGTGCGGATCGCCTCGGCGAGCCGCTCCTCGCCGTAGTCCAGCATCTTCTGGGGGTTGTCGACCGTCTCGAACAGCGGCCGCGTCGCCCGATTGACGCCGGCATCGGTCGTCTGCGCCGACAGCACCACGGCGACCAGCAGCTTGTAGGGGTTGTCGGCGTGAAGCTCGCCCTTCGGCTCGGGATTGGCTTCCTGGAAGCGGGCGAACAGCGCCTCGATCTCGGCGGCGCTCATCGGCGGCGTCGGTGGGATGGGCTTGGCGATGCCCTCGGACAGGGCGGCGGGCTTCTTCGGCACGGAACATACTCCGGAGGGATTCTCCCTCCTTCTTAACCGAATTGACGGTCGTGGAGAGTCAGCAGGGCGGCTCCGCCGACGCCGGTATCGCTTTTTTGCGCTTTTTCTCCGCTCGTGCGAAAATCGGGTGGTTGGATCGCCCGACCCACCCTACCTTCGCATCGCACGCTCGATGGAGGATGCGATGGACGCCATTACGCTGACCGACAACCTCACCACGCCGCCGATGTCGGCGAGCTGGCTGCACGAAGGCATGCGGATGGCCGGCGAGGTAACGCTCGACCGCGACCACGGCGACTACGTGCTGGTCCGCGACACCATCCGCTTCATTTCCGAGCGCTGGCGCGACCAGCCGGAGCTGGAGACCATCGCCGCCGCCGTCGGCACCGACGCCGGCCACCTGCATCGCCTGTTCACCCGCTGGGCCGGCCTGACGCCCAAGGCCTTCGTGCAGGCGCTGACGCTCGACGAGGCGCGACGGATGCTCGACCAGTCGTCGTCGATCCTCGACACCGCCTACGAGGTCGGCCTGTCCGGTCCCGGCCGCTTGCACGACCTGTTCGTCACCCACGAGGCGATGAGCCCCGGCGCCTACAAGGCGCGCGGCGCCGGCGTCACCATCGCCTATGGCTTCCATGCCTCGCCGTTCGGCACGGCGCTGGTCATGGCCACCGACCGCGGCCTGGCCGGCATCGCCTTCGCCGATCCCGGCGAGGAGCGCAAGGCCTTCCGCGACATGGCCGCCCGCTGGCCGGCCGCGACTTACGTCGAGGACGAGGCGGTGACCGCCCCTTACGCCCGCCAGGTGTTCGACCCCACCGTATGGTCGCAGGACCGGCCGATCCGGCTGGTGTTCATCGGCTCCGATTTCGAGGTGCGCGTCTGGGAGACGCTGCTCCGCATCCCGCTTGGCAAGGCGACGACCTATTCCGACATCGCCCGCCACATCGGCAATCCGAAGGCGGCGCGGGCCGTCGGCTCGGCGGTCGGGCGAAACCCCTTGTCCTTCGTCGTGCCCTGCCACCGCGTGCTCGGCCGCGAAGGCGACCTCTGCGGCTACCACTGGGGCCTCACCCGCAAGAAGGCCATCCTCGGCTGGGAAACCGGCCTCGCCCGCCGGCTCGGCGGCGTCGAGGTGGCGGCCGGCTGAGCCCGCTTGTCAGACAGGAAACGCAAGCGCCGCGACGGGGGTCCCGCCGCGGCGCTTGTCATTTCAGTTCAGGCAGCCGGAAATCAGGCCGACAGCACCGTCTTGGACTTGATGGAGCCGTCCTCGTTCAGCTCGTAGACGATCGGCTCGCCGGTGGCCAGTTCGCGGGCGACGATCTCCTCGCCGGAGAGCTTCTCGAGGTCCATGATGATCGAGCGCAGCGAGTTGCCATGGGCGGCGACCAGCACGTTCTCGCCCTTCAGCACGCGCGGCAGGATCTCGGCGTTGAAATAGGGCAGCGTGCGCTCGGCGGTGTTCTTCAGGCTCTCGCCGCCCGGAGGCGGAACGTCGAACGAGCGACGCCAGATGTGCACCTGCTCCTCGCCCCACTTCGCACGGGCGTCGTCCTTGTTGAGGCCGGTCAGCTCGCCATAGTCGCGCTCGTTGAGGGCCTGGTCGCGGATGGTCTCAAGGTCCGTCTGGCCGATCTGCTCCAGGATCAGGCGCAGCGTGTGCTGGGCGCGGGTCAGCACCGAGGTGTAGGCGATGTCGTACTTGTAGCCGAGCGCCTTGAGGCGGACGCCGGCGGCGGTGGCTTCCTTGACGCCCAGCTCGGTCAGGTCGGGGTCCTTCCAGCCGGTGAACAGGTTGAGCAGGTTCCACTCGGACTGACCGTGGCGGACGAGGACCAGAATGCGGCTCATGGGCTTTTCTCCAGTTGATCGTTGCGTTGCAGGCCGGGACCGACCGCCGGTCCCGGAATTTCCTAATCCTTGAGGCCGAGCACGTCGGCCATGTCGTAGCGCCCCGGCTTCCGACCGCGTGCCCAGAGCGCGGCGCGTACCGCTCCCTTGGCGAACTGCGCCCGGTCCTCGGCGACGTGCCGCAGTTCCAGCCGCTCGCCGGCGCCGGCCAGATAGACCGTGTGGTCGCCGACCACCGAGCCGCCGCGCAGCGTGGCGAAGCCGATGGCGCCCTGCGGCCGCGGACCGGTGTAGCCGTCGCGCGAGCGGACGGCGTAGTCGTCGAGCTTGATGTCGCGGCCGCGTGCCGCCGCCTCGCCGAGCAACAGCGCCGTGCCGGAGGGTGCGTCGACCTTGTGGCGATGGTGCATCTCCAGGATCTCGATGTCGAAGTCCGGCCCGAGCGCCCGGGCGGCCCGCTCGACCAGCACGGCCAGCAGGTTGACGCCGACGCTCATGTTGCCGGACTTGACCACCACGGCGTGACGGGCGGCGGCGTCGATCGCCGCTTCGTCCTCGGCCGAGCAGCCTGTCGTACCGATGACATGGACGATGCGCGCCTGGGCGGCCAGCTCGGCGAAGCCGAGGGTGGCGGCCGGAGCGGTGAAGTCGAGGATGCCGTCGGCGCCGACCACGGCGGCGAGCGTGTCCGAGGTGAGCGGCACGCCGATTTCGCCGATGCCGGCCAGCATGCCGGCGTCCTCGCCGATCAGCGGGCTGTCCGGCCGTTCGATGGCCGCGTGCACCGTTGCGCCGGCCGTCTCCGAGACGATGCGCACCAGCGTCCGCCCCATGCGTCCGCCGGCGCCGACCACCACGAGCTTCATGTCCGCCATGTCCGACCTCGCCGGTTCAGGGAAACAACACCGATGCCATGGCGGCCTTCTAGCACGCGAGGGCCGCGAGGTAATCCTTTAGTCGCAAAAAACCATCGGGATCACGCTGGAAAAAACGCGTAGGAGCGCCGGATTCAGTCGCCGGAGAGGCGGCCGACGGCATCGAGCAGCAGGTCGATGTCGGCCGGTCGCGACAGCCGGTGGTCGCCGTCCTTGATCAGCGTCAGCACCACGTCGTCATCGACCAGCCGGTCGACGATGCGCCGGGCGTGGGTGTGCGGCACCGAGGTGTCGGCCATGCCTTGCAGGATAATCACCGGCACGCCGAGCCGCAGCGGCGCGTCGAGCAGATTGTGGCGGGCGCCGTCGCGGAAGAAATCGGCGGCGAGGCGGTAGTCGGGGCTGCCGTATTCGCCGGGGATGTCGACGGTCTCGCCGGCGTCGACGCGGGCGCGGACGTCGGCCGGCAGCGTCGGATAGAACAGCTTTTCGGTGAAATCCGGGGCGGGGGCGACGAGTATCAGCCCTCGGAGGCCGGCCGGTTGCCCGCTGGCGAGCAGCAGCGCCATCCAGCCGCCCATCGACGATCCCACGAGGAGGAAGTCCTCGCCGGCCTCGGCGGCGACCACCGCCCTCGCCTCGTCGAGCCAGCGGCCGATGCGGCCGTCCTCGAAGGCGCCGTCCGAGGCGCCGTGGCCGGAATAGTCGAAGCGCACCACCTTCCGCCCGTGCGCCCGCCCCCAGGCCGCCACCGCTTCGGCCTTGGCGCCGGTCATGTCGGAGCGGAAGCCGCCCAGCCAGACCACCGCCGGGCCGGCGCCGTCGTCGACCAGCCCGCGGATGATCCGGCCGTCGTCCGGCATGGTGATGCTGATGGCCCGGCCCGTCATGTCGATGCACTCTCCCGTTTTCGCGGGCGATCTCTGCCTGCGACCTTGACTTTTTCGCACTCTCCAACGATTTTCAGGCCGTTGTCCAGCTTCGCGAGTTGGTGCTTCGTTTGAAGCGATGGCGAGAGGACAGCCGGCCGCCCGTGGGTGGCGCCCCCTGTTTCGCTGTCCGATCGGTTCGACGATCAAGGCCGTGGCACACGTCGGGCGCCGTCATATCCCGAGGGGCGACCGTTTTTCGAAATATCAGAGGAGTTGACAGCCATTCGTCGTCCGTACCGAGCCACCGCCCCCGTCAAGGAGGGTCCGCGCATCAATCGCGAAATCCGGGTCCCCCAGGTCCAGCTGATCGGCGAGGGAGGTGACAACCTCGGCGTCGTCGCGATTGCCGATGCGTTGGCCGCCGCCGTCGAGGCCGGTCTCGACCTCGTCGAGATTTCCCCCAATTCGACGCCTCCCGTCTGCAAGATCCTGGACTTCGGCAAGTACAAGTTCGAGGCCCAGAAGAAGGCGTCGGAAGCCCGCAAGAACCAGAAGATCGTCGAAATCAAGGAAGTCAAGCTGCGGCCCAACATCGACACCAACGACTATACGGTGAAGATGAAGAGCATGCTGCGCTTCTTCGAGGAGGGCGACAAGGTCAAGGTGACGCTGCGCTTCCGCGGTCGCGAGATGGCCCACCAGGACCTCGGCTTCAAGCTGTTGCAGCAGGTCAAGGAGGAGACCCTGGCGGTCGCCAAGGTCGAGAGCGAGCCGCGCCTCGAGGGCCGGCAGATGGTGATGCTGCTCGCCCCGCGCTGAGCCTTCCCCTCGCCCGTCCGCCGAACAGGGCTCCGGCCGCCGCGCCGGAGCCCTTTCCTTTGCCGGCAAGCTGCCCCGTGAGGGCGAATGCGCCTTGCGCCCGCCGCCCTTTTCGGCTAGAAGCCCAGCCACTTCAGGTCGCCCGGCGTGGAGACGGCTCGCCGTATCCATGGGCATGCCGTGGCGACCGTCGAAGCTCAACCCCGGACGAGCCTGTCGCGGGTCGCGGGAAATCCCGCGGCGGATCGCGGCTTTTTCGGAAAAGACCACAACGAGACGCCCGAAAGGGATCTCCAAACACTCGGAAACGAGCAAAATGCCCAAGATGAAGACCAAGTCGGGCGCCAAGAAGCGCTTCAAGGTGACCGCCAACGGCCATATCAAGTCGGCGCAGGCCGGCAAGCGTCATGGCATGATCAAGCGGACCACCAAGTTCATCCGCAAGGCGCGCGGCACCACCGTGCTGTCCAAGCCGGATGAAATCATCATCAAGAAGAACTTCCTGCCCTACGCCTGATCCCGCGCGATCAAACGGCACTCAATCGAGGAGACTGAACAATGGCGCGCGTCAAGCGGGGCGTTACGTCCCATGCCAAGCACAAGAAGGTTCTGGAGGCCGCCAAGGGCTACCGGGGCCGCCGCAAGAATACCATCAAGACCGCCAAGGCGGCTGTCGATCGGGCGATGCAGTATGCGACGCGCGACCGCCGGGCCAAGAAGCGCAACTTCCGCGCCCTGTGGATCCAGCGCATCAACGCCGCCGTCCGCGACGTCACCGGTGGCGAGCTGACCTACGCCCGCTTCATCGATCTCCTGGCCAAGGCCGGGATTGCCATCGATCGCAAGGTGCTGTCCGACCTCGCCATCAGCGAGCCGGCGTCGTTTAGGGCCATCGTCGAGAAGGCCCAGGCTGCCGCCTGATCGGCGACAGCCACCGGGCCGATCGCCGATCGGCCGCCCCCGAAATACGAGAGCGGCGCGCCGATCGGTGCGCCGCTCTTTTCTTTTCCGGGCGTGCAATCGCCGGCGAGACCGGCTAGAAGCCACCCATCAGACCTACCGGGGCCGAAACAAGCGTCATGACCGACATCGAACAGCTCGAAGCCTCCATTCTCGACGACATTCACGCCGCCGCCGACGAAGCCGCCCTCGAAAGCGTGCGCGTCGCCACCCTCGGCAAGCAGGGCTCGGTATCGGCGCTGCTCAAGACGCTCGGCGCCATGAGCCCGGACGAGCGGCGGACGCGCGGCGCGGCGATCAACGCCCTGAAGGACCGCGTCGCCCTGGCCATCGCCGACCGCAAGGCCGTGCTGAAGGATGCCGCCCTCGACGCCCGCCTTGCCCGCGAGACGGTGGACATCACCCTGCCGGTGCGGCCGGGACCGCTGGCCGAGGGGCGCATCCACCCGGTCAGCCAGGTGATCGACGAGATCACCGCCATTTTCGCCGACATGGGCTTCTCGGTGGCCGAGGGGCCGGACATCGAGACCGACCACTACAATTTCACCGCCCTCAACTTCCCGCCCGACCATCCGGCGCGCGAGATGCACGACACCTTCTTCCTGAAGCCGAAGGAGGACGGCTCGCGCCTCTTGCTCAGGACCCACACCTCGCCGGTGCAGGTGCGGACGATGGAGAAGCAGAAGCCGCCGATTCGTATCATCGCGCCCGGCCGCACCTATCGCTGCGACAGCGACGCCACGCACACGCCGATGTTCCATCAGGTGGAGGGCCTCGTCATCGACGAGACCACCCATTTCGGCCATCTCAAATGGGTGCTGGAGGAGTTCCTGAAGGCCTTCTTCGAGGTCGACGAGGTGAAGACGCGCTTCCGGCCGTCGTTCTTCCCGTTCACCGAGCCGTCGATGGAAGTCGATGTCGGCTGCAAGCGCTCCGGCTCGGAGATCCGCATCGGCGAGGGCGACGACTGGCTGGAGATCCTGGGCTGCGGCATGGTGCATCCCAACGTCATCCGCTCGGCCGGCCTCGATCCCGACCGCTATCAGGGCTTCGCCTTCGGCATGGGCATCGACCGCATCGCCATGCTGAAATACGGCATGCCCGACCTCAGGGCCTTCTTCGACGCCGACGTCCGCTGGCTTCGCCACTACGGCTTCCGGCCGCTCGATCTGCCGAGCCTCTACGGCGGCCTGACCTCCTGATCGTCCGCGCCTGATTTTCCGAATGGATTTGCCAAAATGAAATTCACCCTCAGCTGGCTGAAAGACCACCTCGACACCGATGCCTCGCTCGACGAGGTGGTCGAGGCGCTGACCATGGTGGGCCTCGAGGTGGAGGAGGTGTCCGATCCGTCGGCGCCGCTGAAGCCCTTCGTCATCGCCGAGATCGTCACGGCCGACAAGCATCCCAACGCCGACAAGCTGAAGCTGCTCTCCGTCGACGCCGGCCAGGGGCCGGTGCAGGTGGTGTGCGGCGCGCCCAACGCGCGGGCCGGCCTGAAGGGCGTGTTCGCTCTGCCCGGCATGGTCATTCCGGCCACCGGCGCCGTGCTGGAGATCGGCACCATTCGCGGCGTCGAGAGCCGCGGCATGATGTGCTCGGAGCGCGAGCTTGGCCTCTCCGACGAGCACAACGGCATCATCGAGCTGCCGGCCGACGCGCCGGTCGGCGTGTCGTTTGCCGACTGGCGGGGCGCCGCCGACCCGGTGATCGACATCTCCATCACTCCCAACCGGCCCGACTGTCTCGGCGTGCGCGGCATCGCCCGCGACCTGGCGGCGCGCGGCCTCGGCACGCTGAAGCCCGATCCGCTCAAGCCGGTGCCGGGCGCCTTCGCCTCGCCGGTGCCGATCGCCCTCAAATTCGACGGCGACGACACGCCCTGCCCCGTCTTCGCCGGCCGTGTGGTGCGCGGCCTCAGGAACGGCCCGTCGCCGCAGTGGCTGCAGGATCGCCTGAAGGCGATCGGCCTCAGGCCGATCTCGGCGCTGGTCGACATCACCAACTACCTCACCTACGATCGCGGCCGGCCGCTGCACGTCTACGACGCCGACAAGCTCACCGGCACCATCTGCGCCCGTCTCGGCAAAACGGGCGAAAGCCTGGTGGCGCTCGACGGCAAGACCTATGCCGTCGACGAGGCGATGTGCGTCATCGCCGACGACAGGGCCGTGCTGGGCCTTGCCGGCGTGATGGGCGGCGACAGCACCGGCTCGACCGAATCCACTACCTCCGTGTTCATCGAGAGCGCCTATTTCGACCCCGGCCGCACCGCCCGCACCGGCCGCCGTCTCGGCCTCAATTCCGACGCCCGCTTCCGCTTCGAGCGCGGCGTCGATCCCGGCTTCGTCGTCGCCGGCCTGGAGCTGGCGACGCAGATGGTGCTCGATCTGTGCGGCGGCGAGGCGTCCGAGGTGGTGGTGGCCGGCCGCGAGCCGCTGCCGAACAAGGTGGTCGACTTGCCGCTGGCCGAGGTGAAGCGCCTTTCCGGCCTCGATCTTGCCGCCGACACCATCGTGACGACGCTGGAGAAGCTCGGCTTCAAGGTGACCGGCAGCGGCGACAGCCGTTCGGTGGCCGTGCCGTCCTGGCGGCCGGACGTCCACGGCAAGGCCGATCTCGTCGAGGAAGTGGTGCGCATCGTCGGGCTCGATCAGGTGCCGGCGACGGCGCTGCCGCGCATCGCCTCGGTGTCGCAGAAGGTGCTGACGCCGTTGCAGGTGCGCACCCGCCGCGCCAAGCGGGCGCTGGCCGCCCGCGGCCTCGTCGAGGCGGTGACCTGGTCGTTCGTCGCCAAGCCGATCGCCGTGCTGTTCGGCGGCGGCGGCGCCGAGCTGGAGCTGGCCAACCCGATCTCCGCCGACATGAGCGACATGCGGCCGAGCCTGATCCCTGGCCTCGTCGCGGCCGTCAAGCGCAACGCCGATCGCGGCTTCAACGATCTCGCGCTGTTCGAGGTCGGCCAGATATTCGCCGGCGACCGGCCGCAGGACCAGTCGACCGCCGCCACCGCCGTGCGCGAGGGCAACGCCGGTCTCGTCGGCGGCGGCCGCCACTGGGAGGGATCGGCGAAGCCGGTGACCGCCTTCGACGCCAAGGCCGACGCGCTTGCGATGCTTGACGCACTCGGCGTCGACGTCACGCGCGTGCAGATCGTTCGCGTCGCGCCGGCCTGGTTCCATCCCGGCCGTTCGGGCAGCATCCAGCTCGGGCCGCAGACCGTGCTCGCCCATTTCGGCGAGCTGCATCCGGCCGTCGTCGAGGCGCTCGACGCCGAGGGGCCGATCGTCGCCGCCGAGGTGATCCTCGACCGCATCCCGGTTGCCAAGGCCAAGGCCGGCCGCGGCAAGCCGGCGCTGGCGCTGTCGGCCTTCATGCCGGTCAGCCGCGACTTCGCCTTCGTCGTCGACGATGGCGTCGAGGTGGCGAAGATCGTGAAGGCTGTGCAGGGCGCCGACAAGAAGCTGATCGGCGGCGTCGAGGTGTTCGACGTCTACCGGGGCGAGCACGTCTCGGCCGGCCAGAAGTCGGTGGCGATCGCCGTGACGCTCGAGCCGACCGACCGCACGCTGACCGACGAGGACATCGACAAGGTATCGAAGGCGATCGTCGCCGCCGTGCAGAAGGCGACCGGGGCGAGCCTGCGCGCCTGAGATTGGCCGAAGACGTTATGACAAAGGCCGCGAGGGCATGCCTCGCGGCCTTTTACGTCACTTCGCCACCAGCACCTGCGAACACTCCGGCGGCAGGTCTTTCAGCGTGATCTCGGGCGGCGGCGGCTTGGGCTTCGACGGTTTCGTCGGCTTGGGCGGCGGCGCGTACCAGCTTTGCAGCTCGGCGCCGCAACCGTCGCCGGACGGCGGCTCGGCCTGCGGCTTGCAGGTCGGTGAATTCTTCGGGCAGGCGATGCGGACGTGGAAATGGTAGTCGTGGCCCCACCAGGGCCGCACCTTGGCGAGCCATGAGCGGTCGCCGGTCGCCCGCTCGCAGAGCGCCTTCTTGATGGCCCGGTTGACGAAGATGCGCTCCACCTCCGGCTGTCTGGCCGCCAGGCGGATGATGCCGAACTGCTTGTCGGAGAACTTCGCCGGATCGACGCTCAGCGTATCGCGCGCCAGCATGGAGACAGCGCTGACCTTTTCGCGCTCGTCGTAGGAGAACTCCCGCTTCGGCATCGGCGTCAGCCAGATGTCGGCGTCGAGGCCGATCTGGTGACTGGCGTGGTCCGACGACATCGGGCCGCCGCGCGGCTGCGACATGTCGCCGACCAGAAGGCCGTTCCAGCCGACCGACGGCGCCTTGGCGGCGAGGCGTTCGAGGAAGTCGACCAGCACCGGGTTGCCCCAGTTGCGGTTGCGGGAAAGACGCATCACCTGCCAGGTCGGGCCGTTGACCGGCAGCAGCGCGGCGCCGGCAAGGCACCCCTTGGCATAGGCGCCGATCGAACGGGCGGCGAGCGGCGCCGGCGCCTCGACGGCGCCGAACAGCTCCTTGGCCGGCCGGTCGGCGGCGGCGGCCGGCAGCGCGGCGGCGAGGAGGATAGCGGCGAAGAGGCGTTTCAGCATGAGGCGATTCCGGATCGGACGGGCAACCATGCTGCGCCAATCCGGATTAACCGGAGATTAACCAGCTTCACTCGCGGATCGACGGCCTGAGACGCAGCACCGGCAGCGAGCCGGTGACGTCGAGGCCGGACGGCCTCATCGAGAACACCATGCCGGCCGGCCCGGAGGCGACTTCGGAGAGCCAGGGCGGCCGCACGCCGTCGATCAGCCGGGCGGCAAGACCGCCCGGCGCTCGTTCGGCCATCTGGTTGAGTTCGGGATCACCGGCGCAGGCGGCGAGATAGGTGGCGCCGGTCCTGCGGAAAGCGGCCTCGGGATCGGCGCCGGTGAACACCGCATCCACGGCGAGGATGCCGTGGGCGTCGCGGTGGTAGGGGGCGGCCAGCACGGCATGCGGCGTCGCTTCCAGCAGGAAGGCGCCGAAGTTGGAGGTGGCGACGACGAGACCCGGCGCGCGGGCGGACAGCACATCGCCGAAGAAGGCGCGACAGTCGGTGGTGGTGGTTGCTTCCACGGTATCGGCCTCCGTCCGGCCGAGCAATCGGTCGACCGGTTGGCCGGCCAGCCACCACAGCGCCGGGACGGCGACGAGCCAGCTCCAGCGCCGGGCCACCGCCCTGATATCATCGCGGCCGGCGGTGTCGCGCACCGCCAGCGCGGCGACGACGCCGATGGCGGCCGAGGCGACGATTTGGGCGCCGACCATGGCGCGCAGTTGCACCATGCCGATCAGCACCGAGCCGCCGAGGATGGACAGCACCATGGCAAAGCCCGGCCGGTCGGCGGGCGGCAGGCGGCGGAGCGCCGCGGCGCCGAGCAGGACGGCGGCGAAGGGGGCGAGATAGAGCGGCAACGCCAGCGTCGGCCGTCCCTGGAGCGTGGCGATAAGACCCTGCGCCTCGGCGACGCGATCGAGCCAGATCGGCCGGATGGCCGGATCGACGCCGCCATAGGGGCCGGCGAGACAGGTCGGGAACAGCACGGCGGCTATCGCCACTAGCAGCGAGCCGACGGCGACCAGCGCGCCGCCGCGCATCAGCAGGCCGGGCACGCCGTCGTCGTGGCCGCGCAGCAGGGCGGCGAGCACCATGACGCCGGCACCGCCGACCAGCACCGGCACCAGATAGGCGAAGGACAGCGTGTCGCAGGCCGGCACCAGCCAGCGCGACGGCGGAATGGTGGCGACGGCGGCGACAAGCGTGCCGGCGACCAGCGCGCCGGTGAACAGCATGAGGCCGCGCCGCCAGCGGTCGGCGTCGACCGTCCAGGCGGCGGCGAGGCCGAGGATGGCCAGCAGGACGGCGAGTAGCGTCTCCATGCCGACGGCAAGGCTCAGGGCCGCCGCCGCGCCGGCGAGAAGCGGCCAGCGGCGGTCGCCATCGGCCCGCACCAGACCCATCAGCACGACGGCGACCAGCACGGCCTGGACGTTGTGGTGATCGAGGATGCCCGGCTGGAACACCGCCTTCACCTGCGGCGACAGGAAGATCATCAACAGCGTGACCAGGCGGGCGATGTCGCCGCCGAAGCGGCCGGCCACCGAGGCCAGCGCCCAGGCAAAGGGCACCACCAGCAGTACCGGCCAGAGGTTGGCGGCGAACAGCTCGGCGCCGGCCCGGCCGAGGAACGGCGTCGCCGCCAGGATCAGCGCGGCGATCGGCGCGTCGACGAGGCGCGACCAGTGCATCAGCAGGCCGCCCGGCGGGTCGAGCCGATACTGGGTGAGATCGAACCAGCCCTGGCCGGCGAGGAGGTCGCGCACCTCGATGAGGCGCATCATCGAATCGGGGTCGCTCCAGGCGGGGCCGAGGTCGGCAAGGCGGCCCACTCCCAGAAGCCCGGCGACCAGCAGTCCCAGCGCGGCGGCGAAGATCAGGCGGGTCCGGAGCCTGAGACCGGAGAGGACGGAGGCGGCGCCGAGGGCGCCTTGTTTCGAATTCATTGACCAAAGCCGACAACAGGACGCGGGACGCCCGGCACACGCTAAGCGTCGTTAGCTTTGCCTTAACACGATGGATAAATGGTAAAGGCGACGTGCCGCGCTTCGCGGCCCGCAGCCGTCCGAGTGTGCCCCCGATGACCGCAACCGACATCCGCCCGGACGCCGCCGAGCCTCCAACCTTTCCCGGCCTCGACATCGCGGTGGTGCTGCCCTGCTACAACGAAGGGGCGACGATCGGCGCCGTGGTGCGCGGCTTCCGGGCGGCGCTGCCCGAGGCGCGCGTCATCGTCTTCGACAACAATTCCTCGGACCGCACCGCCGTCGAGGCGCGCGTCGCCGGCGCCGAGGTGATCCGCGAGAGCCGGCAGGGCAAGGGCCACGTGGTGCGGCGGATGTTCGCCGACATCGACGCCGACGTCTACGTGATGGCCGACGGCGATGGCACCTACGCGCCGGCCGACGCGGTCGACCTCGTCCGGGCGCTGATCACCGAGCGGGCCGACATGGCGGTCGGCGTGCGTCGCAACGTCACCGTCGATGCCGGCCGCTCCGGCCACGCCTTCGGCAACCGCCTGTTCAACGGTCTCTACCGGCGGCTGTTCGGCGCCGGCTTCACCGACGTGTTCTCCGGCTATCGCGCCTTCACCCGCCGCTTCGTCAAGAGCTTCCCGGCCGTCTCGCACGGCTTCGAGATCGAGACGGAGATGGCGGTCCACGCCGGCCAGTTGCACATTCCCACCGTCGAGCTGCCGCTCGACTACGGCCGCCGCGTCGAGGGCGCGCCGTCCAAGCTCAACACCTTCCGCGACGGCTTCCGCATCCTGATGATGTTCATGATGCTGGTGAAGGAAACGCGGCCGAGCCTGTTCTTCGGTGTGCTGTCGGGCTTCTGCGCCGCCGCCGCGGTGATCCTGGCGCTGCCGATCTTCGCGACCTATGTCGAGACCGGGCTGGTGCCGCGCCTGCCGACGGCGGTGCTCAGCACCGGGCTGATGATCCTCGCCGCGCTGATCGCCACCGCCGGCCTGGTGCTCGACAGCCTCGCCCGCTCGCGCGTCGAGCAGAAGCGCATCCTCTACCTGTCGATCCCCTCACTGAAGCGGCCGGACCCGGCGGCGACCGAAACGGCGACGGCGGCCAATCTCGCGGCGCTGCGCGACCTCTTGCGGCGGGCCGGCTGAGATGACTGCCTTCCGCCGGCTCGGCGGCTTCGCGCTGGCCGGCTTCAGCGGCTTCTTCGTCGACGCCGGCATCACCGAGGCGCTGGCGGCCCTCGGCGTAAGTCCCTATCTCGGCCGCGTCGCCGCGGTGGCGGTGGCCATCGCCGTGACCTACGCCATCAACCGCAACCTGACCTGGAAGGACCGGCGCGCGCCGGTGCCCGGCCGGCGGGCGCGCTATGTGGCGGTGTCGCTGACGTCGATCGCCGTCAACTACCTGGTGTTCGCGGCGGCGCTCGCCATGATCTCCGGTCTCAGGCCGCTGATCGCCGTGGCGGCCGGCACCGGCGTCGGCATGGTAATGAACTACGCCGGCTATTCGCGCCTGGTGTTCCGGAACGATCAGGCGGCGTAACGGCTGGCATCGGCGCCGTAATAGCGGACGTAGCGCTCGGAGATGCGCTCGACCGGCAGCACGATCATCACGTCGGTGGTGCCGAAGGGACGGTCGACGACGGCGCCGCGGCCGATCATGGCGCCGAGCCGGAGGTAGCCCTTGATCAGCGGCGGCATCGCGGCGAGCGCGGCGCGCATGTCGATCGCTTCGATCGGCAGCCGGTTCATGGATACGGCCCGCTCGGGCCGCGCCTCCACCAGCCAGTCGCCGCCGGCCGAGGCGTGGTGGTGCAGGAAGGACAGCGGCAGGGCGAGGGCGTCGGGGTCGGTGCCCTCGAAGGAAGCGCAGCCGATCATCGCGTCGATGCCGTGGTTCAGCACATAGGCCCAGATGCCCTGCCACAGCAGTTCCACCGTGCGCTTCGACCGGTAGGGCTTCATGACGCAGGAACGGCCGAGTTCCAGGAATTCGATACCGGGATGGCGGGCGATCAGCGGCGCGATGGCGAACTCGCCGGCCGTGTAGAAGCCGCCGTGGCGCGTTGCCACCTCCTGGCGCAGCAAGCGGTAGGTGCCGACGATGCGCGGCCGCGCCCGACGGAAGCGGCGGATCTCGACGTCGTCGTGATCGAGAACCAGGAGATGGTCGCAATAGCGGTCGAAGGCATCTGCGTCGCGGCGGCGGAAGAAGGTGCGCGGATCGGCGGTGGCCTGCATCTCGCCGTAGAAGACGCGGTAGCGCAGCGCCTGGGCGGCGCGCACCTCGGCGGCCGAGCGGGCGAGCCGCACCTCCAGCGCGCCCATGCGGCCGAGCGGCATTTCCCCGGCCGCACCGGAAGAGGCCGGCGGCGGCTTGCCGGCGGCGGGAAAGCCACTTGGGAGACCGAACATCGCAAACCCTCCGGTTGTCCGTCCTTGTTCTTTTCTCGCTCACCTTTCTGCAAGGATAATGTCAATTCGCCGACGGTTCCGTGACAATTCGGTAATGGGGACGAAAGTCGGATCGTCGTGTCCGGCCGCCACTGCACGGCAACTTAATCAACGGTTGAGAAGTCGCTGCTATGAGGGATTCCCGCCTCACGCCAATTCCGGGCCGCCATGACTGACCGTCTTGCCTCGCCGCGTCTTTCCATCGTCGTCCCCTGCTTCAATGAGGAAGGCGGCATCGACGAGTTCCTGAATCGGGCCGCGCGCGCCGCTGGAGCCGCCGTCGGACCGGATTTCGAGATCGTCGCCGTCGATGACGGCTCGTCGGACGCCACCTGGGAGCGCATCGCCGCCCGCTCGCGCGACCTGCCCAATCTCGTCGGCGTGCGGCTGATGCGCAACCACGGCCATCAGATCGCCGCCACCGCCGGCCTGTCGGTGGCGCGCGGCGAGCGCGTGCTGCTGATCGACGCCGATCTGCAGGATCCGCCCGAGCTGCTGCTGATGATGATGCCGATCATGGATCGCGGCGCCGACGTCGTCTACGGCCAGCGCAGCCGGAGAGCCGGCGAGACGCGCTTCAAGCTGACGACCGCCGCAGCCTTCTACCGCATTCTCACCCGGCTGACCTCGGTGCCCATTCCAAGGGACACCGGTGATTTCCGCCTGATGAGCCGGCGGGTGGTCGACATCCTGCTCGCCATGCCCGAGCGCGACCGCTTCATCCGCGGCATGGTCAGCTGGGTCGGCGGCCGGCAGGTGGCGCTCCCCTACGAGCGGGACGCCCGCTTCGCCGGCGAGACCAAATATCCGCTGCGCAAGATGGTCCGCTTCGCGCTCGACGCCATCACCAGCTTTTCCACCGTGCCGTTGCGCATCGTCACATGGGTCGGCTTCGCCTCGGCGCTGCTGGCGGCGGGCCTCGTCGCCTATACGCTGGCCCAGTGGTTCGCCGGGCACACCGTGGCCGGCTGGTCGAGCCTGATGGCGGCGATCGCCGGCTTCTTCTCCATCCAGTTCATCGGCATGGGGATCATGGGCGAGTATGTCGGCCGGCTGGTCCAGGAGGCCAAGCAGCGGCCGATGTTCATGGTCGACTGCGTCAGCCGGGGCGGCGTCAGCCGGCCGCTCGACCTCCTGACCGCCGGCATGCACCCGTCGGAGCGGCGGGCGGCGGTGGAGCGCGCGCTGGGCAGCGAGAGCGGGACGGCAGGCCGGACCGGCACGGATGACTGAAGACCCCGCCGTTATCCTTCCGCCAAGACCTCCGGCGACCTCGCCGCTGCTGCGCCCCGGCTTCCATGTAGCGTTTTTCGTCGTGGTGGCGGCCATCCTGGTCGCCGCCGTGCGCATCCCGCCGATCCTCGACTTTCCGAACCACTTCGCGCGCATCTTCCTGATCGCCGGCGGCATCGACCAGCCGTTCTTCGGCAGCGCCTACGCACTCGACTGGAGTCGGGCGCGCACCAACATCGGCATCGACCTGCTGGCCTTCTGGATCGGGCCGCTGGTCGGGCCGGAATTGCTGGCGCGAACGCTGCTGTTCCTCGCCGTCGTGCTGCCGCCGTTCGGCGCCATAGCGCTCAATCGCCGGCTGTTCGGCGGCAGCCGGCCGTTCCAGGTGGCGATCCTGTTCCTGGCCTGGTCGACGACGCTGGTCAGCGGCTTCGTCAATTTCCAGATCGGCATTGGTCTCGCGCTCTTCTTCGCGCTCGTCGACCTGCGGATCGGGCGGGGGCATCCCGTCCTCCTCAACCTCTGGCGCGCCGCCGCCTGCTTCCTGCTGACCATCGACCACATTTTCGCCGCCGGCTTCTACCTCGTGCTGTCGGCCGGCCTCGAACTGCCGGCGAGCTTCCGCGACTTCGCCGCGCCCCGCGTCCTGGCGACGGCCTGCGTCCGCATTGCCATCGGTGGCGCGATCGGTCTCGCTCCGATCGCCGCCCTCATGCTGAGTGCCGGTGGCCTGCCCGGCGAGGATCCAGGCGTCGGAACGATGTGGAACACGCCGGCCCTCGCTCTCTCAAACGTCCTCAGCGCCATCTCGTCCTATCTCACGCCGCTCGACATCGCCTTCCTCGTGCCGATCGTCATCGTCGTCGTCGAGGCCCGCAGCCGCCGGCGGATGCGCGTTCACGCCGGCCTGATCACCGCCGCCGGTCTGCTCTTGGTGCTGTCGCTGCTGGCGCCGCGCCACGCGATGGGCACCGGCTGGATCAGTTGGCGCTTCCCGATCATGGCGCTGCTCGCCGGCGCCGCGGCGATCTGCCCCTTTCCGGATACCGAGGGAGCGGTACGCCGACGGATCGTCGCCGCGTCGGCCGCCGCGGTGTTCCTGAGAACCGCCGTCGTCGCGGCGCTCTGGTGGCAGGGCAGTCAGGATGCCACCGCCGTTCAACGCGTGCTCGCCGCCGTTCCACCAGGCAGCAAGGTGCTGCCGGTCGACCATTATCCGCTTCATCGGCCGGGCTGGCGGCATGCCAGCCGCTATTTCTTCGGCGGCGAGGATACCATCCGCCATCTGCCGGCGCTCGCCACCCCGGACGCCGGCGCCTTCGTGCCAACCTTGTTCACGGCCATCGGCAAGCAGCCGCTTGCGGTAATCGGCGATTTCCGCTCCATCGCCGTGCCCGAAGGCAACCTGTTGCCGATCGGCGCGCTGTTCTGCGACAGCATGCAGGCTTTCTACGCGCCGTTCACGCCCTATCTCGCCGACTGGCGGCAGCGCTTCGACTACGTGCTGACGGTCAATGCCGATCTGCCCGACATGTTCGTCGGAGCGGCCCGGCCGGCCGGACTGACCGAAGTGGTCAATGCCGGCTTCGCCGTCCTCTATGCGATCGACAAGGCCGACACCGTCCCCCGCTTCGGTGGAGCGGACGAGTGTCCGGCGCCGCAAGCCTGGTATCCGAATTGAAGCCCCGCTCAGCCGGCTGACCCGGCATCGGCCCGGCGCAGAAGATCGATGCCGCCGGTCCCGCCCTGCCCGGCAACGCGGCCGGCCGGCCGGTAGCCGTCGAGCAGGCGAGCGGTGTCCGGGTCCTCGCGGGCCCAGGCGAGCCAGTCGAAGTTGTCGCGGCGATCGACGAGGATGACGTCCGGCCGTCTTTCGGCGATGTCGCGGCGCAGCACCGCCCGGTCATGGGCAATCCAGGCGGCGAGCGCCTGATCGTCGGCGCCTCCGTCCGGGCGGGCGTTGTAGGCCATCACCGTCAGCCAGCGGCAGGAGAAGGTGCCGACCCAGCGACCGCCGGCGTCCCGCGTCGAGGGGTGGCCGACGTCATGCGAGGCGGCGATGTTGAGGACCGTCGGCTGATCGATGCCGGTGGCGACGATCGCCCGCGTCAGCGGCGACCAGTCGATCCAGGTCACCATCATCCACAGCGAATGCATCGCCAGTATGAGCGCGGCCATCGTCACGGCGATCAGCGGCGGGCGGCCTTGCCGCCCCGCCCAGGCATGCGGCAGAACGTCGCCGAACAGCAGGAGCAGACCGTAGCCGGTAGCCGGAAACAGGTGATAGGGCCAGCCCTTGGCTTGCAGGAGATAGGCGGCGAAGAAACCGAGACCGGCCGCCGCCAGCACCCCGGCGAGCGGCGTGCGCGATCCGTAGAGCCAGGCAACGGCCAGCAGCACCACGAACAGGAACCCCTTGTCGGCGACGAGCAGAGCCTCGAGCGGCGCGCGGATCGGCACGTAGACCGCGAGCACCATCGGCAGCACATCCCGGAAGAAGGTCGGGAAGGCCAGATAGACGAAGCCCTGGAAGGCGACCACGGTGATGCCGGCGGCGATCGTCCCGGGGTTGAAGAGCGGCGTCAGCCAGGAGCCGCTGCCGGTCCGCCAGGCCCGCGCCGCCAGCCACAGGCAGGGAAACAGCACGGCAAGGACGAAATGCGGCTTGACGGCGACGCAAAGGCCGGCCAGCACGCCCGCCGCGATGGACGGCCGCCCCCTTTGCTCGGCGAGGAGCATGAGTTCGACGAAGAAGGGCAGCGCGATGAGTGCCGCCACCTGGTCCTTCTGGCCGTAGGCGCCGAGCGGCAGCACCAGGAACACCAGCACCACGACCGCCTCCAGCCGGCCGCCGCCCTCGGCGCCGGCCGCATTGAGGCGGCGGCGGACGACGCGGGCAATGCCGAGCCCGATCAGGCCGATCATCACGACGGTGGCGAGTTCGGCCCTGAGCCCGGTCAGACGCTCGACGAGCACGGCCGGCAGATAAAGCAGCACCGACAGCGGCGGGTTGGTCTCGATGATATCCTTGTAGAGTTCCTTGCTGTCGAGCAGCGCCTCGGCATTGGTGATCAGCCAGCTGATGTCGTCCTTGGTCGGCATGAAGGCATGGAAGACCATGGCGGCGACGGCCATCAGGACGGCCGCCGCCGTCCAGGCGTCGACGGGCGTCCGGGGCGCGGCCGCGCGGTTCGCCGCCGTCATAGGGCCGGACTCTCGCCGCGGCTGGTGTCGACCGCCGCCGGAGCCGCCGACGACTGCTGCCCCCTGGCGCGGCCGCGCCGCCGGCCGACCTGCCAGACGACGTTGTCGGCGATGGCAAAGTTGATGACGCCGCCGATCAGCGCGCCGGATAGGCCGGCCAGCGGCCAGCTCCCGAGTTCGGCGATGGCGAGTTCGGCGACGCTGACGTTGGCGAGCGCGCCGATCGAGCAGACGAGGCAGAAGGCCACCACGCCGCCGTAGATCGCCGGCCCGGACAGGCGCCAGCGGCGGTAGGTGACCTCGTTGTTCAGTCCGAAGTTGAACAGCATGGCGACGAAGGTGGCCATGATCTGGCCCTCCTCGAAGGCGACGCCGGCCGCCCGGCTCGCCCAGAGCGCCAGCATGTGGACCAGGATTCCGAGGCTGCCGACCATGCAGAACAGCACGAAGCGCCCCGGCACGAAGCCGCGCGACAGCTTCTCGACCAGGAGTGTGGCATATTCGGCGATCACCATCGCCGAAATCTTGCTCTCGCCCTCGGCCCGCCGGCGGAAGACGAAGGGCACTTCCTCGACGCGCAACGGCCGCCGAGCGGAGGCGAGCATGTCGAGCAGGATCTTGTAGCCCTGAGCCGACAGATCGTAGACGATCTCGTCGAGGAGATCGCGGCGGAACATGAAGAAGCCGCTCATCGGATCGGACGTCCGTCCGCCGATGACCATCCGGCTCACCCAGGTCGCCAGCCGGCTCATCGCCTGGCGGCCGGCGTTCCAGTCGCCGACGCCGCCCTTGCCGTCGTAGCGGGTGGCGACCACCACGTCGGCACGGCTGTCGCAAAGCTTGTCGTACATTGCCGCGAGAATGCGCTCGTCGTGCTGGAAGTCGGCGTCCATGACGGCGATCGCGTCGCCGCTCGCCGAGAGTGCCCCCTCGATCACCGCCGAGGACAGGCCGCGACGGCCGACGCGGCGCAGGCAACGGACCCGAGGGTCGGTGGCGGCAATGCGCCGCACCTCCTCGAAGGTGCGGTCGGGACTGTCGTCGTCGACGACGATGATCTCCCAGTCGAGACCGTCGAGAACGCGGGCGACCGCGGCGATCAGCGGCGCGATGTTGGCGCGTTCGTTGTAGGTCGGGACGACCAGCGACAGCCGGCCCCTCGGCACGCGGTCCGGATCCGGCTCCGTTACCACAGTCTGATCCATGACCGGCTCCACCCTGCGACCGTGACGGGTGCCCCGATGGCGTCACCCTTTCGCGTTCCGGAGGAAATCCTAGGCGGCCACGCCTTAATGTCCGGTTAGGGCGGCGAGCCTCTCTTTCGCGCCAGAAGCCGCCGCCGGACGGCATCCGCCGTCTTGCGCCGCCTCAGCCGGCAACCTATATACCGCCCGAATTCGGGGAGTTCCCCGGTCAGCATTCATAGGAAAAAAACGGGGACCGGCCGGGTATCCGGCGCCACGCCGAATGCCTCGCAAGGGGGTTCGGACGGTCTGCCTGAACGGAGTGACGAAATGGGCAAGGTTATTGGCATCGACCTCGGAACGACCAACTCCTGCGTCGCCATCATGGATGGCAAGAACGCCAAGGTCATCGAGAACTCGGAGGGCGCGCGCACCACGCCGTCGATCGTCGCCTTCGCCGACGGCGGCGAGCGTCTGGTCGGCCAGCCGGCGAAGCGGCAGGCGGTGACCAATCCCGAGAACACCATCTTCGCGGTGAAGCGGCTGATCGGCCGCCGCTTCGAGGACCCGATGGTGGCAAAAGACAAGGACCTCGTCCCCTACGCCATCGTCAAGGGCGACAATGGCGACGCCTGGGTCAGCGCCGACGGCAAGAAGTATTCGCCGTCGCAGATCTCGGCCATGACGCTCGCCAAGATGAAGGAGACGGCCGAAGCCTATCTCGGCACCGCCGTCACCCAGGCCGTCATCACCGTGCCCGCCTACTTCAACGACGCCCAGCGCCAGGCCACCAAGGACGCCGGCAAGATCGCCGGCCTCGAGGTGCTGCGCATCATCAACGAGCCGACGGCCGCCGCCCTCGCCTACGGCCTCGACAAGTCCGACCATTCCAGGACCATCGCCGTCTACGACCTCGGCGGCGGCACCTTCGACATCTCGATCCTGGAGATCGGCGACGGCGTGTTCGAGGTGAAGTCGACCAACGGCGACACCTTCCTCGGCGGCGAAGACTTCGACATGCGGCTCGTCAACTATCTCGCCGACGAGTTCAAGAAGGAGCAGGGCATCGACCTCCGGGGCGACAAGCTGGCGCTGCAGCGCCTCAAGGAAGCCGCCGAGAAGGCCAAGATCGAGCTGTCCAGCGCCTCGCAGACCGAGATCAACCTGCCGTTCATCACCGCCGACGCCAAGGGCCCCAAGCACCTGACGCTGAAGCTCACCCGCGCCAAGTTCGAGGCGCTGGTCGACGACCTGATCCAGAAGACTGTCGAGCCCTGCAAGGCGGCCCTCAAGGATGCCGGCCTCAGCGCCGGGCAGATCGACGAGGTGGTGCTGGTCGGCGGCATGACGCGCATGCCCAAGGTGCAGGAGACGGTGAAGCAGTTCTTCGGCCGCGAGCCGCACAAGGGCGTCAACCCGGACGAAGTGGTGGCGATCGGCGCCGCCATCCAGGCCGGCGTCCTGGCCGGCGAGGTCAAGGACGTGCTGCTGCTCGACGTGACGCCGCTGTCGCTCGGCATCGAGACGCTGGGCGGCGTGTTCACGCGCCTGATCGACCGCAACACCACCATCCCCACCAAGAAGAGCCAGGTGTTCTCGACCGCCGAGGACAGCCAGAGCGCGGTGACCATCCGCGTCTTCCAGGGCGAGCGCGAGATGGCGGCCGACAACAAGCTGCTCGGCCAGTTCGACCTCGTCGGCCTGCCGCCGGCACCGCGTGGCGTGCCGCAGATCGAGGTGACCTTCGACATCGACGCCAACGGCATCGTCAACGTGTCGGCCAAGGACAAGGGCACCGGCAAGGAACAGCAGATCCGCATCCAGGCGTCGGGCGGCCTGTCGGACGCCGACATCGACAAGATGGTGAAGGACGCCGAGGCCAATGCCACCGCCGACAAGGCGCGCCGCGAGGCCGTCGAGGCCAAGAACCACGGCGAGGCGCTGATCCACTCGACCGAGAAGTCGCTCGCCGACTACGGCGACAAGGTGTCGTCGTCGGACAAATCGATCATCGAGAGCGCCATCGTCGACCTCAAGGCGGTGCTCGATTCGAACGACGCCGAGGACATCAAGGCCAAGACCAACGCCCTCGCCCAGGCGGCCATGAAGCTTGGCGAGGCGATGTACGCCGCCCAGCAGCAGCCGGGCGACGCCGAGACGAAGCCGGGCACCGAGGGCGAGGACGTTCTCGACGCCGACTTCGAGGAGGTTAAGGACGACAAGAAGAACGGCTGAGGCCGGGCTTCCTGAGCATCCGGCTCCCCGTCCGCAGAGGTCGGGGAGCCGGTCTTCGTCAGGGGCATCCGCCCGAAACGTTGCAGGATTTTCGGGCCAGCGGATGCCAAGAGCAGAAACGTGAGGTATAAGCCGCCAGCAACGGCTCATGCTTCATGGCCGGGCGGGACGCGACCGCCGCAGGGTTCCCCTCGACCTCGGGACAGACGATGGCCAAACGCGACTATTACGACGTGCTGGGCGTTCCCCGCGATGCCGATGAAAAGACGCTGAAAAGCGCCTTCCGCAAGCTCGCCATGCAGCTGCATCCGGACAAGAACCCCGGAGACGACACCGCCGAGGCCCGGTTCAAGGAAGCCAACGAGGCCTACGAAGTTCTGAGGGACCCGCAGAAGAAGGCCGCCTATGACCGCTTCGGCCATGCCGCCTTCGAGAACGGCATGGGCGGACGCGGCGATGCCGGCGGCTTCGGCGCCTCGATGGCCGACATCTTCGACGACATCTTCGGCGAGTTCATGGGCGGCGGCCGCCGCAGCCGGCCGAACGGCCGCGAGCGCGGCGCCGACCTCCGCTACAATCTCGACGTCACGCTGGAGGAAGCCTTCTCCGGCAAGACCGTCGAGATCCGCGTGCCCACCTCGATCACCTGCGTCAAGTGCGCCGGCACCGGCGCCAAGCCCGGTACCTCCCCCCAGACCTGCCGCACCTGCGGCGGCTCCGGCAAGGTCCGAGCAAGTCAGGGCTTTTTTACCATCGAGCGCACCTGCCCGACCTGCCAGGGCCGCGGCGAGACCATCGCCAACCCTTGCGACGCTTGCTCGGGCACCGGGCGGACCACCCAGGAGCGCACGCTTTCGGTCAACATTCCCGCCGGCATCGAGGACGGCACGCGCATCCGCCTGTCCGGCGAGGGCGAGGCGGGCCTGAGGGGCGGCCCGGCCGGCGACCTCTACATCTTCATCTCGCTCCGGCCACACGCCTTCTTCCAGCGCGACGGCGCCGACCTCCATTGCCGCGTGCCGATCTCCATGACCACGGCGGCGCTGGGCGGCGAGTTCGAGGTGCCGACCATCGACGGCGGCAAGACCAAGGTGCGCGTGCCCGAGGGCACGCAGACCGGCAAGCAGTTCCGCCTGCGCAGCAAAGGCATGCCGGTGCTCCGGGTACGCGACGTCGGCGACATGTACATCAACGTCACCGTCGAGACGCCGCAGCGGCTGACGCGCCGCCAGCGCGAGCTGCTGGAGGAGTTCGAGCGCGAGTCCTCGGGCGACAACAATCCCGAATCGGCCGGCTTCTTCGCCCGCGTCCGTGATTTCTTTGACAACCTGGGCGGCTGATCAGCTATCGTCAAACTACGGACATGCCAGCGGGCGAAGATTCGCTCCGAGACCGTCTTGTGGCCAAGCCTGGGAGTGAAGGATGCTGGTGCACCGACTGCGGGATGAAGCGATCGCCGGGGCGCGGCGCGTGCGCTGCCAGTATTCCGACGACATCAAGTTTCTGCGAAGCTGGGCATCGAGGCCGCTGACCACCGGCGCCGTCAGCCCGTCGGGGCGTTTCCTGGCGCGCGCCATGGCCGCCGTCGTCGATCCGGCCTGGACGGGGATGGTGGTCGAACTCGGCCCCGGCACCGGCGCGGTGACGGCGGCGCTCATCGAACGCGGCCTGCCGCCCGAGCGGCTGATCGCCATCGAGTACAATTCCGACTTCGCCGAACACATCCGCGCCCGCTTTCCGGGGCTGCACGTGACGGTGGGCGACGCCTATCAGCTCACCGAGGCGCTGAAGCACGCCGGCGTCTCCGAGGTGGCGGCCGTCGTGTCGTCGCTGCCCCTGTTCACCCGGCCGCCGCTGCAACGCCGCCGCCTTATCGACCAGGCGATGGCCGCGCTGCCGCCGGAGCGTCCGTTCATACAGTTCTCCTACGCGCTGGTGCCGCCGGTACCCGCCGAGCCGAGCCGCTGGACGCTCGACGTCGGCGGCTGGATCGTGCGCAACCTGCCGCCGGCCCGCGTCTGGACCTACCGCAAGGCGTGATGGCCATTGGCGAGGAGGCAGGCGCTCCTTGAGACGCCGGCCGGATCAGGCCTCCTGCCGGGCCTCTCCGGCGTCGGTTTCGGCCCGCTCAAAGCAGCAGTTGCAATAGCTCCGCGCGCACATGCGGCAGAGACGGCGGCGATCGACGCCGCGGTCGACATGGTCCTGTAGGATGCGGTCGAGCAGCCGGCCGAGCTGGTGGCGCTCCTCGGGGGTGAGGCAGGCGAGGAAGGCGCCGCTCTCGGCGAGGCGCCGGCTTTGCAGCTCCTGCGCCCGGCGGCGGCCGGCCGGCGTGATCTCGACCAGCACTTCGCGACCGATCCGGCGCTGGCGGCGCATCAGGCCGTCTGCCTCCAGCCGGTCGACCAGACGGACGGTGGCCGAATGGGTGAGGCCGACGATGACGGCAATCTCGCCGATGGCCAGCGGCGGGCTGTTGGCGCCGGCGATCAGCGCCGCGACGGCGGTGGTGGCGAGGCCGGCGTCGGCGGCCAGCGCCGCGTCGGTGACGGCCAGCGACAAGGCGGCGAGCTTGTTCGACAAATGCACGTCCGTGTCTCCCCGGCTGTCCCACGCCGTACCCAGCCGGCCACGGGAATCGCTATCCGCTTCTCATTGATAACCGAACGTGACGGCCGGCACCGCCCATGAAAACACTTACCGCGTGTGCTACCTCCGTCGTACCGCGCGTCGCGATCGGCGAGCCGGCGCCGTAAAACCTTGGCTTTGCCGGCCGTCGGGTGCTTGGCGGGGGAACGGGGGGATGCTATCTAGCCGGCCATGACGAAACAGCCGCTGTCCCATATTCGCAACTTCGCGATCATCGCCCACATCGATCACGGCAAGTCGACGCTCGCCGACCGCCTGATCCAGGCGACGGGCGCCGTCGCCCAGCGCGACATGAAGGAGCAGATCCTCGATTCGATGGACATCGAGCGCGAGCGCGGCATCACCATCAAGGCGCAGACCGTCCGCCTCGCCTACAAGGCCAAGGACGGCGAGACCTACACGCTGAACCTGATGGACACGCCCGGCCACGTCGACTTCGCCTACGAGGTCAGCCGGTCGCTGGCCGCCTGCGAGGGCTCGCTCTTGGTGGTCGACGCCAGCCAGGGCGTCGAGGCGCAGACGCTGGCCAACGTCTACCAGGCGATCGACAACAACCACGAGATCGTGCCGATCCTCAACAAGATCGACCTGCCGGCCGCCGAGCCGGAGCGCGTCAAGCAGCAGATCGAGGACGTCATCGGCCTCGACGCGTCCGACGCCGTGGAGATCTCGGCCAAGACCGGCATCAACATCGAGGGCGTGCTGGAGGCGATCGTCACCCGCCTGCCGCCGCCGCAGGGCGATCCGGACGCGCCGCTCAAGGCCATGCTGGTCGACAGCTGGTACGACGCCTACCTCGGCGTCATGGTGCTGGTCCGCATCATCGACGGCGTGCTGCAGAAGGGCATGAAGGTCCGGATGATGCGCACCGGCGCCGTCTACGAGGTGGAGCGCGTCGGCACCATGACGCCGAAGCTCGAACTCTGCGACAAGCTGATGACCGGCGAGGTCGGCGTCATCACCGCCTCGATCAAGGAGGTGGCCGACACCGCCGTCGGCGACACCATCACCGAGGAGCGCCGCCAGACCGCCGAGCCGCTGCCCGGCTTCCGGCCGGCCCAGCCGGTGGTGTTCTGCGGCCTGTTCCCGGTCGACGCCGCCGACTTCGAGGACCTCAGGGCCGCCGTCGGCAAGCTCAGGCTCAACGACGCCAGCTTCTCCTTCGAGATGGAGACCTCGGCCGCCCTCGGCTTCGGCTTCCGCTGCGGCTTCCTCGGCCTCCTGCACCTCGAAATCATCCAGGAGCGGCTGGAGCGCGAGTTCAACCTCGACCTGATCGCCACGGCGCCGTCGGTCATCTACAAGATGCGCCTCACCGACGACACCGAGATCGAGCTGCACAATCCGGCCGACATGCCGGAGGTGACGCGCATCGTCGAGATCGACGAGCCGTGGATCCGCGCCTCGATCATGACGCCGGACGACTATCTCGGCGCCATCCTGAAGCTCTGCCAGGACCGGCGCGGCATCCAGATCGACCTCTCCTACGTCGGCAGCCGGGCCATCGTGCAATACGACCTGCCGCTCAACGAGGTGGTGTTCGACTTCTACGACCGCCTGAAGTCGATCTCCAAGGGCTACGCCTCGTTCGACTACCACCTCAGCGACTATCGCGAGGGCGACCTCGTCAAGATGCAGATTCTGGTCAACGCCGAGCCGGTCGACGCGCTGTCGGTGCTGGTCCACCGCAGCCAGGCGGAACGGCGGGGCCGGGCGATGTGCGAGAAGCTCAAAGACCTGATCCCGCAGCACATGTTCCAGATCCCGATCCAGGCGGCGATCGGCGGCAAGATCATCGCCCGCGAGACCATCCGGGCGCTCCGCAAGGATGTGCTGGCCAAGTGCTACGGCGGCGACGTGACGCGCAAGCGCAAGCTCCTGGACAAGCAGAAGGAAGGCAAGAAGCGCCTCCGCCAGTTCGGCAAGGTGGAGATCCCGCAGGAAGCCTTTATCGCGGCGCTGAAGATGGACGACTGATACCTGGGAGGCATTGATAATGACTCCCAGGTATTCCGTTTGCGGATTTCTCATGCCGCCGATGCAGACGAGACATCGGCAAGGACCGCAATGAGCGGATGCGTCGGCATCTTCGCGAATTGGTATGAAATGTCTGCCGCCGGGCCGGCAATGTCCCCCGCCAGAGCGGGGCCGTTCCGACATTGCCGCCCGATGGCGACCAACCCCTCCGGGGCCTTGCTCGACGCTAGACGCGAATGCGAGCGATTGCCAGTCCCTTTTACGTGAAAACGCGTAGAAATCGTCGCTATGGGAAACGAAAAGGGCGCCCGCTGCCGGACGCCCTTTGTCTTTCATTCCTTTCGGCGGCTCACACCGTCTTGTCGATCCGGTGGCCGTCGGCCGGCGGCGTCTCCGGCTGCGCCTCGGTCGGCGCCGCCTTGGGGCCGCCGCGGCCGACGCCGACCAGGGCCGGCCGCAGCACGCGCTCGCCGATCTTGAAGCCGACCTGCATCACCTGCACCACCGTGCCGGCCGGCACGCTCGGGTCGGGCACCTCGAACATCGCCTGATGGAAGTTGGGATCGAACTTCTCGCCGGCCGGATCGACGCGGCTGATGCCGTGCTTCTCCAGCGCCTTCATCAGCTCGCGCTCGGTCAGTTCGACGCCCTCGACCAAGGCGATCAGCGCCGGATCGCCGTTCGCCCGCGCTTCAACGTCGACGGCGGCGATGGCCCGTGTCAGGTTGTCGGCGGCTCCAACCATGTCGCGGGCGAAATTGGTCACCGCGTAGGTACGGGCGTCGGCGATCTCGCGCTCGGTGCGGCGCCGCAGGTTCTCCATGTCGGCGAGGGTGCGGAGCAACTGGTCCTTGAGGTCGGCCGTCTCCTTCTCGAGGGCGGCGATGCGCCGGAGCCCCTGATCGACCACCGGATCCAGCTCGGGCACGGTCGGTCCGGGAGTCTGTGCTGTGTCGTCTGCCATCTTGTCCTCATACTGTGTCAAAGGCGGCGGTCGCCGCAAAACGTGCCCCGGATTTGAGGGTTCCGGAGGCGAAAATCAACCCTTGGCGCCGCATTCCCCGTCGCGAGCCTCCAGTGGACGCGCGGACGACAGATGCGAACCAGTGTTGCGGGGGCGATGTCTTCCATCTTTATTGCATGGGGAGGCTTCATCCTCCATGCCTTCCTCGATCGGGATGCGGTCCAATGCGGCTGGAAACAAATCGTCTTCGCGGCGAATGTCTGTGTCGGCGGGTTGGCTACGAGGTGAGCGACGCCTTCGAATACGCCATGAACTGCCACTGTTCGAACTGCCGCCGCGCAACCGGCTCCGCCTTCAAGCCCTTTGCCGGAATCCGAGCGGAGCAACTGGCCGTGGTGCGCGGTGAGGCCGATGTCATGCGCTTTGGCACAGGCAACCACGACGCACACTGCGTCCATTGCGGCTCGCTCCTCTATTCGAAGGTCCGTGACGGGGCCTATGTGCATGTCACCCTGGGCACCTTGATCGACACTCCTTCGATCAGGCCCACCGCCCACATCTTCGTCGGCTCGAAGGCTCCCTGGTTCGAGATCGGCGACGCGCTGCCGCAATTCGACGAATTCCCGACCGACTGAGCGCCCGGCCTAGCCAAGAAGACGCCCCACCACGCGGGCGGTGTAGTCGACCATCGGCACGACGCGGGCGTAGTTGAGCCGGGTCGGCCCGATGACGCCGACGACGCCGATCACCCGCGCCTCGCTGTCGCGGTAGGGCGACACCACCAGCGACGAGCCGGACAGGCCGAACAGCTTGTTCTCCGAGCCGATGAAGATGCGCACGCCCTCGCCGGCGTCGGCGAGGCCCAACAGCTCGATCAGGTCCTCGGAGCTTTCCAGCTCGTCGAACAGGGCGCGGATGCGTTCGAGGTCCTCGGCCGCCTTGACGTCGTCGAGCAGGTTGGCCCGGCCGCGCACGATCAGCGTCTGCGGCCGGTTGCCGCCCACTCCCGACCAGGAGGCGAGGCCGGCATCGACGACGCGGGCGGTCAGCCGGTCAAGCTCCAGCTGGCGCGCGGCGCGCTGGCGCTCGATCTCGGCGCGCGTCTCGCCGAGCGTGCGGCCGCGGATGTGGGCGTTGAGATAGTTGGCGGCCTCCTGCAAGGCCGAGGCCGGCAGGTCGGGCGGCAGATCGATCAGCCGGTTCTCGACGGTGCCGTTGTCGCCGACCAGCACGACGATGCCGCGCGTCGGCTCTATGCGGACGAATTCGATGTGGCGGAGGCGGATGTCGGCCTTCTGCGTCAGCACCACGCCGGCGCCGCGCGTCAGGCCCGACAGCGTCTGCGACGCCTCGGTCAGCACGTCCTCGACGCTCTTGCCGGTGCCGGACGCCTTCAGTCGGCCCTCGATGGCCGAGCGGTCGCCCTCGGCGAGGTCGCCGATCTCCAGCATGGCGTCGACGAAGAAGCGCAGGCCTAGCTCGGTCGGCAGCCGGCCGGCCGAGGTGTGCGGCGCATAGAGAAGGCCGGCCGCCTCGAGGTCGGACATGACGTTGCGCACCGAGGCCGGCGACAGCGGCGCGGCCAGAAGGCGCGCGATGTTGCGGCTGCCGACGGGGTCGCCGGTGTCGAGATAGGCCTCGACGATGCGGCGGAAGATATCGCGCGAGCGCGCGTCAAGCGCCTGCAAGCCGCCCTGTCCGCCTGTCGTGGTCACGATGCCGAAACTCCTTTCCGCAATGGCTAATCTGGCGGCCGCCGCCCTTCAGCGCAAGTCCCCGCGAAGCCTAGGGACGGCAGAGGTGGACGACGCTCTAGGATTGCTCGACAGCGGCGGCGGGCCGCGATAAAGGGGGCCGATGCTGACGCTTGCGCTCGACACCGCCAATGACCGGATTGCCGTCGCCCTTGCCGGCGAAGGCCGGGAGGTCGCGCGCGTCGAGATCCTAACACGCGGCCATGCCGAACGGCTGTTCCCGCTGATCGACGAACTGCTCGCCGAGGCCGGGACGGAAATCGGCCGCATCACGCGGATCGCCGTCAACGTCGGCCCCGGCAGTTTCACCGGCATCCGCATCGCCGTGGCGGCGGCGCGCGGCCTCGGCCTGGCCTTGGGCATTCCGGTGGTCGGCATCGACGCGCTGCGGCTGATCGCCGCCTCGCTCGACGAGCCGGCCGGCGGGCCGGTGCTCGCCGCCGTCGACGCCCGGCGCGGCGAGGTCTACGCCGCGCTCTACGGCCGGAACGGCGAGGTGCTGGAGGCGCCGTTCGCCGCCGACGCCGACACGGTGCTGGCCCGCCTCGGCGACCGCGCCGCCGTGCTGGCCGGTTCGGGCGCGCCCCTCCTCGCCCATCAGGCGGCGGTGTCCGGCCGGCGCGTGCCGTCGGTCGACGCCATGACCGGTACCTTGCCGCTGGCGCTCGCCCGCCTCGGAGCGCTGGCCGATCCGGCTGCCGCCCCGCCGCGGCCGCTTTACCTCAGGGCGCCCGACGCCAAGCCGCAGCCACCCGTTCCCGGCCTTCTCGCATGAGCCCTGCCCCATGAAATGCTGGTTCGCCGCCCCGCGGCCGATCTGCGAGCCCGGCCGCATCACTGATGCCGACGATCTCGCCGCCCTGCACGCCGACGCCTTCCGCCACGGCTGGCCGGCCGCCGAGATGGAGGCGCTGATCGCCGACCCCTCGGTGCTGGTCGTAGTGGCGCGCGAGGGACGGACGCCGTTTACCCGCCGGCCGGTCGGCTTCGTCATGGTGCGCGCCGCCGCCGACGAGGCGGAGGTGCTGACGCTGGCCGTGGCGCCGGGCCGGCGCGGCCGCGGCATCGGTCGCCTGATGATGGACGAAATGATTCGCCGCCTTTATTTCCTGCGGGTCGGCGCGCTATTCCTGGAAGTCGACGAAGGCAACGACGCCGCGCGCGCCCTTTACCGGCGTCTCGGTTTCCGCGAGGTTGGCCGGCGTCCGAACTACTACGGCGGCAGCGGCGGCGGCACCGCCAACGCCCTTGTCATGCGAGCCGATCTCAAATAACCCATAGGTGGCCGGCACCGGCGCCCGGCTGTTCGAGGGTATCCGAGATGACCGAGCCATCCACTCCGCTCTCCCTGGAAGAAGCCTGTGCGGCGCGCGGCATGCGCATGACCGAGCAGCGGCGAATCATCGCCCGCGTGCTGGAGCAGGCGGTCGACCACCCCGACGTCGAGGAGGTCTATCGCCGCGCCTCGGCGATCGACAGCAACATCTCGATCTCCACCGTCTATCGCACGGTCAAGCTGTTCGACGACGCCGGCATGATCGCCCGTCTCGACTTCCGCGACGGCCGCTCGCGCTACGAGCCGCTGCCCGACGAGCACCACGACCACCTGATCGACTTCCGCACCGGCGCCGTCGTCGAGTTCCACAGCGATGAGATCGAAGCCTTGCAGCGGGAGATCGCCCGCAAGCTCGGCTACAAGCTGATCGACCACCGGCTGGAACTCTATGGCGTGCCGATCGACGAAACGGGCGGGGGAGAGAAGGCGTGAAGCCCGGCCACGTCAGGGCGGCGCTGACGCTGCCGCTGTTCTGCGTGGCCGCCTCTTTCCTCATCCTCCTCTACCTGCCGGCCCGGCGCCTGCGCTGGCGCCTCGCCGGCCGCCTGCAGATGGTCTTCCACCGGCTGGTGCTGTGGGTGCTCGGCATCCGGCTCACCGTCAAGGGCCGGCCGGCCGTCGATCGGCCGCTGATGATCGCCGCCAACCACGCCTCGTGGATCGACATTCCCGCCTACAGCGCGGTGATGCCGCTCGCCTTCGTCGCCAAGCGCGAGGTCGGCACCTGGCCGCTGATCGGCTTCTTCGCCCGCCTGCAACGCTCGGTGTTCATCGACCGCACCCGGCGCGGCGCCGTCGCCGACGCCACCGACGGCATCGGCCGGCGCCTCGCCGACGGCGACGTCATCATGCTGTTCGCCGAGGGCACGACGTCGGATGGCAACCAGGTGCTGCCCTTCCGCTCGTCGCTGTTCGGCGCCGCCCGCGCCGCCCTCGACGAGGCGGGCATCGACGCGGTGTTCGTGCAGCCGGCGGCCATCGCCTACACCCACATGCTCGGCCTGCCGCTCGGCCGGTCGGGGCGGTCGATCCTGTCGTGGGTCGGCCACCAGGATCTGGCGCCGCACGCCAAGGAAGTGCTCGCCGCCTCCGATTTCGACGTCAGCATCGTGTTCGGCGAGCCGATCCGCTTCGACCGCGCCGCCGACCGCAAGCAAGTGGCGCTGGCCGCCGAGGCGGCGGTGCGGCGCCTGCTGGCGACCGAGCTGCGGGGCGGCTGACTAGAGGTCAACGCGGCATCAGCAGCCAGAAATCGATATCGAGCACCACCGACGGCAGGTAGGCGCCGGCCTCGTCGCGATCGGGAAAATCGGTGGCCGGATGGTCGCGCGTTGCCACCAGACGGACGCGCAGGGCGCCGAGGTCGTCGCGGCCGTCCAGCAGTTCCTTGTCGAGAATGGTCGACCAGGCGTGCACCGTCGATCCGGTGAACACCGGCGCGACGTAGCGGCCGCTGTTGATCGCCGCCACGTGGACGGCGTTGGCAAGGCCGTTGAAGCTGAGGGCGCGGGCGGCGCTCATCACCAGGGCGCCCGACACCAGCCAGCGGCCGCGCGCCGCGCCGTCGGAAAACGGCAGCGGATGCTGGCGGGCGGGATTGCCGAAGAAGCGGATCGCCATCATCGCCGTGCCCTCGTCGATGTGGATGCCGTCGATGTGGTCGATACGCTCGCCGAGTTCGTAGTCGCCCCAGCGGAAGCGGCTGCCGCTGAGGCCGCCGTCCCAGGCGGAGACGTCGAGCACCGGCAGGCCGGCGCCCAGCGCCTCGGCCGGCACCGCCGCCGGCAGGTGCGGCACCAGCTGCTCGGCAAACGGCGGCACGCCCTCCTCGGTCTTGCGCACCGACTGCCAGCGGGCGAAATCGATCACTTCGGTGCCGCCGTCCTTGTAGCCGGTGGTGCGCAGGTAGACGACGCCGGTGCGGCCGCCGGTGTCGCGCAGGCCGATCACCTCGGTCACCGCCGAAAGGGTGTCGCCGGGGTAGACCGGCGCCAGGAAGCGGCCGCCGGCATAGCCGAGGTTGGCGATGGCGTTGAGGCCGACGTCGGGCACCGACTGGGCCATGACGATGTTGAAGACCAGCACGTCATCGACCGGCGCCATCGGATAGCCGAGGGCGCGGGCGAAGTCGTCCGACGATTGCAGGGCGAAGCGGCTGCCGGTCAGCGCCCGGTAGAAGGCGACGTCGCCGTCGGTGACCGTGCGCGGGCTGGCATGGCGGAACACCTGCCCGACCCTGAAGTCCTCGAAATAGCGGCCGCCGCTGCTTCTCATGGCTGCCTCCGATCGGCGAATCGCCGTCCATCATGCGCCGCAACGCCTGCGTGTCATCCCCGCCGATGGTCGGGATGGAGACGTTGCCGCCGGCCAGAAAGCGTCAGCTATGAGGCCGGCCGGCAACGGCGCGTCTTCCCTTCCCGCGGGCGGGCGGGCATAGTCGGTGCCATGTCGAACGCACCTTCCCCCGCAAGCCCCGTCGCGCGTCCGGTCAGGGCCGGCGACCACGTGTTCCTGATCGACGGATCGGGCTACATCTTCCGCGCCTACCACGCGCTGCCGCCGCTCACCCGCAAGTCGGACGGCCTGCCGGTCGGCGCGGTGTCCGGCTTCTGCAACATGCTGTGGCGACTGCTGCGGGAAGCCGAGAAAACCGCCGTCGGCGTGCCGCCGACGCATCTGGCGGTGATCTTCGACGCCTCCTCTATCACCTTCCGCAACGAGATCTACCCCGCCTACAAGGCGCAGCGGCCCGAGCCGCCGGCCGACCTCAGGCCGCAGTTCGGGCTGATCCGCGAGGCGGTGCGCGCCTTCAACGTCGCATGCGTCGAGCAACTCGGCTTCGAGGCCGACGACCTGATCGCCACCTATGCCGAACAGGCCAAGGCGGCGGGTGCCGACGTCACCATCGTCTCCTCCGACAAGGACCTGATGCAGTTGGTCGACGAGCGCGTGGCGCTGCTCGACACCATGAAGGACAAGCGTATCGGCGCCGCCGAGGTGATCGAGAAGTTCGGCGTGCCGCCCGACAAGGTGGCGGAGGTGCAGTCGCTGTCCGGCGATTCGGTCGACAACGTGCCGGGCGTGCCGGGCATCGGCCTCAAGACGGCGGCGCAGCTCGTCCTCGAATACGGCGATCTCGAAAGCCTGCTGGCCGCCGCCGCCGGCATCAAGCAGCAGAAGCGGCGGGAGAACCTGATCGCCTTCGCCGAGCAGGCGCGCCTGTCGCACCGCCTAGTGACGCTGAAGCGCGACGTGCCGGTAACCGAGCCGATCGACCTGATGGGCGTACGGCCGATCATCGGCGAACGGCTGATCGCCTATGCCAAGGCGATGGAGTTCTCCACCCTCACCCGGCGGGCGGCCGAGGCGACCGGCGTCGATTCGTCCAAGGTGGAGCCGGCGACGGTGCCGGTGACCTTCTGGCCGCCGGAGGGCGCGGCGGAAACCGGAACGCCGCCTCCCCGGCAGGACGGGGACGATGGCTCGGTCGTCGTGCCGGTGGAGACCGCGGCCGTACCGGCCGGCGAGCCCGCGACGGCCGGTACGGCCGCGGTCTCCACCCCGATGTCCCGCGCCGCCGAGGCACTGGCAAAAATGCAGGCGCTGCCGGTCGACTACGACGCCTACGAGACGGTCACCGACCTTGCCCGTCTCGAAGCCTGGGTGGCCGAGGCGCGCGAGGCCGGCCGCGTCGCCTTCGACACCGAGACCTCCGGCCTCGATTCGATGCAGGCGGAGATCGTCGGCGCCTCGCTCGCCGTGGTGCCGGGGCGGGCCTGCTATATCCCGCTCGGCCATGTCACCGGCGACGGCGATCTGCTCGGCGGCGGGCCGGTGCCCGGCCAGATCGCCGTCGCCGACTTCGTGCGCGTCGTCAAGCCGCTGCTCGAAGACCCGTCGGTGCTGAAGATCGGCCAGAACGCCAAATACGACTGGGTGGTGCTGAAGCGCCTCGGCATCACCGTCGCTCCCTGCGACGACACCATGCTCCTCTCCTACGCCCTTGACGCCGGGCTGATGGGACACGGCATGGACGAGCTGTCCGAGACGCTGATCGGCCACAAGCCGATCGCCTTCAAGGACGTCTGCGGCTCGGGCAAGGGCATGATCACCTTCGACAAGGTGCCGCTCGACCGCGCCACCCGCTACGCCGCCGAGGACGCCGACATCACGTTGCGCCTCTGGCACGTCCTGAAGCCGCGCCTCGCCGCCGAGAGCATGACCGCCCTCTATGAGACGGCGGAGCGGCCGCTGATCGACGTCATCGCCCGCATGGAGATGCGCGGCGTGTCGGTCGACCGGCAGATTCTGTCGCGCCTGTCCGGCGACTTCGCGCAGTCGATGGCGGCGATGGAGGCCGGCATCCACGAGGCGGCCGGCGAGAGCTTCAACATCGGCAGCCCCAAACAGATCGGCGACATCCTGTTCGGCAAGCTCGGCCTCTCCGGGGCAAAGAAGACCAAGACGGGCGCCTGGGCGACCGGCGCCGACGTGCTGGAGGACCTCGCCGCCGCCGGACACGAATTGCCGCGCCGCATCCTCGACTGGCGGCAGCTGGCCAAGCTGAAGTCCACCTACACGGATGCGCTGCCCGGCTACATCCATCCGGAGACCAAACGCGTCCACACCAGCTATTCGCTGGCCGCCACCACCACCGGCCGCCTCGCCTCATCGGAGCCCAACCTCCAGAACATCCCCGTCCGCACCGAGGAGGGCCGCAAGATCCGCCGCGCCTTCGTGGCACCGGCCGGCCGCAAGCTGGTGTCGGCCGACTACAGCCAGATCGAGCTGCGCGTGCTCGCCCACGTCGCCGACATCCCCGCGCTGAAGAACGCCTTCGCCGAGGGCATCGACATCCACGCCATGACGGCGTCGGAGATGTTCGGCGTGCCGGTGGCCGGCATGGACCCGATGATCCGCCGCCGGGCCAAGGCGATCAACTTCGGCATCATCTACGGCATCTCGGCCTTCGGCCTCGCCAACCAGCTGTCGATCCCGCGCGAGGAGGCGGCCGACTATATCAAGCGCTACTTCCAGCGCTTCCCCGGCATCCGCGACTACATGGAGGCGACCAAGCGGCAGGCGCGCGAGCACGGCTACGTCACCACCATCTTCGGCCGCAAGGCGCACTATCCGGATATCGCCTCGCCCAATGCGTCGATGCGCGCCTTTATGGAGCGGGCGGCGATCAACGCGCCGATCCAGGGCTCGGCCGCCGACATCATCCGCCGCGCCATGGCGCGCATGGAAGCGGCGCTCGACGCGGCCGGGCTCTCGGCGATGATGCTGTTGCAGGTGCACGACGAACTGATCTTCGAGGTGCCCGACGACGAGGTGGAGGCGACGCTGCCGGTGGTGCGCACCGTCATGGAGGGCGCCGCCGAGCCGGCGGTGCGGCTTGCCGTGCCGCTGGTTGTCGACGCCCGCGCGGCGCAGAACTGGGACGAGGCGCACTGAAAGGTGCCTCTTCCTTCCCGAGATGGTCCTTCTCACGCGGACCATGACGGCCGGTCTATTTCATATCCTGGATCGTCATCCTCCGCGAAGGCGGAGGACTTCATGCAGAAAAGGCATCTCGTGGGACTGGGTGCAACAACAGGATCAATGCCATGACCGACGCAGACGCCGAACGCCATCGCCTGAAGATGCAGAAGCGCAAGGCGGTGCAGGACGCCGAGGTGGCGTCGAAGACGATTGCCGAGAAGGGCCTGCTGATCGTCAACACCGGCCCCGGCAAGGGCAAGTCGACGGCCGCCTTCGGGCTTCTCGTCCGCGCCCTCGGCCACGGCTGGAAGGTCGGTGTCGTGCAGTTCGGCAAGGGCGGCTGGGAGAGCGGCGAGCGCAAGGTGCTGGAGGGCCTCCCCGGCGTTTCCTGGCACACGCTCGGCGAGGGCTTCACCTGGGAGACGCAGGACCGGGCGCGCGACGTCGCCGCCGCCGAGGCCGCCTGGGCCAAGGCGCGTGCACTGATGGACGATCCGGTCATCCGCCTGCTGGTGCTCGACGAACTGAACATCGCGCTGCGCTACGAGCATCTGCCGCTCCATGACGTGGTGGCGACGCTCGCAGCCCGGCGGCCCGACCTCACCGTGGTCGTCACCGGCCGCAACGCCAAGCCGGAGCTGATCGAAGCCGCCGACTGCGTCACCGAGATGGCGGCGGTGAAGCACCATTTCGCCGCCGGCGTGAAGGCGCAGGCGGGAATCGAATTCTGATGGTTAGCCGGCTGATGTTCCAGGGGACGGGCTCGGACGTCGGCAAGTCGCTGATCGTCGCCGGCCTCTGCCGGCTCTACGCCCGGCGCGGCCTCCGCGTTCGACCCTTCAAGCCGCAGAACATGTCGAACAACGCGGCGGTGACCGCCGACGGCGGCGAAATCGGCCGGGCGCAGGCGTTGCAGGCGCGGGCCGCCGGCGTGGCGCCATCCGTTCACATGAATCCGGTGCTCCTGAAGCCGCAGTCGGAGATCGGCTCGCAGGTGGTGGTGCAGGGCCGCGTCGTCGGCAATGCCAAGGCGCGCGACTATCAGGCGATGAAGCCGACGCTGCTGCCGGCGGTGCTCGACAGCTTCAGCCGCCTGTCGGAAGACGCCGACCTCATCCTCATCGAGGGCGCCGGCTCGCCGGCAGAGGTCAACCTCCGGGCCGGCGACATCGCCAACATGGGCTTTGCCCGCGCCACCGACACGCCGGTGGTGCTGATCGGCGACATCGATCGCGGCGGGGTGATCGCCTCGCTGGTCGGCACAAGGGTGGTGATGCCGGAGGAGGACGCGGCGCTGATCGCCGGCTACCTGATCAACCGCTTCCGCGGCGACGTCAGCCTGTTCGACGCCGGCCTCGCCGAGATCACCCGCCGCACCGGCTGGCGCTCGTTCGGCGTGGTGCCGCACTTCCCCGACGCCGCCCGCCTGCCGGCCGAGGACGGCCTCGGCCTCAGGAGCCGGCATCACGCCGCGGGCGGCGCTTCGCGCAAGCGCATCGTCGTGCCGGTGCTGCCGCGCATCGCCAATTTCGACGACCTCGATCCGCTGCGGCAGGAGGAAGGCGTCGAGGTGATCCTCGCGCAATCCGGCCAGCCGCTACCCGACGCCGACCTCGTGCTGCTGCCCGGCTCGAAGGCGACCATCCCCGATCTCCTGGCGCTCAAGGCCGAGGGCTGGGACATCGACATCAAGGCGCACGCCCGGCGCGGCGGCAAGGTGCTCGGCCTGTGCGGCGGCTACCAGATGCTCGGCCGGATATTGCGCGATCCGGAGCGAATCGAAAGCGACATCGCCAGCATCGACGGCCTCGGCCTGCTCGACGTCGAGACGGTGATGGCCGGAGAGAAGCGCCTGACGCCGGTCACCGGCTGCTCGCTGCCCGACGGCACGCCACTCTCCGGCTACGAGATGCACCTCGGCGCCACCAGCGGCCCCGACCGCATCAGGCCGTTCGCCCGCCTCGCCGACGGCAGCGACGAGGGAGCGACCTCGCCGGACGGCGCCATCGTCGGCAGCTATTGCCACGGCCTGTTCGCCGACGACCGGCAGCGGGCGCGGCTGCTCGCCTGGATCGGCGCCGACGCCTCGACCCTTGCCTACGAGGCGGAAATCGAGCGGGTGCTCGACGGCCTCGCCGCGCACCTCGCGGCACATCTCGACGTCGACGGCCTCCTCGACCTCAGCCGTAGACGAGGATGACGAGGCCGAGCCAGACGAGGCCCAGCAGCGCGGCAATCAACAGCACTGCCCGCCGGTAGAGGCGCAGCGCCCGATCGATGTCGTAGGCGTTGACCTCGGCGCGGCCTTCGCCCATCCAGGCGTCGTCGACGCGGGTATCGCCGTAGACCTTGGGACCGTTGAGGCGCAGGCCGAGGGCTCCCGCCATCGCCGCCTCCGGCCAGCCGGCGTTGGGCGACTTGTGGCGGCGGGCGTCGCGGTCGATCGCCCGGAGGGCGGCGGCGGCCGAGGCGCCGTCGTCGGCCAGCGCCGCCAGCACGATTCCCCAGGCGGTGAGGCGCGAGGCCGGCAGGTTGACGAGATCGTCGAGCCGGGCCGACGCCCAGCCGAAGGCGAGATGGCGCGGCGTCTTGTGGCCGATCATCGAATCGGCGGTGTTGATCGCCTTGTAGGCGGCCGCCCCCGGCAGGCCGAACAGCGCCATCCAGAACAGCGGCGCCGTCACCCCGTCGGAAAAGCTCTCGGCCAGGCTCTCGATGGCGGCGCGGCAGACGCCGGCCGCGTCGAGATGCTCGGGGTTGCGGCCGACGATGCGCGATACCGCCGTCCGCCCCTCGGCAAGGCCGCCGCGCCGCATGCCGTCGGCGACGGCGGCGACGTGGACGTGCAGGCTGCGGGCGGCGATGAGCGTCGAGCCGGCGATGGCGACGAGGCCAAGGCCGGCGATCGGGCCGGCGAGGCCGAACAGCGCCGCCAGTAACGTGGCGGCGGCGATGCTGACGAGCACATTGACCACGGCGGCCAGCACGCCGTTCATCCTGCGGCGTTCGTCGTCGAGGTCGTCGCGGTTGAGCGTACGGTCGAGGAGGCCGATCAGCGCGCCCATCCAGCTGACCGGATGGCCGATTCGCCGGAACAGGAGATCCGGATAGCCGGCTAAGGCCTCGAAGCCGAGAGCCAGGAGGGCGATGGGAAGGAATTCAAGCGGCGCCATGTTGCAGTCGTTTCCGGGCAGGTTTCAGAGCAATGCGTCTTCCGCCCGGCGGCCGCAAGGGCTGAGTCGCGCCTTTTCCCCCGAGCACCGGCGCGACCGTACCGCCGTCGTCCACATACCGCTAAATACTTATAGGGCATATTCTATTTTAAATTGCAATGACGGCGCCCGTATCGGCAAGCGAGTCTCGGCACTTTTTCACCGTCGCCGGATGCGAATGAAAACACCGATTCATTTCAAGACTCTATTCGCGCAGCCTTGCCGGCACCCCTGTCAGTTTTCACCTAACATATTCGATTGGAATGACTTTTTGTCCATGACAATTGCTTTCATGAATTGACAGGGAAGGCTTGGGAAAGCGATACCAAAGTCTACCTATATAATCGAATGAATAACAGTCGCGAAAATCCACTTCAGTTTTCGGTAACCAATCCGTGCGTGTATTACCTGCCACGTGAAGGCGGGAAGATGAAACTCTACCGCCCGCAGATTGTAGAGATTCCAAATTGTCGCAGCTCGAACACCGCGAGATTTCCCATGATCTGCCAGCCGTTCTCGACGCCGCGGCCGTTCGCGACCTCTACGGGCGCATCGAGCCCTTCATCACCGAAAACACCCTTCTGACGCTGAATGCCGCGGCCGTCGAACGCCTCGGCACCCAGGCCGTCCAGCTTCTTCTTGCAACCGCCCGCGCGCTCGACATGAACGGCGGCCGGCTCGCGATCGTGCACGCCACGCCCCCCCTTCGCGACGCCTATGCCGACCTCGGTCTTTTGACCGAACTCGACGCCCGGAGCCTCCGACATGAAGAGAAAGATACTTACGGTTGACGATTCAAAGACCATGCGCGACATGGTCTCCTACACGCTGAAGGGGGCCGGCTTCGAGGTTCTGGAAGCCGAGGACGGGCTGAAGGCGCTCGGTCTGCTGGCCACCACGCGCGTCGACCTGATCATCACCGACATCAACATGCCCAACATGGACGGCGTGACGCTGGTCAAGCGCCTGCGCGCCAGCGGCGGGCACATGTCGACGCCGATCCTGATCCTGACCACCGAATCCGGCGACGACAAGAAGGCCGGCGGCAAGGCGGCCGGCGCCACTGGCTGGATCGTCAAGCCCTTCGCGCCGGAGAAGCTGCTCTCCGTCGTCAACAAGGTCTGCCCCGCCTGAACGGATGGCCACCATGCCCACTCCGACTTTCGGCTCCGACGAGCTGGCCCAGTTCCGCAAGACCTTTTTCGAGGAATGCACGGAACTCCTGGCCGACCTCGAGGAGCGCCTCGGCGCCCTCGCCGCCTTCTCCGGCGATATCGAGAGCCTCAATGCCATCTTCCGTGCCGTCCACTCGGTGAAGGCCGGTGCCGGCGCCTTCGGCTACAGCGTGCTGGTCGGCTTCGCCCACCGCTTCGAGGCGCTGCTCGACCGGCTGCGCGACGGCAAGGCCGACCTCGACGAGCGCACGCTGGCCGCTCTGGTCGCCGCCGCCGACGTGTTCTCGGCGCTCATCGACCTCGCCCGCCAGGACGAGACGCCGGCCGACGACTTCGGCGCCGACGTCGCCGAGGAGCTTGCCGCCCTGCTCGACGGCGACGGGCCGGCGAGGCCGGCCGCCCGAGTGGCATCGGAGGCGCCCGAGGCATCGGCCGAGCGGATCTACCGCATCGTCTTCAGGCCCAACGCCGAGCTGTTCCGCCACGCCAACGAGCCGCTCTACCTGATCCGCGAGTTGAAGACGCTCGGCACGCTGACGGTCGACTGCGACCTGTCGCGCCTGCCGCCCTTCGAGGCGCTCAACGTCGACGACGCCTATCTGAGCTGGACCATGACGCTCCAGGCCGAGTGCCGGCCGGCCGCCGTGGCCGAGGTGTTCGAGTTCGTCGACGACGAATGCGAGCTGACCATCGAAGAGATCGCTGCCACGCCAGCCGTCCAGGCCGAGGCTGTGGCCGTGACGCCAGCCGCACCGGCGCCGGCTGCCCGCGCCACGCCGACGCCGGCACCGGCCACTGCGGCCCGGACCTCGGGGGCAACGGCCGGCAAGTCGGCCGCCATGTCGTCGATCCGCGTCGATCTCGCCCGCGTCGACCGGCTCGTCAACATGGTCGGCGAACTGGTGATCGCCCAGGCCATGCTGGCCCAGCAGTTCGTCGAAAGCCACGACCGCGAAGACTCGGCCGGCCTCCAGGGCTTCGAGCATCTGGCCGGTCTGACGCGCGAATTGCAGGAATGCGTGATGGCCATCCGCATGCAGCCGCTGAAGTCGGTGTTCTCGCGCATGCCGCGCCTCGTCCGCGACGTCAGCCACAAGACCGGCAAGGAGGTGCGCCTCGAGATGGCCGGCGAGCAGACCGAGGTCGACAAGACGGTGATCGAGGAGCTGGCCGATCCGCTCACCCACATGATCCGCAATGCCGTCGATCACGGCATCGAGGACACGGCGGCGCGCCTTGCCGCCGGCAAGCCGGCCGAGGGGGTGATCCGCCTCTCCGCCCAGCACGCCGGCTCCAACATCCTGATCCACGTCGAGGACGACGGCGCCGGCCTCAATCGCGACCGCCTCCTCGACAAGGCGATCGAAAAGGGCATCGTGCCGCCGGGCGCCAAGCTGTCCGGCGAGGAGATCGACGAGCTGATCTTCGCGCCCGGCTTCTCGACGGCCGCTGCCGTCACCGACGTGTCCGGCCGCGGCGTCGGCATGGACGTCGTCCGGCGCAACATCATGGCGCTCGGCGGCCGCGTGCAGGTGGTGTCGACGCTCGGCCGCGGCACCCGCTTCACGCTGGTGATCCCGCTGACGCTGGCCGTGCTTGACGGCATGGTGGTGGCGGTCGGCTGGGAGAAATACATCCTGCCGCTGACCTCGATCGTCGAATCCTTCCGCCCCGACCGCGGCCAGATCCGCAGCGTGCCGGGCGGCGGCGAGGTCGCCTCGATCCGCGGCGAGTTCGTCCGCCTGGTCCACCTCGCCCGGCTGTTCGGCGTGCACGAGGCCGTCGACGACCCCAGCCAGGGCCTCGTCGTGCTGATCGAGCTGGCCAACGGCAGCAAGCTCGGCATCGTCGTCGACGAGCTGATCGGCCAGCAGCAGGTGGTGATCAAGTCGCTGCAGGACAACCACGATCCGGTTCCGGGCATCTCCGGCGCCACCATCCTCGGCAACGGGCGCGTCGCGCTCATTGTCGACATCGAGGAACTCACCCGCCTCAACGACCGGAGCGACCGCGCCGCCCGCCGCGCCGACGCCCCACCCCGGCCGCTCCTCGTCAACGCCTGACCTCACGGAGCCTCTTCATGGCAGAACCGCAGGACCCCTCCAGCACCGGCACGGACGCCGGCGCCGCCGCCGCGCAGACGCGGCAGTTCATCTCCTTCCGCGTCGGTGACGACGAGTTCGCCATCGACATCATGGCGGTGCGCGAGATCAAGGGCTGGACCGAGACGACCATCCTGCCCAACCAGCAGGAATATATGCTCGGCGTGCTCAACCTCCGGGGCACGATCGTGCCGATCTTCGACCTCCGCTGCCGCTTCGGCCTCGGCCTGACCACGGCGACGCGCAGCCATGTGGTGATCATCGTCGCGATCGGCGGCCGCATCCTCGGCCTCCTGGTCGACGCCGTCTCGGACATCCTGACGGTCAACGCCGCCGACATCCGGCCGGTGCCCGACGTCGACCAGCCCGTCGACAGCGCTTTCCTCGCCGGCATCATCGCCGTCGGCGACAGCATGGTCGTGCTTCTCAGCCTCGAAAACCTGTTCTCCCATCACGGCCCGGCCGACACCGCCGTCGCCGCCTGACCTTCCTCCCAGGAACGGACATCATGTCACTCACCTCGCTGAAACTCCGCACCAAGATCGGTCTGATCGTCGCGCTGATGAGCCTGCCGATCATCATCCTCGGCTGGCTCTACGTCAGCAAGAGCGAGGAGGGCGTTGCCGCGGCCCGCAAGGAGGCCGGCGGCGTCACCTACGCGGCGGCCGTCTGGGAAAGCATCCGCGGCCTTGCCAACTCCGCCCTCGACGACACGGCGACGCCGGCCAGCGTGCTCACCGTCATTCCGGACCTCAACGGCCTCGGACGCGAGCATGACGCCGCCTTCGGCACCACCGACGCGGCCGCCGCCTTCTCCACCGTGCTCGCCGGCTACGACTGGCCGCGCGCCCACGTACCCTTCGACGCGCAGCTCACCAAGTCGGTCGACGCCGGCCTCGGCCTGATGGCCGGCATCGCCGACGGCGCCGGCATCACCGTCGACACCGAGATCGACCAGAACTACCTCGGCCAGGCGCTGATGAACCGTATCCCGCGCGTGCTGTGGTATCGCGTGGCGATCACCGGCACCATCCGCACCATGTCGCGCGCCACATCGGTGTCGGTGGCTGACCTCGGTCATCTGAAGTCGCAGATCGCCCTGTTCCAGGAAGCCTCCAACGGCGCCCTCGGTGCCATCGACGTCGCCAAGTCGCACAACGCCGATGGCCGCATGGAGGCGATCGCCAGCCAGACCACCGCCTTCGCCGAGGTCGTCCCGGTCTTCGTGCGCGAGGCGGAGGCCGTGGCCGCCGCCTTCGAGAGCGCCGCGTCGCCCGAGAGTGTCGACATCACCCGCTTCATGGATGCCACCAAGGCGCAGGCGCAGGCGAGCCAGAGCCTCTGGCACCAGGGCGCCGATGCGCTCACCACCATGCTCGGCGACCATGCCGGCGCGCTGCGCAACGCCCTGTTCACCACCTCCGCCGCCGTGCTGGCCGCCGTTCTGGTGGCGCTCGCCGCCAGCATCTTCTTCTCGGTGCAGATCACCCGCGGCATCGGCCGGATGATCGGCTACATGCAGAAGATCACCGAGGGCGACTATGCCTTCGAGGTGGAAGGCGCCGACCGCAAGGACGAGATCGGTACCATCGCCGGCGCCGTGTCGGTGTTCCGCGACAACGGCCGCGAGATCGCCGAACTGACCGCCAACTACAAGGGCCAGGCCGACGCCATCCGTCTGTCGCAGTCGGTGCTGGAACTGACGCCCGACGGCACGGTGATCGACGCCAACGAGATCTTCTGCACCGTCTTCGGCTATACCGTCGACGAAATCCGCGGCAAGCCGGTCTCCATGTTCGCCGATCCGGCCGCCCGCGAGAGCGCCGAATACAAGCTGATGTGGGACCGGCTGCACCGCGGCGAGCACGTCACCGGCCAGTACAAGCGCATCGGCAAGGGCGGCCGGGAAGTCTGGCTCGAGGTGTCGTTCAACCCGATCCTCGGCCCGGACGGCAAGCCGTTCAAGATCGTCCAGATCGCCACCGACATCACCACGCGCCGCATGCAGGCGGCCGACTTCGAGGGACAGATCGCCGCCATCTCCAAGGCGCAGGCGGTGATCGAGTTCTCCCTCGACGGCAAGGTGCTCGACGCCAACGAGAACTTCCTGTCGGCGCTCGGCTACACGCTGACCGAGATCCGCGGCCAGCACCACTCGATGTTCGTCGATCCGGCCTACCGGGCGACTGTCGACTACCGCATGTTCTGGGAGAAGCTCGGCCGCGGCGAGTATGACGCCGCCCAGTACAAGCGCATCGGCAAGGGCGGCCGGGAAGTGTGGATCCAGGCGTCCTACAACCCGATCCTCGACATGAACGGCAAGCCGTTCAAGGTGGTGAAATATGCCACCGACGTCACCGAGCAGGTGATGGCCGCCGAGGCACTGAAGGCGGCGGTGCGCGAATCCAAGGAGGTGATCGAAGCGGCGCGGATCAACGACCTCACCAAGCGCGTTCCGCTCGACGGCAAGACCGGCGAAATCGCCAGCCTCTGCGAGGGCATCAACACGCTGCTCGATACCATGTCGACCGTGGTCGCCGACATCATGGACGCCGCCACCACCATCTCCAACGCCGTCGCCGAGATCTCCTCGGGTACCACCGACCTCTCCCAGCGCACCGAGCAGCAGGCCTCCAACCTCGAGGAGACCGCCGCGTCGATGGAGGAGATGGCCGCCACCGTCAAGCAGAACGCCGACAACGCCCAGCAGGCCAACCAGCTCGCCGCCTCGGCGCGCGTCACGGCCACCGACGGCGGCGAGGTGGTCGGCAAGGCGGTCGACGCCATGAGCCGCATCGAGACCTCGTCGCAGAAGATCTCCGACATCATCTCGGTGATCGACGAGATCGCCTTCCAGACCAACCTCCTGGCCCTCAACGCCGCCGTCGAGGCGGCCAGGGCCGGCGACGCCGGCAAGGGCTTCGCGGTGGTGGCCTCCGAGGTGCGCTCGCTGGCCCAGCGCTCGTCGGGCGCCGCCAAGGACATCAAGGCGCTGATCGTCGAGAGCGGCGCCCAGGTCAAGGACGGCGTCAAGCTGGTCAACGACGCCGGCACGGCGCTGACCGAGATCGTCGGCTCGATCAAGAAGGTGGCGGACATCGTCTCCGACATCGCCTCGGCCAGCCGCGAGCAGTCGGCCGGCGTCGAGGAGATCAACAAGGCCGTCACCCAGATGGACGAGATGACGCAGCAGAACTCGGCGCTGGTCGAGGAGAACGCCTCGGCGACCCGCATGCTGCAGGAGCAGGCCGAGGCCATGCACAGCCGCATGTCCGCCTTCGTGCTCGACGACACAGCCCTGCCGGTCCGCGCCGCCGCCGGCGGCGGCCGCCCGGCGGCGCCGGCCAGCCGTCCGGCCCAGAAGGCCACGGCGCCGCGTCCCGCCCAGCCGAAGAAGGTGGCGGCGGCCGGCGGCCGCAACCCGCAGCGGATGCAGGCCGACCTTGCCGCCGCCTTCAACAACGATGCCGACTGGAAGGAGTTCTGAGCATCCGACAACCGGGCCGCGGCGCCTTGCCGCGGCCCCCGCCCGCCGGAGCAGACATGGCCGTCCTGAACACCCTTCCCGAGCACCGCGAGTTTCCCTTCACCTTGCGGGAATACCGGCGCCTTGCCGCCTTCATTCACGGCCGCACCGGCATCACGCTGCCCGATCACAAGATCAACATGGTCTATTCGCGGCTGACCCGCCGCCTGAGGGAACTCGGTTTCTCGACCTTCGCCGAATACTGCGACTATTATTCGAGCCCGGAGGGCGAGGCGGAGATCGAATACCTGATCAACGCGCTGACCACCAACCTCACCAAGTTCTTCCGCGAGGCGCACCACTTCGACCATTTCGCGGCCAACCTCCTCGCCGACCTCTCCACCGACGGCGCGCAGGGTCGGACGCGGCTGCGCGTCTGGTCGGCCGGCTGCTCGACCGGCGAGGAACCCTATTCGATCGCCATGACCTATCTCGAGGCGGCGGCGCGCGCCCGCTGCGACATGAAGATCCTCGCCACCGACATCGACAGCTCGGTGGTGGCGCGCGGCGGCGCCGGTCGCTACGCCGCGCCGGCGGTGGCCGAGCTTGGCAAGGGCCGGCGCTACCGCCATTTCACCGCCGCCGGCGGCAACGAGTGGCAGGTACGGCCCGAACTCAGGCAGCTGATCGCCTTCAAGCAGCTCAACCTGCTCGACCCCTGGCCGATGAAAGGGCCGCTCGACGCCATCTTCTGCCGCAACGTGATGATCTATTTCGACAATCCCACCAAGGCCCGGCTGGTGCAGCGCTTCGCCGACCTCCTGGCGCCCGGCGGCTGGCTCTACATCGGCCACTCCGAGACCATTCTCGACCAGAAGACCGTCTTCCGCCTGCGCGGCCCCACCATCTACCAGAAGGGAGCGTAAGCGATTGTCCCGCCTCAGCCGGCTACACCCGCTCGAACCAACCGGGAGCGACGCCGCATCCTGCCGGCAGGCTGCCGCCCGCACCTACGACCGGCGGCGCGGCCTCTATGCGGTGCGGGTGCTGCCGGGCGGCGCCTACGTGACGCGGCGGGTCGACGAGATGATCGTCACCGTGCTCGGCTCCTGCGTCGCCGCCTGCATCCGCGATCCGGCCAGCGGCTTCGGCGGGCTCAACCACTTCATGCTGCCCGAGAGCGAATCCGGAACATGGAACGGCGTCAGCGCCGCCATGCGCTACGGCAATCACGCCATGGAGGTGCTGATCAACGAGGTGCTGAAGTCGGGTTGCCGGCGGCAGGACCTGGAGATCAAGCTGTTCGGCGGCGCCGACCTCACCGATGGGCCGACGCTGATCGGCTCGTCCAACATCGCCTTCGTGCTCGACTATCTCGCGGCGGAAGGGCTCGCCGTTGCCTCCGTCGACCTCGGCGGCGCCACCGGCCGCCGCATCCACTACCATCCGTCGACCGGCGTCGTGCACCGGCTGCTGCTCGGCGCCGCCTCTCACCCCGTCCTCGTCGAGGACGAACGTTCCCTGAAAGACCGCCTCGCCCGGATCAAGGTCGAGGGCGACATCGACCTGTTCTGAGACGCCACCATGCCCGCTCGGCCCATCCGCCTCCTGATCGTCGACGACAGCGCCCTGATGCGCGACCTCTTGAGCGCCCTCGTCAGCCGCGATCCGGAGATCGAGGTGGTCGGAACGGCCGCCGATCCCTTCGCCGCCCGCGAGGCGATCAAGCGCCTCAATCCCGACGTGCTGACGCTCGACGTCGAGATGCCCGGCATGAACGGCATCTCGTTTCTCGAAAAGCTGATGGCGCTCCGGCCGATGCCGGTGGTGATGGTGTCGACGCTGACCAAGGCCGGCGCCTTCGCGACGCTCAGGGCGCTGGAGATCGGAGCCGTCGAGGCGGTCGCCAAGCCGGCTAGGGCCACCGACCTCGCGACCATCGCCGTCGAGTTGACCGACAAGATCAAGATCGCCGCCGCCGCCAACGTCGGCGCCCGCCGCGCCGCGTCGGAAGCCGCGGCCCTCCGGCCCGGCGCCCTGCCGCCGGTGACCGGCTGCTCGCGTACCGGCGCGGTGATCGGCATCGGTGCCTCGACCGGCGGCGTCGAGGCGATCCACACGGTGTTGGCGGCCCTGCCGGCCGACATGCCGCCGATCCTGATCGTCCAGCACATGCCCGCCCAGTTCACCGGCTCGTTCGCCAGCCGGCTCGACGGTTTCTGCGCCCTGCGCGTCAAGGAGGCCGACGACGGCGAGGTGCTGAGGCCCGGCACCGCCTACATGGCGCCCGGCGGCCGCCAGTTCGAGATCGGCCACATCGGGCCGAACCTCGTCTGCCGCCTCGGCGGCGAGGAGCGCGTCTCCGGCCATGTGCCGTCGGTCGACGTGCTGTTCCGCTCGATGGCCCGCCTCTGCCCGCTGAGCAGCCTCGGCGTCATCCTGACCGGCATGGGGCGCGACGGCGCCGCCGGCCTTCTCGACATCCGCCTCGGCGGCGGCCACACGCTCGGCCAGAACGAGGCGACGTCGGTGATCTACGGCATGCCGCGCGCCGCCTTCGAGATCGGGGCGGTGGAGCGGCAGCTGCCGCTCCACGCCATCGCCCCCCATCTCGCCGCCATCTTCTCGGCGGAAACCGACGAGCCGGCGCGCGCCTGAGGAAGCGTCAGCCGTCGATGCGGCGGCAGCCGGTCTTGAAGCGCTTGAAGTTGGCAGCATAGTTGACCGCCGATTGCCGCAATTTCTCGATGGCCGCGTCGTCGAGCGCCCGCACCGCCCGCGCCGGCGCGCCGACGATCAGCGACCCTTCCGGAAACTCCTTGCCTTCGGTGACCAGCGCGTTGGCGCCGACCAGGCTGTTCCGGCCGATCTTCGCGCCGTTCAGGATGGTGGCGCCCATGCCGACCAGCACGTTGTCGCCGATCTCGCAGGAATGGACGATCGCCTGGTGGCCGATGGTGCAGCCCTCGCCGATCACCAGCGGAAAGCCCATGTCGGTATGCAGCGTCGCCCCTTCCTGGATGTTGGTGCGGGCGCCGACGACGATCGGCTCGTTGTCGCCGCGGATCACCGCGCCGAACCAGACGCCGACGTCCTCGCCGAGCTTCACTTTGCCGATGACGTGGGCGTCGGGAGCGATCCAGTAGTCGCCGTCGGGCAGCTCGGGGGCGATTCCGTCGAGTTCGTAAAGGGGCATCGGGCCTCATCCTTCCATACGGGGGAGCCGGCGGGGCCGGCGTCGCCGGCCATTTGCGCCCGCCGCCTGCCGCCGATCAAGCCGGCGCGGCGGCTAATCGTTCCAGCGACCGGCCGGCCCGCACGGCCGGCTGCCACGCGAATTTGTTGGAAAACCGCCTTTCGCCGCTCCTCAAAATGCACTAGATGCCGTTATCTTTACCGGGACGGTGCCGATAGGCCGTCCCCCGAGGGAAAGCGAGCGACGGTGACGGACAAGAAATCTGTCTTCATCAAGACCTACGGCTGCCAGATGAACGTCTACGACAGCGAGCGCATGTCGGACACGCTGGCGCCGCTCGGATATGCCGCCGCCGACAGCCCGGAAAGCGCCGACCTCGTCATCCTCAACACCTGCCACATCCGCGAGAAGGCGGCCGAGAAGGTCTATTCCGAGCTGGGGCGGCTGCGCGTCATGAAGGCGGCGCGGGCCGCCGAGGGCCGCGAGACGCTGATCGCCGTCGCCGGCTGCGTCGCCCAGGCCGAAGGCGAGGAGATCATCGCCCGCGCGCCGGTGGTCGACATGGTGTTCGGGCCGCAGACCTATCACCGCCTGCCCGAGCTGATCGACCGCGTGCGGGCCGGCGAGCGGCCGGCCGCCACCGAGGGCCAGGCACCGGCCCGGCCGAAGGTGGTGGAGACCGAGTTCCCGCTCGACGACAAGTTCGACCACCTCGCCGCCCCGACCGAGACGGCGGTGCGCTCGCGCGGGGTGACTGCCTTCCTCACCGTGCAGGAAGGCTGCGACAAGTTCTGCACCTTCTGCGTCGTGCCCTACACGCGCGGCTCGGAGGCGTCGCGGCCGATCGCCCACATCGCCGAGGAGGCGCGGCGGCTGGTGGCGGCCGGCGTGCGCGAGATCACCCTCCTCGGCCAGAACGTCAACGCCTATCACGGCACGGACGAGGAGGGCCGCAGCGTCGGTCTCGCCGGCCTGCTCGCCCGCCTCAGCGAGCTGCCGCGCCTCGCCCGCATCCGCTACACCACCAGCCATCCACGCGACCTCGACGACGCGCTGATCGCCGCCCATGCCGACAATCCCAAGCTGATGCCCTACCTGCACCTGCCGGTGCAGTCGGGCTCGGACCGCATCCTCGCGGCCATGAACCGCCGCCACACCGCCGCCGATTATCTGGCGCTCGTCCACCGCATCCGGACGGCGCGACCGGACATGGCGCTGTCCGGCGACTTCATCGTCGGCTTCCCCGGCGAGACCGACGACGACTTCGAGGCGACCATGGAGATCGTCCGCGCCGTCGACTATGCCGCCTGCTTCTCCTTCAAATACTCGCCGCGCCCCGGTACGCCGGCCGCGACGATGGACGGGCAGGTGCCGGAAGCGGTGAAGAGCGAGCGCCTCTATCGGCTTCAGGCGCTGATCGAGGCGCAACAGACGGCCTTTGCCGAACGCCTGATCGGCCGGACGCTGCCGGTATTGTTCGACAAGCCCGGCCGCCGCGCCGGCCAGATCGTCGGCCGCTCGCCCTACCTGCAGCCGGTGGCCGTCACGGCGCCGTCATCGCTGATCGGCGAAATCGCCGACGTGACCATCGAGGCGACCCTCGGCCACAGCCTGATCGGCTCGCTGGCCGGCGAACCGGCCGCCGCGCGGCGGTCGGCATGACAGCCGCGCCGGCAACACCGCCGCGCGCCACCCCGGGGAACGCCACATGACCTATGCGTCCGACCTCACCCATCTGGTGCTGGTCTTCGAGGACAACCGGTTGATAGGCCCGCTCTACGGCCAGTTCGACCAGCATCTGGCGTTGATCGAGCAGAAGCTCGACGTCGACGCCACGGCGCGCGGCAACCAGGTGACCATCCGGGGGTCCCACGAGGCGGCCGAGCGCGCCCGCGACGTGCTGGAAGCGCTGTACGGCCGCCTGCAGGCCGGTCAGGCGATCACCTCGGCCGACGTCGAAGGGGCGATCCGCATGGCGCTGTCGGCCGGCGACCAGCTGCCGCTGCCGACCATCGACGCCGGCTCGCGGCTGCAGCTCGCCGCCATCGCCACCCGCCGCAAGACGGTGGTCGCCCGCAACCCGGCGCAGGACGCCTACATCCGCGCCATGGACCGCTCGACGCTGGTGTTCGGCCTCGGCCCGGCCGGCACCGGCAAGACCTATCTCGCCGTGGCGCACGCCGCCGCCCTGCTCGAACGCGGCGAGGTGGCACGCGTCGTGCTATCGCGGCCGGCCGTCGAGGCCGGCGAGCGGCTGGGCTTCCTGCCCGGCGACATGCGCGAGAAGATCGACCCCTATCTCCGGCCGCTCTACGACGCGCTCTACGACATGATGCCGCCCGAGCGGGTGGAGCGGGCGCTCACCTCCGGCGCCATCGAGATCGCACCGCTGGCCTTCATGCGCGGCCGGACGTTGGCCAACGCGGCGGTCATCCTCGACGAGGCGCAGAACACCACGTCGATGCAGATGAAGATGTTCCTGACCCGGCTCGGCGACGGCTCGAAGATGATCGTCACCGGCGATCCCAGCCAGATCGACCTGCCGGCCGGTCAGGTGTCGGGCCTCGTCGAGGCGAGCCGCATCCTCGCCGAGACGTCCGGCGTGGTGCAGGTGCGCTTTACTCACGAGGACGTCGTCCGCCACGAGCTGGTGGCGCGCATCGTCAAGGCCTATGACGACGACAGCCGCGAGCGCCTCGCCGCCCGCGCCGGGGCGAAGCCATGAGCGTCGTCGCCGTCGACATCCTCGCCGAAAGCCCGCTGTGGGGCGAGGCGGAGGACTGGCGCGCCGACGTCGAGGCGGCCGTCGCCATGGCGGCGGCCATGGTCGACGCCGAGATCGCCGAGGATGCCGAACTGTCACTGCTTCTCGCCGACGACGCGGCGATCCGCGTCCTCAACCGCGACCACCGCGGCTTCGACAAGCCGACCAATGTGCTGTCCTTCCCCCAGGACGACCCCGACGCCGACGCCTACGGGCCGCTGCTCGGCGACATCGCGGTGGCGCACGAGACGGTGGCGCGCGAGGCGACCGAGGAAGGCATCGCCTTCCGCGACCATTTCCTGCACATGATCGTGCATGGATTCCTGCATCTCGTCGGGTATGATCACCTCGACGACGAAGAAGCCGGAGAGATGGAGGGGCTGGAGACGGCCATCCTCGCCCGGCTCGGCATCGCCGACCCCTATGCCGACGCGCCGATGGGCGGCGCCGGCCGCTGAGGGACGGCAATCGGGACGTCCGCCGGCGGCCGGGAGGGCCGGAGGCGGCGCGGAAGAAGGACGATGAGCGACAGCGACAGTCAAAGTACGGGCAGTCAGACAACGGCCGTGGTGGCCCAATCCAGCGCCTCGGCCGATAGTGGAACGGGAACGAGCTGGCTGGCGCGGCTGCGCGAGGCCTTCGGTTTCAACACCTCGGCAACGCTGCGGCAGAACCTTGAAGCGGCGCTCAGCCAGGAGGACGCGCTCGACGCCGCCTTCTCGCCGGAGGAGCGGACGCTGATCCGCAACATCCTGCGCCTGCGCGAAACGCGCGTCGCCGACGTGATGGTGCCGCGCGCCGACATCGCGGCGGTGGATGCCGATACGACGCTCTCCGAACTCCTGGAATTGTTCGAGGCCTCCGGCCATTCGCGCATGCCGGTCTATCGCGAGACGCTCGACGACGCCATCGGCATGGTCCACATCAAGGACCTGATCACCCACATCACCGGCAAGGCGCGCATCGACGGCGCCGCGGCCGATGCCGAGGAGCGGCTCGATGTCGGCAAGGTCGATCTTGGCATCACGCTCGACGCCGCCAAGCTGGTGCGCGCCGTGCTGTTCGTGCCGCCGTCCATGCCGGCTACCGATCTTCTCCAGAAGATGCAGGCGACGCACATCCAGATGGCGCTGGTGATCGACGAATACGGCGGCACCGACGGCATCGTCTCCATCGAGGACGTGGTCGAGACCATCGTCGGCGAGATCGACGACGAGCACGATGATGAGGACGGGCCGCTGGTCAGGACCGTGCAGGACGGCGTCTACCTCGCCGACGCCCGCGCCGATCTCGACGAGGTCCGGGCGGTGATCGGCCCCTCCTTCAGCTTCGCCGACTATGACGAGGACGTCGACACGCTGGGCGGCCTCTTATTCGCCGCCCTCGGCCGCATTCCGGCGCGCGGCGAGGTGATCGTCTCCGACGATCTGCCCGGCTGGGAGGTGGAGGTGCTCGACGCCGACCCGCGCCGCATCAAGACGGTGCGGCTGGTCGCGAGAGTGGCGCCGGCCGAGACGGCGGAGGCCTCCGAAATCGGCGTCTGAGTAGTATGTCTGTCATCCTCCGCGAAGGCGGAGGATCTCGGGCCGACAGGGCACGCGGCCGATATGGGATGCACTTTCCCGAAAGAGAGGCTGGCTGCCTCGCCTGCGGCCGGTTCGCCATTTCCGCGCGGGCGCTGCCTTGACCTTTTGCTCAAGCATCGGGCTTTCCCGAAAATGCCTGCACTTTTCGGTTCGATGCTCTAATGCTTGCCGCGTGAGCCACCGATTCGCCAGGGCTTGGAGAGGCGCATGTTCGAGAGCTGGGCAGAGCGGCTGCTGCTCCTCTGGGGGTGGCGTCGGCATCTCGCCGCCTTCGCCACCGGCGGACTGTCGGCGCTGGCCATGGCGCCGGTCCACGCCGCGCCGATCCTGTTCCTAACGCTGCCGGCGCTGGTGTTGCTGATCGACGGCGCCGTCGTCGCCGGGCCGCGCGGAATCCGGCGCCTCAGGCCGGCGGCGGCCGTCGGCTGGTGGTTCGGCTTCGGCTACTTCCTCATCGGCCTTTACTGGGTGGGCATCGCCTTCTTCGCCGAGGGGCGCGCCGCGCTCATCCCGCTGATGCCCTTCGCCGTCGCCGGCCTCGCCGGCGGCCTCGCGCTGTTCACCGCCTTCGGCACCGTCGTCGCCCGTCTCCTGTGGAGCGACGGTCCGACGCGCATCTTCGCGCTCGCCCTGGGGCTCGGCGTCTCGGAATGGCTGCGCGGCCATCTGCTGACCGGCTTTCCCTGGAATCTCATCGGGCAGGCCGCCGCCTTCACCGACCTCACGGCGCAGGCGGCGAGCGTCGTCGGCGTCTACGGCCTCACCTTTGCCGGCATCGCCGTGTTCGCCGCGCCGGCGCTGTTTATCGGCGACCGGATCGACGACCGGCGGAACCGGCCCGGACTGCGGCGGCTGACGCTGGCGCTGGTGCTCCTCCTCGTCGCCGCCGACCTCGGCTGGGGCATCCATCGCCTGTCCGGCGCGGCGCCGGTGGGCCAGGCGGTGGTGGCCGGCAGCCGGATCCGCATCGTGCAACCGAATATCGAGCAGGCGGTCAAGTGGTCGCCCGAAACGCGGCAGGCGGCGATCGACAAGCTGGTCGCCCTCTCCGACCGCAAGACCGACGACCAGACGCTGGGCGCCATCTCCTTCACCGAGATCGTCTGGCCGGAGACGGCGCTGCCCTTCTTCCTGACCGAGGAGCCGGCGGCGCTCGCCCGCATCGCCGACCTGCTGTCGCCCGGCACGCTGCTGCTCACCGGCGCGCCGCGTGTCGAGCCGGCTGACGATGCCACCGGCGGCCGCCGCTACTACAACTCGCTGTTCGCCATCGACGACACTGGCGCCATCCGCGCCGCCTACGACAAGGTGCATCTGGTGCCGTTCGGCGAATATATGCCCTTCGACGGCCTCGTCGGCCGGCTGGGTATCGGCGAACTGTTCCGCGGCATCGGCGGCTTCTCGCCCGGCCCCCGCCGCAACCTGATCTCGGTCGACGGCCATCCGTCGTTCTCGGTGCTGATCTGCTACGAGGCGATCTTCTCCGGCGAGGCATTGCCGGACGGCGGCCGGCCCGACTACCTGGTCAACGTCACCAACGACGGCTGGTTCGGCCGCAGCGCCGGCCCCTACCAGCATCTCGACGCCGCCCGCCTCAGGGCGATCGAGGAGGGCCTGCCGCTGGTGCGCGCCGCCAATACCGGCATTTCGGCGATCGTCGATGCCTACGGCCGCATCGTTGCAAGCCTGCCGATCGGCGAGGAGGGTGTACTCGACGGCCACCTGCCGGCCGAACGCCCGCCGGTGGTCTTTCACCGTGTCGGACCGGCGTTCCTCTTGACGTTCCTCATGGTTTCGCTGCTGCTTTCCCTCTCGGGAAAGGGAAAACGCAGACCCAGGAGTTGACAACTTCTCGTTCGCGGACAACAATCGCAGCGCGCAACGATGCTGTTATGTTCGTTTGCCAAGAAATGGGCCGCAAGACAACAAATTAAAGACCGCGCCTTGCGAGCCTCATCGATAACCGCGGGTTCAACCCGCAGACGAGATCAATATGGCCAGCAAGAAGTCCCCCAATCCAATTGATGTCCATGTCGGCAGTCGCGTACGGCTTCGTCGCATGATGCTCGGCATGAGCCAGGAAAAGCTGGGCGAAGCGCTCGGCATCACGTTCCAGCAGATCCAGAAATACGAGAAGGGCACCAACCGCGTCGGCGCCAGCCGTCTCCAGCACATCGCCACCGTGCTGAAGGTTCCGGTGTCCTTCTTCTTCGAGGACGCGCCCGGCACGCCGGAGGAAGCGGCAGGCTTTGCCGAGAGTTCCAGCCACTCCTACGTCGTCGACTTTCTGTCGTCGACGGAGGGGCTGTCGCTCAACAAGTCCTTCGTTCGTATCAAGGACGCCCGCGTCCGCCGACGCATCGTCGACCTCGTGCAGACGCTGGCCGCCGAGGAAGGCGACGCCTGATCGGATCTCCGCTCCGGATGGCGGCGGATCGTGCCGGCTCCGGCCGGCGCGGTCCGCCGTTTGCTTTTGGAGCGCCATCTGCACCCCTCCTCTCTCCCGACCGGATGGAAACGGATTTCCGGTGACAGCCGGCGGCGGGAAATGAACCTGCCGCCATCGTCGCCGCGACGCACGGCGCCTTGCAAAACTGCGCCGGGCGATGGCGGAGGCTTGCGCTTCTTGCGGGGCTTTGCGAAAAGAGGGCGCCGCGACGGACAGCCCACGCGACAGAACAGTGTTCGCCGCCGAGCCGTGTGCCGGCGTTTTCTTTGAGGGGTAAACCCTATGTCCCGCCAGAACTACCTATTCACTTCCGAGTCCGTCTCGGAAGGCCATCCTGACAAGGTCTGCGACCGCATTTCCGACACCATCGTCGATGCCTTCCTCGCCGCCGAACCGCAGGCGCGCGTGGCGGCCGAGACGCTGGCCACCACCAACCGCGTCGTCATCGCCGGCGAGACGCGCGGGCCGAAATCCGTCGACAACGCGCTGATCGAGCACCTGACGCGCGAGGCGATCCGCGACATCGGCTACGCCCAGAACGGCTTCCACTGGCAGAACGCCCGCATCGAGATCCTGCTGCACGAGCAGTCGTCGGACATCGCCCAGGGCGTCGACGCCGCCGCCGACAAGGACGAGGGCGCCGGCGACCAGGGCATTATGTTCGGCTATGCCTGCCGCGAGACGCCGGAGCTGATGCCGGCGCCGATCTACTACGCCCACAAGATCCTCTCCGACCTCGCCGTGGCCCGCAAGTCCGGTGAGGAGCCGCTGCTCGGCCCCGACGCCAAGAGCCAGGTGACCGTCGCCTACGAGAACGGCAAGGCGGTGCGGGCGCAGCAGATCGTGCTGTCCACCCAGCACGCCGACGGCCTCAGCTCGGCCGACGTGCGCCGCATCGTCGAGCCGCATGTCATCGCCGCCCTGCCGGCCGGCTGGGTCAACGAGGACACCGTCTGGCACGTCAACCCGACCGGCAAGTTCGTGATCGGCGGTCCGGACGGCGACGCCGGCCTGACCGGCCGCAAGATCATCGTCGACACCTACGGCGGCGCGGCGCCGCACGGCGGCGGTGCCTTCTCGGGCAAGGATCCGACCAAGGTCGACCGCTCGGCCGCCTATGCCGCCCGCTGGCTGGCCAAGAACATCGTCGCCGCCGGCCTTGCCGACCGCGCCACCATCCAGCTCTCCTACGCCATCGGCGTCAGCGATCCGCTGTCCATCTACGTCGATCTGCACGATACCGGCACCGTCGATCCGGCCCGCATCGAGAAGGTGCTCGGCAATCGCGACTTCATCCGCCTCAGCCCGCGCGGCATCCGCGAACGGCTCGGCCTCAACCGGCCGATCTACGCCCGCACCGCCGCCTACGGCCACTTCGGCCGGGCGGCCGAGGCCGACGGCGGCTTCTCCTGGGAGGCGCTCGATCTGGTCGACGCGCTGAAGTCGGCCCTCGCCTAAAGGGCGGGAACCAGCTAAAGACGGCCCCGGTCGCCCCGTGACCGGGGCTTTTTCATGCGACGGACGACGATGACCGACCACCACGGCCTGGACCAGAAAGCGGGAGAGCCGCGGGAGAATGCCTTCTTCGGCCGGCGCAAGGGCAAGACGCTCAGGAAGGGTCAGGCCGAGCGGCTGGAAAGCCTGCTGCCGCGGCTGGCGCTCGACCTCGCGGCGCCCGCCCCCGCCGACCTCGCGGCGCTGTTCTCGCACGCGCCGTCCGAGATCCGGCTGGAGATCGGCTTCGGCGGCGGCGAGCACCTCGTCCACCGGGCGCTCGAACGGCCCGACGTCGGCTTCATCGGCGTCGAACCCTTCGTCAACGGCATGACCAAGGCGCTCGGCCGCATCGCCGACGACGATATCGCCAACATCCGGCTGTCCGGCGAGGACGGCGTGCGCGTGCTCGACTGGCTGCCCGAGGCGTCGCTCGACCGGATACTGCTGCTCTACCCCGATCCCTGGCCGAAGAAGCGTCACTGGAAGCGCCGCTTCGTCGGCGGCGACACCGTCGCCCGCTTCGCCCGCGTGCTGAAGGACGGCGGCGAGTTCTGGTTCGCCTCCGACATCGACACCTACGTCGACTGGACGCTGCGCCACGTCCGCGCCAATCCGCTGTTCGCCTGGACGGCCTCGGCGCCCGACGACTGGCGGCAGCCGTGGGACGGCTGGCCTGGCACGCGCTATGAGGCCAAGGCGCGGCGCGAGGGGCGCGGCTCCGCCTATCTGACGTTTCGCCGCGCGGCGCGGGAAACGGTCGCCTGACGGCCTTTGCGGCCGAGGCATTGATTTCCGCGCGAAAGCGGCCTATATGGGGCGTATCAGTTCTGATGCGCTGCTAAAGCGGGTTGGGAGTGGGTCCGAGAGGTCCCGCTCTTTTTTATTGCCCGCGACGGCCGGCGCGCCGCGAGGGATGCCGCCCACCGATGACCACCGAGGACCAGCCGCCCCTTCCGCCGCTCGGCGGCCAGAGCGTCGACAGCGCGCTCGACGAGCCGCGCCTCGTCAGCGAGACCGGCGTCGAGGCGCGTGTCGCCGCCATCGTCGAGCCGGCGCTGCTCGACCTCGGCTACCGCCTCGTCCGGGTGCGGATGACCGGCATGAACGGCGCGACGTTGCAGATCTTCGCAGAGAAAGCCGACGGCACGATGAGCGTCGAGGACTGCGAGGCGGCGAGCAACGTCATCTCGCCGCTGCTCGACGTCGACGATCCCATCGGCAAGCCCTATACGCTGGAAATGTCGTCGCCGGGCATGGACCGCGTCCTGGTGCGGCGTTCGGACTTCGTACGCTGGTCGGGCTTCGAGACCAAGCTGGAACTCGCCGTGCCGGTGCATGGCCGCAAGCGATTCCGCGGCTGGCTGACTGGCGTCAAGGACGACAAGGGCGGCCTGCATCTGTTGCAGGCGCTCGAGGACGGCACCAAGGACATCGAATTCCCGCTCGACGGCGTCGCGGAAGCGCGCCTCGTGCTCAACGAGGCGCTGATCCGCGAGGCGCTGAAGGCGGGCAAGAGCTGACGAGGACGCCGGGCGGCGTGCTGCCCGGACAGCAACCGGGATCATCCCCGAAGGACGGAACAGGACCCCATCGAGGGCAGGAGACGAAGACTATGGCCGTCAGTGCGAACCGTTTGGAACTCTTGCAGATCGCCGACGCGGTGGCCCGCGAGAAGTCGATCGACCGGCAGATCGTCATTGCCGCGATGGAGGACGCCATCCAGAAGGCGGCCCGCTCGCGCTACGGTTCGGAGACCGACGTCCGCGCCGAGATCAACCCGCGTACCGGCGAAATCAAGCTGCAGCGGCTGTTGCAGGTGGTGGAGAATGTCGAGAACTTCTCGACCGAGGTCGACCTCGCCGAGGCGCAGCGCCGCAACCCGGCGGCCATGGTCGGCGACTTCATCTCCGAGCCGCTGCCGCCGATCGACTTCGGCCGCATCGCCGCCCAGTCGGCCAAGCAGGTGATCGTGCAGAAGGTGCGCGAAGCCGAGCGCGACCGCCAGTTCGACGAGTTCAAGGACCGCATCGGCGAGGTGGTGAACGGCGTCGTCAAGCGCGTCGAATACGGCAACGTCATCGTCGACCTCGGCCGTGGCGAGGCGATCTGCCGCCGCGACGAGCTGATCCCGCGCGAGAGCTTCCGCTACGGCGACCGCATCCGCGCCATCATCCACGACGTGCGCCGCGAGCAGCGCGGGCCGCAGGTGTTCCTGTCGCGCACCCATCCGCTGTTCATGGCCAAGCTGTTCGCCTCGGAAGTGCCGGAAATCTACGACGGCATCATCGAGGTCAAGTCGGTGGCCCGCGACCCCGGCTCGCGCGCCAAGATCGCCGTCATCTCCAAGGATTCGTCGATCGACCCGGTCGGCGCCTGCGTCGGCATGCGCGGCAGCCGCGTTCAGGCCGTGGTGCAGGAACTGCAGGGCGAGAAGATCGACATCATCCCCTGGTCGCCCGATCCGGCCACCTTCATCGTCAACGCGCTGCAGCCGGCGGAAGTCGCCAAGGTGGTGCTCGACGAGGATGCCGAGCGCATCGAGGTGGTGGTGCCCGACGACCAGTTGTCGCTGGCCATCGGTCGTCGCGGCCAGAACGTGCGTCTGGCCAGCCAGCTGACCGGCTGGGCCATCGACATCATGACCGAGCAGGAAGAGAGCGAGCGGCGCCAGAAGGAATTCAACGAGCGCACCGAGCTGTTCATGAACGCGCTCAACGTCGACGAAGTGGTCGGCCAGTTGCTGGCCACCGAGGGCTTCTCCTCCGTCGAGGAGCTGACCATGGTCGAGGGCGACGAGATCGCCGCCATCGAGGGCTTCGACGAGGAAACCGCCGTGGAGATCCAGGCGCGCGCCCAGGACTATCTCGACGCCAAGGAGCGCGAGCTCGACGAGGAGCGCATCAAGCTCGGCGTCGAGGACGGCTTGCGCGAGGTGCCGGGCGTCACCACGGCGATGATGGTCGCCCTCGGCAAGGACGGCATCAAGACGGTGGAAGACCTCGCCGGCTGCGCCACCGACGATCTGGTCGGCTGGACCGAGCGCAAGGGCGGCGAGACCATCCGCAATCGCGGCCTGTTCTCCGATCTCGACGTCAGCCGCACCGACGCCGAGGCGATCGTCATGGCGGCGCGCGTCGCCGCCGGCTGGATCGAGCCGCCGGCCGAGGACGAGGAAGCCGCTCTCGAAGAAGAAGTCGCCGAGGAGACGGCCGACTGACAAATGCCCGAGGAGGCCGCCCAAGTAGACCGCTTGGGGCGGCCTCCCGCAACCGGAACGAGGATGATGGCACCCAAGGCCGAGACGGCGGAACGCAGTTGCATCGTGACGCGCGTCGCGCAACCGCCCGAGGGCCTCGTGCGTTTCGTGCTGGGGCCGGACGACGCCGTGGTGCCTGACATCCGCGGCAATCTGCCGGGGCGCGGCGTCTGGGTGACCTGTCGCCGCGACATGGTCGCCGAGGCCGTCAAGAAAAGAGCTTTTTCGCGAGGCCTCAAGGCCGAGGCGAAGATCGTCGGCGATCTGCCGGAGCTGGTCGAGGCACTGCTTCTGAAGGCGGCGCTGTCGTCCTTCTCGATGGCGCGCAAGGCGGGTCTGGTGGTCACCGGTTTCGATCAGGTGGTCGGGGCGATCGGCAAGGGCGGTGTCGTCGCCGTGCTCTCCGCCCGCGAGGCGGCCGACGACGGCCGCCGCAAGATCGGACAGGCGGTGCGGCGGCGCCTTCGCGCAACCGGCGCGCTGGTCGACGCAACCGAGGAAACGGACGAAATGCCCGCGAATGCGGCATTATGGCAACAACCGCCGCCTTCCGGGCCGAAGGTCATCGCCGGAATCTTCGCCTCGAGCGAAATGGATTTGGCATTGGGTGGCGCAAATGTGATACATGCTGCTCTGCTCGCCGGTGGGGTGAGCACCAGCTTCCTGAAATGCGCTGCAGCGCTGGCCCGCTACAGGGGCGAAGCGCCGGAGACGGACTGGACAGCGTACCTTTCCTGAGGTTCGCGAATACGATTGGCCATTGCGTCGCCCATCCGGGGCGTGGCAGCGGCCCGCGAGGATAGAACACGGCATGAGCGATACGAAGAACACCGACGACAAGAGCACGTCCATGGCGCCCAAGAAGACGCTGACCCTTTCCCGGCGCACCGTCGAGCAGGGAACGGTCAAGCAGAGCTTCAGCCATGGCCGGACGAAGGCCGTCGTGGTGGAGACCAAGAAGTCGCGCAAGCACGGCGAGGGCGGCCCGCTCGAGGGCGCCCAGTCGACGCAGACGGCGCAGCTCCAGCGGTCGATCGCCGAAAGCCTGAAGCCGCAGCGCCGCGAGGCCGCTCCGGCTGCCCCGCGCGAGCAGCGCCGGCCGGCGCCGGGCGGCATGGTGCTGCGCACCCTCAGCCAGGACGAGATCGAGGCCCGTCAGGCCGCTCTCGCCGAGGCCATCGCCCGCGAGGCCGAGGCGCGCAAGCGCGCCGAGGAGGAGGCGAAGCGCCGCGCCGAGGAAGAGGCCCGCCTGAAGGTCGAGGCCGAGGAACGCGCCAAGCGCGAGGCCGAGGAGGCCGCCGCCCGCGCGGTCGAGGAAGCTCGTCTGGCGGCCGAGGAAGAGGCTCGCGCCAAGGCGGCGCCGGCCGTCGAGCCGGCCAAGCCGGCCGCCGAGAAGAAGCCCGTCGTCGCCGAAAAGCCGCGTCCCGCCGCGGAGGTCGCCGCGCCGCGCGGCAAGACCGCCGCTGAAGAGGACGAGGAAAACCCGCGTGGCAAGCTGCTCGCCGCCAAGAAGGCGCGCGTGCCGGTGCCGGCGCCGGTCAAGAAGGCCGGCGAGGACGACCGCCGCAAGGGCCGCCTGACCATTTCCGCCGCCCTGTCCGACGACGAGGGCGAGCGCTCCCGTTCGCTCGCCGCGCTGAAGCGCAAGCGCGAGAAGGAACGTCGCGGCCAGCAGACCGGCCCGCGCGAGAAGGTGCTGCGCGAGGTGGTGCTGCCCGAGGCGATCACCATCCAGGAGCTGGCCAACCGCATGGCCGAGCGCGCGGTCGACGTCATCCGCCTGCTGATGAAGCAGGGCCAGATGCTGAAGATCAACGACGTCATCGATGCCGACACCGCCGAGCTGATCGCCACCGAGATGGGCCACACGGTGAAGCGCGTGTCGGAAGCCGACGTCGAGGAGGGGCTGTTCGACGCGCCCGACGAGGCGGGGGACACCCAGCCGCGGCCGCCGGTGGTCACCATCATGGGCCACGTCGACCACGGCAAGACCTCGCTGCTCGACGCGCTGCGCCACGCCAACGTGGTGGCCGGCGAAGCGGGCGGCATCACCCAGCACATCGGCGCCTATCAGGTCGAGCAGAACGGCCAGAAGATCACCTTCATCGACACTCCGGGCCACGCCGCCTTCTCGGCGATGCGCGCCCGCGGCGCCAAGGTAACCGACATCGTCATTCTCGTGGTGGCGGCCGACGACGGCGTCATGCCGCAGACGGTGGAGGCGATCAGCCACGCCAAGGCGGCCGGCGTGCCGCTCATCGTCGCCATCAACAAGATCGACAAGCCCGACGCCAACCCCGAGCGGGTGCGTACCGAACTGCTGCGCCACGAGGTGCAGGTGGAATCGATGGGCGGCGACACGCTCGAGGTGGAGGTGTCGGCCAAGGCCAAGACCAACCTCGACAAGCTGCTCGAAATGATCCTCTTGCAGTCGGAAGTGCTGGAGCTGCGCGCCAACCCGGATCGCGCCGCCGAAGGCATCGTCATCGAGGCCAAGCTCGACAAGGGCCGCGGCCCGGTGGCCACCGTGCTGGTCGACCGCGGCACGCTGAAGGTCGGCGACATCGTGGTGGCCGGCTCCGAATGGGGCCGCGTCCGCGCGCTGCTCGACGATCGTGGCGCCAACGTCACCGCCGCCGGCCCGGCCATGCCGGTCGAGGTGCTCGGCTTCCAGGGCACGCCCGACGCCGGCGACCGCGTTGCGGTGGTCGAGAACGAGGCGCGTGCCCGCGAGATCACCGAATACCGCGTCCGCCAGAAGCGCGAGAACGTCGCCAAGCGGGCCTCCGGCTCGCGCGGCTCGCTCGAGCAGATGATGAGCAAGCTGCAGACCGCCGGCAAGAAGGAGTTCCCGCTGGTCGTCAAGACCGACGTGCAGGGCTCGCTGGAAGCCATCGTCGCCTCGCTCGAGAAGCTCGGCAACGAGGAAGTGGCGGCGCGCGTCATCCATGGCGGCGTCGGCGGCGTCACCGAGTCCGACGTCACGCTGGCCTCGGCCTCCGACGCGGCGATCATCGGCTTCAACGTCCGCGCCAACAAGCAGGCGCGCGATGCGGCCGACCGCGACGGCATCGAGATCCGCTACTACAACATCATCTACAACCTCGTCGACGACGTGAAGGCGGCGATGAGCGGCATGCTCACCCCCGAGCGGCGCGAGACCTTCCTCGGCAATGCCGAGATCCTGGAGGTGTTCAACATCTCCAAGATCGGCAAGGTGGCCGGCTGCCGCGTCACCGAGGGCATGGTGGAGCGCGGCGCCTCGGTGCGCCTCATCCGCGACAACGTGGTTATCCACGAGGGCAAGCTCGGCACGCTCAAGCGCTTCAAGGACGACGTCAAGGAAGTCCACGCCGGCCAGGAGTGCGGCATGAACTTCGAGGCCTACCAGGACATGCGGGCCGGCGACGTCATCGAGTGCTTCCGCGTCGAGGAGATCGCCCGCACGCTCTGACGCGTTTCTCAAGGCATCCACGAAGCGGCGGGAGGACCCTGCCGCTTCGTTCGTTTCAGGAGGCAAGCATGCCCCATCACGGTTCTTCCCAGGGCGAGGCCCGCGCCCCCTCCCAGCGCCAGCTGCGCGTCGGCGAGCTGATCCGCCACGCGCTCGCCGACATCCTGTCGCGCGGCGAGCTGACGGACGACGAGGTGACGCGGATGATGATCACCGTGCCGGAGGTGCGCGTCAGCCCCGATCTGCGCAACGCCACCGTCTACATCACGCCGCTCGGCGGCGGCGATCCCAAGACGGCCGAGAAGGCGATGGGCCGCCACGCCCGCTGGCTGCGCGGCCAGGTGGCGCATCGCATCAACCTCAAGTTCGCGCCCGATCTGGTCTTCCGCTACGACGACCGCTTCGACGAGACCGCCCACATCGACGCGCTGCTGCATTCGCCAGACGTCGCCCGCGATCTCGCCGGCGGCGATTCGGAGCCCGAGGATCGCTGACAGTTTCCGTCAGCACCAAAGCTGCCAGATCCTGACGTCCGGTCGTCGGACATTTTCGCCATGGGGCCGACGCCCCGAGGAGGGATTCATGACCGACGACCGCATCGTCTTCCACTACGCGCCGCAGAGCCGCGCCTTCGCCGTTCGCGTGCTCCTCGAGGAGCTGGCCGTTCCCTACGACCTCGATGTCCGCGATATCCGCGCCGGCGACCAGCTCCGGCCCGACTATCTCGCCGTCAACCCGCTCGGCAAGGTGCCGGCCATCAGCCACCGTGGCGAGGTGGTCACCGAGCAGGCGGCCGTCGCGCTCTATCTCGCCGACCTGTTCCCGACGGCCGGCCTCGCCCCTGCCTTCAACGATCCGAAGCGGGCGCCCTATCTGCGCTGGATGGTGTTCTACGGCAGCTCCTTCGAGCCGGCGCTGGTCGATCACGCCATGCAGCGGCCGCCGCTGCCGCGCTCCACCGCCCCTTACGCCGACCATGCCAGCGTCGTCGCCCTGGTCAACGCCCAGGTGGAGCGCTGCGCGCCCTACTGGCTGGGCGAGCGCTTCTCGGCCGCCGACGTGCTGTGGGGCACGGCGTTGGCCTGGGTGACCGGCTTCGGCATCTTCGAGAAGACGCCGGCCGTCGCCGCCTATATCGAGCGGATCACCAGCCGCCCGGCCTGGCGCAAGGCGCAGGCCGACGAAGCGGCGCTGATCGCCGCCCGCGACGCCGCCGTCGGCTGACCGTCAGGCAAGGCGCAGGGCGATCACGCCGGCCACCACCATCAGGACGGCGGCGAGACGCCGGCCGCCGACCCTTTCGCCGAACAGCAGCCGGCCGCCGAGGAGCCCGAAGACGATCGACGTCTCGCGCAGGGCGGCGACCGGCGCCACCGGCGCCCGCGTCATCGCCCAGAGGGCGACTCCGTAGGACAGCGTGGTCGCCGCGCCGCCGACCAAGCCGAGACCGAGCGTGCGCCGGTCGAGGCGCGGCCGGGCACCGCCCGCCAGCGCCGTTGCCACGGTGACGACGCCGGTCGGCACGGCGAGCAGCAGCACGTAGGCGGCCGGCGCGCCGGAGAGGCGCGCGCCGCTGGCGTCGACCAGCGTATAGCCGGCGATGACCAGGGCGTTGAGCAGCGCCGTCGCCACCCCCGCCGACCGGGCGGCGCCGAGGGCCAGCGCCGCGATGCCGACCGAGATCAGGCCGACGGCCAGCCATTCGCCGCCGCCGAGCGTTTCGCCGAACACGGCGGCGCCGGACAGCGCCACGACGAGCGGCGCCGTGCCGCGCATCAGCGGATAGGCAAGGCTCATGTCGGCGACCCGGTAGGCGCGGGCGATCAGCAGATAATAGACGCTCTGGAGCAGCACCGAGGCGGCGAGATAAGGCCAGCTCGCCGGTGCCGGCAGCGGCAGGAACGGCAGGATCGCCACCGCGATCAGGCCGGCACATATCGCCACCGACATGGTCATGGCGAGCTTGTCGGCGGCACCCTTGATCAGCAGGTTCCAGCCGGCATGGACGAGGGCGGCCGCCAGCACGGCGGCGAAGACGCCGAGGGACATCGGAACTCCGGGAAGATTCGACGCTCCCACCTTTCCATGCCGGCTCATCGGCCGCAATCGGTCGGGCCTTGCCTTCCGGCCGGGGCCGGTGTAGGAGCGGCGCCTTCCGGACGCGTCGTCCGCCCCGGCATTTCCCGCCGCTCCGGGTTCCATCCCCGGCCGGCGCCGCACAAGGTTCAGATATGGCTCGCAAGAAAAAAGGCACGGTCCACGGCTGGGTGGTGCTCGACAAGCCCTACGGTATGACCTCGACGCAGGCGGTCGGCGCCATGAAGCGCATTTTCGGCACGCCCAAGGCGGGACACGCCGGCACGCTCGATCCGCTCGCCTCCGGCCTCCTGCCGATCGCCTTGGGCGAGGCGACCAAGACCGTGCCCTATGTGATGGACGGCGACAAGCTCTACCGCTTCACCGTGCGCTGGGGCGCCGAGACGACGACAGACGACGCCGAGGGTGAGGTGGTCCGCGCCTCCGACCATCGGCCAAGCGCCGACGACATCGACGCCGTGCTCGACGAGTTCGAAGGCGAGATCATGCAGACGCCGCCGGCCTTCTCGGCGATCAAGGTCGACGGCGAACGGGCCTACGACCTCGCCCGAGCCGGCGAGACGGTGGAACTCAAGGCGCGGCCGGTGATGGTGCACCGGCTCGACCTCCTGGAATGCCCGGACACCGAGACCGCCGTCTTCGAGGCCGAATGCGGCAAGGGCACCTATGTCCGGGCGATCGCCCGCGACATGGGCCGCCGGCTCGGCACGGCCGGCCACGTCGTCGAACTGAGGCGGCTCGCCGTCGGGCCGTTCTCGGACGCCGACATGGTGACCATCGACGCGTTGCAGGCGGCGCTGGAAGCGGACGGCGACGCGCTGTCGCTGCTCGCACCGGTGGAGGCGGCGCTCGCCGAACTGCCGCAGCTCGACGTCACCTCCGACCAGGCGGTCCGGCTCAGGAACGGCAACCCGGTGCTGCTGCGCGGCCGCGACGCGCCGGTCGAGGAGGAGGCGGTCGGCGTGTTCGAGCGCGGCCGGCTGATCGCCATCGCCAAGGTGGAGCACGGCGAACTGAAGCCGGTGCGGCTGATCCTGCCGGATTGAGCCGGCTTCCGGAATGCCACTGGCTTTCAGGCACATTTTCCTGTAGAGAAACCGCAACCTGATGATACAGGTTGCGCCGACCCGGCTGGACGACATCCCGGCCGGGCCATTTTTGTTATCCAACGACAAGGAGTCTCCGATGTCGATCACTGCCGAGCGCAAGGCCGCTCTCATCAAGGAATACGCCACCGCCGAAGGCGACACCGGTTCGCCGGAAGTTCAGGTCGCCGTCCTGTCGGAGCGCATTTCCAACCTCACCGAGCACTTCAAGAGCCACGTCAAGGACAACCATTCCCGCCGCGGCCTGCTGAAGCTGGTGAGCCAGCGTCGCCAGCTTCTCGACTACCTGAAGCGCAAGGACGTTGCCCGCTACAACGCGCTGATCGGCCGCCTCGGCCTGCGCCGCTGACCTGACGACTGGGGACGGGCGGGTCGCCGCCCTCCCCCCTTCGCCGCTCCGGTCCGCCGGCGCGGCTCCGGTTTCCCGCCGCCCCCCGAGGGGCGGCATGGGGTCCGCCCGCGACCCGCGGGCAAGAACCACAGGCGCCGTCGCCCCGCCGGGGCGAGCGCCGCTCCGGCGTGTTCCGCACCCTGGGGCAGGATTGCCAGAGGCTTCCGACCGTCTGTCGGGGAAGCCTCTCGCCGTCTTGCCCGTGGGCTTTGCACGCCGGACCAGACAAGAACGGAACAAACGCATGTTCGATATCCAGAAAGTCGAGATCGACTGGGCCGGCCAGAAACTGACGCTCGAGACGGGCCGCATCGCCCGCCAGGCCGACGGCGCGGTGCTCGCGACGCTCGGCGAGACGTCGGTTCTCGCCACAGTCGTCTCCGCCAAGGAGCCGAAGCCCGGCCAGGACTTCTTTCCGCTGACCGTCAACTACCAGGAAAAGGCCTTCGCGGCCGGCAAGATCCCCGGCGGCTACTTCAAGCGCGAGGGCCGTCCGGCCGAGCACGAAGTGCTGACCTCCCGCCTGATCGACCGGCCGATCCGGCCGCTGTTCCCCGATGGCTACAAGTGCGACACCCAGGTGATCGTCACCGTGCTCAGCCACGACCTGGAGAACGCGCCGGACGTGCTGGCCATGGTCGCCGCCTCGGCGGCGCTGACCATCTCCGGCGTGCCCTTCATGGGGCCGGTGGGCGCCGCCCGCGTCGGCCTGATCGAGGGCGCCTACGTCCTCAACCCGCCGGTCGACAAGATGGCCGATTCGAAGCTCGACCTGGTGGTCGCCGGCACCGGCGACGCCGTGCTGATGGTGGAATCGGAAGCGCAGGAGCTTGACGAAGACACCATGCTCGGCGCCGTGATGTTCGGCCACCGCGGCTTCCAGCCGGTGATCGACGCCATCATCCGCCTGGCCGAGCGCGCCGCCAAGGAGCCGCGCGACTTCGTCGCCAAGGACGTGTCCGAAGTTGAGGCCGCCGTGCTCGCCATCGCCGAGCAGGACCTCCGCGCCGCCTACAAGATCACCGCCAAGCAGGAGCGCTACGCCGCCGTCGACGCCGCCCGCGCCAAGGTGATGGGCGAGCTGTTCCCGGAAGGCGCCGAGCCGCGCTTCGACAAGGAGACGGTCTCCAACGTCTTCCATGACCTGCAGGCCAAGATCGTCCGCTGGAATATCCTCGATACCGGCAGCCGCATCGACGGCCGCGATCTCGCGACCGTGCGGCCGATCGTCGCCCAGGTCGGCGTGCTGCCGCGCGCCCACGGTTCGGCGCTGTTCACCCGCGGCGAAACGCAGGCGCTGGTGGTGGCGACCCTCGGCACCGGCGAGGACGAGCAGTATATCGAGACGCTGGAAGGCACCCGCAAGGAACGCTTCCTGCTGCACTATAACTTCCCGCCCTTCTCGGTCGGCGAGACCGGCCGCATGGGCTCGCCCGGCCGCCGCGAGATCGGCCACGGCAAGCTCGCCTGGCGCGCCATCCATCCGGAGCTGCCGGCCCATCACGAGTTCCCCTACACTATCCGCGTGGTGTCGGAGATCACCGAGTCGAACGGCTCGTCGTCGATGGCCACGGTCTGCGGCTCGTCGCTGGCGCTGATGGACGCCGGCGTGCCGCTGAAGGCGCCGACCGCCGGCATCGCCATGGGCCTGATCAAGGAAGGCGACCGCTTCGCGGTGCTCTCCGACATCCTCGGCGACGAGGACCATCTCGGCGACATGGACTTCAAGGTGGCCGGCACGGCCGCCGGCATCACCTCGTTGCAGATGGACATCAAGATCACCGGCATCACCGAGGAGATCATGAAGGTCGCCCTCGCCCAGGCCAAGGGCGGTCGCGAGCACATCCTCGGCGAGATGTCGAAGGCGCTGACCGGCGCCCGCTCGTCGATCGGCGAGCATGCGCCGCGCATCGAGGTGATGAAGATCAACCCCGACAAGATCCGTGAAGTGATCGGTTCGGGCGGCAAGGTGATCCGCGAGATCGTCGAGAAGACCGGCGCTAAGATCGACATCCAGGACGACGGCACCGTCAAGTTCGCCTCGAGCGACCTCAAGGCGATCACCGCCGCCATGAACTGGGTGAAGGGCATCGCCGCCGAGCCGGAAGTCGGCGCCATCTACGAGGGCACCGTGGTGAAGTGCGTCGACTTCGGCGCCTTCGTCAACTTCTTCGGCACCCGCGACGGCCTCGTTCACGTCTCCCAGCTCGCCCCGCAGCGCGTTCAGAACGTCAAGGACGTCGTCAAGGAAGGCGACAAGGTGTGGGTGAAGCTGATGGGCTTTGACGAGCGCGGCAAGGTCCGCCTGTCGATGAAGGTGGTCGACCAGGCCACCGGTCAGGAGATCAAGTCGGACGACAAGGGCGAGCCGAAGGCCGAGTGACCTTTCCGTCCTGACGAATGAAATGCGGCCGGCGTGGGACTCCCACGCCGGTTTTTTTGCCCTCAAGCGCCTGAATTCGGGGCTGCCGCCCCGATCCCCGCGCGGGAGGCGCAGCCTCCCGCACCCACCAGCTTATTGACAAGAAAACAGGAGGTCCGGAGGTGGAACCTCCGGATGGGTCCGGGCGATAGCCCGGCTTGCGGCCTCGGGCGATTTGCCGTTTGGAGCCGTCCGCACTTGACAGCGGGGCGCCGCTGGCCCTTGATGCGCGCCAACGAACGGCGACCGCGACGGCCGCCCACAGGACTTCTGCCATGCTGGTCAATGCCGACAACCTGCCCCACGAGGTGCGCTACACCAAGACCGACGCCGTCATCTCGGCGATCGGGGCGACGCTATTGATCGTCTCCGAAATGCTCGGCGCGCTGGTGGCCTTTGCCTGGGCGGTTGGCAGCATGCTCGGCCTCAGCGAGACGCCGATCGTCATCTTCATCTGTGTCATGTCGGTGCCCGGCCTGGTGCTGTCGCTGACGCTGACCCGCCGCATCCTGCGCGTCGAGCACAGCTTGCGCGACAGCGGCAACTTCTAGCCGACCCGGACGAGATCGAGGGCGCGGATGTCGGCGTCGTTCAGCGAGCCGCTCATGCCGCCCGGACTGATGTAGGCGGCATTCGATTCCAGATAGCTCATGTTGAAGAAATCGCTGACCTCGACGCGGTAGCGGCCGGCGGCGAGCCGCAGCGGCAGCGCCGTCGAGCGTCGAAGCGGGTTGACCGGCGTCATGTGCGGCATCTCGACGACGCCTGACCCCACCGACCGTCCCCCGGCATCGAACAGTTCCACCGTCTTCACCGCGTTGGTGACGCCGGTCTGGATGTGGAAGCTGTGGTTGCGGTAGAGGAAGGCCAGCCGGTAGTCGCCGGCCTCAGGTATCGTCACCTCCGCGAAGATCAGCCGGCCGCCCCGCCGCTCGACGCTGGCGCCATCGACGCCGATGGTGACGACAGCGCCCTCCTCGATCGCCGCCTCCCGCGATGGATGCGAGGCGTTGCCGGTGTCGGCAAAGCGCGCGACGACGCGATAGGCGCGGCGGATGCCGGGCCGGAGCGGCGCGGGATCGAACCAGACGCCGTCGACCAGATCGCGCGCTGCCACCTCGCCGTCGCGCAGCACGCTGAAGCGCAGCGGTTCGCGCCGGCCGGAGCGCGGCGCCTGCCCCTCGAAATTGAGCCGCACCCGGCAGTGCTCGACGACGAGGTCGGTGATCACCGGCTCGCGCGGCGAGAAGACACGCGGGTCGTCGTGGGTTAAGGCGTCGACGGTGGGGATCATGGCGATGTCCAGGTCGTCCGGCACGAGATCGCCGAAATGGACGTCGAGGCGGCTGCCGTCGCGCAAGCGGGTGTCGGCGATCAAGCCGTCGACCGTCTCGCCGTCGAGCCGCACTTCGCGCAGGACATAGTGGCCGCGACGGACGTCGCGCGGCGGCAGGTGCAGGACGATCGACAGGCGACGGCCGTGGTGGACGAGGCCGTGCAGTTCGGCCTGCCCGCCGCCCAGCCGGTCGCGGACGTGGGCGGTGAGGAAGGGGGCGATGCGGAGGCCATCCGCGTGCGGCCGATAGCCGAACACGGCCGCCGTCACCATGCCGAGATAGCCGCCGACCGACCACAGCTGGCGCCGCGAGGAGATGACCGGACCGTCGTCGAAGGCCGACTTGCCGGTCAGCCATTCGAGGTTCTCGACGTTGTCGAGGTGCAGCGCCGCGCCGCGGACCAGCGAATCGAAGGCGTGATCGAAGGCGGCGACCGCCCCGATCTCCGCAGCGGCCAGCAGTTCGTAGGCGGTGACGAAGGGCCAGATGGCGCGGTTGTGGTAGCAGGCGACGTCCGGCTGGGCCGGGTAATAGACCGGCACGCCGAAGGGAACATGCGGATACGTGGCGAGGATGCGGCGCGCCCGCGTGCCGTCGGCGACGCCGGTCAGGATAGCCAGCGCGAGGCCGAGCATGTCGAACTTCTCGACCGGTCGCGCCGGGCTGTCGGGCGTGGTGATCGAGGCGTAGAGGCCCCGCTCCTCCAGCCAGAAGCCGCGATCGATCGCCGCCCTGAGATCGGCGGCCCAGCCGGCATAGCGGCGGGCAGGGCCGTCGTCGCCCTGTTCGGCGGCGAGGCGGGCGGCGACATCGAGCGCCTTGAGATGGCAGGCGTTGGTGGAAAGCGCCTTCGTCGCGGCGATGGCGGTGAGGTCGTCGATGACCCAGGGGGCGTAGGTCTGGTCGCGCCAGTCGAGGAAGGACTGCTCGCCGCGATAGAGGCCGTCGGCGGCATCCCAGGCGGCGAGACGGTCGACCTCGACGGTGCCGGACAGTGCCCGGAAGGCGGTGGCGGCGAAGGCGGCGCGGGCCTCGCCATGCAGCGTGGCGAGCAGCGCCTCGGCGCCGAAGGCCCAGGAGACGCGGTCGGTGCTGACCGGCCAGCTGCCGCCCGAGCCGGTGTCCTGGACGATCTGGAGACTGTCGGCCGGCAGCGCCGGCGGCGCGAGGCCGTCGCGGAAGGCGCTGACCTTGTAGAGCAGCGTGGTGGCCGCCCGCTGGGGATCGAGGGTGGCAAGGCCGAGATGAACGGCATAGGCGGCGTCGCGCGTCCAGACGTAGGTCCACTTCTCGCCGGTCTCGAAGCAGTCGCAGGCGATCGGCTCGCCGTGTCGATAGGCGCCGTCGCGGATCGACGAAACGGCATTGAGGCGGGCATCGTCGATCGCCTGGGCGTGGAGGGCGTCGAACAGCGGCGAGCCGGTGACGACGCGCGGCTCGCCCAGCCGCTCCTCGATGCGGCGGCGGCGCGGTCCGTCGTCGCGCTGCGGCGCGGTGGTGATCATCTCGAAGATGCGGCGGCCGTCCTCCAGCGTCGCGACGCGGACGTCGACCGCTTCGTCGCGGCCACCCGGCTCGGTCGGATAGGGCGGAAAGGACAGGCTCTCTTCACGCATGGGACTCTCCGGGCCAGCGAATCGGCGGCTGCGGAAAATCTATGCCGCCGTCATCGCAGCGGGAAGCCGTCGCTGTCGCGGCCGACCAGTTCCCAGGGCCAGACCTCCTGGACAAGGGCTCCGCCGAAGCTATCCGCGAAGCGCGGCATCGAGGCGAGCAGCGCCTCGGCGAGGCGGCGGCCGAGGCTGTAGAGATCGATGCGGAAGCAGGTGAGCGGCGGCGCCATGAACTGGGCGATGGTGGTGTCGGCCGAGCAACTGAGGATGGCAATATCGCGACCCGGCTGCAGGCCGGCTTCCGCGAGGCAGGAATAGGCGCCGACCACCGCCCGGTAATGCGGAAAGATCACCGCCGTCGGCGGCGCGTCGAGGGCGAGGAAGCGGGTCATCGCCTGGTAGCCACCCTCCTCGTGAGTGTCGGCCTTGATCATCAGCTCCTCATCGACAACCAGGGCGTGGCCGGAGAGTTCGCGCCGGTAGGCGTCGCGCAGCATAGTGTCGAGCATGTAGCCGGGCTCGCCGGTGACCAGGGCGATGCGCCGGTGGCCGAAGCCGGCCAGACGGTCGACGGCGGCGCGCATGGCGAAGTCGAAATCGAGGTCCATCCAGGGATGGCTGCCGCCCGACCAGGAGCGGCCCATGGTGGCGAAGGGAAAGCCGCGGCCGGCCAGATAGTCGAGACGGGGATCGTCGTCGCGCGTCTCGGCGAGGATCAGCGCGTCGGCCTGCCGGCGCTCGACGATGCGCTTCACCCGGTCGAGCATGTCGAGGCCGGGCTTGTTGAGGTGGATGACCAGATCGAGGCCGTGCTCGGAGAGCCGGTCCTGGATGCCGCGCGACAGCTCCATGAAGAACATGGTGTCGGTCTTGGACGAGAGGTCGGTGGAGAGCGGCAGCGCCACGACGTTGAGCGTGCCCTGGCGCAGGCTGCGGCCGGCCTGGTCGGGCGCGTAGCCGAGCGCCGCCGCCGCCTCCAGCACGCGCTTGCGCGTTTCGGCGTTGACCTCAGGGTGACCGTTCAGCGCTCGCGACACCGTGCCGATGGAGATGTTGAGATGGCGCGCCAGTTCCTTGATGCCCAAGAGCCCCACCTTCCCTGCGTCGTCTGCCGGAGCCGGTCGGGGAGAGGCCGCCCGCGCCATCCTCGTCTTTCAGCAGAAATCGCCGGCCCGATCAAGTGAGGCAACCCCTGACGATCGGCCGGAAAGCCTCGATGCCGCCCGGACGCCGCCGGTATTTGGCAGACACAAAAGCCCTTTGACAGACCGCCGTCGGCCGGCTATCGTCGTAAACGTTTACGGAATAGGCGAATGCCCTGGAATCGCAAGCCCTGCGAAGGTCTTGGCGGTAACCGGCGGATCGCGCCCCGCCGGCCGGCGGAGCGCCCCGGGAGGACGGCGATGAAGTTCAGCGACGGCAACTGGCTGCTGCCGGAGGGGATGAGCATCCTCAATCCGCACCACGTGCATTCGGTGCGGATCGGGGAGCGCAAGGCGGAGGTGCTGGCGCTGGCCGTGCGCGGCCGCGGCCGCTCCGACCAGATCAACGCACCGACCTTCACGCTGACGCTGACCGCACCGATCGAGGGCGTCATCGGCCTGCGCATCGAGCATCACAAGGGCACGGCAAAGCGCGGCCCGACCTTCGAACTGTTCCCCGACGACGATTTCCGGCCGGTCATCGACGACGGCGAGGCAGCGCTGGCCTTCACCTCCGGCGACCTGACGCTGACGCTTGCCAAGCGGGGCGACTGGCGGATGGACGTGACGCGCGGCGGCCGACGGCTGACCGGCATGGCTTCACGCGAGACCGGCCACGCCAGCGTCGCCGGCGGGCCGCCGCACGTCTTCGAGCGGCTCGACCTCGAGGTCGGCACGCTGGTCTACGGCCTCGGCGAGCGCTTCTCGCCCTTCGTCAAGAACGGCCAGAGCATCGACATCTGGAACGAGGACGGCGGCACCTCGACCACCCAGGCCTACAAGAACATCCCGTTCTTCCTGACCAATCGCGGCTGGGGCCTGTTCGTCGACGATCCCGGCCGCGTCGGCTTCGAGGTGGCGTCGGAGAAGGTGTCGAAGGTGCAGTTCGCGGTGACCGGCGAGGCGCTGCAATACTACCTGATCGACGGCCCGACGCCGAAGGCGGTGCTCGAACGCTACACGCGCCTCACCGGCCGGCCGGCCCTGCCGCCCGCCTGGTCGTTCGGCTTGTGGCTGACGACGTCGTTCACCACCGACTATGACGAGGGCACCGTCAACGCCTTCGTCGACGGCATGTTCGAGCGCGACATCCCCCTGCACGTCTTCCACTTCGACTGCTTCTGGATGCGCGGCCTGCACTGGTGCGATTTCGAGTGGGACCCCGCGGTGTTCCCCGATCCCCAGGGCATGCTGAAGCGCCTGAAAGACAAGGGCCTGAAGATCTGTCTCTGGATCAATCCCTACATCGCCCAGGCGTCGAAGCTGTTCGACGAGGCCGCCGACAAGGGCTATCTCCTGAAGCGGCCGGACGGCAGCATCTGGCAATGGGATCTCTGGCAGGCCGGCCAGGCAATCGTCGACTTCACCAACCCCGAGGCGACCGCCTGGTATGCCGGTCACCTGAGGCGCCTCGTCGACATGGGCGCCGACGCCTTCAAGACCGATTTCGGCGAGCGAATCCCGACCGACGTCGTCTGGCACGACGGCTCGGACCCCATCAGGATGCACAACTACTATTCGCTTCTCTACAACAGGATCGTGCACGACGTGCTGATGGAGGCGCGCGGCGAAAGCGTGTTGTTCGCCCGCTCGGCCACCGTCGGCGGCCAGCGCCTGCCGGTGCACTGGGGCGGCGACTGCTATTCCGACTATCCGGCGATGGCCGAGACGCTGCGCGGCGGCCTGTCGCTCGGCCTTTCGGGCTTCGGCTTCTGGAGCCACGACATCGGCGGCTTCGAGAACACCGCCGAGGCCGACGTCTACAAGCGCTGGTGCGCCTTCGGCCTGTTGTCCAGCCACAGCCGCCTGCACGGCTCCAAGTCCTACCGGGTGCCCTGGTTGTTCGACCAGGAGGCGGAGGCGGTGCTGCGCGACTTCGCCCGCCTCAAGTGTTCGCTGATGCCCTATCTCTACGCCGCCGCCGTCGAGGCGTCGGCAACCGGCGTGCCGATGCTCCGCGCCATGCTGCTGGAATTCCCCGACGATCCCGGCGCCGAGACGATCGACCGCCAGTTCATGCTGGGGCCGTCGCTTTTAGTGGCGCCGGTGTTCGACAAGGACGGCGAGGTGACGGTCTACCTGCCGGCCGGCCGCTGGACGCAACTCCTCACCGACGAGGTGGTCGAGGGGCCGGCGTGGCGGCGCGAAACGCATGGCGTCATGAGCCTGCCGCTCTACGTGCGGCCGGGCAGCCTCATCGCCTTCGGCGGCAACGACCGGCGGCCGGACTACGACTACACCGACGGCGTCACCTTCGCCCTCTACCATCTCGCCGACGGTGCCTCGGCCACCGCGACGGTGCCGGACTACCGGACCGGCGCGCCGGCGCTGACGCTGACCGTGCGGCGGACAGGCGACGTCCTCACCGCGACGCCCGATCGCGACCTCCCCTATGCCCTGCGCCTCGTCGGCCTGTCGCGCGTCGCCGCGGTCGACGGCAGCGACGACTTCGAGCAACGTTCCGGCGGCATTACCCTCCGCGCCGCCGGTTCGCTTCGGATCACACTCCCACCGGCCTGACGGCCGCGCCTTCTCCACGGCGATCGATCCGAAGCAGGAGAACCCCGGAAGCGCCGCTTCCGGGGTTTTTCGTCCGGACCTGAAGGCCGGTCAGAGCCGCTTGCCGCTCTCGGCGTCGAAGACGTGGATGCTGGCGTCGTCGAAGGCGAGGCCGACCCGGTCGCCGGTGGCGACCTGCCGGCGGCCGGTTTCCACCACCATCATCTCAGGTGTCGTCGCGGTGGTGACGAAGGTGGTCGAGCCGGTCGATTCGGTGAAGGCGACGGGCACGGTGAGGCGGCCGTCGCCGGACGAGGTCATGGTGATGTGCTCGGGCCGCACGCCGATCAGCACCTTGGCGCCGGCCGGCGCGGCGACGGGTATCGCCAGTTCCAGCGGGCCGGCACCGAGATCGACGGCCACCCTGCCGCCCTCGGCCACTGTCGCCGGCAGAATGTTCATGGCCGGCGAGCCGATGAAGCCGGCGACGAAACGATTGGCCGGCCGGTCGTAGAGGTCGAGCGGCCGGCCCTGCTGCTCGATGACGCCGGACCGGAGCACGACGACGTGGTCGGCCATGGTCATCGCCTCGATCTGGTCGTGCGTCACGTAGACCGAGGTGGCGCCGAGCCGGTCGTGCAGGGCGCGGATTTCTTTCCGCATGTGGACGCGCAGCGCGGCATCGAGGTTGCTGAGCGGCTCGTCGAACAGGAAGGCCTTGGGGTTGCGGATGATCGCCCGGCTCATGGCGACGCGCTGGCGCTGGCCGCCCGACAGTTCGCGCGGATAGCGATGGAGCAGGCCGGAAAGGCCGGTGGTGGCGGCCACCTCCTCGGCGGCCTTCTTCCGTTCGGCCTTGCCGACGCCATGCACCTTCAGCGAATAGGTGAGGTTCTCCTCCACCGTCATGTGCGGATAGAGGGCGTAGGACTGGAACACCATGGCGACGTCGCGCCGGCGCGGCGGCAACAGGGTCACCCGCTCGCCGGCGATCGAGATGTCGCCGCTCGAAATCTTCTCGAGGCCGGCCAGCGAGCGCAGCAGCGTCGACTTGCCGCAGCCCGACGGCCCGACCAGGGCGACGAAGCTGCCCTTGTCGATGGACAGGTCGATATCCTTCAGGGCGTGGAAGGCGCCGTAGTATTTGTTGACGCTGGAAAAGACGATCTGCTTCATCACTTCAGGGCTCCGGAAGTCAGACCGGAGACGATGCGCCGCTGCAGCAGCACGAAGGTCGCCAGGATGGGGGTGACGTAGATCGAGGCGAAGGCCATGATCCGGTTCCATTCGTTGGTGTTCGGGCCCATGAAGGCGTTGAGGCCGACCGAGCTGGGTTGCAGCTCGATCTCCTGGATCAGCGACTTCGAGTAGACGAACTCGCCGAAGGCCTGCATGAAGATCAGGATGGCGGCGACGAGGATGCCGTTGCGGGCCAGCGGCAGCACGATCGACCAGAAGGCGCCGGCCCGCGAGTTGCCGTCGACCAGCGCCGCCTCTTCAAGCTCCATCGGCACGCTCATGAAGGTGGCGCGCACCAGCACGATGAAGAAGGGCATGCTCTTGGCGGCGATCGCCAGCACCACCGCCGTGCGCGGGAAGTCGAGCAGGCCGGTCAGCGTGAACAACACGAAGATCGGCGTGATCATCAGCGAAGCCGGTAGCACCTGCAGCATCAACACCAGGAACAAGCCGACGTCGACCCAGACGTTGCGGTAGCGGGCGAGCACGTAGGCGGCGCCGGTGCCGAGCACGGCGATCAGCGCCACCGATCCCGAGGCGATCACCAGCGAGTTCCACAGGAAACGCGCCATGCCCTTCAATTGGAAGACGAAGGGAAAGATCGCCCACTGCGGATCGTCCGGCCAGAAGGAGGGCGGCGTTCTGAACATCTCCGAGCCGGTCTTCAGCGCGGTGATGTACATCCAGTAGAGCGGGAACAGGTAGACGGCGGCCAGCGCCAATGCCACGACGAGCAGCAGCCGGTTGCGGAAGGTCTCGCTCATCCTCGCACCTCGTGGCGGGTCGACCGGACGTAGTAGACGGAGGCCAGCATCACCACGACGATCATGATCACCGAGATGGCGGCGCCCTTGGCGAAGTCATACTGCTTGAACGACAGGTCCCAGGCCCAGTATTGCGCCACGTTGGAGGCGTTGTTCGGCCCGCCCGAGGTGATGGCGGCGAACAGGTCGAACTGTTGCAGCGTGAAGATCAGGCCGAGCGAGATCAGCGCGCCGATGGTCGAGCGCATCATCGGCAGGGTGATGGTGAAGAAACGGGTGACGGCGCCGGCGCCGTCCAGCTCGGCCGCCTCGTAGAGGTCGGCGGGGATCGACGACAGGCCGACCGACAGCAGGATCATGTTGAAGGAAGTGCCGAGCCAGATGTTGGCGATGATGACGCTCCAGAGCGCGAAAGTCGGGTCGGAGCGCCAGAAGACATTGCCGGAGATCAGGTGCAGTTCGCGCAGCACGAAGTTGAAGACGCCGAAGTCGCCCGACAAGAGCCAGTTCCAGACGGCGCCGACGACGAGGCCCGGCATCACCCAGGACACCAGGAACAGGCCGCGCAGCCAGGAGGCGCCGGGGAAGTCGAGCCAGAAGAACAGAGCAAGCGCGAAGCCGATTAGGAACTGGCCGGCAATCGACGCGGCGAGGAAGGTCGCGGTATGCCCGATGATCGGCCAGAATTCCGGCTGGGCCACCAGCTCGCGGTAGTTCTGGAAGCCGACCCAGGGGCGGATGAAGCTGCCGAGGCTGAACATGTCGACGGCCTGGAAGCTCATCACCACGTTGTAGACGAGCGGCACGCCCGACAGCAGGATGAGAAAGGCGAGCGGCACGCCGATCAGGCAGAGGTCAAAGCCGCGGCCATCGACGAGGCTGGAATAGAGGCGTCGCATCGGTCCTCCCCACATCCGCCCCGGCGGCGGGCACGGAGCATTGCCCCGGCGGGCGATTGCGGTCAACAGGATGGCGCGGCGCCCCGGCCGGAGTCGGGGCGCCTTTCCGAAGCGATCAGCCGAGGATGCCCTTGATGGTGGCCGCCGCCTGGTCGAGGGCGTCCTTGGGGGTGGCGCCGCCGGTCAGCGCCGACTGGATGGCATCCTGGATGGCCTTGGAGATCTTCATCCAGTCGGGATGGGGCCCACGCGGCTGAGCGTATTTCAGCTGCTCCATGAACACCTTGACGGCCGCGTCCTTCTTGGCGTCGCCGGTCGGCGGGATTTCGACGTTGGCGCGGGCGGCGAGCTGGCCCCAGTCGGGGAAGACGCGCGGGTCCTGCGACACGAAATATTCGAGCGCCTTGAAGGCGGCATCGGGATTTTTCGAACTCTTGAAGATCGCCCAGTTGAAGTCGCCCATGGCCGACGAGCGCGGCGCGCCGGCTTCCGGCACCGGCAAGAGGGCCACGCGCCAGTCGAACTTCGCCTCCTGCGACATGCGGTTGAGTTCCCACGGCCCGGAGATGACCATGGCGGCGTTGCCGGAATTGAAGGTGCCGGTGGAATCCCACTGGCCGCGGGTCAGCGTGTCGGGCGAGGCGAGCTTGTCGTCGAGCAGCGTCTTCCAGATAGTGAGCGCGCGCACGGCGCCGTCGGTGTTGACATGATCGAAGCCGCCGCCGGTCATCTGCGCCCAGGGCAGGAACTGGAAGGTGCCTTCCTCCGACGCCTTGGCCGAGAAGGCGATGCCGTAGACGTTGTTCGCCGGGTCGTTCAGCTTGCGGGCGGCGTCGACCAGTTCGTCCCAGGTCTGGGGCGGCTTGTCGGGATCGAGGCCCTTCGCCTTGAACATGTCGGCGTTGTAGTAGAGGGCGATGGTGTTGGTCGCCTTGGGCACGCCGTAGAGCTTATCGTCCCAGGTGACGGAGGCGAGCGGGCCGGGGAAATAGTCTTCCTTGTGGATCACCTGCGAACTGGCGATGCGGTCGGTGAGGTCGAGGAAGACGCCGTGCGAGGCGAACAGCGCGTGCTCGGGATTGTCGATGGCGATGATGTCGGGCGCCTGGCCGGTCGAATAGGCGCGCATCGCCTCCGAGGTGACGTCGTCGAAATGGATCTGGCGGTAGACCACCTTGATATCGGGGTTCTTCTCGCCGAATTCCTTGGCGAGGTTGAGGCCGGGCTGGCGCTCGTCGTCCTGGCACCAGATGGTGATGGTGACGGGATCGGCGGCCTGTGCCGCCATGCCGAGCGCCGCGGCGCCGGCATAGAGCACCGCTCCGAGGATTGCCGATGTCTTCATGCTCCCTACTCCTCCTGCTCTCCGGTGGCCGACGGACGGCGCCGGCGGGAGCGATAGCGGATAGCGATCCGGCAGGACACCCGAGGTCGCGACAAGGTGTAACCCATCGTTCGCCATCCATGCCGGCCGGCACGGCGATGACGCTCGAAACACCCCGTCCGACAGGGCTCTCCTCCCTGCCTTCCAGCTTGTCCACTTGCTCCCGTAAACGTTTACGACGTTATGCGGAAAGGTTTGCGGCTGTCAAGACCGCCGGAGGTCGGGCGCCTCGAACGGGCGGGCGAGCGTCGTACTGAAGTAGGAAACCGACCGGGGCAAGACCGGCGCGGGCAGACCGCTCCCTCCGGCGATCCGGAGCGGCGGCGGCGCGGTATCAACCCGACAAACGGGGCGTTTTTCGGAGAAATCCGATGCGCGAGCGACCGGCTGGAGCGGCGGTCCCGGACCTGTCCGGACCGTCGCTCCAGGACGGTCGATGGCGACCGTCAGGCGGCGTCGTAGAGACGACGCTCGACCAGGAAGCTGCCGCGCAGGCCGTGCAGCAGCTTGGCGCCGGCCAGCACCGCCAGGTCGACCAGCGGCTCGACGACGATCACCAGCATGTAAGCGCCACCGAACGAGCCGATGGCGGCGAAGTTGTCGACGGTGAAGCCCTGGCCATAGAAGGCCCAGAAGCCGACCCAGGCGACGATGCCCGCCTGGTAGGCGGTGGAGAGGGCCAGCGCCTGCCGATACTTCAGTTCGACATAAGGCGTCGTCGGTGCGATGACCGCGCGGGCAAGCGCCGCCAGCCCGAACAGCGGCACCAGCAGCGTGGTGACGTTCATGCCGTATTGCGGCAGGTCGAAGGGAGCGAAGAACAGCCCCTGGATCAGCAGGCCGAGGGCCAAGCCGATGGCGGCCGGCGCGGCGCCGAGGATCAGGAACAGCGTCGACCCCAGGATGAGGTGCACCTCGGAAACGCCGACCGGGTAGTGCGGCAATACCTCGAAGAAGCAGAAGACCAGCGCCGTGGCGGCAGCGCTGCGCAGGCCGAGCGACAGGGCGCCGCTGTCGCGGGCCGTCCGCCACGCGAGCCTCAGGCCGTAACCGGCGGCGCCCGCCGCCGTCAGATAGCTGAGCCACATTTTGCCGTCGGCCACCAGGCCGGGTTCGATATGCATGTCCATCTCCTTTTCCGTCTCACCCGACGGAAGCCGATCATTGCCGCAAGGCCGGTCTCCTGGCTCGTGGATCGCCGTCTGCCGTCCGCCTTCCCAGGGATTCCCGGTGGCGCTTTGGACGGAGACTCACCACGCACAGTCGCGGGGGCGGCCGGGGCTTCGGATGCAATCCGTTCCCCGTTCCCGTTTCATCCCGGCGGCGGCATACCGACGGAACACCTTGCATGCCTCATCTGCGGGCAGGTGCCTTTCCCTGTCAACGGGACTAGCGGCGACGGCTCCTGTCACAAAGCCGGCCAATACTGATTTTTCTGTGGATTACCAATAGGTTGAATTCTGACCATCTGGTCAAAATGTACGTTTTCATGTTCAGAATCAGCACCTCACGCACCGAGCCGCCGACAGCGGCCGTATTCGGCTGCTCTTTCGCCTTTGCCGGGCTTGGGGATAGTGACGATCTCGCCTTTCCACGCGGCCGTCCGGGGGACGCCGCATCACAAGACGAGATGATCATGACAGACAGCCCAGCCGAAGGCTGGTTTCCGCGCTGGAAGCCGACCACCGCCGACCGCGTCGCTCCCGATGAGCGGCTGCCCTGGCCGCAGACCCTCATCGCCGGTTTCCAGCACGTGGTCGCCATGTTCGGCTCGACGGTGCTGGCGCCGATCATCATGGGCTTCGACCCCAACGTCGCGGTGCTGTTCTCCGGCATCGGCACGCTGATCTTCTTCCTGGTGGTCGGCGGCCGCGTGCCGTCCTACCTCGGCTCGAGCTTCGCCTTCATCGCCGTGGTGATGGCCGCCTCCGGCTATTCCGGCACCGGCGCCAACATCAACATCGGCGTGGCGCTCGGCGGCATCATCGCGGCCGGCGCCCTCTACGCGCTGATCGGCCTCGTGGTCATCAAGATCGGCTATGGCTGGATCGAGAAGCTGATGCCGCCGGTGGTGACGGGCGGCATCGTGGCGGCCATCGGCCTCAACCTGGCGCCGATCGCCGTCAAGGGCATCTCGGCCACCGGCTTCGACCGGGTGGTCGGCCTGATCACCATCGTGGCGGTGGGCGCCGCCGCCGTTTACCTGCCGGGCATGCTGCGCCGCATTCCGGTGCTGATCGGCGGCCTCGTCGGCTACATCGTCTACTGGCTGGGCGCCGGTCGGTTCGGCGACGCGCCGATCGACTTCGCGAGACTCGACGCCGCGCCATGGTTCGGCATGCCGTCCTTCACCGCCCCCGTCTTCTCGACCAGCGCCATGGCGCTGATCGCGCCGGTGGCGATCATCCTGGTGGCCGAGAACCTCGGACACATCAAGGCGATCGGCGCCATGACCGGCCGCAGCCTCGACCCCTACGTCGGCCGGGCCTTCCTCGGTGACGGCCTCGCCACCATGCTGTCGGGCGCCTTCGGCGGCACCGGCGTCACCACCTACGCCGAGAACATGGGCGTGATGGCGGTGACGCGCATCTACTCGACGCTGGTGTTCGTGGTGGCGGCGGTGATCGCCATCCTGCTCGGCTTCTCGCCGAAGTTCGGCGCGCTGATCGGCACCATCCCCGGCCCGGTGATCGGCGGCCTCTCCATCGTCATCTTCGGCCTGATCACCGCGACGGCCGGCCGCATCTGGGTCGAGAACAAGGTCGACTTCTCCGAGACCAAGAACCTGATCACCACGGCGGCGGCGGTGATCGCCGGCGCCGGCGACCTGACGATCAACATCGGCGGCTTCACGCTGGGCGGCATCGGCACTGCCACCTTCGGCGCCATCCTGCTCTACGCGCTGCTCGACCGCGGCCCGAAGACCGCAGACTGACGCCTTTTCGACCACGCCGGCGCCCGCCGGCCGTTCCGGACATTCCGGGGCGGCCGGCGGGCTTTTTTCTTGACCACCGCCGGCCAGTGTCAGGAAAACTGAAGCTCGCCATAAGAAAATACGAGTCGCGGCAGGGGCTTGCGGGTCTTGGAGACGCCGGGCGACGGCGTTATATTCGGGGTGCAAAGAAAAGATGAGATCAAGGGTTCCGGGATGGCCCGGAACAGGAAAGGAAGACGATCATGTTCGGCAATCTCAAGCGCTTCGCCAAGACCTTCCGCGCCCCGGCCGCCGGCGAGCGCGAACTGGTGTACATCGCCGCCGCCACCGATCGCTACGACCTCGAAGCCCGCGAGCGCCATGTGGCGCGCGGCGCCTGCGCCTTCGGCGGCTGAGCCGCCCGCCCGAGAAGGGCACACCAATCGCGGCCGACCACCCCCGGCCAACGCCGAGCGCTCGATTTCCCTGACCGGATCGGGCGCTTTGCCGTTTCCGTGGCGGCGTGGCCCGTTCAAGCGCCGTCGACGGCTGCCTTTTCCTTCGTTTCCACCGGCGTTTCCGCCGGGTCCGCCAGCCGCGGCACGTCGAGGAAATGGATGCCGACGTCGGCGGTACCCTCGATGCGGCCGACGATCGCCTCGGCGAGCCAGCGTCCGGCGGCGCGAAAATCCTCGTGCGCCGTCTCGATGGCCGGTCGGAACTTCCGGAACAGGTTGGAGGATTCCTTCACGACCACGTCGAAATCGCGGCCGAGCACCAGACCGGCGGCCTCGGCGCCGGCGGTGGCCGACAGCGCCGCCACGGCGCTGCCGCAGACGAAGCCGTCCGGCCGTTCCCCGCTTTCGATCAGCCGGTAGATCTCGGCCTGGATCAGTTCGTGCGGACTGTCGGTATCGACGGAGCCGAACGGAATCTCCCGGAGGCCCAGGGCCTTAACGCCGCGATGGAACCCGGCGGCCATGTGGCGAGCGTAGGACAGATGCGGCGGCGGCCCGACCAGCGCCAGGAAGCGGCGGCCGAGGCTGGCCAGCCGGCGCACGGCGCTCTCCGCATAGGCTTCGTTGTCGAAGTCGAAATAGGGATGCTCGAGCCCCATGTCGGTGCGGCCGTGCGTCGCGAAGGGCATGCCGCGCTCGATAAGGAAGCGGACGCGAGCATCGTCGGGCTCGATGCGCGCGAACAGGATGCCGTCGGCGGTGCCGGCCTCGACGATGTTGCGCACCGGGCCGAGCGGATCGGCGGCCGGATCGTGCAGCATGACCACCAGCTGGTAGGTCGATGCCGACAGCGCCTCGGAGATGCCGTAGATCAACTGCGAATTGATGCCCAGTTCCTCCGCCTCGGTGGCCAGCACCAGCGCGATGACGTGGCTGCGCCCGGTCCGGAGACGGACGCCGGCCCGGTTCGGCTGGTAGCCGAGTTGCTCGGCTAGGAAGCGGACGCGCGCCTTGGTCTCCTCGCCTATATCGGGTGCGTCATGCAGGGCGCGCGACACCGTCGTCACGCCGAGACCGGCGAGGCGGGCGATGGTCTTAAGCGTCGGCCGGCGGCCGGCGCGCATCTCTTCGTCAAGCATTGTCTCGCCGTTCAAGGGCTGTTTTCCGGTCGCCGCTTTCGGCGCCGCTCCTCCCGAACTGTCATCCTATCTCCCTTTGGCGAAGAACGAAACGGAGGCTTGCGTATCGTTGCGCGTTTCGCTAAGTCTACTGTAACGTTACAGATCGAGAGTGCCGCGGGCAGCCCGCGGGAGGCGCTTGGGGCAGGCCGCCGCGTATCCGACCGGATCCTGGAGAAGATTCGCGAGGAACGACAAGGGCTTGCCAGGGTTGGGAATGAATGGGGGCAGTCCTTGCCCTTGTTCCGCCGTTGGCTTTCCGGTCGGATCGTTTGGGCACTCCCCTTTTCCTGACCGTCGACGCCGACAGCCCCGGCCCGACAACCGGCTCCCGGCAGAAACGCCCGTCGAGAAGATCTTCGGAGGTGGCGAGGAGGTCGCCGCCGCAGGAGGAGGAAAGGGAGGAATCTATGTCCTTTGCTATCGATCGTCGCACCTTTACGGTGGTGACGGCCGCCGCGCTGATGGCCACGGTGGCCGGCTCGGCGCTCGCCCAGTCGGGCGAGTATCCGCGCAACGAGACGCTCTACATGAGCGGCGCCCAGTGGGGCAACATCGTCGGCTTCAACCCCTATTTCGGCAATTTCGCCAATGGCCTGATCGGCCTCGTCAACGAAACGCTGTTCCGCTACGACCCGATCGCCGACAAGTATATCGACTGGCTGGCCGAGAAGGGCGAGTGGGAGAGCGACACCGTCTACAAGATGACCATCCGCTCGGGCGTCAAGTGGAGCGACGGCGAGGACTTCACCGCCGAAGACGTCAAGTGGAACATCGACCTCGGCAAGCTGCCGACCATCTGGTGGACCGACCTCTACAAGTCCATCAAGAGCGTCGAGGCCGCCGGCAACACCGTGACGGTGACCTTCGACGGCACGCCCAACTACCAGGCCTGGCAGAATGCCGTCTGGAACATTCCGATGATGAAGCCCTCGCAGTGGAAGGACCACGCCACCGAGGCCGAGATCACCTCCTGGACGCCGGACGCGCCGATCGGCACCGGCCCCTACGTGTTCGACAAGTCCGGCTACGACCCGACCACCCGCGTCGTCTGGACCAAGACGCCGGACGGCTGGTGGGCGTCGAAGGCCGGCATCTCGCCCGACCCGAAGCCGAAGTACATCATCGATCTCGTCAACTCCTCGAACAACGTGGCGCTCGGCCTGCTGCTGGCCGGCCGCCAGGACCTCAACAACAACTTCCTGCCGGGCGTGGCGACGCTGATCGCCGGCGGCTACGGCCTGCACACCTATTACGACAAGCCGCCCTACATGCTGCCGGCCGTCACCTCCTGGCTGTTGCCCAACACCAAGAAGGCGCCGCTCGATGACGCCGCCTTCCGCCGGGCGCTGGCCTTCTCCATCAACACCGACCAGATCGCCAAGGTCGACTACGGCAACGTCGTGCTGCCGGCCAGCCCGACCGGCCTGTTGCCGGTGTGGGACAAGTACATCGACCAGGCGGCGGTGAAGGAGCACGGCTTCAGCTACGATCCCAAGAAGGCGGCCGAGATCCTCGACAAGGCCGGCTACAAGAAGGGCGCCGACGGCTTCTACCAGACGCCGAAGGGCGAGCCGATCGACCTGAAGATCGAAGTGCCCTCGGGCTGGTCGGACTGGATGCAGGCGGTGCAGATGATCTCGGCCGACGCCAAGGAAGTCGGCATCAAGATCACGCCGAAGTATCCGGACTTCAACACCTACCAGTCGTCTCGCAACACCGGCAATTTCGATCTGATGATCGAGAATTCCCAGCCGCTCAGCGACACTCCCTACACCTACTACCGCTACCTCTACCAGCTGCCGATCCTGAAGTCGCAGACCAACTACAACTTCGCGCGCTTCGAGGACACCGAAGCCTGGGACCTCACCGTGGCGCTCGCCAAGACGCCGCGCTCCGACATCGACAAGATGAAGGAGATCACCGGCAAGCTGCAGGTCCGCTTCATGGACGAGCTGCCGATGATTCCGCTGTGGTACAACGGCGCCTGGGCGCAGATGAGCACCACCACCTGGACCAACTGGCCGGCCGACGGCACCGACCGCCAGTTCATCCCGATCTCCTGGCGCGGCTGGTTGCAGATGACCGGCCTCGACACGATCACCCACCTCGAGCCGGCCGGCCAGTGACCGGCAGGCGGGACCCGGCCTCAGCCGCCGGGTCCCGCATGTGTCGCTCCCGCATCCCGGCGGACGTGCCGCCGGGATGTCCCGCCCCGCCCGATCGACAAGGTTGCCGGCACCCACGGGCGGCCGCGGCAGCACGCCGCGACCGCTCCTTCGGGGGATCGGCTTTTTCGTCGCGATTTCCGGAGCCCCGACCGTGCTGCGCTACCTTGCCCGGAAGCTGTTCATCTACCTCCTGACCTTCATCGTCGCGGTGACGATCGACTGGGCCATCCCGCGCTTCATGCCGGGCAATCCGGTCGACGCGCTGGTGTCGCGCATCGCCATGATGCCGGATGCCAACGCGGCGCTGACCTCCTATTTCATGGCGGCGTTCAACCTCGACCAGCCGCTGTGGCGGCAGTATTTCAATTTCTGGTCAGCGCTGCTGCACGGCGACCTCGGCCGCTCGATCATGCTGTTCCCGACGCCGGTGACCACGCTGATCAGCCGCGCCCTGCCCTACACGCTCGGCCTCTTGCTGCCGTCGATCCTGTTGTCCTGGTACGTCGGCAACATGGTCGGCGCGCTGGCCGCCCGCCGCAAGATCCTCGACAACACGGTGCTGCCGCTCGGTTATCTCCTGACCGCCACGCCCTACATGTGGCTCGGCATCCTGCTCGCCTGGGTACTGGGCTCGGTGCTCGGCTGGTTCCCGCTGGCCTTCGGCTACGACCAGGCGCTGAAAGCGGAGTGGACGTGGCGCTTCTTCGGCAGCCTCGTCTTCCACTGGGTGCTGCCGTTTGCCTCGCTGTTCCTGGTGGCGCTGGGCGGCTGGGCGATCGGCATGCGCAACATGATCATCTACGAGCTGGAAAGCGACTACGCCAACTACCTGCAGGCGCTCGGCGCGCCGCCGCGCCTCGTCCGCAAATACGCCTTCCGCAACGCCATGCTGCCGCAGATCACCGGTCTCGCCCTGCAACTCGGCGCCGTGGTCGGCGGCGCGCTGGCCACCGAGATCGTCTTCTCCTATCCCGGCCTCGGCTGGCTGGTGCTGTCGGGCATCCAGAACCAGGACTATTTCGTGATCCAGGGGGTGTTCCTGTTCATCATCGTCGGCGTGCTGCTGGCCAACCTCATCGTCGACATCGTCTACGTCGTCGTCGACCCGCGCACGCGCGTCGGCCTGCAGGGAGACGCCGCATGACCAGCACCGACGCGCCGGCCGCCGCCGGCAAAGCCCACGGCAACGAGTTCCTCTATTTCGCCAGCCGCAACACCAAGCTGGTGATCGGCACCGTCATCTTCGTGCTGTTCCTCCTCGCCGCCATCGTCGGACCGATGCTGGCCGCCTACCAGCCGATGACCTTCGACGCGCCGCCCGGCCTGCCGCCGTCGGCCGATCACTGGTTCGGCACCACGCTGTTCGGCCAGGACGTGTTCTCGCAGTTCGTGCACGGCCTGCGCTCAAGCTTCATCGTCGGCGCGCTGGGCGGCATCACGGCGGCGGCGATCGGCATGTTCGTCGGCTTTTTCGCCGGCTATCGCGGCGGCCTCGTCGACGAGGTGCTGAACATGCTGACCAACGTCGTGCTGGTCATCCCCACCTTCGCCGTGCTGCTGGTGGTCGCCGCCTATCTGTCGGTGCGCGGCCTCGGCACCGAGGCGCTGTTCATCGGCCTCACCTCCTGGCCATGGGCGGCCCGCGCCATCCGCGCCCAGACCTTCTCGCTGACCTCGCGCGATTTCGTCGACATGGCCCGCCTCAACGGCGAGGGTACGTTCCGCATCATCTTCGGCCAGATCGCGCCGAACATGAGTTCCTATCTGGTGATGACCTTCATCCTCTTGTTCGGCGGCGCCATCCTCACCGCCGCCATGCTCGATTTCATCGGCCTCGGGCCGACCGACGGCATCTCGCTCGGCCTGATGATGAACTATTCGGTGATGAACGCCGCGCTGCAGCTCGGCATGTGGTGGTGGTTCGTGCCGCCGGGCCTCGCCATCACGGGAATCGTCGGTTCGCTCTACGTGATGAACGTCGGCCTCGACGAGGTGTTCAATCCCAAGCTGAGGGCGCTCTGACATGCTGGCGGTATCCGACCTCAGGATTCACTATCGGACGCTGTCCGGCTCGGTCAAAGCGCTCGACGGCGTCAGCTTCTCGGTGGCCGACGGCGAGATCATGGGCCTGGCCGGCGAATCGGGCTGCGGCAAGTCGACGCTCGGCAAGGCGCTGATCCGCCTTGAGGAGCGCATGCAGTATGTCGGCGGCGAGGTGTCGCTGGACGGCGCGGCGGTGCCGATCGCCGACAACCGGGCGATGGTGCCCTACCGCTTCCGCAAGATCTCCATCGTGCCGCAATACGCCATGAGCGCGCTCAACCCGACGCGCCGCATCGGCCGGATGATCGATGAACTGCTCGATTCGCGTGGTATCAAAGGATTGACGCTGCGGCCGGAGCTGGAACGCCGCCTCGCCATTCTCGGCCTCACGCCCGACGTGCTCGGCATGTATCCGATCGAGCTGTCCGGCGGCATGAAGCAGCGCGTCGTCATGGTGCTGTCGACGCTGCTCGACCCATCGCTGCTGATCGCCGACGAGGTGACCTCGGCGCTCGACGTCGCCTCGCAGAAGAAGGTGGCCGGTGCGCTGGTGGAGTTCCGCGACCGCGGCTTCGTCAAGTCGATGATCGTCGTCACCCACGATCTGGCCATCCTCGCCCAGATCGCCGACAGCATCCTGATCATGTATGCCGGCAAGCTGGCCGAGAAGGCGCCGACCCGCACCATCATCGAGGCGCCGGCCCACCCCTACACGCGCCTCCTCTTGGGCTCGCTGCCCGAGGTGGGCATCCGCTTCGAGGAACGGCGACTGCCCGGCATCAAGGGCCGGCCGCCATCGCTGCTGGCGCCGCCGCAGGGCTGCCGCTTCCGCGATCGCTGCCCCCTGGCCTTTGACAAATGCGCCGTGGAACCGCCTTTCGTCGAGATCGCCCCCGGCCATCAGGTCGCTTGCTGGAAGGCGGACGCCCATGCTGAAGGTTGAGAACGTCTCCAAGCTCTACCGCTCCGGTGCCTTCGGCGGCAAGAAGACGCGCGTCATCCACGACGTCGACTTCGAGGTGAAGCCGGGCGAGGTGGTGTCGCTGATCGGCGAGAGCGGCTCCGGCAAGACCACGGTCGGCCGGATGATCCTGCGCCTCACCTCGGTCAGCGAAGGCCGCATCACCTTCGACGGCGAGGACATCTCGACGCTGAAGGGGTCGGCCCTCAAGGCCTATTACCGGCGCGTCCAGGGCGTGTTTCAGGACCCGTTCAGCTCGTTCAACCCGATCTTCAAGGTCGGCCGCGTCTTCCGCACGCTGCGTCGCGAGTTCCTGGCCGACCTCGACGACGCCGCCTTCGCGGCGCGGCTGACCGGCGCGCTGAACGCCGTCGGGCTTGAGGTGGCCGCCCTCGACAAGTATCCGCACCAGATGAGCGGCGGCCAGTTGCAGCGCCTGTTGATCGCCCGGGCGCTGCTCCTCGACATCCGCCTGCTGATCGCCGACGAGATCATCTCGATGCTCGACGCCTCGACGCGCATCGACGTGCTCAACCTTCTCGGAGACCTGAAGCAGCGGGGCCTCTCCATCATCTTCGTCACCCACGATCTGGCGCTCGGCAACTACATCTCCGACCGCATCGTCATCCTGCAGAAGGGCGCCATCGTGGAGATGGGGGCGACCGAAGCGGTGTTCGGCGATCCGCAGCACGCCTACACGCGCGGCCTGATCTCCGCCGTGCCGCAGCTGCACCGGCGCTGGAGCGACGCCGAGCTGAAGGACCTCGGCCTCGTCACCGACACGGCACAGGCCGGCGGCCGGCTGGTCGCCTACCGGGAGAACCATGCCGTGCGGGTCTATTCCTGAGCCGGGCCGGAGCGGTTATGCCAAGAGGCATTGAAAATGCCCGTTGTCATTCCGCTTGCCGATTTCTCATGCCGCTGATGCCCATGGGAAATCGGCAATGGTCTCAATGAGCGGATGCGTCAGCATCTTCGCGAATTGGCATCAAGCCCCGGTTCGCCACCAGCTGCCGCCGACCGGCAGGGCGACGAAGGCGTCGTCGGCGAGGCCGGCGGCGGTGCGCGCGGCGGTCAATCGCTGCGGCGGCTCGTCGAGCGGCTCGTCGGTGAGCTGGAAGCAGCCCCAGTGGATGGCGATGCTTGTCTTGGCGCCGATCTCGCGGTGGGCGGTGACCGCCTCCTCGGGGTTCATGTGGTGCGCCTTCATGATGTGGCGCGGCTCGTAGGCACCGATCGGCATCAGCGACAGATCGAACAGCACGCCGTTGCGCTCGCGGCCGGCCAGATGCTGGCGCGTCGCCCGGTAGTGCGGGCCGTAGCCGCTGTCGCCGCCGAAGTAGCAGGAGAAGCCATCCGCGAACATCGCGATGGCGCCCCACAGCATCTGATTGCGGTCGCGGAGACCGCGCGCCGACCAGTGGCGGGCCGGTGTCAGCATGAACTCGACGCCGCGATGAAGGTGACTCTGCCACCAGTCGAGTTCAACGGCGTTGTCGATACCCCAGCGCTTCAGCAACTGGCCGACGCCGAGCGGCACGACGAACAGCGTGCGGTCGCCGCCACGCCGGGCGAGGCGGCGCACCGAGGCGCGGTCGAGATGGTCGTAGTGGCCGTGCGAGATCGCCACCACGTCGATGGGCGGCAGGCGGTCGAAGGCGATGCCGGGCGGCACGGCGCGCCGTGGGCCGAGAAAGCCGACCGGCGAGGCGCGCTCGCTGAACACCGGATCGGTCAGGATAGTCAGGCCGCCCATGCGCAGCAGCACCGTCGAATGGCCGATGAAGGTGGCCGAGGTCTCGGGCCCGGCGATGCGATCGAGGTCCGGCTCGACGACCGGCGTCGGCGCGGCCGGCGGCTTGGGCAGACCGGCACGGCGCGAGTCCCGCTTCCAGGCCAGCACGTCGCGAAACGAGGTGCGGTGATCGGCCTCGGGATCGCGGAAGCCGTCGGAGGTGTGGTGAGGTTTGCCGGGATCGTAATGGGGATTCATGCGGGGCGGTCGCTCCGGTGATCGCTGGGGATTAGGGCAATATGGCGTTCCAGCGGAAAATCGCCAGCCCCCACCGGCCGTTTGCTCCACACGATGGTGTGAGTCTCAGGCGGCGACCGCCAGATGCTCCGCCCAAGTGACCAGCGCCGCCCGGCCGGCGTCGGTCAGCCGGTAGACGCCGCGCTCCACCCGCTCGAACCAGCCGTAGACGTCGGCTTGCAGGATTTTGGCGGCGTCGGGAGCGATCGGCTTGAGGTCGCGCGGCCGCGCCGGTCCGTTCGCCAGCGCCTTGGCGACGGCGAGCGCCTGCTGCCGGTAGGCGGTCATCTGCGGCAGGCGCGTCGAGCCGCCAGCCACGGGATCGCCACGCCGGCGACGGAATTCCTCGACGATGCGCGAGCGGCGGCGGCCGTCGCGGCGCGGCTTCCAGGGTGCCGGCTCGACGATCACCTCGATCTGCCCCGTCACGGTGACGGCCATGAGGCCGAAGCCGAGGAAACGGCAGAGCTTTCTGACGCGCGGGTCGCCCTCGCGGCCGCGGCCGCGCTTGGAGGCGGCGATGGCCAGCCACACCTCGTCGGCCGCCGCCGTGCGGTCGACCGCCTGCAACACCAGCTCCAGCGTGAAGGCCCGCTTCAGTTCGCCGATCACCAGCAGTTCCGGTTCGCCATCCGAAAGGCCGACGAGGTCGCAGCCTTTCACCTCGCCCTTGACGGCAAGGCCGAGGCCTTCGAGATGGCGCTTGACGGGCAGGTAGAGGTCGGTTTCCACGGGGCGGGCGTCCGAGCGGCGATTTGAGAACAGAATCCTCGTACGCGACAGGTAAAGAAAGCGTGGGGCTCAGCCGGTCGGCACCGCCTCCCGCGAAAAGCCCTTGCTCGCCACCATCAGCCGGGCGGTGTAGTCGGACACCGTGCGGCCGGCGGCGAGATCGGTGGCGGAGAGCATTTCCACCACCTCGCCCTCGCGCATCACCGCGAGGCGGCCGCACATGTGGGTGACGACGCCGAGGTCGTGGCTGACCATGAGGTAGGTGAGGCCACGACGGGCGCGCACCTCCTCGAGCAGATTCAGCACCTCGGCCTGCACCGAGGCGTCGAGCGCCGAGGTCGGCTCGTCGAGCAGCAGGATCTCCGGCTCGACGATCAGCGCGCGGGCGATGGCGACGCGCTGGCGCTGGCCGCCGGAGAGCTGGTGCGGGTAGCGGAAGCGGAAGGACGGGCCGAGGCCGACCTCGTCGAGCGCCCGGAGAATGCGCGTCTCGGCGTCGCCGATGCCGTGGATGGCCAGCGGCTCGACCAACTGGCGGTCGACGGTCTGGCGCGGATGCAGCGAGGCGTAAGGGTCCTGGAACACCATCTGCACGGTGCGGCGGAAAGCCTTGCTGCGGCGGCTGCCGGAGAGCGTCTCGCCAGCGACGGTGATCGCGCCGCCGCTCGACGGCGCCAGGCCGGTAATGGCGCGCAAGAGCGTCGACTTGCCCGAGCCGCTTTCGCCGACCAGCCCGAAGGACTCGCCCTTTTCCACAGCGATGCTCACCGTCTTCAGCGCCCGAAACTCGCGGAAGGTCACCGACAGCTCATCGACGGCGATCTCGATGGTCATGCCGCCCACTCCTTCTGTCGTTCGAGCACCGGCAGCGGATGACGGTCCTCGCCGATCTTCGGCGTGCAGTCGAGCAGCCCTTGCGTATAGGGATGGCGGGCGTTGCGGAGGTCGGCGGTGGCAAGTTCCTCGACGATGCGGCCGGCATACATGACGATCACCCGGTCGCAGAAGGAGGAGACGAGGCGGAGGTCATGGCTGATGAAGATCAGACCCATGCCGGTGTCGCGCACCAGTCGGTCGAGGATGCCGAGCACTTCCAGCTGGACGGTGACGTCGAGCGCCGAGGTCGGCTCGTCGGCGATCAGCAATTCCGGGCCGCAGACCAGCATCATGGCGATCATCGCCCGCTGGCCCATGCCGCCCGACACCTCGTGCGGATAGAGGCCGAACAGCCGTTCCGGATCGCGGATCTGCACCGCCTCCAGCATGGCGAGCGCCCGTTGCCGCGCCTCCTTCTTCGTGACGTTCTCGTGGTGGCGCAGCGTCTCGGTGATCTGGCGGCCGATGGTCATCACCGGATTGAGCGAGAACTTGGGGTCCTGCAGGATCATTGCCATGCGGCGGCCGCGCAGGTCGCGCCACTGAGCCGGGCCGGCCTTCAGGAGATCGACGCCGGAAAAGGTCATGGCGTCGGCGCTGACGATGCCGGGCTTGGGCGTCAGGCCCATGACGGCGCGGCCGGTCTGCGACTTGCCCGAACCGCTCTCGCCGACGATGCCGAGCCGCTCGCGGCCGACGTCGAAGGAGATGCCGCGCACCGCCTCGATGAGGCCGGTGCGGGTCGGGTAGGTGACCGTGAGGTTGCGGACGGCGAGCAGCGTCATCGGCCGGCCTCCCTGGGATCGAGCGCGTCGCGCAGGCCGTCGCCGAGCAGGTTGAAGCCGAGGCTGACGATCAGGATGGCGATGCCGGGCATGGTGGCGACCCACCACTGATCGAGGATGAAGCGACGGCCGGAGGCGATCATCGCCCCCCATTCGGGCATCGGCGGCTGAGCGCCGAGGCCGAGGAAGCCGAGGCCGGCCGCCGTCAGGATGATGCCGGCCATGTCGAGGGTGACGCGGACGATCAGCGACGACAGGCACATCGGCATGATGTGGCGGACGACGATGCGGGCCGGCGAGGCACCCATCAGGCGGACGGCGGCGATGTAGTCGGAGTTGCGCACGCCGAGCGTCTCGGCGCGGGCGAGGCGGGCGTAGGGCGGCCAGGAGGTCAGCGCGATGGCGATCACCGCATTCTCGATGCCCGGCCCGAGGGCGGCGACGAAGGCCAGCGCCAGGATCAGCTTGGGGAAGGCGAGGAAGATATCGGTGACGCGCATCAGCGCCGCGTCGAGATAGCCGCCGGCAAAGCCGGCGACCGTGCCGATCAACAGGCCGACCGGCGCGGCGATGACGGCGACCAGCGCCACCACGAACAGCGTGATGCGCGAGCCGTAGATGAGGCGGGACAGGATGTCGCGGCCGAGATCGTCGGTGCCGAGCAGGAAGCCGGGCGTGCCCGGCGGCTTGAGGCGGGCGCCGGCGAGGTCGCCTACGGTGGCCGAATGCGGCGCGAGGAAGCCGGCGAACGCGGCGACCAGCACCAGGATGAGGATGATCATCAGGCCGGTGACGGCGAGCCGGTTCTCCGAGAAGCGCCGCCAGGTGACGTAGGCGCGGCCGAGCCGGGCCTGCCCGCGCGAGCGCGGCTCGGCGGTGAGCAGCCAGTCCCGCCAGCCTGCGGCGGAGGACGTCGAGGGGTCGGTCATTTGGCGTGCGTCCTCGGATCGAGCATGCGGTAGAGCAGGTCGGACAACAGATTGATGGCGATGAACACCGTACCGATGACGATGGTGCCGCCGAGCACGGCATTCATGTCGGCGTTCTGCAGCGAGTTGGTGATGTAGAGGCCGATGCCCGGCCAGGAGAACACCGTCTCGGTCAGCACCGAGCCCTCGAGCAGGCCGGCGTAGGACAGGGCAATGACGGTGGTCAGCGGCACGGCGGCGTTGCGCAGCGCGTGGACCCAGATGATGCGGCGTTCGCTGAGGCCCTTGGCGCGGGCGGCGACGATATATTCCTGGCCAAGCTCGTTCAGCATGAAGGAGCGCGTCATGCGGCTGATGTAGGCGAGCGAGAAATAGCCGAGCAGCGCGCCGGGCAGGATGATGTGGCGGAAGGCGTCCCAGAGCACGTCCCACTGGCCCGTCCAGGCGGCGTCGACGAGATAGAGGCCGGTGATGGGCGTGAAGGTGTATTCGTAGGCAACGTCGAGCCGGCCGGGATAGGCCACCCATTTCAGCTTGGCGTAGAACAGCAGCAGCGACAACAGGCCCAGCCAGAAGATCGGCACCGAATAGCCGATCAGGCCGACGATGCGCACCACCTGGTCGGCGATGGAGCCGCGGCGGACGGCGGCGAGCACGCCGAGCGGCACGCCAAGGCCGGCGCCGATCAGCGTGCCGACGGTGGCCAGTTCCAGCGTCGCCGGGAACACCCTGATGATGTCCTCCATCACCGGATGGGTGGTCAGCACGGATATGCCGAAGTCGCCGGTCAGCGCCTGACGCAGATAGATCAGGAACTGCTGCCAGAGCGGCAGGTTGAAGCCCATCTGTTCGCGGATGCGCTCGACCACCGCCATCGGCGCGCGGTCGCCGACGATGGCCAGCACCGGATCGACCGGTACGACGCGGCCGATGAAGAAGGTGACGGCGATCAGGCCGAGATAGGTGGTGGCCAGCATGACGGCGAATCGGCCGATATCGGCCAGCACGCCGCGGGTGCGCCTGAGAGCCAAGCTCCGTCTGGCGTCGGATCGGGACAAGAGCTTCCTCACATGCGGGGGGGTCGGAAGCGCCGCCCCCCGGAGGAGGCGGCGTTGTCGATCAGTCCTTGGCGATCAGTCCTTGGAGATCGGGGCGACGAAGTTGGTGTCGAAGGACGGCCCCAGCTTGAGACCCTTCAGCTTGGCCGAATAGGCCGCCACCTCGATCTGCTGGTAGAGCATCACGAAGGGGCCGCTCTCCTGCACCTTCTTCTGCAGGTCGGCATACATGGCGGCGCGCTTGGCGGTGTCCTTCTCAAGAAGGGCCGCCTTGGTCTCGGTGTCGAGTTCCTTGGGGTCCCAGGCGTTGCGCCAGGCCAGCGTCTTGACCTTGCCCTCGTCGGAATTGTCCGGGTTGGCGGTGAAGGTCTCGGCGTTGGAGTTGGGGTCCCAATAGTCCGAGCCCCACTGGCCGATATACATGTCGTGCTGGCGGGCGCGGTACTTGGTCAGCGTCTGCTTGCCGTCGCCGGGGATGATCTGCAGCTTGACGCCGGCCTCGGCCAGCGACTGCTGGAAGCTCTCGGCGATGCCGGTCACCGGCTGGGTGTTGCGGGTGTCCATGGTGACGGTGAAGCCGTCCTGGAGCCCGGCCTTGGCGAGCAGTTCCTTGGCCTTGGCGACGTCGAGCTTGAACGGCTTGTCGTCGATCGAGCCGAGCTGGCCCGTGGGCAGGAAGGACTGGTGGATCTCGCCGACGCCCTTGATCAGCGTGGCGCCGATGGCGTCATAGTCGACCAGATACTTGAAGGCCTCGATCACCTCGGGCTTGGACAGGTTGGGATTCTTCTGGTTGAGCGAGATGTAGTAGACGGTGCCCTTGGACGCCGAGATGGTGGCGAGGTCGGCATTCTTGCCGACGGCGTCGAGATCGCCCGGCTCGAGGTTGCGGGCGACGTCGACGTCGCCGTTCTCCAGCGCCAGACGCTGGCCGGCGCTCTCCTTCATATGGCGGTAGATCACCCGCTTCAGCTTGGCCGGCTCGCCGAAATAGTTGTCGTTGCGTTCGAGCACGACCGCCTCGTTGGCCTTCCAGACCATGATCTTGTAGGCGCCGGAGCCGGCCGAATTGGTCTTCAGCCAGTCGTTGCCGAAGTCGGTGTCCCACTTGTAGTCGTCGGTCGGCGTCACCGCCTTGGCGTGCTCCATAACCAGCTTCTTGTCGACCACGGCGGCCGGCGTCGACGACAGCACGTTGAGCACGAAGGACGAGGCGTAGGGCTTGTCGACGGTGAGCGTGACGGTCGAGGCATCGACGGCCTTGACCTTATCGGTCACGTTGGCGCCGGTGAGACCGAACTGGTTGAGCAGGAAGGCCGGGCTCTTGTCCATCTTGATCAGCCGCTCGATCGTGAACACGACGTCGTCGGCGGTGATCGGATTGCCGGAGGCGAACTTCAGGTCGGGCTTCAGCTTGAAGGTATAGGTGAGGCCGTCATCGGAGATGGTCCAGCTGTCGGCGATGTCGGGCTCGACCCTGGTGGTGTCGTTGATGTCGAGGCGGACCAGCAGCGAATAGGTGTTGCCGGTGACCTCGGCCGTCGAGATCTCGAAGGCTTCCTGCGGATCGAGCGAGATGATGTCGTCGATGGCGAAGGCTTCGACCAGCGTGTCGGCCGGCGTGCCGGCGAAGGCCGGGCCGCCAAGGGCGACGAAAGCGGCAAGCGCCGCGCCCGCCGACAGATGTCTCAGATGCTGCGTCAGGATAGGCATGGTCATGTTCGGGTTCCCCTCTTTCGATCATGACAGCGGTTTGTCCGCCGTTCCGTCGTCCGGCGCGCCGCCCGTTCCATGGGCGGCGGCAGGTGCTTCACTTCTCTACCATATCGCCACCGGTGGCGGATCGCCACCATCGGCCCGGATGGAACGACGGCCGGCGGCGCGACTTGCGATGATCGCCGGCGCGGCTCGTTGTTTCTGAAGGATAAAACGGTAACGGCTCACCCGGCGCCGGTCAACGGCCGGGCACGCCCAATCCGTATGCACGGTGGCTCTTAGGCGAGCAGCCGCTCGATACGCTCGGCGATGGCGTCGGTGTCGTTGCCGCCGATCACCTCGGTCACCGCCGCCTTGACGCCCTCGGGGGCGTTGCCCATGGCGATGCCGAGGCCGGCGCCGGTCAGCATGGCCAGGTCGTTGAAGTTGTCGCCGAAGGCGACGATGTCGGCCGGATCGATGCCGCGTTCGGCCGCCCAGGCGAACAGCCGGCTGCCCTTGCTGCGGCCGGCCGGCATGACGTCGATGCGGTCGTGCCAGGAGTATTCGACGCCGAAGGCCGGCATGGTCTCCGCCTGGGCGTACCAGCCGGCAAGGCGGCCGGCATCGCGATGGGTGACGACGAATTTCCAGACGGCGGGCATCGCCTCGAGCACCGCCTCGAGCGCCCTGACCTGCCGGAGCTGCGGCTTCGGCCGGGTGGCGAGGCCGTCGATCCAGGCGCCGAGCTTCATAAGATGCGGCGTGGGCACCTCGTAGAGCATGGCGTCATCGAGATAGGCCCAGACCTCGACGCCGTGGCGGCGGCAGGAGGCGACGAGGCGGCGGGCATCAGCCGGATCGAACGGCTCGCCGCTCAGCACGCGGCTGGCCGGGAAATCGTAGACATAGGTGCCGTTGCAGCAGATGGTCGGGCCTTCGAGACCCAGTTCCTCGTAATAGGGCCGGGCCACCGAATGGTGACGGCCGGTGACCAGCACCACATCGAGGCCACGCGCCCGCGCCGCGTCGAGCGCCTCGACGGTACGGGGGCGAATGCGTCCCTCTGGATCGAGAACCGTGCCGTCGAGGTCGAGGGCGATCATCCGAAAGGGCATCTGCTCATCCCGTTCTGGCGGCTTCCGGCGTTGCCGGCCAGCCGCGCGGCGGACCCACGGAAATCGGCAAAGCCCTACCCCGCGCCGTCCCGCAGCAACCAGAGCATTTCCGATGAAATCCGATTCATCGGAAATGCCCTATCTCTTTGTTTAGGCGCAATTCCGGACGCAAAACCGGTTCCCACTTTTGCTGGAATTGCTCTAGCCGAGCGGCGGCGGTGTGTCGATCCGTAATCGCTCAGGGCATGGCAAGGCCCGGATATGCCACAGGCAGGCGCCGGGGCGCCTGCCTGCCACGTTGGGGAGAGGGCCGGTCCGGGCACGAGGCCCGGGCCGGCGGGAGAACCGACCTTGGAGGGGATCAGTCCTTGAGCGCGAAGTTGTCGAGCTTGGCGGCGTTGTCCTTGGTGATCAGCACGCAGTCCATGGAGATCTTCTCGGGCTGGCCGGTGGAGCCTTCCTTCAGGTACTTGTCGGCCAGTTCCACCGCATACTGGGCCTGACGGAAGGCCGGCTGCAGGCCGGTGGCGTGGATCTTGCCGGCCAGGATGGCGTCGCGCACGTCGTTGGAGCCGTCGAAGCCGGCGACCAGCACGTCCTTGCGGCCGGCGGCCTCGAGGGCGGCCATGGCGCCCATGGCCATGGTGTCGTTGCCGGAGATGACGCCCTGGATGTCCGGGTTGGCCTGGAGGATCGATTCCATCTTCGAGAAGGCTTCGGTCTGGCTCCAGTTGGCGCTCTGCTGGGCGACCATCTTCATGTCGGGATACTGGTCGATCACGTCATGGAAGCCCTTGGAGCGCACGCCGGCGTTGGTGTCGGATTCCTTGCCGACCAGCTCGACGAAGTTGCCCTTCTCGCCCATGGCGTCGACGAAGCTCTCGGCGACCAGCGTCGCGCCCTGATAGTTGTTGGAAACGATCTGGGTGACGGCGATGCCGGTGGCGTTGATCTCGCGGTCGATCAGGAACGACGGCACGCCGGCGTCCTTGGCCTTCTGCACGGCGGCGACGGTGGCGTCGGCGCCGGCGTTGTCGAGGATGATCGCCGCGGCCTTCTGGGCGATGGCCGAATCGATCAGGTCGTTCTGCTTGTTGGCGTCGTCGTCATGGCTGTAGATCGCCGCCTCATAGCCGAGTTCCTGGGCCTTGGCCTGGGCGCCAACCGCTTCCTGCTTGAAGAAGGGGTTGTCGTGGCTGGGGGTGATGATGACGATCAGCTTGCCGTCGGCGGCCAGCGCCGAGGCGGTGAGCGCGATGCCGGCGAGAAGACCGAGGGAAACCGTCTTGAGCGTGTTGCGAAGCGACATCTGTCTTTCTCCTCCACTAAAACCGCTGTTACCTCCAGCGGGGTGCGACTTCGTCGGGGGTCGACGGCCGCGATCGTCGACGCCGGCCGGGGCTTCGGCCGGCGCCGGAATTGTCATCCCAGGCGGGCGTTGCGGGCGATGCGGCGCTGCATCTGGTCGAGGATGACGGCGCCGACGATGACGACGCCCTTGATCACCATCTGCCAGAACTCCGAGACGCCCATCATCACCAGGCCGTCGGACAGCACGCCGATGACAAAGGCGCCGACGATGGTGCCGCCGATGGTGCCGCGGCCGCCCGACAGCGAAGTGCCGCCGAGCACCGCCGCGGCGATGGCGTTCATCTCGAAGGTCTCGCCGGAGGCCGGATGCGAGGCGACCAACTGCGAGGCGACGACCAGGCCGGCGATGGCGGCGCAGAAGCCGGAGATCATGTAGACGGCGAGCTTCACCCGGTTGACGTTGACGCCCGACAGCGTAGCGGCGCGCTCGTTGCCGCCGACGGCGTAGATCTGCCGGCCGAACGGCGTCTTGGTGGCGATGTAGGCGGCGATGGCGGCGACCACCAGCAGCAGCCAGATCGACAGGGGAATGCCGAGGATGGTGCCGGAGCCGAGCACCGGGAAGCCCTGGTTGCCGAACTCGGGCTTGCCGACGAGATTGGGGAAGGTGGCGCCACCCGACATCAAGAGCGCCGTGCCGCGGGCGACATACATCATGCCGAGCGTGGCGATGAACGGCGCCACCTGCATGCGGGTGATCAACAGGCCGTTGACGAGGCCGACGAAGGTGCCGACCAGGAGCGCGATGCCGATCATTTCCCAGACGGAGGGATAGATCACCACGCCGAACATCTCGAGCGGGATGCCGTAGAGCACCAGCGCGCCGGCCACCATGCCGACCAGGCCGACGATGGCGCCGACGGAGAGATCGATGCCGCCGGTCAGGATGACGAAGGTCATGCCGATGGCCAGGAAGGCGTTGATCGCCACGTGCTTGGAAACGATCACCGCGTTGGCGACGGTGACGAAGTTGGGCGCCATCAGGCTGAAGAACACAACGACGGCGATCAGCGCGATGAAGGTCCTGAGCTTCAGCAGCAGCAGGAGCAGCGTCGACTGTCCTTTGGGCGCGTCGGCCGCCGGGGTGGCAACGGTATTGGTCATGGTCACTGATCCTGAACCTGGGAAGCGGGGGCCGGGTGGTCGTGAGCAGGAATGGGGGCGGCGTGTCCCTTGGTGGAGGCGCGGACGATCACCTCGTCGGTGGCCTGATGATCGGGCAGGTCGGCGGTGATCCGCCCCTGGCTCATCACCAGCACGCGGTCGGACACCGCGTGCACCTCCTTGAGGTCGGAGGTGGCGAACACCACGGCGAGGCCCTGGTCGGCCAGCTCGCGCATGGTTCGGAACACCTCCTCCTTGGCGCCGATGTCGATGCCGCGGGTGGGCTCGTCGAGCAGCAGCACGCGCGGCTCGGTCATCAGGCTCTTGCCGATCACCACCTTCTGCTGGTTGCCGCCCGACAGCGAGGTGATCGGCGTATCCGGCGACGGCGCCTTGATGCGCAGGGCGCGGAACAACCGGTCGATCGCCTTGCGCTCGGGGCCGGTCTGCACGGTGAAGAACCGGGTCACCTTGGCAAGGCTGGCCAGCGACAGGTTCTTGCCGACGGTGAGATTCTGGACGAGGCCGTCGCGCTGCCGGTCCTCCGGCACCAGGAACAGGCCGGCGGCGATGCGCCGCGACACCGGCAACTGTTCGACCCGTCGGCCACCGATGGCCACCTCGCCGCGCGCTTCGGCCCTGAGGCCGAACAGGCTCTCGAACAGTTCCGAGCGGCCGGCGCCCAAGAGGCCGTAGATGCCGACGATCTCTCCGGCCCGGAAGTCGACGCTGACGTCGTCGACCAGATAGCCGCCGCCGACGCGCGGCAGCTTCAGCCCCTTCACCGACAGCACGGCCTCGCCGACCTTCACCTCGCGCGCCTGGCGCTTGGCGAATTCCGAGGTGCCGAGCATCTGACGGATGATCCAGGGGATGGTCGCCTCGCCCTTGGGGGCGCTGGCCTGGAAGCGGCCGTCGCGCAGCACGGTGAAATAGTCGCCGATGCGCACCAGTTCCTCGAGGCGGTGCGAGATGTAGATGATGGCGACGCCGGACTTCTTCAGTTCGGCGATGACGCGGAACAGCACCTCCACCTCGGAGGCCGACAGCGCCGACGTCGGCTCGTCCATGATCAGCACGCGGGCGTCGTCGGCCAGCGCCTTGGCGATCTCGACGATCTGCTGCTCGCCGATGCGGAGGTCGTCGACCAGCGTATCCGGATCGATGTCGTGCTCGAGGCGGGCGAGCAGCTCCCTCGCCCGCTCACGCTGGCGCGGCATGTCGATGTGCACGCCGGCACGGGTCATGTCGCGGCCGAGGAAGATGTTTTCGGTGACCGTGAGGTTGGGGCAGAGGTTGAGTTCCTGGAAGACGATGCCGATGCCCTGCCGCGCCGCGTCGAGCACCGAGGCGAACCGCACCTCCCCGCCGCCCATGACGATACGGCCGGAGGTCGGCTGGTCGACACCGGCGAGGATGCGCATCAAGGTCGACTTGCCGGCGCCGTTCTCGCCGATCAGCACGTTGACCGAGCGCTCGTAGACGTCGAAGTCGACGTCCTCCAGGGCGACGGTGCCCGGAAAGATGCGGGTCATCTTCTCGGCCCTGAGGATCACCTCGGGCGCGTCGGCCTTCTCGACGGCGCTCACTTGGCGCCTCCCGCCGGGCCGAGCAACACCGGCGTCAGCAGGACCTTGTCGGAGGACGAGTTGAGCGAGAAGGTGCCGGCATAGTCGATGGTCTGGCCGGGGGCCAGCGCGTCGATCGCCGCCTTCAGCTCGGTGGTGACGCGGCCGTTGAAGGCGCGGCCGACCTCGGCGAATTCCAACTGGTTGGTGAAGTTCTGGAAGTTGATGAAAGGCATGGCGTCGCGCAGGGAATTGCCCTTGATCACCGGCCCGATCTGGATGGTGACCGGCACCGGCCCCTTGGCGGTCGGCACGTCGATCAGCACCGTGCCGGCGCGCGAGGCGGTGTTCTTCTCCTTGATGGTCGCCGTGCCCTTGACGACGAAGCTCCAGGGGCTGCCCTCCTCGGCCGGGCGGTGGCCGAACTCCGGGCCGGCCTTGTCGAGGCCGCCCTCGACGGCCGACAGCACCGTCTCGATGGGATGCGCCTTGTCGCGGACCACCGGAATGACCTCGGCGTCCCACAGCTTGGCGACGTAGTCGGCGCCGTTGAACTTCTGCTGGGCCGCTTCCTCCTTGCTGACGATCGGCAGGATCTTGCAGCCGCCCGCCGTTAGCGCCAGGAGGCCGGCCACGACATGACGCCTGGAAAGTCCCGCCCGGCCATCGGCAGCGGCGAGCGAATGTTCGTCGGCCCCGCCGGCACGATGGCCGCGCGGCTCGGCATGGTCTGGCATGCTCGTCCTCCCTAAAGCGTTCATCAGCCCGACCGGATCATCAGGTCGACAGGCGAACGCCTCGCTTTTCCTCCGGCAGCCGCTTTCCGACCGGACCGTCAGCCCGATAGTGGGATGCCCATGGTCTTCGGGGAGCTTCGCCCCCGGACCTGATGTTTCGATTATTTTCGTTTTCTATCGTTTGTCAACGGATCATTTGTGGTTCTGATCCGGTCCTGAGCGCCAGAACACCCGGACGGCCAGCGCATCGGCCGTCCCCTGCCGGGTTTTCCGGCAAAAACAATCATCCGCCAAAGGGATCGATCATCCGGTAGCGAACGTCTTCTGCCGATCCGACGCCATTAGACAAAAGTCGATGATACTCGAAAGTCGACGATTCCACGGCGGCCGGCGACCAATGGGCGCGCAGCCCCGACGGCCGGCCGGAGGCCGGTCGAGCCGATGGACGGCGCATCAGGGGATTGCAGGGAGCGTCCGGGCGGCCGTCAGCTCGCGACGATCAGCTCGATGCCGCGGCGCTCGAATTCCTTGGCGTCGCTGTCGGCGATGCCGTCGTCGGTGACGAAGGAATGGATCACGTCGAGATTGCCGAGGCGGGTGAAGGAGGTGCGGTTGATCTTCGATGAATCGGCCACGAGATAGACGTGGGCCGCCGCCTTGATCATCGCTTCCTTGAGCTGCAGGTCGGCGAAGCTCGGATAGGTGAGGCCGGCGTCGACCGAAACGCCGGCGGTGGCGAGAAACAGCTTAGAGGCGAAGATGTTGCGGAAATATTCCACCGACTTGTCGCCCGATAGCGACAGCGTCGGCGCCTTGAACTGGCCGCCCGGCATGTGCACGGCATAGCCCGGCACGGCGCCGAGGATGATGGCGATGTTGAGGGCGTTGGTAATGACGGTGAGGTTCTCGCGCGTCGTCAGACGCTGGGCGATCTCGGTGGTGGTGGAGCCGGCGTCGAGGATGATGGTCTCGTTGTTCCTGACCAGCGACGCCGCCTTGGCGCCGATCTTGCGCTTGCGGTCCATGTTCTCGATGTGCTGCAGCGACATGGTGCCGACCTGCTGCTGCACCGTCTTGAGATAGGCGCCGCCGTGCTCGCGCAGGATATGACCGTCCTGTTCCAGACGCTCGAGATCCTGGCGGATGGTCGCCTCCGACACCTTGAAGGCCTGCGACAGTTCGCGCACGCGGGCGCTGCCTTCCTCCTGCAGCCACTCGAGAATCTTCATGCGCCGGGGCTCGGCGAGCAGGCCGGTGAAGGCGGCGGTTTCCGTCGCCGCGGCGCCGCGCCGGCCGGCCGGCGCTACGTCCGTTCCGCTACCATTCGATGATTCTGTCGCCATTGGAACCTTCGCTTTCTTGCGATCCTTATAACGCCGTTTGCCGGCCGGCGGCCATGCCTTTTTGCCACGCCACCCTGCTAACAGCGCGTGGCGGACCCGGCGGCAGCGGGTTCGGCGCAAAAATCCTATTGACAAAACGACCCCTAAAAAACATCATCAAACGAAAGAAAGCGATAAAAATCGAAAACTAAAATTCATGTCGGCGAACATAATGACCGACGGGAGGACGGACATGACGGACAAGTTCAAGCGCGAAGTGACCCTCGGCCTGGTGGTCGGCAGCCGGCAGTTCTTTAACGGCGCCCCCTGCATCAAGGCGCGCGACGATCTCGAGGCGCAGGCGAAGCGTCTCGGTATCCGCACGCTGATGCCGCCGGTCGATGCCACGGTCAACGGCGCCGTGCAGACGCGCGACGACGCCAAGCTCTACGGCCGGTTCTTCGCCGCCCACCGCGACGACATCGACGGCCTGGTCATCTCGCTCGCCAACTTCGGCGACGAGATCGCCATCGTCGAGATGGTGATGGCCGCCGGCCTCAACGTGCCGATCCTCCTGCAGGCCTGCAACGACGAGTTCGACAAGGTCGACGTCAAGAGCCGCCGCGACGCCTTCTGCGGCAAGATCTCGGTCGCCAACAACTTCTACAATTACGGCATCCCCTTCACCGAGACCACCAGCCACACTTCCGACCTCGACGGCGAGGAGTTCGGCCGCGACCTCGACGCGTTCTCCCGCGTCTGCCGCACGGTGCGCGGTATCCGCCATGCCCGCATCGGCGCCATCGGCGCCCGCACGGCGCCGTTCCAGACCATGCGCTATTCCGAAAAGCTGCTGCAGGCGATCGGCGTCACCGTGGTGCCGGTCGATCTCTCGGAGATCATCGGCCGCGCCAAGGCGATCGACGACGCCGCGCCGGCCGTCAAGGACAAGCTGGCGGCCATCGCCGGCTACGGCAGGATCGACGCTCACATTCGGCCCGAGCAGGTGCTGAAGCAGGCCAAGTGGGGCATCGCCATCGACGCCTGGATGACGGAGAACGACTGCGACGCCTCGGCGATCCAGTGCTGGCGGTCGCTGCAGGACAACTATGGCTGCGCCACCTGCCTGTCGATGAGCATGATGGGCGAGAAGCTGATGCCGAGCGCCTGCGAGGTCGACGTGCTCGGCACGCTCTCCATGTACGCGCTGACGCTGGCCGCCGGCCAGCCGGCCGCCATCCTCGACTGGAACAACAACTACGGCTACGACCCGGAGAAGTGCGTCGGCACCCACTGCGGCAACTATCCGAAGAGCTTCTTCGGCGACACGCCCAATATCGGCGAGCTTGACGTGCTCGGCGAGACCATCGGCCGCGACAAGTGCTTCGGCGCCGTCAAGGGCAAGGTGAAGGCCGGGCCGATGAGCTTCCTGCGCTTCTCCTCCGACGACCTCAACGCCACCATCAAGGCCTATGCCGGCGACGGCGATTTCACCGACGATCCCTACGGCATGGACGGCGGCATCGCGGTGATCCGCGTCGAGAAGCTCCGGCAGCTGCTGAAGGTGGTGACGCAGAACGGATTCGAGCATCACGTCGCCATGGTGCGCGGCCAGGTGGCCGGCATCGTCGAGGAGGCGGTCAGCCGCTACCTGAAGCTGCCCATCTACCACCACAACGGCGAGGTCTCGCCGACGCTCGGCCTCAAGGCTTTTTGCTGACGGCCTCCGGCCTCGGGGCCTTCTGTTGACGGCGCCCAGCCGCAACACGGGAGAACGACACATGTCCCTCACACTCGCCCCGGCGCCGGTTTCCGGCGCCGACCGGCTCGACTTGGTCCGCGCCAAGGCGCTCGGCATCCGTCGCTGCGCCTTCACCATGGTCCACGACGCCCAGCTCGGCCACCCCGGCGGCGACTTCTCGGCGGCCGACGTGCTGGCCAGCCTCTATTTCGGCGTCATGCGCTACGACCCGAGCGAGCCGCGCCATCCCGACCGCGACCGCTTCATCATGAGCAAGGGCCACTGCACCGGTGCCTTCTACTCAGTGCTGGCGCTGGCCGGCTATTTCCCCGAGGCCCAGCTCAAGACCTACATGCAGCCGCTCTCGAAGCTGAACGGCCACCCCAACCGCAACTACCTGCCCGGCATCGAGACCAACACCGGGCCGCTCGGTCACGGCCTGCCGGTCGCCGTCGGCATCGCCATCGCCGGCAAGCTGACGGGCAAGGATTATCGCACCTTCGTGCTGACCGGCGACGGCGAGTTGCAGGAAGGCTCCAACTGGGAGGCCGCCATGGCGGCCGGCCACCACAAGCTCAACCGGCTGACCGTCATCGTCGACCGCAACCGCCTACAGCAGGGCGACCGCACCGAGGCAACCAACGGCCTCGACCCGCTCGACGACAAGTGGCGGGCCTTCGGCTTCCATGTCGAGATGATCGACGGCCACGATCACGCCGCGCTGCTCAACGTGCTGGGCGCCGATCCCTCCGGCCGCGACAGGCCGCTCTGCGTGATCGCCAACACCATCAAGGGCAAGGGCGTGTCCTTCATGGAGGACAACGTCTCCTGGCACCATGGCGTGCCCAACGCCGAACAGTTCGCCCAGGCGATGAAGGAGCTGATCTGATGTCCGCCGCCCCCCATTCTGCCTCCGAGTTCGACGCCGGCCTTCACGACTGCCGCGACACCTTCGCCCGGACGCTGGAATCGCTGGCCGAGGCCGACGAGCGCATCGTCGTCGTGGTCAACGACAGCGTCGGCTCGTCCAAGCTCGGCGGTTTCAAGAAGCGCTGGCCGGAGCGGACGATCAACGTCGGCATCGCCGAACAGAACATGGTCGGCGTCGGCGCCGGCCTCGCCAACGGCGGCAAGATCCCCTTCGTCTCCTGCGCCTCCTGCTTCCTGACCGGACGGGCGCTGGAACAGGTGAAGGCCGACGTCGCCTATTCCAACACCAACGTCAAGCTGTGCGGCCAGTCGCCCGGCATTGCCTATGGCGAACTCGGCCCCACCCATCACTCGATCGAGGACCTCGCCTGGCTGCGGCCGCTCACCAACCTGCTTACCATCGTGCCGTCCGACCCCCAGGAGATGGAGGCGGCCTTGCGCTTTGCCGCCGCCTATGAGGGGCCGGTGTTCGTCCGCGTCAGCCGCTATCCGGTGCCCGCCGTGCCGCACACGCGCGCCGGTCTCGAGCCCGGCAAGGCCGAGGTGCTGCGGGCGGGCGACGACGTCGCCATCCTCGCCCACGGCGTCATGCTCAGCCGGGCGCTGGCCGCCGCCGACCGGCTCGCCGCGGAGGGCGTGTCGGCGCGCGTCGTCAACATGGCCTGGATGAACCCGCTCGACGTCGGGGCGGTGATCGACGCCGCCGCCACCGGCGCCGTGGTCACCGTCGAGGAGGCCAGCGTGCGCGGCGGCCTCGGCGGCGCCGTCGCCGAGACGCTTGCCCTCAACCGGCCGGTACCAATGGAGATGGTCGGCTTCCCTGGCTTTGTGCCCACCGGCTCGGTAGACTTCCTGTTCGAGCATTTCGGCCTGACTGCCGCCGGCATTTCCGCCGCCGCGCTGAAGGCGATCGGCCGCAAGGGGCGATGATGGACCGCGCACTCGTTCTCGCCATTGACCAGGGAACCACCAACACCAAGGCGCTGCTCGTCGACCGCGCGGGCGCGGTGATCGCCGCCGCCTCGCGGCCGATGAGCGTCGATTACCCCGAGCCGGGCTGGGCCGAGCAGTCGGCCGAGGCCATCTGGACGGCGGTCCGGGCGGTGGTCGACGAACTCGCCGCCCACCCGCGCGCCGCCGACGTGGTGGCACTCGCCGTCTCCAACCAGCGCGAATCGATCGTCGTCTGGGACGCGGCGACGGGCAAGCCGCTCGCTCCTTGCGTCATCTGGCAATGCCGCCGCACCGCCGCCGCCTGCGAGGCGCTGATCGCCGCCGGCCACGGCGATTTCGTCGAGGCGACGACCGGCCTCGGCATTAACCCGTTGTTCCCGGCCAGCAAGATCGCCTGGCTGATCGACCGCATCCCCGACGGGCGGGCGCGGGCGGCAGCCGGTGCCATCAAGGCTGGCACCGTCGATAGCTGGCTGCTCTGGAACTTCACCGGCGGCAAGGTGCACGCCACCGACCATTCCAACGCCAGCCGCACCCAGCTTTTCGACACCGAAAGGCTCGTCTGGAGCGACGACCTCTCAGACCTGTTCGGCGTGCCACGCGCGATGCTGGCCGAGGTGCGCTCCTCCGACAGCCGCTTCGGCGAGACGGCGGCCGGCGCCACGGCGCTGCCGGCCGGCCTTCCCGTCCACGGCATGATGGGCGATTCGCACGCCGCGCTGTTCGGCCACGGCGTGCGGACGCCCGGCACCGTCAAGGCGACCTACGGCACCGGCACCTCGCTGATGTCGCTGGTGCCCGAGCGGGTGCGCTCGCGCCACGGCCTGTCCGGCACCATCGCCTGGAGCCTCGGCGGCACGGTGTGGCATGCGCTCGAAGGCAACATCTCGGTGTCCGGCCAGACCGTCGCCTTCATGGCGACGCTGCTCGGCCTCAAGGACGCCGCGGCGCTGGCCGACCTCGCCATGAGCGTGCCGTCGAGCAACGGCGTCGCCTTCGTGCCGGCGCTGGTCGGCCTCGGCGCGCCGCACTGGCGCAACGACGTGCGCGGCGAGATCTCCGGCCTGACGCTCGGCACCCAGCCGGCGCATCTGGCGCGGGCGGCGGTCGAGGCGGTGGCCTTCCAGGTGGCCGACGTGTTCGCCGCCATGGAGGCCGACATCGGTGCACCGCTCGCCGGCCTGTCCGTCGACGGCGGCGCCTCGCGCAACGACTTCCTGATGCAGTTCCAGGCCGACATCCTCGACCGGCCGCTTCGCCGCGGCAAGTTTCCCGAGGTCAGCGCCCTCGGCGCGGCGTCGGTGGCCTTCCACGGCCTCGGCATGGCCATGACCGACCCCGGCGAGGGACAGACGCTGTTCACGCCGGCCCTGCCGGCCGAGGCACGCGAGCGGCATCTTGCCGGCTGGCGCAAGGCGGTCGGCCATCTCCTGGCCTGACAGGCAGTCCGAGGCAATGACAATGGCGGAGGAGCGGTCCCGACGGACCGCTCCTCCGTTTTCGTTCGCCGGCCGGCGCTCTTCATCGGCCTCTCCTCGCGTCTCTCCGCCGGGTAAACCGCCCGACGCCCCTCCGCTTTTAGTCTAGGCCGACGCCGCCGGACCACGCTGACTCAACCGCCTGAGAAAACGCGCCGCACGCCGAAATCCAGCATCGCCAGATACATGCGGCATGATCGTTCAACGATCCGGCCTTCCCGCCCCATAACTTGGGAAAATGTTTTCTCACCTTGACTTCGTGCAAGAGAAAAGGTTTTTTCATAGCAACAAACGCGGGGGAGGAAAAACTGAGCACCATCGGCGGTAAGCGCGGCCGCGTCACCATCCACCTCGTCGCCGCCGTCGCCGGCGTGTCGATCTCCACCGCCTCCAAGGCCTTGAACGGCAGCGGGCGGATGAGCCCGGAGACGCGGGAGCGGGTGAAGAGGGTGGCGCAGGAAGTCGGCTTCCGTCCGAATGCGCTGGCCAGGGGACTGATCACCAAGCGCAGCTTCACCATCGGTCTCTTGACCAACGACACCTACGGCCGCTTCACCCTGCCGGTGATGGCCGGCATATCGGAGGAACTGGTCGGACACGGCGTATCGGTGTTCCTGTGCGCCATCGAGGACGACTCGGACCGGGCGCGCGTTCACGTCGATGCCATGCTCGACAAGAGCGTCGACGGCATTATCGCCTCCGGCAAACGGCTCGACAGGCAGTTGCCGGTGGATCTGTCCGGTCTTCACGTGCCGGTGGTCTACGCCTTCACCAAGGGGACGCCCGACGGAGTGACGCTGCGCTCCGACGACGAACAGGGCGCCCGACTGGCCGTACGCTGCCTGATCGACGCCGGCTGCCGGCGGATCGTCAACGTCACCGGCCCCAAGACCTTCCAGTCGGTGCGCGAACGCGCCGACGCCTATCGCGCGACGATCGACGGGCCGCCGGAGGTGCTGCACGGCGTCTGGTCGGAAGCCTGGGGACACGAGGCGGTGGCGCAGCTCTGGGACCGCGGCGGAGACCGTCCGGACGGCATCTTCTGCGGCAACGACCAGATCGCCCGCGGCGTCATCGACGCCCTGCGCGAGCGCGGCGTCCGGGTGCCCGAGGACGTCGCCGTGGTCGGCTTCGACAACTGGGACATCATGGCGGCCCAAACCCGGCCGCCGCTGACGACGGTGGACATGAACCTCAGGACGCTCGGCCGCGAGGCCGGCCGCCTGGTGCTGGCGATGTCGGAGGGCCGCGAAGTGCAGCCCGGCATCCGCAAGCTGCCGTGCTCGCTGGTGATCCGCCAGTCCTGCCGGGGCCTGGAAGCCCCGGCCTGAAGACCATCGACCAAGACCATCGACTTCGCGGGGAAGAGGAAACCCGCTTTGGAGGAGAGAGAGATGAAGATCAACAAGCTGCTGGCCGCGGCCAGCCTCGTCACGTTCTGTTTCGCCACGGGTGCGGCCAGCGCCGATACGCTGCAGATGTGGGTGCGCAGCGGCATCGGCGCCTCGTTCACCAAGCTCGTCGAGGCCTACAACGCCAGCCATGACGACAAGATCCAGCTGACCGAAGTGCCGTTCTCCGAGCTGGTGCAGAAATACGCCACCGCCATCGCCGGCGGCCAGGCTCCGGACGCGCTGTCGCTCGACCTGATCTACAATCCCGCCTTCGCGGCGGCCGGCCAGCTCGAGGACCTGACCGACTGGGCCAAGGCCCTGCCCTACTTCGCCGCGCTGTCGCCCAGCCACGTCAAGCTCGGCACCTACGAGGACAAGATCTACGGCCTGCCGCTGTCGGTCGAGACCTCGGTGTTCGCCTGGAACAAGGACCTCTACCAGAAGGCCGGCCTCGACCCCGACAAGGCGCCGACCACCTGGGAGGAAATCTCGGAGAACGCCAAGAAGATCCGCGCCCTCGGCGACGACACCTACGGCTTCTACTTCTCCGGCGGCGGCTGCGGCGGCTGCATGATCTTCACCTTCATGCCGCTGACCTGGGGCGCCGGCGCCGACTTCCTGTCGGAGGACGGCAAGACGGCGACGCTCGACACGCCGCAGATGCGCAAGGCGGTCGGCTACTATCGCGACATGGTCAAGGCGGGCGTCGTGCCGCCGGGTGCCGCCTCCGACACCGGCACCAACTTCCTGTCGATCACCAACGGCAAGATCGGCCAGCAGAACCTCGGCGCCTTCGCCATCGGCACGCTGGTCACCGAGCATCCGGACATCCGCTTCGGCGTCTCGCTGATCCCCAGCGTCGACGGCAAGACCTCGTCGTTCGCCGGCGGCGACAACTTCGTCGTCACCAAGGGCTCGCCGCGCGCCGACCTCGCCAAGAACTTCCTCGAATATGCCTATTCGCTGGAAGGACAGAAGGTGATGGCCAAGTACGGCAGCCTGCCGACCCGTTCGGATATCGCCGCCGAGGTGCTGAAGGACCTCGACCCGCGCATGCAGGTCGGCGTCGACGCCATCGCCGTCGCCAAGACGCCCTACACGCTGCAGTTCAACGACCTGATCAACAGCGCCAACGGCCCGTGGGCCTCGTTCACCAACGCCGCCATCTTCGGCGACGACGTCGACGCGGCCTTCGCCAACGCTCAGGAAGAGATGCAGTCGATCATCGACAACGCCCAGTAAGGGCGCCGGTCGCAGCATGACGACCCGGCCGGAGGACACCGTCTTCCGGCCGGCCTTTCCCCCGGTTTTCCGCCTCCTGTTCCAAAGGCCTCGGCCTTGCGGACGGATGGCCCATGAGAGCGGCCGCGATGACACTCGCCGACACCGTTTCCCTTCCCGTCCGCCGGCCGCGGCCGAAACGCCGGTCACCGCGCCGGTCGCAATGGAAGGGCCTTCTCTACATCGCACCGGCCATGGCGCTGGTGATCGTCTTCTTCATCCTGCCGGTGCTGTTCACCTTCTGGATGAGCCTGCACAAGTGGCCGCTGCTCGGCGGCACCCGCTTCATCGGCCTCGGCAACTACATCCGCATGATGTCCGATACCCGCTTCTATTCGGCGCTCGGATTTACCGCCTACTACACGGTGATCATCACCATCGCCATCTTCGCGCTGGCCTTCCCGCTGGCCATGTTCGTCGAGCGGCAGCGGCGGATGGTCGGCGTCTACCGCACGGCGATCTTCATGCCGGTGGTGGTGGGCCTCGCCTCGGCCTCGCTGCTCTGGGTGTGGTTCGCCAACGTCGACAGCGGCTTTCTCAATCCGATGCTGGCCTGGCTGGGGCTCATCGACCTCAAGACCAACTTCTTCGCCAGCTTCGACAGCGCCTTCTTCATCATCTGCCTGATGGTGGTGTGGAAGGTGGCCGGCTTCACCATGATCATCCTGCTCACCGGCTTGCAGGCGATCCCGACCGAACTCGGCGAGGCCGCCCGCATCGACGGCGCCAACCGCTGGAAGCGCTTCATCTACGTGACGCTGCCCTTGATGCGAAAGACCATGGCGCTGTCGCTGATCCTGTCGGTGACCGGTTCGATCCTCGCCTTCGACCAGTTCTACATCATGACGGCCGGCGGACCGCAGAACAAGATGATCTCGGTGGTCTACTACATCTTCAACCAGTCCTTCGTGTCGTTCAACCTCGGCTACGGCGCGGCCATGTCGCTGGGGCTGCTCATCATCCTGGTGCTGATCAGCATCTTCCAGCTCTGGCTGTTGCGCGTCGGGGAGGACCGGCCATGACCACCAAGAAAGAGGCCCGCGCCCGCCGGGCGCTCATCGGCGCCGGCGGCTACCACGGCACCGGCATCCTGCTCGCCGTGTTCTTTCTGGCGCCGTTCGCCATCACCATCCTCTCGTCGTTCCGCCACGGCACGGAAGCGCGGCTGCCGCCCATTCCGCCCTGGCCGACCACCGGCGTCAGCCTCGACGCCTACCGCAGCCTCGACAGCTTCGGCGCCGGCGTCTGGCAGCACACGCTGAACTCGGCGGCGGTGGCGATCGGCACGGCGCTGCTTACCGTCGTCGTCAGCCTGCTGGCCGGCTACGGCTTCTCGCGCTACCGCTTCCTGTTCAAGAACGCGCTGTTCGTGCTGATCATCGCCACGCTGATGATCCCCTTCCAGTCGATCCTGACGCCGCTGTTCATCATCCTCGCCAAGCTGGGGCTGAACAATTCGCTGATCGGCCTGACGCTGGTCTACGTGACGCTGCAACTGCCGTTCTCGGTGTTCATGATGCGCAACGCCTTCGACGCGGTGCCGAAGGAGATCGAGGAGGCCGCCCGCATCGATGGCGCCCGCGACCTCAAGCTGCTGGTCCGCGTGCTGTTGCCGCTGGTGCTGCCGGGCATCGTCACCGTGGCGATCTTCGCCTTCCTCAACTCCTGGAACGAGTTCCTGGCCGCCCTGGTGCTCCTCTCCGACAATTCCAAGTTCACGCTGCCGATCCTGATCTCGGCGGTGCGCGCCGGCCGGCTCGGCGCCATCGACTGGGGCGCCGTCCAGGCCGGCGTCACGGTGATGAGCGTGCCCTGCCTGTTCGTCTTCCTGCTCCTGCAACGCTACTACATGCGCGGCCTGATGGCCGGCGCCGTGAAGTGATCTCCCCCTGATGGATGCCCAGACCATGACCAAGAAAGACCGCCAGTTCCGCCCCGTCCCCGTGCCGTCCGTCGTGCTCGGCGGCCTGTTCGGCGCCCGCCAGGACGCCGTCTGCGACGCCACCGCCGAAACGCTGCTCGACCGCTGCGTCGAGGCCGGCATGCTCACGGCGATCGACGTCGATCAGCCCAGCCCCGGCGTCGTCCTCCCCTATCACTCGATGAGCCCGACGGTGCCGGCCACCGAGCACAAGGCGATGGTCTCCACCCAGATGTTCTGGGACAGCGACCTCGGCAAGTCGATCGAGACGGTGGCCTATTCGCTCTACCGCAAGCCCAACCCGAAGCTTGAGGCGCGCGTCGACGCCATCGTCGATCTCTATGGCAGGCTGCAACGCGAGGACGGCTACCTCAATTCCTGGTATCTGCGCGTGGTGCCCGGCCGCGAGTGGACCAATCTCCGCGACACGCACGAACTCTATTGCGCCGGCCACCTGATCGAGGGCGCCGTCGCCTATTACCAGGCCACCGGCAAGCGCAAGCTGATGGACATCATGTGCCGCTACGTCGACCACATCATCGGCAAGTTCGGCCACGGCGCCAACCAGATCGCCGGCTACTGCGGCCACGAGGAGATCGAGCTGGCCCTCGTCAAGCTCGCCCGCGCCACCGGGCAGCAGAAATACATGGACCTTTCCAAGTATTTCATCGACGAACGCGGCACCGAACCGCACTATTTCGACATCGAGGCACAGCGCGACGGCCGCGACCCCAAGAACTTCATCTTCGGCTCTTATCACTACAACCAGGCGCATCAGCCGGTGCGCGAACAGACCAAGGTGGTCGGCCATGCGGTGCGCGCCATGTATCTCTATTCGGGCATGGCCGACATCGCCACCGAATACAACGACGACAGCCTGACCGCCGCCCTCGAAACGCTGTGGGACGACCTCGTCACCAAGCAGATGTACATCACCGGCGGCATCGGGCCGGCGGCCGCCAACGAGGGCTTTACCGACTATTACGACCTCCCCAACGAGAGCGCCTATGCCGAGACCTGCGCCTCGGTCGGTCTGGTCTTCTGGGCCAACCGCATGCTCGGCCGCGGCCCCAACCGCCGCTTCGCCGACATCATGGAGATCGCCCTCTACAACGGCTCGCTGAGCGGCCTGTCGCTCGACGGCAAAACCTTCTTTTACGAGAACCCGCTGGAAAGCGCCGGCAAGCACCACCGCTGGATCTGGCACCGCTGCCCCTGCTGCCCGCCCAACATCGCCCGCCTCGTCGCCTCGATCGGCTCCTACATGTATGCCGTCGCCGACGACGAGATCGCCGTGCATCTCTACGGCGAGAGCACGGTGAAGACCGAGGTGGCCGGCACCAAGGTCGAACTCAGCCAGGCCACCCGCTATCCCTGGAACGGCGCGGTGCGTCTGTCGGTCAAGGTGGAGAAGCCGACCCGCTTCGCTCTCTCGCTGCGCATCCCCGGCTGGGCCAAGGCGGCGAAGCTCACGGTCGACGGCGTGGCCGTCGATCTGGCCGCCGTCACGGTGGACGGCTACGCCCGCCTTGAGCGCGAGTGGACCGGCCGCGAGGCGATCGATCTCGAGCTGCCGCTGATCCCGCGGGCGCTGTGGGCCGATCCGCGCGTCCGCCAGGACACCGGCCGCTTCGCGCTGATGCGCGGCCCGCTGGTCTACTGCGCCGAGGGCGTCGACAACGGCGACGGTCTCAACGCGCTCACCGTGACCGGCGACCCGGCCAAGGCGGGCGAAACCATCGTCGACGAACTCGGCGGGGCCGTCGCCCTCGACGTCGAGGCGACGCGCGACCTCAGCAGCGGCTTCGAGGGCTCGCTCTACCGCGAGAGCCCGCCGTCGACCGAGCCCGCCAGGGCGCGTTTCGTGCCCTATCACCTCTGGGACAACCGCGCGCCGGGCGAGATGCTCGTCTGGATGCGCGGCGGCGCCTCGAAGACCGGAGCCTGATCCCCATGTCCGACAGCGGCGTTCAGCTCACCGAGGTGCGCAAGAGCTACGGCTCGATGGAGGTCATCCACGGCGTCAACCTGACGGTCCCCGAAGGCGCCTTCGTGGTATTCGTCGGTCCCTCGGGCTGCGGCAAGTCGACGCTGCTCAGGATGATCGCCGGGCTCGAGGAGGTGACCGACGGCGAGATCGCCATCAAGGGCCGCGAGGTCACCGATCTCGACCCGTCGGTGCGCGGCATCGCCATGGTGTTCCAGTCCTACGCCCTCTATCCGCACATGACGGTGCGCGACAACCTCGCCTTCGGGCTGAAGATGCAGCGCACCGAGAAGGCGGTGATCGACGAGCGGGTGGCGGCGGCAGCCGCCATCCTGAAGATCGAGCAACTGCTCGACCGGCGGCCGGGCCAACTGTCGGGCGGCCAGCGGCAGCGCGTCGCCATCGGCCGGGCCATCGTGCGCAAGCCCGAGGTATTCCTGTTCGACGAGCCGCTCAGCAATCTCGACGCCGAACTGCGCGTATCGATGCGCGTCGAGATCGCCCGGCTGCACCGCGAACTCGGCAACACCATGATCTACGTGACGCACGATCAGACCGAGGCGATGACGCTGGCCGACATGATCGTCGTGCTGCGCGACGGCGTCGTCGAGCAGGCCGGCAGCCCGCGCAAGGTCTACGAGGACCCGGACAATGCCTTCGTCGCCGGCTTCATCGGCTCGCCGCGCATGAACCTTCTCGACGCCGTCTGGCTCGGCGACGGCAAGGTGAAGCTGGCCGGCCGGCCGGAAGCGGCGCCGATCGCCGGCGACGGCCTTAAGGCGGGCGACAAGGTGACCTTCGGCCTCCGGCCGGAGCACCTGCAGGTCGGCGTCGACGGCGGCATCGAGGCGCGCGTCGACGTACTCGAATACCTCGGCGGCACCCGCTACCTCTACTGCCAGCTCGCCGACGGCCAGCCGCTGATCGTCGAGTATCGCGACGGACCGGACGTGCGCTCCGGCGACACCATCGCCCTCGGCTGTCCGGCCGACCGGCGCTATGTGTTCAACGAAAGCGGCCTGCGCATCCGCTGATCTCTCCCCCAACTTCCACGAGTGTTTCCGCGATCGACAAGATCCCGGAAACACTCCTTTTTTCTGCCCGCCGGCAACTCCCGACGCCGGGCCGGTTGCCGCTCTTGCCGGAGTTCGCGAGGGGCGCCTTGCCCCGCGTCGCCGCCCGGAGCGTGTCTTTCAGGACCCTTTTCGGCGGAAAAGGGGACGAATTGCCCTTCGCTGCCATCTTTCCTGTTTGCTAACCCCGATCTATTCTACTCTACTGGCGAGGCCCTCCGAGGAGGAGCAACGTAGGGTAGCGTGAGTGGGGAGAGGCGGCTCGATGCGGGGGAAAGGAAGACGGCAGCCTTCGCGGATTGCCCGCCTGATTGCCGCGCCGGCGCTGGCCGCCGCGCTGACGGCGCCGTTCGTTCCGGCCGCTTCGGCCTTCGAACTGTTCGGCTTCCGCTTCTTCGAGAAAGCGCCCGACCCGGACGTCTCGCCCGACGCCCAGCGCTATACCGTCGCCATCGACACGGTCGGCGCCGACGACGCCCTGCATGCCGCCATGCTCTCGGCATCGGCGCTGTGGATCGGCCGCGACGACACACCGCCGCCGTCAACCGCCGCCTTCCTCAGCCGCGTCAAGGCCGAATACGGCCGCTTCACCGCCGCCCTCTATCGCGAGGGCCGCTACGGCGGCACGGTGGAGATCGCCGTCGATGGCCGCGACCCCGAGACAATCGCGCCGGACGCCGAGTTGCCGCAGCCGGTGAAGGTGGCGATCCGCGTCATGCCCGGCCCGCTGTTCCGCTTCGGCAAGGTGGAGATCGTCGGCGCGCCGCCGCCCGGCCCGGAGGACGAGGACTTCAAGAAATCGACGCCGGCCGAGATCGGCCTCGCCGCCGGCGAACCGGCGCGGGCCGGCGCCGTCACCGGATCGGAGAAGCTGCTGGTCGACGCCTGGCGGCGGCGCGGCCATCCGCTGGCCAGCATCGTCAAGCGCGACACCATCGCCCAGCATGACACGTCGACTCTCGACGTGACGATCACCGTCGATCCCGGCCCGGCCGCCACCTTCGGGCCGCTCGCGGTGACCGGCACCAGCCGGATGGATCCCGTCTACACCGGCTGGATGACCGGCATCGAACCCGGCACACCCTACAGCCCGGCGGTGATCGAGCGCGGCCAAAAGAATCTCCGCCGCCTGCAGGTGTTCTCCAGCCAGCGCATCGAGGAAGCCAAGGCGCTCGGCCCGAACGGCGAGTTGCCGCTCACCCTCAACGTCGCCGAGCGGCCGCTGCGGGTGGTCGGTGGCGGCGCCAGCTACGCCACCGAGGACGGCGCCGGCATCGAAGCCTACTGGCAGCACCGCAACCTCTTCGGCCACGCCGAATCGCTGAAGCTGTCGGGGGCGGTCAACGGCATCGCCGGCATCGACCCCAAGGACTTCAACTACGATTTCTCGGCCACCTTCGTCCGGCCGGGCGTCTTCACGCCGTTCACCGACCTCAGCGCGTCGCTGGAAGCCTCGCGCGAAACGCCCGACACCTATACCGAGACGGCGATCGCCGCCAAGGTGGCGCTCAGCCACGCCATCACCGAGCAGCTCACCGTCTCGCTCGGCCTCGGCGTCACCGCCTCGCGCGACGAGGACGTGCTCGGCACCGACAAGTTCCTGCTGGCCGGCCTGCCGGCCAGCCTCGCCTACGACAGCCGCGACGACAAGACCGACCCACACGAGGGCTTCAACGCCAAGTTCGGCCTCGAACCCTTCTATGAGGCGAGTTTCGGCAATGCCGGCGTCATCGGCGATGCCTCCGTCGCCTCCTACCTGCCGCTCGACCGCGACGGCCGCTTCGTGCTGGCCGGCCGCCTCGCCGTCGGCTCGGTGCTGGGGGCGCCGGAGGGCGAGATGCCCAACGGCCGGCTCTACTATGCCGGCGGCGGCTCGTCGGTGCGCGGCTATGCCTATCGCAGCCTCGGGCCCAAGGAGAACGGCTCGGTGGTCGGCGGTCGTTCCAGGCTGGAGGGCTCGGTCGAGCTGCGCGCCAGGGTGACCGACAGCTTCGGCGTGGTCGGCTTCGTCGACGCCGGCAACGCCTTTGCTTCCAGCTATCCCGACTTCTCGAACGGCCTGCGCCTCGCCGCCGGCGCCGGCATCCGCTACTACACCGGCCTCGGCCCGATCCGGCTCGACGTGGCGCTGCCGCTCGACGCCGAACCGGGCGATTCCAAGTTCGGCCTGTATGTCGGCCTCGGCCAGAGCTTCTGAGGAGGGCGCCGTGAAACTTAGAACCGCCCTCCTTGTCCTGCTGTCCCTCGTCGCCGCGCCGACGATGCTGACGCTGGCCGGCGCCCAGGACGACGACAGCGCCGACAAAGGCGCCTTCGTCCGCTTCGTCGAACAGAAGATCTCGACGCCAGACCGCAAGATCACCCTCGGCGCCATCGACGGCGCGCTGTCGTCGGATGTCCGGCTGTCGTCGATCAGCATCGCCGACCGCGAGGGCGTCTGGCTGAAGATCGAGGGCGTGCATCTGATCTGGAGCCGTCTGGCGCTGCTGCGCGGCCGGCTCGACGTCGACAGCCTCGACGCCGAGCGGATCGAGGTGAGCCGCAAGCCGCTGCCGGCCGAGACCGTCGATCCGGCGGCCAGCGAGGGCTTCAGCCTGCCCGACCTGCCGGTTGCCGTGAAGATCGGCCGCCTCGCCGTGCCCGACGTCGTGCTGGGCGCGCCGGTGACCGGGACGGAGGCGCGACTGGCCGTCAACGCCTCCGGCAGCCTCGAGAGCGGATCGCTCGTCGCCGACCTCGCCGTCCGCCGCACCGACGACCGACCGGGCGAGGCGACGCTGAAGGCCGCCTACGCCGCCGACAGCAAGCGGCTCGATATCGATCTCGACGTCCGGGAGCCGGCCGACGGCGTCATCGCCGGCCTTCTCGACCTGCCCGGCCGGCCGTCGGTCGGATTGACGGTGAAGGGCGCGGGACCGCTCGACGATTTCGCCGCCGATCTTGGCCTCGCCACCGACGGCGTCGACCGGCTGTCCGGCCGCGCCACCATCGGCCGCGACAGCGACGGCTACCGGTTTGGCGCCACGCTCGACGGCGATCTGGCGGCGCTGGTGCAGCCCGACTATGCCCTCTATGTCGCCGGCCGATCGACGCTGGAGCTGGCCGGCCGCGTCGCCGACGCCGGCCCGGTCAGCATCGACAAGCTGGCGCTCACCGCGCCGGTGCTGACGCTGAACGGCTCCGCCGCCTTCGCCGCCGACGGTTTTCCGACCGCCATCGACCTCGGCGGCCGGCTTGCCGCCCGCGACGGCGCGCTGCCGCTCGGCGGCGCCGACGCGCCGACCCGCCTCGGCGAGGGCCGCTTCCGCTTTTCCTTCGGCGACGCCGGCCGCTGGAGCCTCGACGTCGCCGCCGAGCGCCTCGCAACGCCGGAGCTGACCGCCGCGACGATCGAGATCACCGGCGGCGGCGTCGCCGCCGACCTCGACGATCCCCAGAAGCGCCGCGTCGACTTCACGCTCAGCGGCGGCTCACGCGGCCTTGCCTTCACCGACCCGGCGGTCGGCGCGGCGGTGGGCGGCGAAGCCACCTTCTCCGGGTCCGGCCGCTGGACGGCCGGCGCGCCGCTCGACATCGACGCCCTGAAGCTTGCCACCCCAACCGTCGAAGCCACATTCGCCGGCAAGGTGGAGGACGGCCGCATCGAGGGGCGGCCGACGCTGAAGGCCGCCTCGCTCGCCCCGTTCTCGGGCTTGGCCGGCCGGCCGCTCGCGGGCAGCGCCGACATCGCCGCCGAGGGAACGCTGACGCCGCTGACCGGCGCCTTCGATCTGACGCTCGACGGCAATGCCGGCGACCTTTCGGCCGGCATTGCCCAGCTCGACGGCCTGTTGGCCGGCCAGACCCGGCTCACCGGCGCCATCGCCCGCGACACCGAGGGGCTGAAGTTCCGCGCCTTGCGCGTCGCCAATCCGGCGCTGACGCTGACCGCCGACGGCCAGCATGCGCTCGACCACACCGACGTCACCGCGACGCTGACCGTCGACAACGTCGGCCGCGTCGAACCGAAGACGGGAGGGCCCGCCGGGCTCATGCTGTCGCTGAAGGGCGGCGGCGGTCCGCTTGACGTGACGGCGCGGCTTTCCTCCGACCGTCTGACGCTGTCCGGCAACGCCCTCGACGGCCTCGGCGTCGACCTCAAGGGCCGGCTCGATGGCGGCGATTTCAACGGCACCATCGATGGCGGCGGCCGGCTGAAGGGCCAGCCGCTGACCCTGACGGCCGGCCTCGCTCACACGGCCGACAGCAACAGCCTCAGCGACCTCACGTTCACCGTCGCCGACAGCCGTGTCACCGGCGACCTGACGCTTGATGTCGACGGTCTCACGACCGGCAAGCTCGCCGTCAAGGCGCCCGATCTCACGGCACTGGCGCCGCTCTTGCTGACCGAGGTGGCCGGCCGGCTCGACGCCGAGGTGACGCTCGCCCCGGAGGACGGCAAGCAGGGCGCCAAGGTCAACGGCCGGGCGACCGGCCTCGCCGTCGCCGGCAACCACATTGCCTCGGCCGATATCGAGGCGGCCGTTACCGATCTCTTGGGGGCGCCGAAGATCGACGGCCGCTTCGCGGTGAAGGGCGTCACCACGTCGGCCGCCAGCGTCGCCAGCATCGATGGCACGGCGAAAAGCGAGGGCGCCGGTACCCGGTTCGATGTGAAGGCCGGCGGCATCGCTGCGCCGCAACTGGCCGGCCTCGGGCCGTTCGCCGCTACCGCCTCCGGCCGGCTCGACGGCGACAAGGTGACGCTCGCCTCGGCCAGGCTGACCGGTCCGGCCGGCTTCGGTGCCGAGGCGAAGGGTGTCGTGCCGCTGTCCGGCGCCGGCCTCGCCGTCGATGCCCGCGCCGACCTGCCGCTGGCGCTGGCGCAACCCTTCGTCGCGACGCGCGGCATCCGTCTTTCAGGTTCGGCACAGGCGACGATCCGGGCGGCCGGCAGCCTCGCTTCTCCCGACCTCTCCGGCCGGGTGACGGTGAGCGGCGCCTCGGTCACCGACCCGATCACCACCATGCGGCTCGACGCCATCGACGTGGCGCTGCAACTGGCCGGCGACCGCGTCCGCATCGAACGGGCGACCGCTACCGTCAAGGGCGGCGGCCGGCTGTCGGCCGAGGGCAGCATCGGCATCTCCGACAGCCTGCCGGTGGACATCCGCGTCAACGCCACCAAGGCGCGCGTCACCGATGGCCGCATGGTCACCGCCGACCTCGGCGCCGCGCTCGCCGTCAACGGCTCGCTGACCGATGGACTGGCGGTGAGCGGCCGGGTGGACATCGCCCGTGCCGAGATCACCGTGCCCGAGGGCGGCGGCGCGGCCGGCGCCATGCTCGACGTCAAGCACCGCGACCCACCGCCCGGTGTCAAGGCAACGCTGGCCCACATCGAGGAAGCAGCGGGCGGCGGCCGGGCGAAGGCGGGCGGCGGTCTCGCCGTTGCCCTCGATGTCGCCGTCGACGCGCCGCGCGGTCTGTTCGTGCGCGGCCGCGGCATTGATGCCGAGCTGGGCGGCCATCTCACGGTGCGCGGCACGCTCGCCGACGTGCAGCCGGTCGGCAGCTTCAAGCTGATCCGCGGCCGCGTGCTGGTGATCGGCCAGCGCATCACCTTCGACGAGGGGGAGGTGACGCTGCAAGGCGACCTCGATCCCTATATCCGGCTGTCGGCGACCAGCACGTCGGAGTCGATCTCGGTCACCGCCAGCGTCGAGGGCTACGCCTCCGATCCGACCATCGTGCTCACCTCGTCGCCGGAGCTGCCGCAGGACGAGATTCTCGCCCGCTTCCTGTTCAAGCGCTCGATCTCCGACCTGTCGCCGGTGCAGATCGCCCTCTTGGCCGAAGCGGTGACGCAGCTGGCCGGCGGCAGTAGCGGCGGCCTTCTCGACAGCTTGCGGGCCGGCATCGGTCTCGACGACCTCGACGTCACCACCGACGCCGAGGGCAACGCGGCGGTGACGGTCGGCCGCTACATCAGCGAGCGGGTCTATCTCGGCGTCACGGCCGGCGCCGGCGGCCAGACCGGCGTGTCGGTCAACCTCGACATCACCGACGACGTCAAGGCGCGGGCCGAGGCGACGCAGGAGCAGTCGAAGATCGGCGTCTATTTCGAGAAAGAGTATTGATCCGGCCGGTCATCTGCCCGGAAGATTGACGACATCTCCGCAATCTGTTGGACGGATGGCCGGCGGCAGCGCATCGTCCGCCCGTCCCTTTCTGCCGCGCCCAGCGGCTCCGAACGAAGGCAAGCCATGAAGACCTACCAGATCCCCCGCAGCGACCTCTCGGTGTCCTCCGTCATTCTCGGCCTGATGCGCATCGCCAAGATGAGCGACGCCGAGATCCGCACGCTGGTCAATTCCGCCATCGACGCCGGCATCAACATGATCGACCATGCCGACATCTACGGCGGCGAGTTGCACCTCTGCGAGAAGCGCTTCGGCGAGGCGATGCAACTAACGCCGGCGCAGCGCGAGAAGATCGTCATCCAGAGCAAGGCCGGCATCCGCAAGGGCTATTTCGACTTCTCCGAGGCGCATCTCCTCGAGGCGGTCGACGGCTCGCTGAAGGCGCTCCGCACCGACTATCTCGACGTGCTGCTGCTGCACCGGCCCGACGCGCTGGTCGAGCCGGAGGAGGTCGCCTCGGCCTTCGACAAGCTCCAGTCGTCCGGCAAGGTGCGGCACTTCGGCGTCTCCAACCAGACGCCCGGCCAGATCGAACTCCTGAAGACGGCGGTGAAGCAGCCGCTCTTGGTCAACCAGGTGCAGCTGTCGATCACCCACGCGCCGCTGATCGCCCAGGGCGTCGCCATCAACATGGCCGGCCTCGAACAGTCGGTCGACCGCACCCTCGGCCTCCTCGACTATTCGCGCAAGGAGGACATGACGCTGCAGGCCTGGTCGCCGTTCCAGAAGGGCTTCTTCGACGGCCCGTTCGTCGGCGACCGCGAGAATTGCGGCCCGCTCAACGACGCGCTCGATGAGATCGCCGCCGCCCACGGCGTGACGCCGACCGGCATCGCCGTCGCCTGGATCACCCGCCACCCGGCCAACATGCAGGTGGTGCTTGGCACGACGCGGCCCGACCGCGTCAAGGAATCGGTGGCCGGCGCCGGCGTCACGCTCAGCCGCGAGGAATGGTACCGGCTGTTCCGCGCCGCCGGCCATCTGGTGCCGTAAGATACGCCTCTACGGCACGGCGGCCCTGCACCGCCGTGCCGGAAGTTTGTCGGGCCTTTTCCTTCGCAGCGGGATGGGGCATTCTCCCGGCCCCATGCTCAGAACCTTCTTTTCCTATTATCGCCCCTATCGCGGCCTGTTCCTCGTCGACTTCGGCTGCGCCGTCGTCGCCGGCCTGCTGGAACTCGGCTTCCCGCTGGCGGTCAAGCTCTACATCGACCGCCTGTTGCCGTCGTCGGACTGGACGCTGATCGTCGTGGCGGCGCTGGCGCTGCTGCTCGTCTACCTGCTCAGCGCCGGCCTCAACGCCATCGTCGTCTATTTCGGCCACATGCTCGGTATCAACATCGAGACCGAGCTGAGGCGGCGCAGCTTCGATCACCTGCAAAAACTCTCCTTCCGCTATTTCGACAACCAGAAATCCGGCCATCTGGTCGCCCGGCTGACCAAGGACCTCGAGGAGATCGGCGAGATCGCCCATCATGGGCCGGAGGACCTGTTCATCGCCGTGATGACCTTCTTCGGCGCCTTCCTGCTGATGCTGTCGGTCAACGTCGAGCTGGCGCTGATCACCGCCGCCATCGTGCCGGCCGTCGCCTTCATCACCGCCCGCTACGGCGGCCGCATGACCGAGAACTGGCACCAGCTCTACGGCCGCGTCGCCGGCTTCAACGTGCGCATCGAGGAGAACGTCGGCGGCATGCGCGTGGTGCAGGCCTTCGCCAACGAGGACCACGAGCGGCGGCTGTTCGCCGTCGACAACTCCGCCTACCGCACCACCAAGCTCGCCGCCTACCGGCTGATGGCCGCCACCAACGCCCTGTCCTTCCTGTCGATGCGCCTCGTGCAGCTGGTGGTGCTGATCGCCGGCAGCCGGCTGGTGCTGATGGGCGAGCTGACGGCCGGCGGCTTCGTCGGCTTCCTGCTGCTGGTCGGCGTGTTCTTCCGTCCGGTCGAGAAAATCAACGCGGTGATCGAGACCTATCCGAAGGGCATCGCCGGCTTCCGCCGCTACCTCGGCTTCCTCGCCACCGAGCCGGACATCGCCGACCGGCCGGGCGCCGTCGCCGCGCCGCCCTTCGCCGGGAACGTGCGCTTCTCGGGCGTCGGCTTCAGCTACGGCGGCGACAAGCCGCTGCTCTCCGGCATCGATCTCGATATCGCCGCCGGCGAGACCGTCGCCTTCGTCGGTCCGTCGGGGGTCGGCAAGACCACGCTCTGCTCGCTGCTGCCGCGCTTCTACGAGGTGACGGAGGGCGCCATCACCATCGATGGGCAGGACATCCGCGATATGACCGTCGCCTCGCTGAGGCGGCAGATCGGCATCGTGCAGCAGGACGTGTTCCTGTTCGGCGGCACCATCCGCGAGAACATCGCCTACGGCCGGCTCGGCGCCTCGGAGGCGGAGATCGCCGCCGCCGCGGCGCGGGCGCAGCTCGGCGGCTTCCTGGCTGATCTGCCCGACGGGCTCGACACCATCGTCGGCGAGCGCGGCGTCAAGCTGTCGGGGGGCCAGAAGCAGCGCATCGCCATCGCCCGCATGTTCCTCAAAGACCCGCCGATCCTGATCCTCGACGAGGCGACGTCGGCGCTCGACACGGCGACCGAGCGGGAGATCCAGGCTTCGCTGGCCGAGCTGGCCAAGGGCCGCACCTCCCTGGTGATCGCCCACCGGCTCAGCACCATCCGCAACGCCGACCGCATCGTCGTCGTCGACGCCGAGGGCATCGCCGAGCAGGGCAGCCACGACGATCTCCTGATGCGCGGCGGCGGCTACGCCCGCCTCTACGCGGCGGGCGCCTGAAGCATCAGCCGGGCGGCGAGCGGACCAACGCCGCCACAATGCGCCGGGTACGGCGGACGGTGTCCTCCGGGGTATGGGTGACGCTGTCGCCCACCAAGGCGTGGATCAGCGGACCGGCCACCGCGGCGCCGAACAGGATGTCGGCGAGTTGCTCGGCGTCGTCGGCAGGCCGGCCGAAGGCGGCACCCAGCCTTTTCAGCTCGGCGGCGAGGAAGCGGCGGCCACGCTCGACGGTGCTCCGGTAATAGGCGGCGGCGAATTCGGGCGCCAGACGCGCCTCGGCGATGACCAGGCGCAGCAGCGCGATCTCGCGCGGTGCCAGCGCCGCCGCGCAGATGCGGTCCATGACGCGGTTGACGGACTCCTCGAAATCGGCGCCGAGGAAAGTTTCGGATGCCTCGTCGTCCGGCACGGCCGCCGCCAGGAGCGCCGACAGCAGCTCCTCCTTGCTCGGATAGAGGCCGTAGATGGTCTTGCGCGACATGCCGCAGGCCCTGGCGATCTCCTCGATACTGGCCTCGGCATAGCCGTGCTCTGCGAACACCGCGGCGGCGGCGTCGAGCACGAGGCGGCGACGCGTCTCCGGCTCCATGACCGGCGGACGGCCACGACGAGGATGTTCGGCCGAGGACATTTTCGGGACCTCGCTTGTTCGTGATTTAGGAAACTGATACGTCTCCTATATAAGCGGCCAATCGACGGCCGTCACCCCCAAGCTTACGCGGAACCTTCCTCCTCCATGACCGATCCACATCTTTCCCGCCGTCGCGTCGGCGCCATTCTCGGCTGCCTTGCCGCCCTCGGACCGCTGTCCATCGACGCCTACCTGCCGGCCATGCCGGCGATGGCCGTCGATTTCGGCACCGACCAGGGCGCCGTCCAGCTCTCGCTGATGGCCTTCTTCCTCGGTCTCACCCTCGGCCAGCTCGTCTACGGTCCGCTGTCGGACCGCCACGGCCGCAAGCCGCCGACCTATGCCGGCCTCGCGCTGTTCGTCGCGGGGTCGCTGGCCTGCGGCTTCGCCCCGACGCCGTCGGCGCTGCTCGCCGCCCGCTTCTGTCAGGGACTCGGCGGCTCGATCGGCATGGTGATCTCCATCGCCGTGGTGCGCGACCTCTACAGCGGCCACGCCGCCGCCGGCCTGATGGCGCTGATCGTCATGGTGCTGGGCGTGGCGCCGGTGGTGGCGCCGCTGATCGGCAGCCTCGCCGTGACGCTCAGTGGCTGGCCCGCCATCTTCTTCTTCCTCGCCGCCTTCGGCGCCGCCGTGCTCGCCGCCGTCTCGCTGGGCCTGCCGGAGACTCGCCGGCCCGAACAGCGGCGGCCGGGCGGGGCGGTGGCCGTTGCCGCGCTTTACGGCTCGCTGCTGGTCAACCGCCGCTTCCTGCCGTTCGTCGCCAGCCTGGCCATCGCCCAGGGCGGCTTCTTCGCCTTTATCTCGGCATCGCCGGAGGTGTTCGTCAGCCATTTCGGCCTGAGCCCGGTCGCCTATTCGCTGCTGTTCGCCCTCGACGCCGCCGTCCTGATGCTGGTCAGTCGCCTCAACGTCAACCTGTTGCGCCGCTTCGGCTTCCGGAAAGTGGTGCGCGCCGCGCTCGCCGTCTACGCGGCCACGGCGCTGCTGCTCGCCGCCGCCGTGCTGGCCGGCGTGGCGCCGCTCGTCCTCGTCGCCGTCGCGACGCTGGTGGTGGTCGCCTCGATGGGGGCGATCCTGCCGACGCTCAACATCATGACCATGGAGTCCTTCGGGGCGATCGCCGGCAGCGCCGCGGCGCTGATCGGCGCCTGCCAGTTCGGCGGCGGCGCCCTGGCCAGCGGCCTCGTCGGCAGCCTTTCCGACGGCACGCCGACGCCAATGGCCGTCACCATCGCCATCTGTGGCGTGGCGTCGCTGCTGATCGCCCTTTTCGCCTTCCCCGCGCCCGCCCCTCACCAAGCCTGAAAGGAAAACAAACCTTGGCCAAGCACCGCTTCCGCGTCACCGTCGACGCCGCCCCCGACCCCGCCGACCGGCCGCTCGTCTTCGAATTCGACAGTCACGACGACCTGATCGCCCTCGCCGACCGCCTCGGCAAGACCGGCGACGACGACCTCCTGTTCCTGGTCGGCCTGAAGCTGTTCGGCGAGGCGCTGCTCGCTCGTCGCGACGACCCGCTTCTCCAGGAGTTCCGGCCGCATTTCGGCGCGCTGATGAAGGCGATCAAGGGCCGCAACGGCTAGACATTATACCAATTCGCGAAGATGCTGACGCATCCGCTCATTGAGGCCATTGCCGATTTCTCATGTGCATCGGAGGCATGAGAAATCGGCAAGCGGAATACCAAGAGGTATTTTCAATGCCTCTTGGTATTACATCTCGATACACTTGCTTACCGTCGTGCGGGGATCGAGGGACGGCCTTCCTCTACAGTCGACCCTGGGCGCGCTTCCGCGTCCCCCTGCCCCGACGGAGCTTCCCATGATCGACCGCCGCCGCTTTCTGCTCTCCTGCCTGGTCGCCGGCGCCGCTGTCGGCCTGCCGGCCGCCTGGGCGGCCGACCGCATCTGCGGCGCCACGGCGATCACCGAGGTGTTCGGCGACGGCATCCGCCTCACCGCCGTCGCGCTCGAATATGACGCGGCAATCGACGGCGGCAAACTGTCGGCGGCCGACTTCCGCGTCGACGGCCGCACAGTCACCCAAGTGTTCGCCAGCGCCTCGACCGATCCGGCCGACCGGGCAGCGACCGGCCGCTACGTCATCGTCGCGCTATCGCCGGACGATGCCGGGGCGCCCCTCAGGAAGCTGGAGCCGCCGCAAGGCGACGCCGGCCAGCCGGGCGGTGACCCGGCCGATGGTCCGCCGACCGGCGGGCCGAAGGTGACCGACCTGCCGGCGACGGCGACCGTGACGCAGGCCGGCGTGGGCGCCGTCACCACATCGGCGGTGAAGAACCTGATCGTCGACGACTTCCGGCAACTGGAGTTCGTCGACGACAAGACCGGCGACAGGTTGAAATACAACCTGTTCGTTCCCCGGGATTACGATCCGGAGAAGTCCTACCCACTGGTGCTGTTCATGCACGATGCCGGCGCTACCAGCGACGACCCGCTGACCACGCTGCGCCAGGGCCTCGGCGCCGTGGTCTGGGCGGGCCGCGAGGATCAGGCCAGGCACTCCGCCTTCGTGCTGGCGCCGCAGTATTCCGGGCTGATCGCCAACGACCGGTTCGAAACCACCAGCATGCTCGACACCACCATCCACCTCGTCGACAAGCTCGCCGCCAACTACAGCATCGACCGCCGCCGCCTCTATGCCACCGGCCAGTCGGGCGGCTGCATGATGTCGATCGCCATGAACATCAAATACCCGGAGCTGTTCGCCGCCTCCTTCCTGGTGGCCGGCCAGTGGAACCCGGCACTGGTGAAGCCGCTCGCCAAGGCGAAGCTGTGGATCGTTGTGTCGGAGGGCGACCTCAAGGCCTATCCGGGGCAGAATGCCATCACCGCCGTGCTCGAGCAGGAGGGCGCCAAAGTGGCCCGCTCCGTCTGGGACGGCACGTCGACGCCGGACGAATTCGCGGCGGCGGTAGCGGCGATGGAGGCCGAGGCGGCGCCGATCAACTACGTGGCGCTCAGGAAGGGCACGGTAGTGCCGGCCGGCCAAACCGACAACGGCGGCGGCAACCACATCAACACCTGGCGCATCGCCTACACCATCGAAGGCATCCGCGACTGGATCATGGCGCAGCGGCGGTAGAAGGTCAGCCGACGCGCAGCGTCTCCTTCAAGAACTCGACCGTGCGGCCGACCACCTCCGGCCGGCTGAACTCCGAGTCGGCATGGCCGGCGCCCTCGACGGGATGCAGATGGCGCGGCCGGGGCCGGCCGCGCTGGCAGGGATGCAACCATGCATGCGATCATTTGGCCGGAGGGGTACATCGCCGACTTCTCGGACAGGTTTGCCTCCAACGAGGTCATCGTCGCCGGTCTCTGGACCGTCGGCGTTCGGCCCTGTCTCAGCAATACGGCGGCCTGGCCAACCTATTCTGACAGCGCGGCCGACATCGTCTTCCACGATGGTTCAGGCCCCGAGCTTCACGCCGCCGCCAACCTGCATGCCCGCCGCTTGTTCGATGAACACCATGTCTGCGCCATGCGCCGCGCTCATCCGCCAGCCGCTGAGCCGCTGAGCCGCTGAGGCTCGACGGCTTTTGCGCACGATCATGCCCTGATCTCCCTGTCCGGACGGCCGCACTTGGGGCATCGCCGACGACGCACTGGCGAGCGTCGGCCCGCAAGCGCCGCGTCAGCCGGCCGGCCGGCAGCTTTCTGTTGCTGCGGGACGTGTTGCGCGCCTCCGACCTGAGGGCCGTCGTCCCGACGCGTCTGGCGACGGAGGTGACCGATCTGGCGATCGCCAAACCGCCGGTCGCGGTGCCCGGCTTTACCAGGGTCGCGGTCTGGCACGACCGTATCCACAACGACGTCGCCCTTCGCTGGACGCGGCCGCTGGTGTTCGGAACTGTTCCCGACAGAGTGTGAGCCCCCGACGGCAAACGGCGGCGCGGGGCAGCGCATCGAGGGTTTGCCCCTAAAAGAAACCCGGCAACCCTGCCTGGCGTGGAGGGATGCCGAGTTCCGCGTCCGACTGGCCCGGCCCCTCGCCGATCAGAATGACTCATCTGCCCAACAAGCGAAGGCTCCGGGATCGTATGCCGGAACAGTCACTTTCGTTCGGGTTGCGTCGACCTGACCGACAGATGCACTAGGCTGCCTTGAACTGGTCGATGTTGTCCTTGGAGACCTCGACAACGCCGGTCACGATGTTCTCGGGCAGCGGGTTGATGCCCGACCCCTTGGGGTCTTTCACCATGCGGATGGCGTTGGTGTTGTACCAATGCAGCAAGGAGACGGCGAGATAGGTCTCGGTATAGGACTTCTGCGCCACCGACCCATAGATCGTGCCGTTCTCGATGTAGGGCAGCATGTCGGTGTTCCGATCCATCGCAACGATCTTGATATCGCCCACGCGTCCCGCCTCGGTCACAGCCAAGGCCGCCCCCTTGCCGGAATCGCCATCCGTCCCGGCGATGCCGACGATATCCGGGTGCGCCTGGATCGCCTGGGCATAGGCCGTCGGCGCATAGGAGGGGTCCGCCTTGTCGTTGATCGTGTCGACGACGACGATATCGGGATACTTCTCTTTGAACACCGCCTTGTAGCCTTCCACGCGCTCCAGCGTCGCCGGCGACGGGAATGTGCCGATCAGCACCTTTCCCTTGCCGCCGATGGCCCGAGCCAGCATCTCGCCACCGACCTTGCCCGCGTCGAAGTTGGAAACGCCGAGATGCGTCAACCTCGGCGTACCCGGAATGTCGCCGATGATCGTCGCCACCGGTATCCCCGCCTCGGCCGCCCGTTCGACACCCGCCGCGAGCGCGTTGGCATCCCCCGGAAAGATCAGCAGCCCGGCCGGCTGGCGGGCGATGATTTCATCGAGTTGGCGCGCCTGGGCCGCCGTATCGAAATCCAGCGGTCCGGTGAAGGTCGTCTTGATGCCCAGCGCGCTGGCACAGTCGCTGAGACCGGCGCGGTGATCGGCCCAGAAGGGCACCTGGGTCACGATGGACAGGAAAACATATTCGAGCCCCTCGCCAGCGGCCAAGGCTTGCTGGCTGAACGTCGGCAGCAGCATGCCGCCCGCCCCGGCGGCGGCCGCCGTCTTCAGGAAGTTGCGCCGGCTGGTCGTGTCTCGTCCCGAAAGGGATGGTCCTCTGTAGTGTGTCATGTCGTCCTCCCGTGAGTATCCGCGCGGCTTCCTCAAACCGTGCGGCCAGAGCGCGAAATCCGAGCCTAGCTGCGGCCTCGTCTTCCGAGCATGTCGATGGCAACGGCAGCTACCAGAACCCCGCCCGTGACAATCATCTGCCAGTAGATTGAGACGGCGAGCATCGTCATCGCGTTGTTGATGAGCGCAACGAACACTGCTCCGAGAAACGCCCCGAGCACCGAGCCCTCGCCGCCCTTGAGCGAGGCACCGCCGATCACGGCGGCGGCCAGAACCTGCAGTTCCAGACCGGCGCCGGCCGTCGGCGTTCCGCTCATCAGGCGTGAGGCCAGCAGGATGCCGGCCACGGCGGCCAGCAGACCCGTCAGGCCATAGGCGACGAGCCGCACCTTGGTAACGTCGATGCCGGACAGTCTGGCAGATTGCTCGTTGCTGCCGACGAAGTAGATCTGGCGGAAAAACCCGGAGTAGCGCAGGCCGACATCGCCAAGCAGCACCAGCGCCAGCATGATCCAGACGATCCCCGGCATGCCAAGCACATTGACATTGCCGACGGCGCCAAATCCCGGTGGCAGGTTCGAGACGGAAAATCCCTCGGTCATCACCAAGGCGATACCGCGCGCCGCCGACATCGTGCCGAGCGTCGCCACCAGGGGATTGATGCCGAACCCTGTCACCAGTCCGCCATTGACGAGCCCGATCAGCGTGCCGACGATGAGCGTCGCCAGAACGGCGGCGGGAATGCCCCACCCGGCCGCCATCAGATAGGCGCAGATCGTGCTGGTCAGCGCCAGGACAGAGCCGACCGACAGATCGAACCCCCCCGATACCAGCAGGTAGGTCATGCCGACGACCAGGATGCCGGTCGGCACCAGGCCGGCGCCCATGGCGCGGAAATTTGCCATGGACATGAAATGAGGAGATATCGCCGTCATGATCACGACGATGATCGCGATCATGATCAGAAGGGCGAACTCGCGAGCCGCCGCGAGTCTTCGCAAGCGGGCGCCGACCTCAAGTCGCGGCCGATGAATCTGGTAGGCCAGAAGCATGGGCTATGATCTCCTGTTCCGTTGTTTCCGCGCAGGCGAGGTTGGCGACCACCCGCCCCTTGTGCATGACCAGAACGCGATGGGCGGTGCTGAGGATCTCCGGCAGATCCGACGACACCATCAGGATGCCGGCGCCGCTTGCCGCGAGTTGTCGCAGCGCCGAATGAATGTCTGCCTTGGCCGCGACGTCGACGCCCTTGGTCGGCTCGTCGACGACCAGAAGCCGCGGCCTGGTCTCCAGCCATTTGGCCAACAGAACCTTCTGCTGGTTGCCACCGGACAGGGACCGGCAGGCGACACCGGGCGACCGGGCCTTGATGCCCAGCCGGTCGATCTGATGGCGGGCCCTCCGCTCGACATGCCGATCGCGGAGAAAACCAGCCACCATGGATTGTTCGAGCGTGGCGGCGGCAATATTGGCGGCGACCGGAAGATCGAGGAAAAGTCCCTCGGTCTTCCTCTCCGGCGGCACGTAGGCGATCCCGGATCGCTTGGCGGCCGCCATGCCGCCGCCCCTGACGGTCTGGCCGGCCACCTTGACCGATCCGGCTTTGGGAGCCGAAAGCCCCACGATCATCCGGGCAAGCTCGGTGCGGCCGGAGCCGACGAGGCCTGCTATGCCAACGATCTCTCCCTCCTCGACGCGAAGCGACACATCGGTCACCCCGCCACCACCGGAGACGCGATCGACCTCCAGGATTGATCGTCCCGATGGCGGAGCCTGAGCCGTCTCGTTCAGCGAGATGGCCCGTCCCACCATGTCGCGGACCAGGCTCCTGATAGTCACCTGAGCCCTTGGCGCGATGGAAACCACCCGGCCATCGCGCAGGACGACAATCCTGTCCGCCAGTTCCAGAACCTCGTTCAGGTGATGGCTGATGTAGACGATCCCGACGCCCTTCGCCTTCAGCTCGGAGATGAGCCGGAAGAGCATCGCCTTCTCATCGGCGTTGAGCGCGGACGTCGGCTCGTCCAGCAGCAGAAGGCGGGTGTCGAGCGACACCGCCTTGGCGATTTCCACGATCTGCCGCGACGACATCGGCAGGTCCGAGACCAGCGCGTCCGGATCGATGGCAACGCCCAGGGCTTGCAGAAGGCCCTGCGCCTTGCGACGCAGTTTGCCGCCGTCGATCAGTCCAAATCGCGTCGGGGCGCGTCCTGCGAAAAGGTTCTCCTTGACAGAGAGATTACCGACCAGGCTCAACTCCTGGAAGACCATGCCGATACCCGCCGACTGGGCAGCGTGTGGCGAGGACAGCGATACCGGCCGGCCCGCGAGGATGATCTCGCCTTCGTCGGGACTGACAACGCCGGCCAGCATGTTCATCAGTGTCGACTTGCCGGCGCCGTTCTCGCCGACGAGAGCGATCACCTCCCCACAATCGAGCGAGAAGGTGACGTGGTCCACGACCTTGTTCTCGCCGTAGGACTTGGACAGCCCATTCGCCTGCAACAGCTTGGGCTGCCCGGTCGTCCCGCCCGACGTTTCGGTCGGAATTCCATGCGGCATGAACGCCTCCGTCAAAGCTCGGGCAACGGACCATCGAGACGTGGAGCTAGATCCGGCCGAATTCGGCCAGGAGGTCCTCGACCGTCTTGCCCCTGGCCACCCATTGGCGGGTCGCCTCTTCGCGGTCGGCCTGCTCGCGGGCGAGCGTCAGTACCTCCTCGGCCTTGTCGAGCGGCACCACGGTCACGCCGATCGTGTCGGCGACGACAAAATCACCGGGCCGGACGACGACGCCGCCGACCGCCACCGGCACGTTGATCGAAAGCTCCTCCTTGCGGCCGGAGAACATGGTGTGGGTGCCGCGCACCGTCACCGCCCGCGTCCAGATCGGCCAGCCGATGTCCTCCAGTTCGTCGATGTCGCGGCCGGCGCCGTCGACGATCATGCCGCGGATGCCGCGGTTCCTGGCGAGGCCACCCATCAGGCCGCCGCACACCGACGTCTCGGTGTCGCCGCCGGCGTCGACGACGATGAGATCGCCGCGCTGGCCCATCTCCAGCGCCTTCAGGGGGTCGACCAGATCGCCCTTGGACAGTTGCACGGTGAGCGCCTGCCCCACCGCCTTGGCCTTGAACGGCGGCTTGATGCCGCTGTCCATGACGCCGGTGCGGTACATGACGTCGGCGAACACGCAGGAGGCGGAGTAGACGTCGAGGAAGGTGTCGAAGCGGGCCAGCAGGTCGGGACGCCGTTCGAAATCGTTGAATACCTTCAGCATGATGGAAAGCCTTTCAGACGGCGGCCGCCAGCTCGTCGAGCAGCGCGACCTTGTTGACGGGATTGCGGGGGCGTTCGCCGGTCAGCACGCGCCGGACCTCCGAGGCTGCCGTCTCGCGCGCCGCCCGGATCGACTCCTCCGAGTAGTAGGCGGCGTGCGGCGTGACCAAGACGTTGGGCAACGAGAACAGCGGGTTGGCGGCCGGGTCCCAATGGACGCGCTTGGCCGGCTCCTCCTCGGGATCGTCGAGGCCGGCGGCGGCTACCCGCCCCGACACCAGCGCCTCGTAGAGCGCCCGGTTGTCGATGGTCGGGCCGCGGCCGGTATTGACCACGATGACGCCCGGCTTGACCCGCGCGAACTCCGCCGCCCCGAGGAAGTGGTGGGTTTCCGGCGTGTGCGGCACCTGCAGCACCAGCACGTCGGAGGCGGCGATGAGTTCGTCCTTGTCCACGCGGCGGGCGCCGGCGTCGACGATCACCGCGTCGGCGACGTAGGGATCGTAGACGAGGAGATCGACGCCGAACGCCCGGGCGCGGGCGGCGATCGCCTGGCCGATGCGGCCGAAGGAGACGATGCCCATGCTGCGGCCGCTGAGGCGCCAGACCGGCGCGCCGCTCTGCCAGCGCCAGACGCCGGCGTGGGTCGCCCGGTCGTAGAGGACGAGCTTGCGGGCGAGCGCCAGCCAGAGGGCCACGGCGTGGTCGGCCACCTCCTCGGTGCAGTAGTCGCGCACGTTGGTGACCAGGATGCCCTTTGCCGTTGCCGCCTCGACGTCGACGATGTCGACGCCGACGCCGTAGCGGGCGATCACCCGGCACTTCTCCATGGCGGCGATGGTGCGGGCGCCGACGCGGGCATACTGGTTGACGATGGCGTCGCAGTCGGCCGCCGCCGTCAAGAGATCGTCTTCCGTCTTGGCCTGGAGCGCGACGACCTCCGCCCCCACCGGCTCGAGGATGGCGCGCTCGATGTCGGTGTCGCCATAGTCGAAATCGGTGATGACCACCTTGAATTTGGACATTCTTGGCCCCCTTGGGCAATGCGGCGCCGGGCGGAATGCCGGCAGGCGCTGAAGGCGGCTTCCGACATTCCGCTCACGAATTGATCAAGCCATTGCTGCGGATGAGAAATTCGTGGGTGCTCAATCCGCGGATGCGTCGGCATCTGCGCGGGTTGGACTCATGCGTAAGCGCCGGCGGAATAGGTCAGCTCGTAGGAATGGCTGTAGATTTCGAGGATGTTGCCGAAGGGGTCTTCGCAATAGACCATCCGGTATGGCTTCTCGCCGGGATAGTAGTAGCGGACCTGCCGCATGCGGATCTTGCCGCCGTTTTCCTCGATGCGGGCTGCGAGACCTTCGACGTCCGGGTCCTGCACGGCGAAATGGAACACGCCGGTCTTCCAGAACTCGAAGTTCTCCTCGCGGCGGACGGAATTGGGAAACTCGAACATCTCGATGCCGATGCCGTCGCCGGTGGCGACGTGGGCAATGCGGAACGAGCCCCAGCCGGCGCCGAACACGTCGTCGCACATCAGGCCGATGGCGCTGTCGTCCTGGGTAATGGTGGTCGGACCCATGATGACGTAGACGCCGAAGCACTTCGTGTAGAAGTCGACCGCCTTGTCGAGGTCGGTGACGGTGATGCCGATGTGGCTGAAGGTGACGGGACGGGCTTGGGTTTCCATTTCAGGCTTCCTTCTTGCTGACGAGGGCCGGGCCACGACGGCGGCCGGCGAAGATCGCGGAGAGGACGTGGGCAATCTCCAGCCGCCACATGTCGATGCCGACGGCGAGGACGATGATGGCGCCGGTGATGACGTTCTGGAACGAGGTGGGCACGGCGTTGAGGTTGAGGCCGTTCTGGACGATGACGATGGTCATGGCGCCGATGGCGGTATTGACGATGTTGCCGCGGCCGCCGGAGAGGCTGGCACCGCCGATCACCGCCGCGGCGATGGCCGACAGTTCGAGGCCGACACCGTAGTTGGGCGAGCCGGAGTTGAGCCGGGCCGACATCAGCACCGCGCCGAGACCGGCGGCGAGGCCGGCCACCAGGAAGGCGACGAGCTGGACGCCGCGCACGTCGATGCCCGACAGCCGGGCGGCGCTGGGGTTGCCGCCGACCGCGTAGATCGCCCGGCCGATCGCCGTGTAGCGCAGTCCGTAGAAGGCGACGGCGTAGGTGGCCACCACGTAGAGCAGCGGCAGCGGCAGGCCGAAGACGCGGCCGTAGAACAGGCCTTCGAGGTCGGGCGACAGCTGGAACACCGGCGAGCCGTTGTTGAACATGAAGGCGACGCCGCGGAAGGCCGACAGGGCGGCCAGCGTGGTGATGAAGCTCGGGATGCGGCCGTAGGCGGTGAGGCCGCCGGTGACGAGGCCGAGCACCAGGCTGAGCAGCAGCACCACGACGATGGCCACCGGGATCGGCAGGCCCCAGTTGCGGACGACCTCGGCGAACACCATGGTCAAGAGCGCGATGGCCGAGCCGGGCGACAGGTCGATGCCGCCGGTGAAGATCACCACCGTCGAGCCGATGGCGACGATGGCGACGATCGACACCTGCAGCGTCAGGTTGGACAGGTTGCCGGCGTCGAGGAAATTGTTGGTGGTCAGCGCGACGACCAGCGCCACCATGACCATGGCGGCGAGCGGCCCGACGATGTCTTTGAAGAGGTTCATTGCGACAGCTCCGCGGCGGGCGCTCCGGCGGCGGCCGAGGCGCGGACGAAATCGATCTTGCTGACGGACGAAGTGTCGCCGACCCTGACGAGGCGGCCGTGGCTCATGATGCCGATGCGGTCGGACATCGCCATCAGTTCCTCGTGGTCGGACGAGATCAGGATCACCGACCTGCCCTCGCGGGTCAGCCGGTTGATCAGCTTGTAGACGGCGATCTTGGCGGCGACGTCGATCCCTTGCGTCGGCTCGTCGAGGATCAGCAGTTCGGCGCCGGCATAGAGCCAGCGGGCGATGACGATCTTCTGCTGGTTGCCGCCGGAGAGGTTGCCGACCTCGCGCGTCTCGGCGGCCGGCGTGATCTCCAGATCGTGCACCAGCGCGCGGCCGGCCGCCCGTTCGGCGGCAAGGCTGATCGCCCAGGCCGGTCCGAGCCGGTCGAGGCGGCCGGCGGTGATGTTGGGGAAGCCGGTGAAGTTGAAGAACAGGCCGTCGAACTTGCGGTTCTCCGGCACCAGCGCGAAGCCGGCGGCGATCGCCGCCTTGGGCGAGGCAAGGTCGAGCGGCCGGCCCTTCCAGAGCACCGAGCCGGCCGTCGGCCGGTCGAGCCCGAACAGCGCCCTCGCCACTTCGGTACGCCCCGAGCCGAGCACGCCGGCCAGGCCGAACACCTCGCCGACCCGCACGTCGAAGCTGACGTCGGTCACCTTGTTGCGGCTCGACAGGCCCCTGACCTCCAGCGCGATCTCGCCGGTGGCGTTGCGCTCCTTGGGGTAGTGCTCGCCGACGTCGCCGACCATCCGGCCGACGATGAAATCGATGTCGACGCGCGACTCGGCGGCGGCCGACACCACGCGTCCTTCCTTCAGGATGGTGACGCAGTCGACGAGGTCGGTCACCTCGTCGAGGCGGTGCGAAATGTAGAGGATGGCGGTGCCGCGATCGCGGAGACGGCGCAAGAGGCCGTGCAGGCGGGCGATCTCCTCGAGGCCGAGCGCCGTGGTCGGCTCGTCGAGGATCAACAGCGAGGCCTCGGTGGACAACGCCTTGGCGATCTCGGCCAGTTGCTGCTCGGCCACTGACAGGCTGCCGACCGGGCGGTCGGGGTCGATGCCGATGTCCATGTCGGCGAGCAGGCGGACGGCGTTGTCGCGCATGCCGGCCCAGTCGATCCGGCGGTGCCGCTTCGGCAGCCGGCCGAGGTGGATGTTCTCGGCCACCGACAATTGCGGCACCAGCGAGAATTCCTGGAACACCGTGGAGACGCCGGCCCGGCGGGCGGCGATCGGATCGCCGAGCACGATCGGCCGGCCTTCCTTCAGGATGTCGCCGGCGGTCGGCTGGTAGGCGCCCGACAGGATCTTGATCAGCGTCGACTTGCCGCTGCCGTTCTCGCCGATCAGGCCGTGGATTTCGGACGGATGCAGATCGATGGAGACGCGGTCGTTGGCGAGCACGCCGGCGAAGCGCTTGCTGACCGACCTGAGACTCCATACCGGCGTGCGCGTGGGCATCGTTGCTGGCTCCGGTCGACATCCCGCTCCCGGGCGACGGCATCGCCGCCGCCCGAGGCAAGAGGTCGGAAACGCGTGGGTCGAGCGGTCAGTAGGCCTTGCTCGGCTTCGGATAGAGCGAGTCCGGGTTCTGAAGCACCGGCAGCACGTTGGCCGCGTCGATGACGGTGGTCGGCGTCTCGACGAAGCCGCCCTTGAACGTGCCGTTCAGCGCGTCGACGGCGACCGTCAGGGCGATCTCGCCCATGATGTAGGGCGAGGTGTTGACGGTGGCGTTGACGGTGCCGGCGGCGATCTGTTCCATGGCGGCGGTGTCGCCGTCGTTGCCGAGCAGCATGACCTTGGTGCGGCCGAGCGTCTTGGCGGCCGCCTGGGCGCCCATGATCATGTAGTCGTTGGCGGCGAAGATCACGTCGATGTCGGGATTGGCCTGCAGCATGTCCATGCCGGCGGTGTTGCCGCCCTCGACGTTCCAGGCGCCGGGCAGCGAGGCCTTGATGGTGATGCCGGGCTTGTCCTTCACCGCCGTCAGGAAGCCGCCGACCCGCTCGGTCGAATGGTAGCCGGGCTGGCCCTCGATGACGCCGACCACCGCCGGCTTGCCGCCGAGCTTGTCCAGCAGGTAGGCGCCGATCTTCTCGGTGCCCTTGCGCTGCGAATAGCCGACCACCGCGTCGACCGGCGTCGGGAAGCCGGTGAAATCGGAGTTGACGATGACGATGGCGATGCCCTTCTCCACCGCCTGCTTGACCAGCGGCGCGGCGGCCGCCTCGTCGTGGGTGGACAGGATGATGGCGTCGACGCCGCGGGTGATGGCATCCTGGATCATGCCCATCTGGCCGTTGATGTCGGCGCCCGACTGCGGCGCCAGCATGAAGGTCTCGACCTTGGCCTTGGCCGCCTCGGCCTTGATGCCCTCGCCGATCGCCATGTAGTAGGCGAATTCGGTGGCCGGCGGCATGTAGGCGATGGAGATGGCGCCGTCGTTCTTCAGCCGGGAGACGTCGGCCTGGGTGCCGTCGGCGAGCGGCGTCGGCGCCGGATAGTCGAAAGCCGCCGCCGGCAGCGCCGTCAGGAGCGCCGCCGCCAACGTGCCGGCCGCGATGCGGCCGAGGCCCGATACATAGGTCATGACATTCCTCCACTTCTCGGCGCCCACCGCCCGCTCCTCCGCGGACGGGGTGCCCCCTCAAAAACTCGTCAGCCGGCGAACGGCACGCCCGGCAGGCCGGCGACGCCGGGGCGGACGGCGAACAGCGCGCCGGCCAGCGGCTCACGCCGCAACCGCTCCTCGCTCTCGCCGAGGCGCGACGTCGTCACGTAAAGGGTGGAAAGATCGTCGCCGCCGAACACGCAGCAGGTCGGCTTGGCGACCGGCAGGGCGACCGAACCGATCAGCCTGCCATCCGGCGACCAGCGGTCGACGCGATAGCCCTCCCAGACGGCGTTCCACAGGCAGCCCTCGGCGTCGACGCAGGAACCGTCGGGGACGCCGTCGACCGCCGCGAACAGCCGCGCCTTGCCGACCGAACCGGTCTCGACGTCGTAGTCGTAGGCGCGGATGGTCTTCTCGCCGCTGTCGGCGAAATAGAGCGTGCGGCCGTCCGGCGAAAAACAGGTGGAGTTGGCGCAGGCGACGCCGCCGAACAGGCGCGTCAGGCCGAGATCGGCGTCGAGACGCCAGACCGATGAAATCCCCTTCGCCTCCGCCGCTTCGTCCATGCCGCCGACGATCAGCCGACCCAGGGGATCGGTGCGGCCGTCGTTGAGGCGGGTGGTCGGCAGCTCCGGCTCGAAGGGCGCGATGTCGCGCCGCTTACCGGTCAGCACGTCGAGGAGCGCGAAGCCGTCGGCGAAGGCGGCGACCAGCTCGTTCCACGGCCTGCCCCGGCGTGGCGCGAAACAGCAGAGCCGCCCCGGAACCGGGTGCTCGGCCGCCCGGCCGCCGGCCGGGTCGAGGCGCCACAGCCGCTCGCCCTGGATGTCGGTCCACAGGACGAGGCCATGCTCGCCCGACCAGACTACACCCTCGCCGTGCTGGTTGGCGCAGGCGACTGCCACTTCCGCTTCCATCTGCCCCTCCGCAGTCCGGTGGACCGGCTCCAAAACCCTGTTGAGCTGGCACTTGATGTCTGGTACACCAGACGCCAGATGTCAGTCAAGAGGCATTTCCGAGAGACAGGAGAAACGCGATGCGCCCAATCCAGAGGCCGCCGTCCTTTGCCGAAGAGGTAGCCGACCGCATTCGCCAGGCCATCGTCGATGGCGATCTCGGACTGGGAGAGGCCATCTCGGAACGGCAGCTGGCCGACCGGCTGGGGGTCTCCAAAACGCCGGTTCGAGAGGCTCTTGCGCAATTGCGCATGGAGGGATTGGTGCGGGTCTATCCGCAGCGCGGCGCCACGGTCTTCACCCTGTCCGCCCGCGAGATCCGCGACATCTGCGAACTGCGGCAGGCGCTTGAATCGGCGGCTCTCCGCTATGCGCTCGAGCGCAATCCGGCCCAGCTCGCCGACGGACTGGCGCATCTGGTGGACGAGATGCGGCTGGCGCGGGCCGAAGCGGACCACCGCCGCTATCTCTCGGCCGACACCGCCTATCATGAGGTGTTTTTTCAGTGCTGTGACAATTTATACTTGCAGGACACCTATAGCCTTCACGTCGGAAAGATCGCCGCGCTGCGCACCCACCTCGCCCGCAAGCCGCACCATACCGAGCGGTCGTTCGAGGAGCATTGCCGCATGCTCGACCTGGTGCGGACGCGGGAGATCGCCGCTTGCATGAGCGTGCTGGACGGCCATATTGGCCGCACAAAGTCGACCTACGCGGCCGAGGTCGCCGACATCGCGGCTGCCGATCAGGCGGTTCCGACCGCGTGAGCGACAACAAACGACCGCTGCCACCAGCCTGGAACGACGGCGAGCGGCGGCGTATCCCAAGAGGAAACGCAATATGACACCGCAATTGATCGGACTCGACTGGGGAACCAGTTCGTTCCGGGCCTGGCTGATGGCCAGCGACGGCTCGGTCGTGGCCGAGAAAGCGGCTCCGTCCGGCATCCTGACCGTCGCCGACGGCCGGTTCGAGGACGTCTTTCATGCCGAGATCGGCGGATGGCTGGCCGATCATCCGGGACTGCCGGTCATCGCATCGGGCATGATAACCAGCCGCAACGGCTGGCATGAGACGCCCTACCTGCCGCTTCCGGCCTCGGCCAGGCAGCTTGCCGACAACCTGCACCCCTTCACGACCCAATCCGGGCACACCATCCATTTCGTGACCGGTCTTGCCCGCCTCGACGCCGGTACGACGCCCGACGTCATGCGCGGTGAAGAGACAGAGCTGGTCGGCCATATCGCGGCGAGCGATCTGCCGGGCGGCCTGTTCGTCATGCCCGGCACCCACAGCAAGTGGGTGACGGCGGCGAATGGCGAAATCCGCGCCTTCGACACCTGCATGACCGGGGAAGCCTTCGCCCTGCTGAGGGGCCAGTCGATCCTCGGCCGCCTCGCCGAGGACGGCCCATTCCGCGAGGAGGCCTTCCGGGCGGGAGTCCGGGCCGCCCTAGAGAACCGCAAGGCGCTGTTGTCCCTCGTCTTCTCGGCCAGGACGCTGGTGCTTTTCAAGCAACTGGCCGCCGATGCCGTGCCCGACTATCTCTCGGGCCTTCTGATCGGCGACGAGGTGAAAGCCGGGCTTGCCAACCATTCGGCCGTCGACAGGCCGACCATCATCGGCCGGGGCGATCTCGCCGAGCGGTATCGCCTTGCCTTCGAGGTGTTCGGGCGCAAGGCCTTCATGGCCGAACCGGGCATGGCCCGGCGCGGCCTTTTCGAGATCGGGAGGCTGGCGAAGCTGTCATGAGCATATCCTGGACCCAAGCGATTGCCGCCTGTCCGCTGGTGGCCATTCTGAGGGGCATAACCCCGGACGAGGCTGAGCCGGCGATCGGCGGGCTGATCGGCACCGGATTCCGCATTCTGGAGATCCCGCTCAACAGCCCCGACGCCCTCGTGAGCATTCGCCGCGCCGCCGAGCGATACGGCGCCGACGCCATCATCGGCGCGGGAACCGTATTGCGCCCCGAGGAGGTGCGAGAGGTGCAGGCCGCCGGCGGCCGGCTGATCGTCGCCCCCAACTTCAGCCCGCTTGTCGCCGCCGCCTGCCGCGAACTCGGCCTTTGCTACGGGCCCGGCGTGGCAACGCCCAGCGAGGCCTTTGCCGCCATCGAGGCCGGCGCCACCTTCCTCAAGCTCTTTCCCGCCGAGATGATCCCTCCCCCGGTGGTGAAGGCCTGGCGCGCCGTATTGCCGAGGCGAGTGGGCCTGTTTCCAGTCGGCGGCATCGCGCCCGGCACGATGAAGCCCTACATCGAGGCGGGCGCCAACGGCTTCGGGCTTGGTTCGGCGCTCTATACGCCGCGCATGACGGTCGAGGAACTGGTGCGTCGCGGCCGCGACTTCGTCGCCGCGCTACCGCAGAATCCCGCCTAGCCTTCAAGCCGGCAACCGGTCGCCGCCGACGGCCGGTTCCAGATTTCTGTTGACGGGCTTCCAGGAGCTGTTCCATCAAGATCGGGTCGGTGGCAACCGCGACGGGAAGCAATCCCAAGGAGACATGATGCGCCCGATCGAGCGTCCACGCTCAATGGCCGAGGAAGTGGCGAACCGTATTCGCCACGCCATCGTCGAAGGTGATTTCGGGCTCGGCGAGGTGCTGTCGGAGCGACAGCTCGCAGAAAAGCTGAATGTCTCCAAGACCCCGGTGCGCGAGGCTCTCGCCCAGCTCCGCCTGGAAGGGCTGGTCAACATCTACCCGCAACGCGGCGTCACCGTCTTCACGCTGTCGGCTCGCGAGATCCGGGAAATCTGCGAACTGCGCTACGCCCTCGAAGAGGCCGCGCTGCGCCATGCCATCGAACGGCACCCCGAGGAACTGGCCGGGAAGCTTGCCGTCGTCGTCGAGGCCATGGAGAAAGCCCACGCGGCTCATGACGAGCGTGCTTATCTCAACGCCGACACCGACTACCACCAGGTTTTCTTCGAATGCTGCGATAACGCCTACCTGGAAAGCACCTACACCCTGTATGTCGGGAAACTGGCCGCGCTGAGAACCCACCTGTCCCGCAAGCCGGATCATACCCGCCACTCGGACGAAGAGCATCACCAGATGCTCGAACTGATCAGGGCACGCGACCTTTCGGCATGCCTCACGCTCCTGAAGCGGCATATCGAACGGGTCAGCCTGACCTACGACGAGAGCGTCAGCGACATCGCCGCCGCGGACTTGGAGACACCAGGCGCTTGAGGCCCGGCAACCGCCTGCGCTTGCCGCAACATGGCTAAGCCCCGCCTTGCCGGTTCTCTTGTTGCAGAATCGTCTGGATACGCTCCGATGTAAGGGCCAGATGATCGAACATCGCGTCGGAGGCGGCCTCGGGATCACCGGACAATATGGCATCGCAAATGGCGAGATGCTCGGGCAAGGTGGTCATGAACGGTTCATTGAGCCGCAAGGCAATGGTGTTCTGGCACCATTCGACGAGATCCCACATATCCTCCATCATCTTCCGGAGGCGGGCATTGCCGCAGTAGTCGAGCGCCAGCTTGTGAATCAAAAGGTCGACCTTGGATAGCGACTCGTCCTGCTCATCGAGTTTCGCAGCTTCGCCGGCCTCGATATAGAGCTGGCGGACGCGTTCGACTTCGGCATGCGGAATACGCGGCGTCGCCAGTCTCACGGCCATGCTTTCGAAGGCGATCCGCAGATCGAAGATGTCCTTGACCTCCTTGGCGGTCAGCTCGGCGACAAAGATGCCGCGCCGCGGCATGACCTTCAGGAAGCCCAGAACTTCCAACTGCTTTGCGGCGTCGCGCAACGGGGTCAGCGAGACGTTCCAGATGGTGGCGTAGTGCCCGAGATCGACGCGCTGGCCGGGACGCAGGCGGCCGGACAACACTTCGGCGCTCAGGGCATCAAATACGCGGCCCGCAAGGGTTTCGAGGGCAATAGGCTCGACCGGGGGCTCGGCGATGTTCGTCATGAGCTTTGAATTGGCCATTTTGTCCACATCAGATTCAGTGTGCCGGTCACGATCCGTCTCGGCGATGGGCAGTGCTACAGCCATAAGGTATTTCTTCAGACTGACAACCCGCGCGCGGTCAAAACCGAACTCGTTGGCGAACGAATGTTTTGCCTTCAGGGCGCGATCGCTCCCTTGCGGAGGATCAGGGTGCCATAAAAGCGCTGGTCGCCGGTGGTGATCACCGCGAAGGCTCCCCGCGCCGCGGCATAGAAGTCCTGCCGTGCCAGCGACGCGATACGGCCGGCATCCGGATCTGCGGCGTCTATGGCGGCTTGTGCCTCGGCCTGGACGGGCAGCACCGTCTCGGCATCGCCGTCGACCTGCATCCGGCACGCCGGTTCGGCCAGCGTATCGAGCGGCAACAGGGTCAGCACGGCCGCAGCCGCCTCGCCGAGCGTCAGCCCGCTCAGGTGCAGCAATCGACCGTAGGGCGTTCCCGCCGCCGTCGAAGCTGCCGGAAAGTTGATGTCGGCAAGAACCAGAGTATCGCCATGCCCCATCAGAGCCAGGGCGTGGAGAACGTCCGCATTGAGCCGTCGGTCAATCGATTTGAGCATTTGCTTCTCCTTTGGTCTGGCCCATTTGCCGCAAGGCGGGGTCGCCCTGGATCAGGGATCGCGTCCCGCGACCGTGGCAAGATCCGGTTCGGCATGAACCCGGCCCGCCGCGGCAATGAGTGGAGCGAGAGTTTCCAGGACGGGAGCGCGTAGCCCGCAGGCAGCGGCGACATCGAGCACGACACCGAACAGGCAATCGAACTCGATCGCCTTTCCGGCAAGCATGTCCTGAAGCGTCGATGACAGTTGGCCCGGTCGGGCCAGTGCCTGCCGAGCCGGCCGATCGAAGCTGGGGGCATATCCGAATGCCTGCGCCAAGGCGCTCACCTCGGCCGCCAAGGCATCGATCGTCGCCGTGAGACGGGGATCGGCCAGCATGTCGGGGATCGAGCGGCGCGTCAGGACGGCGACGGCGTTGAGCGCGACATTGACCGTGAGCTTGTCCCAGATTTCGGTCCGGATGTCGGGGCTCTCGCGGCACGGGAGCCCACCGGCAGCGATCAGCCCGGTCAGGGCCGACAGCCTGCCATCGGATGCGCCTCTGGCATGGCCCAGCACCAGTGGCCCGGGAGCGGTCTGCCGGACCACTCCGGGCGCATCGACGCACCCGCCGAAATAGGCGATGCCGGCCGAGCAGCGCGGCATGCTCCGGGCGAGATGGCCATTCGGATCGAGGCGATTTGGTCGGCCGCCGCAGAGGTCCATCAGGTCCGCGAGATACCACCAGGGCAGGCCATTCTGGACGAAGACGATCGGGCTGCCGGCAGCGGCGACCTGATCGACGACGTCGAGCAACTGGTTACCCTTGACGCAGACGAGAACGGCATCGAAGCCCGATGGCAGCTCCCTGAGATCGGCCACCGCCTCAACCGGCAGCCGCCGGCGACTGCCATCGAGCCCCTCGAACGCCAGACCATCGCGGGCGATGGTCTCGAGATGCGTCCCGCGCGCCACCAGTGACACCTCGGCAGCCTCGGCCAGGTGGGCGGCGATGACACCACCGACGCCCCCTGCCCCGACAATGGCGATGCGCATGGCCAAAGCTCGACCTTTCATGCCTTTTCGGAGTTGATGTAGCTGTAGGTCGAGACGGCTATCAGGATGACGAAGCCGTTCACCGCGTCTTGGATATGCGGGGAGATCAGCATGATGTTCATGAAGTTGCTGAGCGCGGCGAGCAGCAGTACGCCGGAGACCGCGTGTTTGACGCCGCCGACGCCGCCGGCGAGGCTGATGCCGCCGACCACCAGCGAAGCGATCGTCGTCATGAGCAGATCGGCGCCGGAAGCGTAGGAGATGTAGCCGGTCCGGCTCAGGAACAGGAAGCCGGCCAGACCCGCGCACAGACCGCACAGCACGAAGACCGCCAGCCGCATTACGAATACCGACAGCCCCGAATAGTGCGACGCCCGCTCGCTGCCTCCCACGGCATAGAGCTTGCGACCGAAGCTCGTGTGGTTGAGCAGCCACCAGACCACGGCCGCCAGGCCGAAGAACACGTAGACGGGGGCCGGCAGGTCGAAAAGCTTGGCATTGCCGAAGTTGGTGAAGAAGGGATCGGGGTAGTAGATCGGCGATCCTCCGGTAACCACCAGGATGATGCCGCCGACCAGCAGCGTTGTCGCCAGGGTGCTGATGAACGCCGGGATGCGCAGGGCCGTCACCATCAGGCCGTTGATCAGGCCGAAGAAGGCGGCGGTCAGGAAGCCTGCGAACACCGCCGGCCAGAGCCCGATGTAGGGCAGGCCACCGAGCATCATCATCGACTGCTGTTCGGAACCGGCGCCCCCCATCACCGTGGCCGACAGGATCAGCACCGCCACGATGGACAGGTCCAGACCGCCGGCGATCACCACCAGCGACTGGCCGAGAACCAGCACGCCGACGATGGACGCCTGATAGAGGATGGTGATCAGGTTGGAGGGACGGATGAACACGCCCTCCGAAACCACGGTGGCGAAGACGACGAAGAGCAGAAGCACTGCCAGCGTGCCGTTCTCCTGCCAGAAACGCGGCGACCGCAGCCGCGTACCGGCCACTTCGATCAAGGTGCTCATGACCGGCCTCCCTGCTGCCTGGCGGCGCGCATGACGCTGACGCCAACGACGACGATGATGACGATGGCTTTGACGATGTCCTGATAGAAGGGGTTCAGGCTGACCAGGTTCATGATGTTGGCGACCGTCTGGTAGATGATGACGCCCATCATGGCCTTGAGGATGTTGCCTTCGCCGCCGAACAGACGCGCACCGCCGATGACGATGGCGGCGATCGAGTCCAGCTCCCAGCCGGCGCCCACATGCGGAACACCCGAAGACGTCCGGCCCACCAGCGCCAGACCGGCAATGGCCGACAGGGCACCGGACAGGGCATAGACCGACAGCTTGCGCTTGAGCACCGGCACGCCGGCGAGGCGGGCGGAACGCTCGTTGCCGCCGATCGCATAGAGGTTGCGGCCAAAACGCGTGCGGGCCAGCATCCAGGCGAGGACCGCCGCCAGCACCAGCCAGACGATGACCGGTACGCTGAACAGCCAGATCGTCGCCTTGAAGGGTTCCAGCAAGGCCGGGGGCACGGAAACGCTCTTTTCGGCGACGACGAAGGCAAGACCACGGGCAATGCCCATCACGCCGAGCGTGGCGATCATCGGGGTCACCCGTCCCAGCGTCACCGCGACGCCGCTCAAGAGGCCCAGCGAGGCGCCGGCCGCGATGCCGAGCAGGGCGCCCGCCAGTGGCGCCGTGGGTGCCAGGGTGGCGAAGATCACCGAGGCGAGCGCCAGCACGGCGGCTACCGACAGGTCGAAGCCGCCGATCACCACCACCAGAAACTGGGCGCAGGCCAGGATGCCGAGCACCGAGGACTGGTTGAGAATGTTGCGGAGGTTGGTTTCGGTGAGAAAGAACGGCGAAACGAGCGAAGCGGCGGCGGCGAGAACCAGCCAGACCAGCAGCAACTCGTTGCCGGCGATGAAACGCAGGACCGATGCGGCGGTTGACGGCCGGGGCAGCCGATGGCCGTCGGGGCTGGGAGAGGAAATCGGGTTCATTGCAGGCCCACGGGGCTGGCGGAGGAATGGGAGGTGGCGTTGGCCGCCACGGCGTAGTGCATGATCTCGACCTGGCTGGTGTCGGCCGTCTTCAGCGTTGCGGTCTTGCGGCCCTGGGCGATAACCATCACCCGATCCGAAATGCCGAGCACCTCGGGAAGCTCGGACGAGGCGACGATGATGGCGACGCCCGACTGGGCCAGTTCGTCGATCAGCCGGTAGATCTCGGCCTTGGCGTTGACGTCGACGCCCCGCGTCGGTTCATCGAGCAGCAGGATGCGCACGCCCGCTGCCAACCACTTGCCGATGACGATCTTCTGCTGGTTGCCGCCGGACAGGCTGCCGGCCCGGACCTCCGCCGAAGGGGTCTTGATCGACAGTTCCCGAACGTAGCGGTCCGTCACCTCTCGGGCTTGCCCGCGCCGGAAGTACAGCCAGTTCCCAAGCCGGTCGATGATCGGATAGACGAGGTTGTCGGCGACGGATCGTCCGAGCACCAGGCCGCTTTCCCGGCGCTCTTCCGGGACCAGCCCGAGACCGAGCCGGATGGCCGCCCGCGGCGAGCGGATCTCGACGGGCCGCTTTTCTATGGCGACGGCGCCGCTGTCGGCGTGACGAAGCCCGAATATCGTCTCGAGAAGTTCGCTTCGTCCGGCCCCGACGATTCCGGCGATGGCCAGCACCTCACCGCGATGCACCTCGAACGAAATGTCTTCGAACTCGCCCCGGCGCGTCAGGTGGTCGACGGAAAGAGCGACGTCGGACGTCACGCGCGAGGAGCGGGGGAACTGCTCGCCGAGCGGACGCCCCACCATGGCATGGATGATGTCGGTCCGGCTGATTCCGGCCACCGGGGCGGTCAGCACATGGCCGCCATCGCGCAGGACGGTCAGTCGGTCGCCGAGCGCGGTGACCTCTTCCAGGCGATGCGAGATGTAGACGATGCCGAGACCCTGCTCGCGCAGGCGCCTCAACTGGGCAAACAGATGCTCCACCTCGTTGTCGGTCAGCGACGCCGTCGGCTCGTCGAGGATGAGAATGCGGTTGTCGTGGCTGAGCGCCTTGGCGATCTGCACCAGCTGCTGTTCGGCCGGCGCCAGTGTCCTGACCGGCGTATCCGGCGAAATCTCGAGATCGAAGTTGCCGAGCAGCCGGATCGTGCGCTCGTCGAGCGCCTTGCGATCGATCCGCCCGCCCGGCAGCAGCGGCTCGTGACCGAGAAAGATGTTCTCGGCAACACTCATGGCCGGGATGAGATCGAGTTCCTGATGAACGATGCCGATGCCATGGGCGAGGCGCGACACGGGATCGAGGATGGTTGGCCTGCCATCGATTTCGATGACGCCGGCGTCCGGCTGGGTGGCTCCGGTCAGCACGCGCATCAACGTGGACTTGCCGGCGCCATTTTCGCCGACCAGGCAGTGGATCTCGCCGCCGAAGATGTCAAAGTCGATGCCCTTCAGCGCCTTAACGCCAGGGTAGGATTTCTGGATGCCCTGAAGGCGGGCTATGGGGCGGCGGTCGTCACCGACTGAAACCGTATCCGGTTGCATGTCTCCTCCTCTAGGGATGCTGAGCGGAATGGTCTGCGGGACTGGCCAGGCCAGCCCCGCAGTGGATGGTCGGCCCGCGCGGGGGGACGCGGGCCGCTTGCCGTCAGCAGCAGCCGACGCCCATCGCCTTGAGTTCCAGAATGCGGGCCGGCAGGCGTGCCTTGTTTTCGTCAGTGTCGCGCTGGAACACCTCCTTGGGCACGTACTGCACCTTGGGCTCGATGGCCTCGCCCGCCTTGAACTTCTCGAACACCTTGACCGTGTCGGCACCGAAGAACGGCGGCGTCTGCACGGTGAAGTTGGCCTCGCCGTTGATCACGGCCGTCAGGCCGTCGACGGTGCCGTCCTTGCCCCACAGATGCCCGAGCAGTTCGCTGCGGCCGGCCGCCTTGATGGCCTGGATGCCGCCGATCATCATGTCGTCGCTGTCGAACACGATGCCGTCGATGCTGCCGGCCGGGAACGCCTGCAGCAGATCCTCGGTGCACTTGCGGCCGGGCTCACGCGAATAAAGACCGTCGCAGCTCGCGGCGATCTTGATGTCGGGATACTGCGAGAAGACGCTGTCGAGACCCGTCTGCTCATCGACCACCGGCGAGGCACCCTTGTTGCCGGTCACATGCAGCAGGTTGCCCTTGGGAGCACCGTTCTTGGCGGTGAGGTCCTTGACGACGTCCTTGGCAACCAGCGCGCCGGTATCCACGAAGTCGGTCGTCAGCAGCGCCAGCCAGTTGCCGGTTCCGGGCGCTCCCGGCAGGGCGCGGTCGACGACGATCAGCGGCACGTCGGCCTGCTCGGCCATGCCCGGTACCGGCGCCAGCGGCTCATACTCGATCGGCGCCACGACGAGCAGCACCGGCTTGCGAGCCAGGAGGTCCTCGATGTCGGAGATCTGCTTGGCCGGATCGGAATTGGCATTGGTCCAGACGAAGTCGTAGCCGGCGTCCTTGAACGCCTTCTCCATCTCCTTGGTGTTCATGACGCGCCATTCGTTTTCCATGCCCGCCTGCGAATAGGCGACGAGGCCCTTGCTGGCGGCAAGTGCAAGGCTTGGAAAAGACATGACGGCAAGCGCGCTGGCGAGGGCCAGCGAGACGACAGTTTTCATAACCTACTCCTCCCAAAAAACCCGCAGGGCGAATGCCGGCGGGGAACAGTGGATCAAGTCATCAGGAAGCCGGCGGTGACGTTGAGCGCCTGACCGGTCATGGCACTCGAGGCGTCGCTGGTCAGGAACAGCATCGCCGCGGCGACCTCCTCGGGCGTCACGAAACGCTTCATCGGCGAGGCGTCTTCCCATGCCTTGCGCATCTCGGGCAGCGTCTTGCCCTCGACCGCCGCCTGATGGACCATGACGTCCTCGATGCGGTCGCCCTCGATCGGTCCGGGGCAGACGGCGTTGACGCGGATGCCGTCGGAGGCGAGTTCAAGCGCCAGAGTCTGGGTGAAGCCGAGGATCGCCCACTTCGAGCAGACGTAGTCGGCCCGATACGGCAGGCCGCGCCGCGCGACGTTGGAGGCCGTGATGCCGATGGTGCCGGCCCGGCGCGCGATCATGTGCGGAATGACGGTGCGCGTGACCAGCATGGTGCCGGTCAGGTTGATATCCAGCGTCTCGCGCCAGTGATCCAGCGTCATGTCCTTGATCAGGCTGTAGTGGCCATTGAAGCCGGCGTTGTTGACAAGCGTGTCGATGCGACCGCCGAAGAAGTCCAGCACGCCATCGACGGCGGCGGCCACGGCGGCCTCGTCGCGAACGTCCGCCTTGAACACCTCGCTCCGCCGGCCGGCGGCCCGCACGAGGTCCCGCGTCCTGGAGCCGTCGGCGAAATCAAGGATGGCGACATCGGCTCCCTCGGCGGCAAACGATGTTGCGATCACTTGCCCAAGTCCGGCCGATGCACCGGTCACCAGAACGTTCTTGCCCTTGAAACGCATTTCAGATCTCCCTCAGTAGGTGTATTTGGCGAGAACTTCCTCTCGGACGGTGACGCCGAGGCCAGGGCGATCGGGCACCGCGAGGCAGCCGTCGACCAGCTCGAAGCGCTCTGCCAGAAGGTCGTCGCGCAACGGATTGTGCTTGCGGTCGAACTCGATAACCGGCTGGTTGAGCAGCGGAATCGGGTTTGCCGTGAACGGGAACGGCGGAATTGCCGCAATCGCCTGCAACGCGGCGGCCACGGCGATGCCCGACCCCCAGACATGGGGAACGGTGGCAATGCCATAGGCATTGGCGAAGGCGAGGATGTGGGTGAAGGCGGTGAAGCCGCCGGTTACCGCGAGGTCGGGCTGGACGATGTCGACGCAGCCGCCGGCGATGAAGTCGCGGAAACCGTAGCGGGTAAACTCGCATTCACCGCCAGCCACCGGAATGGGGTTTTCCGCCCGGACCTTGCGATAGCCGTCCCTGTCCTCGGGCGGTACCGGCTCCTCGAAGAAGCAGACATTGTAGGGCTCCATCAACCGGCCCATGCGGATGGCGGCGGCGGCGTTGTAGCCGTGGTTCGCGTCGACCAGCAGACCGACATCCGGACCGATGGCGTTGCGGATGGTGCGCAGCCGCTCGATGTCCTGCTGCGGCGCAAGAAGACCGATCTTGATCTTCAGGAGTTCGAAGCCCGACCCGGCGTAACCGGCGGCCTCCGCTTCCAGCGCCTTGAGCAGGGCCGGCATGTTGCCGAAATCCTCGGGGTAATAGCAGCCGGTGGCATAGGCGGTGATGCGGTCGCGGAACCGCCCGCCGAGCAGCTTCCACACCGGGATGCCGAGGGCCTGTCCGGCGATGTCCCACAGCGCGATATCGATCGCTGACAGCGCCTCGATGTAGGTGCCCCTCTGACCGAAGTCGCGCGAGTAGGCGTAGAGTTCCTCCCAGATGCGAACCGGCTCGGTCGGATCGCGGTCGATCAGGCGCGGCGCGAACACCGCGTCGACGCAGGCGGCCACCGGTTCGGCCGGACCATACTGGCCACCCTCGCCCCAGCCGACCAGGCCGCTGTCGGTCTCGATGCGAACCAGATAGCTGTTGCGCTCGGGAAAGGCGGCTTGCGAGGAGTAGAAAGTCTTGTCTCCGAGAGGGACCCGGAGCAGATGCGACGTGATGGTGCGTATCTTCATGACTTTATTTTCGGTTGGTGGTTTGAGGGCGAGCGAGGGCATGGACCGCCAATCCGGCGTTCCTCATCGCAAGGCGGAAATGGTGGGGAGCCGAAACGGTCAGCCCGTGAATCTGTGCTCCGGCAACCCGCGGACACCGGGGCGAAAGGCGAACAGGCTGCCCGCCAGGGGCTCGGCGGCGCGCTGCGCGTCATCGAGGCCGAACCAGGCGGACGTTACGAAAAGGATGTCGAGATCCGGCCCGCCGAAGGCCAGGCAAGTGGGGTTGGTGACGGGGAGAGCCACCTGACGGTCGACGGTCCCATCCGGCGCGTAGCGAACCAGCTTTCCGCCGCCCCACTGGGCGTTCCAGAGATATCCCTCGGCGTCGACAGCCGAACCGTCGGCAAGCCCCGGCTCGCCTTCCAGCGAGGCGAAGAGACGCGGATTGGATGCCTCGCCGCTGGCGACGTCGTAATCGTAGGCGTCGATACGACGCAGCGGCATGTTGGCGAAATAAAGCGTCCGGCCGTCGGGGCTCCAGCAGGTGGAGTTGGCACAGGCGATGCCGCCGATGCGGCGCTTGATGGTGCCGTCCGGATCGAGCGAGTAGACGGCCGAGATATGCCGTTGGGGCGTTGCCTCGTCCATGCCGCCACACAGAAAGCGGCCCGCCGGGTCAATCCGGCCATCGTTGAGCCGGGTGGTCGGCAGGTCCGTTTCGACTTCGCCGATGGGCTGCAAGACACCTGACTTCGGGTCGTAAAAGGCAAATCCCTTTTCGAGCGCCAGAACCAGATCGTCACCCGCTCGCAGGCCGATTGCCCCGACCCGATCGCCGATGGTGAAGACCTCGGGCGTATCTGGCCCGAACGGGTCCCAGGTCCACACCTCGCCGGCATGGATGTTCGCCCACCACAAACGGCCAGCCCGTTTGTCCCAGACGATGCTCTCGCCGAGATTGTTGCGGCAATCGAGGACGACGCCCGGCTCACGCCCCAGTTTCATTGATTCCTCCCGTGGCTTGCGCCACTCTTGAAATCAGAAATATCAGATTTCAGATTTTTTACAAGATATTTTATGAAGGATGCCGACTTCAATCTCCGGATGGGCAAACGGTTCTTGAAGTCCGTGGACGGCCGACCTCGCGCGCCCGGCGTCATTCGCCGACGCGACAGCTGCCAAGGCAGATTGGAGCCAGAAGCGCGGAGGCACGTGCCGGCGAGCCGTCCGGCAGGCAATCGGCACGCCTCGTCTTCACCGCAACATCGTACCGTCAAGCGTCCCGCCAAGGCATTCGCCGACCAGACTGAAGCAACTGGCCGCCAGGCGAAGGCTCTCGATTCACGGGCTGGATCAGCCGCGCAACGCGGCAGCGCCGCGGGCAAGGCTTTCGATCCTTGTCCAGTCTCCGGCCCTGACGGCATCGTTCGGCGCCACCCACGAGCCGCCGACGCAGATGACATTGGGAAGCGACAGATAGTCGAGGGCATTTTCGGGGCCGACGCCGCCGGTCGGGCAGAAGCGGATATCCTGGAGCGGCGAGGCCAATGCCTTCAGATAGGCGGGACCGCCGGCCGGACCGGCCGGGAAGAATTTCAGAAGCCTGAGTCCGCGCTCGCGCGCCGCCATTGCCTCCGATGCCGTGGCGACGCCCGGCAGCAGCGGCACACCCAAGGCAAGCGCCGCGTCGATCAGCGTCGGCGTCGCGCCGGGGCTTACCAGGAACTTCGCCCCCGCCTCGACGGCCGCCTTGGCCTGCTCGGCGTCGAGCACGGTACCCGCCCCCACCACGCCGCCGGGGATGTCGGCCATCGCCCGGATGGCGTCGAGCGCGACCGGCGTCCGCAAGGTGACTTCCAGCGCCGGCAGGCCGCCGCGCACTAGGGCGCTTCCAAGCGGCCCGGCATCGGCCAGCCGGTCGACAATCAGCACCGGCACCACCGGGGCGCGGGTCAGGACACCGGTCAGAGCAGCAAGATCGACCATGGCAGCACTTCCTTGTAACGAACGGGATCAGCCGACCATCAGGTCGGTAAACAGGGGCATGGGGGCGAGCGCGCCGCGCTCGCAGATGACGCGGCCCGCCACGTCGTGGCCAAGCCGTGCCGCCTCGAGCGGGGAGCGCCCGGCGACGCGTGCCGCCAGATAGCCGCCGTTGAAGCTGTCGCCGGCGCCGGTGGTGTCAATGGCACGCGCGACCTGAGAAGGTGGAACCATGGTCATGTTCCCGTCCACCCAGACTAGCGCCGGGTTGCCTCCGTCCTTCACCGCGATCTCGCGAACTCCGAGATCGGCGATGCGCCGCGCGGTCTCGTGCGGCGACGCGTCGCCATAGAGGGCGGCATCGTCGGGGAAGGTCGGCAGGGCAATCGTCGAAGCCCTGTAGCCCCGGGTGATGACCTCGGCCATGGTCGCGGCGCTGTCCCAGAGGCGCGGCCTGATATTGGGATCGAAGACGACCGCACCGCCGCGCCGGCGCAAGTCCGACAGCACTTCGAACAACCGCCCCCGGCTCTCGGGATCGAGGATTGCCAGCGTGATGCCCGAGAGATAGGCGACCGCCACACCGTCGAGCGCCGCCGCCAACCGGACTTGGTCGGCGGCAAGTTGCCGGGCCGCCGACACCGAGCGCCAGTATGAGAACGACCGCTCGGCGCCGTCGAGCGTGATCAGGTAGAGGCCGACGGTGCGATCCGGCAGACGGGCAATCGACCCGGTGTCGATGCCGTGATCGGCGAGAAAGGCCAGCATGGCCTTAGATATCGCGTCGGTGCCGACGGCCGAGACGTAGCGCACCTTTCGCGTTTCCCTCGGCAGCAGGGCCCTGAGATACCAGGCGGTGTTCAGGGTGTCGCCGGCAAACCCCTGCTGGAACAGCCCGCCGCCGGCCGGCGCCAGCTCCACCATGCATTCTCCGATGCTGGCGATATCACCCTTCATGTCCACGCGCGTCTCCACCATGTCAGTCTCGCTCATCGGAGCACGGCCCATGGGCCGTGTCCAGCTTCCGGCGCCGGAGGTCAGCCCTTCTCGGCCCTGCGGACGCGGATCTGGTCGATGCCGACGGCGATCAGGATCAGCGCGCCGATGATCACCTGCAAGGCGAAGGGATCGATGCCGAGCAGGTTGCCGCCGTTGCGGATGGTCTGCATGATGATCGCCCCGAGCACGGCGCCGACGGCGCTGCCGGCCGCCCCGAACAGACTGCCGCCGCCGATCACCACCGCGGCGATGGCGTCGAGTTCGTAGGAAATGCCGGCCGTCGGTACGCCCATGCTGAGGCGCGAACTCAGGAGGATGCCGGCCAGCGCCGCATAGGCGCTCGACAGGCCGTAGACGGCGTAGATGTTCGGCCTGAGGCGGATGCCGGAGAGCCGCGCCACTTCCTTGCTCGATCCGATGATGAAGAAGTTGCGGCCGAGCTGGGTGTAGTTGAGCAGGAACACCGTCACCACGAACAGCACCATCCAGATGATGAACATGCTGGGGATGCCGAACACGCTGCCGGAGGCGATCTGGCCGAATTCCTTGGGCAGATTGGCGACCATGCGGGCGCCCGACATGATCATCACCAGGCCGCGGACGATGGTCAGCGTGCCGAGCGTGGCGATGAACGGGGTGATCGACACCTCATGCACCAGAATGCCGTTGAACACGCCGATCGCGGCGCCGATCAGGATGGTCAGCGGGATGCTGACCCACATCGAGACGCCGGCCTGCAGCATCAGCGCGTTGACGATGCCGGCGATGGCCACCACCGCACCGACGCTGAGGTCGATGCCGGCGGTTATGATCACCATCAGCATGCCCAAGGCGATAATGCCGTTGATCGACGTCTGCCTCAGGAGATTGGAGAGGTTCTCCGGCGTCGGGAAGACGGCCGAGGTCACGCTCAGGAAGGCGAACAGCACGATGACGATCGCCATGAGCGTGGTGCTGGTGCCGATCCTGAGCCTGCCGAGCGCGGCAATCCCCGGACGCGCCGCGATTTCGAGTTTGTCTGCCACAGTCATATCCTCCGCTCACGCGTCTCAGGCCTGAAGTCCGGAAGCCAGGCGAACCAGCTTCTCTTCGTCAAAGTCGGCATGGTCGACGATCGCCATCGGCCGCCCCTCGTAGATGACCAGGATCCGGTCGGCCAAACCCATGATTTCCGGCAGGTAGGAGGACACCATGAGGATGGCGACGCCCCCCTCCGTCAGTTTCTCGAAGATCTTGTAGATCTCGCTCTTGGCGCCGACGTCGACGCCGATGGTCGGTTCGTCGCAGACGAGAATCCGCGACTTGGCCGCCAGATTCTTGCCGAGGACGACCTTCTGCTGGTTGCCGCCGCTGAGGTTGCGAATGGCCACCGCATCGGACGGCGTCTTGATCGCCAGCCGGTCGACGTAGGTGCGCGCCGCGTCCCGCTCCGCGGTCCGGTCGATGACGCCGAACGGCGAGATGGCCGGATAGTGGGCGAGATTGATGTTGGTCCGCACCGACAGCGGCAGGGCGATCGACTGGTTCTTGCGGTCCTCGCTCATGAAGCCGATGCCGGCGGCAATCGCCTGGCTCGGATGGGTGAAGCGCACCGGCTTGCCGTCGAGGTGGATCTCTCCGCGGTCAATGGGATCGGCGCCGAAGATCGCCCGCATGATTTCCGTGCGCCCCGAGCCGACCAGGCCGAACAGCCCGAAGATCTCGCCGTGGCGGACGTCGAAGCTGATGTCGCGAAAGCGCGGCTCGCGCGTCAGGCCGTCGACCTTCAGCGCCACCTCGCCGGGCGGCGACCGCTTGATGGTGTACATGTCCTCCATCGACCGGCCGACCATCAGCCGCACCAGGTCGTCGGGATTGGTGTCGGCAACCGGCATGGTACGGACGTGACAGCCGTCCTTCAGCACGGTGACGCTGTCGCAGATGGCGAAGATCTCCTCCAGGCGGTGGGAGATGTAGATGATGCCCTTGCCCTCGCTCCGCAGCCGCCGGATGATCGAGAACAGGATCTCGGTCTCCTCGTTGGCGAGCAGCGCCGTCGGCTCGTCGAACACCAGGATGTCGGCGTTCTCGAACACCGGCTTGGCGATGGCCACCATCTCCTGCTTGGCGACCGACAGGCTGTTCAGCGGCGCGCGCGGGTCGATGTCGTCAAGGCCGAGTTCCTTCAGCAGCGCGCCGCAGCGGTCATAGGCGGCAGTCCAGTCGATGGTGCCCCAGCGGCCGGTCGGCATGTGGCCGAGGAAGAAGTTCTCGCCCACCGTCAGCGTGCGGGCGAGCGAGATATCCTGATAGACGGCGGCCATGCCGCTCGCCTGCGCCGCCTGCGGGCTGAAGTCATGGATGTCGCGTCCCTTGACGGCGAGGCTGCCGGAGTCCCGGCGGTAGACGCCCATCAGGATCTTGATCAGCGTCGACTTGCCGGCGCCGTTCTCGCCGACCAGCGCATGGACCTCGCCGGGCTTGAGGACGAAATCCACCTGGTCAAGGGCGCGAACCCCCGGAAATGCCTTTGAAATGCCGCTTGCGGCGATCAACTCGGCCATGACCGCTCTCCTCCATGCGCCCCGGTCTGCTTCAACGCGTGTATGTCGGGGCCGGCGCTGACGCGCCGGCCTCGCTGTCTGGTCACTTGATGGCGCGGCCCAGCGGGTCGAGGAGGTTCTTGTAGGCCTCCTCTTCCATGTTGGCCTTGGTGACGATGCTGGCGCCGGTGTCGACATAGGCCGGCAGCTTCTCGCCGGCGAGCGCCTTGACGACGCTGTCGACGCCCTTGTAGCCCATGCCGTAGGGGTCCTGCACCACCAGCGCCTTCAGCGTGCCGGCGCGCAGCGCCTCGACTTCCTGCGGATCGGAATCGAAGGCCACGGCGACGATGGCATCCTGCTTGCCGGTCTCGCCCAGCACCTTGGCGACGCCGCTGCCGGTGGTGTTGTTGTCGGCGAAGATGCCGACCAGGTCCGGGTTCGACAGAACGAGATCCTGCGCCGTGTTGACGGCGGTGAAGATGTCGTTGTTGACATAGCGCGCCGGCATCAGCGTCAGGTCGGGGGCGTATTCCTTGAGGCCCTGTTCGAAGCCGCTGTCGCGGTCGATCAGCACCTGCACGCCGGCCATCGAGCTGATCAGCGCGACCTTGCCGGTGAGCGGCTTGCCGGCCGCCTTCAGCTCTTCGACCATCTGCTTGGCCGCCATCTTGCCGCCGGCGACGTTGTCGGTGGCGAGGAACGAGGTGACCTTGTCGGTCTTGACCCGGTTGTCGATGGTGACCACGGGAATGCCCTGGTCCATCGCCCGCTCGATGGCCGGCACGGTGGCTTCCGAGCTGGTCGAGGAGATGACGATGCCGGCCGGCCCGCGCGACACGGTGTCTTCGAGGATCGACACCTGCTGGTCGATGTCGGCCTCCGACGGCGGGCCGTTGGTGGTGACGGTGACGCCCTCGTGCTCCTTGGCGTAGTTCTGGGCGCCGACCAGCACCGCCTGCCAGAACTCCGAATTGGTGGCCTTGATGATGACGGCGACCTCGACCGGGTCCTTGGCGAAGGCCGAACCGGTGACCAGCGCCAGCGCGGTCGCGGCGCACAAGCCTACGATGAACTTCCTCATGTTATCCTCCCAGATGGATGCCGACCGCCGATCGGCGCGCCGGCGCAAGTCGTTGACGTTCCTCCAAACGGTCCTAAAGGTTGTTGTTCTCCAGCACCTCCCTGATGTCGTTGAGGGTTGTCCCGGACAGCTCGACGTCGGCCGCCGCGGCGTTGTCGGCGATCTGGTCGGGCCGGTGGGCGCCGCACAGCACCGAGGTGACGGCCGGGTTCTGGCAGAGCCAGGCGAGCGCCAGATGCGTCATGCTGACGCCGGCCGCCGCGGCGATCGGCTTCAGCTCGTCGACGACGGCGACGTAGCGCCGGTAGCCATCGCCGGCCAGCTTGGGATTGGCCGACCGGACGTCGTTGGAGCCGAATTTGCTGTCGGCGTTGAAGCGGCCGGTCAGGAGCCCCTGGAACAGCGGGCTGTAGGGCAGGAAGGCCATGCCTCTTTCAAGGCAGAGCGGCAGGATCTCGCGCTCGGCCTGATACTCCAAGGGAATGGCGTGGTAGCTGTCGGTGTTGCGTTCCAGCATGTTGTAGAGCCCCTGATAGGTGCTCACCGGAACGAGCCTTGCCAGCGCCAGCGTGTCGGCGACCGAGTAGTTGGTGACGCCGACCGCGCCGATCTTGCCCTGGTCGAGCAACTGCCGCAGCGCCCGCGCCGTCTCCTCGAGCGGCGTCGCGTGGTCGGGCCAGTGCAGTTGCAGGAGGTCGAGGTGGTCGGTCCCGAGGCGGCCGAGCGAGCCTTCCACGTCGGCGATGACCGCCTGGTAGGACAGGTCGCGCCGCGTCGTACGGCTGTCGTCCCAGAGGAGACCGCACTTGCTCGCCAGGAAGATTTGGTCGCGCCGCCCCGCCAGCGCCTTGCCGAGCAGCGTCTCCGAGCCGTGGAAGCCGTAGACCGGCGCCGTGTCGAAGAAGGTGACGCCGCAGTCGATGGCCTTGTGCACGGTGGCGATCGACTCCGCATCGTCGGAATCGCGCCAGCCGGACCCGGCCCCAAGCGACCAGCAGCCAAAGCCGATGGTTGAAATGCGAGCGTTGGGCAGGGCCGGAACTGTCTTGTATTTCATCTTGCTCTCCCAGTGATCTGTCAGGCGCCGGCCAGTTCGGGGAAGGATTCCGGCTTCGTATCGAGGTGTTCGAGCAGGGAACGAGCAGCCGAAAGGCTCATGCCGAAGCGGCGCACGCCGAGGCGGTAGAATGCCCGGACATCTTCCAGCGTCCTGACGCCGCCGGCCGCCTTGAGGCCGACGCGGCCGCGCACCTGGTCGGAAATGATGGTGAGGTTGGCCACGGTGGCGCCGGTCGGCGCCCAGCCGGTCGCCGTCTTGATCCACTTGGTGCCGCTGTCGATGGCGACGTCGCAGCAGCGCCGGATGGTCGCCTCGTCGAGGTGATGGCATTCGAGGATCACCTTGGTCGGCGTCGGTGCCACCGCCTCGGCGACGGCGCGGATGTCGGCGCCGACGTAGGCGAAGTCGCCGCTCAGCGCCTTGGCGATGCACATCACCATGTCCACTTCCTCGGCGCCGTCGGCCACCAGGCGGCGAGCCTCGGCCACCTTGATGTCGGTGACGTGGGCGCCGCTCGGGAAGCCGATCGGCGCGCCGACCAGCGTCGGCCCGCCTTTGGGCAACAGATCGCGAAGCAGCGGCACCCAGCAGGGCAGCACGTGGACGGCGATGATGTCCCTTTCGAGGGCGTAGGCGGCGACCTCACGGACGTCGCGTTCGGAGTTGATCGCCTGGACAGCGCTCAGGTCGATAAGGCGCGCAAAACGGCTTGCAATGGTAGACATCAGGAATTCTCCGGATTCGTTTCTTCAGTCCCGGGGGAGGTTTCGCCACGAAAATTGCGGATGATCGCTTCTTTCATGGACTTGATCTTCAAGGCGCCGGCGCTGCCCCGCATCTGCGCCATGGAAATGGACAGGATGTCGACGATGCAGAGGGCGGCGATACGCGAGATGGTCGGCGTGTAGATGTCGGTGTTGTCGAGGGTCGGCACGCAGAGCACGACGTCGGCCGACCGGGCGAGCGGCGCCTCGGCCGAGGAGGCCACCACCACCACCGCCGCGCCGTTGGTCCTGGCCGCGTCGATCGACGGCTTCATGGTGGCGTTGCGGCCGGTGTTGGAGAAGACGACCACCACGTCCCCGGACGACAGCGAGGCGGCGTTGATCAAAATCTGGTGGCTGTCGGTCTCGGCGACGCAGGGAATGCCGAACAGCGGGAATTTCTGCTGGGCATCGCGGGCAACGATGCCGGAAGCGCCATTCCCCCAGAAATGCAGCGATCGGGCGCCCGCCATCAGCTTGACGACCCGCTCCAGGGCTCCGACGTCGATCTGGTGCCTGAGGTTGTCGAGATTGCTGACGGAGAAGTCGATAACGCGGGCGGCGATGTCGCCCACCGAACTGCCCGGCTGAATTTCGGCGTGGGTCGCCGGCAGGCCGATCGCCTCGGCGCCGGCCATCTTGATGCGAAACTCCTGCAGGCTGTCGCAGCCGAGCTTGCGGCAGCAGCGCAGCACCGTCGGCTCGCTGACCCCGACCGCTTCCGCCAGCCTGGCCAGCGACAGACGCATCGCCTCCTCCGGCGCGGCCAGGACAAATTGCGCGACCAGTCGCTCTCCGCGGGACAGTTCACCCGCTTCGAGAGCCGCCTGTATCCGGATCACGAAATGAGTGGCCATTCCCACCTCCAAAAACGAAGTTTTGCTACACAAATCTGGAATACCAGGCGTCTATGCACCAGCGATGGGGCAGTGTCAACGGCGATGAACCAAAGACGGTACTGCTCCGACTCTCACTTATAAGACTGTTATGAAATTGCTTTCCTGGAGAACGCCGCGACGTCGATGGCGTCATTAGCCATTAGTATGATGCGCCGACCCTTTTCTGGTATTCCAGATTTATGGTAGCACTACGCAATCCAAAAGGTGGTTCCCCCATATGACACGCGACAGGATCTTGGCGATCGACATCGGCACGGGCAGCGTCCGCGTGGCACTGGTCGGCCTCGACGGCCGCATCGAGGCCATGGTTCAGCGCGAACACGACCAGCTCACGCCGAAACACGGCTGGAGCGAGCAGCGCGCAAGTCAGTGGTGGGCCAACGCGGAAGCCGGCATCCGTCAGATCCTGGCCGATCATCCGAGTGCCGCGAACCGGCTGCTATGCATTGCCACCTGCGGCCAAATGCATGGCACCGTTCTGGTCGACGACAACCTTCGCCCGGTACTCGACGAGGTACCGCTCTGGAATGACAAGCGTTGCGAGGCCGAGGTCAAGGCGTTTTCGGCGCGCGGCGACCTGTCGCGGATCATGACGCTGACCGGCAACCCTCCGACCACGGCCTGGCCGGCCTTCAAGCTCATGTGGCTGAAGACGCACCGGCCGGAGGCGTGGAGCAAGGCGTCCGGCGTGCTGATGCCGAAGGACTTCATCAACGCCCGCCTGACCGGCGTGCGCGCCACCGATCTCAGCGAAGCCTCCTGCTTCTATCTTCTCGACGCCCGTACCGGCCGCTACGACGGCGGCCTGCTGGCGCTGTTCGGGCTCGATCTCGGCTTTTTGCCGGAGATCAAGGCGGCGACGGACGTCATCGGCACGGTGTTGCCGGCGGTCTGTCGTTCGACCGGCTTGCCGGAAGGTCTGCCGGTAGTGGCCGGCACCTCCGACATGGCGGCCTCCATCCTGGGTTCCGGCGTCCATGAATCCGGCGTCGCCTCCGACAGCACCGGAACCTCCACGCTGCTGACGGTCGTCAGCGACGCCCCGCGCCCAGCCATTGGCGTGAACAATCTCCACCTCGCCAACCGGGCCTGGGGAGTGTTCACCATCCTCGACGCCGGTGGCGACGCCATGCGCTGGGCGCGCCTCGCCTTCCACGACAACGCGCTGTCCTATGCCGAGATCGCCGCCATGGCGGAGGGGTCGCCGGCCGGCTGCGGCGGGCTCGTGTTCCTCCCCTATCTTTCCGGCGAGCGCAATGCCGCCCGGCATAACGCGCGCGCGCAGTTCTTCGGACTCACTCGCCGCCACCGCGCCGGCGACATGCACCGCGCGGTTATCGAGGGCTCGGCCTTCGGCGCCCGTCGCTGCCTCGACGACCTGACGGCGGCCACCGGTCCGATCAGCCGGCTGATCGCCTCGGGCGGCGGCTCGCGCTCCGACTTCGTGCTGACGGTCAAGGCGTCGATCTACGGCCTTCCGATCCTGCGCACCGCCGACGCCGAGAACGGCATCGTCGGCTGCGCCATGATCGGCGGCCTCGGGCTCGGCGCGTTCGCGGACACGGCGGCCGCCGTCCGCGCCTGCGTACGGTTCGACCGGGAAATTCGGCCCAATCCGGCCTGGCAGGACAAGTATTCGCGCCTCTTCACGGTGTTCAACGACCTCTACCGTCTGAGCGCGCCCTATTACGACATGCTCGACGCCGTCGAAGGGGACCATCGGGACGCCGCCCCCGGCGACGAGGCCCACTGACGCCTTCGAGCGCCTTTGCGGCACCGCTCCAATCCGGGATCGGCGCCGCACACGGACTTGAAGCTTGAAACTGCATGCCTGCTCACCACTGCCGTCCGCCGGACATCGGGTCCCGGACGGGATGGAGGCTTGCGCCGTCGCGTCGGCGGCAGCTGGCAGCTTTTCCGCCGAACAAACAAGGAGGCACCATGGAAGTTTCTCTGATCGCCCATTTGGAAGCGTGCGACGGTCTGTCGGAAAAGCTGGCGACAGGCCTGTGCGATCTGGCCAGGGATGTCCGCACCGAACCGGGCAACCGACTGTTCCAGGTCTACCAGCGACGCGACGAACCCCACCGTTTCGAAGTCGTCGAGACCTATGCCGACGAGGCCGCCTTCAAGGCTCACATGGCCACGCCGCACAGTCTGAAGTTCGCCGTCTGGCTGAAGGATGTCGCCGTTGGCGGCACGTCCACACTGACCTTCCTCAACGCCCTGCCCTGATCGGGCAAGCCGTGAGGTGGTTGCGAGCACTTGCCTCGCAAGTCCGGGGATCGCGGCGGGCCATGGAGGATGACCGCCCGATAACCGATGCCGCGCGACGTGCAGCGGCATGAACAGCGTAGAGGAACCGCCTTTGATCGGGTCCCGCTCGTGAAGGCGGCCTTTCATGACAAGTGGAGGAGAAACTCAAATGGGAAATACACACGCCATAGCCACGCTGCTGGCTGGGGTCACCCTGGGTTTGGCAAGCATCGGATATGCCACCGCCGCCGACAAGACCACGCTGGTGGTCATGATCCGCGGCCTGGACAATCCCTATCACGCCAACTACGCCGCCGGAGCGAAAGCCCTCGGCGAGAAGCTCGGCCTCCCGGTCGACGTGCTGAGCAGCGAAGGCAACAGCCAGAAGCAGTTCGCCGACCTCAAGGCGGAAATCGCCAAGACCGGCGGCAACATGGTCGTCAACGTCGACCCGAACGAGGGCCCGGACGTCGTTCCGATCGCCAAGATGCTCGAGGAGGCCGGCGTCTACTGGGTGAACTGGTGGAACAAGCCCGACGAAGTCAAGCTCGACGCCTATCCGCACTGGGTGGCCCACATCGCCTTCGATGCCGTCGAGCAGGGCTATTTCAACGCCAACGAACTGTTCAAGACCTTCCCGACCCCCAACAAGGGCAACATCATCGCCATCCAGGGCATGCTGTCCAACAACGCGGCCATCGGTCGCTTCCAGGGCCTGCAGAACGCGCTTGCCGAGCATCCCGATGTCAAGCTGCTGCAGTGGGAAGCCGCCGACTGGGATACCAACAAGGCCTATGAGGTGACCAAGCAGCTTCTCGCCGCCCATCCCAACGTCGACGGCGTCTGGAGCGCCAACGACAACATGGCCGTCGGCATCGTCGCGGCCCTGAAGGAAGCGGGACTGGCCAAGAAGGTCAAGACGGTCGGCACGGACGGCATCCCGGATGCCTTCGACGCGCTGGCCGAGGGAACCATGGCATCGACCGAGTTCATGGACTCCCGCTACCAAGCGCAGCTCGGCCTGACCATGGCTCTGGCGGCCAAGGAGGGCAAGCTGGACCCGACCAAGACGCCGCCCGAGCACCGGTCGTTCCTGATTTCCGGAACGCATGTCACCGGCGAAAACGTCAAGACCTTCGTGGAAGAGACCCTCAACAAGATGCCCGAGTACGACCTTTCGGACTTCTACGCCAAGTGGGTCGCCGCGGTTAAGTGAGCGCCGAACGCGGGCGGGAGGCAAGCGCAGCCCTGCCCGCTCCCCGCCGAGACCGCCGGGGGCACGACACCCCGGCGGCCCTTGCCTTTCAGTGTCCGTCCGCAGAGCCAGCCAAGCCGCCGGCGCCTTTCGGTGCCGTAGGTGTCGATGCGTCGCTCCGGCGGGGCTTCGACGAGAGCCCCGAGAGACGCATCGGCACGCGCTCCGCACCGCGGAGGCGCAGTTGCAGCAGACAAGGATTGCCTTTCATGAAAAGCGCAGGAAACAGCGCCGACGCCATGGGATCGCCAAACAAGACCGCATTCGCCAGTCTCAGGTGGCTGCGGCGCTCGGGTGTGATGACGCAGCTCATCTCCCTGGCGCTGATCGCCGCTCTGTTCGCCATCGGCACCGAGGGGCGAAGCCTCTCGTGGGCAAACATCCAGGTCATCCTGTCCCTGGCCGCCATTCCGGCCATTCTGGCCACCGGCGTCCACCTGACGATCGTGATCGGCGGCATCGACCTGTCGCTTCAGGGAACGGTTGCGCTCTGCGCGGTCTTCGTCGGGCTGCTCGCCCAGAACAAGTACAACACCAACGACGTCGGCCTGTGGATCATTCCGATCAGCATCGCCATCGGCGCGGCGGCCGGGCTGCTGACCGGCGTGCTTCACACCAAGCTCAGGATTCCATCCTTCATCACCACCCTCGGCATGAGCTTCGTGCTCTACGGCCTCGCCGTCTTCATCAACCAGTCCCGCATCATCAGCCTGCCCGACGATCGCATTCAGACCTTCATCAACGCACAGCCTTTCGGCATCGCCAACGTCGTGCTGGTGGCGATCGTCATCGTCGTCGCGGTCCAGCTGTTCGAGGATCGCACGCGCATCGGGCGGCATCTCTACGCGGTGGGCGGCGACGAGGCGCTCGCCAAGCAGCTGGGCGTCAACGTCGACTGGGTGAAGATCGTCGCCTTCACGATCGCCGGCTGCCTCTATGGCCTGGCGGCCGTGCTGCTCGTCACCCGCATGGGAACCGCGACCTCCCGCGCCGGCCTCAACCTGCTGTTCCCCACCATCACGGCGGTCGTCGTGGGCGGCGTGTCCCTGACCGGCGGTCTCGGCGGAGCCAAGAACGCCATCCTGGGCGCCACCATCCTCGCCATCCTCAACAACGGCATGGTGCTGATGGCCGTCAACCCTTACGCGCAGCAGGCCGTCAACGGCATTGTCCTGATCGTCGCCGTCGCGCTGACGCTGGATCGAAAGAAGCTTGGCTTCATCAAGTGATGGTGGAAACGCGATGACTACGACAGATACCAACACCGACAGCGTCGTTCTTTCGATGCGGGGCATAACCCGCCGCTTTCCCGGCGTCACCGCCCTCAACAACGTCGAGATCGACGTCCGCAAGAACGAGATCCTCGGCCTGCTCGGCGAAAACGGCGCCGGTAAATCCGTTCTCACCAAGATCATGATCGGCATTCACCAGCCGGACGAGGGACACATCACCCTTGACGGCCAGGAGATCGCGCCGAAGGGCACTATCGAGGCGATCAAGAAAGGCATCGGCGCCGTCTTCCAGGAAGGCTCGCTGATACCGAACCTGTCGGTGACCGAAAACCTGTTCCTGTGCCACGAGCAGGGCTTCCTCAGACACGGCCTGCTCTCCAAACGCCAGATGGCCTCCGAGGCAAGGCGGCTGATGGCGATCATGAAGTTGTCGCTCGACATCGATCAGCCGGTCTCCATGCTGTCCCCGGCCGCCAAGCAGATGGTGGAGATCGCGCGGGTTCTCTGGCTGTCGGAGAAATATGGCGCGACCAATCCCATCGTCATCCTCGATGAGCCGACGACCGTCCTCAACGACGGCGAGCGCGAGACGCTGTTCAGCATCCTCAAGGACCTCAAGACCAGGGCGTCGATCATCTTCATCTCGCATCGCCTGCAGGAGGTCCTGGAGAACTGCGACCGCATCGTCGTGCTGAAGGACGGCGAGAACGTCACCCAGATGCCGGCGGCCGGCCTTCAAGTCGCCGATGTCGAGCAGTTGCTGGTCGGCCACGAGTTTTCCGGCGACCGCTTCCGCGAGAACGAGCAGGCCGCGCCGGGCGACAAGGTCGTCCTCAAGATCGACCGGATGAGCAAGGCGGGGGCCTTCGAGCCCCTCTCCTTCTCGGTCCGCGAAGGGGAGATCGTCAGCCTGATCGGCCTGGTGGGATCCGGCAAGGAGGAACTCTGCAGATGCATTACCGGCCTTGAGAAATACAGCTCCGGCAGCCTGACCATCAACGACCGGTCGCCGCAGATCGGTTCGGCACGCGCCGCCGTGCTGTCGGGCATCGGTCATGTGCCGGTCGAGCGGCGGGAAGAAGGCCTCGCCCTCAACATGAGCGTCGCCGACAACATCAATCACCTCGTGCTGGACAAGCTGAAGAAGGGCGGCGTCATCAACGGCGGCATGGAAAAGGACCATGCCAGGCGATGGGTCGCCGAATGCCTCGTCAAGACGCCGTCGATCAACGCCGCCTGCTCCGGATTGAGCGGCGGCAACCAGCAGAAGATCATTCTGTCGAAATGGCTCAGCTCGGACGTCAGGTTGCTGATCCTGGACCATCCGACACGCGGCATCGACATCGGCGCCAAGGACGAGGTCTACCGGCTGATCCGCAAGTTCGCCAAGTCCGGCATCGCCATGATCATCATGTGCGACACGCTCGAGGAGGACATCGGCCTCGCAAATCGCCTGCTGGTGATGCGGGACCGGCAGCTGGTGGCCGAGCTTGACGCGCCGCCGGGCCGCAAGCCCGGCCCGCAGGATCTCATCAAGCTGATCATCTAGCGCCGCGATCGGTCGGCCGTCCGGGCGGACCGGCGGGTACTCCTCATCCAGAGCGTTCCCACACCCAGGGACAAGGAACTGAAACGTGCAAAACGCCCCTCAAGAAAGCAGTCACGCGACCGGAAGGTCGAACAGGCGGCGGCTCAAGGATCGGGTGCAGCCGATCCATCTGACGGTCGCCCTGATCATCGTCGTCGGCGTCGCGCTGGCCATCGGAAACCCAAACTTCCTGTCGATGTACAACCTCGACACCATCATCAGCTTCGGTGCCATCCTGCTCGTCGCGGCGCTGGGCCAGATGTTCGCCATCCTGATCGGCGGCATCGACCTGTCGGTCGGCGGCACCATCTCGCTGGTCTCGGTGATGTTCGTGCTGCTCGTCCACAAGATCGGCGTCTGGGCTTTCCCGATCTGCCTGGCGACCGGCCTGCTGCTCGGCTACGTCAACGGCCTGATCCTGACGCGCGTCAAGATCCCGTCCTTCATCGCGACGCTGGGCACCGGTGGCATCATCACCAGCCTTGCCTATCTCGTCTCGCCGCGCCCGCTGAGCGCCGCGCTCGACGATTACGGCTACTTCCAGATCGTCGACGGCACGATCTTCGGCGTGAGCAAGACCTTCGTCATCGGCCTTGTCGTCTTCGTGCTGATCTGGGCCTTCCTGCGCTTCACCACCACGGGCCGGAACATCTACTTCGTCGGCAGCAACATCAAGATGTCCTGGATGTCGGGAACCGACATCGCCCTGAACCGCAACATCGCCTTCATGATCTCGGGCGGCTGCGCAGCCATAGTCGGCATCATGATCTCCTCCATCCGCTACGGCGGCGATCCGGTGGTCGGCTCGTCCTACGTATTAAGCTCGGTCGCCGCCGTCGTCGTCGGCGGAACGGCGCTGACCGGAGGCACCGGAGGCGTGCTCAATGTGCTGTCCGGCACGCTGTTTCTCAGCTTGCTCGACAACGGCATGAACGTCGTCGGCGTCGACCAATACTTTCAGCAGGCCCTCCTCGGATTCATGATCATCCTGGGCGTTGCCGTGACCTTCGACCGCACCAAGACGCCGATCATCAAGTGAATCAGTCGTCTGGCCGTCGGGCGCCCTAGCCTGCCGGCAAGGACCGACCTGGAAGGGAGGACTTTCTATGAAGCTTCAAGGGAAAACGGCGGTGGTGACCGGCGCGGCAAGCGGCATCGGTAAGGCAATCGCCCGTGAACTGGCCGCCAATGGCGCGCAGGTGTTCCTGCTGGATATGAACGCGGAAAAAGGCGAGGCTACCTGCACCGCCATCAGGGCGGCGGGCGGTCAGTGCGCCTTCCTGCGTCTCGACGTCACCGACCCGGCAGAGGTCGCCGATGTGGCGAGCGCCATTCTCGAACAGGCCGGTCATGTGGACATTCTCGTCAACAACGCCGGCATCTGGCGGCCAGGTACCGTCGTGGATCTCGACATGCGGACCTGGGATACGGTCTTCAACACGAATGTGAAGAGCATCTTCCTGCTCTCCAAGTCCTTCGCCCCCTCGATGATCGCGCGGAAGTCCGGAACGATCGCCAACGTCGCCTCGGTGGCCGGCATGGTCGGCGCCGCCGATGCCTCCGCCTACGCTGCATCCAAGGGCGCGGTAATCAACCTGACCCGCAGCATGGCGCTGGACTTCGCCCCGCACAATGTCCGCGTGAACTGCGTCTGTCCGGGCATGATGGACACGGAGATGGGAGACATCGTGGTCGGCCACTACCGCCCGGCCGCCGATACCAGGGCGACGAAGGCCGCCTGGCAGCCGCTCGAAAGGGTCGGCGTGCCGGAAGACGTGGCGAAGGCCGTCCTCTACATGGTGTCCGACGATTCCCTGTTCATGACCGGCTCGTCGCTGGTCGTCGACGGCGGCCTGACCGCTCAGTAACGCAACCGCCATCAGGCGCCCGGTTGCGCGAGTCTGGCATTTGCGTCTCACCTGAAATCGGGTCTTCGGAGCAGGTGTTCCGGACGCAATCACCAAACTTGAAATACCTTTGCGCAGGATGCAGGCAGCAGGATGAACGCTGCCCGCATCCTGTCAGGCATACAATCCCCTTCGCAGGCCATCGAACCATTTGCGGCATGTTTCAACGCCTTCGGCTGGACTGAATGCGTCGGGATTCAGGCGCCAGGTAAGCCAAAGTCCATCAAGAAGCGCGGTGAAGGCAACCGCAGCCGATCTGCCGTCAGGGACGGACAGCCCCTCGTCGCTTGCGAGATCGAGGATGAGCTTCTCGATACCGCCGATGTGGTCGGCGTATTCAATCTTCTGGCGGGAAACCAATGGGGTGAATGCAATATCATGCCCAGAAGACAACCCAGACTCCGAGCATCTTTCGGCCAAAGAGTATCGTGGAGAAAGAAGCATCGATGAAGGCGGAACCTTGCGTCAGTGCTTGGTCCTTGTTGGGACGGGCGAGACCACGTGATCGTTCTCGCCGATCGCCTCGGAAAATCTGGTGATGACGAGCTTCTGTTCTTCGTCGACCTCAAGCTGTTCGGCGAGGCGCTGCTCGCCCGCCGCGACGACTCGCTTCTCCAGGAGTTCCGTTCGCATTTCGGCGCGCTGATGAAGGCAATCAAGAACAAGGGATGAAGGCTGGACGGTCCTGCACACGGCAAGGCCCGGTTCGGGGGACGAACCGGGCCAGTATCGTTTGAGCCTATGGGAAGCAGCTCAAGCGATTCTCAGGGTCTCCTTCAGGAACGCCACGGTCCGGCCGACCACCTCCGGCCGGTCGAACTCCGGGCCGGCGTGGCCGGCGCCTTCGACGAGATGCAGGCGGGCGCGGCCGGGGCCGGCCACTTGGTTGATGCGGGCGGCGAAGTGCACGGACATCTGCACCGGCACGATCGGGTCGGCCGGCGCGTGCTGGAACAGCACCGGCGGACAGTCGGGCGTCAGCCAGGTCTCGGGATTGGCGGCGCGGACAAGACCGGGCACCCGGTCGATGCGGTCGCCCAGGAGCTTGGATTCCGGGCTCGCGGCGTCGCCGTGATCGGGCACGCCGGCGCCGGTCTCGCGCAGATAGCCGTCCATCTTCAGGAAATCGGTCGGCCCGAACCAGGACACCACCGCCGCCACCTCGCCGGTCTCGCCGGAATGCCCGAGCGACAGGTCGTCGAGCACGCTGGCGCGGCCGGTCATGCCGGCCAGCAAGGCGAGATGGGCGCCGGCCGAGGCGCCCCAGATGCCGAGCCGCTCGCCGTCGATGCCGAATTCGGCGGCGCGTGCCCGAAGGCAGCGGATCGCCGCCTTGACGTCGTGGATCTGGGCCGGAAAGCGCGCCTCCGACGACAGGCGATAGTTGACCGAGGCGACGGCGATGCCGTGGTCGATCAGCGTCAGCGGCGACTTAAGCTGGATGTCGCGCTTGTCGCACATCATCCAGGCGCCGCCGTGCACGAACACCACCAGCGGCCAGCCGAAGGCCGGCGGCGCGCCCTCCGGCAGGTAGAGGTCAAGCGCCTGGAACGGCGAGCGGTCGGCATAGGCGACGTCGCGGAAAACGGTCTTGAGGTGACCGGTGTCGGCGAACGGCAGCACGTAGATGCCGCTCGGTCCGTCGGGAGAGTTGGGATCGGCCATCTTCGCCCCTCCTGTTACCGGCCGCGGCCGCGCGACGATTTCTGGTAGGTGTCGAAGCCGACGGCGGCGAGCAGCACCAGGCCCTTGACGATATACTGGGCATAGGTGTTGAGGCCGACCAGTTGCATGCCGTTGCCGAGCACGCCGAGGATCAGCACGCCGGTGACGAGGCCCCACATCTTGCCTTCGCCGCCCTTGAAGCTGATGCCGCCGAGCACCGCCGCCGTCATGGCGGTGAACTCGGTGCCGGGACCGGTCGACGAGGCGGCCGAGCCGGAGCGGGCGAACAGCACGATGGCGGCGATGGAGACGAAGAAGCCACAGAGGCCGTAGACCAGCACCTTCACGCGGGTGACCGGGATACCGGAGAGATAGGCCGCCTCCTCGTTGCCGCCGATGGCGTAGATCATCCGGCCGACGGCGGTGACGTTGAGGATGTAGCTCGCCACCGCCACCGAGATCACCATCAGCACGACGCTGACCGGAATGCCGCCGAGGATGTAACCCTGGCCGATGAACTTGAAGGAGAGCGGCAGGTTGAGGATCGCCGACTGCCGGCTGATGATGTAGGAGGCGCCCTGGAACACCGTCATGGTGCCGAGCGTGATGATCAGCGTGTGGACGCGCAGCGTGATCGAGGCGAGGCCGTTGATCAGGCCCATGCCGACGCCGGTCAGCACGCCGGCGACCAGCGACACAGGGACCGGCAGCCCCAGCCACATCATGCAGACGGCGGTGACGACGCCGACCACCGACATCTGGTAGCCGATGGAAAGGTCCATGCCGCCGGCGATCATCACGAAGCTGAGCCCCACCGCCGCGATGATGACGTAGGAGTTCTGCACGAAGACGTTGGTGAGGTTCTGCACCGTGAAGAAGAACGGCGACAGCCCCGAGAACAGGGCGATCAGTGCCAGGAGCACCAGGAGAATGGCGGCGCGCTTGGCGAGACCCGTCCAGTCCGGCCCCGGCGTCGCGGTTTCGACAGCATGGCTCATGATTTCAGTTTCCCGTGAGGCCCGAGGCAAGGGCCATGATCTTTTCCTGACTACAGTCGGCGCGCGGCAACAGGCCGGTCATCCGTCCTTCGTGCAGCACCAGGATGCGGTCCGACATGCCGAGCAGTTCCTCCATGTCGGAGGTGATCATCAGGATGGCGATGCCCTGGGCGGCAAGGTCGACCATCAGCTTGTAGATCTCGCCGCGGGCGCCGACGTCGATGCCGCGCGTCGGCTCGTCGAAGATGAGGACGCGCGCCTCGCTGGCCAGCGTCTTGGCGATCACCACCTTCTGCTGGTTGCCGCCCGACAGCGTCACGACGGCCGTCTCGATGCCCGGCGCCTTGATGCGCAGCATCCGGAAATAGCGCTCGGCGAGGTCGACCTCGATGTTCGACCGGATGCCGAAGCGGCCGAGCACGCGGCGGAGCGCGGCGATCGACACGTTCCAGCGGATCGACTGGCCGAGGAAGCAGCCTTCCTCCTTGCGGTTCTCCGGGATCAGGCCGACGCCGGCGGCGATGGCGTCGCGCGGCGAGTGGAAGCGCACCGGCCTGCCGTGGAGTTCCATCACGCCGCCGTCGCGGCTCGCCGCGCCGACGATCAGCTTGGCAAGCTCGGTGCGGCCGGCGCCGATCAGCCCGGCGACGCCGACGATCTCGCCCTGGCGGAGAGCGAAGGACATCGCCTCGTTGCCGTTGCCGGCCAGCGCCTTCAGCTCCAGCGCCACCTCGCCGGGGGCATGCGCCTTGGGCGGATAGGTCTCCAACAGCGTGCGGCCGACCATCAGGGCGATCAGTTCGTCGCGGTCGGTGTCGGCGGTGCGGCGGGTGGCGATGTAGCGGCCGTCGCGCAGCACCGTCACCCGGTCGCTGAGGTCGAATATCTCATCCAGGCGGTGCGAGATGTAGACGACCGAAGTGCCCTGGTCGCGGATCTTGCGGACGATGCGGAACAGCGTCTCCACCTCGGAGAGCGACAGGGGCGCCGTCGGCTCGTCCATGATCAACAGGCGCGGCGATTTGGCCAGTGCCTTGGCGATCTCGACCAGTTGCTGGCCGGCCGACGGCAGGTCGCGCACCAGCGTGTCGGGCGCGATGTCGACCTCGAGGTCGGCCATCAGCGCGGCGCACTTGCGGCGATAGGCGGCAAAGTCGGCCCGCCAGCCGTCGTATTCGCCGAGGCAGACGTTCTCGGCGACGGTCAGCGTCGGGACGAGATTGAACTCCTGATAGATCACCTCGATGCCGAGGCGGCGGGCCGCCGGCGGCGTCAGGTGGTCGAGGCTGCGGCCGTCGATCAGGATGCGGCCGCCATCCGGGCGGATGGCGCCGGAGATGGTCTTGATCAGCGTCGACTTGCCGGCACCGTTCTCGCCCAGGAGGGCGTGCACCTCGCCGCGGCGGAAGTCGACGCTGACGTCGTCGAGTGCCACCACGCCGGGGTAGGTCTTGCCGATGTGCTCCAGCGCCAGGAGGACCGGATGTTCGCTCTCGTCCCGTCCGCTCATGTCAGCCGGCCTTCGGATAGGCTTTCTGGATGCTGTCCTTGATCCAGTTGCCATAGGTCTTCTTGCCGGCCATCAGGTCCTTCATGATGGTGTAGGTGGCGACTTCCAGCGGCACCGCCTTGCCGTCGAGCGTCGGACCGACGATCTGCATGGTGCCGCGCAGCAGCGAGTTGCCGGCCAGCGAGGCGTCGAGAATCTCCTGCACCGGCGGCGACCAGTCGCCGGTGAAGATGCCGAAGCGGCTGCGATCGAGGCCGGCCTGGGCCAGCATGTATTCGTTGACGCCGAGGGCGGCGTCGGCGTTGTAGGTCAGCACGCAGGAAATGTCGGGATTCTGCAGCCACAGCGTCTCGATGACGGCGGTGCCGGAGGCGGTGGTCTTGGCCTCGGTGGGCGACACCACGACGCGCGCCTTGCCCCATTTGGTGATCCTGTCGATCAGCCCTTGCGTGCGGGCCTTGGCATCCACCGTGTCGGTCGAGCCGATGACCGCCACCTTGGGCGCCGCGTCGCCGGTCGGCAGGCCGGCCTCGGTGCCGTCGGTCGAGAAGGTCTTCACCAGCCAGTCAATGCCCATCTCGGCCGCCTGCTCGCCGCAGTTATACTGGTCGGTGTTCATCATCACGTCGTAGTAGGTGGTGTCGGTGCCGGCCACCAGCACCTTGATGCCGGCCGCCTGGGCGCGCTGGATGATCTCCTGCACGTTGTTGGGATCGACCGGCATGATGTCGATCACCTTCACCTTCATGGCGATGAAGTTCTCGATCTGCTCCATCTGCTTGACCGGGCTCATGGCGGCGTCGGCGATCTCCAGCCGGAGGCCGTCGGCCTCGGCCAGCGCCTTGACCGCATTGGTCAGCCAGCCGAGGAACGGGTTGGTGGTGTCGGTCACCGAGTAGCCGATGTCGACCGCGCCGTCGGCGGCGAACGCCGGGCGCACGAGCACGCCGGCGGCCGCCAGCGCGGTGCCGGCAGCCAGGAATTCACGTCTGTTCAGCATGTCTCCTCCCAGTCCGGCCGGGACGGCCGGCTTCCTCGACAGGCCTGCGTCGGGCGGGCAAAGCTCGCCGCCCCATTGCAAGAACAAGGGGCAGCATCGCTTACGCTTTGCACCTATATTCACAGGACTTGCCTGAAAGGATTGCCGGCGGGAGCGTTGAGGTCAAATATTAAACACAGTCGAAATTGATAGGCTGCGCTTATCGAAATCGCTTCAAGTCGTGCGCGTCTCGATGTTGGACGCCATCTCGCGCACCCGCGCCACGAAGTGGCGGAGGCAGTTGGAGCGGTCGCTCTGCCGCACCATGATCCGAAGTTCGGACGTCGCCCGCTCGTCGGTGAGCGGCCGGTAGCGGATGCCCGGCACGTTCAGGCTTTCGAGGCATTCGGGCAGCACGGCGACGCCGCAGCCGGCCACCACCAGCCCGACGATTGAGCAGAGATCGAGGACGCGCATGTCGATGCGCGGCTGGAATCCGGCAGCCTGGCAGACGTCGAGGATCGACTGGGTGAGGCCGTAGCCGGGCGGGTCGGAGGGGAACAGGAAGGCCTCGCCGGCGAGGTCGGCGAGGTCGACGGCATCTCGGCCGGCCGCCGCGTGCCCCTCGGGCAGGGCAACGATCAGCCGCTCGCCGACCAGGCGGCGGGCCAAGAGCGTGCGCGGCGCGTCGGGTACGGCATCGCGCACCACCGCGACGTCGATCTCGCTGGCCAGCAGCGCCGCCACCTGCTCGGCCACCGTCATGACGCGAAAGGTCAGCTCGACGTTGGGGAAATCCTTGCGGAAGTCGGCGAGAAAGCGCGGAAAGTCGCGATGCACCATGGCCGAGCCGACGTAGCCGATGCGGATCTGGCCGGCCTCGCCGCAAGCGATGCCGCGCGCCACCGACAGGGCGAAGTTCGCCTGCTCCAGCGCCCGGCGGGCGCCCTCCAGGAAGGCCTCGCCGGTCTCGGTCAGCGTCAGGCGGCGGTTGGAGCGGTCGAACAGTTGCGTGCCGATCTGCTGCTCGATCACCTTGATCTGCTGGCTGAGGGCGGGCTGGGCGATGCCGAGCCGCTCGGCGGCGCGCGCCATGTGCAGCTCCTCGGCCACGGTGACGAAATAGCGAAACTGCCGGAAATCCACGCCGTCCCTCCCGCTGCCGACCGATGCCCTGTCAGCGGCGACATGGGCCGGACGGGATCGATAAGAAATTCATATCATTTTCGCCGACCAAACCTATTTGACTTGGCCGGCCGGTTGGCGAATTTCTTTCCATGAAACAGCAGCGGCCGCAAGTATTCGCGCCGGGGGATGTCCTTCGGTAGCTATACTTAAGTCGGTTGCCAAAGCAGCGGAGAGCGCCGACGTGGACGCGGGACCGATAGCAGCCAGCGTGACGGATCTGAGGTCGGCCCTGACGCTGCTCGCCGGCGTGCCGGGCGAACTGGTGGCGACCGACACCGAGGTCGACCCGGAGGGCGAGTTGTCCGGCGTCTATCGCCATGTCGGCGCCGGTGGTACCACGCAGCGCCCGACCCGCAAGGGCGGGCCGGCGATGGTGTTCAACCGCGTCAAGGGTTTTGCGGATTTCCGCGTCGCCATCGGCGTCGTCGGTTCGCGCAAGCGGGTCGGCCTGCTGCTCGGCTGCGCGCCCGAGCAACTCGCCTTCCACCTGCGCGACGCCGTCAAGGCGCCGATCCCGCCGGTGCTGATCGATGCCGACGCCCCCTGCCAGCAGGTCGTGCATCTCGCCTCCGATCCCGGCTTCGACCTCCGGACCCTCCTGCCGGCGCCGACCAACACGCCGGAGGACGCCGGCCCCTACGTCACCATGGGCCTCTGCTACGCCGCCGATCCGGACAGCGGGGCATGGGACATCACCATCCATCGCCTCTGCGTGCAGGGGCGGGACACGCTTTCCATGTGGCTGACGCCGGGCCGGCACATCGAGGAGTTCCGCCGCCGGGCCGAGGCGGCCGGCCGGCCGCTGCCGATCGCCGTCAGCATCGGCGTCGACCCGGCGATCGAGATCGCCGCCTGTTTCGAGCCGCCGACCACGCCCGAAGGCTACGACGAGTTGCAGATCGCCGGCGCCATGCGCGGCCGACCGGTCGAGCTGGTGCGCTGCCGCACGGTGGCGGCGCGGGCGATCGCCCATGCCGAGGTGGTGATCGAGGGCGAGCTGCTGCCCAACGTCCGGGTGCGCGAGGACCAGAACACCGACACCGGCAAGTCGATGCCGGAATTTCCCGGCTACACCGGCGAGGCCAAGCCGGAGCTGCCGGTGATCCGCGTCACCGCCGTCACCCACCGCCGCAATCCCATCCTCCAGACCACCATCGGCACCAGCGAGGAACACGTCAATATGGCCGGCATCCCGACGGAGGCCAGCATCCTCGACATGGTGGAGCGGGCGATGCCGGGCCGGCTCCTCAACGTGTTCGCCCATTCGGCCGGCGGCGGCAAACTGCTGGCCGTCTTGCAATTCCGCAAGGCCGCGCCCACCGACGAGGGCCGGCAGCGGCAGGCGGCAATCCTCGCCTTCGCCGCCTTCTCCGAGCTGAAGCACGTCATCGTCGTCGACGAGGACGTCGACATCTTCGACAGCGACGACGTGCTGTGGGCGATGCAGACACGCTACCAGGGCGACGTCTCCACGGTGTTCATTCCCTCGGTACGCTGCCACCCGCTCGACCCGTCGCAGGACCCGGCCTTCAGCCCGTCGATCGCCCAGCCCGGCCAATCCTGCAAGACCATCTTCGACTGCACGGTGCCCTTCGCGCTGAAGGCCGCCTTCCAGCGTTCGGCCTTCCGCGAGGTCGACGTCAGGCGCTTCCTGCCGGACTTCACCTGACCGATGGAGCGGCCATGACAGAGCAACGGATCATCGTCGGCATCAGCGGCGCCTCGGGCTTCCTCTATGGCGTCCGGGCGCTGGAGCTATTGAGGCCGCTCGACGTCGAGGTACACCTGGTGCTGTCGCCAGGCGCCGAGCGCACCGCGGCGCTGGAGGCCGGCCTCGACGTCGCCGACGTGCGGGCGCTCGCCGACGTCGTGCACTCCGCCGCCGATCTCGGCGCGTCGATCGCCAGCGGCTCGTTCCCGGCGCTGGCCATGCTGGTCGCCCCCTGCTCGATGCGCTCGCTCGCCTCGATCGCCCACGGGCTTTCCGACAATCTCCTGACCCGCGCCGCCGACGTGATGCTGAAGGAGCGGCGGCGGCTGGTCCTGATGACCCGCGAGACGCCGCTCAACCTCGCCCATATCGACAACATGCGGGCGGTGACGCTGATGGGCGGCATCGTCATGCCGCCGGTTCCGGCCTGGTACGGCCGGCCGCAAAGCGTCGACGACATCCTCACCCAGAGCAGCGCCCGGGCGCTGTCGCTGTGCGGCCTGACGGTGGCCGGCCTCAAGCGCTGGACCGGGAGCGGCGTCGCATGACCGGCTGCGCCCTTATCGGCCGGCTGTTCGGGGGCCAGCCTCGGGCGGAGACTGACGCGGCGCCGGGCGCGATCGTCGATCTCCTCGAAGGCCATCACGTCGCCACCCTCGCCATCGCCGACGAGGCCGGCCCGTGGGCGGCGAGCTGCTTCTACGCCTTCGACGCCGCGACGATGACGCTGATCGTCCTGACCTCGACCAACACGCGGCACGGCCGCGCCCTGCTGGCAAGCCCCCGCCTTGCCGGCAGCGTGGCCGGCCAGCCCGCGGCGATCGCCGACATCCGCGGCGTCCAGTTCGAGGCGACGGCCAAGCGGCTTGCCGGCGTGCGCCGGGCGGCGGCGCTCGGCCGCTTCGCCCGGCGACATCCGCAGGCGGCGGTCGTGCCGACCGACGTCTGGGCGCTGCGGCTCGACAGCGTCAAATACACCGACAACCGCATCGTCTTCGCCCGCAAGCTCCACTGGTCACGGGCGACAGAAGAAGGAAGTGCTCCATGAAGCTCACCCGATCGTCGTTCCGGCCGCCGGCACTCGCCGCCATGGCGACCGTCCTCGGCTGGCTCGTCGCCGCGCCGCTGCCGGCCGCCGCCGCCGAACTCTCCCCTGTCACCGCCGTCAAATCCTGCGCCGATCTCGCAGCCGTCGACCTCGCCGACATCGGCGGCGCCGGCAGCAAGGTCACCTCGGTCCGCGAGATCGACGGCAACGGCCGCAGCTTCTGCGCCGTCGAGGGCACGCTGTCGCCGTCGATCGGCTTCCGCGTCGAGCTGCCGGAAACCGGCTGGACGCAGCGCTACCTGCAAGTCGGCTGCGGCGGCCTCTGCGGCTCGATCAACCTCGACATCGGCGCCGCCGACGGCTGCCTGCCGGTGACCCAAGGCGATTTCGTGGTCGCCACCACCGACATGGGCCACCAGGGCATGGACCCGGGCTTCGGCCGCGACCCGCAGAAGCGCGTCGACTTCGCCTATCGCGGCGTCCACCTGACCTCGCTTGCGGCGAAAAAGCTGATCGCCGCCTTCTACGGACAGGCCGAGCAGCGCGCCTATTTCACCGGCTGCTCGGACGGCGGCCGCGAGGCGGTGATGGAGGCGCTGCGCTATCCGGACGATTTCGACGGCATCGCCGCCGGCGCGCCGGCCATGCTGTTCCAGTTCCAGAACAGTCTGCACCACGCCTGGCTGGCGCTCAGCAACACCGGCGCCGACGGCAAGCCGATCGTCACCGCGCCGCGCCTTCCCATCCTGCACAAGGCGGTGGTCGCCGCCTGCGACGGGCTCGACGGCCTCGTCGACGGCCTGATCTCCGATCCGCGCCTCTGCCATTTCGATCCTAAGACGATCGAATGCCCGGCCGATGCCACCGACAGCTCGGCCTGCCTGACGCCGGCCGAGGTGGCGGCAGTGACGAAGTTCTACGAGGGACCGGTCGATCCGGCCACCGGCATGCACCTGACGGTCGGCGACGAGCAGTATGGCTCCGAGCTGGCCTGGGCCGGCGTGTTCGTGCCCGCCACCGCCGACCAGCCGATCTTCTCGTCGATGATCGCCCTCGGTGCCTTGCAGAACCTGATCTTCGCCGAGGACCCGCCGGCCGACTATGCACTGACCGACCTGAAGTTCAACGCGGCGACCGTCGATCTGCTCAAGGCGCGGCATCCCCTGTTCGACGCCACCAGCCCCGACCTCAGGCCGTTCGCCGAGAGGGGCGGCAAGCTGATCCTCTGGCACGGCTGGGCCGATCCGCACATCTCGCCGCTGACCACCATCGCCTTCCATGAGGCGCTGCTGAAGGAGATGGGCGAAGCGGCGGTCGCCGGCTTCGAGCGGCTCTACCTGCTGCCCGGCGTCTACCATTGCGGCAACGGCGAGGGCATGGCCTCGGTCGACCTGCTGACGCCGCTGATGGACTGGGTGGAGGATGGCACGGCGCCGGAGGCGGTGACGACGCGCACCGCGACCGACGGCGGCAACTCGTTCGGCCTGCCGACGGCGCGCAAGACGGAAAAGCCGGCCGGCGCGCCCGCCGCCCCCGCCGAGCCGCCGGTCACGCGCGAACGGCCGGTCTACCCCTATCCGGCGCTTGCCAAGTTCATCGGCGGCGATCCCGACGCGGCGGCGAGCTACGTCAAGGGCGATCCGCTCCACACCGCGCCGACGGCGGCCTGGGCCGGCGAGGACTTCTTCAAGCCCTACCAGCCGGCTGACTGACGCGGAGAATCCGGAGCGGGCGCTCTCCCCCCGATACCGCTCCAAAGGAGAAGCCGGCACCCCCCAGGGGATGCCGGCTTCTTCGTTCGTCGGGCGGATGCGGTCCTCTTTTACCCTTGCCGTCAGCGCTTGGGCTCGGGAATCCAGGCCGCCATGGAGACGTCGGCCTTGGAGAACTGCGGCAGCTTGGCCGCCAGATCGTCCATGTTGCGGATGCCCTTCTCGATCAGCATCGGCCGGGTGATCAGCGTCGGCGGCACCACCACCTGCTGGCCCGTCTCGACACCGGCCAGCTGCAGCGCCAGCGTGCGCACGCAGACCTCGCCGACCACCGCCGACGACGTCGCCGCCGTGGCCGCCCAGGCGCTGTTGTCCTCGACCATGGCCGAGATGTCCGGCGTCGAGATGTCGGCCGAATAGATCTTGATCTGCTCGCTGAGGCCGGCCTCGTCGACGGCGGTCTTGGCGCCCTTGGCGAATTCGTCATAGGGGGCGAAGATGACGGTGATGTCCGGGTTGGCGCGCAGCACCGCCGCCGTCTGGTCGGCCACCGAGTTGGCGATCGGGTTGTTCATGGTGCCCCAGTGCGCCACTTCCTCAATGCCCGGATACTTCTTCTTGAACGCCTGCCAGGTTTCGTCGCGGCGGTCGAGCGGCGCGATGCCCGGTACGTAGACGTAGCCGGCCTTGAAGCTCTCGCCGTTGTCGGCGATCGCCTGCTCGAGGGCGAGGCGGGCCAGCTCGCGGTCGTTCTGCTCGATCTGCGGGATGTCCGGGTTCTCGCAGTTGACGTCGAAGGCGACCACCTTGAAGCCCTCGGCCACCGCCTGCGCCGCCGGGTCCTTCAGCGTCTCGGTCAGGCCGTGCTGCAGGATGATGCCGTCGACGCCGAGGTTCATCGCCTGCTGCAGCATCTCCGCCTGCAAGGCCGCGTCCTGGCGGGAATCGAGCACGTGCAGGTCGAAGCCGAGCGCCTCGGCCTGGCGCGTCACGCCGGCCAGATAGAACTGGAAGAAGTCGCCGGTCGAAAGATAGCGCACCAGGGCGATCTTGACCTTGCGCTCGCCGACGACGCCGGGCGCGCCGGCGATGCCTTGGGCGAAGGCGGGACGGAGCGGCAAGCCGGCGGCGGCCGTGGCGGTGGCAAGCCCGGCCAGGAATGTCCTTCTGTCGATTGTCGTCATTTTCTCACTCCTCAAATGACCGTTGTCCGGGGCATGCCTCCTCCGCACGCCGCGGCATATCCTCGCGTTTTCCGGCATCAGCGACGCTGCGAGGACGCGAAGCCGAAGGTGAACAGCAGGGCGAAGACAAGGACGAGGCCCTTGACGAAGTCCTGCGCGTAATAGGGGGCGTTGAGCATGGTGAGGCCGTTGAGCAGCGTGCCGACGAACAGCGCGCCGATCGCCGTGCCGAACACGTTGGGCTTCTTGGCGCCGAGCACGGCGTAGCCGATCAGCGCGGCGGCCACCGAGTCGAGCAGCAGCGACGATCCGGAGGTGACGTCGCCGCGACCGACGCGGGCGGCGAGCAGGATGCCGCCGACCGAGGCGAACAGGCCGGAGATCATGTAGGCGGCGATCTTGTAGCGCTCGACCGGCGCACCGGCCAGGCGGGTGGCCTTCTCGTTGCCGCCGATGGCGTAGAGCACGCGGCCGTGGCGCGAGCGCTCCATGAACACCCAGAGGATGACGGCGGCCACCAGCATGATGATCACCGGCAGCGGGATCAGGTCGAACAGCCGATAGCGGCCGAGCGCCAGAAAAGCGTCGGTGAAGCTGCCGGTGGCGGCCGAGCCGTCGGACAGCGTCATGCCCTTGGCGATCGAGCGGCCGCCGGTCGGGATCAGTTGCAGGCCGAGCAGCAGGAACATCATGCCGAGCGTCGCCAGAAGGTCGGGAATGCGGCCCTTGACGATCAGCACGCCGTTGAGAAAGCCGATGAAGGCGCCGAGCGCCAGACAGACGAGAACCGCGAGCACGGTGCCCTGGTTGAGGATCACCATCACGTAGCTCGACGCCATCAGCGACATGGCCGCCGTCGAACCGATGGAGAGGTCGAAGCCGGCAATGGCCAGCGTGACGGTGACGCCAAGCGCCAGAAGCGCCGTCACCGACACCGCCTGCAGGATGGAGAACAGGTTGCGGGCGTTGGCGAACGCCGGCTCCAGGCGCCAGAAGACGATGACCATCACCGCGAGGATGATCAGGAGGCCGAACTTGATGACGAAGTCCTTGACGGTGAAGGCCGGCTTACCGGCGCCGCTGCTAGCGGCCGTCGCCGGCAGCACCGGGTTCGGGGCCGGGTTGGGAGACTGGGTGTTCATGATGGAAGCCTTTTGTCTTCAAGCGTCAGGCGAAGGTTGCGTGGGTGCCGGCGCCGCTGATCTCGGCGACCAGCGCGTCGAGCGACAGGCCGTCGATCGGATGGCCGCCGACCACCGAGAAGTCGCGCATCACCAGGATGCGGTCGGCGATTTCGGTCGCCTCCTCGAGGTCGGCGCAGATGACCAGCGTCGCCCGGCCGGCCGCCGTGTCGCGCAGCCGGCGGCCGATGTCCTGGCGGGCACCGATGTCGACGCCCTGGAAGGGCTCGTCGAGGATCAACAGGCGGCAGGGCCGGATCAGCCAGCGGCCGAGCACCACCTTCTGCTGATTGCCGCCCGACAGCGAGCCGATCGGCACGTCGACCGAGGGGCATTTGATGGCGAGGTCGGTCACCTGACCGCCGGCCGCCCGCCGCTCGTCATCGGGGCTGACCAGCGACAGCCGGGAGAAGTACCTCAGGAAAGGCAGCGTCATGTTGTGCAGTACCGAGAACTCGGCGACCAGCGACGAGTTGCCGCGATCCTCGTGGGCCATGAACACGCCCTGGGCGATCGCCTCGCGCGGCGAGGCGGCGCGGAGCGGCTTGCCGTCGATGGTCACCGTGCCGGCATGCGGCGCGGCGGTGCCGAACAGGCAATCGGCGAACTCGGTCTTGCCGGCGCCGATCAGGCCGGTCAGCACCACCACCTCGCCCTCGCGGAGGTCGAGGTCGAAGGGCACTGATGTCGGCGTCAGCGCGAAGTCGCGGATCTCGACCACCGGGCGGCCGCCGGCCACCATTCGCTCGCGGCTGCCTTCGCCGACGCGATGGCCGACCATGGCGTGGACGATGCCGTCGAAATCGAGCGGCCGGACGAACTCGGCGCGTGTGCGACCGTCGCGCATGACCACGGCGCGGTCGGCGAGGCGACGAATGTCGGACATGCGGTGGCTGATGTAGACAATGGCGACGCCGCGCGCCCTCAGATCCTCGATCAGCGCGAACAGCCGCGCCGCCTCGGCCTCGGACAGCGACGAGGTCGGCTCGTCGAGGATCAGCACCTTCGGGTCGTGCGACAGGGCGCGGGCGATGGCGACCAGCTGGCGCTCGGCCTGGCCGAGTTCGCTCATCGCCTTGCCGAGCGGCAGGTCGAGGCCGAGGATCGCCTGGATGTCGCGCGCCCGGGCGGTGATGGCGGCGCGACTCAGCAGCAGCGGCCCGTCGGGCCGGCAGATCTCGTCGAGCGCCAGGTTCTCGGCGACGGTGAGCTGCTGCACGACGCCGTCGTTGATGATCTGATGGACGGTGTGGATGCCGGCGGCGCAGGCCTCGAGCGGCGAGCGGAAGTCCACCGCCTCGCCGTCGATCTCCACGGTGCCCGAATCGGCGGGATGCACGCCGCAGAGAATCTTGATCAGCGTCGACTTGCCGGCACCGTTGGCGCCCATCAGCGCCAGCACCTCGCCGCGCCGGATGTCGAGGTCGACGTCGATGACCGCATGCGTGCTGCCGAAACGCTTGTTCAGCCCGCGGATGCGGATCACCTCCCTCCCTGGTTCTGTCATGCCGAAACCGCCTCCACGGATGCTTGGCAGCGGGCCTCCTCCCGGCCCGATGACGGCAACCTAGCCACACGAACATCAATTGTCAATCGATCTTGACAAATGACGAAAATCAGACCAACCTCCGCCCTCGACAGCCTGTGCCGGCCAGCGAGGAGCGACGCGGCCGGCGGCAGGGCAAGCGACGAGGGATGGAGAAGACCCCATGACAGACGTTCGGAGCGCCCGCACCGGCGGCGCCGACTACCGGCCGATGACCGAGAGCACGCTGGCGCCCTATCTCGCCGGCTTTGCCGAAGTCGCGGCCATTCTTGGCGCCGCGCCGCAGGACTGGAACGTCAGCGAGGTCGGCGACGGCAATCTCAACCTGGTGTTCATCGTACGCGGGCCGAAGGGCGCGCTGATCGTCAAGCAGGCGCTGCCCTACGTGCGTCTTGTCGGCGACGGATGGCCGCTGCCACTCGACCGCGCCTTCTTCGAGAGCCAGGCGCTGCTCACCGAGGATGCCGCCGCGCCGGGGCTGGTGCCGAAGGTGGTGCTGTTCGACGCCATGCAGGCGCTGGTGGTGATGGAGTTCCTCACCCCGCACATCATCATGCGCAAGGGGCTGATCGACGGCATCGAGTTTCCGCGCTTCGCCGCGACGCTGGCCGAGTTCATGGCGCAGTCGCTGTTCAAGACCTCCGACCTCTATCTGGCCGCGGCCGAGAAGAAGCGGCAGATGGCGGTGTTCTGCGCCAATACCGAACTCTGCCGGATCACCGAGGATCTGGTGTTTACCGATCCCTACCGGGCGGCCAAGCTCAACCACTGGACCTCGCCTCAGCTCGACGACATCGCCCTGGAGTTCCGCGCCGACGGCCCGCTGAAGGCGGCGGCCCAGGCGATGAAGCTGAAGTTCCTCTGTCACGCCGAGGCGCTGGTGCACGGCGACCTGCATTCCGGCTCGATCATGGCGACGGCCGACGACGTGCGCGTCATCGATCCGGAGTTCGCCTTCTTCGGGCCGATGGGCTTCGACGTCGGCGCGCTGATCGGCAACCTGATCCTCGCCTATCTCAGCCAGAGCGGCCACGAGGACGAGAAGGGCGGCCGCGACGGCTATCGCGCCTGGATCCTGAAGCAGATCGTCGATGTCTGGACGCTGTTCTCGGCCCGCTTCGTCGAGCTGTGGTCGACCGAGGGCAAGGGCGACGCCTTCACCGCCGAGCTGTTCACCGACGCCGAGAGCCGGGCGGCGCTGGCCGAGGAGCAGGCCCGCTACATGCGCGCCCTGTTCGAGGACACGCTGGGCTTTGCCGGCTGCAAGATGATCCGCCGCATCCTCGGCCTCGCCCATGTCGCCGATTTCGAGAGCATCGCCGACCACGAGGTGCGGGCGCGCGGCGAGCGGCGGGCACTGCGGCTCGGCCGCGATCTGGTGGTCAACCGAGGGCGCTTTGCCGATATCGGCGCCGTGGCGGCGGCCGTCGTCGCCGCCGATGCCGCTCGTTGACGACAGGACGATCGCATTCCAATAACCTCACATCGACGGACCGTTCGGCGCCTGGGGCGCGCGACGGCGACCGGAGGCTTTGATGAAGATCCACGGCAAGACCATGCGGACGATTTGGGTTGCGGACGACAGTTGGGGGGTGGAGATCATCGACCAGACCCGGCTGCCCTTCGAGGTCAAGACGCGCACCCTGCGCTCCTGGCAGGAGGCGGCGTCGGCCATCCGCGACATGGTGGTGCGCGGCGCGCCGCTGATCGGCGCCACCGGCGCCTACGGCCTGGCGTTGGCCATGCGCGAGGACTCCTCGGACGAAAACCTCGAGCGGGCCTACACGGCGCTGCTCGCCACCCGGCCGACCGCCGTCAACCTGCGCTGGGGTCTCGACGACCTCAAGGGCCGCCTCACCAGCGTCGCTCCGTCCGAGCGCATGGGCCTCGCCTATCGCCGCGCCGCCGAGATCTGCGACGAGGATGTCGAGACTTGCAAGGCGATCGGCCGCCACGGCCTCGCCATCATCCGCGACCTCTGGGAGAAGAAGGGCAAGCCGCCGCGCTTCAACGTGCTCACCCACTGCAATGCCGGCTGGCTGGCCTGCATCGACTGGGGCACGGCGCTGGCGCCGATCTACATGGCCTTCGAGGCCGGCATCCCCGTCCACGTCTGGGTCGACGAGACGCGGCCGCGCAACCAGGGCGCCAGCCTGACCGCCTTCGAACTCGGTCAGCACGGCGTCGACCACACGGTGATCGCCGACAACCTGGGGGGCCATCTGATGCAGCACGGCCTCGTCGACATGGCCATCGTCGGCACCGACCGCACCACGGCGACCGGCGACGTCTGCAACAAGATCGGCACCTACCTCAAGGCGCTGGCCGCCCACGACAACGGCGTGCCGTTCTATGTCGCCCTGCCGTTCACCACCATCGACTGGACGCTCGAGGACGGCGTCCGGGACATTCCGATCGAGGAGCGCGACGCCCGCGAACTCAGCCACATCACCGGCCGCACGGCCGATGGCCGGCTGGAAACGGTGGGCATCCTGCCCGAGGGCAGTCCGGCGCTCAACTACGGCTTCGACGTGACGCCGGCCCGCCTGGTCACCGGCCTCGTCACCGAGCGCGGCGTCGCCGAGGCGAGCCGCGAGGGACTGCTCGGGCTCTATCCCGAGCGGAGGGGCGCATGAGCCTGACCCGGCCTGCCCAGCGCCTAGAGACGGCCGAGAATATTGCGGGCGGTCGGCTCGTCGGTAATCAGCGCGGTGATGTAGCCGCCGCGCAGGGCGCCGAGGATGGCGTCGGTCTTGTCGGGGCCGCCGGCAACGGCGATGCGGGTCGGCACGGCGCGCACGTCGTCGAGGGTGATGCCGATCATCCGCTCGTCCATGCTGCCGCGCAGCCAGTTGCCCTCGATGTCGTAGAAGCGGCCGGCGATGACGCCGACCGCCCCTTTCGTGATGTAGTACTTGCTCTCGTCGACCGAGATCAGGCCGGAGGCGAACACCAGGCTGTTGGCCTTCACCGTGCAGATGCCGAACAGCAGCTTGTTGCAGGAGCGGATGCGGGCGAACTGCTCCTGAATGGTCGGCTCGCGCATCAGCGCGTCGCGCAGCGTCGCGTTGGAGAGCGCGGCCGGCGCGTGCAGGCTGATCGAGCGGGCATGCAGGCGGCGGGCGATGAAGGCGACGCATTCCTCGGCCGTGAAGCCGTCGTATGCGGAGCGCTGACTGCCGATCACCTGCACGACGCAAGCGTCGGGCATGGCCTTCTCCGGCAGGTTCTCGGCCAGCGTCAGCACCGTGCGGCCCCAGGCGACGCCGAGCACGTCGCCGTTGGTCAGGATCTGGTCGAGATACTGGGCGCCGGCCTTGCCGATGCGCTCGCCCGGCGGCCGCATGCCGCCGTCGAAGGGAATGACCATGCATTCGGCGAGGCCGAAGGCCTGCTTCAATTGCTGGGCGAGATCGATGGAATTCAGAAGCTCCGGCCGGACCACCACCTTGACGTAGTGCAGGTCGCGCGCCTGCTGCAGATAGTTGACCACCGTCGCCCGCGACACGCCCATCAGGTCGGCGATCTGGCTCTGCGTCAGCTCGTCGTGATGGTAGAGCCAGGACGCCCACAGAAGCGGATCGGTGAGATATTCGCCCGGCCGCGGCAACGGCGTCCGACTGTCCGCTTCGCCCGCTGCCGGCCGCTCGGCCTTGTCCTTCGTCCTAGAGCGCAGCGCCATGATCTTCCCAGCCCCATCGTCCGAAGCGCGACACCTCGGCCTGACAATTGACAACCTCAGTTAACATAGGCACTCACTCGCGCCAAGAGCCATCGCGCGACCAACCTGTCGACCGGCGCCGCCTGCCTCTCCATCCAAGGACCCCAACGATGCCTGCCAGCCTTGCCGATCTTTCCCATCTGGCGCTCCGGACCGAGATCATCCGGACCTGCCGCGACATGAACGCCTCCGGCGTCAACCAGGGCACGTCGGGGAACGTCAGCGTGCGGATCGGCGACGGGCGATTCCTGGTGACGCCGACCGGCATTCCCTACGCCGACATGACCGAGGACCAGATCGTCGAGATGACCTTCGACGGCACCTATTACGGTCCCTGCCGGCCGACCAGCGAATGGCGCTTCCACCGCGACATCCTCGAGCGGCGGACGGACATCGACACGGTGATCCACACCCACTCGATGTTCTCGACGGTGATCTCCTGCCTGCGCCGCGACATTCCGGCCGTCCACTACATGGTGGCCGCCGCCGGCGGCGAGGACATCCGCTGTGCCGAATACGCCACGTTCGGCTCGCAGGCGCTGTCTGATCACGCGCTGAAGGCGCTGGAAGGCCGCCTCGCCTGCCTGCTCGCTAACCACGGCCTGATCGTGCTCGGCGCCGACCTGCGCCGCGCCCTGTCGCTGCTGGTCGAGGTGGAGACCATCGCCGCCCAGTACTGGCGGACGCTCGCCGTCGGCACGCCGGTGATCCTCGACAACGCCGAGATGCAGAACGTCTTCGCGATGTTCAAGGTCTACGGCCGCCAGGACGTCGGCGATTCCGACCTCACCTGCGGCGGGCTGGTGCCGCCCGCCGCCTGAGGCTGGCCAGCGTCAGACCGGCGTCGTGTAGACCTCGACGCCGCCGCCGTTGAGCGACGCGGCCGCGGCCGGCGCCATCAGCACGACCGCCGTCGACAGGGCGTCGGCGAGCGCCGCCTCGGGCGCCACGACGCTGACCGCCGAGAAGGCCGAGGCGACGGCGCCCTGCCGCGGATGCAGGATGTGGCCGACCCGGCCGGCCGGGTCGAGTACGGTGCCGCGCATGGCCGAGGTGGCGACGGCGCGGTCGGTGAGACGCAGCGTGGCGGCCAGCGCGTCGCTGTCGGGGCCGGCGGAAAGACCGACCTTCCAGCCGTCGCCGTCGCGGCCGCCGCCGAGGGCGCGGATCTCGCCGACGTCGAGCAGCACGTCGGCAAAGCCGCGCGCCTTCAGGAGATCGGCGACGCGGTCGGTGATGTAGCCCTGGGCGACGCCGTTCAGCGTCAGCGCCATGCCGGGGCGGGCGAAGCGCACGCCGGTCTCGTCGAAGTCCACGCCGCCGAAGTCGACCAGCGCCAGCCTCCCGGCCAGCAGGGCGGCGGGCAGCGCGTCGGTGCGGCCGCCGGCGTAATGGGCGGCATAGGCGGCGAACAGCGGCTGCACGGTGGGATCGAACAGGCCGCCCGTCCGGGCGTGCACGCTGCGCGCCAGCGCCAGGAGGCGCAGGACGTCGGCCTCCGGCGCGTCGAGACGGCCGGCGGCGTTGAGGCGGCTCAGCGCGCTGTCCGGCCGGTAGAGGCTGAACAGCGCCTCGAGACGGGCGATCTCCGCCTCGACCTCGGCGAAGGTGGCGGCGGCGAGATCGGCATCGGCGCCGATGAGCTCGATCGAGGCGTGCGCCCCGAGCGCCTGGCCGGTCCAGCGGCGAACCGGCGCCGCCGCAAGGCCGGGACCGGCAAGGAAGGCGGCGGCGGCCAGCGCCGCGCTGACGCGGATGAAGCGGCGACGGCCGACCGGCCGGTCGAGAAGGGTTGCCATGACGGGTCTCACATCTGCATGTCGGAGGGGCTGGCCGCACCAAGGCCGGCCGGGCCGATGTAGCGGTCCGGGATGTCGGCGAGCTTGACGATCGCACCGCCCTCGCGGGCGACGAAGTCCTCGGCAGCCTTCTGGTCACCGAAGGGAATGGCCTCGGGCATGCCCATGGCGCCGGCCTGCCGGCTGCCGATGACGTACACGGCGGCGTCGGCGTCGATCCAGTTGTCGCGACCCGGCTCGGCCCAGCTCTTGGCTTTCGCCATGTCGGACACGTAGACGGCGGTGACGTCGCCGCGCTTCTCGCCGCCGCGCAGATAGACCACCGCGTCGCTGACCTGCGAGAACCACAGCGGCTGCTCCTGGCCCTTCTCGTGCACCTGCGCCTTGGGGCCGCCGTGGTCGGCCAGATACATCTGGCAATAGTAGCCGAGCGCCTCGTCGGTCATCTCCATGGCGGCGGGCTTCACCGCCGCCTCTTGCTTGCAGGCGGCGAGCGGCAGGGCGACGAGCACGGCGAGCGTCAGCGCGGGGATGAGGCGAGTGATCATGGACGGATCCTCCGGGTGAGGGCCCAGGCGCCGGCGAGGCCGGCGAAAAGCCACAGGGCGAGCACGACAAGCGCGCTGGAAACCGGGAACGGCAGGGTGTGGGCGAGACCGTCGAGGCCGGCGATGGGGGCGTTCGATTCGATCAGCGCCAGATTGTACAGGCGGAAGGCGTCGCCGGGGTTGGCGAGCACCAGCGCCGGAAAGATCGTCTTGGTGAAGGCGCCGCCCTGGTCGACGATGACGGCGCCCAAGAGGGCGAGGTCGTAGAGCACCACCAGCACCAGCCAGGCGCCGATGGCCATGGCGGCGGCGGTGCCGGTCTGGCGCGGCAGGCCGGACAGCATCATGCCGAGCGCCACGAAGACGGCGCCGAGCAGCACGGCGGTGGCGACCAGCCGCCCCCAGGCGACGAGGCCGGCCGGGTCGGCGCCGTTGAGGCCGGCGATCACCAGGCCGGCGATACCGTAGCCGACGGCGATGGCCAGCGTCAGCACGGCGAGATGGCCGCAGAACTTGGCCAGCACCAGTTCGCCGCGCTTCACCGGCGTCGCCAGCACCAGCGCCAGCGTGCCGCGCTCGATCTCGCCGGCGATGCTGTCGTAGGAGACCAAGAGCGCCATCAGCGGCACCAAGTAGACGGTGAGCGTCGAGAGGCTGGCCGCCGTCAGCGTCAGCGCGTCGACCTTCAGCGCGCCGCTCGGCCCGGAGCCGAGAAAAGCCAGCGCCAGCGCGAACAGCGTGAAGGCCAGCGTCGACAAGAGGACCCAGCGGTTGCGGAAGGCGAGGCGGAATTCGGTGGCGGCCACCGCCGCCATGCGGTCGAGACCGTTCATCGCACGGTTCCTTCATCGGTGGCGGCGGAATAGTGGCGGTAGACGTCGTCGAGGTCCGGCAGGGCGATGTCGACGTCGATGACGTCGGCGCCGAGTTCGGCCAGCCGGCCGAGCGCGCCCACCTTCTCCTCGGCGCGGCAGGTGAGGACGACGGAGCGGCCGTTGACGCGTTCGCCGCCGAGGCGGGCCTGCACGGCGTCGGCACGGCCGTCGGCCGCCTCGACGCGGATGCGGATCGGCAGGCCGGCGCGGCGCGACAGCTCGGCCAGCGAGCCCTCGGCGCGCAAGGCACCCCGCGCCATGATGGCGATGCGGTCGATGCGGTTCTCGATCTCCGACAGCGAGTGCGAGGACAAGAGGACCGCCGTGCCGGCGCGGGCCGATGCCTCCAGCACCTCGTAGAACTCGCGCCGCGACACCGGATCGAGACCGGAGGTCGGCTCGTCGAGCAGCAGCAGGCGCGGCGCGCCGATCAGCGCCTGAGCGAGGCCGAGCCGCTGCCGCATGCCCTTGGAATAGGTGCCGACGGCGCGGTGGGCGGCGCCGGCGATGCCGACGGTTTCCAGAAGCGGCAGCGCCGCTTCAGGCGGGACGCCCTTCAGCCGGGCGAAATAGGTCAGCACCTCGGCGCCGGTCAGCGCTTTCGGGAACACCACCTGCTCGGGCAGGTAGCTGACGGCGCGGCGGGCCGCGTCGGAACCGGGCGTCGAGCCGGCGACGTCGACGCGGCCGCCGGCCGGCGTGAGGAAGCCGAGCACGGTCTTGAACAGCGTCGACTTGCCGGCGCCGTTGTGGCCGAGCAGCGCCACCCGCTCGCCCGGCGCCACGGCGAGGCTGACGCCGTCGACCGCCGTCACGGCGCCGAAGCGGATGGTGAGATCCTCGACGGAGAGGATGGCGTCCGACATGTCAGTTCTCCCCGGCCGGCGCATAGCCGACCGTCAAGGCGGTGGCGAGGGGACGCGGGCCGGTCCCGTCGGGCGACATCAGCGGATGGCTGTCGATGACACCGCCGGGCAACAGGCCGGGGAAGCGCGACTGCGCCCAACGGATCAGTTGCACGGCCGGCGCGCCCAGCAGCAGCCTCGCCATCGGCTGGCTCCAGGTCAATACGTCCACGGTGTCGTTGGGGCGGTAGGGGCTGTCGGCGACGCCGTCGCCGTCGATGTCGAAGGCGACGTGGTCGGACCAGTAATTGCCGACCGGCTCTTTTGTTATCCGGCCCGTGCGGGCCGCCTCGCCGGTTGGCTCGGGCGGGCTCCCGCCCGCGTCGTTTGCCGCGGCCTCGGGCACGCCGCTCCATTCGAGCCAGCGGGTGCCGACGTATTTCACCTGCGTGCGGTTGCCGATGACGGCATTGCCGGTGATGACATTCTCGGCCGCGCCGCCGGTCAGGTGGATGCCGATGTCGCAACCTTCCAGGCGGTTGCCCTCGATGCGGTTGCGCACGGCGCCGTAGACGAACAGGCACTTGTCGCCGCCCTCGCGTACCTCGTTGTGGATGAGGCTGGAGGAATTGACCGAGTTGAGGAACAGGCCGTGGGTGGCGTCGCCGTCGGAGAGGTTGTCGATAGCCGTCACGTTGCGGGAGAACATGAACGCGAAGCCGAGCGCGTTGCCGCGCGACACATTGTGCTCCAGCACGATGTCGTTGGCGTTCATGGAATGGAAGGCGAAGCGCAGTTCCTGCATGCGGTTGTAGCGGTAACGCGCCTTTGCGGAGGTGGCGACGAAGATGCCGTCGCGGCCGCGGCGGATGTCGTTGTGCTCGACGAGGAGGCCCGGCGCGTTCCAGACGTAGATGCCCGAGCCCATCTCGGCGCGGTGGAGATCGGTGCGGCCGACGATGGTGTTGCCGGCGACGGTGGCGTCGAGCGCGCCCTGCACGTCGACGCCGATCAGGTTCATGACGATGCGGTTGCCCTCGACGCGGGCGCGGCGCGTGCCCTTGGCGAGCGCGACGCCGCTGTCGAGCTGGTCGAGCCGGCGGCCGGAGCCGGTGATGTAGAGGTTCTTCACCGTGACGTCGTCGGCCTCGACCGAGACGACGGTGCCCTCGCCCTTGCCGACGACGCGGCTGTCGCGGCCGCCGACGATCGTCAGCGGCTTGTCGATGACCACGGGGCCGTCGTAGGCGGCGTCGCCGAGCCGGAGGATGTCCCCCGGCGCGGCTGTCGCAATGGCCCTGGCGAGCGCGTCCGGCGCCGGGCCGACGACGATCTCGGCCGCGCCAGCCATGGGGCCGGAGCAGCAGAGAAGGGCGGCGGCAAGAAACCGGGCGACACTCGTCATGGCTTGTCCTCGGCCAGTCCTCAGGCGGACTTGGCCTTCACCATCATGCGGCCGCGCATCTCCATGTGGAGCGCATGGCAGAACCACTGGCAATAGTACCAGTGCACGCCCGGCCGGTCGGCGGTGAAGGTCACCGATGCCGTCGCCTGCGGCGCCACTTCCATTGCGACGCCATAGTTGGAGATGGTGAAGCCGTGGGTGAGGTCGTCGACGTCGTCGAGGTTGGTGACGTAGACGGTGACCTCGTCGCCCTCGTTGACCTCGAAGCTGTCGAGGCCGAAGGCCGGCGCCACGGCGGTCATGTAGACGCGCACCTTGTTGCCGTCACGGATCACCGTGCTGTCGCCCTCGATGTCGACGCCGTCGGCCTTGGCCTGCGCCACCGCATCGGCGAAGAACGGATCGTCGCGCTTCCACACCTGCAGCGGGTTGACGATGTCGGCGCGGACCAGGATGCTGTCATGCGGCTCGGCAAAGGTCGGGCTGTCGTGCACCAGCTTCATCTCGTCGCCGGAGATGTCGATCAGCTGCTCGTTCTCCGGCTTGAGCGGACCGACGTTGATGAAGCGGTCCTTGGAGAACTTGTTCATCGACACCAGCCACTTGCCGTCGGCCTCCTTGGTCTCGCCCATGGAGGTCGAGTTATGGCCGGGCTGGTAGGCGACGTCGATCTTCTGGACGATCGGGTCGACCTTCTCGCCGCCGTAGGCACGGATGGCCTTATCGATGTTCCACTTGACGACCTGGCTGTCGAGGAACAGCGTCGTATAGGCGTTGCCGCGGTTGTCGAAGGCGGTGTGGAGCGGGCCGAGACCCAGTTCCGGCTCGCCGACGACGCAGGAACGCGGATCGGCGTTCTCAGTGAACAGCGGCTCCACCTTGTCGACGTCGATGATCGACACGGTCGGCGACAGCTTGCCGTTGATCATGATGTACTTGCCGTCCGGCGAGGCGTTGACGCCGTGCGGGCTGTTGGGGATCGGCACGTAGCGGGTGTACTTGGAGTTCTTGCCCTTGCGGCCGTCCAGTACCTTGACGCCCTTCAGCTCCTGGTAGTCGCCGGCGGCGACGCCTGCCTCGATCGCCCTGATGTCGAAGATGACGACATGGTCGGTCTCGTTGGCGGTCATCTCGGCCAGGTTGACGCCCATCTCCGAATTGTAGGAGGTGGAGAAGGCGTAGTGGCCCTTGTAGTCGGTGTTGGTGTTGTCGAGGTTGCCCGAGACGATCACCTGCCAGGACACTTCCATCTTGTCGCCGTCGACGGCGGTGAAGATGTTGACGTATTCCTTGGGCTCGTCGAGGATCTTGCCGTCGTTGACCAGCGGCGCCTCGTGCTCGCCGTTGGCGAAGATGTAGCCGGTGCGCGGATACTTCTGCGGCCGCATGCCGTGGATGTCGGAGGCGTTGGGAATCTCGAGGATCTTGTCGCACTTCATCACGTCGCAGCGCACGCGGGCGATGCGGGTGTTGGCCTTGTCGTTCATGAAGAGATAGCGGCCGTCGTAGGTGCCCTCGGTGAACGACATGTGCGGATGGTGCAGGTCGCCGTTCTGGTAGGTCTTCAGGCCGCGCTTGGCCAGGAACTCCTTGGTCTCCGGCAAGAGGCCCTCGGTCAGCACCTTCAGGCTCTCGTTGGTGATGCCCCAGCCGGTGGCCGAGCAGCGGTTGAACACCGGTACCCGCATCAGCTCGCGCATCGACGGCACGCCGAGGATGCGCATCTCGCCGGTCTGGCCGGACGACCAGAAGCCGTAATATTCGTCGAGTTCGCCCGGCTTGATCTCGGCCTTGTTGACCGGCTCGGCCGCGCGGCTGCCGCTGGTGGCCACCAGGCCGCCGACGGCGCTGGCCGCGACGCCGGCGAAAACCGCCGTCTTGGCCGTGCCCCCCAGCAGCGACCGCCGTGACAGGTTATGCGTCTCTTCGCTCATAGTGCTCTCCTCGTTGCTTTTCTACGCTTCCACCGAGCCCGCCATGCCGCCCGAGGGCGACGCGGCCGCGGCTCCGGCGCCAGCCGCCGCCCCCGTACGGACGAGACCGTTCTGACGCTCGAAACGCTCCCGCTTGCGCAGTTTGCCGATCACCACCGGGCAGCGGTCCTCGCTGCGGTAGAGAACCTGGCAATGCAGGCAGGAGACGCATTCGTTGGGATTGATCTCACCGGTCGGGTGGATCGCCTGCACCGGACATTCGTGGGCGCAGGTCTGGCAGGGGTTGCCGCATTCGCGGTAGCGCTTCAGCCAGCGGAACATGTGCAGCCGGGCCGGGATGGCGAGGCCGCCGCCCAGCGGGCAGACATAGCGGCAGTAGAAGCGCTCGATGAACAGGCCCGGCGTCAGCGCGGCCAGCGCGATCAGTATGTAGGGCCAGGGTCGGTCGAACTTCAGGATGATCGCCGTCTTGAACGGCTCGATCTCCGCGTAATGCTCGGCCATGTCGAGGGAGTAGAAGGAGATGCCGAGCAGGCCGAGGAAGATCATGTACTTGATCGGCCAGAGGCGCTCGTGCAGCCCCCAGGGCAGGCGGATCTGCGGCACCTTCAGCCAGCGGGCGATCTGGTTCGACCACTCCTGCAAGGCGCCGAACGGACAGAGCCAGCCGCAATAGGCGCCGCGCGCCCAGAACAACAGCGCCGCCGCCACCGCGAACCACAGGATGAAAATCAGCGGGTCCATCAGGAAGGTTTCCCAACGGAAGTCGCTGACCAGCGCTGACAGCACGGCCAGGAGATTGACCACGCTGAGCTGGGCGTTGGCGTACCAGCCGACGAACACCAGCGTGAAGGCGAGGTAGGACAGGCGGATGATCTTGAACACCCGCTCGTTGCGCGTCGCGAAGGTCTGGAAGAAGAAGATGCCGGTCAGCGCGGCCAGCGCGGCGGCGAGGATCGCCACCTCGGTGCGCTTGGCTTCCCAGATCCTCAGCCACAGCCGGTCGCGGGCCGGCGCCTCGTCGGCGGCGCTCGCCACGTCGGCGGCGGCGGTGGCGGCCGGTGCCACCGCGGCGGGCGCCGGCTTCGGCGCGGCGACAAGATAGGGAGGCGGCAGCGTGTAGTCGACGTCGTAGGTCAGGAACAGCTTCTCGAGGGCGCCGACGGCGCGCGAGACGAGCAGTTGCAGCCGCCAGGGCGCCGCCGGATCGAAGCCGGTCCCCTTGGGGATGACGAACAGGTCGACCTCGTTGAAGGTCGGCGAATCGGCCGGCGCCATGCGCACGACGCGCAGATGCTCCTTGTCGCGGAAGCGGACGGTCGATTCGCCCTGCAGGAGGGTGATGCGGTCGAAGATGCCGCCGCGCACGTAGCCGGAGCCCTTGAACGACCAGTGGCCGGTGCTGGCGACGAAAATCGCCTCGCCGCCGTCGCCGAGTTGCTTGACGAGGTTGGCGTAAGCGGCCTCGCCGAGCAGCGTGCGGCCGATCGACGGCTGGCTGGCCAGACCGACGTAGATGTCGATGTAGGGATCGGTGTCGGCGCCGGCCTCGCGGTGGGCGGCGGCGCGCGGGTCGCCCAGCTTGTCGAAGGCGGCGTTGATCTCGGCCACCGACAGGCTGAAGCGGCGCACCGAGCCGTCGCCGGTCAGCGTCGTCCAGTCGGTCACCGCGTTCTTGGAGCGATCCACCACCTTGGCGTCGGCGACCGGGCCGGCGCCCGCTCCGAATCCCTCGAGACCGAGGGCACGGGCGGCCTTCAGGCCGGCACGGCGGATCGAATCGTCGATCACCATGATGGTGACGGTGGCACCGGAGACGATGTCGAGGTCGTGGGCCGGCCCGTTCGCCTCGCGCTTCAGGTCGAGGCCGGTGTATTTCTCGATCACCGCCGTGATCTTGGCCTCGGGGATGCCGACCAGCACGATCGGCTCGGAATGCTTGACGAGGCGGACGCCGGTGATCACCGCCTTGTCATCGACGCCGATCAGGATGTTGATGGGCTTGCCGGAATAGCCGGTGGCCGGCACGAAGTCGGTGTTGAGGAACACCCAGCCGATGCGGTTTCCTCCCTTGAGCGCCGGCACGGCCGGCAGGTCGGAACGGATGTCGCCATAGGCGTCGGCGCCCGGCACCAGATCGGAGGGCGCCGCCTTGCCGAGGAAGTCGGCGAGACCCGCCGCCATGGCCGGCGCCGCGAAAATCGCCACGGCAAACGCAAGACAAATCGCCGCCAGCCTGACGAGCCAGGGCGCCGTCCTTTCTGCCCGTCTCATATTGCCCCTCCGCACCAATGCTTTCTAAGGTGAACTATTGCATCATATTTTAAGGAGACAACCCGGCCGTTCGTTGCGCTGGCACAAACTGGCGGCGCGGCTCAGATTGGCTTTTGGTCGACCCGCGGGCTGGTAAGTATGCCGGCGTAGCCGACGGCAAAGGTCAGGAAGGCCGCCGCCCACAGGAGGCCGGCACAGGCGATGACGTGATAGTAGATGCCGCCCGTGTAGGGCGCCGCCATGCGCAGGATCGCGCCGGCCGACACCAGGCCGTAGATCGCCAGCTCCAGCCGGCCGGCGGTGAGCGGCCGGCCGGTATGCCCCCGGCTCACCCGCGTCATCACGCCGAGCACGGTCAGGCCGACGCTGCCGGCGGTCCAGAGATGCAGCGCCGCCATCGGGTCGACCACCGTCGGCCAGAAGATGGCAAGACCCTCGGCCAGGAACCCGGCGGCGATGGTGCCGAGGGCGACGTGCAGCACGAGCAGCAGCGGCTCGCGCCGCGCGGCGAGGCCGCGCCAGCGGGTCAGGCGGGCGGCCGTCAACAGGCCGGCGACGAGCAGCAGCGGCGCCGTGCCGACCCAGGCGGGGCCGATGGTCCAGCTGATGAAGGCGAGGCCGGAGACCGCCATGGCGGCGGCGTCGAGGCGGTCGAAGGGGGCAGGCAGGCGGCTTTCGCCGCGTGCCTTTAGCCAGTTGCGGGTGAAGGCCGGCGTGATGCGGCCTCCCATCAAAAGGATCAGCATCAGCACGGCCGACAGCGCCGCGCGGATGGAAATATCGGCGAGGCCGGCGGTTATCGCCTCGGCGTGGAAGCCGGCATCGGCCAGCGCCAGTGCGAGAACGAGGCCGACGACGCGCAGGTTGCGCCAGTTGCCGGCCAGCATCACCTCGCGGCCGAGAACGACCGCGAGCGCCAGCGGGAAGGCGAGATCGATCAGCGCCGCGACGAGCGGCCCGGTCAGCGCCGACACCGACACGGCAACGCGACCGGCCAGCCATACCAGAGACAGCACGGCGAGCGGCCACCCCGAAAGGGGCGGCCGGCCGGTCCAGCTCGAGACGGCGGTCAGCGCGAAGCCGGCGATGATGGCCGGCACGCCCCCGAACAGCAGGGCGTGCACATGCCAGTCGCGCGGCGCGAAGGCCGTCGGCAGCGTGGCGTCTCCCATGTAGAGCGGCACCCAGAGGAGGACCGAACCGGCCATCCACAGCGCCGCCAGCAGGAAGAACGGACGGAAGGCGCCGGCGAGCAGCGGCCACCGTCGGCCGGCGTTGCCGTTCATGTCAGAGACTGCCGAGCAGTTCGGTGAACAGCTTGCCGGCCTTGCCGGGGTTCTTCGCCGCCTTGGCGGCTTCGAGGTTGGGCGTGGGATCGCCGACCACCACCAGAGCCACCATGCCCATCACGTAGTGCGGCTTGCACTTGACGCCGTAGACGCCGGGCTGGGTGAAGGTGACAGTGACGTCCTTGCCGAGCTGGCCCTCGAAGGGCTGGGCGCCCTCGGGCAGCATGCCGGGGATGCTCATGGCATCGTGGCCGGGATCGGTGGAGAGGAAGGTGACCGTGTCGCCCGGCTGGACCTTGACGAGGTCGGGCTCGAACACCATGACGCCCTTGGCGCCCTTGTTCAGCATCTTGACCTGGTAGTCGGCGGCGGTTGCGGGGAGGATGGCGACCGCGAGGGCGGCAGCGGCGAGGAGGAGCGTCTTCATTTTTCAACCTCGGGTATAAGGGACATATCCATCAGCAAATCAACATAGCCGACAGAGTGGCCCGAACATTGCGAAAACACAAACTCGGAGCAAGTGTTCCCGCAGCGAAGGATGAAAAAAATCCTGAGAATCCGGCATTTTGGCGGACTCTACCTGATCGAAATACGGATAGTGGAGTTAAAAAGTCCGAAATATCCACAGGATGGCCCGAATCCCGATCCGGCCGTCGTCCGTCTCCTGATTCCTGGCTATGTCATTCCCTGACGAACTCGATTGGGACGGTGGCCCTGAAGGGTGCGGGGAGTGCGTCGGGGATGGGCGGGAAGGCTCCGACGCGGCGGACGAGGCGTTCGGCGGCGGCGGTGACGGCCGGCGGACCGGCGACCGAGAGGCCGACCACCGAGCCGTC